>Ga0209475_10000033_pt1 | contig 575287 bp, 505 predicted proteins | sample tdDd471_FD_187128 | JGI IMG/M metagenome (GOLD analysis project Ga0209475, IMG submission 187128) | Marine sediment microbial communities from the Atlantic coast under amendment with organic carbon and nitrate - tdDd47.1 (SPAdes)... | ecosystem: Environmental > Aquatic > Marine > Coastal >... | reverse complement strand
TTCAAGTATAAGCTCAACAACATTGACCTTTAACCCAGGTGAGTTAACTAAGACAATTGATGTAGCCATACTTGATGATGCAGTATATGAAGGTAATGAGACTTTTAATATAACTTTATCAGTACCTATAAATGCAACAATCCTTGATGGAACAGGTGTTGGAACCATTATTGACAATGAAACTATACCTACAATTTCAATCAATGATGTTACAACAAATCCTGAATCAAATACTACTGCAAGCTTTATTGTAAACCTTTCACACCCTAGTCAACAAACAATAACAGTAAATTACAATACCGCAAACGGCACAGCTACTGCAGGGAATGACTATTCAAGTATAAGCTCAACAACATTGACCTTTAACCCAGGAGAGTTAACTAAGACAATTGATGTAACAATACTTGATGATGCAGTATATGAAGGTGATGAAACATTTAATATAACTTTGTCAGTACCTGTAAATGCCACTATTTTGGATGGAACTGGTATTGGAACCATTATTGACAATGAAGCTATACCTACAATTTCAATCAATGATGTTACAACAAACCCAGAATCAAACACCACTGCAACATTTACAGTAACCCTTTCACACACTAGTGAACAAATAATAACAGTAAATTACAATACCGTAAATGGCACAGCTACTGCAGGGAGTGACTATTCAGGTATAAGCTCAACTACATTGATCTTTAATCCAGGAGAGCTAACGAAGTGGATTAGTGTAACCATACTTGATGATGCAGTATATGAAGGTGATGAAACTTTTAATGTAACTTTATCAGTACCTGTAAATGTCACTATTTTAGATGGAACAGGTATTGGAACCATTATTGACAATGAAGCTATACCTACAATTTCAATCAATGATGTTACTATAAATCCAGAATCAAACCCAACAGCAAGCTTTACTGTAACTCTTTCGAATGCCAGCGATGAAATAATAACAGTAAATTATAATACCGCAAATGGCACAGCAACTGCAGGGAGTGACTATTCAAGTATAAGCTCAACAACATTGACCTTTAATCCAGGAGAGTTAACTAAGACAATTGATGTAACAATACTTGATGATGCTATTGATGAAGGTGATGAAACTTTTAATGTAATTTTATCAGCACCAGTCAATGCCACTATTTTGGAAGGAAGTGGAACAGGAACCATTGTTGACAATGATTTAGCACCAAACATCTACATTAATGATGTCACCATAAATCCAGAATCAAACACCACTGCAACATTTACCGTAACACTGTCTCAGGTTAGTGAAAAGACAATAACTATTAACTATAACACTGCTGATGTTTCAGCTACAAATGGTAGTGACTATACAGCTATAGGTACAACTACCTTAACCTTTAACCCAGGAGAGTTAACAAAAACAATTAATGTTACAATACTTGATGATGTCATTGATGAAAGTGATGAAACTTTTAATATATCTTTATCAATGCCTGTCAATGCCACTATTTTTGATGGAATAGGAACAGGTACAATTATTGATAATGAAACTATACCAACAATTTCAATCAATGATGTTACAACAAATCCTGAATCAAACACTACTGCAAGCTTTACAGTAAACCTTTCACACACAAGCGGAGAAACAATAACAGTAAATTACAATACTGCAAATGTCACTGCTACTGCAGGGAGTGACTATTCAAATATAAGTTCAACAACATTGACATTTAGTCCAGGTGAGTTAACTAAGACAATTGATGTAGCCATACTTGATGATGTAGTATATGAAGGTGATGAAACTTTTAATATAACTTTATCAGTACCTGTAAATGCAACTATTTTGGATGGAACAGGTATTGGAACCATTATTGACAATGAAACTATACCTACAATTTCAATCAATGATGTTACAACAAATCCCGAATCAAACACTACTGCAAGTTTTATAGTAACCCTTTCACACGTTAGCCAACAAACAATAACAGTAAATTACAATACTGCAGATATTTCAGCTACAGATGGTAGCGACTACACAGGTATAGGTACAACTACCTTAACCTTTAATCCAGGTGAGTTAACAAAAACAATTGATGTAACTATACTTGATGATGTCATAGATGAAGATGATGAAAATTACAGTGTAAATCTATCAAGTCCAAATAATGCAGTAATTTCAGATGGTACCGCAATGGGAACCATTGTTGACAATGATACAGCACCAAATATCTCAATTAATGATGTCACAATAAATCCAGAATCAGGCACCACTGCAACATTTACCGTAACACTGTCTCAGACAAGTGAAAAGACAATAACTGTTGATTATAACACTGAAGATGTTTCAGCTACAGATGGTAGCGATTACACAGTTATAAGTACTACTACATTAATTTTTAACCCGGGAGAGTTAACTAAGACAATTGATGTAGCCATACTTGATGATGCAGTATATGAAGGTGATGAAACTTTTAATATAACGTTGTCAGCACCTGTCAATGCAACAATCCTTGATGGAACAGGTGTAGGAACCATTATTGATAATGAAACTATGCCGACAATTTCAATCAATGATGTAATAACTAATCCAGAATCAAACACCACTGCAAGCTTTATAGTAACCCTTTCACACCTTAGTGAACTAACAATAACAGTAAATTACAATACTGCAAATGGCACAGCTACTGCAGGAAATGACTATTCAAGTATAAGCTCAACAACATTGACCTTTAATCCAGGAGAATTAAACAAAACAATTAATGTATCCATACTAGATGATACCATAGATGAAGATAATGAAACTTATAGTGTAAATCTATCAAGTCCAAATAATGCAATAATCTCAGATGGTACCGCAATAGGAACCATTGTTGACAATGATAGCGCACCAAATATCTCCATTAATGATGTGACAATAAATCCAGAATCGAGCACCACTGCCACATTTACTGTAACACTCTCTCAGGCAAGTGAACAGACAATAACTGTTGATTATAACACTGCAGATGTTTCAGCTACAAGTGGTAGTGATTACACAGGTATAGGTGCAACGACCTTAACCTTTAACCCAGGAGAGTTAACGAAGATAATTAATGTAGCCATACTTGATGATGCAATTGATGAAGGTGATGAAACTTTTAATGTAACTTTATCAGTACCTGTAAATGCCACTATTTTGGATGGAACAGGAACAGGTACAATTGTGGATAATGATAATAATAACATTTATGATGCTAACTGGAATAGTTACATAGATATAACAATAAATGCTCAGAACCTAGGTCTCAGTGGAGTTGTAAATAACTATCCACTTCTTATTAACCTGGATACAGGTAATTTTCCTGATATAGCTACAAATGTCAAGTCAGGTGGTGCTGATATCCGATTTGTTAAAGCTGATGGCACAGTACTTACATATGAAATTGAAGACTGGGTAGATAATACAAGTGGAACAGTATGGGTGTTAGTTGATACTATATCTAATGTATCTGCAACTACAATCAGAATGTATTATGATAATGCAGTAGCCACCAGTGAATCAAATTCAGGATCAGTATTTAACACAACAGGGGGATTTCAAGGAGTCTGGCATTTCAATGAAACTGTTAATGATGAAGATACAGTAGGAATACATATTGACGCAACCAATAACAATAACCACGGAACTCAAGATGGTAATGATGATACCATTGGAATTATAGCAGGTGCTCAATCTTTTGATGGAGATGATATTATTAATGCAGGTAGTGATGAAAGTTTAAATATTACAGGGCAAATAACTATATCAGCATGGATTAAATATCCAACTGATCCTGGAATTTTCAACTGGTATGACATGATTTGTAGACAAGGTACATATGAAATATATCTAAATGGTAGGACAGATACAACAAATACTCTTGCATATTTTGGATATTTGGAATCAAACGGAATGACTTATGTTAGTGATGAAAATACTCAGGATGTTGATATTATAGAAGGAGTATGGTCATATATTACATTTACATATGACGGAACAAATATGAAGTTTTACGTCAACGGTGTTCTTGACTATACTCAATTATATACTGATTCAATTGTTGATTCCAGTGGAGTTGATCAAATCCTAGGAGGTACTTCTTATGGTATATCACATTTACATGGCTCTATGGATGAAGTTCGTATTTCAAATACAGCACGCTCTTTCGACTGGGTAAAACTAGATTATCAGAGCCAAAGATCAGGACAGACACTGATTGTATATTAAGGAAAATTTTAAGGGAACACTGTCAATCCCGACAAGTCGGGATCAGAATGAAAAGTCCTCGTTAAGAGCTTGTGTTTAAAATTTTTAACTATAGAAAGATTTAAAATTCTATCTTAGGAGCTATTAGAAATGAAATCTAAAATATTTTTAGCAATAATTATTATGCAAGTTAACTTATTATCCTATGGGACAATACAATTAAATATTTCTGATGACAATGTTACAAAAGTTCAAACAGATAATTCAGATGAAAATAGAAAAAAATCCAGTGAAACCTCAGGAATTACACTCAATAATTATAATGACTTTAAATTTAGGAAAACCAATGGTTTAATAAATACATATTGGAGGGATGGTTCCTTAAAAGCAAGAGGTTACATTTCAAAGAATTTAAAAAGAGGATATTGGACTCTCTTCTATCAAAGTTCTAAATTAGTCTATGCAAAAGGACTGTATAGAAATGACAAGATGCATGGAAGTTGGACTTTTTACAATAAAAATGGGCAGCTAAGATCTCGTGCTACTTATTACTTAGGAATGCTTAATGGACAATTTATCTTATTTAGAAAAAATGGAATCCCATTAAAAATAGTATACTATCGAAATGGAAAAAAGCATGGTAGAGAATCTCTTTTTTTAGCTAATGGAAATCCAAGACAAATAGCACAATATAGAAATGGAAAGATGTATGGGCAAATAAATATCTATAGTAAAATTGGTAGAAGAATAATTATTGGTAATTTTAAAAATAATATAAAACATGGGAGATGGCAGTTTTCTACAAATAGTTATAAATGGATAAGATCTGGATATTATTCCAATGGTAAAAAAGTAGGGAAATGGTACTACTATAATGAAAAAGGGCTTTTAGCTAAAGTAATAAATCATAGTAAGTCCTAGTAAATTAATATTTTTTTCATGGATTGATTGATATAATTTTATAATATTTAATTTAAAAGTGATTGTGTTTTAAATATATAATCCTTCTAAAAACTCAGGATTAATTTGTGAATAATTATTTTTATAAAGAGCCTGATTTTGATACAGCGTATATAACTCCAGCTAAGGATCTTTCAGGAAAAGTTCAAAACTATTGAGTGTTAGATTCCATGAAAAAGTAGTTTAAGACAGACTATTTTTCTTCATCAAAACATAGATTGAATCACTTTATTCCATTTCAGTATATATTTCCATTTTAATTATTTCAAAGTTATTATTTTTGTTTTAGGTTGTTATAACAACCACACAACACCTTAAACTGTGTTGCAGATTAATGTATAATTTCCACATTAGTTTTACGTACATATCTTCGATAATGTATTGCTTCAGCTTTAATCAATTCATATATTTATAAGTATGTGCAAAAAAAAGTACTGCCAAATTTGCTCGGTCGACTAAATCTAAGAAACAGTCTAATATTACTCCATAAAAAATAATTTATTTAGATGTTCTCGTTGAATAAAATTTAATTGGAGGTTTCCATGTTTAACTATAAAAATATCATAAAAAGAATTTTTAAGAATATTATTCTTTTTTGTTTAGTTGGATTAACTATGCTTAATTGCGATAATGATGATCCAAAGAAAGAACCAGTGCTTACAACTCTATCTGTAAAACAAGGCGTTGCAATCGTTGAGATAGGAACAGATGCCGATATTGGCAGCGTAACAGTTAATGAATCAAAAGTCGGTTTATCCTTTGTGATTCAAAACTCCGGTCAATCTGATCTTAACATTAGTTCGATTCGTAAGACTGGTGGTGATGTTGATCAGTTTAATATTAATTCTTCTCTTATGGAAACCACTATTGCCTCTGGTGGTCAAACTTCTTTTGAAGCTGGTTTTACTCCTTCAAGCCAGGGAAGGAAATATGTGAATATTTCGATTGAAAGTGATAACATTGAAAATAAAACTTTTAACTTTCAAATAACCGGTTCCGGTATACTGAATGGTGATTTGACTTTTCTCAAGGTGTATCCTGATTCTGATAAAAATTTCTTGAGACCCTCATGTGTTGTGGCTTCTGATGATGGGAAGCATGTGTATGTTGCTTCAGGAACAGGAGCAAGTGACGCTATTACTCTGTTAGCCCGTGATAATAGTACAGGTGAACTTTCTTTTGTAAAAAAATATACTGAGACTAATATTAGAGGGCCTCGTTCCATAATCATTTCTCCTGATGGCGCTCATCTATATGTGGCTTGCAGCAGTTCTGATTCCATTGGCTGGTTTACCAGAGATACAGATACCGGTTTACTGACATATGTGGATAGATATTATGGTTCTAATACAGATGGCGCCAATTCGCTGATAATTTCAAAAGATGGCAAATATGTATACGCCGCTGCAATAAAATCTAATGCTGTTCTTAGGTTTTCAAGAGATTCTGTTTCTGGTAATCTTAGCTATAAAGACAGTTATGTAGATACAAATATCAAAGGAGCAAGATATTTGGCAATGTCTCCTGATGAAAAAAATATTTATGTTACTACAGGTTCTGAGGATATTTTTGCCTGGTTTTCAAGGAACACAGACTCTGGAGAAATTGCCTATATCAATAACTTTAAAAATGACTCCCTTGTTAATAATCCAGCAAAGATTTCAGTATCACCTGACGGAAAACATGTTTATATTGCCGCGGAACATTCAAGCGCTATAGCATTATTTTCTTGGAATGAGTCCACAGGAGTACTTGAATATAAAGATCGGTATACTGGTAGTTATTTTCCAAAATATATAAAAATAACTCCTGACGGGAAACATGCATATGTTTGTGGAACGTCTAACAGCAAAATCTATTGGTATAACAGGGATTCATCAACTGGGGCCCTTACCTATATTGCTGATGTTGGCAACTCAGGGAACTCGGATTCAATGACTTTTTCTCCTGATGGCAAGTTCGCCTACACAGCAGGAGACTCAAGCTACACTGTTTCAGGCTATTCACTAAATCAAGAAACTGGTGCACTTACCTATATGAGTAAATTTCCTGATCCAAAGAAAATGATTAAAGGGGCAAGTGCTATAGCATTTTCATCAGATGGGAATAATATATATGTCACTGCTCAAGATGCACGATCGGTTGTATGGTTTAAGCGTAATAGAATAACGGGTACTATTGATTTTAGAGGCAGATTTTACCATGACAATTTAATGCATCCTCAGACTATAACTATTTCTCCTGATGGTAAAAATGTATATGTTGGGATATCCGGTACTAAAAATCTTGCCTTGTTTTCCAGGAATATAACAACAGGAGACCTTACCTTTGGGGTCTTTTATGAGAATTCTCTAGTAAGCAATGTTAATTCTATAGTTGTTGCTCCTGATGGAAAGCATGTATATGTAACATCCAGGCATGACGATGCTGTGGGATGGTACTCAAGAAATACAGATACAGGAGAACTTACCTTTGTCGGCAGCTATACTAATGTGAACATTGATGGAGCAAAGTCTGTTGTTCTGTCTCCCAATGGAAATCACGCTTATATTGCTTCCAGTAGTAATGATTCTGTATCGTGGTTTACAAGGAATAGTGACCAAGGAACTCTTACATATGTAAATCAATACACAGACAGCAATCTGGACGCTGTAAATGCTCTTGCTGTTTCTCATGACGGCAAACACGCCTATGCAACTTCATCCAAGACAAACAGCATTATATGGTTTAGCCGTAATGAAATTTCTGGAGTGTTAAATTATAAAGGAGCCATTACAAATCGTGATCAAGTATTAAATGCGAATTCAATAAGCATTTCACCCTATGGTAAACAGGTTTATATTTCTACAAATGGAAGATACCAAGTTTCCTGGTTTTCCAGAGATACTGAAAGTGGCGCTTTGACTTACAGGTCACGAGGAGTTCTTACTGAATATAACTCTAATAACTGTGTTGTTGTTTCTCCTGACGGAAATCATGTCTATTCTGTGTCAAAAAGTTTTAATATGATTTCATGGTATAAAAGGAAGTGATTTTTATAACTGCCAGGTGTTGAAATTCTTATGATTGAGGAAGGGAGTAACTAGATACCTGGCAGCTCTTCAAGATCTTTTTCAAAGTTTTCATTCTTTTTGCCAAAGTCCCTTGTTTAGACATCAAGTTTTTCATAGAGGGCCTCAATAGCAGTTTCCTCTTCATAATTCTTTTTTTGATAATTTAGTAATCACTGAACTGTCTCCCTGAGTAGAGGCTTCTGCAAGGTCATGGTGAAGAGACTTAAGGGTTTCTTCACGTTCCATGATTTCATTTTCAAGAGGTTTTAATTCATTTGATCTGCGGGATATAAAGTCAGAACGGATTTTTCTGGCCTCTTTTTTATTTACAACAACTTCACTTTTCTTTTTTACAGGTCCGGTGTCTTCCTCTTCCCAGCCTATTTGAACAATTATAGAATCCTTTTGAAAGACAATGAAGCGGTTTGCCAGGCCATGTAAAAACATTTCATTGTGTATTGCAGTAATTGCTGCTCCATCAAAGGAATCCACTGCAGCCATAAAAGATTCACATTTGGATTCACATATACCTAAAAAACTATTCATTTATTTTATTTCGTAAAAGACAACCCTGTCTGGATTTTTTCTGCTAAGGATTTTGTTTCTCTATTGTCACCTGAAGCATTTTTAACTACCTTAACTTTATGATAAAAAAAAGTAATATCCGAAACAGCAAACGTATACTAAAGTACACATTATTTGGAATAGCTATCGGTATGCTATTTCCAATCTTTTCTACAATAATAGATTCCTATGATACCTATAATGTATTATCTATGAATACTATCATGAACATACAGAGTTCCAATTATGTGCATCTTGTCATGGACTGTGTTCCTCTATTTTTTGGATTTTTTGCTTTTTTATCTGGTTATAAGCATGAAAAAATTGATAGTATGAATGACTTGCCAAAAAAGGATTTAATGTCTAATCATGACAGAATTAAATCATCAACACTGAATAATTCTACAGAAGGACAGCTAAATCATTCCTTTTTTATTCATCAACTCAAACAGACAATAGCTGTCAGCTCACGTTATAATCTTTCTTTTGCTTTACTTTCATTAAATTTAAAAAATTTTGAAGAAATTATACATACTGATGATCATACTAAAGGTGAAGAATACATTCTTGAGATTCTAAATCATATAAAAGCTAAATTAAGAACCTCAGATCTCATATGCAGATTTAAAGTAAATGATTTTTATATTTTATTACTTGATATCTATAATTATCAAAATGTTACTAAAATTGTAGATAATATTATCAATACTATTAATAGTTTTCAATTTTCTGATCATGCTAAAAGATTAGAATGTAACATAGGTATTAGTTTTTATCCAAATGATGGAAAAGATATCAACAAATTACTTCATTCTGCTACTTATGCTCGCTTAATGATAAAGTCACAAAAAAGCTCTTATAAATTATTCAATGAGCATTTTGAAACTACTATCAAAAGAAAACACTCAATTGTAAAAATAATGCGTGAAGCTATAGATAATTGTGAATTTGAAATTCATTTTCAACCGCAGCATGATGAAAATTTAAATATTGTTGGATCTGAGGTTTTATTAAGATGGAATTCTTTACCTTTAGGACAAGTCAATCCAAGTGAGTTTATACCAATAGCTGAAGAAAATGGAATGATATCTGACATTGGTTATTGGGTTCTTGAAGAAACATGTAGATATTGCAAAACAATTGATGATTTCCATTCTAAAAACATCCAAATAGCAATAAATATTTCCTATAAACAGTTAATTGAAAAAGATTTCTATAATAAGTTTATGGAAATTATTGAAATCACGAAATTAGATCCTTCATTTTTAGAGATAGAAATAACCGAAAGTTGTCTATCGTCAAAAGAAGATGATGCATTAAAAGTGTTATCACTTTTTTCAGAAAAAGGTATTCAAATTTCAATAGATGATTTTGGAACAGGCTACTCTTCCTTATCGAGAATTTTAGAATTCCCTATTGACAAGATCAAAATTGATAAATCATTTGTTGCAAGCATTACAAAGAATAAAAAAAATATGACCCTTGTGAAATCAATAATAAATCTTGCACACTCATTAGATATGAAGGTTGTAGCTGAAGGTGTTGAAACTGAAACACAATTTCAGGTCTTAAAAGATTTGAACTGTACTATTTTTCAGGGATTTTTACATCATCCTCCTGATGAATTTAAGGTCTTTAAAAAACTTGTTAATGACAGTGTTTATTCATGTCTGCCAAAGTCATATTCATACCTAGTATGAATTGATTAATTATACTTTTTTATTATAGGTATATAAATGAGAGTAAAAATAAAATCAATAAGCTCAAAAATCATTCTTTTATATCTTTTTCTTGCTATTACCAACATGTCAATCTTCTCAATTTTAATGGTAGAAAACCAAATTGGACTAATTGCTGAAAACACCAAACATAATGCTGAAAAGCATACAGCAAATATTATAAGAAAAATCCAAGCTCTTTCTAATGATTATAAAACTGCTAGCTTAAGTCAAAGCAAAGTCATTGATAAAATTGCTCAAATATTAAAAGTTAAAAATAATAAAGAAAAGATTAAGAAAAAATCCTTTATTGAGAAAATTAAAGAACGATTCGTTGTTAACACTAAGAGTATAAAATTTGATTCTTTTGTCATCTTTAAAGAGACTTCAAAGAGTATACTCTATAAATCCCATAATCATATCAAAGTCACTGATAGAGATATTCAATATGCTGTAAAATCAATGGCAAATGTTGAGTTTGGTGGCCAATTATATTACTCTACGATTGATGAAGATTCATATAAGATTTATTTTTATATTCCAATGAAGGTTTATAAGTTAGATGGTAGTATCCTTCTTCTTGCAGCACAAATGCAGAATTTTGATACTGAAATGTCTAAAATGATGTGGAATATAATATTTACTGTTTCACTTATTGCTATACTTCATATTCTATTCGCCTTAGCTCTCTTTAAAATAATTATCAAGCCAATTAAATCTCTCCATGAAACCAGTATTGATATAAGCAAGGGTGACTTAAGTGTACGATCTAAAATTTCTCAGAAAGATGAGATTGGAGAATTAGCCTTTTCTTTTAATAGAATGGCAAATTCAATTCAGGAAAAAGTTGATAGTTTGCAAGATTTCAATGATATGATGCAAAATGAACTTAAGATGGCTGGTGATGTTCAACAAATGATTTTCCCTCATATTATTGAAAACAAGGATTACAACTATTCGATTTTCTTTAAGGCATTTACAGAAGTTAGTGGTGACTATTATGATATATTTAATCTAGGCAATGATAAATATGGATTTTTATTAGTTGATGCCTCTGGACATGGTGTACCAGCTGCTCTCATTACAATGGTAGCAAAAGAACAATTTCGTCTTCATGCTCCAAAAATACTAAATCCTGCAGAACTCTTTAAGAAAGTTAACTACGAAATTTCAACAATTCTTCATACCCATGATACATCTGGATATTATTTTTCAGCTTTCTATTTTATATTAGATGAAAACAAGTGTGTTTCTTACTGCAGTGCTGGTCATCCTGAACCAATACTCATGCGATCAAATAAAAAAGAAACATCATACCTTACAACTAATGGATTTTTGGTTGGGATATCTGAAGATATGAATCATTTATATGAAACTAAAATGATTCAGCTTGAATCAGGTGATAAAATAATTATGTATACTGATGGTGTCAGTGAATCAATGAATGAAGAAGATAGGCAATTTAGTAAAAGTGGTATAGTTGAGGCTACAGAAAAAGTCTCCACAGGATCTTCAAGTGATATCCTGGATTCAATTGTGAAAGAATTTAGCAACTTTACTGATATAAATGATCTCAATGATGACACAACCTGTATTGTTGTGGAAGTAAAATAGGTGCAGCTATGAAGATTGATAAGTATAAAATTGAGATTTCATTTAGTGCCATAACCGTTGTTATTCTTTTTGGAATGTATTTTTTTAATGATGCAATAAAATATATTCGTTTGAAAGAATTGAAAATTTCACTTCAACGATCTAGTAAAGATGATAATAATTTTAATCATATTGGCCTTGTGATGAAATATAAAGAACATAGAAAAAGTTACAATGGAAAAAATAATCAAGATAAATCTGATATTATTGAAATGAGAGTAAATTCAATATTGTCACATAGAGAAACAAAAAAAAGAATTAATTCTGATAACAATAAACTGTTGACCATACCTGTGTTGAATATAATCAATTTTATTCGCTGGGTTAGTGATAGAGAAAAAATCATAGATATAATGGATAATAAATCTATTGCTTATATTGATGTCGCTTATTATTATGAAAGGAATAATTTCTATGACAAAGCTCTTGATATATATAAAGAAGCAAGAAAAAAGGGTGTTTATGAAGCAAGTACATTAGCCGGTATTATTCTTCATGAAGGATTTTGTTATTCATTAGCTGGTGGCAAGAAGAATAGGATCAAAGCAAAAGAAAGCTATATCTCTGTTGTAAATAATTTTAGCACCGAAAATGCAGCAATAACCGCCATTATATTACTACAGCACCTTGAAGGTTTTATGTCTGAAATTAATAAGATTATAAAAAATGAAAAAGATTCTGTTAACAAAGGTGTAAAGCTTTATAATAATATTGCATATAAAGAAGCTCTCAATGTTTTTTTAAGAATTGAAAAAACAATCCATAAATCTGAAACATCTCGCTTAGAATATTTCAAAGGAAGGTGTTATGAAGAATTATCTCAAAAGGCTAAGGCAATTGAAATATACCAGAGGATAATTGAAGTAAATTCAAAATCAAAATATGCCAAAATGGCAAACAGAAGGATTTACCTTGCTGGATTTACGGCAAATAATGGTCGTTTAATAAAAATTCTTTCTATAAGAAATAATTTACGTTTAAATGATAATACATTAAAAGATATGATAAAAATTGACAGAAGAATTAATAAATTCAGACATGAACGTAATCCAAGGAATGTCTTGAAAAATAGTCTTTTCATAAAAACAATGAAAAGGATTGAAAAAATTTCACCAATCTTTGCTCCAGCAGAGCTGGAGAAGTACAGCAAGATGACTAAAAGTCATGATAGAATAACTGATAAAAAGAAAACTATTATTGAAAATAAAAACAATACAATTGAAACAGTTAAAACAATTAAAACAATTCAAACAGTTAAAACTGTTAAACCAGCTAAAACAAAAAACACAATTAAATACAGAATTTACATCAATGATGGAAATCAATTCATAGGTGCAATAACACATGAAACAGCTTCTTTTATAAATTTCTCAACTAGTTTAGGAAATATTAAAATCAATAAAAGCAAAATCATAAAAATGGAGATGATGTAATATCTAATTTTAAAAAATATAACATTACATCTTACTGTGAAACTATGAATAAAAATCTAATAGCAATAATTCTTATAAATATAATAGTGACATTTACATCTGAAAAACTTCTCAGTGATGTCATAGTCACCAAAGAAGGTATGGTTCTAAATGGAAAAATAATTCAAAAACACAAAAAAATAATAATTTTCAGTAATCAATTTGGAACTTTCAAAATAAAGAAGATGCTTATTAAAACTATAAGAGAAACCAAAAAGTACGTTGATGATATTAGAATAATGAGATCACTCGGAGTAAATGTTAATAATGAAGTAGTCAGGAAAAATTATGAATCTGGTGAAAAACAAAAAAATAAATTGTTAAAAAAGAATCTAAAGCATGTAAAAAAAGTTAAAAAAAAGAAAAATGACTCTACCTTTGGACTTATAATCTATGGATCATTTTTTTATAATTTCAATGTTGGTTCACATGGAGATTCAATGCCTGGTTCACTTGGTGCACTTTTAACATTTGATATTTTATTTATAAAACAGGTCTCAAATAATAACTTTTTTCTTATTCCAGAGTTAAGATTTGAAAGCTCCTATTACAACTCTACCTCTGGCAACAATAGTATTGAAGGCTTTTCAGTATCATTAGGACCAATTTGGGAACACACCTGGAAATTATCATCATTATTTGGCTTGAATCTTCATTTCACATCTCTTCATGGTTTTGGATATTATTATGTAAAAAACAATACTTCAAGTAGAATAAAGATGTGTTATGTTACATCTGCAATACTGGGTTTATCAATTATAATAGACCGTTTTTATATTACTCCAGCTTTTAGGTATGAATACATTTATGATGCTTTGGCACCAATGCATGGTTTAGGATTGGTAATATCAATAGGTTTTAGATTCTAAAACATTCTAAAAGATGTTAGATCAGTTAGAGGCAGTCAATATATTTTACTGAATTATAAAGACTCAATGATTTACTATGGTATTGAACCTTATCATTCATGGGCTATAAATCCTGAGGGTAATAGAATGATAGAAAGGTTTCATCGGCTATTAATGAACAAGTTTTTCAACCCGAAACGAGGTACCGCAGCAGACTTTCCTACGACTAATTTTGCCAAAATCCCCCTTGAGAAAACTGAATTTCAATCATAAACATTGTATTGAAAAACAAACGCATCCTTTTTTAATAAAATTTCTCATATTACACACGTTGTGCGTCAACATATGAAATGAAACCTGCCCCCCCTCAAAAGGTTCTTTTTATTCTGATCCCGATGAGTCGGGATTAACAGTGTGCCCTTAAAATTTTCTTATTGAAATCTATAAGCAATTCTTCCATAGAAACTAATTGTTTGTATGGGAGTAACATCTAAAATAACATCATATTCGATTTTGAGAGTGAGTAATAAGCTTTCACTTAAATCATATGACACATGAAAACCAGCACTAAGGATTGGTCTGTATCCATAATAAGTCGTTCCATTATATAAATGTTCTCTGTAATAATATTTTCCACTAATTACAGGAGACAATCGTATGAAAAATGTTTTACTAAAATTAAATTTAAATTCATAACCAATATATAATGAACCTATTACCATCCATGAAATACCAAAGTCACTATTTGGAAATATAAATTGAAAATATGATGCAGAAATTCCAAAGAATATTGATGGTGCCTTTTTGAATAATGCATGAATTTCATAAAATAATCCGCCACCACCATAACCACTATAGCTGTTGTCAATGGGTGTCATCATAAGGTGATATCCACCTTCTATACCGATATGATGATAAGGCTTATGACGTTTTGCAGAAATTATTGAAAGTTTTTCCCATTTGGACCAAGCAAAAACTGAGTAGAACTTATTTACAATACCTACTCGATATTTATAATCTCCAGGAGTTATTTTCAAATCAAGTTTTGTTTTTTTTGTTTTTTTCTTTATGATAATTTTGTTTTTTGAGTTTTTAACTTCAACTCTATATTCAACTGCTCCTTGAACAGCCTGCCATTCTACATATGCATTTTTCAATTTACCCTTAGCATGCACCGTAGAAGCAAAACAAAATGATAATATAAATAGAATTATAATAATTTTCAAGGTGGCAAAAAAAATAAATAATTGATATGGAAATTGTTCTTTTAACTCATAACTTTTTCCTCTATGAATCAATGATGTTTTATAGAATATTAAAAAATATAAATATATCATCTTTCTATCTCCTGAACAGAGGGAGATATAATTTGAACTTCTCTTTTAGTTTTTTTAAGATTAATTATAAAGTTTGATAAAACTTTATTACTAAAACAAATAATCTTTCCAAAAGAATCTCGTCTATAAGCTTGAAGTGTCCATTGAAATGAACCAATACTTAGTTTTTTTAAATCTCTTATTTTATAATATAATTTATTTGTTTTGGTAGAAATGATTTCTTTTTTTGATAATGTATTTTTATTACCATTTAACTTATATAAGATCAAAGCATAATAATGTGCCCCAGCATTTCTTCTCCATCTAAGAGTTAGATCATTATTGTTTGTCATATCAATACTGATATTTTTTTTAGGATAAAGTGCCAAAGGAGACCTTAATCTATTGCCAACTGATATCATTCTTACGGGACTTTTTGCAATTTTTTTCTTTTCGCCATTTAACAATGAAACTCGCCAATAAAAAGTGCCTGGTTCGGCACTATATAAATTTGTTTTAAAGTTAGATGTAAGTTTTGAATAAAAAATAGATTTGAAGTTTCTATCATTTGAAAATTCAAATAAATATTGACCATCAGAAATTTTTTTCCAGTTAAATTGAATCCCTCTTTCTAGAACAGTATAGTATTCATATGACTTTTTATTATAAGGAGCAACTAGATTTAAATTACTTACATCTAAAAGAACTATTGACCTTACATCAGAATATTTCGTTTTTTTTCCACTAAAGGTATAGCCTTGAACCTTCCAATAATAAGTCCCCTTGGTTAGTGGTTTTTTCATTACCCAAAATCTATAATTAGTAGTATACTCATAAGAATTGGAGAAGCTTTCGTTTTTAGAAAAAATAATTTTAGATTTTTTACAATCATTGCAGTTAACCCATTTGAACACTTGTTCATTATTTTTAAAATTATAAATGTTAACTTGACTATTGTCATCTGGATAATTTAAAATCGGTCTTGGTAGACCTGTTTTTTTTGAGATAGTGAATGAGGATGTTTTGCTTGTTTGTCCTTTGTAACCAGGAATACTGCTTCTTGTTTTGATTCGCCAAAAATAAGTTTGTTTATCTTTCGATTTGCTCCTATCTTTATTTAAATCATAAGCAATTCGGGTTACATTGAGACCAAAAGACTTATATTCTTTTTTGAAATATTTATCTTTGGCAATTTCTAAAGAATAAGAAATTGAATTTTCATTTCTGTCCCATGAAAAATGTATAGATGGCAATGAAGAAACATATTCTACAACACTTAAATTACTGGGGCTAAACAAACGTATTGGATTGTCTTTAATAATAGAAAGCCTTCTAGTCATGCTTTTTTTTATAAGCCTGTTGCCAGCTTTTAATGAAACTCTCCAGTAGTATATCCCTTCATTGAAATTTATGCTATCTTGTGTTTTGACTATTATTCTTTTTTTGAAAATTGTTGAGAAATTTCTTCTTTTGCTAATCTCTAAAAGATATTTATGATTTTTATATTGCCTTGTTTTTGTTTTATTCCATTTAAATATAATGTTTTGATTTGTTTTTAAAAATACAATTCTGGCTCTATCATGAGGAGTTACTAATTTCAAATAATTTTTTCTTACAATAATATTTTGATTAGATAAAGATATTGAGTCACCAACTTTACCCTTTTTTTTCTTTCCAAATGCTTCAATGTCCGCTGTCCCTTCTTTGATAAATAGTTGTACGTCATTATTAATTTCTTTAGAAACATTGATTGAGCCTTTATCTAGAAGAACCTTCTTTTTTCCTGAATGAACGATAACAGTAGAACCATTAATTTTATTTTTTCTTGTTACTGATAGTCTTCCATTTTCAAGGTTTAATTTAACATTATCATCCCTTATTTCAACCATAACCAAACTATTTTCATCAACTTCAAATACCGTACCATCATTTAAAATGATTTTCGCATCTGAAACCTTGCCGGTGAAGATAGTGTCACGATTTTTGAGGGGAACACTCCTGCTTATCTCTTCCCACATGACTTGTGTAAAGAATTTTCTTCTTACAACATTATTTTTAAAAACAATTTTACCAATAACTTTACCATTGCCTGACTTTTTTTCAGCCGTGAAATCTATATAGAGATAGAAGAATAATAAAGCTATTATCAATACCATTATAATGATAAATAAGTTATCTCTATGCAGATATTGATAAAACTTTTTCATTTACTTTGCTTCTAATGATACATTTTTCATAGTTTGAACAATTATGCTAAATGCAGTAAATGATGCAACTTGCCAGTCAGCACTGCCGTCATACCAAAATATGGTTTTGATATTATTTTTATCAAGTTTCATTGCAAAGGATATAATTGATGGTACTGTTGAAGAATTCATAAATTCAAGTTTTCTAAAATCAATGAATAAGTTTTGCCCAAGAAGTTTTAAAACTACTTTTTCTAAATAAGGGTCTAGATTCTCTCCTGGATTTTTAGCCTTACTTCTTCCTAACCAGTTCATTGAATGCCCATTGGTTATTTGTTTAACTATTATTTGTAGATCTTCCTTTTGAAAATTCATTAGTCCTCCTCGTGTTTTTATTCTTTTAAATTTCTTATTGCTACAATTGTAATTATATTATTTTTATGATAGGATTGTAGCTTAAACTTTCCTTCATAATTTATTTTATAAAATCCAAGTTTACTTTCTCCTTGTACTCTATTGTTTTTGATTTCCAACAGTCTTTTTTGATATAAATCTAATACATTATTGCTTTGATTAATTGTGCTGATTCTTTTAACAATATTGTCTATGTCTTTTTCTGACTGCACTACGTTTGTTACTGAAATTTTTATGCTATTATTATCACTTTCCAACTGAAAAACATTTAGATTTTGATCATCATTAAAAATTCCATATTTAATAACATTTTCTAATAGTTCATGTGATACCATTACTGTTGCATGTGCTATTTCAGAATTTGTATTTTTAACAATTTCACCAACTTCTTCAGTTAATTCATCAATAAATAGATTATTTTGTTTGATTGTTTTTTTTAATTCTATCATTGTATACCTATTTGTTTTATACTTTTCGTAATATTAGCATTGTTACATCATCATCTTTTTCATATTCTTCAAGTTCACTTAAAATACCATTTTGAATTTCTTCAAGACTACTTCGTCCTAGGTTTTCCAGGATTCCTGCTAACTTGTCCGTTGAGAAAAGGTCTCCATTTTTGTCAGGAGCTTCAGTTACACCATCTGTATACATGAGTAATACATCTTGAGGATCCATTTTCATTGAAGAATCATTAACATAGTCAGAAATTTCATCAACCAATCCAATCCACATTCCACTGGTTTGAATTCTTTCAACTTGTTTTGTTGAATTTCTGTAAAGAAGCAGGTCTATATGTAAACCTGCATGATGAAGCATGCCATTTTCAAGACAAGCACAGATAGTAATTGTCATATATTTTTTTTCACCAAGACGTTTTATGTTATAAGCAATTACTTTGTTAACAACTGCAAGAAGATCTGAAGGTGAAATATTTGGATTTTGGTACAAAGCAACTCTTACAGATGTCTGAACCATCATCATTACCAAACCTGCTGAAACACCATGTCCTGATACATCACCGATAACAAACCAATCACGACCTTCAACATTTATAACATCAAAGTAATCTCCACCTACCTCATCTGCTGGCATCATAAATCCCTTGATATCAAAGCCTTCAATTTTTGGGTCTTCTGGTAACAATACTGTTTGAATTTTATTGGCTAGTTTCATTTCACCCCATAATTCATCTCGTGCTTCCTTTAACTCAGCAGTTCTCTCATCAACCATAAATTCCAGGTTCTCTGCATAATCCTGCAGTTTTCTCTTTGAATCTAAGATTGCATCTACCATTGCATGGAATGACGTTGTAAGAAACTCAACTTCATCTTTTTTACCCATTTCTTTTTTCGAAAGATTCTTTTCTTGAAATTTATATGTTTCATCTACCAGCTTAATTATTGGAATCGAGAGAGTTTTAGCAAAGAAAAAGGCAAGGAATATAGCTATTAAAAGAACAATTAATAATATTATAATATTTCTTTTTTGGATTTGGTAAACTGCTTCAAATATCTGACTTTCTTTTGCTGAGACAATTATACCTAAGCCATATTTGTTCAATTTCTTAAATGAACCTAAATAATGTTCACCATTTCTGTCCTTATATCTCTTTTGACCATTATTTAGTTTACTGGAAAGCATTTCCTTTACTATAGGAGAGTTAGATATATTTACACTGGAAACAACCAGGTTACTGTTTGAATGAGCCAATACGTCACCAATTTCATTTACCATCTGCGATTTTAGTACACCTGAAATCTGAAAGATTTTAAGGATATGATTCATTTTCAGATAGCAAATAACGATTTCAGAATTATATGGAGTTTCATTTAATGGAAAATATAAAGCTATTACAGGAATTTTTAATCCTTGAGATATATTTAAAAAAACATAATCACCATTAAATGACTTAATTATTTGGTTTTTTTTTGTCTTTAAGGACTTATGAAATTTGCTAACTTGAAGATTGTTTTCATCTATTTTAAAATTGTTATATAGTTTTTTTACCAATTGTATTCTATTGCCAGATTTCTGAGCAATCCCAACGAATAGAATATTCTTATTGTTTTTATTATTTAAACTAAAATTCTCTTTTATTGCACCGTATTTTCTGTTATCTTTATCTTTCATTGTACTTGCAATGATCCGTGTTTTTTCTACAAGAGCATCAAAATTTGATTGTATCATTAAGCCAAAGGCACGAGCATCATTTAAATTATTTTCTTTAATTCGTATTGAACTGTCTTCTTTAAAAAAATATGATGCTAATAAAATCATTATTGCTAGAGAAACACTTATGAGAAATGTTATCATTAAAATCAGTTTGTTTTTAATGCTGTAACGACTAAAAATTTTTGTTAGAAATTCAACTAAGCCAAAGAATAATATTTTATTCTCTTCACTTTCAACATTTAAATCCTCAGAAGAGATGCCCTCTTCAATAGGTATTCTTTTCTTTTGTATCTCAGGTTTATTTAAATAATCACAATATTTTTTTAAACCTTCTAATTCATCTTTTTTTGGAAGAAGCGTAGGATGTATATTTTTCACTCTTTCAATTGCATCTCTGTGGTCCTTGTTTATCGTAACAAAGAAATATGATAATGCCAAGCCAATATACTTTTTATCATTTGAAAGAAAAAGACAACCACCCTCCTTAAAAAGGGAAATAAGCATATCAACAGTGATTCTCACCTTTTCATAATCTTCACTTTTAAAGGAATCTACATGTACAATGTTTATTCTCTCTATTTTATCATCAAGAGAAGATTTAAAATGAGAAAAATCATCAAAGGAATCAAGTGTTGGAACAATGACGCAAATATTTTTTAGATTATTCTCATCTATAATGTTGACAATTTTTTTTGCCACATTTGAATCAATGATAATCATTGATAAATCTTTAACAGGAAAGATTCTGATTGTTATTTTATTTTGGCTGTCCAAATTATCCACCTACAACCTTTAAGTAATCTGTTTTTGATAAAATTATATTATCAAAGTAAATAATTCCGTTAAAAGTAGCTGTTCCGGCAAAGTATCGCAATGTAATATCAGTAAATGATCCTAGATATGATTCATCAATCTCATCAATTGCATCACCTAGAATAGATACTGCTATTGTTTTAGTTAATTCTCCTGGGTTAAAGGTCAAAGCTGTAGTTTCAATTCCTGTATAATCACTTCCAGCAATAGCTGTTACATCTTCTGTAACATAATAAACCGTTATTATTTCACTACTAGTTTTTGAAAGAGTAACAGTGAAAGTTGAGATGGTATTTGATTCAGGATTTGTAATGACATCATTAATTGAAATTGCTCGTAACGTGTTTATTGAGATTTGATTTTGAATTTGATCCCAACTGCCTAATTGAGAACAGCTTGAAATCATTAAAATAAGTAGGGAAATTATTAATAAAGAAAGAAATCTCCAGCATATGTTCTTACTATGTGATATAATAATTTCAAACATTTTATATTTTTTCAACACATATCCTTTATAATATGATAATTGATTTCATCATTAGGAATGTAATAATTAAAGCAATGCATTTCAATAGATCTAAAGGAAATTATTCACGACCTTTTTGTCTTATACATAAATAAAAAAATGTATAATATATCACGATGCAGATATTTTTTATGGATGGGTTATAACAAAATGATATTATATTATTTCTTCTTTAAAACAATTACAGTTAAATCATCTGAAAGAGGAGCATCCCCTTTGAAAGTCATAAAATCGCCAATAACCTTGTCAATTATCTCTTGAGAAGTCATATGAAAAGTCACTTGGTCTAATGATGCCATAAGTTTATCTTCTGTATATGGCTTTTCATCTTTGTTTCTATTTTCAACAAGGCAGTCAGAATAGATTAATATAATATCTTGATTTTTAATATTAAATTTATATGACTTGTATGAGTTTGGAAACATTGACTCACCAAGAAAATGCCCTTGAATGTCAATATCATCAGGTTTTAATTTTTTAGCACAATTTGATCTTGAAGATTTGATAATTGCATCAGGATGGGCCGCACTGACTACCTCTAATATATCATCATTAAATCGAAAAAGTATGCCTGTAATATATTCATCAATATTGTTAATCTCTGTAATAAGTCTATCATTTATCTGTTCCATCACTTTACCAAGAGGTGTAGATAGATAGTTCATAAAAACATTACTAAAGATAGATTTCCCCAGTGTGGTTAAAAGACCTGAAGCTATTCCGTGACCTGAAACATCTGCAAGAGTTAAACCAAGAAGATGTCCCTTCTTATCAACGTAAAAATCATAAAAATCACCAGAAACAGAGGCATAAGGGTAATAACAAAAAGCAATATCAAAATCATTAATTTCTGGTGGGCTACTGATTAAAAAACTTTTCTGAACCATTTGTGCTATTTGCATGTCAGTTTCAAAAATTTTTTTAGAGGCTGATAACTCATGATTCAACTTCTTAAGCTCAAGTTTTTGGCGTTCATTATCAAACTGAAGGGCGAGACTATTGCTATGTTCAGCTCTCCACTCTTTGACATCTTCCTTTAGACTTTGGACTGTCTTTTCTTTTTCTATCACATGTGATAAAAGATGAAAATAGTTTTCTTCAAAGAATTTTAAAAATTCATCCTTTGTAATAGTAAGCTTATTGTCAGGAAAGAGCTTATCAATAAATTCATTTGTCTTTTTGTCGATGAGATTATTAACAAGGTTTTCTACATTATTATCATTATTATTATTCATAAATTATTATCTACTATAATTATTATATTTGATTATTCTTTCATAATGTTAAATCTAAATAACTTCAAGCATTTTTTATCTAATTTAGTTTTTTGCACTTCATCTTTTTAGGTAAGAAAACTTCAATCAGGTAAAAGAGGTCACTGCATGTATATATATTGGTCTCCAAAATCAAGGATTGGGAATTCATTTCCTACGTTACTCGCATTCCCTTTCCCCCTAAACATATACTGGAAAAAACTTTCAACGAATCAGTAAAACAAAGAAGCAATGTGTGCACTTTGCTTCCTTATAAGATTTCAAAAAATCATTTATTATATTTTTTCAACAAGCAACTAGAGGATTTTCAAGTTCCAATGTAGTTGCTTGTTTGAAACCCATAACTGAATTTAGACTCTGCCTTTTATTTTGTGAACAAAATCCTACTATACGTACAAGACAAATCTGTCGTGATTTTATTTTAAGATAAAACCCATTGAGGCTTGATTTCTAAATCCATATTTTCTATTTTGTAATAAGTCGTTTCCTAAAACAACGGAACAAGTAAAGAAGATTCATCATTTAAAAAAATTAAAAGGAGTTGTTACATGAAACTAATATATGATATCTTTAAAAATTCCATATTCATTTTTGCAACGTTAGGACTTCTAGCCTGTGGAGGAACTTCCATATCGACTAAGGGTGAGCAAAATGTGGGAATTGCCCCGACTCTGACTATAACATCACCCTCACCTAACCTGACCAATGGGACAACAATACCACTTACCTTTACCTTTTCTGAAGAAATCATTGATTTTAAGATAGAAGATATTTCTTCAACCATAGGAGATATAGGAAATTTCTCAGGAAGTGATGGTGATACAGTTTATACTGCTGACCTTGTTCTCACTAACGATGGCATTGCCACAGTATCTGTTCTCAAAGGAGCTGGCATTGACAATACAATGAAAAAATACCAAACTGAAGCAGGTCAAATTAGTATTACCAGAGATACTTCCCAGCCATCTGTAATTTTATCAGCACAAGTGGCTCAGGGTGGAACCAGGGGCAACAAGACAACGAGCTTTACTGCTACTTTTAGCGAAGCAATAACTGGTTTTGATGCATCAGATATATCTGTCACCAATGGTGAAGTATCAAATATTTCAGGCAGTGGAAAGGTTTTTACCTTTACAGTGACCACTTCTGAAAATGGAACTGTAACGACAAAAATCAATGCTTCTGCAGTTACTGACCTGGCTGGCAATAATAGTTCAGCATCTGACACCTACTCCTTTACCCATGATGATAGTCGTGTTTCGATGGACTTTACTTCACCATCAGGAACTATTACATCCACCAGTCCTGTAATGTTAACTATTAACTTCCCTACGCCTCTTGAAGAAGGTTCTCTTTCAATAGACGATTTCTCTATTATCAATGGTTCAGTGCAAAACTTGACTGGCTCTGGAAGCACCTATACCCTGGAAATCACACCAACTACATCTGGTATAGTAACCCTGTCCATTGCCCAGGGTGCTGCATTAACATCTACTGGCCAAGAAAATGATGCTGCATCTTATAGCTTTACCTATGACAATGTTGTTCCTACAAAACCTTCTGTGACCATTGCAACAGAATCGATAAACAATGACAGCAAGACTCTCTTTGGTTTCTCAGTAACTGATGGAGAAAGCAACAACTCCTATTCATATAGCATTAGTGATGGAACCAATCAGGTGACCGGTAGCGGTTCTCTTAATGGCAGTGGAGAGATCTCTTTCAGTGGAATTGATGTGTCTTCTCTCTCTGACGGCATATTGACACTCAGTATAATTCAAACAGACCCTGCAGGCAATAGCAGTACTGCTGGAACAGCAACAGTCCACAAAGATACTGTTGCTCCAGTTGCACCTATAGTATCCATTACCTCAAATAAACCCATAAAATCTGGAGAAGAGAAATCCTTTGCCATTACTCTTTCAAATGGCACTATTGGCAATACCTATAGTTATACCATTACATCCACTGGCGGAGGAACCCCTATTACTGGAAATGGCACCTTTGATGCTTCAGGAACTTTTTCTACTGGTTCTCTTGATATTTCAAATCTTCAAGATGGAACAATCAACGTCAATGTAACCTCAACAGATATCTATAACAATACAAGCATCATAAGTAATGACAATGCTATAATGGATACTGTTGTTTCCATTCTCAATATTGACACTCTCAACATTGATGCAGGAAATGAATCTAATTATAGTTTTACTCTTACAGGAGAGCCTGGAGCAGTATTTAATTATGAGATTAAATCTTCCAATGGAGGGACCCCACTTACAGGTACTGGTACCTTTGGAGAAACCGGAGAGTATGATGTAGGCCCACTAAATCTTTCTGATCTCAATGATGGATGGGTAATCCTTAAGGTTGATATAACTGATATCGCAGGAAATCTCTCACAAGCTGTAAGCGTTGTGGAAAAGAATTCAACTCCTGCTCTTACAACTGCAGTAAATTTTGGTCCATCAGGATCAAATGAACCCTCAGGTGTTACCTTTGATATGACCAATAATGGCAGTCAGAGTGTCCCTTCAGGATATGTTAAATATGATACAACCCAATTCACTGGATCAACTCATGATGATGTTATCCAGTTCTCTACCCTCGCTGACGGAGAGGTTTATACAGTAGATGGCGGAAATGGTTTCAATACTATTGATTTGAGTAGCTATACTGGAGACAATATAACTATAGAATGTAATGATAAAATGACACCGAAACTAGCCACAAACAGAAGCGGAACCATCACAGTAGATTTGGGAGATGGTAAAAGTTCAACAATCAACTTTACAAATTGTGAACGCTTCGTCTTCAACTCAAAGATATTCAATGGCACAACTCATGGTCTGGTCTTCGTATATCCAGATAATGGGGGCGCCTATTTTAAATATTACAATGGCACTTACCTTGAGATTCGTGCTCAACCCGAGAATAGCACTTTATATGGTGCTGATGATCAACCGAAATATGCCTTTGCAAATATTCTTTACAAGGGTTCTATGGATAAAAATTATGATGCTGTGGTAATTTTTAAATCTATAAACTACCAAGGTACCAATAAGTATGAAGGTATTTCAGGATGGCACAATGCTGCACTCTACTTTGATTATATCTCCCTATCAGACAATAAATACCTACGTTTACAATTTGGTCAAAAAAGGTGGATTCTTGGAGGAACAGGTCTTGAAGATAATCTAAAAGATGACGACACAGTTCAAGAGGATGTAGCAATGCGAACTGTTCTGAAAGTCAGAGGTACTGGAGAGAATGATGGAAAAACTGCACAGATCTACAAGGGAGACCCTGGAAGCGAAGTGTTCGTTATGGAAAGAACCTATGGCGATTTGCTTAACAACGGTATTTTCTCAGTCAGTAACAAATCATCGCAGTCCATATATTCTCTCAAGCTACAACCCTCAAACTGGGCTCCCTTCGTAAAGAATTTTGATACTCGTCTCAGTCAGACCTCAGGAGCAGCAGTAACCTTAGATCTGGTAGGCAATTCCTTTGACAATGATGGTACAGCGTTGACCTTAACCTCTATTAGTGCTGGCAGCACAGGACATGGCACAATGACCAACAATGGAGATGGTACAGTCACCTATCAGATGTCTACTAATGCAGAAGATTTGGGGTCTGAAAGCTTTACCTATACCATCAGTGATGGAGTAAATTCCACTACTGGTTCCATACGCTTTGAAGTGGTTCCATAAAAGTATTTCTGCCACAGACCTCCATTTGATAGAATAAAAACAAATGGAGGTCTTCAATATCTTTCAATTCAATTATTATCAGTTACCTATATATTTAGAAAAATAGCATATAATTTTATTTAGCTTTTACGTCATTGGGATTTGAAAAACTAAACAATTACTTCAAAAAATAAGATATTCATTATGAAATACAGGGTGATCAACCTGTATATTTTTCCATCATTTCCATTGAAATTCAATATAAAAACAAAGATATAAAATATTTAGTTGCAAAACAATCGATTGCGATTTATAATATAGTATAATTCAATCTGATATAGAGGCCAATATTTTGAAATCCGAAAACTTAAATGATATAGATTTTATTTATTCACAATTAGAAAGTAATTCAAATAAAATTGTTATTTCATATGATTTAACCCAAAAAAAATTGAGATACATCAGTTCTTCAGTAGAGAAACTATTTGGTTTTTCTAAAAAAGTACTAATGCAACAGAATACCTCATGGATTTCTAATGAAACTATAGATGACATTCTAAACTGCAATAATGATGATAATAAAAATTTTGAAAATTCCTTTATTGAAAAACAATTTAATCTTATTCATAAGAATTCATCTATAGTACCATGTTTATTTAAATTGCTTTTCATAAAAAATAAAAATGAAACAATAGGATTTCTCGCTGTTATCGAGCCTCTACCTGAAGATACTATTTCACCACTGTTGCAACAGTATATAGGAACACTTGAATTAACGTCACATAAGGGGATTCTTGTTTTTAATATTCCTGGAGATTTAATCTATATTAATGATGAAGCTTTATCAAATATAGGCTTCTCAAAAGAAGAATTGTTGGGAAAAAATTATCTTGAATTTGGAGAATCACATTTTCAAAAGACTAAAGAAGCTTTTAAAAAATATCTTAATCAAGGCGTACAAAACACCCTTATCGATATTGACATGAAGAAAAAAGACGGTTCTCTTATCCATGCACGATGTATTGTGTCAGCCATTAGAAATAAGGATGGGATAATTGAGGCATACGTTATTGCATGTAAAGAGATTGAGAATAATCTATCAGAAAAGCTTGAGGCATATCAGCAAAACTTCTTTGGCTTTTTAGAAGCCTGTTCTGAACCAGCTGGTCTGTTGGATGTAAATCTAAACATATTAGCGCTTGGCGGTACTGCATTAGGAAATATGTCTGTGATAAAGAATCCAGAAAAAATAATAAACACACAATTTCTTGATTACGTTGATGATGATCAAAAGGCCTTTTTACTTAAAAAAAGAGATGAACTTATCACCCAAAAGAAAAAACAATCCTTTGGAATTAAGATACAAGATCGTGATTACAACATGCTCGTATACCCTATATTTAATAATAACGGTGAGGTTAATAGAATTATCGGGTTTGCAAAAGATGTTACAAATTTAAAATTATTTGCAGATCATTTGATGAAATCAGAGATTAGATATCAGCGAATCATTCAAACAATGACTGAGGGCCTGTTAATAACAGATGAAAATTTAAAAATTATCTATGTTAATAACTCGGTAATAGAAAAAACTGGCATGCCTGAATCAACTATTATAGGCAATGATATACGATTTTTATTAACCAGTGAAAGTAGAGAGAAAGTAGAGAAAAGTATTGAATTAACAATTTCAGAAGGTAGATCCAGAGTTATAGCAGATTTAAATATTTCAGAAAAAGAAATTATCTCTGTTATGTTGTCATCCACCAATATCGTCAATGAAAAAGGTAAATATGGTGGAATTCAGGTTCTTGCATCAGATATTACTGAATACAGAAGAAATCAAAGATCACTTGAATACAAAACAGAATTTCAAAAAATAGGTGTTGAAATTTCAACAGATTTTGTCTCCTATGAAAATAATGAAATAGATGATGGTATAGTTGATGCCATGAAAAAGATTGGATCCTTTAATAATGACAATCTTGTTTTTATTAATCAATTCAATGAATCGAGAACTATTTTGTTTAATTCACATCTCTGGCATTCAAAAGATTATGTTTTGTATAATAAAGAAAGATTCTCAATTAATTTATTACCTTATCCTCAATTAAGTGCAATCTTATTCTCTGGAGAAGTATTTCAAATATCAAACTTTGAGAATTTCCCCTATAATTTACCTAATGTAATTAAATTAGCAAATAAAATCAATATTAAAGCAGGACTTCTTATCCCTATAAAAATTAAAGAAGAAATTTTGGGAGTACTGGGTTTTGCTTCATCTGATGAAAAGGTATGGTCAGATGATACTGTTTCATTTTATAAAATGATGGGATCAATATTTATAAATGCAATTGAAAGAAAGCGTATAAGTTTTGACCTGGCTAGAGAAATTATGAACAGACTCTCTACTCGAGAAAAGGAATTTTTTCAATATCTTTTAGAGGGTTATCAATGGCCTTCTGATAAAAGATTAATTGGAAAAAAAATGGATGTATTACCAGGTACTCTTGATAAATTTATGATTAGGATAAAAGAGAAAGTAAGGAGTGATGAGTTAGATGGTTTTATCGAGTCAATTAAATATCTTGATATGTCCAAAAACCCCTAAGAGTAATCATTTTTTAATTTATTAAATTCATAAATTCTTTATACCTGGATTAAATAGAATCTGAATAAACCTATTGATGAAGTTGACCAAGTGTACAGTGCCAGTAACCTTTTCTACTATTGGCACATCTCCATCCTTCATGTTCTGAGGCTCCAAGATCTCAATCTCCTTCTCGTCTACTTATCATATTGTTCACAATATTCTGTGCATCAGCGATGCCTTGTAACGATTATTTTAAATTACATCAAGTAAGACTCCAAAGGCATTTAATCAATTCCTTTAAAAAGCATCAATGACATTGATGCTTTGTAAAATCAGATTGCCAGAGCACATGGCCTAAGTAAAGACATAGAAAATGTTAAGACCAGATGCAGCCCCAAATAATTTAACTGCATTCACTTTCTTATCTTATTTAATGGAAGTCTGTGATTGATAAAGAAGCAAAATAAAATAATCACAACTATTTTTTTGTATAAGACATTTATGCCTGGATTAATTTCCAAGAGGTAACCTGAAATAAATTGCATTCATTCTTACATAGTATAACATGTCCATAGCACTTAAGAAATAGAGAAATTAAGGAGGGTTTAATATGTATAATATTATTTTAACAATGCTATTTACATTAGTACTTTGCTTTATTTCAACTAGGATATTTTTATATTTCTTTAAAGCCAGTGCAAAAACACAGGACAATAACATTCCCTTGGAGATAAAGAGTTTAAGAAGAGAGAAAAATAAAATAGAATCAACTAGCAATGATACGTACTATGAAGATTTGACATATGAAACCAATGAATCTCCAGATGTAGATTCACTCTTTATTGATTTCAATCAAAAAAAAAATATTAATAGTAAAAGTAAAACCATAATGAAATTCAATTCACCTCAAATAGCAGGGGAATATGTTGACAAACATTGCAGTAGAATTGGTCATTCAGAAAGAATTTCACTCTATGCTGGAAAAATTGCTTCCATTATCAATGACCCACAAATTCCTATAGAAACTGCTCAAACTGCAGGTTACCTACATGACATTGGCCTCTTTGATTATCCCTGGACATTTACAAATGAAGAGCAAGAGGCTTTTAATCATATATATAATAGTTATCAGTTTACGTCAATTCAAGATCGTTACAACCTCCTAAAGCTTCATCCTGAGAGATCTATATTTATACTGAATTTTTCAAATTTTTCTCCTATAATATCAGAAGGAATTCTCTATCATCATGAACGTCTCGATGGATCTGGCTACCCCTATGGCCTAAAAGGATCAGCTATACCTCTTTTATCACAGATTATTTCTATTTGTGAGTACTTCGATTATTTATCAATACAACTATCAACTTATGAAACCAATGATGATGCCTTTGAAATACTTTATAGTCATAGAAATGATTATTTTGATAAAGACCTTATTAACTGCATGATAGCCTCTGCAGATATAAATCAAAAGAAAAAGGAATTAAAAATTTTTGCAGTATAATTCTGATATATAATAAATTGTTACAGAGTCACTGCTGTAACAAAGACTTGGGTTCAAAATAAAATTGCTTAATTGTATTTTAGATCACTATAATTTCATGTGTGCCCTCACCCCCGTCTTTGCCTCGCCCCTCTCCCAAAGGGAGAGGGGTTTTTTTTGTGGGTAGAGATAACTCTACGCGACCCTGAGGCCAAAGGGTGTTATGCAACACCCCTTGGAACCCGGTTACCAGGTTCCGACCCTGAAGTCGGAGGTAGTTTTTATAGATTAGTTTTTGTATGACAAGATATTTTATTGTGTATTATTGTTTTTGAGATGGTTCATTTATGAAGATAAATTTTTTCTTTTTTCTTGATATAGTATTATAGCACGGAGCGTAATACCCCTAGTTGCTGTTAGATCGAGATTTAAACTTCCTAATCTTCAATTTCCAAGCAACTTAAAAACCGGTTGGTTAGCCTGAGCTATATACGTTGCCCTACCTTTATAGTTTTTCAAGGGAAGAACGACGTTGAATTTGAATTGATTTTACGCTTTGGATATAATGAATATCTATACTGTTTCTTCTTTTCTAATGTTAAAACCAGATTCATTTATATAATGTCGTATTTGAGGAAGAATATAGTCATCACGATTTGTTCCGTTTTTTTTAATAAAAAGTATCAGTCCCGTATCTATTATTTGGATGTTCAAAAAATACATTACAGTACCCTCCATAATATAATCCCTAAACTTAATTTGCGATTTTGTCATTAAAGAATCCAAGGAACCTGAATTAACGCTTCTACTAGTCCATCCAAATTTAATGTGCCCATTTTCATCAAGATTAAAAAGAGCAGAAATTATTTTTTTATGATCACCATCAATTAATATTTTTTCCATATTTTCCTATTAAGTAAATAAGTTTTAATTAAAATCATGATTTAAAAATACATTGTTAATAAAATAATTTTTTTATTCATGAGGAATAGTTCAAAGTAGAGTAAACATCCAAATCAAATAGATTACATTTTTTATTATAATTTAAATCTAAGTATAATTCGAGCTATATTTCTTTAGGAAATTAATCTAATCTACTGTTTGTTTTCAAGTACCACAATGAGTAAGCGTATATCCTTATTAAGATGGATGTTTCTCTTCTTGACAATCCATATGTTTTCACTTGTACAATTTCCTTTGTAAGAATCATCAAAGTGATATATTTTCATACATGGAAATGACTTATCTAATTTGACCTGTACATTCAGTGTTTCAACATTACCTTTCCACAGAGCCCCTGTTTTTAGAATGTATTCTAAATAATAACCCTCTTTTTCTATATCCTTCTGGAATGCAACATAGGGGTCATTATATTCATATGATAGGATAGAAGTACAGGATGTGAAGCCCCAAATTTGGGATTTCTCTCATAAATATTTCATTTCACCATATATTGATCTTTATATTTATAAAATTCACTAACAATTTTTCCATAAATCCCAGCTCTGGGATTATTCATGAAAACTCGTCTCCCACCTTTTCTATTGAGATATATAAACTCAAATTGAATACCATCAAAAATCATGACATTATATGGAGCCAGGTCTATGATTTTTTCTTTTTTAATAAAAGATATTAATTTTTCAATACTGTCTTTCTTTAAAACCTTTACCATTCTTTTTTGTCTTTTATCATAAAAGATTAGTTTTATATGTGATTTATATTTACAAAAAATAATCTGACCTCCATTACCCCAGTATCCAGCACTGAGAAGTGCATATATTTCCACAGGTTTCTCTTTTAAAGAAAGTACTGAATGAAAATTATCACCTTGAGACATTATAGATAGTAATTTATCTTCCCATACATTAAATTTACTATTAGAAAAATGACCAGGATCAAATGACATCCGTGCTCCAAGTATAACGAGCTTTTCATTATAATAATTGTATAATGATTTTCTTGCTTTAGGGCTATCTTCTGATATAAGGTATAATTCAGCAGATTTAGACAGTAATATATTTTTTTGATTCAAGTGAGGTATGACAAGACCAATAGCATATGATTGTCTGATAAGACGACCAGTGGCTAATAACATAGAAATAGCACTGTGATCACTTCCCTTAAGAATAGTATTATAATATTTTTTCTCATTTAAAATTATAGCACTGATTCCTTTATATATTCCACACTGATTATATATTTTTCTAATTCTATCAGCATAAAGCTTCTTAAATGTAGTCCGAGCAGATAAACTAAGCAATATATGATTTTCTGTAATGGTTCCCCTTTCTAAATCATTCAAAACCATATTATAAACTGGTTTATTTTTCTTTGAAAAAATAAAATTATTAAGATACTTTGCAAATACTGATTTTTTGTTTTCTATGTTATTATATTTTTCAATGAGCCTCAATACTACATTATCTGGTATGGACCAATTGAATTGATAAATTACATATCCAATGAAAGCGGAATCATCATGTTTTGTTTTCTTTTGAATTTTATCCTTTAAATATGACAAAATACCCCGGGCAATTTCAAAATCCTTAAATCCTTTCAATTGAAGAATACAACCCAATAGTAACCTTTTATGGTGATCATCTTTCTCTTTTTTATACCCAGCCTTGAGAGCCCCTACACCATTTGTATCTTTATAATAAACAAGAGCTTCAGCAGCAGCTCTACGAAAAAAACCTTTTTCAAATCGAACAACTTTTCTAAGATCTTTAACCTCAAGAGGTAGCTTAAATTTATCGAGGCTTTGAAGCAAACGAAGACGTGGCAGATAATTTGACTCAGTAGAGGCCCAGTTTTTATTACCAATCCATGGAATTAAGGGTGTTAATGCATCTTTTCTTGCTTTATCAAGATTGAATTCAGCCAGTGTAATTACTGCATTTGAATGTATGGTATAGTTTTTATGATTAACAAGTTTAACTATTTGAGGAATCCATTTGTCTGGTTTTTTCTTTACTACTTGAGTAAGAGCATGGGAGACTAAACCTTCACCAATTTTCAATGGCATTAAAGACTCATCACTGTATAATGATAAAAACCATTTTTCTGTGCCAAACCACTGTGTCTTCATGACTGAACTTAAAGCAATATCCCTACCATAGGGATTTTCTTTTTTACTTCTTACTATTCTTTTCAAGGTTGAACGTAGCCTGGTAATATCACTTTTATGATTATTTTTTAAAGCTCTATGATATTCAATAGTTAAGATAAGCACCTGTATAGCTCTATGACTTTTTTTAAGATGATAGTTAAGAATTGGTTTTGCCTTTTTATAATCGAGCTTAGCCAAGCTTTTTAGGTATTCTTCACCATCTATATAATTGCCTTCATATTTCACCTTATACTTTGTATTATAAATCAACTGAGACCTATAATATGAGCTATTTGTCATAAGATAATCTTTTATTGACTTTGACCAGGATTTAGTAAACTTGCCTTTATTCCTTTCAAATATTTTTTTGACAACTCTGAATGTATTTTTATCTTTTATAAAATATTTGAGAACTGAAGAAGCATAATAAGGTTGAATTACAGCAGCTTTAAGAAGTTTTCTTTTTACTTTATTAGAAGGCTTCGCTTTAATAACAATATATCTTTTTGACCAAAATTCAATTAATGTATTTAGAGATGCATTGTCTGGTGGAGGATTGAAACTATCATAGGACAAACTGGACTTAACACCTCTATCCTTTAGTTGTTTTTGCCAATCTGGAGCAGGTGCTCTTTTCTTTAGCAATGCCATTATTATGCCTTTATTGTTGATAGATTTGTAATTAACCTGAGGAGTAACACAACCACAGATTAAAATAATAAAGGTTAATAATAAAATGATTTTATATTTCATAACTCTTCGCTCCCCTTGGAACCCGGTTATCAGGGGTTTGGCCCCTGAAGTCCAGAGTTAGTGTAAATTGATTTTCCTTTGTATGACAAGATATTTTTTGAGTACTTTTGCTTTAAAGATTTTTTTTTACATGTATGTTTTTCTTTTTTTAGAATGGAGTAATCGAGTACGGGGCATGAAGACCCTGATTGTTTATGAAAAAATATATTTCTTAGTAATGATGACCTTTGAAGACATAGTTTATTCCATTTTGTACCTTTTCTTATTTTTAAGGTTTCAATAGTTAATGTGTCGGTTTTCTTTGGTTTAATTTCACCTGTATATTTTTTAAAATACTCAAGACAACATCTTTCATAATAAATTTATATTTATCTTCTATTCATTTATCTGTCTCTTTTCATATTTCTCTCTCTGTCCAAATCTCTGTTTCTATTACTATAAAAGGTGCAGTTATACATACATTCCTTCATCACAGTTCTACAAAGATTTTTACAACTGTAATCATCTTTTTGATTACATCCAAGCATACAGTTGTGATAGTTAAACTGGCAACTTGAGCCGCAATTTTCTCCAGGTGAACCACCTGAGAGACAGCTGAAAAAAATAGTAGTGAATGCAATTAAAATACAGAGATTTTTCATTTAATCCTCATATTATATCTATATAATTTATTTTTTATGATTAATTATCATTTAAGAACACTGGTTTTATGAGCACCATAGCATTACAAATTACATACTTATAGTACCAACAATAGTCAAGATATTATTATTCTGATTAAAAATTTTACAGAAATCAACAGGAAGGTCACATCCTGAATTTAAGGTAATCACTGACATGACAACATAAAACACCTCTGGCAAAAAGGCAGGGGCATCTGAAATTTCATGAAATATAATACCTATATAAAGTACAAAAAACAGGCTGGCTAAGGCTGCAGTAAAGGCGGCATTAAAGCAGTCAGATCTGAGGTCAGCACCATCAAAAAACCTTGTGCCTTCTTCGAGGTAATAGCTTTCTTCAGCAATAAGGGAGTTTGGAACAGAAAAAAATCTGAAGGGAAACAGGCCTCCTAGTACCTGAGCTATGCAATATTTATATCATACATTTCTAAAATTAGATTTCGTTTTGGTTTTTTTGGATTTATTATAAGATGTAATTCATCTCCATTATTTAATTTTCGATTGCGAGGAAATTTATAATCACTTCGTGGTATATATTTATCCATAGAATACTCTTTTCCTTGATAATGAAAGTGATATGTGATACATGAATAGCCCTTATCCAGACTCTGTAATCGTATGAATTTTCCTTTTAGGAGAACGTGATTATTGAGTAACATCATTAATTGATAAAAACGAAGGATTATTCCGATTAAACAAATAGCTGTAAACAATGCTATATAATAGAAGAACTCAAGGTTATCTTTATCATTAGTTATATGAAAAAAGAATGATGTGCCAAATATTTTATAAAAAATAAGATCAACAATATACATGCACAAAAACACAGCTGGAATAAAATAATAATGAGTAGTATATGAATCAAACTTCAAAACTCTCCATATCTGTAAATTTTTAATAATTCTTTGCACTTCTTTTACCTTATTTTTATTTTTTTGTTTAGCCTATCTTCGTGATTTCACTCTGCACGCTCTGCTATGGCCGAAGGGTGTTGTGCAACACTCCTTGGAACCCCAGCACCAGGAATTCGCCCCTGGAGTCGAAAGTAGTATTTATAGATTATCTTTTACATGACAAGATATTTTTTTTAGTGCTATTGCTTTTTATACCTTTTTTATTTTTAAGGTTTCAACTTACCTTGTGGCACGAGACATGAAACTCAGTCAAAATTTACAGTAAGAATCCTTTTCGTAATATGTATCTTATAGTACAATGTTTCAGAAACAAAATTTATAATCTGTTCATGACACATTTGTCTGGACTATTTTATATTTCAAAATAATAAACCTCTTCGCAATCATTCAGGGACTTTTCCTTGGAATAATTCTTCTCTATAACAAAACAAACAGGTTATCTAATCGACTATTAGCAATTTTGCTCTTTTCATTTTCTCTTAGCATGGTACGATGGCACTTTAAATTCATTGAATATGAAACAGCAAAGTATTACATGACCTATATCAATATATCATTATATTTAGCATATGGTCCATTAATCTATTTGTTCACCTTATCAATTACTTCATATCTAAAGAAATTATCTATAAAAAATCTTTTACATTTTGCCCCATTCACCATCTTCTTTATTTATATGATATTCAAATATCATTTTATTGGCAATGCAACTAGTGTAGATGATATTTATGCCCTTAGCAAAATCGGCATACCTGTTACAGTATTTATTTTTTTGATAATTATTCTGTTTTATATATTACTTTCATTAATCATGCTTAAAAGGCACAACAAAAGCATACTGGAGAATTATTCAGATATTGAAAAGATCAAATTATTTTGGCTTAACATATTGCTATTATTTTCACTTACCTATTGCATTATTACAATTCTTGCCGGCATATTAATTGTATTGAAACTAGAGGTATCATCATTAGGAATTGCAGCAGGTTTTTTCATCTACCTGATGTTCTTTGGAGCAACATTTTGTGTTACCTATTTTTCAATAAGACACCCTGATATTTTTTTACACCAAAAAATTGAAACCAAAAAATCTTATGAAAATAATTTTATTGATGAAGCTGATCAAGAATTATACATCAAAAAAATTATTACCAGCATGGAAATTGATCAGCTATTTCTTGATGATTCACTTACATTAAACAACTATTCTGAGAAAATTAAACTTTCTCCCCATTTAATATCAATGATATTGAATACCTGTTTAAATCAAAATTTCTATAATTTTATAAACGAATATAGAGTTGAAGAAATAAAAAAAAGACTTATTGATCCACAATACAAAGAGCATACTATTCTCCGTATAGCATTTGAAGCTGGATTCAATTGAAAAATCTGCCTTTAATACAATACCTATAAACAACACATATCTAACTGGAAAATCTTTTGGAAACAAGCTGCATTATTTAAAGGATGATTCTGAAAAATTAATGTTAAATGACATTCAATCATCTTATTATTCATCAAAGTTTATACCATCACATCTGGAGTCACTGAACATGCCCTTTTACAGTAAACCTGTTTGGCTTCGGTTTAACCTTGAAAACAGTACGGTGAAAGAACACTGTCATTGACAAGTTTTTTAAACACCTTAAACTCACGAGGAGGATGATATAAAAATCCCTGGAAAATTGTACAATTCAAATCTTTTAAGACCTGAAATTGTGTTTCAGTTTCAACACCTTCAGCTACAACCTTCATATCTAATGAGTGTGCTAGATTAATTATTGATTTCACAAGGGTCATATTTTTTTTATTTTTTGTAATGCTTGCAACAAATGATTTATCAATTTTGATCTTGTCAATAGGGAATTCTAAAATTCTCGATAAGGAAGAGTAGCCTGTTCCAAAATCATCTATTGAAATTTGAATACCTTGTTTAGACAAAAGTGATAACACTTTTAGTGCATCATCTTCTTTTGATGATAGACAACTTTCGGTTATTTCTATCTCTAAAAATGAAGGATCTAATTTCGTGATTTCAATAATTTCCATAAACTTATCATAGAAATCTTTTTCAATCAACTGTTTATAGGAAATATTAATTGCTACTTGGATGTTTTTTGAATAAAAATCATCAATTGTATTGCAATATCTACATGTTTCTTCAAGAACCCAATAACCAATGTCAGATATCATTCCATTTTCTTCAGCTATTGGTATAAACTCACTTGGATTGACTTGTCCTAAAGGTAAAGAATTCCATCTTAATAAAACCTCAGATCCAACAATATTTAAATTTTCATCATGCTGCGGTTGAAAATGAATTTCAAATTCACAATTATCTATAGCTTCACGCATTATTTTTACAATTGAGTGTTTTCTTTTGATAGTAGTTTCAAAATGCTCATTGAATAATTTATAAGAGCTATTTTGAGACTTTGTCATTAAACGAGCATAAGTAGCAGAAAGAAGAAGCTTATCGATATCTTCTCCATCATTTGGATAAAAACTAATGCCAATGTTGCTTTCTAAACTTTCAGCATGATCTGAAAATTGAAAATCATTGATTGTATAGATAATATTATCTGCAATTTTAGATACATTTTGATGATTGTAGATATCAAGTACTATAATGTAAAAATGATTGATGCCAAATCTGCATATGACATCTGAGCTTCTTAGTTTCGCTTTTATATGGTTCATAATTTCAAGAATGTATTCTTCACTTTTAGTATGACCGCAAGAATGAATAATTTCTTGAAAATTTATGAGCTCCAATGAAAGCACTGCAAAAGAAAGGTTATAACGTGAGCTGACAGCAATTGTCTGTTTTAGTTGGTAAATAAAAAAGGAATGGTTGAGCTGTCCTTCTGTAGGATCATTTTGTGTTAATGATTTAATTAAATCATTATTATACTTTAAATCCTTCGTTAACAGACTATTTATGGTATCTTTTTTTTCATGTCTATAGCCTGATATAAAAGCACAACAACCAAAAAAAAGTGGCATAGAGTCCATGATTAGATGGACGTAGTTAGAACTTTGCACAGTAATAATTGCATTCATGGATAACACATTATAGCTATCATATGAATCTATGATTGTAGATAGGATTGGAAAAAGCAAACCTATTGTTGTTCCAATTAATGTGTACTTTAGTATACGTTTGTTGTTAAGGATATTCCTCTTTAATTTCATGAAGTTAAGGTAAGAATAAATGCTTCAGGTGACAATAAAGAAATTAAATCGTTTACAGTAAAAATCCAGACATGATTGTCATAAACGAAAAAAACAAAATGTATAGTTTTCTCCATAAGAGCTTTATCAGTTTCTTTTATATCATTTACAACTGTAAATACCTTGTCACTTAATACTTTCACCTTTTTTTATTTTATATTGTGAATACTTTGACTCATAGCCCATATGTACATATTGAATCTTTTTAGCTGTAGGTATCAAAATTAAATCAGACAAAAAAAAATATAAAGTTCATAGCTCATTTCTTAATCAAAGATTGCATTTACTTAACCTTCACATATAATTGATTACTAACAGGCTCAAGTCTGTAAACAACCTTTGCATATAACTTGAATGTATTGAGCCCTTTATTTTTATATAATGATTGGGCATATCTCCCAGGCAGTTTGTATACATTAAAAACAGAGGTTATAATTTTTCCCTTATGCATTGTAATTCTTTGTCTTGGATGATAAACATTGCTAGTCAAATATTTCATGCGGGTTGAAGATCTAGTTCTATATCCCTTTTTGCTGATTAGAATAAATTTTCCTATCCAGAGTACTCTGGCAAAATTTTTGTCCCATTGAAGAACATATTTTGATGAACCAAAATATTGCAGCTTTATAATGATATCAGGATATGCAGCCTTTTCTATAGATTTTTTGTCGACCTGGATGGTGCATTTGATATTTGAAACAAAATTCTTCCAAGCCTCTTTTTCATCGTATGATTCTATATCAAGGGCTTTCAATGTATTTAGAAAAAATGCTGTTGAAATAATTAATAGTAAAATGATATGTTTTTTATTCATTACTCTTCGCTCCGCTCGGGCCAAAGTGGCCGCTCCGCTAGGGCTCAGGGGGTTTATGCCAACCCCCTAAGAACCCGGGCACCAGGGTTTGGCCCCTGGAGGCCAGATGTAGTTTAAATTATTTTATTTTGTATGACAAGATATTTTTTTAATACTTTTGTTTTTTAGATAATTTATTTTTCATGGATGTTTTTCTTTTTTAGAATGTAGAAAGCTAGCACGGGGCGTGAAGCCCCTGGTTGCTGTGTTTATTAAATTGTTTTATTCTTTGTGCAATGATCTTGTTGTTTTGGTACTTGTCTAGCTCGGTCCATTAAGGCCTGGTCTGTTGTGTTTATTTGATATTTCTTACTTGAGTGATTCTCATTTATATCTACCAAAAGGATTTTCAAATGTTGGATTTTCAAAAAGCTGATAATGGTTAAATTCAGTTAATAATTGAGTTGCATTATCATAGTCTATTGAATGTTCAGTTGAAACATCAGGAAGTCCAAATATATGCATACCAGAACTATAATAACCATTTTCATAAGAAACAAGCATTGTATGTGAATTCAACAAGTCATAGGTATTATTATAAAAATCTTTATTAAGCCAATTTCTTTTTGAATGAGCTACTCCAGAATTTTCAAATTTAATACCATATCCACATACAGTGATTATATCAGTAATAAATTGATGAAGGATATGAAGATTTTCTAAACCATTTTGATCATAAATTAGGTATATAACTGATTTATGAGATTCAATAAGTTTTAAATCATTTGAATCAATTGTACCTCTAGATCCAAGGTCAAAGGCGTTTTTCATATTTATATCATGATCATAAATCTCACAACCCATAATACATTGTCTTCTTTTCGAAAAATAGTTTGACCTGCATATAAATATTTACCTGATGTTTCTTCTATTATAATAAGAAGAAAATCACTGTGATTTTCATTTGTTATTGGTATGCAAACTACTATTTCCATAAATAAATATTGATTTTACCAATATTTTTATAAGTAAAATAAATCATACATCTTTATAACAGAGAGTTGATATGCTACAGGAAACTTCTCTATTGCTTATTATAGTTTTTTTGGTTATTAAAGTCATTATTTGTTGACTTTTAGTGATTTTTTTCTAAATATCAATGATTTTTTATTGAAATTCAATATATTCATATTGACATTCGGTAATTTCATTAGTATTTTATAGTCACATTATTTAGGAGGATAGAAATGAAATATTTGGGAGAAAAATCATTGTCATCAGTATTGAATATATTGCTGAAGATTATCTTTTATATATCAATAGTAGTTTCTGTTATTTTTATGGTAATACTGTTTATTATCATGTTTATAGAACCAGTAACTGATCCAAATTCAATTGGAATCAATCAGTTAAACTACAAGTTTTTTCATGAGTTCAGATCTGATAATAAAGTTTGGGAAATGCAGAAATTTCCTTTGTTAGCAAAAATATTTATTCTTCCATACGTGCTTATTGTAATAGGGTTTATCATTAACATCATCAGAAAATCTCAGCAGTTTTTTAAGAACTTACGAAACAATGTTGTATTTATTCAAACTAATGTAGAACTTCTGCAGAACATTAGTAAAATGGTTATTATTGTTTCAATAATGACACTAGATTTTGGGTCCATTCTCATCGGTTTGATTCTCCTTGTTCTCACTGAAATTTTCAAAAATGGGACTGTTCTTCAAGAAGAACAAGACCTGACGGTCTAGGAGGAAGTTATGAGTATTATATTCAGAATAGATCGGGTCATGGCAGACAGAAAAATTTCTCTGGGTGAACTTGCTAAGAGAATAGACCTGACGAATTCTAACTTATCAATTTTAAAAACCGGTAAAGCAAGAGCAATACGTATAGAAACACTTAATGCAATTTGTAGAGAACTGGAATGTCAACCTGGTGATCTTCTCGAATATGCTGAAAAAAAAGAACCTGAAGAGGAGAAAAAATAATGAAAGCAATAATTTTTAAGAAAATTGGCAAAACTGAAGAAATGATTTATACAGATGTGGATAAACCCATACCAGAAAAAGGCGAAATTCTTGTAAAAGTAATATATGGATCAGTAACCATTGGAGATGTTTTAATGAAAAAAATGCCTCGTCTTATTGTAACTGTTTTAGGATTCCTGTTGGGTTTTAAACCTATGGATATTCCTGGTGTGGAATTTTCAGGAACAGTAGAAGAGACAGGAAGTGAAGTCACAAAGCTCAAAAAAGGGGATAAAATTTTTGGAACAGCCACAGGTATGCGATATGGAGCCAATGCTGAATATCTCTGTGTACCTGAAAAGGGAAAGATTAATGCTATAGCAAAAATGCCTCAGGAGATTTCATTTGATATTGCTGCAGCCCTTCCTATTGCTGGTATGACAGTTCTCTATATTTTTAATAAATGTAAGATTAACCAGAGTGACAGGGTGATGGTATATGGAGCATCAGGATCTGTAGGTTCCATAGCAGTAAAAATTTTGAAGAACAGAGGTATCACTGTAACTGGAGTATGCAGCACAGAGAACATTGATATGGTAAAATCTCTGGGGGCAGATAGAGTCATAGACTACAAAACAGAAGACTTTACTCAGACAAATGAAAAGTATGACTTCATTTTTGATGCAGTAGGTAAAACATCAAAATCAAAATGTAAAAATATCTTAAAGAAAGGTGGATATTACAAGTCAATAAAACTTCCAACTAAAGAAAAAGTTGAGAATCTTGAGCTATTAGGAAAACTTGCTGCTGAAGGATCAATTAAACCTTACATAGAAAAAACAGTAGAACTTAACCAGGTTCCTGAAACTCATACCTATGTTGCTACTGGAAGAAAAAAAGGAAACATTATTGTAAAGATTTCAGAGGTTTAAAGCACTTTTCGCTCTACGAGGGCCAGAGGTAGTTTAAATTGATTTTCCCTTGTATGACAAGATATTTTTTGAGTACTTTTGCTTTTTAGATAATTTATTTTTTATGTATGTTTTTCTTTTTTAGAATGTAGAAAGCGAACACGGGGCCTGAAGCCCCTGGTTGCTGTGTTGATTAAATTGTTTTATTCTTTGTGCAATGAACTTGTTGTTTTGGTACTTGTCTAGCTTGGGCCATTAAGGCCCGGTCTGTTGTGTTTTATTAATTATTACTTGTTAATTCGTACCATTGTCCACATGGGAGTATTGATGCCTGGAATCAATAATTCCTTGTGAACTGTAAAACCGAACTTCTCATATAATGTCACATTGCTGAGAGTATCTGTTTCAAGATATATGGCTTTTTTCTCCTTATCAGCTTTTTCCAATAAGGCATTGATCAATTTTACTCCCAGACTTTTGCCCTGATGTCCCTGTTCAATGCCTATGGATAGGAGATAAATATATGGGCCAATAGTCAGGTTCTTTTTTTCTTTATCCATGAGCTCTCCGCTTATTTTAAGAATATCCATTAACTGCTTTTTGATTTTCATCACCGGAAAGATTGCCCCACTTCTAAGCATATGCCAAGTCTTCATGTCTGCATAAGTATCAGGCATAAAGGCCATTATACCTTCAAGGTTTGGAGAGGTGGCGAAGACTTCACCATATTTCAGACAAAAGCGGACCATCATCTCAAACATGTTTTTCATGTCTTGATTTGAAATCTCCAGTATTTTCAGCATTGGTTTTTCTGAAAAAGCATTGGCAAGAATGTCACTTGCTTTGTCACAATGTTCTCTGGTTATTGGATATAAGTTATTAAATAATGTCATTTTCAATTTTCCTTTTTATTAAAAACTATCAATATAATTAAAACTATTATTTAATTATATTGATAGAAAATGAGATCTTACTCTTCTATTTTATCAGTGAAAAAGAATGTTTTTATGGTTACACCAATTGCTAAAACAATAGTCACAATATAAATATATAAGAAGGATGATATTCTATATGGATTTTTAGTATGAAAAAATACCTTGGACATTGCTGCAGAATTTTCATAAAGAATATATCCAATTATTAAAGGTATAATTAAAATTAATGATAGGGGTTGAAATTTAAAATTATCCCAACCTCCAGTTGTACTTTTCTCTATAGCGGAATTTGCAATAAAGAACATAACAAGTGAACCAATCATGATTACAAATCCCAATGATTTAATAAAAAATAATGAAAAAACAAAGGTAAGAAGCCATAATAAAAAAGTGAGGCCTAACCATATTTTATTAAAATCTTTTTTTGACATTTTCACAAAGAGGCCAATTGATATTAAAAGAATGAATAATATATATAAAATAAAAAATATTGATGATGAATCAGGAGCGCCATTCTTCTTCAACAGAGCAATAACTTCTTCATTAGCTTTTAAACGATTGATTCTATCTTTTTGATCTTTTAAATGCTTATTCCGTGCATACTTTTGTGCATATTTAGAGTGTGATAGATGCATCTTAAAAACTTTATTGTCTCTAATAGCATTCTTAAGATTATGATTACTTGATATTGCATATCCTAATGTTTTTTCACCAGGCTTGTAATTATTATTTAGCATAATTTTTAAAAAATCAATCTTTGAAAATCTTGCAATCAAATCAATATATGTATTTTGATCATATTTAATTTTATTTAAATCAACTTTTTGCTTTATTGCAAGTTTCAAAACTTCAACATCATTTCTACTTAATGCTTTTATCAATATCTGTTGGCTACTGGTATGTTTATTACTATCAACTTTAATTTTAAAACCTTTCTTTATTAAATAATTAAATATCTTGCGGGCATTATAATCTTTTGATAAAATATTATTATTCTTTTTTTTAGACATTGCATAATATGATGCATATAATAAATCACCCTTTTTCAAGTCTAACTTTGTCACATCAAGTGTAAAAAATAGTTCAGGGTAATTTTTAATTAACTTAAAGAGAATTCTATTGTGAAACAAAGTAACGTCAGCACCATTCTCAAGTAGAAATAATACATTTTTTTTATTTGCAGCACCTAAGGCAACTAATAGTAGATTATTCTCTTCACTTAAATTTATAAATTTTGAAATATCTTTTTTATAATATCCAGTTAGAGCTATTGATCTGCTTAATGAGTATTTTATAGATTTGAGTTTTACTTTTTCATTATTAGTTAATGCAAATATATTCTGTGATAAAACAGTTAACGCTAATATTATAAATACTATTTTTTTCATCTATTGACTCACTATTTTTTTTTAGTTAAACTATATAACTACAATAGTTTATAGAATTTTTTTTGCAATCCTTTTATTCTTCTTAAAACAGCTACCCATGCTCGCCTTCTCTACATTTTAATCACACCATTAACTGATTCTTTATCTCTTTTGTTATGATATTATAGATTATTCTTCGCGACCCTCGGGCCAAAGGGGCCGCTCCGCTAGGGCTCAGGGGGTTTATGCCAACCCCCTAAGAACCCGGGCACCAGGGTTTGGCCCCTGGAGGCCAGAGGTAGTTTAAATTGATTTTTCTTTGTATGGCACGATATTTTTTGAGTACTTTTGCTTTTTAGATAATTTATTTTTCATGGATGTTTTTCTTTTTTTAGAATGTAGAAAGCTAGCACGGGGCGTGAAGCCCCTGGTTGCTGTGTTGATTAAATTATTTTATTCATTGTGAATTATATAATTCTTGAAATATCCGCTCCGCTCGGGCCAAAGGGTGTTGTGCAACACCCCTTGGAACCCCGGCACCAGGGTTTGGCCCCTGGAGACCAGAGGTAGTTTAAATTGATTTTCCTTTGCATGACAAGATATTTTTTTAGTACTTTTGCTTTTTAGATAATTTATTTTTCATGGATGTTTTTCTTTTTTAGAATGTAGAAAGCTAGCACGGGGCGTGAAGCCCCTGTTTGCTGTGTTGATTAAAATCAATACCTTTTGCCTCACTATCTTTTTTGACCTTCATTGATCACTGATATATTATATTATCATTTTGATCCCGAGTATAGCCTTTAAAACCTATATGAGGAAACACCTCAGACTTAATATTTAGAAGTAAAATGATTTCAAGTATGTATATTCCTAAAACTATTAATACAAAGATGTTTTCAGAAGAAAATATATTAGCATCAAATATTTTGATAATTTCAGGTAAACTTAATATGAGATCCAATGCTAAATAAGCAGCAGCACCAGTGAAGAAAAGACCATGAAATTTCAATACCTTTACTGTTAAATAGATATACAATACAATACTAACGAAATTTTTGACCTGTTCATCATAAGATATATTATCACTTTCTAAAAGTTCTCCTAAACTTCCCAGAATGATAATCAAGGTTATTATAATAAATATGGCAGCTGCAATTTTATGTAATATTCTATAGGTCAGTTTTGTTTCAGAGCCAGGTATAGATGCAAGAATTCCTAATAGTTCCTCTTCTTTTTCACCATCATAGTCTTGAATTATATTATATTTACTTTTACCATTTTTAATTTGTTTTACTAATGCTTTTCTTTTATGACTTTTATTCTTTTTAGAGATCATTGATTTTTCTTATTCCCTTCTATTTGATATACTTTTTTCATTGGTTCGCCCTTTTATCTAAGTTCATTAAAAGAATATATTGATATAGTTACATGAAACTATAATCTATTCAATCATTTTCCAGGTTGATGCTAACCAATAGTCATCAACTACTGCAATAATAATATCACAGGCTTCAATATTTTTAAAGATTACTTCATATCCAGTAAAAGTGCTGCAATCAAAAAAATCAATAGAGTTTATTTTGATTTTCTCAAAACAAGTGGTTCTGATAGTTTTCCGAGGATTATATATAAAACATATTCAAAAATTACCATGGCTATAGCCAATGAAATTACATTATAAATAATTCCTGTATTAAGAATTAACAGTCCTATCATTACTCCAGCTACGACGACAAAAACAAGAAAGAATAAAAGGAACATATTAATATTAATTTTCATTTTTGAATTACAATTCTTACAAATTATAGACCAGGGTGTTCCTGCTCTTAAAAAAGTAATAAAAGCAAGATTTGAAGTACATTTTGGACATTCTAATTCTTTCATAAAAGCCACCTAAATATAATAGTTTTATTGTGTATAAATAACCTAATTTAATAATTTCAAAGAGCAAGATTAGTGATTAAAGGAAATAAATTTTTTGTAATCATAAAATCAATTCTTCAATTCCTCTTTTTTGATAGAGGCCTTTATCTCTGTAATAAATTCGCTCTCATTTTCATTTTGCGTATAGATTATTACCTCTTCCTTTGCCCTTGTTACAGCAACATAGAACAATCTTCTCTCTTCTTCTTTTCTTAGGCCATCATTATTTTTTATTGCAGGTAAAAATATATCTGAATCTTCAATTTCACAGGGAAATCCATATAGGCCCTTATAGACATTTAAAATAAATATAACTCGAGCCTGAAGGCCTTTGCTGCGATGGACAGACATTATATGAACACAATTTGGCCTCTCTGCCTTCTCTGTAATGGGAATCTTTATTTCTTTCGCATATTCTGTTATGAAGTTTCTTAATCTAGGATTCTTTGCAATTCTCATTAAGATCATAAAATCATCATAGGCATATTTTTTTTGAATACGATATTGCTTAATGGTATTGAGGCAATGCCTGGCTATCTGCTCATAATATAAATCAAATTGATTTTGATTATGCATAGATGAGAGAACCTGAATTGGTTTTGATTCATCAATGTTTGATATTGTTTTCTTCTCTATTTGTCCATCTTTGTTATTTTTTATTATTGAAGCACCGGTATCAACTATTGACTTTATGCTTCTATAGTTTTTAGTTAAATCTGTTCTGACAGGATGAGAAAAGTATTCATGAAAATTTATGAAGTAATCAAGATTTGAACCTGCAAAACCCATTATGCTTTGCCAGTCATCGCCAACACAGAAGAGTTTAGAGTTTGAATTTTTGGCCATCAATTCTTTAATCATTTCATATCTTTGAGCACTTATGTCTTGATATTCATCTATAAGAATGTGATCATATTTATCTCTATATAACTCTTTATTTTCACTTAAATAATCAACTGCAACATTTATCATATCTGCAAAATCTATTAAATTATCTTTTTGCAAATCACTCTGATAAATATCATAGATTTGATTAGCAATTTTCGCAAAGGCATGCTGTTTTTGTGACCACCTTTCACTCTGAAGTCTTTCTTTAATGTTATGAGGATATAATCTATATGTTTTTGCAATTACTATAAATCTTGTTATATTTCCCGGAACCTGTTTTACAAACTGTGCTGACTCCCACACTGATTCTATTAATTCCTTATATGTTAATGGTTGAAATTCAAACTCCTGCTCTGGATACTTTATTTTTATTGCAGCCAAAAATCTTTCAGTTAATTTTTCTATTAACTGATCCTTTTTATAATCTTCATGAGATGTTTCAATGAGTGTTCTATTATTAGATTTAAACTTATCTTTTTTCAGATTCATTGAATCAGTGTATTTTTTTGTAGGATTATCACCCTCAAACCAGTCAGGCACTCTTCCATTTTCATCAATTGCCCAGTGTTCTAAATAAATATTAAAATCCTGAAAATAAAAATCAGGTTTGGGTATTATTACTTCTCCTTTATCATTTTCATATTTCATCCAATTGGCCGGATGCTCATAGACTACCCTTACTCTTTTTCCATTGAGTTTGTGCATTAAAAAGAAATTTAAGATTTCTCTTTCTGCCTCACTTTTAACATTTGTGCCATCCAGTGCTACATAAGAAAGACTTCTCTGATATTCATAAAACTCCTTCTTTTCTTCAAAATCAGTTTCATTTTTAATTATTTCATCATCACCATAGTTCTTCATAAAGTTAATGATATCATTTTGAAAACTTCTATTAGCTGATATCTCTTTTTCAAAAAGACCATGAATGTATTTTTGAAATTTAAATTCCTCTGAGCATTGAGCCTTGAGCATTGGCGGTGTGACTCCCTTCTGTTTTGAAGCATCTTCTATTATTTTTTTACCTAAAGAATGAAAGGTTCTAATTTCAACATCAACGGCATATCTTTTTTTAAGTCTCTCTTTCATCTCATTGGCTGCCTTGTTTTGAAAGGCCAATGCAAGAATGCGCTCTGGTTTTATTGTGTCAGATTTTCTCTTAATCAGATAGGCTATACGAGTTATTAGAACCTCTGTTTTACCGGAACCTGCACCTGCTACAACTAAATTATGTGTGTCATCGGTTATGATTGCAGTCTGCTGATCTTCGTCTAAAGTTACATTTTCTCTTTTAAATAAATCTTTATATTCATTTTTCTTTTGAGTTACAAAGTTTTGATTATAGATTTCAATTTCACTTTGTAAATTATTCAATTTATCTGAGTTAATTTTGAGTATTGATTTTAGTTTAGAATTCCAGAAGAGATACCATGGGAGTTTTGAATCTTTATGGCCATTGCTGACCTGTTGAAAGAATTTTGATTTATCTTTATAGATGAGGTATATATCTTTTTTTAGGAATGAATTCCAGGAATCATTTATATGTTGGAGTGAATTATTGGATTTTGAAAGGGTTTTGTTTTCTTTTTTCTTGATGAAGTTTTTTATGAATTTCATGGTTGTTGTTCCTCCCCCCTAAATCCCCCGGTGGGGGACTTTTTTTAACTCTTAAACAACTTAAAGCTCACCTGATACCTATAAAAATCAATATTACTAGCCACACTCAATGCCCGCTGAATTCTCACATCATCTTCAAGTGCAATAATAATGCCTCTTACTGATTGATTATCTTCAGCAAGTTCACCTGCAACATAACCCATGTATCTTTGAATCTGACCAACTACAACATCACTGGCCCTGCCCTTTTTTAACTCAATTACCAATAATTCTTTTTTATCCTTTCTAATTGCCAGAATATCAATGGGCCCTGTATCACTTTGAAATTGTTGACCGACAAGTTCACCATCTTCTTCTAAGATATCATAGTCTTTACCAAGTTCAGTTTGAGCCCAGTTTTTAACTAAGAAGTCTTCAAGGTGTTTTTCCAATGCAAAGACTGAGACATCTTCAATAGTTTCATCAGTTGAGACTATAACAGCAGGTCCTTTGCCAGATAGCAAAGTCTCAATTTCATCAGCATATTTATCAATGCGTGAAACAGTCTGGGGAGTGCCGATTGACAATTGTAATGTATCACTCATAATTGATCGATCAATTCTTTCTTCAAACCATTTTACTTTTCTTCTGTGGGGTAATATCTCACCAGTGTGATATGAATATTCACTGATTACTTCACCAACAAGATATTTGCTATAACCATCAGGGCATAGAACAATGTCTCCTATTTTAATGCCTTTACCTATGGTCCATAGAGCACCACAGGCAAGGCCTGCAGAGATCTTGCTTTTATCTGGTTTTTCTTTGAGATAGAGAGGTACAAATTTCTTTTTGAAGTCATTCCATTGTTCTGTGAGTTGATTGGTGAAGTCTATGTTGAAGTGGTAGTCTGCACCAATGAAGTTGTCTTTGATACAGGCTTTGAGGTGAGATGCTAGTTTGCCTAGTCTTACTTTGTAGTAGTTTTTCATTAAAAAGTCTCAAGATTTAATAAATTATCAGTCTCAATACCATTTGCTTTTGTTCTTAAATATTTTGGTTCTGCATTAATAACATGTACCTCTACTTTTTCTTCATCTACCTGAACAAAAACTTTACATGAACTTTCTTTTATGAATTTAATCATTTCTACTGTAGAAATATCAATTTTCTCAAGTGTTTCTTGATCTTCATATTCAACTTTTGAAATATGATGATGCTCTGAACCACCTTCAAAGTGCACTCTTAATATTTTTCTTTTTGGTGTAAACTTGCTTTTATATCTGTCCATAAGTCTCTCCTTTTATATTGAAAATATTTTTTTAATGCAATTAATTGGCATGGATTACTTTGTTGCACCAAACACCTTCATTATCCCTTCTGGTAATGTAGGACTATGATCACCTTTTAATAAACCTGTATCTGCTCTACTAAATAATGACTGTAATATTATAGCTTTGTCATCTTGAGTTATACCCTTTTCTTCAAGCATTGCAAAATAGATAAATGTTAATTGATACCTTTCTTTAGCATCTCGTGCTAAATGATAAGCACTAGTTGACAATTTTACTAATAATCTAATTATATAAATAGAGAGAGATACTATAAGAGTAAATATCAATGTACCTTTAATATTCTCAGGGGAAAACATTTTACCATTATTTTTAAAACAAGAAGGAAACTCATATAAAATACCAGTAAGGAATGCAATACCCATAAAAGTTAAACTGATAGAACCAGCCAACCATATTCTACCTTTTTTTATATAGTCCTGATATAACTCATTCCAATATTTTGCTGCAGAATCAAAACGAAGTTTTTCTTCATAAAGTTGTTTTAAATCTACAAGTTCTTTTTGTTTAGTCTCATTAAAGTGATTTTGATCAATTATTATTTTTTCTTTCCATTCATTTAATTCTTTTTTGAAATTTAAAAGAGAGACATCAACACCCTTTATTCTATTGTCATAAAAAATTTCTAAATTATCTACAGACGTAACATATTTACCTCGAAGTTCTTCAAGAGACAAAACCTCAGTCTTTAGTTTATCCATAAAGGCTATATCGCTAGATTTAAAAATATATGCTGCAAACACCCCATCTAAGTAATCTTTAGACTTCAATTCATTTACAATTACATTGTTATTAAAATAATCATATGCACCATTGCATTGAATTTCATTTTTTTCATTTAAATTTTATAAAAACTTACCTATTGTAGAATCTGAATAAACACAAGGGTAAGCATTAACTTTCATTTTGGATTCAGCTGATTTAAGATGGTCAATTGCTTGCTTAATATTTTGCTCTTGTAAATTTTTAGAATTATTTAAATTACTTAGGGTACCATTAAAATATTTCTCAATCTGTGCTAAATTACCCTTATTATATTTTGACCAAAAAGTTTGTTCATATTTCACAAAATCATAAAAACGATCAAAACTTTCAAATTTTTTAACCGTCTCTTCTGGAAACAACTGAATCTCTATTGCTCCATTAGGTAATGACTTTATATGTTCATCAAATTGACTCATGAAAACCCTCTATTAAATTAAGTTTTTAATCTTTTGAATTTCATTTTGTATTTCAAAATACAATATCATCATCTTGTTCTATAATGCCATTATCATTTTCTTCTGCTATTATTTGTGTAATAACTAAATTACTTTCGAAATTTGAAACCCTATAATGAACATCATCATTTTCATCATAACCAGCTGGTAAAGGTTTATAATTATTATTATTTTCATAATTATAATCTTTTCTTATTTGCATATCTCTTAAAGCTGAAAGGTCTAATTTCTTTGTTATTAAAGTAGTGTTATCACCACCTTTAATTTGAACTAAATTCATTAATTCCGTTTTCTTAGGAGAAATAATTCTTGAATCACCATATTGGGAAGTATTAACATTTACCATATAACAATAGAGATCTCTAACTGAAGATTCAACTATATTTGAATAATAGTTAGTATCTTTGTTCCATGTTACTGAAACCAGAAGATCAATCTTAGATTTCATTAATCCTCTATGATGAATATCAGTAAGCTCAAAACAGTTATAAACTGAAAAAGAACAATCTCTCCATTTAAATAATTCATAGTATTTTGGTTTTGGTTGATTCTTATCAAGACCATATTTATGAAACTCTTTTATTTCATTTGGTGAATAATAATTCTTAAGCCTCAACGAGGTTATACATCTATTATAATTGTCTGTATCAGTATATGGCAAAAGGACTGCAACATTATTACTTACAATCTTGTTTAATGAAATATGCTCTAGCCCAAAAACAAGTGCTATCTGATTCACCCTAACAAATTTCTGTAAAGATGGTAACCATTGCACAGGTACACTTACTTCTGGTAAAACAATTACATCACACTTTTCTTCTTTTCCAATATTTAGTATATTAAATAGTTCATTCTGCCTTTTTCTAGATAAATTTGGCATTTTCATTGGATGGTAACAACCAAGAACATCATTATCAGATATTTTTACATTTGCTATACCAATATTCATTTGGTTATCTTTTAAAAGTTTCTCTTTTATAGAAACAGAAATTATTTTATCTTTAATAGTAAAACTTTTCCTTTGATTATTGTTACTATATATATTATCTTCAAGAAAATTTTTTGTTAACCAAGTATCTACACTATGATCTTTAAAAACAAAAGAGAAAAAATGATATTCACTTTCATGTATATATCGAGGTGACCATCTAATTTTTTTCTTATTAATTGTTTTCTTCTCTACTATTATCTTTGAGATATCATTCAGTATCAAATCTCCTTGAAATTCAGTGTAATTAAGTAAAGGCCATGCAACAAAATGATGTCTTATTAAATTTGATTTCCTAAAAACAAGATGGTTGTCTAATTGAGAATAAATCTTATCAAGTTTTTTACTTTTTGCTTTATATTCATAAGACTTGAGCGATAAAGGCATTAATATTGCTATATCAAGATAATCTTCTAAGTCACGATGTGTTTTTCTTAACAGTCTATTTACAGACATAATATCTAAATTATTTTTAGAATTAAATTTAAAATCATCAAGATTAATAATTATTTTTTTACATCGGTTGTAAAACTTTTCAATCTTATTCTCATCATTATTAATTACAAGAAGAGTGAAAACTTTCTCCCATAGCCTTATGAAATCAAAAATGTTTTTTCCTTTATAAAATCGAAATAATTCTCCAATATATTGATCATCAAGATTACAATCACACAACAAAATACTAGTAATTTTGCGCGATAGATGTTTTGATAATTCTGTACTATTCTCATGTAGACCAATAATACTTCTGAATTTATTAATTGAGCCTTTATAAATTACATCATATGCTTTTTCTTCAATTGATTCATCTTCAAAGTCAACAGGTAAAAATTGAAATTCACTAGCCTGTTCAGCTAATTCTTTTGAAAAAGCATCTAAACTTGCATGGCTATGTTGAGCGTCAAAGTAATGACATATAAATTTAGATTTTTGTATTATAAATTCATTTTTTTCTTTTAAACGAAATATAACGTTTCCTTCGTAATCCTTATCAGATTCAAAAATTTTATTTAAAAAATATTTATCAAGAACTGATTCAAAATCAATTAAGCTATCTCCAGTATTTTGCAAAACAATGAGAATATCATCAACATATCTACCATAATATAAAGGTTTCAACTTTGATTGAACATTATGATCAAAAGTATTTAATGACCAGTTGGCAACGACTTTAGAAGAAGATAAACCTATTGGTATACAAGATTTACCTGGCAACTCAGGATGTGTTATTTTCAAATATCTTTTTATTACTTCTTTATATTGGGCATATATTATTGGAATAATATAGAAAAAATCTTTGTTGTTATTGTTATCAGTTACAGCTTCATTATGAAGTCTATCCCAATCGATTACAATATGATAAAAAAATTCTTTTATATCTAAACCAACTAAAACAACATTTATATTATTTTCCAAGGATTTTTTTGTTTTTTCAATAGCATCATCTCTCCACTTACTATATTGCCTATGGTATATCTTAAAAAGACCTATATCACAATTTTCACTATGATTCAGTCTATTGCCTAAACAGTTACCATGAAAAACTTCTTCAAGTTTAATACCATATAAATTAGTCCATATTACATCAAGAATATACAGTTCTACTGGTGCTGATATAAAATAATTCACTTTTGAAAGATTATAATTATTATAAGTTCTTAAATTTGAAACAAAAGTAGATTCATTATGATTTGATTTCAACGAATCATTTTCTTCTTGAATATGTATTTCTTTTGGTATTATTCTAAAATCTATTTCTGATACCCACTTATTAAATAAATGACTATCAAGAATTGACACACCTTCATCTTCATCAATACATGACTCAATGCTATCTAATCTTTCATTAAAATCATTACTACATTCAAAATCTGCTATCTGCTTTCTTTTGAAAAGATCAATATTATCATAATAAACTTCTTGTTTTAATAATTTATAAGCTTGTTTCGCAGTTAACATCAACTACACCCCACCAACAACAGCACTCAACAATCTCTCACTGACTTCTTCCTGATCCTTTAATCCATTACTCAACTGATCACAGAGACCCATGAGATAATCAACTTTTTCAACAATACGTTTCTGTTCATTGAGTGGAGGGAGAGGAATAATAAATTTACTAATATTACCCATGCTTAAATTTGCTCTGGCATTATCTACTTGTTTATCAAACATATAACTAATGCATATTTCACTATTTAAAAAATTGAGCATAAATCTAAGGTATTCTGAACTTTGATACAGAAGTCTTATCAAACAGACAGCTTGATTTATGTTCGCTAAATCTTCAATATTATAAATTGCAACTCTACCAATAGAAGCTCCAACAATATTCATTAAAATATCATTTTTTGTAAGAATTGATCTGGGTTCTATTTCATTAAATTTCTTTTCAACATACTTCTTTTTGTTTAATAGTAATTTATAACTACCAACATTTTCACTGGTTATAAATAAAATTCCATCATTTTCATCGGTATATTGTACACCTTGCCATTTAGGAGATGAGCCTTTGGTTATTAAGCTTGTAATATCCCCCAGTCTACACCAAATCCACCCCTTCGGCAACTCAAAAGGAATCTCACTCTCCCTAACCGGCTCCAACTCCTTCTGCCTCTTAATCTTCCCCTCCGCAATCAACCGCTCCTTCTCAGCCTTAATCTTCTCAAGCAACACACTGGCAGGCTCATCATGAGAATCTTGTTCAACCAACTTACCCTGCACCGCAAGCTGCAAAATAGTCTGCTTCAACTCCTTAACATTTACCTGCGAGCTATATAAAAGATCAAAGTTCTTTGTAATATGTTTCCAATGAGAAGAAAACTCCTGCTTTGAAGCTGAACTATTCAATGCTAAAAGAGAAGCCTTATTAAGAGTCAGTTTCTTTTCAGCTTTTTGCTGCTGTTGTTTTTCAAGGTCATCACAGAGGACCATTAAGGAATCAACTTTGGATACAATTCGTTTTTGTTCTGCAAGAGGAGGTAATGGAACAATAAATTTTCTAACTTGATTCACATTTAAATTACCTTGAGAAACACCTTTTCCATAAATATTTGATATTGAATTCATTATACCTGTTGGTGAACTCAAATATAATAGTAAATATTTCGAATCCAAGTGACAATGAAATGGTTTTATCAAAGTTAAACTAACATAAAAAGCAAAAGCAAAATCGATATCAATTATAGCAGCTTCGCCAATGCCAGCACCAACACGAGTTAATAAAATATCATTAATTTCAGGTTTAGCATTCTGTGTTATTTTTTTGTATAATTCTTTTGATACAAATTTATGATTTTTAGGTAAGAAACGAAAAGGTTTAACATTCTTTGCAGATAAAAATGGCATACCTTTTTCAGTATATGTAGGTGTACTTGCAATACCACAAGTGATTACTTTTGTTATATCTATAAACCTCGCGATATCCCACTCCTTCGGCAACTCAAAAGGAATCTCGCTCTCCTTAATCGGCTCCAACTCCTTCTGTCTCTTAATCTTTCCCTCTGCAATCAACTTCTCTTTCTCTACCTTTATCTTCTCAAGCAACACACTTGCTGGCTCATCACTGGGATCCTGCTCAACCAGCTTCCCCTGCACTGCAAACTGCAATATCATCTCTCGCAGTTTCTTCACTCCACCTGGAGCTTCTGCTAATTTATCAAAGTTTTCAAAAAGAAACTCCATTACTACTTACCCCCAAGAGAAGCCATAAGTTCAGCCTTTAATTGATCTCTTGTTTTTTGAGCTTCTTTTTCAAGATTAAGATATTCCTGTAATATCTCTTCTGGGTCTCCATGATTTTCATCAATTACATGGGGGTTCTTTATATCAAGATTATAGTTATTTGCAGCAACATCCTTTATTGAAACCTTCCATGCAAATTCATTCTCTTTGCGTTTCTTCCACCATTTCTTTTCTGGTTCAAACTCTTCAATGCGCATTGGCTTACTTTTATTATAAGACTTATAGCCTTCAGGATAAGGATGTTCATAATACCAGATATTCTTTGTGGGCTCACCCTTGGTAAAAAACAATAGATTTGTTTTTATTCCTGTATAGGGATTAAATACCCCATTGGGCAGACGAATTATAGTATGAAGATTGCACTCCTCTAAGAGCCTTTGCTTAATCTTTGTTTTTACACCCTCACCAAAGAGAGAGCCATCTGGCAAAACAATGGCTGCCCTGCCACCTGGTTTTAACATATGAATTATAAACACAAGAAAGAGATCTGCTGTTTCACGGGTCTGAAATATCTTGGGAAAATTAGTCTCAATACCATCCTCTTCCATGCCGCCAAAGGGTGGATTAGTAATAATACAATTTACCCTGTCTTTGGGGCCAATATCACGAAGTGGTCTACTGAGTGTATTATCATGCTTTATATTTGATGGCACTTCAATACCATGTAAGAGCATATTGGTTGTTGCCAATAGATGGGGCATGGGTTTTTTCTCTACACCATAGATTGAATTCTGCAATTTCTTCTTGTCACTATTGGTCTTTACCTGCTTTTCTAGATGCAATATAGTATGAGCCAAAAAGCCACCCGTTCCACAGGCCGGATCTAAAATCTTTTCACCAAGCTGAGGATCAACCATATCTACCATAAATTGAGTTACTGCCCGAGGTGTATAATATTCACCTGCATTACCTGCTGACTGAAGATCCTTTAAAAGTTTTTCATAAATATCTCCAAAAAGATGTCGATCATCTGATTTTGTAAAATCTAAATCATGCTCAATAACATTGACCACCTGCCGAAGGAGTGTACCTGACTTCATATAGTTATAGCCATCTTCAAAAACTGCACCCACAACTCTGGTTCGATCATCTGCACCAGCCTTTGTTGCCAGGGTCTTCATATGAGAAAAAAGATCATTATTTATAAACTCAATAAGCTCTTCACCAGTCATGCCCTCTGCATCTGCAGCCCATGTTACCCATCTAAATCTACTAGGTATTGGTGATTTATAACCAGGTATGGTTAGTTCCCACTCCTGTTCCATATCACTGAATATCTTAAGAAAGAGCAACCACCCGAGCTGACTTATTCGCTGAGCATCACCATCTACACCAACATCTTTACGCATTATATCTTGAATTGTTTTAACTAAAGTCGAAATTGACATCTATCTTTATCTCCAAAATTTATACTTCTTTTAAGTCCCCCTCTGGGGGATTTAGGGGGTTACGACACTGAACTATAGAGTTCATCTTCAAGGTCTTTTATTGCCTTTTCATAATTCTCTTTGCCACCAAAGGCCTTTACCAATTCAACTGGTGTGCCTAAATCACAAAGAGGCTGAAGAGTTAAAATCTGTGTTTCTTCTATTTGCACAACACCAACATCTGCATATTTATCGAGCAAAGCATTCAATACAGCCTGAGCTTTTTCACCATATTTTACAAAGCTATTGCGCTTCTTTACATTATTGGCACGTTCTTTTCTCGTAAGTGGAGCCTGACCCCAGACTATATGACATATCAAATCAAAGGGATCTAAATCTTTGCCAACATCTTCTGCTAAGGCTTCAAAGAATACCCCTTGCTCTGCAAGCTCTTCAATGATAGCATTCTTCTTATCAGCTGCTGACCAATGCTTCAAAAAATCATCAAGGGATTTATATTCCTCTGTTACTGCCTTTTTTGTGTAATCCTTTAAAGACTCAGTTATAAGTTTACCATCTTTGCCATAGTACTGAACCCTCTCTGCAACAACAGTTACCTTAACATCACCAACAACGTATTTAATTCTCGGTGGTCTTGGTCCACCTTCCCAATCTTCCCCTTCACCATCATTACCAAAGTCACCTTCGTCATCACCAGGAAAACCACCTTCACCTGAAGCAACACCATCAGTTGATTCTTCATCTTCATCATCCGGTGGCACTGGAGGGTCATCAGGCCCAGGTACATATATCTGAACAGGTTCACCATCAAAATCAGGATCAGCAAAGAGCTCTGTAGCCTTCTTGAAATCCATTATAGTGAAGTAAAATTTATCAAAGTCCTCATTTATACGAGTACCACGACCAATAATCTGTTTAAATTCAGTCATTGATTGAATTCTTTGGTCAAGAACAATCAACTTACAGGTCTGAGCATCTACACCAGTTGACATGAGCTTTGATGTAGTTGTAATTACCGGATATGGTTGTTCTGGGTCTATGAAATTATCAAGCTCTGCTTTGCCTTCTTCATTATCACCAGTAATACGCATAATATATTTAACATGCTCAGTTGCAATATCTGCATTTTGATTAACCAGTTCTTGCCTCATTCGCTCTGCGTGATCAATGTTATCACAAAAGATAATGGTTTTATCATATCGATTGGTAGCCTTTAAAAATTCAGTGACTTTTTGTGCAACAAGCTCTGTTCGTTTTTCTAAGACAAGACTCTTGTCGAAATCTTTCTGATTATATATTCTGTCTTCAATTACCTGACCATGCTTATCTTTTTTCCCATTTTCAGGTCGCCACCCAGAGAGATCCCTATCTAAATCAATACGAACAACCTTATAGGGGGCTAGAAATCCATCTTCAATACCCTGCTTTAATGAATAGGTATAGATAGGTTTACCAAAATAATGTATATTAGAGACATCCTTTGTTTCCTTTGGTGTTGCAGTAAGACCAACATGAGCAGCATTGCTGAAATACTTTAAAATCTCTTTCCAGTTTGAGTCTTCAGCAGCACTGCCACGATGACACTCATCAATTACAATGAGATCAAAGAACTCAGGGGAAAACTGCTTGTATATGTTCTGTTCTTCCTCTGTGCCAGTAACAGCCTGATACAAAGAGAGATAGATCTCATATGATTTATCAGCCTGTCTCTTTTTAATCTTGGTCATTACATTGCCAAAGGGCTTAAAATCATTGGTCTTTGTCTGATCAACCAAAATGTTTCTATCTGCTAAAAAGAGTATTCTTTTAGCAGTACCTGATTTCCAAAGTCTCCAGATAATCTGAAAGGCTGTATAGGTTTTACCTGTACCAGTAGCCATAACCAGCAACAATCTTTTTTGCCCCTGTGCAATGGCTTCAATAGTCTTATTAATAGCATTCATTTGATAATAACGAGGAGATTTGCCACTGCCATCATTATAGTAATCATAGGTAATTATATCATGCTGTTCCGAGGTAATATTTTTAGAATCACAATACTGAGACCATAGCTCTTCAGGTGAAGGAAACTCAACCAAGGAAATCTCTTTTTCAATCTTTCCATCTTTAGCCAAATCATTATGAAACTGGAAGGCATCACCATTAGAAGAAAAAACAAAGGGTACATTAATCATCTCAGCATAGCCTAAGGCCTGCTGCATACCATCAGAAACACTATGTTTATTATCTTTGGCTTCAATAACAGCAATGGGAATATTGGGTTTATAATAAAGAATATAATCAGCGCGTTTATTCTTGCCACGGCTATGGACCTTACCTCTAACAATTACACGTCCATTGGTTAAAGAGACCTCTTCACGTATCTGTAACTGAATGTCCCACCCGGCTTTTTCAACTGCAGGAGTGATAAACTTAGTACAGATGTCTCGCTCAGAGAGAGTTTTTTTTGAATTCATATGATTTATCCTTAAAATCTACTTCTTAGCCACAAACCCATCATCAACCTTCTCAATCTTGCTCAGATTAATCAACCACATTAAACGAAATGATACCTGAGCAAAGGTAGTCCATGTAACACCATGATTTTCAGTAAGATAATCAAGAACATCCTGTTCTTTCTGTGGCTCTTCTGAAGAAGTCAAAAACTGCATAACCTCTTCAATAGCAAAAATATTCCTATGTATTATTTCATATAATACTTTATTATTATTCTTTGATAAATATGTTTTACCATCTTGAGTTAATGAATAAACACCATTCTTTACTTCAATTAACCCCATACTACGAGGTACATTGGTATATCCACCTGCTGTTTTTTTACTATTAACATTGTCATAATTATCAAGAAACCATTTCACTAAATCATTCTTACTACTTTTAGAATTATTAACCTTTTCGAGAAAAGCATTAAGTGTTTCTACATATTTATTTATGCCACCTGGTAATGGCCACAAAGACCTGCTTTTTTCAGTTGAAGTAGATTCTAAAGATCTTCCCAGTTCACTTTCAAAGTATTCATTATTTATAGTGTAAATTACTTTCTCTTCTTTTTTAATACCAACACTATATTTGAACATAAGGTCTAAAAGTTTATCACCATCTACCAGTGATACAGGCATTTTATTAGGGGCCATAGATTCTTCTACTGCACCCTTGCCAAACTTAGCTGTAGTTATTATTAAGCCCCTTTGGTCTACTTCAGCACTTCCTCTCAGTTCTCTGATTACCTTTACATCTATATTGCTCTTAAAACGCTTAACCTGAATCACAGTCTTAACATTAGTGACACCACTGACAGTGAGATTAGCTAAAACATCAACACCACCATCACCACTTCTCTTAGTAACTTGAACATTTTCATAACCAATCTCTATTAAGAGATCACCCACTAGATATTCAAACATATAGGGGTCCATTTCATGAAGCTTTTCTTTAAGCTCTTTACGAACAATTTCATTTTGTTTTTCTATCAAAAGATCTGGTGAGTCAATTGGCCCCTTTTTATCTTTAAGAGTAAAACGCCCCTTACCTACTTTTAGAAATACTGTTTTCTTATTTTTATTAATATCAGTATAGAGATGAGCAGCCATAGTAGCTTCAGGTGTTTTACCTTCAGTTTCTAATAGATTATTTTCAAGAGCCAGTTCAGTTATCTCTCTGGCACTAAGAGGCTTGCTTGAGTCTTTCAGAACTTGTGCTGCTACTTCTTTAAATGTTGCCATAATTATTATATTTTCCTATACAAATCTAGTATGCTTCAATTCCCATTTCTTAATAACAATACTTGACCAGAGACCATATATACCAAGAGTAATTAGTGATAATAAAAATATTTTAATCCAAATTCCAAAAAGCCCCATACCAGTACCATCAAAACGCAATCTATTGCCCTCAACTACAGAATGCTTACACATCCATCTCTTTTTGTAACATAGTGCCCATGGAAAACAAATTCCCAATGTGAGAACGGTTATCAAAAAACTTATAATAAATGTACCTAATAAACCTAAAAGACCACCATCAAAATAAGAATCAGTTGTGCTCATGAATTGCTCCTAAATTTTATTTTTCTTTAAATTACTAATAACTTAAATCCTTATTCTCACCCACACCACCAACCTTACCATCAGCACCAAGAGTCATAATCTTAAAATCTCCACCAACACTCTTATAAATATACAACCGACCCCAAGGGTCATAAAGAGATTTCTTACTCTTAATCAACTTGTCATTCAACAACACAATCAAACCATCTTTTTCCTTAGGGTAAAAACCATTATTCAATCTATATGCCTCAATTGCCACTGCCAAATGATCAAGATCAGCCTTAGCTTTTTTAACCTTATCAATGGCTTTTTTCTTATGAGGTGTATATTTTGCATAATGAACACAACCATCATAATATTCCTTTGCCAGGAGTGTTGAAGAAATTAAAATCATACATATAATAAGAATTCTATACATAAACTCTCCACCCTTTACAAGAGATTGCTTCGTCGTTTCGCTTCTCGCAATGACAGCACAGCTATATTTATTTTTAACCCTTCAAACCTTACAACCTTCTAACAGTTTTGCAAAAATAAGATCCCAGTCTTTTCTGCGAAAAACCGGGATGACAGACACTTCAACCCGCAACCCGGAACCCGAAACCTTCAAACCTAAAAATCACCAGCAATAATAAGCCCGCTCACCATCACCCACCGAAACCCCAAGCCTCTCATCCTCAGAACGAAACAAATACCCAATAAAAGCAGCAATAGCTCCATCAGCCTTATCATGACTATCTAAAACCCTATCAACAGTAAAACCCAAATCCATAAACCGTTTCAAAACAAAATCACAATAGCCTTTCTCATCCTTAGTCTTAGACTTACCAAACTCCCGACCAAAGGTCCCTGGATAGGCCTCAATAACCTCAATGCCTTTATAATTATTAGCCACCAGATTCTTTATATAAATTCCCTTAAAAGCAATAGTTGAAATCATACACCAGGGCATTGCCCCGCCTGTGTCTTTCTTTAACTGAATATCAACCTCTCTGTTTAAAAACTTCAGATCAGCTTCAGCCGCACCATCAATCAATTGAATCAAACCCTTAGGCACAGATAAAGGGGCATCAATAGCAATAACCTCAGGCTTAAATTCATCAATAATAGTGACAATAGAATCATGAACATCCTTAATCTTAAAACCCTTATCACATAAAACCACAAAGGTATCACCATCAAAAACAACCCCCTGAGAAGTACCCTTGGTTTCACTACCCAGATCAATACCTAAAATCATCTATATATAAACTCCTCACTTTTTACAAGAGATTGCCACGTCTCTTCGCTTCTCGCAATGACAAAAGTCTCGAAACACCAACTCAGAAAAACATCAAGATTACAAAAACATTTTTGAATCACAAAAATTAGGGGCTTAACGTCCCGTGCTCGCCTACAATCCCATGAAATGAAACAACAATCATCCAAACAACAATTATCTAAAAAACAATAACCCTCAAAAAATACAATTGCACGACAGTGCTAAAAAAATATTCATCAATACTACCTCCCGCCTCCAGGGGCGGAACCCTGGTGCCCGGGTTCTTAGGGGGTTGGCATTAACCCCCTGAGCCCTAGCGGAGCGGAATCTAAAATCATAGAGATATAAAACTCCTTAAAAAAACTTATCGATTACAAGAGATTGCTTCAACCCTTCGCTTCTCCCAATGACAAAAACTACACTACAACATCCTTCACTACTAAAATTTGCATGTCAATAGCAAAACCGTCTAATCATACTTTTTTACACTAATATAACGATCGCACATAGGCATATATCCTCGAACCACAACCCTCAGGGGCTTAACACCCCGTGCTAGCCCACTATCCCCTTAAAAGAAATCAAAATTCTCCCTAAAACAAACTATCTAAAAAAACAAAAACCCTCAAAAAAAACCACTGCACGAAGTGCTCAAGAAAACATCTCTCAAAACTACCTCTGGCCTCCAGGGGCCAAACCCTGGTGCCGGGGTTCCAAGGGGTGTTGCATAACACCCTTTGGCCCGAGCGGAGCGGAAGTCCTTTGACCCGAGCAGAGCGGACCCTAGTTATAAACTATAATAAACAATAACCAGAGACCCGACAATGGGCAAAACCCTACCCAAAAGTAAAAAAAACCCTATTTTCACATACTCTACACAACCGTTACACATAGGCTACACAACCGTTACACATAGGCTACACAACCGTTACACAACCGATCAATTAATTTCCATAAAATTTAAAAGAATGAACCACAGAGACACAGAGACACAGAGGGTTTGGTTGTGCAATTGATATAATATAAATGTTATATGAAGATAGAAATAAGATAAAGTTTGGTTATTCTTTACATATAATGTAACATAAAAGTTGAATCAAGCTTTTACAATCAAAACCAACAACACCAAACTACATAAAAACTAAATCTCAAATAAACCACAAACCAACCAAGCCTTTCTCCGTGCCTCTGTGTCTCTGTGGTTAAAAATTTTTTCATTTTCCGTTTTTTTATGTACTACCAATAAGGACAATAGGCAGTCCGCATAACAAAACTCAGTTCTAACCACAGAGACACTGAGGGTTTGGTTGCGCAATTGATATAACATAAATGTTAAATGAAGATAGAAATAAGATAAAGTTTGGTTATTCTTTACATATAATGTAACATAAAAGTTGAATCAAGCTTTTACAATCAAAACCAACAACACCAAACTACATAAAAACTAAATCTCAAATAAACCACAAACCAACCAAGCCTTTCTCTGTGCCTCTGTGTCTCTGTGGTTAAAAACTTTTTCACTTTTTTTAAAAAAAGTTCAAAATATTTTTTCATTTTACCCCTTTTTTGCGTACTACTAGTAAGGACATTAAATAGTCCGCATAACAAAACTCAGTTCTTACCACAGAGACACTGAGACACAGAGGAAAAAGAATGAAAAATTTAAATGTAATTACAGAGAAAATTATTGCATGTGCAATTGAGGTTCACAGGGAGTTAGGCCCAGGTTTATTAGAATCAATTTATGAGAAAGCATTATGCTATGAATTACATCAATCTAATCTTCAAGTAAAAAATCAGGTCTTGGTTCCGGTGATCTATAAAAACCTAAACATTAATGACAACTACAAACTTGATGTCCTGGTTGAAAATCAAATAATCATTGAACTCAAATCAATAACCGAATTGCTACCAATTCATCATGCTCAACTCTTAACATATTTAAAATTAACAAAAAAGAAACTGGGTCTCTTAATCAACTTTAACGTTCCGACCCTAAAGGATGGCATAAAAAGAAAAATATTATAACAACAACCAGTATCTTTGTTTTGTAGCACCGGATAAATAACCTAACAAGCCTAACCATAGCACCAACCAAACCCGGAGCCACTACAACAAAACCCAAAACCCTCTGTGTCTCTGTGACTCTGTGGTAAAAGAAAACTGAGAAAATTAAATTTAATGGAGGCCAATCATGGCAGACGTAAAGATGAATCCAATATTCGAGGGATTAAGCAGAAAGGTAGGAGACCTAGTATTTTTTCAAAAGAATGGAAAAACATTTCTAAAGCCAAAGGGCAGCAGACGTGATAAAAACACTGAAGCTCAGCAAGAGGTAAGAAATGCCTTTTCACAACTGGTGGGAGCATGGAAAGATCTAAATGGCATAGTTAATCAATCATGGCTCAACTATGCTAAAGACAAAGATGGAACAGGCTATAATGAATTTATAGGCGCCAACCACAATGCTCAAAGAAAAGGTGAGCTCATCACACTCTCAAAAGACATGGGCCTACCAACACCGGATTCTGTAATTGCAGCATCAGGAGCAGCAGGAGAAATATCATGCGCATTTACCCCACTATCAGAGCCAGAAAACCACATCACATTCTTTGTGCAAAAACTCGATGAAACAATTGCAACCGGTGACATGCACCGCTATGACGCCGGAGCCAACCCAACCTCACCCTTCGTAATCGCAGGATTAGAAACAGGCTCAGACTATCACGTCTATGCAGTAACCACAGATGCAGAATACTTAAGCGCAACAAAATGCTCAGCAAGTGCATCAACCACAGGCACAGCAGGATAAGAGATTTTAACCACAGAGACACGGAGACACAGAGGGGGGCGAGTTTGGTTTGTACGATTGATTGAGTGATGGAGTTTAATCAAGATTGCAACTTGGATTATGCTTATTATTACAAGCCTAAACAATTGCACCAAACTCAACCCAACAAGCCTTTCTCTGTGCCTCAGTGTCTCTGTGGTAAATAAAAAATAATTACAATAAAAGGAAATCAAAAATGGCACGTATTACATTAAAACTACCTCATGCCTCCAGGTGCGAAAACCTGATGCGGGAGTTCCAAGGGGTACCGCATTGCACCCTTTGGCCCGAGGGTCGCGGATTTTCACCACGGAGACACAGAGGCACAGAGGGGGGTGAGTTTGGTTTGTACAATTGATTGAGTGATGGAGTTTAATCAAGATTGCAACTTGGATTATGCTTATTATTACAAGCCTAAACAATTGCACCAATCTATTTTTAAAACACCAAACTCAACCCAACAAGCCTTTCTCTGTGCCTCAGTGTCTCTGTGGTAAATAAAAAATAATTATTATATAAGGAAATAAAAATGGCACATATTATATTAAAACCAAATGTTAAACCAGAAGACCTCAATCTAAAATATCATGTAATTTATAAAAGAAATGGAAAAACAATTATAAGATCAAAACCAAATAGCTCACCATTAGAATCACAAGTAGAGATCTTTAGACTTTTAGGTATTGAGATGCCAAAGCGCATTAAAATACCAATATCAAAGGAAGAATAAAACAACATAACAAAGAAATATAAACCTACCAAAGAGATGACCACGTCGCCCTGCAGCCTCCTCCCAATGACAAATTTTCTAAAATCACAACACACAGGGGCTTAACGCCCCGTGCTAGCCCACAATTTCAATGAAAGGAATAAAGACATATGTCAAAAACAGTTAACTAAAAAACAACAACCCTCAAAAAAATTCACTGCACGCCAGTGCTAAAAAGATATTTATCAAAACTACCTCATGCCTCCAGGGGCGAAACCCTGGTGAGGGGAGTTCCAAAGGGTGCCGCATTGCACCCTTTGGCCCCAGCGGAGCTGAAGTTCAAGAATTAGATCCCGGTCTTTTCTTCGAAAAACCGGGATGACAGGATAATACATTATCTCAGTAAAACTCAGGATGACAAAAAATCTAAAAGCCCACAACACATAGGGGCTTAACGCCCCGTGCTAGCCCACAGTCTCATGAAAGGAATAAAGACACACGTCAAAAACAGTTATCTAAAAAACAACAACCCTCAATAAATATCAATGCACGACAGTGCTCAAAGATATTTATCAAAACTACCTCATGCCACCGGGTGCGAAAACCCGGTGCGGGGAGTCCAGAGGGTGCCGCATTGCACCCTTTGGCCCCAGCGGAGCTGAAGTTCATTGCACGACAGTACTAAACAATTTCCCATGCAATCTACCTCTCAACCGACCTTGCAACACGAATCAACCGACCTTGCAGCACAAGTAAACCTACCTTGTGACACCCAATGTCCCATGTCTCAACACAAAACACCCCTGCTATAAAAAGCAGGGGCATCTAAAATTTCATGAAATAAAAAACCTAAATAAGGTAAAAAGAGGAGTTGCCTTAAGCAGCAGAAAAGGAGGCATTAAAGCGATCAGTTCTAAGATCAGCACCATCATAAACCCTTGCATAATAATCATCAGTAGTTAGTGAAAACCTTGATTTTTGAATGCTATATGAAATTGTCATTTTTCATTATCCTTTAAAATATAATATATGATCTGGCCATGATCATTATTCCTTAAGGATAAATTATATATATAGTCATGTCATTGAGCAATACAAGGTGTTATGTGGTTTTTTTTCGTGTTAGGTGGAAAAAACCTCCTAAATAGTCTCATTTTGGAGATTTCATAAAGATTTGCATATTACAGTGAAAAGAGAAACTAACTGATGTAAAAAGAATAATTAAAGTATTAGAAATCATTCACTTTTGTTATCAGTTAATTTCACTGCTTCATTGATCTTCATCAATTTATCATACTCCTGAAAGATTATGTAATTATCATATCCTGAAATTTTAATTAAACCCTTACCAGAGTAAATTAATTCTACTTCATTTATTTCAAGATCCATGCGAAAAATATTAGTAGAGTTTAACCAATATACATAATCATTATTCACATAAATCTTTTCTATTGATGAGTCCTTATATATTTCTATTCCAGGTAAATCAAAATTTTCCATGGATGGAATATCAAACTTAACTAATTCCTTAGTCTCTAAGTTGAACATTGCCAGAAAACCATCTCCCATATAATTCTTAAGACCAAAGTATAGTGTATCCCCCTTGGAATAAAGAGCTTTTAACACAGAATAATCATTAGACAAATTTAATATCTCATCACATTCACCATTTTCATCAATCTGATGAATCGCTTTATTGTAAATATAATATATTCTACCTTTGTTTAAAACACTATTCCTTACAACATCTACTGAATTAAATGGAAGATTATTAGAAAGATTTTTAATTTCTCTATTATTTATTGAAATTGTAAATAGCTGAGCTCCTGTATTCATTCCTGATCCTTTATCAGTAAATAAATATATTGTTGATTTACTTTTAATCATAAAGGTTGACCAATAATCTAACACAAGATTCCCAGGCCACACTTCTTCTTTGATCACATTAGCACCTTTAGGTATTCTGTACAATTTATTCCAGAGACTTGAATAAAATGAATCTTCATTACTAACAAAATTATTTCTACCAATATTGATGCTGCTTTTTAATTTATCGGGTTCAATTTCATTTTTTGACAAGCCTATATCAAAAGCTGTTCTATAATAGCTGTATTTACCCTTCCAGTATAAAACATTGTCATCAATGTGTAATTGCTTTGGACGCATATTATAAAATTTATAGGTTTCTCCATCATTTTTATTTATAACAGCAAAGGTGCTGGTTTCTCCACCAGACAGAGGTATATAATTAAATTGGATTTTTTCATCAGCCATATTCATATAAAATGAAGACCAAACTAAATTTCCATTATGAATAGTGAAAGTATCAGTATAATATACAAAATACTGATCAGTTACCAGAGTCGTTATCTTACCAGTGGTGCAATTATATCTTTTGATTTTCTGATATGATCCCAGATATAAATAATTATTATGATACTTAATTAAGCCCCCATCATGATCAAAATCTTTTGATTTAAAATTATTTTTTGAAAACTCAATAATAGTACCTGATATATAAATATATATATTTGCTTCAGATTGAACTATTTGAGAAATTCTTATATCTTCATCTGGTGAATAAGCAGGAGCATCATATGTAAAGTTTATACACACCTTTGTTTTCAGGTTATATTTATGTATCTTAATTTTATTCTTTATTGATTCAAATACATATAAATACTCATCATCTTTAATGATTGCTGGAATTCCATTAAAATCTTTTTCAATAACATCATAGATGTTTTTCGACAATTCTGTTTCTCCAGAACTATCCTTAAGAATTCTTTTTATTCTACTGGTTTTATTGTCCCCTTTATATACAAAATATAAATTCTTCTCACCTGCTATTAAATTATACATATCATGAGCAAAATATTCAGAATAACCATCATAAAGAACTTCTAATGCTTGTGATTCTATTGGAATTGAATATAGTTTTCCATTAGTAATGCTGTCCAGCAGATAAATCTTCTCTTTTGAAACCATCAAAGAAGACGGAGACACTCCTGCTATGTTTGATTCATTGAAATGTGATTTAATATTTCCACCATTTATGGAAACACTTTTAACTGAATCATGATTACTTTCTGAATAATAAACTCTGTTATTAGCGATATAAAATGATGAATAAAAACCGTCAATTGAAGTAATTGCACGAGTTTTGCTTGAAGCTCTTGAATTATTATAAGCAACTCTGTTTGCTAATTCTGAGATCTTATGTTTTTCAATAGAATTAATAATATCACTACCTGATGAATTATTTGCATTACTACCTGATGAATTATTTGTATTAAAGCAAGATATATAATTTAAGAGAATGGTACTAATTCCAAGAATAATGAATATTTTTTTCAGCATATTTTAACCTATTTAATTTCTTTTTTAAAAACTATCTCAATACATAAATATTACAAACCATAAATTATTTGTAATCACAAAAGCAAACCTAATATAGAGTCAATAAAATTTACGTTTTATTTCAAAAAAAACTCCAACATATGACATTTTGAGCTAATTGTTATATTATTAAACAATACAATTTAAAAATTATCCTTTCCAAATACTTAACAAATAAATTCATCATCCTTCCAACCTTAAACCCAAAAAAACAAATAGATAGCCACGTAGCCTTGCAGCCTCCTCCCAATGACAAAATTTCTAGAATCCACAACACTCAGAGGCTTAAGGCACCTCGCAATAACAAAATTTCTAAAATCCACAACACTCAGGGGCTTTACGCCCCGTGCTCGCATACTATTTTCATGAAAGGAATAAAGACACACGTCAAAAACAGTTATCTAAAAAACAACAACCCTCAATAAATATCAATGCACGACAGTGCTCAAAGATATTTATCAAAACTACCTCATGCCTCCAGGTGCGAAAACCTGGTGCGGGGGTTCCAAGGGGTGCCGCATTGCACCCTTTGGCCCCAGCGGAGCTGAAGTTCAAGAAACAGATCCCGGTCTTTTCTTCGAAAAACCGGGATGACAGAATCATACATAATCTCAGTAAAACTCAGGATGACAAAAAATCTAAAAGCCCACAACACATAGGGGCTTAACGCCCCGTGCTAGCTCACAATCTCATGAAAGAAATAAAGACACACGTCAAAACAGTTATCTAAAAAACAACAACACTCAAAAAATTTCATTGCACGCCAGTGCTAAAAAGATATTTATCAAAACTACCTCATGCCTCCAGGGGCGAAACCCTGGTGCGGGGGTTCCAAGGGGTGCCGCATTGCACCCTTTGGCCCGAGCGGAACGGAAGTCCTTTGACCCAAGCGGAGCGGCAAGAGTCAACTTACCTATCAACGCGAGTCAACTTACCTTGAAACATATAATCGCCCACAATAGAGCGCAAAATGCCCCTGCCTTTAATGAGACCCAAAAATGTGATATCTCTTAACATATCTTATCAATTTTACAATTATTGCATATAAAAGAGTTTCATCATACTTTACCAGTTGATATTGTTTATGCTAAATGATACAGATATTATCAGTTAGGCTGAAAACGTTATACCAAACTTTTTTACTAAAATGTTTATTCTAACAGTGCGTATTTAAAATTCACAACTTTAATTTAAAAAACTATAATTCTCAAATAAGCACTTTAAATGAGTGACTGCACATATTCTTTCAGTTCATTGTCATAATGTCGTATATTAGAAATAGAAGTAAAATATATTCTAGAGATGGCATAATCTTTATGGCAAATTAGTTAATACTTGACATTTTTGTCTTTGCTGGTATGATTTTTATTAATTTTTATTCATGAGGTTCCTACTATGCTAAAGAAAACTATCTTTGTTTTTTTACTTTTGCTTCCCATTTTACTCTTTGGTTTAAGCAGAATTTCTATCAACAAATTAATTAATGCAAAGTGGCATACTGCTGTAAGTTTTTATGACGACTGGAGTATTTCATTTAAGAAGAATGGAAAAGCTCAAATATATTTTTCTGGTTTTGATCAGGGTTCCTGTTATACCTCTTCATATAAGATAGTTAATAATAAGGTGGTGATTTCTAATTTTAAGGAATGTAAAAATAATCCGGGAAACACCAGAGAAATCAAAGAAACTGAAGTTTTAACCTGCTCTCTTATTCCTGAAAAAAATGCAATGGATCATATTGAAAAACTTTTTTGCAGTAAACAGTTTAATTTTAAAAATCTGACTCTGAAGGTTCCCAATGGAGCATCAAGGGTTTTAAAGGGATACCCTGTCTATGTTTATAAAAGAGAAATGATTACCACCTGGAATCTTGTTATCAGGTCAAAACCTACTGTTGCATCTAAAAAAGTTTTTTATGTTGAACGTGTTATAAAAGGTGATAATGTAAAGGATGTAACCCGAAAGTCAATTCCAAAAGGATCAAAAGTTAAGGTTTTAGCCAGGACAACTAAAAAACACAAAGTAGGAAAATGGAGTAATTACTGGTATTTTATTATAATTCAAAGTGTTGGCGATCATAACAATTTTGAAGAGAAAGAAGGATGGGTCTTTGGTGAATTTTTAAAATAATTCTTTGTAATGTACAAAGTTGCAAAGGATGCCATTTATGTATTTCTTGTTGTATATCATCAATATCGAAATTATTATTCACCATATTCTAATAAAATTCTATTGCCACTTCAAAGGTGCGATCATTTAATTAATTGCTCAAAAAGTATTGAAAACATATTTCATAAGCCTATGATTGATTAATACAGGAAAATGCAATACTCTGAATTTCATCAAATGCTTCAGGGTTCCTTTTTGAATATTCAATAAAAGAAGGGCTCTTTACAATTCCCATACCTATTACATCAAAAAATACAATTAATGATTCATTTGATATTTTCGATGAGATGAATCCTTCCTTTCTGCCTTCTTCAAATATAGAAGAAGACATTTCAATCATAGTTTTTCTTCTGATAGCCATTAGCTCCTCCATAAATTCCGGATCAAAGCTCGATAATTCTTCCATCATTTCACCGCTAAAACTTTGAACTAATTCTATTTTACTCTTCATAAGGTATTCAAGTTTCTGATGAAAATTTATATTTGAATCAATATGGTTTTTTATTTCATCTGCCTTGGTATGAAAAAACTCAGAAAAACATTTACGAACTAAAGTATGTTTATTCGTAAAATATTTGTAAAGTGTGACTTTTGACACATTAGCTTTATCAGCTATTTCTTCAATACTAACTCTTTTAAATCCAAATTTCATGAAGAGTTCCATAGCTGTTTGCATTATTCTATTTTCAATCGTCATGCGTCTTTCAAGGTGACCATCCATAGAGAAACTCCATTTTTATGAACATTTTCAGTTAATATTGTTCACAATACATTGACACGTCAACAATATTTCACTATATTATCTATGTGAACGAACAACGATTAAATCGTTCACCAAATAAAGAGCTTTAATATTTCAAAGGAGTGAATATCATGTCAGAGAAAACAATGATTTATTATTTTTCTGGAACAGGAAACTCATTATCTATAGCGAAGGATTTAAAAATAAAACTTAAAAATGTTAAGCTTATGTCAATTTCAGAGTTAATGAAAAGTCCTGATGAAATTATAATTGAAGGAGATACAATTGGATTTGTTTTTCCTGTTTATTTTTTCAGAGTTCCCGTTATTGTAGAAGAGTTCTTAGAACGTGCATCATTCAGAAATGCAGGCTATATTTTTGCAATTACTAATGGTGGAGGAGCATTTTGCAGAACTCTTAAAATCTTTGAAAAGCAGCTACAAGAGAAAAAACTATTTTTAAATGCCGGCTTTACTGTGGGGATGCCTGGGATACATCCTAAGATAAACCAAATGATAAAGAAAACTAATGAAAAATATTTTAGTGATAAGGCAAAAAGAATACATGAGCTCAGTGAAATAATACTCAGCAAAAAGGATCACTCTGTTGAAGTTAATTTTGGAGCAATGGGATATTTATTTTCCCACCTTCTTTTTATGAAGCCCTATAAGGACTCTCAAAAGCACATACTTGACAGTGCTCTATGGTTAAATGATTCCTGTCAGCAATGTGGAACTTGTCAAAAGGTTTGCCCAGTTGGCAATATAGAACTCACTAATTCTGGACCACAATGGCATGGGAAATGCGTGAACTGCTTAAGATGTTACCATATGTGTCCTCATGAAGCAATTGAATTAGGAGAAGATTCTATGAAAAGATACAGGAATCCTCATGTAAAACTGGAAGAGTTGCTATAAGATGATACTTATTTACCTATTTATTATATTTGATGAAAAGAAAGGGATTATCTTCACCAAAAATTGCTCTTGTGCAAAAAGCAGACCGTCATTTGAAGAAGAAATATTCAAGAAGTTCTATTTCAAATATTATTAAAGAATTTACTGAACAAAGGCAATCTTGGCAAGAGTGACCTCTTGATGATCCTAGTTATACTTATGAACAAGGATTGGTGAATTTAAATAGATTTTTAAATAAATGGTCGAAAATATATCCTCATATTGTTAGGCAATTTGAAAAAGATAATTTGGATAACTATTTCACATATTTAAATTTTCCATTCATTATTCATAGAATGATTTATACAACAAATTGGATAGAAAGATTAATTAGAGGTGTAAGAAAACACAAAAGGTTCGAAATTCATTTCCAAATTTTGAAAGTGCTTTAAACTTAGTAGGGGCTTATCTAGTGGATTTTAAAAAAAGAGTTTATAATTATCCTGTCTCATCATTCATTGGGGTTCAGGATGACTTAGATATTTTATTGGATAACTGTTAACAGACACAATTTAATTGACAGTACCTAGAACCCACAACACTCAGGGGCTTTACGCCCCGTGCTCGCCAACAATCTCATGAAAAAAATTAAATAACAAAACCAAGAAATATAAACCTACCAAAGAGATTACCACGTCGCCTTTCAGGTACCTCGCAATGACAAAATTTTTAGAACCCACAACACACAGGGGCTTAACGCCCCGTGCTAGCCCACGATTTCAATGAAAGGAATAAAGACTCATGTCAAAAACAGTTATCTAAAAAACAATAAGCCTCAATAAATTTCAATGCACGACAGTGCTCAAAGATATTTATCAATACTACCTCATGCCACCGGGTGCGAAAACCCGGTGCGGGGGTTCCAAGGGGTGCCGCATAGCACCCTTTGGCCCGAGCGGAGCGGAAGTTCATTGCACGACAGTGCTAAAAAGATATTTATCAAAACTACCTCATGCCTCCAGGGGCGAAACCCTGGTGCGGGGGTTCCAAGGGGTGCCGCATTGCACCCTTTGGCCCCAGCGGAGCTGAAGTTCAAGAAACAGATCCCGGTCTTTTCTTCGAAAAACCGGGATGACAGAATCATACATAATCTCAGTAAAACTCAGGATGACAAAAAATCTAAAAGCCCACAACACATAGGGGCTTAACGCCCCGTGCTAGCTCACAATCTCATGAAAGAAATAAAGACACACGTCAAAACAGTTATCTAAAAAACAACAACACTCAAAAAATTTCATTGCACGCCAGTGCTAAAAAGATATTTATCAAAACTACCTCATGCCTCCAGGGGCGAAACCCTGGTGCCGGGGTTCCAAGGGGTGTTGCATAACACCCTTTGGCCCGAGCGGAGCGGAAGTCCTTTGGTCCGAGGGTCGCGGGAGTCCTTTTTAACTATCAGTATTAAAATTTTTAAATTCCATTACCAAAGCAATAATAATGCCCCCAACACCCTGTTCAAAAATATGATAAAGTGCATTTTTAAATTCATATACAATTGAAGTATTATGTGCTCCTGCCATAGTAAGGCCATGGGGCAAAACCCAGATAATTCCAATAATAATACCGGTTTTGAGCCCCTTAACAATGGTATTATCTGAAAAATCCATATGAGAATATACATATGCAATAAGCAGTGCCAACATGAAATAGGCAATAAGCATTATTATAATTCCATCATGGTGAGCCTTTATCTTTGTATTGACTGTTGGCAAAATGAGATTATGCCACAGGCCTGCAATAATCCACATTGCTAGACCACCAACCAGAGTAGCTGCAGTCATTTTTACTATTTTCTTTTTCATTTATTTCTCCTATATAAATTGATACAGTTAATATAGAAGAAACCAGTTCATAATACTTGTATGAAACAGCTATTTCTTAATTATTGAAGGTTTTATTCCAAAATTCTTTTTAAAGGTCCTATGAAAATGGGGCTGGTCTGAAAAACCGCCAAAGAATGTGGCTTCTGTGAGATCATCCTGATGATGAATTGACTGCAAAGATTTGACCAGTTTGCAATGAAGGAGAAACTGTCTAAAAGAAATGCCTGTATTTTCTTTAAAAAGATGATAGAACCTGCTCTTAGATAGTTCTGCAATGTCTGCAGCCTTTTTTAAGGTAAAGGATTCATCACTGAGGTTTCTTGCATATTCAATACATTTTAAAACTCGTTCATCAATGTTTTTAAAAAAGAGATATCTTTCTTTTAAAAGCTTTACTGTCTTTTCAATAAGCTCATGAACCCTTTGTTGGGTATTATCTTCACCCTTAAACCAGTCTATGTAATCATGAAGAAGTTCCGCAAAATTAGATCTATTTAAAGAATGAATATTATTGTCATTTTGAGTAAGTGTAATACCCACCTCTGAAAAGGGATCAATATGTAAAAAAACAGTATAATCACTTTTAGAAGATATAAGCTTATAAGAAATCTCCCTTGGAATTATGGCACCTTGGCACTGCATTGATTTACCATTTTCAAAGAATATTTCAAAGCTTTCATTTAATGAAAAAACTACTGCAATGGACTGGTGTTGATGCAAAGCAGATTCAATGTTCTTGCCAATAAAGATTCCACCAATTTTTGAAAAGCCAATTTTATTCGAAGTTTTATCCATAGTGATAATTATAATCACTCCATAAAAAAAATCAATGTATAAATCAGATCACGGTCTTTTCTGCAAGAAATTATGATGACAGAGTATTTTGACAAGAGCAGTATCAACAGAAGCCACCCTGAGGGAGTTGGAGGAGAAACTTACCCTCTATTCATTGACAGAGAAAGAGATAATATCACAGAGGTTTAATCTGTTGGCGAGAAACTTAACTTGAATAGAGACAATCATCTTTATTTCTAGATTATTCTAAATAAAATATTATTGTAACCTGAACACCTTCTTTTTTTTGATTTTCAATAGTTACATCAGCATCTTTATAAAAAAATTGTAATCGTGAGCGAATATTTCCCAGAGATCGTGAAAAGAGGTCTTCTGTCTGTAAACCAATGCCATTATCATAAATATCAATTTTTATTTTTTTACCATCTTTGATTGCATGAACCTCAATAGATCCATTTTCATTGAGCATAACCTGACTGTGCTTAATTGAGTTTTCTACAATAGGCTGTAGAACCAATGGGGGAATTTTTACTTTAGAAAAATCGCCATTTTGCTTTAAATCTATAATGAGACTATCTTGAAAACGAAGTCTTTCTATCTCAAGATAGGTTTCCATTATTTTCCATTCATCTTTAAATTCAACAAGTACATCATCACTAAATTCAATTAGATATCGATACATATCTGAGAGTTTAAATATAGCTTCACAGGCATTATCATTCTTATTATTTTTTATTAAATAATAAATCGAATTTAATGCATTAAAGAGAAAATGGGGAGTCATTCTGTCTTGCATTATTTTATTGCGTGCAAGGTCAAGACCCTGTTCAACTTCTCGATTTCTTTTAATTAAAGACCTGTTAAATAAAAACAAATCTCTGGAATTTCTTTCTAAAACATACCCCCCAGTACCAATGGCAATATATGAAGAAATGATAAGAATAAAATGAATTACAAAATCACTATAATCAATGCTACTCTTTTGAATTATTAATACAGCAATATATAGTGAGACATAGATTGCAGAAGTGAGTACTGCAATTTTAAAACGCAATCTAAAGATAAAGTATGCATATAATATTGTGAGAATCATCACACTTAAAGCATAGGACATGTTATTTGAGATGTAAAAAGCAAAATATATGTGCAATATTCCAAAGGTACAATTTGCAATTGCTGATAGTGGTTGAAAAAATTTTACAAATTTTTTTTTAAATGTCATTGATATGACAAAAAGTACATAAGGCAATATTACAAATACAATAAAGAGAATACTTTTTCCTGCCTTATCGGGAAAAAAAGTATATCCGCAAAAAATTATTAAAATCCATACAAAAAAAAGAAGGATCAATCCTGTACGAAAAAAATACCTGTGATTAAAGTCATTTTTTTCTAAAAATTCTTTTTCAACATAAGGATTTTTAAAAGTAAGAAAAAATTTTTTATAAATATCATTTTTTAACATTGAAATAATCCTGCAACCTTTTACATTTGACTTTATAAAACTTCTAATGACTCATAAAATTTCATATTATGAATAAAAAAACAATTATCAATGCATTAATAATTGAAGATGAGTATCCTGCAAGAGAAATTCTTCAAGACTATCTTAAAAACTATGAATCAATTAATCTTAAAGCAGTTGCAAGATCTGGAAAAGAAGCATTAGAAAAATTGACAAATGAAACTTTTGATATTGTCTTTGCAGATATTCACCTCCCTGACTTTGACAGTATCGAAATTCTTGAACAACTTGAAACCTACCCTTATGTTATATTTACCACCGCATATGATAAATACGCTGTTAAAGCCTTTGAGCTGGGTGCAGTTGATTATCTTTTAAAACCTATTTCAGAAGATAGATTTAATAAAGCAATTGAACGTTTTTTCACAAAACAAGAGACATCATCAATAAACAATAAAATATCAGATACAGCATTTAGTTTCAAGGAGAATAAAAGAAACTATATTATTTCATATGGAGATATTATCTATTTCACATCAACTGGAAAAAAAACCGTTATCCACTGTAAAGACAGAGATTATGAGTCATCTTACCTTATAAAAGATCTTGAAGAAAAATTACCTGAAGAATTCTTTATGAGGATACACAAACAACACATGATCAATAAATCATTTATTTTATATTATAAACATGATTCAGGTGGTTCATATAATCTTTATTTAAATGATGAAGATGATACTACTATTCCTGTTGGCAGATCATATCTTTCAAAACTTAAAGATTTTTTGTAATATTAAAAGAGTAAACAAACTTCAATCACAGAAATAATTTTACTTTTGCTTCAATCATTATCTATTTCCATAGATGTTGCTATATCATTAGATTTAGCATTATCATATTTGCCATCATATACAGCGATGCCATTATTCCCAAAAGAGGTATCAAGAGTTCCATCTCCATTATATTTCCATACTTTAAAATCAATATTATCAGAATTTTCACTAGAGCCTGCTACAAAAATTTTACCAGAATCATCAACATAAATTGAATTTCCACTATCCCCCTGTGTCAGGATGGTTGTTGTTTATTCCCCATAATTGTTGTTCATTCCATGAATAAACTTATAAGTGATATTCACTTGAATTATTCAATTAAAATTTTTCTATGTTAGTTACTCTATCAGTTTTTAAATATAAAGAGTTAAAAAAAAATATTCTATTTTTAAGAGGAAAATTATGAAGGTTTTAAAAATTTTAGTACCTATTGTTATTTTTACATTTATTTGTATAAATTGTGATGGCGGAGGTTCAAATCCACCATCAGCTAAATTTAATCTAAAAGGATCAGCTGTTGAACCAGATTCAAGTAGAGGTGTAGCTAGAAAAGGAAATCCAACTTCTTTAAAAGTTGGTTTATATGCTGTATGGTTAAGTAAAAATACTGACTGTTCTGACCCGATTCTTGTAAAAGAGTATACAAATGCAGTTGTAAAAGATTTTGTTCAGAATCCAACTGTATTATCTGGTAATATTGAGGATGGTGAGTACAAATGTATGGCAGTAAAGATGGTTGATGTCATTGAATTTATTGCTGATGAAGATGGATGTAATGAATTTAGCACATGTTATGCCGGTGTAACAAATAAGATGGATCTAAATAGAGATGATAGTGCTACTTTTATAGATATTAATGGAAATGAGGTTGAAGGAGCTGGAACACTCTTAGTTCCAGTATATGGTGTGTCATATTTTTATTTTTCAACAACACCTCAGCATGTTATAGATAATCATGGAGTCTCACCTCACCATGCATTTGAAATGAAATCAGCTATTACTACTCCAGATACAGTTACACTGTATTTTGATTTCAAAAATCGTATAACTGATGAAGATGTTGATGAAAATGGCACTCCAGATGTATGTACTTTGGATAGTCCTAATAGTGTTGGGGTATTTTAATTATAGAGAAGTAGATGCTTCGGTTCTCATCCTATTTATTCGAGTAGGAGGTGAGTGATTAGTTCACTCACCGTCCTCTCACACCACCGTACGTACCGTTCGGTATACGGCGGTTCATTAAACGTAACTCACTTTTCTGTACTGTTTCAATAAACTTTAACATCCACATTCGAACTAAGTGGTTCTGCTGAAAGACCGTCACAGCTTAACCACCGCATCTACAACCGTGCGCCCATGCTGGGCTCACAAGGAGATCCCTGTCTTTTCTTCGAAAAAGTGGGATGACAGAATACATTATCTCAATAACATCGGTATGACAAAATAATTCTTTTTAGTAAAACCTAAATGACAGTATAAATATACCACAACTGCTCTGAAAATACTTAAGATCAACAAAACATAAATCAACCAAAGAGCTTGCCACTTCGCCTTTCAGGCTCATCCCAAAGAAAGTAGTATTGCATATAATGTCATTTGCGCTAAAGATTCAAGAGTATATTTTAGTATACTTTTTCAGTTGAAATGGGCATTCTGCCCGCCCTTATCTAGGAAGAAATTAAGTGATTATCGTTTTTTACAAGAAAGAGTTCATAATAAAGACCTGTCTTCTATACTAAAAGTCTTTATGAAAGAGAAAGCCCCCACCCCCCTGTAAATGCTGTAGTTAATTTCTTGACAGAACTTTACCTATATCATTATAATTATGCTTTTGTTATAAAGATAAGGATATAAAGTGGAAAAGAATTTTAAGAAAATTATAATTTACCTGATATTTTTTTTTCCATTTTATCTTTTTTTAAATGAAACTCTTAGGGGTGAAACCTCTAAGGGTCTTCATAATCCATTAGTTTTACAAGATATATATGATTCTTATTCCCCGGGTTTGCATATGGAATTTCTTGAAGATGCCAAGAGAACCATTTCAATTGAAGAAATTCTAAAAGATAAAAACCGCTATTCAAAGAAGTTAACCTGGGTCCATTCAAAGAAGGAAATCCTTTCATTTGGATTCACCAATTCAGCATATTGGCTTAGAATATCAATCCGTGACATATCAAAAGAAAAAAAATTATGGTCCCTCGTGTTTACCTATCCCATTCTTGATAAAATTGAATTATATTCTCCATCTGGTAAAAGTGGATACAACAAAAGAGTTGGAGGTGACTCTTTTCCCTTTAAAGAAAGAGAGGTTTTATATCGAAGTAATATCTTTCGCCTAAATGAATTGTCAAAGGATGTGAAAACATATTATATTCGGGTTACCAGTAGTAGCTCATTAAATCTAACAATGGAATTACTATCTTCAACCGCTCTGGAAGAAAAAATCAGTGATGAACAATTTTTCTTAGGAATCTATTATGGACTAGTTATAGTCATGATTTTGTATAATTTATTCCTTTATGTTTCTATCAAAGACAAAAGTTATTTTCTTTATGGAATTTGGATTATTACTTATGGAATTTCTCAAGGATCGGTCAATGGACTAACATTTCAATATTTATGGCCCACATCTACATGGTGGGCTAACATCAATATTCCTTTTTTTATATTTATGAACTGCATTTTTATTCTTCTTCTATCAAGAGAATTTTTAAAAATAAAGAAACATAGTGTTCTCCTTGAATTAGTATTTCTCAATATTTCTTATGTACTGATTATCTTCTTAGCTTTATGTTTTTTTCTTCCCTACTCAATTGTTATTCAAATTGCCACAGTAGTAGCAATTATTCTAACTATACTTTGTATTTTTGCAGGAATACTCAGTCAAATAAAGGGTTTTCGTGCTGCTCGTTTTTACAATATTGCATTTTTTGCTTTTTTTACAGGTACAATCATTATGTCGATGAAATCCCTTGGATTGCTTCCCAGTAATAATGTAACCAATTGGGCCCAGCAAATAGGTTCATCTCTTGTAATTCTTCTTTTATCATTGGCCCTGGGTGACCGCATCAGAATTATTAATCAAGAAAAAAAACTGGCTCAATACAAAAATCGAGAAGCCCAGGAAAAATTTCAACTTCTTGTAAATAATACTAATGATATAATTTTCACTCTTGATAAAAATTTAAACTTCATTTTCATTAACAGTGCTGTCAAGGCTCATTTAAAGACCTTACCTGAAAAGTATATATCAAAGAATTTTTTTGATATTATATATGACAGTAGTTCAACCATTTCACTTGCTAAAAATCCTATTCATGAGAAAATAGATCTTTTTTTACAAAACAAAGAAACCATTACATTTAAAATTGATTTTAAAATACAGGTGAGCAAAGAGCCTAAAGAAATGCAGGTAACACTAGAATATATAACTGATAACGGCAAAGATGAAATTTTTGGTCGCGCCACTGCTATACACGAAGATGCCTTAATAAAAAATTTCAATTCAGAGCAACAACAATTTACTATAGAAAATTTACTTATTAACTCAGAAGATATAAGCTATAAAATAACGCAGAACATTAATAAATACATGGAACCGAAAGAAGTTACCTCCTTACGGTTGGCCCTACGTGAAATTATTATTAATGCAATTGAACATGGAAATCTTAATATCACCTTTGAAGAAAAAACCGCTGCCTTACTTGAAGATAATTATTTTAATCTTCTAGGGTCACGACGTCTGGATCCCCGTTACAAGGATAGAAGGGTGATTATTAGGTATTCAATTAATTCTGAACAAGCAGAATATACAATTATCGATGAAGGTAAAGGATTTGATCACTCAAAATTTATCATTGATGCTGGAAGCAAAGCTAATGAAGAAAATCTAGCCCACGGAAGAGGAATTGCTATGGTCATTGAAATCTTTGATAAGTTTCACTACAATGAAAGAGGAAATCAAGTAACTTTAATTAAATATTTCAACCCTATTGTTGAAAGTACTTTATAGAGAACTGGCTATTATATAAAAAGTATCTATGGAAGAGAAATCAAACAAAACCATTCGCTTCTCATCTTCTCTCATAATATAACTTATATGAAAAAGATATTTTTTTTGCTGCATCAACTAAATATATTTCATCTTTATTGTCATCTAATCTTTTATTATACATTGACAATGCATATAGTACAGGTATATCTTCATTTTCAAACATTTTAATTCTTATTGATTTCTTCCAATCCTCAGAATAATTTTTAAGCCAATTTTCCTTGAGGTCATTAAAAACTTCTAGTGCTTTTTCTTCAGGCAACCATTCTGGATATCCATAAATACCTGTTGCAACACCTAGCAACTCCCTTTCTCTTTTTTCAACTTTTCCAGTCATACCAATAAAAAAAGATAAAATCCATGTTACTAGAAATACAGTAAAATATATCAATGATTCCTTATCTTCTTCATCAAGTCCAACTATCAACATAATAATACAGATGAAACCTAGAGCTCCTCTGATATATCCAAGTAATAAACTTAAAAAATTAATTTTCATTTCAAATCCATGAAAATTTCCATCTTCCTCATTGACAATGAACATACTTTGCAATGGCAAAGAAGGTAAGAAAGGAAATCCCATTACTTTAAAAATTCTTGTTTTAATAGATTGACCATTTAATTCTTTGATTTTACCACAATATGTAAAAGAGAAATTAAACATTATAGTTCTCCATATAAAATTCTAGTTCTTTTCTTAATGAAATAATAACTTAGATTCAAATATTCAAATATTTAAAAATCAAGTATTTTTTAAATATGGTTAAGGCTTTATACTACATATAACTTGGCATATCAACAAGCTCTTATTATATTTCTAAAAGTTATTTTCTTGATAAAAACCCTACTCTGTTTTAAAAACTAGATAGATTCATGCTTCTCGAATCATGCCTCAAAGGTTAACCGAAATAAAATCACTCATTTTTTGCAAATCTAACTGGCAAAATTAATGATTCAACTTTCCAACCTAATCCTAGAGTCAGATCCCGGTCTTTTCTTCGAAAAACCGGGATGACAGATTGCATTATCTCAGCAAATCAAGGATGACAGAATACATCATAATAAACAATCACCAGAGACCTTACAATAAACACATACCCTCACACAGCACTCAGGGCCTTAAGGCCCAGTGCTCGCCAACAACCTCATGAAAGAAATTAAATAACATAACCAAGAAACATAAACCTACCAAAGAGATTGCCACGTCACTTTTCAGGCTCCTCGCAATGACAAAATTTCTAGAACCCACAACCCTCAGGGGCTTAATGCCCCGTGCTAGCCCACAGTCTCATGAAAGGAATAAAGACACACGTCAAAAATAGTTATCTAAAAAACAACAACCCTCAATAAATTTCATTGCACGCTAGTGCTCAAAGATATTTATTAATACTACCTCATGCCTCCAGGGGCGAAACCCTGGTGCGGGGAGTCCAGAGGGTGCCGCATTGCACCCTTTGGCCCCAGCGGAGCTGAAGTTCATTGCACGACAGTGCTCAAAAGTTATTTATAAAAACTACCTCATGCCACCAGGTGCGAAAACCTGGTGCGAGGGTTCCAAGGGGTGCCGCACAGCACCCTTTGGCCCAAGGGTCGCCTTTACTCCTGATTCATCAATAAGGATTGTGCTGTCATCAATGAGTGACTGGTTCTCTTTGATGATTCTTCCAATTTCAGATGCATTCTGTGTAGTTGCATCTGCCAACTTTGATATCTCATCAGCAACAACAGCAAAGCCCCTCCCTGCATCACCTGCAGGTGCTGCCTCAATTGCTGCATTGAGTGACAGGAGATTGACCTGATCATCCATGTTTTATCAATCCTTGTCTTTTTAATAATTTTTATATATAATTACTGATTCTAATCAGTGATAATCTAGTGTCAATTTATTAAAAGGATCCAAACTATAATTCTACATTTAAAGTAAAAACACTTTGTTCTTTTTTAGAATGAAAGGAATATAAAAAAATAAAATGTGGTAGGAATTTACACTTCATCTATAGTAATCATTTCTTGAAGGTGCATTATTTCCATTGAAATCCCTAGTGCGCTTTCAATAAGTCTTTTCTTTTCACCCTTTTTAAAGACACCGTTTATCTCCAACTTTCGCAAAAGAGGTAAAAACTTTCCTGAAAGAAATATATCAGTAAGTTCATATTGGATTATGTTATCATTATAAAATTCAACATCGATCCACAATTCCCTGAGAGAGGAATACCTCGAGTTAAGAAGACACTCCAAGGTTTTATTGGATATGGTTCTGTTGGAATGCCCCATCTCTCCAAGTTGTACCTCAATATTATTCAGTTTCGGAAACTGCAAATCTTTCGTCAGTTCAAAGCCCCCATGAATTCGCAGTTTTTCAAGGATAGGCATTTTATTCAGAAAACCGGTTAGATCTCCAAGTACAGGATATAAGCCGTCCTCATTATGGAAAGTTTCCCAAACACCGCAGTCAAATTCCTTAAGGTTGGGAAAGGTAGCCTTTGAAAGCATTTCTACAAGGTAAGTATAATTGAGCCCATCATGCTTTTTCCCAGAATTATATGAGCAGTTGCCAAGTGCAAGAAACTCAATGGTTTCAGGAAAATGAGATTGGGCAAATGCTTCGATTAATTTTTCCTGTTGAGCTCCAAGATAAAAATAGAATCCCCTTGAGTCCCAGGGCACTTCTTTCAATGGTTGCCATCCGAAGGACTTTTCCGGTGGAACACCGAAAAGACAGTAATTCATCGGCAGGTTCCATTTACCAGAATCCTTCTGGATGCAGCGATGATTTTCAGAGATTTTCATTGCTTCTTCACTGAAGGTTGTCATAGTTTCTCTCCGGGATTTAAAATATAATCATTTTGCTAATTCACCTATACAAAAAAAAAGAGAAAGTCCTTTTTAAGGGTGTGTCGTGAAAATTTAATTCTTTTTTACCTGCAATTTTATTGAGTTCATTAACTTGTTTGCATTCCTGAAATGTTTGTGATAATCACTGTTGTTTATAGTATAGGTAATTTTAGTCCCATCATCAAATTTCATAATGATGATCTCCTGTGTTTTTTCTCAGGCAATTACAGGTTGGCTCCCGCTGTGCTCTGTCTTGGCAGGTCCTTCAGGGCGCTCATCCAGGGAAATGCTCAGTTTATAATAATATTCGTAATAGCTATTATTTTTGACAAAGATAGGAAAATAATTTCATATATAATATTTGAGCGAAATCCTATTTAAATTTACCATTAAAAAATATTTACATACTGCGAAATACTTTTTTAATGATCTTACTTGAAATTTTTAATTTGATAATTATTATTAATTTTAATTGCATCAATTATTTTCAACAAATCAGTATTGGTTTTCAATATAACTTTTTTTTGTTTTTTTTGCTTTATATTAAAGACTACATATTCAGTTTCCCAAGTATAACACTTAAAAGGAAAACATTTTAATGCAGTTAATAAACTTTTTCTCTCTAATGGTAAAATAATGTTTTTTTCATCTATTACAATTGGATCGCCAGCGGGTGGAAAATAACTAATAGAGAGATCTCTCATGATACCTTTATCAAAATCATATTGAAATAATCGACCGTATTGCTTAGATCGATTAACCAATAAAACTTTAAACTTGTCACTACCAAATGCCTCATATGCATCATTGTCTATTACCATTGTTTTTTTAGTTTTTAAATCAATAGATAATAATTCATGGCAATTATATCCAATTTTAATTAAATATAAATTATCATTTACTATAACAATATCTGTTAAATAAAAACCTTCTTTATATGTTTTATATAAAATATCTTCATTACCTACAATCAAATTCTTATAGTAAAGTATCTTAGAATGATCCTTGAGGAAATACAATTCATTTTCTCGAATCAAAAAATTACTGATACGTTTATTGCTAATATAAATTTTTTTTCTAATACTTTTTATTAAATCATAAGAATAAATAATATTATCTTGATTGTAATATATTATATTATCATTACCAAATACACATTGAGCTAAATAAGAATCACTACGAGGTATTTTATATATCACTGGGGCATTTTTATCAAATCCAATCTTAACACCTTCTTTCCGGGAATCATATATTAACAATGCCATACTATCATCAGGAAAAAGCTTCATAGCCATCACAGTAAATATTAAAATCACAATAATAGATATTTTCAAATTTAACTCCATCAATTTAGTCATATAGGTTAAATAATTAATAAAGATCTTAGAATTACTCATTACAATTATAAAAATTGTAATCTTAAAAAATAGCAAGCACTTATTTATCAAATAGCTTTCAAATTTTGTTATTTATTCTAAAAATTTAAAAACGTCCTGTTTTTTAATGAGCCAAAGTAGATATTCTCATCGACTTGCCACAACTCGGCATATCCATCAGGCTCTTAATTGTGTCTCCAGAAATAATTTTCTTGATAAAACCCCAATCTGCTTTAGAGATTATGTAGATTCATGCTTCTCGAATCATAATTCAAACGTTAACCGAAATAAAATCACTCATTTTTTGCAAATCTAACTGGCAACAATAATGATTCAACTTTCCAACCTAATCATAGAATCAGATCCCGGTCTTTTCTTCGAAAAACCGGGATGTACTGTTCAGTTTTTGAGAAATGAGAAGGTGTGATTAACATCCCGGACGGTTTTTAAAAACCAATGACTGATTTAATATTTATCACCTTCTCCATACCCATTTTTTATTATAAAATATTAAATGAGTTTTCTCAACAACCAGCATACGATGACAGATTGCATTATCTCAGCAAATCAAAAATGACAGAATACATCATAATAAACAATCACCAGAGACCTTACAATAAACACATACCCTCACACAGCACTCAGGGCCTTAAGGCCCAGTGCTCGCCAACAACCTCATGAAAGAAATTAAATAACATAACCAAGAAACATAAACCTACCAAAGAGATTGCCACGTCACTTTTCAGGCTCCTCGCAATGACAAAATTTCTAGAACCCACAACCCTCAGGGGCTTAATGCCCCGTGCTAGCCCACAGTCTCATGAAAGGAATAAAGACACACGTCAAAAATAGTTATCTAAAAAACAACAACCCTCAATAAATTTCATTGCACGCTAGTGCTCAAAGATATTTATTAATACTACCTCATGCCTCCAGGGGCGAAACCCTGGTGCGGGGAGTCCAGAGGGTGCCGCATTGCACCCTTTGGCCCCAGCGGAGCTGAAGTTCATTGCACGACAGTGCTCAAAAATTATTTATCAAAACTACCTCATGCCTCCAGGTGCGAAAACCTGGTGCGGGGAGTCCAGAGGGTGCCGCACAGCACCCTCTGGACTTAGCGGAGCGCCCCCCCCTAAACAATCGGACCGTTCGGTTTTATAAAAATTTTAATAGCTATAAAAATTTTATTGCTTTTCTGATCTTAGTCATTTATATGAATCAATAGTCTAACAAAGCATAGTTAAATGCTTTTATAAAAACAATTATTACTAAGGAAAAAACCATGAAAACAATGTATCATTTTTCAAAACAGATTATTTTATTAGCAATGTCTTTATTATTACTATCAATAACAGCCTGTGATTCACAGGAAATAACTTCTGAGTGGACAAAAGAATTTAAAACAGAGTCAAGCGATTTCATAAAAGCGGTAAAGGTAGACTTTAATGGAGATATAATAATGGTAGGAACCGCCTTTGTAGATGAAGATATCACTACAGAAAAACTCCTCATCGTAAAATATAACTCAAGAGGTTCACTACTATGGAATCTCAAATATACTTTTAAATATGAAACAAAGAGCCTCTATATCAATGATACAGAAATTGACAATGGAGGTAACATATATATATCAGGAGATATCGGTGTTCCCGTTGTAATCAAAATAAAAAATGATGGAACAGTTGTCTGGGAAAAAGCATTTGTTGGAACTGAAAATTGGTTAACAGGAGGATTGGTTATAAAAAATGATATTGTATATATGACTAATATTAATACCTACATGCTCAATGCTAATACAGGTGATGTTCTTCTCACTATTCCAGGCTCATTGAAAACTACAGACATTGTTCTCGACACAAGGGGAAACATTTGCATAGCAGGATATAAATTCATTGCAAGCTATGACACAAAAGGTAATGAATTATGGTTTCATAATTGGTCTTCCTCTAATTATTCATCGGTTCAATTGCTTGGGGATAATAAGGGCAATATCTTTGCAGTAACTAACTCAAATAGTATCTATACTATGAAAATAGATAGCACTACGGGAACAATTTTAACTACCGCTGTTGAAGAAAGTTATAATTTCTGGAACCCTATGATTGCACTCAGTGGAAACAATATTATAATGGCAGTCTCCATTGATGATGGAACATGGAAAAGACGAGTAGTTAAATATACCAATAACCTATCTAAAACCTGGTCAAAACATTTTGACAGAGGAATAAAAAATATGGACCTTAACCAACTACTCGTTGACTCAAAAGAAGATATTTACATAACCGGAGGAAACCTCACAACAAAAATTGATTCAAATGGCAATGAAATAGGATACGGAAAAGATGTTTCTTCATATACTGATAATTTTATAGCCATAGATCCCAATGAAAACTATCTATATCTTGGAACTATGAAAGAGACATATGATAATAATAATTTCATGCTCTACCAATTTAAGTTATAGAATATAATCTATAATTATAATCAACTAAAACTTTCGTTTTTACATCTTCAAATCCCCCCTCCGGGGGATTTATGAAGCAAGGAACAAATTCACCCTAGCATGCATCATTTTAACATGGCCTCTGCAGGTTCTCCCATGGTATACCCACATATATAAATAACATCAAAGAGATTGCCACATCGCCTTTCAGGCTACTCCCAATGACAAATTTTCTAAAACCCACAACTCTCAGGGGCTTAACGCCCCGTGCTAGCCCACAATTTCAATAAAAGGGATAAAGACACACGTCAAAACAGTAATCTTAAAAACAAAAACCCTCAATAAATATCATTGCACGCCAGTGCTCAAAGATATTTATCAAAACTACCTCATGCCTCCAGGGGCGAAACCCTGGTGCGGGGAGTCCAGAGGGTGCCGCACAGCACCCTTTGGCCCGAGGGTCGCGGAAATCCTTTAAAACCAACATCTTAAAATAGTAAAAATTATTATTGACAACAACCTCCCTTGACTCTTTTGTGTAGCAGATTTAAATAACAAAAAAAGAAGGTAAAATGAAAAAGCTAGCTATTATTCAAATGACAATTATTATAGCATCACATGCATATAGTAATGAAAAGATCAATGATAACAAAATAATTTTAGAAATAACACCATCCAAAATGGACTATAATCATTTTCTATACACCCAATTGACTATAGGAATGCAGTCTTATCTAGATACCCAAAGTACCTATGTATCACTATGGGGCCTTTCATTCGCATATGATTATCTACCATCAAAAGGAACGGTAGGTTTTAGTGGAAATCTAGATGTTTTTCATATGATACACACAGAAGATTTTTACTATCAAATGAATATTGACGGAGCACTTACTTTAAAAATTTATGAGAAGATAGCTCCATCCTTTGATAATCTTAAAATAAATAAATCAAAAGATAATAAGTTTTCCATAGATGAGATGTTTGACAAAAGGGGCAGTGTTTCATTGCGAATAGGTGCCATTGGAAATTTATCAAATGCCAATACTCGCCATTATACATATATTTATAAAAAGTCTTTTGGTTATCAATATCTAGTATTTGTAGGATTTTCATTTTTTGATTTATATCATCTAACAATGAAACCCAAAGACAACCCTAAATACCATAAGAGCAAGGGTATAGATGACAAAAGATATAAAAACTTTTATATTGATGTAATAATTAAACCAATAAACTGGGATTATGGCTTCAGAATTGGTGAAAGAATATCAGTAAACAGTTTTACAATATCATATGAATTACAATTTATGTATTATGATGGAATCAGTTATAAACTGGGATTGGGCTATTCTTTTTCAATTTAAGATTTTGATAAATTTTCAACCATAAGGGGTTCACACCCCACCTCACCTACCAAAGAGATTGCCACATCGCCTTTCAGCCTCCTCCCAATGACAAATTTTCTATTACCACAACACTCAGGGGCTTAACGCCCCGTGCTAGCCTACAATTTTGATGAAAGGAATAAAGACACACGTCAAAAACAGTTATCTAAAAATCAATAACCCTCAAAAAATTTCATTGCACGACAGTGCTCAAAAGTTATTCATCAAAACTACCTCCCGTCTCCAGGTGCGGAAACCTGGTGTGGGGTTCCTAGGGGTGCCGCATTGCACCCTTTGGTCCGAGGGTCGCGGAAACTCAAGAAACAGATCCCGGTCTTTTCTTCGAAAAACCGGGATGACAGAATCATACATTATCTCAGTAAAACTCAGGATGACAAAAAATCTAAAAGCCCACAACTCTCAGGGGCTTAACGCCCCGTGCTAGCCCACAATTTCAATAAAAGGGATAAAGACACACGTCAAAAACAGTTATCTTAAAAACAAAAACCCTCAATAAATATCATTGCACGCCAGTGCTCAAAAGTTATTCATCAATACTACCTCATGCCTCCAGGGGCGAAACCCTGGTGCGGGGGTTCCAAGGGGTGCCGCATAGCACCCTTTGGCCCGAGGGTCGCGGAAATACCCTATATAAAGACTTTAGCACAAGAGGTCTTTATATTGAGATTGTGTTTTATTTATAATTAATAAATAACATATTATCTAATGAATTGCTTCCCGTAATAGTAACACTATTACCAAAATCAAAGGATTGAATTCCAGAAAAAGTTCCAACTCCATATAGTGAATTATCTGGACCTAAGGCTATTCCCTTAAAATAAGAATAACTAGAAGCAGCTGTAGTTGTTTGAGCCCATTGTGCCAAGCCATCACTGCTATACTTCACTAATAAAACATTAGCTTTATTAGCATAATATGATGCTGCAGAATATGCACCAGTTGCCGAGATACCATTGCCAAAGGAATGTGTCACTGAATCTTCAATGAAACCACCTGCAGTTACTGAACCATCTTGAGACACAGCTACACTATGAAATGCTGTAATACTGCTACCACTAACACTAGTTTGAGCCCATTGAGTCTCTCCATCACTGTTATATTTTACCAACATAATATTTTCTGCTGAATGTGATGGTGTAATTGAAACGCTATTTCCTAAATCATAAGAATTACTACCAATAGCACGACCTGCTGCATAGATAGATCCATCTGATGATATTCCAATAGAATCGAAATATGATCTATTATCCCCAGATACCACTGTTTTTGCCCATTGAGTCTCTCCTGAACTATTATATTTTATCAATACAACATTCTCTCCATCTGCATAAGAACCAGCTGCTGAAACACTATTCCCAAAATCAAATGAAACTGTTCCTTGAATATAGCCTGCTGCATAAACACTGCCATCTGATGAAATACCAACGGATCTAAATGTAGCATATGTATTTCCAGATACTGTTGACAAAGAAGATTTTGCCCATTGAGCTTCACCTGCACTATTGTATTTAACAATTAAAGTTTTATCTTCAGGAGATGTACTTGGCACTGTTACTGAGACACCGTTACCAAAAGAATAAGTAAAATCACGCATTGCTGATGCATCGACTGTACCTACAGCATATATAGAACCGTCTTGTGCTACTGCTACATCACGAAATGAAGAACTACCTCTTGTAGATTGTATTGTCTGAGCCCATTGAGCTTCACCTGAACTATTGTATTTCACTATAACTATAGAATTTCCATCATTTGGATTTGCAACAGATACATCATTTCCAAAGTTATACGTATAATCATAATAAATATATCCTACTGTATATATTGAACCATCTGAAGCAGTAGATACATTAAATAAATAGGAATGACTATTACTTTCTGTGCTTGATATGGTACGACCCCATTGTGCAACACCATTACTATCATATTTTACTAGGAAAAAATTAGACATTGTTGAGGTATTAGCTACTGAAACACCGTTTCCAAAATTTACAGTACTACCATCATCAATTTTTCCAACGGTATATACTGATCCATCTGCTGCAGTAGCTATATTAAGAAATGAAGATTTATGATCTACCGTTTCTGTTGCTGTTTTTGCCCATTGAGTGATTCCCATATTTGCACTGGCTACTGGTATGACATTGAAATCTAGCCCCTCAACACATATTACATTATCCTTTTTCACAAGTAGGTCTAAAAGATAATTGCCAACCTCCAGGGATTGGCCAATTGTTAAAGTAGCACTATTTGCACCAGAAATGATGTTTCCATTGAGATACCATTGATAGTAGTTAACTGATTCTGAAGCAATTGAGCTGATTTCTAAATTATTACCTTCTGCAAGATTATCACTTTGACCACTAAAGCTAATTTCAATTGGATCATCCATCTGATTAATTATATTTAGATTTGCTCCTGCTATAGTTCTAATCTTATCTTCTGTTATAGTAATATTTGTACTTGTTGTATCTTCAACTACTATGCGAACAATATCAATCAAGTCCCATTTTGAATGATCTCCCCGAAGCTTCAATGACAGAGTATAATAACCTGCTTCAAGTTCAGAATTATTATATGATGCTGAAAGATTATCAGTACCCATTGAAAAATTCATTTCTGTCTCATCCCCTTCTGATGATGTAAGGGTACCTGTTACCTGGGGATTAACCACTGATTCACCTGGCCATGATAGACTTATAATAAGACTGCCATGTCCGCTAAATGGCTTTACAGTTACACTTGCTTCTGCTACCTTATTAGCTTCTATATTGACATCTGAGGTACTTCCATGTCCAACTGATTTGTTGGCAGCATTTTTAGCTATAACACTTATTGCCCAAGCCCCTGGCGTAAGAGATTTAAAAACAACTAGATTATCTGCAACATTGTTCATAGTGACAGTTTCACCATCAGGTCAAGTACCATTTATGTCATATGAAACAACTGCCATATCAGTTGATGGGAAAATTGTTCTCGCTGTAACAGAGTCATCAAGACTTAAACGTAATGAATCCTTGCTACCAGAATTGTTTGAATCATTATAACAGCTAACAGACAGAAAAAATGCAGAAATACACACTAATAATAAAAATTTAACTTTCATCCTACCTCCAAAAAGAATTATATTTTTTAATAACATAGAACCAAAACATAGACGTTCTATGACAACTGAAAATGTTGATTTTTCAGTTCTTGATTAAATGAATATCAGAAAATGGAGGTCTTTGTCGTCCTAGCCAATTTGACTGGACATTTTTTTTCTAAACTGTGAGGGAGTCATGCCTATCTGTTTCTTGAAAAAATCATTGAAAACAGATTTTGAATTAAAACCACTCTCCAGCAATATTTCCATAATTGAAGATTCACTCTTCAATGGATCAGAGAGCTTTATTTTGGCTTCATTGAGTCGGTAGGAGTTAATAAAGTCATAATAATTTTTACCTAAACAATTATTCAATACTTGAGAAATGTAATTAGATGGAATTGAAAGATGTTTTGAAAGCTTTTGCAGTGTAATATCATTATCAAGATATGCTTTTTTTTCTTCCATATATTTGAGTATTATATTGAGGTATTCATCAGCCTTTTCTGGAGGCAATTTTGACTTTGTATATTTTTCATCTTCATCTGTCCAGGCTACAGCCGCCTCATCAGAAGCATCAAATTGAAAATCTTCAACATCCTGATAAATATTAACCTGAATAATGCCAAAGAATATAAATGTCATAAAGAAGAAAAATATTATCGAATTAGTAAAGTCATCTGCCAGATGTTGAATTTCTGGAAAATAATATTTTAATGAGAAAGTCAAGAGTAGATAACAGAGAATTACCGAACAATAGAGAAATATAAATCTTCTTACCCAAGCCAAACTTCGTTGATCAATACAAGATGAATAATTTTGCATTATATTTCTGGAGTGTTTTTTAAGAATTTTCCATGAAAAATACATATAAATTGCCGGCTGAACCATTCTAACTATAAAATAAGGTAAGCTAATTGGATGTTCAAAATTTTCATATTTAACAATAAATTCGGCTATATTGTCTGAATAAATGAAATATAAAGGTATGATAGAAAGCAATGTAATCAACAGGGGAATAAAATGGATCAGCTCTTTTTTTGTAAATCTATATCTAAAGGTGATTAAAGCTTTTATATATAGATATGACAAAGGTCCACTGGTTACCCGTAAAGCTTCACTGAATAATTTAACTTCTGGAAATAGTTTATAATATTGTGTGTGATAAAAAAATATAGCTATACATCCAATGGAAAATCTGAATAGTAAAACTGTAAAGAGGATGTTTGCAGGCAAATATCTATCTTTGATCTGAATATTGATTAGTCCAACAATAAAAAGAATCGCAGCTCCTATAAGATAGAGGTATATTTTAGATTCAATAAATAATTCCATGCTATTACTTCAGAAAAATAGCAGTGACCGTCAAGTTGTTTTTGAATTATCTTAAAATTTAAAAAATAACTAAAGCTCCTTTCATCTATAATAATTCCAATTTGAATTCTTATAGATGATTTCTCTGTTAAGAAATCAAGAATAGAATTATGCAATATTACTCCTCTGGCCCAAGATACTTTATAAAGTTTTCTGCACCTATAGAAGTATTGTTTTGATTATTATAGCCTGTTCTTATCCAGTGAGCAGACCGGGCAATGTTTGAGAGCCTCACCTCATCAATATATCCATAAAAATATGAATTACTCAAGGAGCTTGCACCAATCTTAATAATGTTCGCATCAATTGGAAACATGCCATTCATTGTGCTGGAGGAAACCATTTTGCCATCAACATAAAATTTAACTAAACCAGTGTCAGTTCTGCTTATTGCAATATGGTGCCATTTATCAGTATCGTCGATTTTTGCTGCATCACAGGAAGTTACTAAAAAATGGGGTTGTGTATTTATTGAATCAAATGCTAGTCCATTATTTTCACAAGATATATAAAACTCAAAATTACCATGTTTGTCTGAACCTGATGCTGTTGGCTTAGAAAAAATACTTTGATAATCATTTATTCGAAGTCTTTTAATCCATGCGGAGATGGTAATTGCATTAGTGATTTTAAGTGAGGGTGAAGACTTGATTCGAATATAATCATCATTACCATCAAATTTCTGACCTAAACCAATCTTGCCCAGTTTACCTGATGAAGAAATATAATCTTTACCATGATTATCATAGCCAGTAGAGTCTTTATAAACATTACAGTGACCTGTACCACTCCTGCCTTCAGCTAAATGCCAGATTCCTTTGAAATTTTTATCCCATACCTTATCAGGGTCATCTGTTTGACCAGTGTTGTCAGGTTTACCATAATACATGTAAATTCTTGTATCTTCTTCTTTAGAAAGATTACCTATGCTCACCCAGGCAACTAGGGTTCCTGTGGTTGAATCATATTTTTCAATCTCATGATAAAGTTTCGTGCTGCCATTGGCCTTTCTGAACTCTATATCATCTCCCTTTTCATGTATAATGCGGCCATTAACAGAATCAACAGCAATGTTTTTAAGCCAGTTACGAGTTAATGCAATGAGAACAGGAAAACCTCTTTTGGCCAGTATTCCATAATCATTTAAGCCCACTTTCTTATGGTTAATAACAATGGCTCGTCTATGTGAATAGCCATCATATTCTGTAATGGTATAATGAGCAGCAACAACCTCTGAATCATTCCATCCCTGGCCATAGGCATAGGCCTTTATTGTAGTTGTCTTGTCAATGAATACATTGGTACCAACAATAGCCGTTGAACTTGTTCGTGGATCTGATCCGTCAATAGTATATTTTACCTTTGCATCAGGTGTATCTGTTTTAAATGAAATTGTTTTTTTATTACTATAGTCCCCAGGAGGAGGATCAAATCCCGGTTCATGAACCTGACAGCTATTGCCCCCAGTGACTGTAACCGGAAGAAACTTCTTGGCAGCTGAATTTCCCGAGTCATCATTAACTTTCACCGTAATTGTTCTGGTGCTGCTGCTGCAATTTGGTGCAATCCAGAGGATCCAACATTCAGTATATGTGTCTGTTTGAGTAATTATCTGTTTTGTGAAAAAACCATCATAAGAATTCCATTGAAAATTCAGATCACTACCATCACCATTATTCATAATACGAATAACGTAGATAACGTAGTTATTTGTATCAATAGACATTGTAGATTGAAAAGAGGAATGAATCTGAAGCCCAGAGCTGCTGCTTAATGGCATATATGATAGGGAATTAGTCTTGATCCCTTCATTAAAATTATATTCATCACCAAAGTGTTCTATTCCAATAGCATTGTCTGAAAGAGGTATTCTTTCATTATCATTTAGATCACATGACAAAAAAACAATTAACATAAGGCCTGTTATAAGAAAAATTATATTATATTTCACTTTGATTACCTCTAAAATGTCTTTTTATATTAAAATGCCCACCTAACAGTTCGCCTGCGAAGTTTGTTTAATTTGTATATACTTATTTTTTGTAATTCATGTCAAGACTAATTCAGATATCAATCTCTTTCATAATAATGAAGTCTATACATCGAATTCTATTCTTATATTGTGGCCACGTGTAGTTTTTTACATAACTTTTAATTAGTACTTATGATTTTTAAGATTTTAATTTAAAATAAAAAGCTTTAAAAATTTCTAACTTCGCACAATAGACCATTCAAACGCAGCCGTGCTCGGTCTTGTAAAGATCAAATTAGATAAAAAAATTACTGCTAAAAACAAATTCTTATTCACCATTTCCCTCTGGGGGTTTGGGGAGCCCTAAAAGAAACCTGACGAGGAAGAATACCCAGACAACCACAACAAATAATTAATTAAAACTTACTCATAGTTTTTACTGGTAGACGTTTAATAAACCAAGCAAGTAAACTCCATTTACCAGGAACATATGAAATTCGTTTCTTTTTGATTATTGCCTTATAGATTAAATCAGAGGCTTTTTGAACAGAGCATACCCAAAACATACCTTGTTGCCCTTTTGTCATTGCAGTATCAATAAATCCAGGTCTAATATCAGTAATATCAATATTCATCTTCATTTTTAATGAACGAATTAAAAGACCTTCAAGAAAATTACTTACAAAAGCTTTTGATGCACTATATGATGGGGCATCTTGACTTCCCCTGAGGCATGATATAGAGGAAACTCCAACTATTTGTCCAAACCCTTGTTTAACAAAATAATTGAAAGACTCTGTTGCAAGAGCAGCAAACCCCACTGCATTGGTTGAAATCATTTGCTTTTCAATTGACCATTCTAGATCCTTGTTGTCAACTCCAATACCTGCATTTAAGATAACTATATCAACTGAACCCATTTCTTTAATCATTTCGTTTAATAAAACAATAGATTCACTATCATTTACAACATCCATTACTTTATAAAAGCTTTCATTCTTTAGACTTCTTTGAACTTCTTTAAGAAGCATTTCCCTTCTTCCAGTTATGCCAACAGAAAAACCATTTGAATCAAACCTTTTAGCAAGCTCTTCACCTATTCCAGATGTTCCACCTATGATTATTACTTTTTTCATTACAATACACTTCCAATATTTTTATAATAAGAATTTCAATTCCAGTAAACAATTCAACGTAGTTTTATGAATTCATTATATGAGAACCTCACCTATCACTATTTAAAAAATCCAAAATAATGGGATTAACAATTTCTGATTTATCAAATGAAACATTATGGCAGGCATCATCAATTACCTTAAATGTTAAATTTTCAATCAATTTCTCTGATCTTTTTTTAACTTCATCAACATCAGTAACAACCTCTTTACTTCCAATTAATAATAATACTGGCATTGAAAGCTGTTTAAGTTCTTTATCACTGAAAATGTGTACCAAAGCTGTCATTTGAAGTTTTCGGTCTTTCATTGCAAGAAGTTGAAATTCAGTATAATCATTATTTATTACCAGTGATTTGCCACCATTATACCAACTTAAACATTCCCTTCTCTTTTTATCAGTAGGAAACAACAACAATCGTATAATCCAGAGCCACATCTTTTTTTTAAGTTTTGTAATTGATTGAGTTGGTGATATTATAATTAACTTTTCAACTCTCTGTTGATGATGTATAGCTAAACACATTGAAATGAAACTACCATATGAAAACCCCAGCAAACTAAATGTATCAATATTAAGCTTATCAATAATATCAATGAGCCAATCTGATGCATCCTTGATATTTTCAAATTTTCTTTTCATTTTGCTTTTATTAGGATCACCTGGAATATCAATAGCAACTATATAGTATTTTTCTGACAATGCCTCAATATTGGGAATCCACATTGCAGAGGTTGCAGAGGCTCCATGCATTAAAACCAAAACAGGAGCATTTTTGTTTCCACATGCAATAACATGTGTTAAACCAATCTCAGAATCAATATATTCAGTCTCATAAGGTACAGGCCATGCCTTTAAACATGAATCATACTTTTCAATGAATAAATTTTCAGCAGACTTCGTTTTAAATAATGATAAATATTCTGACATTTTTTTCTCCACAATATTATTTTATATTTTAAAGAATTGTTATTAAATAAATCCCTTGAAATTTTTCATTCTGCATATTGCTAATATAATTTCTAAAATTAACTGTAATATACAAATTAGGAAAGTTTTAATATCACTAACACCAGCTATTCTAATTAAACTATAAAAATTATGTCAATGTTTTTTACAAAAAGAATGTGTAAGTAAAACATCGCCTAGACTTGCAACATAAGTCAACTTACCATGCCCCATTCATAGCCACACAATAAATAAAGATTAACCCCCTCCAGGGATTTGGAAGGCACAAAGAGATTGCTTCACTCCTATCAGTTTCTGATTAATCAGATTTTGCATGATTATAAAATTATATCAACAGTATATGATTAGATATTAACAAAAAAAAACATCCTAATACCTATAAAAACATTTGGAGGTTTATTATGAAGAAAAATTCAATCTCAATTCTTTATGCCTTAATACTCATGATTTCAATTTCATCATGTGACATTATTGATGGTGTTGGGAGTAATCTTTTTCGATCTGCTTTATCAAAAACAAACAACAAAGGCATCGTAAAAGTTTTTATTCTTGCTGGACAATCAAACATGGTTGGAGCCGGAACTATTGAAGCAAATCAAAGTCAATTAGATAAAAACGGTGGAATGGGAACACTCAGGTATTTGATAGATGATCCTTTAAATACATCTAAGTACAAACACCTCGTTGAATCTTCAGGTCAATGGACCTCACGCAATGATGTCTGGATTGCTGACCTTAATAACTCAGGGCCCCTCACCCTTAAAGACAAAACAACATTTGGCCCTGAACTTCAGTTTGCACATGTATTGGGAGATTTTTATGAAAATCCGGTTCTCATAATTAAGATAGCCTGGGGAGGAAAAAGTTTATACAATGACTTCAGGCCACCTAGTTCCGGAGGCACTGTTGGGCCATATTATACAATGATGATTGAAAGAGTTAATGAAGTGCTCAATAATATTGGTCAACATATTCCAGATTACAATAATAATGGTTATGAAATTGTTGGATTTGGATGGCATCAGGGATGGAATGACCGAATCAATCAAAGTGCAAATAATGAATATCAAAAAAACTGTGTTAATTTAATCAATGACCTTAGAGCTCAATTCAAATTACCAGATATGCCCTTTGTCATCGCTACAACTGGCATGAGTGGTTGGAATGAAACTCACCCTCGAGCTCTTTCCTTAATGAATGCCCAATTAGCTGTTCCAAATGATTTACGACTGAATAACAAAAATAATGTTGCAGCAATAGATACAAGAGATTTTTGGAGGGATCAATCACAATCACCGGCAAACCAAAGCTATCACTGGAATAGAAATGCTGAAACTTACTTTCTCATTGGTGAAAGCATGGGAAAGGCAATGATCAAACTATTACCAGCTGATGATTTTAAGAACAAAATAATATATGAAGCAGAAAATAATACAGATAAATTTGACTGCACTTTTGCTTCAATGCCCAAAGGATACTCAGCTTCAGGGTATATGAACTATGGGGGTAATGGTGCCTGGATAGAATGGAACACCATCAATGTACCTGCTGATGGCAACTACACCTTAACCTTTAGATATGCTGTTGGCAGTTCAGTGCGACGGTCTTCTATAATTGTTAATGGAATGGATATTGGCACTGTTGCCTTTGGTCATACAGGAGGATGGACACATTGGAAAAGAGATTCCATTGTTGCACCATTAAAAAAAGGCATCAATACAATCAGGGTTAAGGCAAATACACGATCTGGGGGCCCTAATCTTGACAGATTAGAAATTACTTCTGTTAAGTTAACCTATGAAGCAGAAGACAATACCAATAAGCACAATTGCTCAATTACATCTGCTTATGAAGGATATTCAGGCACAGGATTTATAGATTACGGAGGCAATGGTGCTTGGATAGAATGGAACAATATTAAAATAGCTGAAGATGGTGATTATAGTATAACTTATAGGTATGCTGTTGGAAGTTCTACTCGCCGATCTTCAATAATTGTTAATGGAATAAATACTGGCACAGTTGCATTTAATCATTCAGGTGGGTGGACAAGTTGGAAAACTGATTCTATTGTAGTATCATTAAAAAAAGGAATCAATACGATCAGGGTTATGGCAAATACAAATAGTGGTGGCCCTAATCTTGATAAAATGGAAATAGAGCTTCAAAAAAACAAGTTAGTTAATATTGATGCTGTTTATTTTGCACAAAATCATGTGCTTGAACCTGAAAATAAATTGTTTAAACTTGTAAGCAATTTAAAGGCTTTAATAAAGGTCCATGTCATATCATCACAACAAAAGATACAGTCACCTGACGTACATGCTGTCTTAAGTTTAAATGGAGATTCACTGACCCTTAACCTCAATGGACCTGACATTCTTCCTACTTCAATACCAAAGGCCTCTGGAGTTGTTGATCATAAATATGAGAATAGTTTCACTACTACTATTCCAAAGGAATGGATTAAACCAGGTCTAAAAGTATTTATTAAAGCAGGTTCAAAGAGTGTTATTCATGACAATCTAAAAATAGGAGCTCCAAATAAAGTCATGATGACAATGTTTGATGTTAACTATTTCAAGTCATCACCTGGTGACTATAACAGTGGATGGAAAGAAGAACTTCAGTCTAAATGGCCAGTCTCACAAATTGAATTAAGAAGAATTCCAAATATTATTTTTGAAGAATTAACAATTCCACCTCGAGCAAATTTAATAGCAGCTCGCATTACATCAAAACAAGAATATAAAGATATTACAGGTGGAAATTTTGATGGAGAGCAAGCTGCAGCACTGCAGTGGAAAAGCGCATTAAAAGCTGCAGGTGGAATGAGTGGACGATATAGCCTCTATTATATAAATATTTATGGTGTCCATGCAGGAGGTCAAGCTGGTAATTTTGGAGGTGTAGGCAATGGAACCAGTGAAGGGATTTTAAATCATGAATTGGGCCATGCCCTTTCATTGCCTCACTGGGGCAACAGCAGCACTTATCCATATAGAGGAGATATGTATGGCATAACAGCACCAAGTTCAGATGTTCATGTGGGTCCAACATGGGCCTTTGATCTTCTTAGTGGTACATTTATTCCACCAACAGTGCAGCTAAATTCAGTAGGAGGAACCGTAGGTACATATAAAAAAGATCCCATGCAGGGAGGAGGAACAGGAGATCAGGAAAGTGGATTCATGTTTCGTCATTTCTCTGATTACTCTGTAAATCAAATGGGTAATTTTATGGAAAATCATATAGTAATGTGGAATGAGAATCTCCAACAATATGCAAGCTGGGATCAAAACACTAGTGCCTATACAAAAGTTGTAGCTAATAATGGTGTTCAATTTCCAGTTGAACGAAATGTTGAAGTCATTAGTATTATGGCTGGGGTAAGTTCTGCAACACCACAGGCTAATATTGTTTATACACCTATTGGTCCTTATAGGGCTGGACTAATAGATGTTTTTAATCCTGACAATCTATCTGACAGATCTCGTGCAGATCAGATATTTTGCCCATCTAAGGGCTGTGATGTCAGCTTGAGAATAATTCAAGGCGGAAAAAGCAAATTGGTTATGTTACCAATATCTCTCAATTCAAATGCAGATCCATTAAATGGAAACAGCTATCAGACAAGAGCTGTTAACCTAAGGGCAAGTGATGGTGATGTTACTAGAGTTGAATTGCTTTCAACTCCTGATGTTGAAAAAAATGGCATTACAAACAATTCAGAAATTCTTTATACATGGATAAAATAACCCTATGATAAACTAAAAAAATGCCTATATAATTTATCTATATAGGCATAGACCCTCGGACCACTTCACTCCGGGGCTTAAGGCCCCCGTGCTCGACCACAATTTAATGGAAGAAATTAAATAACATAATCAAGGAATATAAACCAACCAAAGAGATTCCCACGTCGCCTTTCAGGCACCTCGCAATGACAAATTTTCTAAAACCCACAACACTCAGGGGCTTAAGGCCCCGTGCTCGCCCACAGTTTCAATGAAAGGGATAAAGACACACGTCAAAAACAGTTATCTTAAAAACAAAAACCCTCAATAAATATCATTGCACGCCAGTGCTCAAAGATATTTATCAATACTACCTCATGCCTCCAGGTGCGAAAACCTGGTGCGGGGGTTCCAAGGGGTGCTGCATAGCACCCTTTGGCCCGAGCGGAGCGAAAACGCATCCTTTAGACCGAGCGGAGAGATTTTCACCACGGAGACACAGAGACACAGAGTTTGGAAAGTTGGCTTTGTACAATTGATCTAATAATAGAGTTTATTGAGATGCCAAAAGGCATTAAAATACCAATATCAAAGGAAGAATTAAATAACATAAACAAGAAATATAAACCTACCAAAGAGATTCCCACGTCGCCTTTCAGGCACCTTGCAATGACAAATTTTCTAAAACCCACAACACTCAGGGGCTTAAGGCCCCGTGCTCGCCCACAGTTTCAATGAAAGGGATAAAGACACACGTCAAAAACAGTTATCTTAAAAACAAAAACCCTCAATAAATATCATTGCACGCCAGTGCTCAAAGATATTTATCAATACTACCTCATGCCTCCAGGTGCGAAAACCTGGTGCGGGGGTTCCAAGGGGTGCTGCATAGCACCCTTTGGCCCGAGCGGAGCGAAAACGCATCCTTTAGACCGAGCGGAGAGATTTTCACCACGGAGACACAGAGACACAGAGTTTGGAAAGTTGGCTTTGTACAATTGATCTAATAATAGAGTTTATTGAGATGCCAAAAGGCATTAAAATACCAATATCAAAGGAAGAATTAAATAACATAACCAAGAAATATAAACCAACCAAAGAGATTCCCACGTCGCCTTTCAGGCACCTTGCAATGACAAATTTTCTAAAACCCACAACACTAAGGGGCTTAACGCCCCGTGCTCGCCCACAGTTTCAATGAAAGGGATAAAGACACACGTCAAAAACAGTTATCTTAAAAACAAAAACCCTCAATAAATATCATTGCATGCCAGTGCTCAAAAATTATTCATCAATACTACCTCATGCCTCCAGTGGCTACACCCTGGTGCGGGGAGTCCAGAGGGTGCCGCATAGCACCCTTTGGCCCAAGCGGAGCGAAAATCCTTTGACCCAAGGGTCGCAGAATCTCAAGAATCAAATCCCGGTCTTATATTCGAAAAACCTGGATGACAGACCTCCCACCCCTCAAAGATTATATTAAAAATAAGCTTGACTATAGCTTACTATTACTTGTACCTTACGAAGAACAGGTACGGTTCTTTAATAGAGAACTTTCCTGACTTTTACAAACTGCTGATTCTGTTGCAAATGAATCAGATCTTAAGCACTACAGCAAAAATATGACAAATAAAAAAATTTACACATCAGGATTTCTCGTTTTCCAACTCATTATAATGATGACTTTACTCCTTCCCGGGCTTTATGGATTAATAAATGATTACATATTATTTTTTATAATCTATACAACACTATGGTATTTTATTTCTTCTATTAAATTGACACAGGTTGATTTATTTATGGATAATATCTTAATTAGATATCCCTTTAGTTTTTTTAAAAAAGATAAAGAGATACATTATTCTAATGTTGTTGAATTTAAACACCATCTTATTTTTAGAGGTCCCGATGAGTTTCGAGTAACATATAAAGATAATAACAATAAAGTCAAAAAAATTAGTTTTCCATGCAATAGAGATAAAGCAAATATATTGATGGAAGAGATAAAAAAAATCCATAGTGATCTTACATATACAACCCATGAAAATAGTCTTCATAACATGGAGTAGAAAAAACCAGGGGCATCGCTGCCCCCTTTAGCCTGAGCGAAGCTAAAACCTAAAAGTCAATCTCTCACGAAATTCCTCTTTCTTCCCTGCATTCCACTGCTTCACTGGCCGAAAATAACCCACAACCCGAGAATAAACCTCAACAGGAACTCTAACTTCTTTATTAACTTTCAAATCCATATTCTTAAACCCCTTCTCCATAACAATTCTCCATAATAAATAAAATTGTCATCCATGACTAAGGAGAATATACAACATGTGGCATGATAAATAGCGTCGTAGTAAAAAGAAAGTGATACAAAATATTATGAAAAAACAAAAAAATAGAAGCAACCCACTGCACGAAGTGCTAAAGAAAAATTATATAAACTACACTCCGTCTCCAGGGAGGTCACCTCTGGCAGTGGATTCCAAGGGGGCACCGCTGCTCCTTTGGTCCAATGGGAGGGGATCAAAAAAGTTCTCTTGACAGCAGCATTTAACCTGCAAAAATAAGAATATCAAAAGAGATTGGTGAAACAACATGCTTGAAGAATTATTTATAATTTTAAAGATAGGTATTATCTTTGACATCTCAAGGCTTGTGATATACATAATATTGATCATAGCACCAATCACTATGGGACTTTTCTATTTTAGCAGCTGGCTGAAAAATAGATATAACTCAAGGGATGGCTCCATTATTGAGATTTTGTATAACTATATTTTTCCAGGTATTTTTTTTCTAAATATTGGACTATTATTTTTTACAGGTTCAATTTACCTTGCAACAGTTACCATTAAAAACATAATAACCATTCCCCCTGATATGAAATTTGAAGATGTTACAATGACCTATGAAAAGCATCTCTATGACAATACATATTATCTCTACTTTGATGAACTGAAAAACTCAAAGGGAAAGACATATATGGAATACTGTGGTGACATAACAGATAGGAAATTTAAAAAAGATATTCTACCAATGCTCATAAAGGGAAAAAAATACCAGCTCATTGTTGTAAAGGATGTCCCAAGCCAGGTACCCTGGATTGATGCAATAGACCACTTTTTTGAAATAGATTTACTCTTTGATTACAAAAAATCACGATCACATTTCTATGGCATAAAGGGCCATGGTCTCAATTATGACTTTAGACCTGCATTAAAAGAAAACCTGTACCTGGAAAATCTATTTCTCCTTTTTATAGCTATAATCCTTTTTCCCCTTGGTATACTTATACTTAAGGTTATTTCAAAAGATCTTTTAAAGGAAATTTCATCAAAGTAGATTATCGATTTCGTTACCCAGTCTTGTTTTTAAAAACTTTACATTCCATTACAAAGACTATTATTGATGCTTTGCCACGGACAAATAAAGTCAGGAATTTTAAAATATTACTTTATGTGTTTCTAAGTTTTTTTAAAGATGTGTCCTGAAAATTTATTTCTTTTTTACCTGCAATTTTATTGAGTTCATTAACTTGTTTGCATTTTTGAAATGTTTGCGGTAGTCGCTGTTGTTTATAGTATAGGTAATTTTAGTCCCATCATTAAATTTCAAAATGATGATCTGAAAAGAGAAATCATCTCCTTTCTTGGAAGCCAATTCCATACCAACCAAAAGAATAATATAATGCATTCTTGTATTTCTGAATTGTGCTTTAATAGAACCTTTTAAATATGCGTAAATGGCTCCGCCTCTGGTTGAGTAGGAATCAAAATTCTTTTTTACTTTCTCATATGTTTTTTTATGTAAAAGGTAATTGATATATGCTCCATGGAAAATGCTTCTTTCTGATTTACTTAATGGCCTGTTTTGGGCTGCACTTAGATGAGATCTTCCTATGTAACTGCATACAAATATAAGAATTAGAAACATGGTTATTTTTTTCATAATGATCTCCTGTGTTTTTTCTCAGGCAATTATATAATATAAAAAAACCTATATCAAGGCAAAAAACTCTTGCAAGTGACAGATCACCTTTGATTCCACAACCTTCATAGTTTTTGATATCGTGTAAATACCGGTTCAAAGAAATATAAAGTACAACTAAAACAAGAAAATAATTTAATATATAAATATTATGCAAAAGCGATAAGCCAGGCTTTTTTCTTCAGTAAACTCCGGTGTCCTGGCGGCCTTTAGGTGGGAAAGAAAATTAGCCTTATTCCATGGGGATTTCTAAGTATTTACAACGACATTACCTTTTTCATGCCCTTGTTCAACGTATCGATGAACTTCTACCATTTGCTCTAATTTGTAACTCCTATCTATTATAATTTTTAACTCCCCTTTTTTAATAAGACTTTTGACCTCTTTAAGAAATACTAATCTTTTTGACACTGGTTTTAATCCTGTTGCCGAAAATACAACTTTTTTGGAATTAAATTTTGAAGTCCAAAGGGTTAAAAAAAGATTTGATATAGTAGGATAGGTTGTCAGGTAGTATCCATTTGTATTAAGTATTTTTTTATAAGGAAGAGAAGAAGGTTTACCTGTTACATCTAAAATAACATCGTATTTCTGACCATTTTTATCAAAATTTTCATCTGTCATATCAAGTATTTGATCAGCTCCCAGTGATTTAACCAGATCAAAATTGACTGGATTGCACACTCCTGTAACATTAGCTCCATAAGCTTTTGCTATTTGTATTGCTGCCAATCCTATAGTACCTGAAGCTCCGTTAATGATAACTTTATGTCCACTCTGAATATCAGATATTGACTTCAAAAAATCCCATGCTGCTAAGGCACCACAAAGAGGAGCAGATTCCTCGTATGTCACATTTGATGGTTTTATTGATAATAAACCAGATTCAGGCATACACATGTACTCAGCATAACAACCAAAAGATTCACCTGTAACACCAATGACTGAATCTCCCTTTTTATATAACCTGACAGCACTGCCTACATCTTCAATCACTCCGCTAAACTCAGTTCCAAATATCGCTTTCTTTGGCTTCTTGAAGCCAAAGAATAACCGTCCGAAATATGGTTTTCCACTTCGCTGCATAAGATCCTCTATTCCTACAAAAACAGTACTTACTTTTATCAGTAACTCATTTTTTTGGGGAACAGGCTTATTAACATCCTTTAATTGAAGAACTTCAGGAGGTCCGTAGTTTTGACAAACAATTGCTTTCATTGTATCCTTTTATATTTAGTTGAGTATAAATTTTTAACAATAAACAGACATACTTTAATTTATTAATAAATAAAAAAATCATAGAGAAGGGTCAAGTTCTTTTTGTTGTACAAATTATGAGTTTTTTTCAGATAAGTTATTATAGTTCGTGCACTTTGGTATGATATAGAATAACATTTTTAATACTGTGGATCAAATAATAAACAAACACCAAAGACCTGACAATAGACAAAACCCTATGATAAACTAAAAAAATGCCTATATAATTTATCGATATAAACATACACCCTCGAACCACAACACTCAGGGGCTTAACGCCCGTGGTAGTTTACAATTTTCATAAAAGAAATAAAATATCATGAATAAATATAACAATCTGAAAAACAGAAATACTCAATAAAAATCACTGGTGTTTAATTATATAATGAAGTATAAAAGATACTATAATTAACATTAACACTGTTATATAAATAGTAATCTAATCAAATTCATAAATACAGGTATTCAAATGCGTTCATTACTAACACTCCTACTAGTTTTATCAGCTGTCCTTGTTACTCAATCCTGCAACAAGCCTCAACTGATTAAGAAAAAAGGAATCATAGGCACATGGAAGTTAATGGGCATAGATTGTTCTCAGGATGGCACAAAGTGTCAAAAACCGGGATTCAAATTAATGCTGCAGTTTCAAAAAAACAACCGACTTATAACCTTTTCTAAAAGAAACAAGAAAGGAATACCGGGATATTATAATATCTCAAAAAATATATTATACATTCAAAACAACAATGCCCGTTCAGTTTCAATTGTTATAAAGCAAACAGAAAACACTCATATCTCTATGATAACACGTTTTGTGTACAACAAACATATTAGAGATATGATTATAAAAAATCATGGACCTATGGGATATAATAAAATAATTAAAAGCTATATTAACATGGTACGCTACTTTAAGAGAATTGATTAGATATTTTAACCACGAAGATGATATTTTTTATGCTTTAAACCTTTCCTTTAAACCTTTGATACTTGGGGATTCAGAGGGCAAAAAACATCTTCACCCTAGCTTGCATCATTTTAACAGGGCCTTTAAATGTTAACCTTCCCTTCTTCTTAACACAAAATGAACCATCACCAAAGGGAATAATCTTTGGCTCACCATGAGGCTTAAATACATTAGATCTTTCTTTGATAAGATCAATAACTCCAGACTTTAGATCATCATAGTCATCAATGATATTTGCCTTTAGCTGAACAGATGTTATAAGAGTGATACTGATAAAAATGGAAGCTACAATTTTTTTCATAAAGAACCTCCTTTTAGTGTATACATAGAATATAACAAAACTGGTATTGCAAATAGCGTCGTAGTAAAAAAATAAAATAGGGTTACATCAAAATTATGCAGTATAAAGAAAGGCCATTTAATTAATGAAGCTGAAGCTGTTTGACATTTTCAATGTTTTAAGTCTTTTATCAGCCGTTAGTAAAATACTTTCAGTAATTTTTGCTGAAGCGATTATAATAGCATCAGGTAGTTTTAATTCTCTGGTTGTCCGTAATTGTATTATTTCATAGAGAAGATCTTCATTAACTCTTGAAAGATCAATTACATCTATTCTTTGTTCAAATTCTTTAAAAACATCTTTGTCTTTAATACTGAGTTTATTACATGAAAGATATTCAACAGATGTAATTACTGATATACCGATCCACTCTGCATCAGCTAATTCATTGAGTACATGTTCATTACCCTGCAACAGAGCGATACCAAATTAGTATCCAATAAAAATTTACTCCCATTCATTTCGAAGTTCCTGCTGAAGAGCAATGGGATCTATTTTTTTTGATATTTTACCTACGAGATCAGAAAAATCATAATTATTTTTCTTATGACTATCAATAACAACTACAATATCAACATCAACATCTCCAGGTTTATAATCTGTTGGAATATCCAATCTCAAATGACCATCTTGATCGATTTTACTTTTAACTTGTATAGTTTTCATTTTATTAACCTTATATTTTAAGTTAAATTAATCCTATAATAATAGATTTGTCAATAAAAACTGATCATTTTGATTAAAAAAGCATATATCAATTTTCTACAAAAAGAAATAAAATCACTCATGATCTATTGAGAATATAACTAAACTAGTATTACAAATAACATCATAGTAAAGAATTTATTTCTCTTGAAGCTTCTTTGTTTTTAATCACAGAGACTGAGAAAAGAAATAATTTGTTTTGTATAATTAATAAACCAATGGAGTTAAATTGATATTGCCACGTCGCCCTACAAACTCCTCGCAACAGCAAAGATTCTAAAATCACACCAATCAGGGGCTTCACGCCCTGTCCTAGTCATCTATTTACTTATAAGAATTTAAATATCATGAATAAATATAAAAATCTAAAAAACAGAAATACTCAATAAAAATCAGTGCACGATAGTGCTAAATAATTTTTCATGCAATCTACCTCCCGCCTCCAGGTGCGGAAACCTGGTGCCCGGTTCTTAGGGGGTTGGCATAAACCCCCTGAGCCCTAGCGGAGCTGAAACGCACCCTTTGGCCCAGGGTCGCGGAAATCCTTAAAACGCTTTTTTCCAATCCACAGTCTCACCAATCTCTTTAGCAAGATTTTCAATCACAGCATCACCGTGATAAAGCATTTTAGCCTTCTCAACAATGATAGTTCCCTTTTCATCTTTTTTAAATCGTTTAGCCTTATGGTGAGATGCCTTTACATCTTCTCCATCAGTGCTACCCTTCCCTGAGAGATTAATTGTTCCATTACATACACAAAAATAAGAACTCTTAACATTTTCAATTTTGATACAATAAGAGGTCCCTCGAATTGCAGCAGTTACTGTTGGTGTTTCAATAATATATTTTTTACTGAGAGTAAAAGCCTTACGTGTAATACCGGCAAACCATCCTTTATTTAATTGGAGCACTGAATTATCTTTAGATATTTTATAGACTAATTCACTGTTTTTGTTGAGCTGCAACATAGTTTTATCTTCAATTTTAATTTTACAGATTCCCTTTTTACCCGTTTTAATGACATCACCATACTTAATTTTCTGTCCCTTTGCAGTTACGGGTGTTCCATTAATAGTTACTGATCCAACATAAAAAAATATTGAAGCATCTACCATTGACTTCTGGGCCTTATTGCAGCCCGAAAGCCCAACAATCATTGCTAAACCTACTACAGTTATAATTACATTCTTCATCCTTCAACTCCTTATTATTTATTATTTACAACAAACTCACGTTGATAACATGATTTTCAAATAAAATAAAAATTTCTTAATATTCATAATGCACCTGATTTAGAATAAATAAAAGTACTTTTTTAAAAATCAATCATCTTAAGGAAAAGGATTTGGCTCCATGTGGCCAGCCATTGGCTCATCAATATCACCTGTTAGTTTATCCATCTGAAATCTTAAAAAATGACCATGGCCATCAAAAGGAGTTACGGCAATTCTATAATGAGTAGCTGAATCACTAATAGACAGTTCAAAATTCTCTTCCAGAGAAGCCAATCCCATTGTTACGTCTCCATAGACACCAAAACTTCCATTTTTCTTTAGATTTCGATCAATGAATGCAAACATTTCCCTATTGATCAGTCTACCAGATCCCATGGGAAGATCGATCCAATGAGCTCCAGAGAGTTCACTTTTCTCAAGGTCAACCCAAAGAACAAAGGTATTGCTACCCTCAGGTTTATAATAAACCACTCCATAGGGAGCATTATAGAGAGCCATGATGGCAACATCTCTTTTAACATCTTCATCAGAGCTATAGAATATCAACTTTTGAAAGGCCACACCACTATAGCCTTTAGAAAGATCATAAGAAACAACACGAGAGTTTAAATCAGTAATTACCCACATTGTTTTTTCATTCATTAAAATCTCATCAAGGTTTTTTAATTGAATATCATCAAGAGCAGGATAATCAGGAAAACTAAAATCAGTCATTTTAAAACTCCATGACTTGGGACTAATCGTGAGCTTTGCACTCATTTTGGCAGGAGACCTGGAAGTAATATCTATAATATAGTCTTTAAATAAAGAGCGACTTAAAACAAGATCAAAGTCCTTTTCAAGACCAGCAACACCATCACTCCAGGCAGAACCATAATTACTTAGAATATCATCAATCTTCTGTCGATCTGAATTGTTCATTCAAAATTCCTGTACACTCAACATATTTGCATTAACACTATATCCCATAATCACAAACAATGCAAATATTTAGTTAAATAAAAATGAAATCAAACATAACAACAATACTAAATAAATTACAATGCACGACAGTGCTCAAAAAAAATTCATCAATACTACCTCCCGCCTCCAGGTGCGGAAACCTGGTGCCCGGGTTCTTAGGGGGTTGGCATAAACCCCCTGAGCCTCATCGGAGCGCCTACTCAACAAAAGACAAAATTGAATAACCTTTTTTAATGGGGATAAATTTTGAAAAACGGGGACTAATCGCCTTCTCAGGACAATTATAAATACAACGCATACACATTAAGCAATTAACACCAAACTTTGGTTTATTTTTTTTCTTAGACTTGATATTACCTTCAGGACAATTTCTCCAGCAGATGCCACATGATGTACAGTTCTTATTGGCATGAAGTTCGAGACCAAATAATCGAGCTGCACCCTGTTCTATTTTACCTACAGAGTTAATTACTTTAGACTTTATTTTAACATCATTATCTGATATCTTTCTATCTATTATAGAAGAAGCAATATCTTTCATTTTAGCTTCAGATTCATCAATGAGTCTTCTGGCTACTTCATCGGGAAATGCCATAATGAAGGTTAAAGGCATAGACAGTATTTCATCAACAACTATGGAATATCCCTTTTTAATAAGAGGCTTACGCAGGTCATGAGAAACTCCATGATTAAGCCAGCTTGTTGTACAACCTACACCAATGAGACTGACATCATCATAAAGCTGTCCAGGAAGATTTTTAATAAATCGCTTAACAGTTCTAGCAGCATTAAATCCATGAACAGGATAGAGCACAATAAGATGCTTGTTTTTCTTTAATTCTTCAATTTTAGAAAATTCAAGGGGAAGTATATCAATAGAATCATCTCCAAGATGAGACTTAAGCTTCTTCGCTAGATAAAAGGCATTTCCAGTTGGACTGAAATATAAGATTGAATACATATTTTATTCCTAATAATCTTTTAAGTATATTTTTCTATTTCTCAATATATATATATTGCAGTTCTCTATACCTAGTCATAGAAATAAAGATGTTATTATTGTCAATTATAGTAATATGAAATCTTGGATAAAGATCTTTAAAGAAGTTATCCAGAAAGACCACCATCAATAGATATTCATTAATGGCTGTAGTAGATTTTTGAGTTGTGTAAAAAAAACATATCGAAATTTCTTAAAACAACTTATTCATCTTAAATTAAGATTTTTATTGTTTAATTGGTGTTGACTCTAATGGCAATTTGTTTTCTAACCACCATAATTTGGCATCTGAATTTGCTCTTCCTAGATGAAGTTTATTTCTTTGAGCTGCACTCTTACACATAATAATAGGTTTAGGTGCAATACCACCAATAAAAGTAAAATTATCAATTTCATTATCTTTTTTTATTTGATCAATTTTTTCATCAAATTTTATATTAGTTAAACAATCTCTGCGAAATTCAACTAATTCATTACTAATAAATATATAACTATCATTTTGGAACAATTCAATTTCATTACAATCACATCTCTCGTCTGAACAATATACTTTACCCATAAAAGGAGGTTTTGTTTCAAAATAAATCACATTCTTTTCATCTCGAAAATTTGTATTTTTTGATGCTTTCTTATTCTTTGAAGCACTTTTTTCAGACATGATTTCTATGGTTTTACTTACAATAATACCACCTGTTACCAAAATAACTAATCCAGCAAAAGGCAAAGCAATAGCTAAAGAATCAAATAAAAAATAAAATAACCAACTGACGAAAGATCCTATAAATAAAAATAATAAAGATAAAATAATTGCATCTTTGTTGGACAAATCAACATCTTCATCGCCAATTCTCTCAAAAAAATTCTTCATTTCAACTTTTATATTCATTTAAATCTCCAAATATCATATAATGTTTATGATAGATAAAAAACATTATTTAGTTTCACGTCAATGATAAAAAACATAGCCCCAAAATATATGAAACAAGCACTCTACCTGCCCATTAAATAAGAAATTATCCTTAAGAATAATTCTTCTCAATCATAGGACGCAATACAATCTCATCTAAAGCAATTTCATCATTTAATTTTAAATGAGCTACTATAGCCTCTGATACACTTTCAGGAGAAAGATAATTATTATTTTCATTTTTTCTAAAAGAGGTATTAACCCCTCCAGGGTAAATCGAAGCAACTCTAATATTATTATCACGAGCTTCTTTACGAAAGACCTTTGTCAAAGAATCCAAGGCAGCCTTAGATGCAGTATATGCTCCTATTCCTTCATTTGAATAGAGACAGGCTGTTGACAATATATTTACTATCAAACCAGTATTATTTTCTTTCATAATCTTAAAAGCCTCTTGCATAACAACCAGAGGAGCATAAAAATTGATAGACATCATCCATTCCAAATCCTTTAGATCAATATCTTCAACAGCATCTCTTGCTGAATTTAAACCTGCACAATTTACAACAATATCAATTGAACCAAATCTTTCATGTGCATGGGATATGAAAGATTTAATTCTTTCATGTTCAGTTAAACAAAATGTTTCAGACAGATAATTATCAACTCCCCTGTGTTTTAAATCATTTTCAATGAGATTCATCTTATCTGTTGATCTTCCACAAAAAGAAACATTTGCCTTTTCTTTTATCAAATCATAGAGCAGGCATTTTCCAATTCCTGATGATGCTCCTGTTATTATTATATTCTTATTATGCAAATTCATTATTTTCATCCTTTGAGTGTTTTCTATTGAGTACCAAAACATATCGTTTTTTATGATCTATAGATTATAAAAAAGTCAATTATAATTATACATAAGGTAATACCTATTAAAAAAAGTGTCATCTATAGCCAATCATTTAAAACAATAATATAATGATTCAGTACAAATATCAATTATTATAAAAAAAAGTAGATATTAAACTCAATATATTATATTATAATTTTTAAAATCCAAAGAGGTATCCGATATGAAAACATCTGTTGCTACACAATGGAGTTATGCAATACGCTACGATATAATATACACCATTGCAATTGTAATTCCTCTTACAATGTATTTCATAATCATTGGTGGTGACATGGATCGTGACACCATTATTCAATTTATAAAAGTAGTCTTTATTGTTGCACCAACGGTTATTATAATTCATATAGCAATAAGATTAACTAAGATGAAAGGTCCATTAAAGAGAATATATGAAGATGCAGCAAATGATGATGATATAATCAAATTGTATTCTTTTCCCATGCTTGAAGGAGTGCTTTCTTTTGGACGATGGTTCACAGGAGTTCTTTTATCAGGCACTTTACTTCATTTGACAAAAGGAATGAATACCAATCAATGGGTAGGTTTTATTTTAATGTCTATCATAATGCCTTTCCTCTGCTTTTTCATGGGGTACTTCATGATGGAAAACACCCTCAAAGAACACATGAAATCATCACAACTTGATAAAACTCCCTATTCAGAAATTAAAAAAATGCCCTTATCAACACGTGTCCTTGGAATCATTATGACGACCATGTCAATTCCTCTGGTTATTTTTGGATATTTCTTTTACATGTCTAACACAGGAAAGTTTAAGATCAATAATGTTGGATTGCATATTGGCTTTATTATATTTCTTGCACTATTGACAATTGCCTTTTTCGTCTATGAATTCATTAAAAACATAAAAAACAATTTAAGTGAGATAGAAAGCATTCTCTCTGACATGAAGGACGGAAATTTTAACAGAGATGAAGCAGCAGTACTTTCAAATAGCGAGATAGGTTTTTTAAGCAATACCATTAACGATGTATTCATCACCATGAGAACAATGATTACTCAAGTTAAACAATCAAGTGAGACCGTTTTTATGGGAAGTGAGGATATTAGATCATCAGCAGGTGATCTTGCAGCCAGTTCCAACGAACAGGCCTCAACAGTTGAAGAAATCATGTCTTCCACTGAAGAGATAAGTGCTGCTGTAACACAAAATAATGATAATGCCGAGGAAACTAATAAGATAGCTTCACAATCATCAATGAGGGCTGAAGAAGGATATAAAGCTATTGAAAGCACACTCAATTCCATGAAAACCATATCCGATAAGGTATCTATTATAGAAGATATTGCCTATCAAACAAACCTCCTTGCATTAAATGCTGCAATTGAGGCTGCCAGAGCAGGTTCACAAGGAAAGGGTTTTGCAGTTGTTGCAGGTGAAGTACGAAAGCTTGCTGAAAAAAGTCAACTGGCATCAAAGGACATTAGTGAAATAGTAAGCACTAGTCTTGTTGTTGCAGATAAAGCCGGAAGTCAGTTTGAAGAGCTACTTCCTGAAATTAAGTCAACTGCTAATCTTGTTCAACAGATAGCAGCTGCCTCTAGTGAACAAGACTCAGGGATGAGACAGATAACAAAGGGAATGCAGCTCCTTAATGATATTACTCAAAGCAATGCCTCGTCTTCTGAAGAATTGTCATCAGCATCAACATCTATGGCTGACAATGCCAATAATCTCAAGGATTTAGTGAATAGATTCGATATAAGTGATGAATAAATAAATTATGGAGATGAGACATGAAATATTTTACAACAATAACAATAACACTTTTCCTTATATTTTCAATGGGCTGTACATCAACAACTAAGAAGAAAAACACCTTCACTATAGTTGGCACATGGTCTGGTGTTGATGAAACAGGAAAGAAGGGATCCTTTATCTTTGATAATGAAGGATATTGCATCTTGAAAATTGGCAAGAGCATCATTGGTGGCAAGAACTACCAGGGCAAGGGAAGCCTTGAATATAAGGTCAACTTTAATGTTAGACCAATCCATCTTGATCTAATAGCCTATAAACCCGATGGAAGAAAAAGAGGACAAATGCTTTTAATCATGAAAATAATTGATGATAAAACAATAAAAATAAGAATGAATTTTTCAAAAGTGAGACCACGTGATTTTGAAAATGACATAAAAAAGGACATCATGATATTAAGAAAAGAGTGATAATAACTTTCCAGGTAAAATTATAAATAGCTTTCTTTCTTTGCTATTTATAATTTCCATGCTGTAATTTAATTTCACAGTCATGTTCTGAATCCTTATTTATAGCTTTTTAATCCATTTTGAATTGATCTTTACAACTTTACTATTTTGAAATAATAAAGTAGCATTCCAATTATATGCATTTACCCAGATCTCACCAGACATGGGTGAATAGGCATTAATAGGTTTCAAATTAAATAAAGCACCCTTCTTGTTTCTTATTATAGTATATTCACCAGAAACAATACCCTTTATTTTTTTTGATTCAATTGAAAATCTACCTTTAACTACAATATTATCCTTTAAATGAACGATATCCGGAATCGGTGGTGAAAATAGAATACCAGCCTCTTTGCCATAACTTAAACATAATATCTTTTTTAATTCTTTGTGACCCTGGTTTTCCGTGAAACTATAGTGCAGGTCATGTGATTTAAATTTTTTTGTTTCCTTCAAGATGAGAGGTTTCAATTGTCCACTAAAGTCATTATTTATTTCGGCAATAATTGGTTTTATAGCATATCTGGATAAATAAACCAATTCACCATTTACAAATATAGGAATATTTTTTGGATTCATCTTTACATTATCAATAACTATTGCAATATCTGTTTTAGATCTCTTAACAAAATTAAATTCCTTCATATAAAAGAATGGAAAATAAGTAAATGTTTTTAAAACACCACCTATTGGCGCTAGCATTGAAACGAGTTTATTCTTACTTCTATTTTCTTTTATTTTGACTGATATTTTTTTTCCATGTCTATCATTAAAATCCAGATTGGCATGTAATCCTTTATGAGTTAAATCAATGGCATATTTCATTTTTTTATTTTCAAACAAATTGCCTTTAAACAAATTCTTATCTGCAAACTTTATATCTGAATAATATACCTCATTTTTTCCATCTTTATGATATACAATAATTGTTGCACCCTTGCCTCGATTGTCATCATACATCTGCAATTCAATTGTAGCATATTTACTATGACCTTCAAAATCAACTAATAATAACTTCTCCATTGGCTTGATAATTATATTAAATGGACTATAAAATCTATCAGTTGCCTTTGAAGCATAAATAGATGAAAGATTTTTATTATTACCTAAGTACTTCTTCTGATCAACAGAAAATTCTTTTGTATTCATACATGAGAAAAATCCTAAATAGAATAGACTTACCAATAAGATCAAAACTCCCGAATTGATTTTCTTTACAAAGAAACTAAGATTCATGGAAACTCCTTTTTAAAATATAAAATTGTGAGAGTATTTCATTTGAGATTTTAATTTACAAAAAGCTGGAAGATTCAAAATGCTCCTGATTTGATGGAATTTTTTAACACCATTGATTCCTGGTAGAGATATATCCACAAGCATCAAGTCATATATATTCAATTGAGATTCATCAATAGCTTCCTCTCCTGAAGCAACAAACTTCAGCCTTGCAGAACTGTTCTTAAATATTCCCCGCAGTAAATCCCTTACCAATTCATTATCTTCAACAATTAATATCTCATCAGACATTTCATCCAGTCTTTGCCGAAGAGAGACTAGATCATCTGTATTGTTTTTATTGTCTCTATGATTATCTTCTAGCTCACGATCTATTAGTTTTTTAAAGATAATACTTAGTTAATACTGACAATAATATAATAATAGTGAAAAAATGCTACATATTTTTCTTATGTATAATGCTAACTATATCAAAAAATAAAGCCTAGGTATACCAAAATAAATTCATTCCCTTTTACAACCTAAAATCTCTTCTTCATAGAGTTTCATATTAATTATCATAGTCTTACTACAAGACTCATGAAAAAAATTATAAGTTATATAAAAGTCTCTTTAGAGGATATTTTATTTACTTTCTCATAAAAATTTAGTATAATAATCTATTACGTCTATAGGACTATCACATGAAAGAGATAATAAATTGGCTCAAAAATATTGAAATAAGAGCCCATGAAATATATGCAAAAGCTGCTCTTACATTTAACGATGACAAAGAACTTGCCCAACTTCTTAACAATATAAGTGAAGAAGAGGCCTGGCACTATCATATTATGACCAGTGCTGAAAAATATATAAATAATACAAAACAGATATCTCCTGCAATCAAGATAGATGATCAATTAAACAATAAGGTAATATCAAAATTCGATTATATCAATGAAGGCCTAGATAAACAATCAATATCAAAGTATGAGCTTATAGAAAAAATAGTAGATGTTGAATTATCCGAATGGAATGATATCTTTCTCTACGTAGTTAAATCCTTAACAGAAGAAGCGAAGATATTTAAATATTCTGCTTCAAGAATTCAATCACATATAAAATCTATAGAATACTTTCTTGAAAACGACATAAATTATAAAGAAATATTAAAGACAATTCAGACTATACCCTCTATTTGGACAGAAAATATATTAATAGTAGATGATGAAAAGATAATATGCGACCTTTTGAAATCTTTATTTGATTCAGATGGAAATATTCATATAGCCTATGATGGTGCAGAAGCCTTCGAAATGATTAAAGATACATATTACAAACTAATCATTACTGATATTGATATGCCCCATATGGATGGCATGGAATTATTTAAAGAGGTCGCAAAAATATCTTCTAATATAAAGAATAATTTTCTTTTTATGACAGGAAACCTCACCCCTGAAAGAATAGATTTTTTCAATGAAAACAATGTGAAATATATAGCAAAGCCCATGGACATTTTTGAACTAAGAGATATGGCCAAAGAGTTCATTCTTAGAAATTAACCATAGAGATTTTCTTCTCACCATCATCACAATGACAATCAAAACAACGATGTTTTTACACTCAAACCTCTGAAAAATGGATAAACCAACAGAACGAAAACTCTTGACAAAATGTTTCATTCTGCTATAATATATTGTCTGTACAAAAAAAAACAGGAAAAATTAAGCATATGACCGGTAATCCCTATGTTAAACCCCTTCCACTCTTTGATCCCAAAAAGGATCTCGTGGTTAATGAAAAGTTTAAGCCCCCAGAAAATATGACTATGGATGCTCTTTCAGATCTTGAAGATGAAGATATTCAAGATTTCAGCCATACCAGTGAAGAGATCTTAAGTTTTAAGACCGGTGGCCCCATTAGATCTGGTGTAATCTCCAGTACAGAGGGAGGATCTCTCATCATAACAGTGGCCAATAAACATGGTGAGGTTATGCTTCTCACAACAGATGGTGCCGGCTTTAAACCCCTTAAAAAATTCACAATTCCCGGCTCAATTGTAAGAAAACCAGTTTTAATCAATGGAATTCTCTATTGTACAACACGAGAGGGAATGATCTATGCCATAGATACGGGCTTAAGACCTGGAATGCAGACAAAACCACGTATTATATGGAAACAAAAGCTTAGAAAGAGCGTTTTAACTGAAATTCTCTCTACAGGAAAATCTATTATAGTTGCTCCTTTAGATGGACTCTATTGTTTTGAGGCCTATTATAGAGATGATGCAAATCAATCCATAGGAAAACTACTCTGGAGACAGGCTCTTCCGGGAGTTGTTTCATCTCCAGTGATGCACTCAGGTCTCATCTACGTGGGAGCAGAAGACAAAAAGCTCTACGCCTTTGAATATGGGGGCACGAAGGTAAGTATGGCATGGTCCTATGATCTGTCAGGTGCATGTCGCATGAAGCCCTGTATCTCAAAAAAAGGAAACTCAATTCTTGTTTCAACAATTGACGGTTTTGTTTACTCTGTAGACCGCTCATCAGGAAAATATGAATGGAACTTTGTCATAAAAAATGCAGGATACAGCGCCATTGTCTCAAAGATCATTGACAATGAAGAATACTTCTTTGTGGGCTCAGATAGTGGTTATATGCACTGCATCAATTCAAAGGGCAATGCCATCTGGCAATTTAAAACAAATGGAAAGATCAGAACAGAGCCTCTCATTCATGGTGACAGAATCTACTTTGGATCAGAAGACAATAACCTCTACGCCCTTGACCTAAAAACAGGGGCAAAGCATCTGCAGTTTTCAGCAGATGGCAATATCAACTGTACTCCAATTATTGAGGGTTCAATGATATACTTTGGTTCAACAGACTCATTTATGTATGGTTTAGAAATATAAAATATGCGGAGATTAAAGAATGATCAATCTGTTTAGAATATTAAATCCCTTTCTACACATGGATCCCCAGGTGCTAAAGCTTCAGGAGGATCTTGATTTTTACCAGATGCTTCTTGTGGCTACAATAATTGTGTCAGTCATACTGATGCTCGCCATTCTTATAATGCTGACAAAAATCAAGGCAACCAAGACACCCTCTTCCAAGAAAAAGAAAAAGATTCAGATGCCTTCCATAAAGAAAAAATCATCTGTGTCCCAGGATGACCCCATCAAGGCATCTCAAAAAGATCTTCCTGACCCCGGTGTTATATTTAAGTATTCCCTGGCAAAGGAGAACGTCCTTGACAAGGAAATCATTATTGGCCAAAGCCAGGGTAATATAAAAACCTATTCCACAGAGGTTATTGATGACCATCTCACTTTTTTCATTCGCATATTAGACAACTCCAGAGACAGAGACATATATGATCTTCCTGACAAGATTATTGAAGAATATCAACTGGACTTTCGAAGAGATGGCAAGGTTATGATTTTCTATGAGGGATTGGACAAATACAGAGAAATGGGCTCTCGAGAAAGAATATATATCAAAGAAACCCCGGATGAAACAGGTGAACCAACATTTTCAGAGATTCAGGCAAAGCAGCCCATTCGCTTCAGAGTTGGTGACCGCCTCAATCAGGATGGGAAGTTTGTAAACGGCTACTTCGAGTTTCATCTTTTTACTCAAAGCTATACAGTTCAAACAAAGTCTGGAATTCCCAAAATTGAAAAGAACTTCATGCTTCGTTTATATAAAATATTTCCAGGTTATGATACTGGATCACAGAATGAAGACGGACTATATCCAATGGTTGATCCATTTACAACAGGAAAATAATCTATGAGCAATGATCTTCACAACTCAATACAAAGCGTAATCAATGACGAAAAACCCAATGTGAGAAAATCCATAGTTATTGGTGTGGGGGGCTCCGGCATGAAGGGTGCTCTGGCAGCTAAGAAATGGATTGAAACAAATATTCCCATGGAAGCTCACCGTTATATGCGGTGGGTGGGCATTGACACAACAGATATTGAAACCAGTATTGAGGGCCAGGGAGGCAGATATCGCTTTCCTTCAGATCAGTTCTTTCAAGAAGAAAGACGAATGCTCTACATCTCATCACCTACCCCTGCTGCATTATCCCTGGATTTTCTCAGAGATAAACATAAAAATGATCCGGCCTTTGACTGGCTGCCTAATCCTGATGTTTATGATATTTCAACACGTGCCGGTCAGGGAGCAAATCAAACAAGACCACTTGGAAGAATTGCATTCTTCTTTAATGAAAAGGTAATCAGAGAGACACTGATAAAAGAAAGAGACCGTCTCAAAGAGCTTTCAGATGACCCTAAATATTTTCAGCTCATGGATATTAAAGAGGGTGATGATAAAAATGATGAAACCATAACCTTTGTTACTGAACGTGGTGTAAATAAATATCACTTCAATGACAAGATACCCTCTGATCATACTATAGCTCTTATAGAACCAGACAATACAGCACGGGCAATACTGATGCCCCATATTTCTGAAAAGATAAAGATTGATTTTTTTCCGAAGGATGAAAGGGGATATTACTTTGAGCTACCTGGCTCAAAGTATGCCGGCAAGAAACTTTCTTTTAGAGTAAGACACTTCAAAAGATCAGCACAGATATCAATATTCATTACCTGTTCCATTGTTGGTGGTACCGGTAATGGAATGATTATGGATCTCACCGCAATGGTTAAGGATATATTCAAGGATTTCTGGCCTTCACCTCGTATCTATGGGATTCTTGTATTGCCATCAGCCTTTAAGCGCGTTGTATACAACCGCAATGCCCGTGGAAATGCCTATGCAGCCCTCAAAGAAATAGATTTTTTCATGAGCGGCAATACATTTAAGGCAGAGTATCCCGGCGGCAGAAAGGTTGAAGTAAAGGATCGTCTCTTTGAAGACGGCATGCTCTATCTGTTGGATGTTGAAAATATGGGAGGCAACTCATTACAGGGACGCGACCAGGTGCAGGAGCTCACTGGCCAATTCATCGCAACCTTTGTTGCCTCAACCGTTGGAGGAGCCATTGAAGAGCGCATGGTTAATGATTCAACACGGGCTTCTATATATCTGCCCAGAGAAGATATGTCCAAACGAAAAGCCGCATATAATTCCTTTGGCATTTCACGAGTCATTTACCCGGTTCCAACCCTGAAGAGTCTGGGCTATAAGATAACTGCAACCAGCATGATCGAAGAGTTTTTAAAGCCGGTAAATGCTCGGCTACTCTTAGAGACCATGGGTGATATAAATAGAGGTCTGGTAAGAGGCTTGAGACTTAACTGCAGACTGATCTTTGAGAGAATGTATCCTGACTACAAGATGGATGCAGAGGTTGAATTTAGATCTGCACGAAAAAAACTTGCTGGAGCATTACAGAAAAAAGATAAACGCTCAGTTATAAATGTTTTAGAAAACATTCTCCGTGACTACGGCAAAGAGGAGATGGAAAAGATCAAGGCCAATCTCATAAAGAGAATGGAACGACGATATCGCCTTGAGCTTGAAAAGATGCAGACTACTCTCACTCGGGAGATTCATAAATACATCAAAGATCCTAACAAGGGATTTCACTTTGCTGAAGCCATTTTAGATATGCTTCTTGAAAAGCTTGAGATTTACCAAAAGCAGTACTACAAGGAGCGTGTTGCCCTGGCTCGTTATTCCTCTGAAGATATGGAAAAGATCATTGAACTTATTGATGAGAAGGGCCTCACTGATTTAAAGATGGCTGAAGCAGTTATAGACATGTCTGATTTCAACTTTTCTCAGCTTATATTTGAATCAATGCTCACCACCAGTGAAAACTTTGTTCGAGATTTCAAGGCAATGCTTTTTAATCTAAAGAACATTGAGATTGTTGTCTTAAGAGACAAGATCTCTGCCCTTTTAGAAGAACTCCAACAGGAGATTGAAAAGGATAAGTTCAACCTTTTAAAGAAAAAGAATCCCCTTTTCTTTTATCTTTTAAACTCCAATGAACTAAAAACATTTTTGCAAAAATATTTCTTCTCTCGTCTATCAATAGAAGATCTCTGCAATGATATAGATTTTGTTTCCATGGACCGTGAAGATGACGTGATGCAGTTCTTTGAAACCTATCTCATCTCAACTGAAGGACTTTCAATATTAGAGATGGATCACGGTGAGGTTCAGGACATCATAAAAGACCGCTTTAACTACCTTTTAGAAAAATCCATTGAAGAGATTAAAACTGAGCTCTATGGAGAGGATGAAGAAACGGAAGAGGGTCTCTCCTTAAGTGAAAACTCTCTTCTTAAGATTGACATCCAAAAGATTAAGAAAAAGATTTTCAAGGTTATCTATACTCGTTTCGAGGGATTTAACTTTGACAATCTTTCAATCAAACAGATGCTCGATGACAAGAAAATTCCCGTAAGTAAGCTTCTTGAAAAGCTAGATACATTCTCAAGGCCATATATCTATATTGATCCAACTGGCACCAATGGGATGGAGTATTACAGAACCATAACCAATTTTAAGCTGGACACCTATGAAACCGGTGATGACCCTTCTAAGAGTGAAGGCAATGACCTGCCAGAAAGAATGAATCACTATAAGAAGCGTGAAACTGCTCAGCCCAATATTAGTGTTGAAACCTTTGAGGTGCCTAATCTCTGTAAACCCTATGAGATGATTTCCATTGGAATTCTCCTGGGCTTTCCCATTTTCAAGGTGAACTCCCTTGGAGATGCAGCAAGAGATTACCATGCACTCATGGAAGAAAAGAGTCACCCACTCCATTGCTTCAACAATCCTAACTTTGATGCAAAGTATTTTCCTGATCCCTATCGCATAACTAATTATCTGAATCCTGCGAGACTCTGGAAGGGATTAACCCTCATGAAGGTTTTGATTAAGGATGGTGACAGATATAAATACGAAGACAATCTCATCGATCGCCTTAAAGAGATAGAGGCTCGTGAAGACTATAAGCGCATTGTGATGAATGTCAAAAAGAAGATTGATAATGAAGGAGGTGTAGACAGTGCCTCAATGGACACCATCGCAGAAGCCCTCAGCACCCTGGGTATGATGGCCCGAAACCCTTCATCAGAAAAGATGCTCTTTCGTCGTGAGTACTCCATTGTTGTTCGAGACATCATTGATGGCGATGGCACAGGAGATAGAGCCCAATTACAGAGCATGTCAAAGGATAAATATATAGAGAAGTTTATTAAGGCGCCGGAGTTTAATGATATGGGCGAGCTGGTATTCTTTCTAGAAAATGAGATCAATGTGAGAGAATTTCTTATTCAGGCCATAAAGGATACCCTTGAGAGCACTTCGTCACAAGTCTCTGCCGGTGCTGATATTCCTCTGCCAAAATGGAAAATCGACAAGGTCAAGCTGCCGACATTTAAGGATAACTATGAGTTCTATGACTATTTTGAGCAAAGAGGATCTCTTGAGTGGCAAAATCTCTTAAAAGAACGCCTCAGAGATAAACTGGATACCTATGTAACCTCTTCTAAGTTCAGACTTGAGAGTGACCCTACTCTTTTAGACAGAACTAAGATCGGTACCTTTCTAGAATCAATGGAACAAAAGCTTCCTGAGATTGTTGTCTGGGAGGTTAAGGTTAATAATAAAATTATTAAGTAATATATTTACAAAAATTAATAAAAAATAATAGGAAATTTTATGACTTCATCATCAGTTATGAATTAATTACTTCTGATATTGCCTGTGAAAGTTGATATATAGAAACTGGTTTAACTAAAACCAACTGTATATTTAAATCTTCGCTATCCTTAATTTTATTTTTCAAGTTAAATCCACAGGACATGATAATTTTCACTTTATCATTGATTTTTTTCATTTCTCTAGAAAGATTTTCCCCTGTGTACTCTGGCATAGTACTATCAGTAATCACCAAATTAATATCACTATGATTTATTCTATAATATTCTAAAGCTTCTTTTACCTGGGTAAATGATATTGATTCATAATCCAATTCTTCAACCATATTTGTCATAATCTCTACAATATCACTTTCATCATCAATAATAAGAATTTTTTTCACCATTACCTAAAACAAAAGATTTAATATCTTTTTCTACATAAACCTCTTTTTCATGTAAAGGTAAATATACTTGAAATATTGTACCAATATTCACTTCACTGTAAACTCTAATATTACCACCATGTTCTTTAACAATGTTATGTACAATTGCAAGGCTGAGGCCAGTACCTACCTCTGATGGTTTTGTTGTAAAATATGGATCAAAAATATGAGATAAGTTTTCCTTTGAAATGCCTTCACCCGTGTCTTCAATTTTCATCACGATGTATGAACCAGCTTTAAGAAATGAATTTCCAGAAAGATCTTCATTGACATTAAATTCATCAAGCTCAAGTGACAAAATTCCTCCATCTGGCATTACAAAATATGCATTTGTATAAAGATTAAAATTATCTGACTAATTTTTGTAGGATCAGCAAAAATTGCATTATTCTTACTTTTATAATTTAATTTCAATTCGATTGTAGCAGGCATTGATGCCCTTAAAAATTTCATAGTGTCATTTATTAAAGACAGTAAATTTAGAGATGACTTTTCAGTAGAATGATTTTACCAAAGGATAGAATTTGTTTTACCAAATCACTAGCTCTTAAACCAGCTTTCATAATATTATTAATATCTGATTTTTTCAACTTACCTTTTTCAAAGCGCATTAATGCTAATTCTGCAGAACCTAGAATAGCAGAAAGTATATTATTGAAGTCATGTGCTATCCCCCCTGCTAAAGTCCCTAAAGACTCCATTTTTTGAGCATGATTCAATTGTTGTTGTAATTTCTCTTGTTGTATTTGAGATTCCTTTAGATCTGTTATGTCAAAGAAAACACAATTCCATAAAATTACATTTTCATGATCTTTCCTTGGATTTGATGTACCATGGATCCATCGTTTACTTTCATCTTTTGTATAAATTTAAAAAACTTCATTCCAGATAGTTAAATTCTTAGCAGAATCATTAAGAGATTCAATAATCGCATCTCTATAATTTTCATCAATTATTCCCTTGAATATCATTTCAACTGTCATATCCTGTTTTGTTATAGCATTTAATTCAGTGGGAAGTGATTCTCCCAAAAATGAAATATTAGGTATTGTTTGCCTTCAATATAAGTTGAAACACAATTCCTGGTATATTTTGGATAATGTCCTGCAATTGATTACTACTATCAGTCAAATCCTTTGTTTTTTTTAAAAGAGTTTCACTCATCGTGTTATATGTTTTTGTCAAATGACCAACTTCATCTTGAGTATAATTTTCAACTCCTAGATCCCACTCACCTTTTATATTTTTTCCAGCAGATACACTTAATGCCACGATGGGATCTGATATCTTTTTTGATACATAAGCTATCTGTTGAATCTTCTTGTTTTTTCCTATGGTACGTTGCCAATAATCTCTTTTTTTCAAAGACATTAGTTCAGCATTCCTTTTTGTATTATCAACAGTTTGCATACCACCTTTGTATTTATTACCACCAGCAGTATTATAATAATATGACGACGGCAAACCTATTGTAAACTTAGCATAATCACCATTGAAGGAAATTGTCTGTTTAAGATAAAGAATTATTTCATTCCTATTCATTGATTTCAACAGAGGAGTTCGAGAATATGTTGATATTTCACTGATATGTTTATTAAAAAAAGATGACAAATCAGAGGCACCTTGAAGGAGCATCCCTTATGCAGATTTAATAGATAGTTTTTCTATATAATGTATACCACTAAAAAGGCTTATTCCCATAGCTAACACCTGTGGTATGAGGGCTACACCTAGAAATGTTATAGTAAATTTTTGTCTTAATTTCACCATTACCTCAAATAAATCATTATCAATATATGGCGTCATATAACGATTGTCAAGGGAAAATGCTACATCCATCATTCTATCATCAAAATCAATTCAATGAATCTAATCAAAATAACAGGTGTTTAAAAACTATCTCAATGGTTAAACTCTTATTTTATTAAGAATTATTCAACAAATAACTTAAATGTGTAATTACTAGAACAACTATAAATGGAAGAAAGTTATTATATTATAAAGTTTAAAGATTAACTATTATTATCTATCTAACCAATAATCAGGTTGTTTATTGAGACACATTTGATATTCTCATCAATAATTATATATGAAAATATGGATTTGAAGATGATATGAAATAAATTCATAAATACTCTACCTCTCTGGTCATAGTCATAATAATAAACTATCTGAACTTAACATTGATAACAAATGATAAGATTCAGCATAATGATAAAATATTAAATTTTTTAAATCCTGATAATTATCATCATGAAGGTTTAATAACTAAAACCGATTTTAATTTTGATAGATATGTTTTCCCAACAGGAAGAGTAGTATCATCCTCATCAGATAAAATAACTTGATATAATCCATGAGAATAGATTTTTAAGTTTAATATAAATTTCATATTGATAATATATTGTTTGTGAATACGTATAAAAAATTTTTCAGGCAACATATTATCAATTTCTTTCATCAGTTTTGGTGTTTCAAAATCTCTGTCTTTGGTATGAATAACAGTATGTTTAGCTACTGAAGAAAAATAAATAATCTCCTGAAATGGTACAATAAAGTTATTTCGATTTTCCTTAAATGAAAAGGAGTGTCCGAGAAGCTTCTCTGTATTCATATTATTGGTATTTCTCAAGAAAAACCTATCAACAGATTGGTTAAAACGCTCTTTTGATATAGGTTTTAGAAGATAATCGATTGCACCTAATTCAAAAGCTTTAATGGCAAATTTATCATATGCTGTGGTAAAGATTATATAAGCTTCAGGATTAACCTTTTCCAGTATCTCAATTCCAGACATATCAGGAAGATTAATGTCTAAAAATATAAGATCATATCTATTTGTTTTAATTTTATCAAATGCATCAATACCAGAACGACAAATATCTCGAATTTCAATTTCCGAAAACTCTTCCAAGTAACCAATGATAAGTTTTCGCGCTGGAAATTCATCTTCAACAATCAAAACTGAATATTTTTTATTTACCATAGAATAGGCATCCTTCTCATTATATTACTGATATTAATCATTTTTATATCAAATAAAAATGATTAATAGTACTTGTTCAAGTAATTATTTGATTGCAAAGAAAAAAGTAATGACATTTTATTGTTTTTTTTGGAAGTTAATTATATTGTAAAAAAATAAATGTTTATGGAATATATGAAATATAATAAATTAACCCTTACTTTTAAAAATTCAATTGTTGAAAATGAATTTAAAGAAAAAAATGATTTTGAAAATCGAATATTCTACAGAGCTGGATTACTATTATCTATTGGCGTCTGGACATCTATAGTTATTGCTTCATATCTTTATTATTTTCAATCCTTTTATCGTGTGCTTATGATCTTATTAGGCATAATACTACCACTATTCACAATTTTAATTATTATTACTTTTTTTGATAAATTTAAAAGACATTATCAGTGGTCAACAGCATTTGGTCATTTAGTTACCGCTTTCTCTTATACTTATGTAAGCATATTTTTTTCTGGAAGCAGAATGTTTATTCTTGCGGGAATGATAATAATGGTTTTTTATGCTTTTTTTAATTTCAGATTTAGATTTAAAATAGCGTTAACTATTACAATATTGTATACGATTAATTACATTCTAATAATTATATTTTTCTCTCCTGATATATCCATGCAAGAAAAAATTATTAATATTTCTTTTATTTATGGTGCTTTAGTGGCAGGCATAATAGGTGGATATTTATATGAGAAGACTTCTCGCAAACTTTTTCTTTTTAATCGTGTTCTTGTCAACCGAACCCAAGAGATAGAGCATGATCTAGACATGGCTCAATACAAACTTCTTCAGGATAGAATGAGCCCACATTTTCTTTTTAATGCTTTAAACTCTATTCATAGTATACTTGAAAATAGCTCAGAAAATGCTGACAAGGCAATCTTCATGCTTGCTGATATGTATCGGTTAATTCTTGATTCTTCCTCAGAAGAGTTAGTGAGTTTTGAAGATGAGTGGTCCCTCATGGAAACATATCTTGACTTAGAGAAGCTTCGTTTTAGTGACAGTTTATCTACTAAGTTGATTGTCAAGGGAGATTTCAGTGAAATAAAGCTTCCTCCAATTTGTTTTCAACCAATAGTTGAAAACTCTATAAAACACGGACAGGTCACTATAAAAGAAAATGGTTTAATTAAAGTACATGCATCTATAATTAAAGATAATGTTATTATTGAATTTACTGATAATGGCATAGGTTTTACAAATACAGATCTATATTCTCGGTCCCTTGGTAATATAAAAAAACGCTTAGAATTTTACTATAAGGATGTTGAGGTGGTTTTATCAAATAACACTGTAGGTGCTTCAGTGAAACTTTCATTTTATATTTAAATATTATTATAGAAACTCTTTATTGTTCATCTCTTTTCCACCTTAAATAATATAAATCATTTTACAGGTAAAGAAACCAAGAAATGTTTAATTTTTCTTTGATGTATAATGATTTGAATTTACTGCTCTTTATTCCAAGTTTAAATTACAGTTCATCCACATCATATCTTATAGTTTCATTTTTTCTTCACTCATTAATAATCTATAAACCTTTATGTTTTTGTAGAGGATTAATGACAATAAAGTGTCTTAATTATTTTTTATTAACTATATTCTAGAAATAAAAAATTGCTCCGCAATTGAATGTCAAAAAATTGAGTAGTTTTGCATTCTCAATAAAAAATCCATAGTTTATTGACATCTTAAGAAAGGTTTTATTTGTTAATTTAAATCCTCCAGCCAGATGAAAAATTACAATTGGTTTGATTTCCATCTCAATTTCATTAACCCCAGAGATTATAGTTGTATCATAATTAACAATATTAAATGCTGCTCCAGCTGAAATTTTTGGAGTTATAAAAAAATCCATATGAACATCAATTCTATACGCCATTGTTGCCAAAAGAGGTATTATATGTCCATGGGTGATAGCCACTTGATTTGCAAAAAGATACCAATATCCTGTTGAAAGACCAAACATTAGATTTTCTTTAAAGAGATTTTCAATATTAAAATCTACAAGAAGACCAGTGCCCAAAAAAAATTGATTCTGAAAATCACCTAATGGCACAAAAAAAGAAAGATTTACATCAATAGATAAATATTGTTCCCTAATCTTGTTTGGATTCATAGTAAAGCCTATTTCTTTAAAACCTTCATCTAATTGATTAATTTGAAGATTGTTAGTGTACTCTTTACTATTTCCCTCTATGATCTTTCCATTTTTTGAATAAAAATATTCACTATAAATAGATTTGTAGGATAAGAAAAAAAAAATCAATAGCAATAAGGTAGACAGTGAAAACCTATTTTTCATAAAGCGATCCTTCACCTCTTAAATTGAAAAGAGTGCATTTGTTTCTAATTGTTATAATTAAACAAATTTCAAGAGAAAAAGTAAAGCTTTTAATATGCAAAATGTAACATCCCAGTAAAACTCTTATTTAGAATGCCAAACAAATATACTTTTATACCAATAACTGGTTTCCAAATGAAACATACTTTATTCTCATGAAAACATTCAAAAAACAATGCTTCTTCTCTTTAAAATGTTGTTTACCATATATTTCAACTGTACTATTTTGGTAAAAAAAAAGCGGATGATTAATGATGAAAAAATCTTTTTTAATTCTATTGACTATAATCCTATCTTCGATGCTTCTTGGTGACACATCATGGAAATATGTCAAAACAAAATCAGGCATCAAGGTCTATCAAAGGAAAGTTACTAAGTCTAAGTTTGACGAATTCAGCGGAACCGGCATCATCAATGCTGACATTGAATCTATAAATAAAATTATAACAAAACCAAAATTCTTCTATACGTGGATGCCAAAATGTATACAATCAATAGAGATAAAACCAATAGGCACAGGCACTACCTTTACCTATTACGTTGAATCAAAATCACCATGGCCCATGGCAAATCGGGATATGATAGTTGTAGTTAATGTTGTAAAAAAACCAAAGACAATTATTCATTATGCCAAAGCCCTGGTTAAAGACAGTTTAAAACCAAAAAGAAAAAAGATTGTACGGGTCATTGACATGGAAGCTCAGTGGGTTCTAAGATCACGAGGGAAAAAATCTCTCGTTACCTATACACTGAGAACAAATCCAGGCGGCAATATTCCCATTGGCCTCATGAATGCTGTTGGTGCAGATCTACCAATAGATAACATTATTGGAGTAAGAAAAAGACTAAAGGCCCTTAAAAAATAGGAGAATAATTATGAGCAAAAAAACAATAACAATATTACCAGGTGATGGCATTGGACCAGCAATTACTGATGCAACTTTAAAGGTCTTAGATGCATTAGGATGTGACTTCAGCTATGAACGTGCTGATTGCGGAATCACCTCCCTTGAGCAGGGTGACGAACTCATACCTCAAAGAGTTCACGATCTCATCAATAAAAACAAAATAGCCTTAAAGGGCCCCATCACCACACCAGTGGGAGATGGTTTTACTTCAATAAATGTAACTCTCAGAAAAATATATAATCTCTATGCCAATGTACGTCCAGTAGTATCCTATCCTGGAACCCGTTCACGCTATGAAGATATTGACATTATCACTATTCGTGAGAATACAGAGGGTATGTATAGTGGTGAGGGACAAATCATAGACAGCACAGGGGCCAGAGCTGAATCTCTCAGTGTAATAACAAGACAGGGTGCTGTTCAGGTAATTACCTTTGCCTATGAGCTTGCCAGAAAACTTAAGAGAAAGAAGGTGACCCTGGTTCATAAGGCTAATATCTTAAAAACAACCTCTGGTCTATTTCTCGATGTAGGGAGAACCATTGCTGAACAATATCCTGAAATAGAATCAACTGAGATGATTGTAGATAATACCTGCATGCAATTAGTTATGGACCCCGATCAGTTTGACATGATTGTCACAACAAACCTCTTTGGAGATATATTGAGTGACCTCTGTGCTGGACTCGTTGGTGGCCTTGGTATGGCTCCAGGTGCTAATATTGGTGATGACGCTGCAATCTTCGAAGCAGTTCACGGCAGTGCACCGGATATTGCAGGTCAGAATATTGCAAATCCAACGGCTCTCATGCTGGCAGCTGCAATGATGCTGGATTATCTTGATATGAAGGATAAGGCTGATGTTCTGAGAAATAGCATAAAAAAGGTGCTTCAGGAAGGTAAAAGCGTAACTCGAGACCTTGGGGGCTCTGCTACAACGGATGAATATACTGATGCACTTATAGCAGCTTTTTAAAATAAAAAAATTTACCACAGAGGCGCAGAGACACAGAGGAAGAAAAGAGTTGTCTTGTGCCACTGATGGAGCTATTAAGATGGATGCAGAATGCAATGACGATTATGTTTCTTTTATTATTACTATAAATTATATAGAAAGTGTCTAATCTTCTTAATTCCCCCAAGATTAATTACACCAATCTAATATAAAAATATCAACCTGAATCAAGAGCACCAACAACCCCAAGCCCTTCTCCGTGTCTCTGTGTCTCTGTGGTAAAATCTTTTTTAGCAATTTAATAAAAATAATACAAAAGTATTGATAAAATTTAACACATAATCCTAATTGACATCATAAGCTACAAAAACTCAAGGCCTTCTCCGTGCCTCTGTGTCTCTGTGGTGAAAATAGTTATACATATAAGGATATAAACATGTTTTCAGACTGGGAAAAACGATATAACTCCATTCTTGATGTCATCGGCAATACTCCAATGGTTAAAATCAATCACCTCAATCCCAACCCAAATGTAACAATCTGGGCAAAACTGGAGGGATTTAATCCCACTGGAAGCATTAAAGACCGAATTGCCCTTAAAATGATCGAACAAGCTGAAAAAGAGGGCAAGCTCTGTAAAGGGAAAATAATCCTAGAGCCAACCTCAGGGAATACAGGGATCGGTCTGGCAATGATAGGTGCAGTAAAGGGATATCCTGTAGAGATTGTCATGAGTAAGGCTGTATCCATAGAACGTCGCAGAATGATCCAGGCCTTTGGTGCGAAGATAATTCTTACCGATGAAAAACTAGGTACAGATGGAGCTATTTATAAAGCCCATGAAATGATAGAGGCAGAACCAGATAAGTACTTCATGCCAGATCAGTTCTCCAATGAATTCAACAAACTTGCTCACTATAAGACTACGGGAGAAGAAATCTGGGAACAGGCCGGGGGCAAGATAGACTACTTCGTATCATCCCTCGGTACTTCCGGAACAATTATGGGTGTTGGAATGGCTTTGAAAGAGAAACATCCTGAAATACATATCACCTGTGCTCATCCTGTTAATGGACATTATATTCAAGGATTAAAAAACATGGAAGAGGCTATTGTTCCCGCCATATATGATCCAACTAAAATAACTGAACAAATAATGGTAGATAGTGAGGTTGCCTTTGCTGTTGCACGAGAGATTGTTTTAAAAGAAGGAATCTTCGTCGGTATGAGTAGTGGAGCAGCATTATATGCAGCTCAGGAAGTAGCAAAAAAAGCTGAATCAGGAACAATTGTAGTAATATTTCCCGATAGGGGTGAAAAATATCTGAGTACTGATCTCTACAAGCTCGTAAATGAATAATTGATAGCAATATTGTAAACTCTGCAATGTGTTCTAATTTTTATAATTAATCTTGACCAAATATAAAAGATATTGTTTAATATAAAAATGAATCCATATAAAATTATATTAGTTGAAGATGAAATTCTTGCAGCTCAAAGCATAAAAAAGCTCCTCAAAGATATTGAGTTAACTGATATTAACATATATTCCTCTGGTGAAGAGGCTCTAAAAAAAATTCCACAACAGCAACCTGATCTTATTATCATGGATATTCAATTATCTGGTTCTCTTTCAGGCATTGATGTTGTATCAGAATTAAACAAGAAAAACCCTTTCCCAGTAATTTTTATTACAGCATATACTGACAATAAAACTATCAACAAGATAATTGAGTTGAAATCCTATGGTTTTATTCCAAAGCCTGTTGACCATACTACATTTTATTTTGTAATTAAAACTGTACTTGATAGAATTCAAACCGATAAACTTCTCACAATAAAAAGCAATGAAATCATTGAACATAAGGAACAACTGGAAGATATTATAGAAGAAAGAACAAATTCTCTAATATCAATAAACCAATCCCTAGAAAAAGAAATTCTGCGAAGAAAAGAGGTTGAACAAGAGCTTCTCTATAAAACTGAAACCATGAAAGATGAGCTTGATGCTGCACAACAGGTTCAGCGATCTTTCTTACCTGAGATTCCTCAGTGTGATTTTGCAACCATATCTTATCGCTATACTCCTGCCCAGGCCCTCGGTGGAGATTACCTTTCGATCACTCCTCTTCAAGAAGGAGGAATTGGAATCTTTGTTGGTGACGTCTCTGGTCATGGTGTATCTGCTGCTCTCATCACTGCAATGGTAAAGTCAATTTCAAACAGAATATGCCGAATCAATGGTTCTCATCCTGCGAAATACATGAATAACCTTAATCAAGAGTTGATTTCTGAACTCAATGATGAAACCTTTCTCACAGCCTTTTACTGTGTACTCAATCTGAAGGCAGATGAAAATGTATCATGTAGATGCAGCAGAGGGGGGCACCCTGCCCCAATTTTATGGAGAAAGAATAGCAAGAAAATAGAGCTCATTGAAACCTGGGGGCTTCTCTTAGGTTGTTTTGAAGAAAGTGAATATAAAGAAGAAGAAATTGATCTCTTTTCTGGAGACAGGCTTTTCATTTTCACCGATGGTGTGAATGAATCTCAAAATAAAAAGAGAGAGATGTTTAATCATGAAGGAATGATTGAAATTCTTGAGCCGCTCTGTGAAGAAAATCAATCCATAGATTGCGTTCTTGATAAAATTATTGAAGGAGCACAAAATCTCAGAAATGATGGCCCCTTTCAGGATGACATGCTCATTATTGGAATAGAGATAAATTAACCATTAGACCGGAAATGTTATTTTACATAAAAATCCACTTTCACCACTATATTCAAATATTCCTTTCAATTGTTTTGCAAGGCCTTCAATTAAAACCAGGCCAAGTTTATTTGAATCTTTTTGGAGATTATTAAAACCACAGCCATTGTCTCTATAAGTAAACTCATAATTATTATTTTTTATAATTAAAACAATAGATATAATATTCTCATCATTTTCATGAAAAGCATGCTTCAAAGAATTAACCACAAGTTCATTAATACAAAGAGCCAAGGGTATAGCCACATCAAGACCTATATACAATTCAGATGTTTCAATTACAACCTTAACATCAGCAACATGTCTTTCATCAATAATCTGATGAACAATTTTATTAAGATATTGATGAAAATTAATTTGAGTGAATAATTCATTTTGATAAAGCATCTCATGAACAAGAGCCATAGAAAGAACCCGCTCTCTGCTTTGATCAAAGAGTTTTTTATCTTCTTCATTTTGTACAGCATTTGACTGTAAAGACAATAGACTTGATATTATCTGCATATTGTTTTTCACTCTATGATGAACCTCTTTTAAGAGTAATTCTTTTTCCTTCAAAGATTCATTGAGCTCAACACTCTGTTTTTTAATGACCTTTTTCTTCTTTCTTAAATCAACGATTACTGCTGACAAAATTATGATGGCAACACTGAGAATGACCACAATTATTATTATAAAAAAAATTTCTTGTCTATATTGATCAAAAACACTTCTTTCTTTATTAATTACAATTGAGTCTTTTGGCAAAAGACTTTCATTTATGTTAAACTTTTTCAGGAGATTATAATCAAAAACATACACATTGGGGCTCTTATCACTGACTGGCACCTGAGATGGATGTGCTCCCTTGAGAATATTCATTACTGTATTAGCAGATTTACGAGCCATAATCTCATGAGATATAATTTTACCACCGGTTATTCCCTGACCTAATCCATGATACCAAAGATGATACACTGGTCTTTGTAGATTATTTAAAATAAAATTTAGGCTCTCACTAAACAAGAGTCTTTTCTCATTTTTAAAATGATAGGCAGATAAAAGTAAAACCGAATCATTTTTCTCAAGAGCCTTTAATTTTTTTGACAATTCTTTTTGTGTAAACTTTGAAGTATCAATAAAATTAAATATTATAGTGCTAAATTTTCTTTGAAAAGATAAGTAATGCTTAAGATCTCCATGACCACTGGGAGTATCATCAGAAATTGCAACAAAGTTTTTCACTCCTGGATTTAGATTTTTCATAAGACCAAGGGTTTCTTCCATTGATACTGACTCAATTATTCCAGTTACATCAGGATTTTGATTTTGTTTCAAGGCAAAGTCTATATCATTCACTCCAAAAAAAACCACGGGGATATTTCCAAATAGTTTTTTTCTATATTGCAAAACAAATTTCAAGGCATTGTCATCTGCAGTAATTATGCAGCTGTATCGTGCTACATATTTTACTTTCATCTTTAAACTTTGAAATAATTGATCGGAAGCTCTATCATAGGGAATACGCTTTGAATCAAGATGTTCAACATCAAGATGAATAGTGTTTTTATCAAATACAGAACGAAGCCCCCTTACCTGTTTTCTATATGTTGGAAATGAGGGATGATAAGAGGCAATCAAGAGAACTGACTGTTGCTGAGCTCTTAAAGGAGAAGTAATGATAAAAAAAAATAAAAATAAATTACAATAAAATAAAGTTTTAAACATTTAGCCCCCTTCATAATCCACGGGAATAAAATATATTTTATTCTGTTTTTTATCATACTCCCCAACCCTGAGAAAAATTGAACTGCCCAGAGTATAATTATTCAAACCCAGTTTAAGAGAAGTATATGTAAGATCAGCATTATATTTTTTTTTGCCAAGAGGGCCATATAAATAATACACCTTCACCTCAAGTGCAGGATCATTAAGTAATACATAGATCTTTCCAGGAGCAACTCCTACGATAAGACCCTCATATATCTGATCTTCATCTCCCTTTTCAACGAAGTAGTGAAACATTGCTCTTCTTTCAACCTCACGTTCAATGGAACGCTGTGTATCTTTACTTCTATTTGCTGAATCTATAACTTTCTCTCGAAGCACAAGATCCTCTATCTGAGTTTCAACAGGCTTTCTCATTGAAAGGGATTCTAAAAGCTCTTTATGGAGAAATATGCCAACGATTTCTCTCATGGGTGATGAAAATCTGCTATAAAATTTTGTACCAAGAGCATAGTGCTCAGAGGGCGTTTTTTCAAAACGGGACCTTTGAAAACTTCTTCTGATTTGATGTTCAACAGCGAGCTTCATATTCTCATTTTCATCACCGGGGAGAGTTCTCACATACTGGGCTAAACTCTCGGTACCATCCCATTTCCATTTTTCATTGAGATTATTTTCTCTACAGAGTTCATCTATAACTTTTTTTAAAAGTTCAAGACTTTCCTTTTGTGGTGCATCATGAATACGAAAAACTGGTTGATCATCATAACTTCTGGTCTTCATATTATCTAAGATCTTTGCCCCCTCTCTGTTACACATGAGAGAAAGCTGTTCATTATATTTACTGGCATCATTTCTTTCATCTGGTTCAAAAATAAAGGATGATTCATCAGAAGAAATTGTTGTTTCAACATTAACTCGAGTAAAGGGAAACTGATCTTTCTCAAGACCCAATTGAATGAGCTTCTCTCCACATCTTTTAAGAAGCAATAAACTCTGAGAAAAATCTTTATCATGAAGAGGACTCTCAGATCTGTCATAAAAATCCTGAACCCCCTTATAACTCAACTTAGCCCTTGAAAGTATAAGAGCCTCTTTTATTGTAGTATGAACGGTTGAACACTCTTTATCAAGTTCATGAATAAAGACAACAGATCTTCGTCTTACCCCTTCATTGAGTGAGATGAGTCCCTCTGAAAGGGATGATGGCAACATAGGCACACTCATACCAGAGAGATAAAAACTTGCGCCTCTGTGAAGTGCATTGTCAAATAAAGCTGTATCAGGTTTGATATAATAGGATGCATCAGCAAGGGCGTAATAAATTCTATATCCATTGGATATTTCTTCTATATATAAGGCCTGATCAAGATCTCTTGAACCAGGATTATCAATAGTAACAAAGGGATGTGATGTGAAATCTTCTAGAAGTGGATCATCAAGATCAGGAGATTTGAGAATTGCCTCAGTTTCTGACATAACTTCATCACTATATAAGGGATCAATATTATATTGATTAAGAATTTCATAGATTTCACAAAGGGGGGTTCCTCCCTCTGCTATAATCTCATAACTCTCAATGGTATTTTCATTTTTATTATAGAGAGCTTTGATTATTGTTCTATGGACTTCAGAGAATTTATCTGTTATAGAAATATTTTGTTTTTCATTCGTGCAAATCATCTTACACTGAAGATGATTATTCTGTCTTATAACTTGAGCAATAACTTTCTTAATATTGTACATATGCCCATTTATACGTGAGAACTCTCAATTAGTCAAGTAGATTCATCACAACAAATTCATCCTTTTTATTCTTGACACCTGCACTTATTGAGATTTCCTTTTATTTACATAAAAATGAGGAGTTTATAAATGAAAACAAAAATAACTGAATTATTTGGCATAAAACATCCTATTGTTCTTTCAGGAATGAGTTGGATCAGTACACCTGAACTGGTTGCCCCTGTTGCAGAAGCCGGTGGCCTTGGGATTCTTGCTACAGGAATATTAAAGCCTGAAGAAACAAGAGATTTCATCAAGAGAACCAGAGAAATGACAAAAAAACCCTTTGGTGCTAATGTAACCCTTTATTTTCCCGGATCAGAAAAGAATGCTAAGGTCATTTTAGAAGAAAAGGTACCAATAGTAAACTATGCTTTGGGCAAAGGTGACTGGATATGTGAAGCTGTTCATGCTTACGGTGGCAAGGTAATTGCAACGGTTACAACCCTAAAGCATGCTCTAGCCGCAGAAAAAGATGGGGCTGATGCCTTAATCGTTACAGGTCATGAGGCTGCAGGTCACGGTGGTGCAGTTACATCCCTTGCACTGGTTCCCTATATTGCTGATAACGTAAAAATTCCCGTTATTGCAGCTGGAGGATTTGCAGATGGCAGAGGTCTTTTAACTGCCCTAACCCTTGGTGCTGAAGGAATCTCCATGGGCACACGATTCATGGCTACAAAGGAAAGTCCTGTTCATCAGAATCAAAAGGATATTACTATTGAAAAAACTCCCTTTGATACAGTATATACTGACAAGGTAGATGGAATGTTGGCACGAATGATGGATGCAAAGGGTTCACGAAACTTGATGAATAAGATTTTGAATCCCTTTAGTGCATTAATTCGTTCAACACAGATAACAAAGCTTCTTGGTCTTCCATGGATCAAGCTATTCTTCTATATTTTACTATCAGGTCCCAAGAAGTCCATTGCAATGGCTCGAATGGCCATAGGCTTCAAGGCCTTTGAGGTTGGCACAATGAAGGGAGACAATGTGAAGGGGGTTCTTCCTCTTGGACAGATTACCGGTATTATTACTGACAATCCTACAGTGAAAGAGGTTGTTAACAGAATAATGAAAGAGGCGAAAGCTGCTCACAAAAAGATGGATAAGGTTATCTAACCTACCGTTCCACTAAGGCTTAGGGGGTTAATGCCAACCCCTTAAGAACCCAGGCACCGGGTTTTCGAACCCGGAGTCGAAGGCAGCCATAAAGAACTTTTCCAACAATGCTGTAGCATTGATGTATTTTTTCTCTTTGATATTATTATGTAATTATTATTTTTATTTTCATAAAATCAGTTTTGAGCTTTCTATAAGAAACAGACCATGAAAGCCCTATTTCATTGTATTTAAGGAAACTGTTTTAATTTATCAATAACTTGAAGGATGATCTTTTTGAGTATTTTTACACATTCAAATAATTAAAACATCTACTCCTTTAGAAATATCACCTGAAATAAGACCCATCCTTCATAGGTTCTTGCAAAAAACAGATCATATCTCTTCTTTCCTTTCTTTATATAATAAACCATTCCTGATGGCGCATTTATCTGCATTCGCATTGATGCATTTATAATATCCTTTGGTTTGATTGAGACTACACCGTACTTTTCATTATATAGAATATCCTTGAGAGCTTCATTACTCATTAGTGAATTAACCATAGAGTCAGAAATATATACTTTTTCTTTTTCTTTAATAATAGAGAAGAAAGCTGAAATTTTATCAGCGGTCTTATAGTAATTTTTCTCTTTCACTGTCTTTAAAAATCCATTGAGAGGTGAAATTCCCTGAGGTTTTCTATGTGAATTCATGATCATCTTGATGCTGAAAACTTTTTTATTTCTAATCTCAATGCTAAAGTTTGATTTTTTATAATATGATAGATACCTGATGCCCTTCATTTCCTGGCCAGTGTATATGTCTTTAGCAACCTTACTTGAATCGGGCTTTCCAAGAATTTTAATAACCCTAGCCTCTGTATCTCCAAGATTTATATCTCCCAATCCATGAAACTGTGGATTAGATTCTCCTAAAATCTGAATTGACCAGATGACATCTTTGTTCTGTGGCCGAGCCTCAAAAACAACGTAGGTATCTTTATCTTTATAAGCTACTGACACAAATCCATCTTTAAAATGTTGAACCTTAATAGGTTTTCCAAGCTTTTTCATGGGAATTTCCAAGGACTGGCCAAGTTTATAACCATAGAGCACCATAAACTTTTCATTGCTTAATGCTGTGAATGATAATAATATAATAAATGATGTAATAATTACTCGCATATAAATACCTCTTTAAAAAATTCTACTGATAGTATTAGGGTACAGTCATGGTCAAGTTAATTTATAATCTCAATCCGACATCTCCATGAGCCACTTTCAATAATAAAAGTAACTTTTTATGTAGACTAAAAAACATCAACAATAAATATAGTATATAAATAAAGTCTCATATATAATAATATTATGAAAAATAAAAGAAATAATGAACTACTATTACATAAAATCTCAAGCATTTTGATAATTTTACTCTTCACTTCAGTTATTATTATCTCTCTAATATGGAATATCATTGAGCAAAACACCGAAATTGAAGATTATGCCCGCATAAAAGCTCGTGCAACAATTACAAAGGATATAATCATTAGAAAATGGGCTATCCAAAGAGAAAAGATATATGTTCCTGTTAATAAAAAAACTAAACCAAATCCTTACCTCAAGGTACCTGAAAGAGATATTATCCTTAGATCAGGAAAGCATTATACATTATTAAATCCATCATTCATAAATAGACAGATTCATGAAATTCAAAAAACAGAAACTGGTACACAAGGTCATCTCACCAGTCTAAATCCCATAAGACCCAAAAACAAACCCGACAAATGGGAAGCCACCGCTCTTAAAAAATTTATGACAGGGGTAACTGAGGTGAGTTCAGTTGAATTATTCAACAATGAACCATTCATGAGAATGATGAAACCCCTCATAACAGAGCAATCATGTCTCAGATGCCATGCCTTTCAGGGATACAAAAAAGGTGATATTAGAGGTGGCATTAGTATATCAATCCCGATGAAACAGATAAAAAAAATTGTTTCAGAACACAAAACCTCAATTATCGGTGGCCATATTTCCATATGGATTTTATCCATTATTTCCATAATCATTTGGATTAAATATTCATATAATCGAATTATTGAAAGGAAAAAATACACTGATGAATTGTTAATAAAAAATAAGGCAATATCCACATCTTCAAGCACTATGATTCTCACTGATATTAATGGTACTATATCTTATGCAAACAAAATGTTCTATAAGATGTGGGAAATAAATAATGAAGAAGGAATTGAAGGAAAATCTATTTTTTCTCTTTTAAGAATCAATAAATCATTCTCAGAAAATTTTATTACAGAACTAAAAAAGATGAGAACCTGGTTTGGTGAGCTTACAGCCATCAAGGGTGATGACTCTGAGTTTTTTGTATTATTATCTGCTGCCATCTCAGAAAGAGGAGATGATGAAAAAAATGGTATCACCTTTGCTTTTACTGACATTACTATGAGAAAAAACACAGAGCTTGCTCTAAAGAAAAGTGAAGAAATTTTAAAAGAACGTAATCAAACAATGGAAAAGGATTACAAACTGGCTCAGTTAGTTCAAAATGAATTACTTATAAAAAAATTACCTGAGTTAGATTATTTAAATATGCACTACAAATATCTGCCACTTGAAAAAGTTGGTGGTGATTTTTTCAAATTCATTCAAGATGATAACACCTTGGGCATCTTCATTGGGGATGTATCTGGTCATGGTGTAGCATCTGCACTCTTTCATTCTTTAATTAACTCTTCTATAGAAAAAATTTCACTCAAACACCTTAATAGTCCTTCTAGATTTGTTAAGACCCTTAATCTTGATCTATACGGACATATGACTTCATACTTCATAACAGCCATTTATGGAATCTTTAAAAAGAATCCAGTCACTCATAAAATTGATTTTATTTATTCTAATGCAGCTCATCCATCACCAATTGTTATAAAAAAAGATGGTACCATAAAAAGCTATGATACATCGGGCAGAATAATCGGTATTGTAAAAGAATATGATTTCAAAGAAAATACAATTTCTCTTTCAAAGGGAGACAGACTCTTTTTATATACTGACGGTATTCCTGAAGCAAGTAATAGCAACAGAGAGATGATCGGCTTTGAAGAACAACTCCTTACATTAATTAAAAAATCTCAGCAGCCTGAACTAGATAAATCTTTAGATAATATAATTGATAATATCAATAATTTTCGCATGGAAACACCATTAAGTGATGACCTATTCATCATTGGAATCGAAATAGTTGATGAATCTAAAAGTTCAAAGAAATCGTCAGATCATCACGTACTTTCATATGATATATAAAATCAAAAAAGAACAGTTGAATAAAAATTATAACACTCTCTCTTAACCAGTATTCATATAGTATGTTAATTGTTCCATAAATAATATAGCAATAGCCATTAAAAACAAATGTTAAGTAAATCAAAAATAGCATAAAAAACACTAACAATTCCAATGAAAATAGTCTTATAAGTATTGACAGATTTTTTTTTTGGGTATAAAACTTATCTAATAATAAAGCAAAAAATGAAATACTATAAATATAAAGAGGTAACATAATGAGTATATTTAAAGATGCAAGTCAAACACTGCTCAAATACGGTGAATTACTCGTCAATAAGACAGAAGAGTATACAAAAATAGCAAAATTGAATCTTGATATCAAAAAACTAGAGGGATCCATTGATAAAATGATCTCTACAGCAGGTCAATATATTGTTGAAAAACTAGATAACAAAGAATCCTTTACACAGGATGACAGCAGTCTCAATGAAACTCACAAAGAGATAGTAGCTCTTAGAGAGGATGTAGCAACAATAAAAAAAGACATTGATATTTTAAAACATGAAGCCAAAGAAAAACAACAGCAGGCAAAATCAAAATATGCTGAGAAAAAAGAAGAAGCTGCTGCAGAAAAAAAACCAACAGCTCCTGAGAATTCAACATCTGAAACAGTAAAAGAAGAACCAGCACAAGAAGAACCAAAAGTTCAGGCAGAAGATTCATCTTCTGATAAAGCAGACCTATAATGCCATTATCAGCAAAACGCATTATTGGCGACATAAATTCACGAATAAAACCCTTTAGCAGGGATATTCTCATAAAAGATCTGGTTACAGAACCACGCTTAGACAGAAAGAAAAAATCAAAGGGTAAGAAGCAAAAGGTAAAATCTCCTGAACGGAATATCAGACAAGACACCGCTCGCATTGACGAGATTCTCTCTGTTTTAACAGCCAATGGCTTTCTTCATAAAAAGAAAAAACAATACACACACAGACCACCAATACGAACAGAGGCAACTCTCTTTATAAACAACTCTGGTAATGGCATGGCAAAAACAGATAATGGTGAAGATATCATCATAAAAAAAGAACATACAAATGGTGCCCATAATAAAGACAGAGTCATTATTCATATAGCTGACTATCGTCAGGGTATATTCTCTGGAGTTGTAGGCCATCTCATTTCAAGAAACAGAGAAATCTTTATTGCGATTCCAAAGAAAAAAACAAAGGACCATATAATCCTTCAGCTCATGGATGTTCCAGGAGAGATTGAGGTCTGTGCTCCAGATGATAAATCACTTGATTTTGATAAGAATTATTTTATTCAGCTGAAGAATAAATTTCACGGAAACAGACAGTCATGCATTATTACGGGAAGCTGTGATAAATATGATGAATCCTTTGACCTTGATAGAATCAGACTGCGCCATACTCTTCCCGTTGACTGGGATGATGTACCAATTAATGTCAGTGAAGCCCTTGAGGGGCTGCCCCATAAAAGTGAAGAAAAAAACAGAAGAGATCTTAAATCACTCTTTGCCGTCACCATAGATGGACCCTATTCAAAGGACTTTGATGATGCTATCTCACTTGAGGTTAAACGAAACAAATCAATTCTCTACGTTCATATTGCTGATGTATCAGCCTTTGTAACTCCAGGATCACAGCTAGACCAGGAGGCCTTTAAGCGTGCTACCAGTTATTACATAGGTAATGCTGTAATTCCAATGCTCCCTGAAGAGATTTCAAATGAGCTCTGCTCTTTAAAAGAAAAGGTTAATCGTTATTCAATGACAGCAGAGATGCATTTCAACAACAAGGGAGAGATGGTTCTTTACAATTTTTACAGAAGCACCATTAAGGTAAATCATAGACTCACCTATCAGGAAGCTGAAGATATGATTGAGGGCAAAAAAAGAGGTAAAACAGCAACCTTTGTTAAAAAGGTCAATGAACTCTCTCTCCTATTAAAAAAGCAAAGAATGACAACAGGACGAGTTGATCTCAACCTCCAGGAAACATCCATAGAATATGACGGCCAGAAGGCTGTTTCAATGAAACTCTCAGAACGCCTAAAAAGCAATATGCTCATCGAAGAATGCATGCTCAGTGCCAATGAAGCTGTTGCAAGAACCCTTCGTCTCAACTCTGTACCTTCATTGTATAGAGTTCATGAAGATATGGAAGATGAAAAGGTAACCTCTTTAACTAAATTTCTCAAAACACTGGGAATTAAATTCAGAGCCAGCGATAATAATGGCCTTGCTATACAAAAGATTCTTAATTCTATTCGAGATACAGAGACAGAAAATCTTGTTAACATGGTGGTCCTTCGGTCAATGATGCAGGCCAATTACGGTCCCGAACCCCTTGGCCACTTTGGTCTTGGCTTTACTGACTATACTCATTTCACCTCACCCATTCGACGGTATCCTGACCTCGTTGTCCACCGCTGTCTCAAGGCCTTAATTGACAGTGTTGAAGCTCCCTACAATAATGACAAGCTGGTATACCTTGGTGATCATTCCTCTGAGATGGAACGTCTTGCACAAAAGGCAGAAAGAGATATGCTCAAACTTAAATCCTGCAGACTCATGGAAGACAAGGTAGGCCAAAAATTTGAAGCTGTTATTAGCGGTGTTTCAAAGTACGGCTTTTACGTTACTCTTACTGATATGCCGGTAGAGGGAATGGTTCCCATGAGGGTTCTTACAGATGATTTTTATATGATTCAAGAAGATGATTACACATTGGTAGGCAAACGTTTTTCAAAACGCTTTAGAATTGGTGATCATCTTGACGTTACATTAACCTCTGTTGAAATAGAATTGATGCGAATTGATTTTGAACCAGCATAATAAAAACCATGAATTTCGTCATACACTTTCATCAGTCTAAAGAACCTCATTACGATATCATGATCGGGGGGGATGAGAACCTGGAAACATGGCAGGTTTCTGAAAAAGCATATTCATCCCTCTTTGATATAACAGAGGTTTCACAAAAAGAGATCTCTGCCAAGAAAATTCAAGATCACAGAGCATATTATTTAGATTACGAGGGGCCTATCAGTTGTGACCGAGGACATGTCACAGCAATGGATAAGGGGAATTGTACAGAAATACTCTTTACTGAAAATAAAAGAATCTACGCTCTTTTGGGTACAGTTATCAAGGGCACCCTGACCTTATTAAAAGACAATATGACCTGGCTCATTTCATTTATAAAAGAAAAATGATTAAGCAGTTTTGATGAATTTGATCATTTAATTAACACTACCAATAAAAGATCATGAGCTTCAATTTTTGATATAATGAAATGAAGAAATAAATATTAGATAATATTGTTATAAAGCATATATTCACTCTAATTAGTTTTAACAAAACCTTTTCACTTTAATGTTAAAAGTAATTAGTAAATAATATAATAGAAATGAAAAAGAGAAATATATATGGGATTTATTGGATTAAAAAAACCAAAAGAGCAATTAGTCAAAGAAAACATATCTATTGGTGACAAATTATTGCTTCCTCAGAACATACAAATAGAGAATAACCATGCTATGATTTTTTTTATTCGCCATATCGGCTGTCCCTTTGCTGAAGCAACTTTAAAAATGATTAATGAAAGAGTTACATTAAATCCTACAATTGATTATATTATAATCAGTCACGGAAATCATGATTCATATTTCAGTTGGCTGAAAATTATTAATATTGATAAAGATATTAAGCATTTCATTGATTCAGATAGAATCTTCTATGGGAATGCTGGCTTAGGTTTTTCTTCTATTTCACATTTTTTAAGCTTTAAGCCTATAACAGGAGTATTGAAACTGTTATTGAAGGGTATTAAGAATCGTAGCGCAGAAGGAACAAGATGGCAAAAAGCAGGTACTTTTTTAATCAAAAAAGACGGTACAATCCTATGGAACCATATTCCACAATATGCTGATGAATTACCATCTATAGATAGAGCTTTAAAAGTAATTGAAAATTAAAGGAATCATATGAATAATATAACATTAAATATAGAAAAAGATGTTTTTGGCGGTTTTGGCCTTGGTTATCATGATGGCAAAACCTGTTTCATTGAAGGTACTGTTTCAGGGGACACAGTTGAAGCCCAGATATATGAAGAAAAAAAGAACCTGATCTTTGGAACTGCCACAAAGGTTATTACTGCTTCAGAGGACAGAATCACAGCTCTGTGTAAAATTGCAAAACACTGTGGAGGTTGTTCATACCAGCATATTTCTTATAAAAAGGAATTGCTCATAAAAAAGCAGATCATTGAAGATTCACTCATGAGAATCGGCTCTCTTGATAAAGAATCCATCCCCCCTATTGAAACAATTTCTGGTGACCCCCAATTCTATAGAAGTCATGGTTTAGTAAAGATTAAAAATAATACTATAGGATTTTTCAAAGCCAGATCAAATGATCTTGTGCCTTTACCCCAGGAAGGTTGTCTTCTGATGCACAATGAAATCAATTCCTTTTGCACAAAAAATAATGAGAACTTAAATAATGAAGAGATAAAGATTGCTGTAGATGAAAATAAAAAAGTCATATGGCAAGAGAAATCAATAGTAACCGAAAAAATCAATGACATTACATATAGTAGATCACTTGAATTATTTTTCCAGGCCAATAGATTGCTTCGACAAAGAATGATTGATGAGGTAATAGAGCTCTGTGATTGCAACAAAGATGATATCATCTGTGATGCCCATTGTGGTGTTGGTCTATTTTCACTACCCCTTGCAAAAATAAGTAAGAGTGTTCGGGCCTTTGATATCAACAAAGAGGCTGTTAAGTTTGCAAAGAGAAATGCCAAGATCAACTCAATCAAGAATATTGATTTCTCTTCATTGGCATCCTCTCAGATTCATCCTCAAAGAGATCTGTCTGACATTGTTGTTCTTGATCCTCCACGAGGTGGTTGTGACAAGAAGACTAGAAAGACTATCATGGCAATGAAACCCAAAAAAATAGTCTATGTTTCCTGTGATCCTGCAACATATAGTAGAGACGTGAAGGATTTCATCACTGAGGGCTATAAATTAAAGAAGCTCTATTTCATTGATATGTTTCCACGTACCTATCATATTGAAATTATGAGTCTTCTTGAAAGACCTTAATCACTTACTGGTAAGTTTTCCTATTAATTCGCTAATAAATGCAATAAAACTACTCCACACTTTTCTAAACCACAGTATAAACTTGATAAGACCTGTTGCTGAATAATAGGTTCTTAATTCAGCAATCTTATCAAGTTCATCTTCAGTAAATTCAAGTCTCGTTGTATTCTCTTCTGTTTCAATTAGTAACTTTTCAAGATCACTCTTTGCTGACACCATGTGACACTCAATATCAGTCCATCCTAGATTTTTGCCAGCTTCAAGTCTTCTAAAGCCCGCTAAAAGCTCATAGTCATGATTTATAGTAATAGGATTAAGAAGTCCATGATTCATCATGGATTCCATCAAGGGGGCAAGATCTCCTGAGCTCTGTCTGATTCTGTCCTTTATAAGGATATCAGATATTTTCACCTTCATGTAAACCTCCAAAGCATAGGGATCAAAAACGACCAAGGCGTATAAAATTGATTAACTGTGCAACAAAGTACGATCCGATCAATAGAAAAAATGGCATCGTGATTAATACTATAAGAAATTCCGCTTTAGTAACAAGTCCCTTATGAAATACTTTTTTTCCAAAATAATTTAAATGATAATATTCGGGCTGTTTTGTTTTTCTATATACCCTTATAAATATTATTATTTTCATCAATAAAGCAACAACAAGAACAAATCCTGAAAGAATCCAAAGGAGAAAACTTAAATCAAGATTTTGAACCAGATCAGGTCTTTTAAAAGCAACAATACTCAGACCTATCATTATGAACATATTTGTGCCAGCTGTTATCACAAAACCACGAAAAGACCTTTTACCTCTACTAATGACGTACATTACTATAAAGGCAAGGTGTATTGCAAATGATATGAGGAATAGTAAAAACAGCAATGATATGATCATGTACAGAGAACCTCTGTAAGTAATTTATATATACTGTTTTTAATAAGTCAAGAAAGTTATAAAAATTCCTTTAAGTTTCGCCTTTTGCATCATTTTTTTTATTAAATAAGTAATTTTTAGATAAATATTCTTGATTATTCTATCTAAATTGTCATTAACCTTAATCGATTTATCATCAGTTATGCGAAAAGGGGGTGTCCTATTTTTTTCAATTTCAAAGGAAAATTCTTTTTTATAAAGACTGCTTAAAATACAAAAAACTTATAAATGAGAATGTTCCTCGCTATATCATTTTTTGATTGATGTCAAAATCGGTATCCAGTTCCAATATTAATTCTAAACCCATCAAGATTGTTACTAAGCTTTGGACCAGAGTCGAAATACTTCACAATTGTTTTAACGTAATCAGCATTTATGAACATATATATTCTCTTCGTAGTAGTAAAATTAACTCCAATTCCTCCATAAAAAGTGTAATGTTGACTATCTGTGAATTCTATTGAAAAACCAAGATTTAATAATAATGCAAACCTTCTGATTATAGGAATATTTCCTCTTAAGTTTAATTCACCAGTATAATGAGCTGTTCCAAAATATGAACCAGCTACAAAGCCAAGGCCACATTCAACAATATTATGGAAGAGACCAAACCATATTTTCAGACCACCACCTGGCTGAAATGCTCCTGGTGAAGTATTTTGGAATTCACGTAGGGAAAAAACTGCTTCTATAGAAATGTTTTCAAAATGCTCTTCTTTAGCTGTAGTATTTTCTTGAAGAATTTTATCTGACATAAAGTAAATATGTGCTTCAGAATGATTTTTAAATGTTTTAGTAACCTGTATAAAACCTACTTCCTTTTTTTTAGAACTTTTATTATTATAACTATTCTTTTTTTCTTTAAGAACATACCGCTGACCGACTTTAACACCTGAATTCGACCCTCGTCCTAATTTTAATTTTCTATATTTAACTGCATATAAGGGTGCTTCCACTGGAAATAATATCTTTAATTTTTTTAAAACTTTTTTTTCCAGGTTGTACAAAGCTCCTTCAAAACTACTTTTCTCATCATCTTCACCTAAAAAACTGCTTGAATTGGAATCACTTGAAGCTCCATAGGCTAACACATTATGGAAAATCATTTCTCTTCCTTCTTCTACTTTGATTATTTTTAATTTTCCTGAAATTGCAGTTTTATAGTAATATACTTGATACCATACTTTTTTTGATTTCTTTTTTCCATTTACATAATAATATTCTGTTTTATATTTACGCCTTGTTGTAATATATGAACGAACTTTAACATCATCTAATGCTATCAAGAAATGAATATTACGCATTAGCATATTATCAGAATCATCGCTATTGGTTAAACCGGTCTGTTTCTTTAGAATTCTCTTTAAAATCTTTGCAGCTAATTTTCTGTCAATAAATTCAAAACGACGATCCTTTAACAAAATAGTTTCAAGTAAATAGGTATAAAGAGGACCCTTATTTGAATCAATTATGCCAATTTTTTTTCTTTTAAACGTAATATTACCAACAACATCGGATTTTGTTAAGCCGGCTTGTCTCTTTATCAGTTCTTGTTGAAGAAAATATTTCATTTTTCCAGATTTATCTTTATTTTTTTTTGATTGCTTTGATGGCTTGGTGTTATTAATAAATTCGTTTATTTCGTTCTGTAAAATTTCATTATCTGAAGCTAATAATACAGATGCACAAAAAAAGGTAACTACGGTAAGAAATAAAAACTTCTTCATTATTCCATCCTCAAGTTGAAAATATAATATATTTTTCTTAATGTCTTAATTAAATATTCTGATTCAAAAGATTTTTTTTGGGGTATTTTGTAAAGAAATATATTATAATTGTATTATACAGGAAAATTCTCCTAATAAAAATCTGTTCAGATTCATATCTTCTGTCAAAGAATAATCTGTATAGTTGTCCTGGATTGGTTAAGTGAGTGGGTTTCAATGAAGGATTAATTGTCTTAGAAAAGTTAAGAGACCATCAGAAGAGACGTTTTCTATTACAGGAAAGACAGAGCTGTGATTTACTAGTAAAGTATACAACCAATATCTTTCATTAAATACATAATAAAAGATATTAATCTCTACCCCTTTTAATTTTTCTTAAAAGATGTCGGGCTCGTTTATTCTTAGGATCAGTACCAAGTGCTTTGTAAACGTAATAACGAGCTTTCTTTATATTATTATGAGAGTAATACATCTTTCCCAGATATACGTAGGCATTGGTATGACTAGGATCAAGCTCAATTATTTTCAGCAGATGATCTCTTGCAAGAACCTCTTTAGGCTGAGGATTATTATAATAAAACAATGCAAGATAATAATGACAATCAACAGAATAAGGATTTAATTTAATCGCTTTTTTTGCATAGGTAATACCTTCAGCCCTAAGGAGAGATCTCTTTTTTTTGGGTAATCTTTTATAATTAACCTCAATAAATCTAATTCTGGTGAAGTTTTTCAAGAGATCATATTTATCCTGATTATCATAGAGAAGAGATAAATTATTATATGCCTGTGAAAATTCATGAGCTGCAAAACGAAGCATCTTCTGTTTTAAATAAATCTTACCCATAGAAAGATGAGCCTCAGCATTATCCTTATCAAGCTCTATAGCTCTCTTATACTGAGCAATGGCACGTCCAGTTCTTCCGGTTCTCATGAAATAATGACCTCTACGAACATGAACCCTGGAATCAAAGACATTCTTTCCCCTGATTCGCCTTACCACTCTATCTCCCGGTGCAGAGAGCTTAAAATTACCCACACCAATAAGCATATAGCCCAGTGAAGCACTGGTAAAAATCCTCTGAACCTTTAAGCGGGAGACAATTTTATTAGTGCTATTTATAACAAATAGAGTATCCCCCTTTCTGATTCCCTGAAATGTATAAAGGCGAACAGAGGCACGCTGCTTAGATCTCACCTGATTCATAAGATTATTCCGGGGAATTCGTTTTCTCGTTGAGAGAGATAAAACTCTGCCAACTATCTTTGCTTTCCACCCGGGAACCTGATTTTGGTAATAAAAAATACGTGTATACTCTGAACCATAGTAACGATATTTTGCCAAAAGAGGACTACAGGTAAATAATATTAAAAATACAGCTAAAAGTTTTCTCATTTTTTAAGCATCCTCATAGGATTTAAGGGAGTTACATACTTTCTAATCTCAAAATGTAAATGGGCTCCAGTAACAGCACCGGTTTTTCCTGACAAGGCAATCCGCTGTCCCTGCTTAACCCTATCCCCCTTTTTAACCAAAAGCTTTTTATTGTGAGCATAGACAGTTATATAGCCACCACGGTGACTGACGATGACCATATTACCATAGGGACTTTTCCATCCACTAAAGGTAACCTTTCCTGAAGCTGAAGCATTTACAGCTGTTCCAACAAATGCTCCAATATCTATGCCACAATGAAACTTTCTCTTGCCAGTAAAGGGATCACGCCTGTTTCCAAAACCCGAGGTAATGACTCCTTTAATGGGCCATATAAAACGAGTGCCCTTACCTTTTCTTAATTTTTTAAAGGCATAGTACTCATATCCCCTTCTTGGAATTTTTGCATTTTTATAGGTTTTAGCCTCAATAGTTCTCATCGCTCCAGGAATAAAGATTTTCTTTCCTCTATAGATTTTGTTATTTCTTATAAAATTTGCAGAACGAATCTTCTGAGATGGAACCCTGTAGATTTTAGATATCTTACTGAGAGTGTCACCCTTTCGTACCCTATGATATCTTCCTACTCTGCTGGGAATTTTTAGTCTTTTGCCAACTGATAAGGATCCTGGATTTCGTAATTTATTTAAAGAGATAATATAACTCTTTTTTACTCCAAAACGCTTTGATATCTTCCAGAGATTATCACCACGTCTTATACGGTAGGTCGTTAGATACCAGCGTTTATCACTTCTGCGAAGTTTTTGCAAAACATCAATTCTCGATATATTTTTTCGTTTATATCTTTTATTTTTTTTAGGGGTTGAGGATGAGAACCTTTTATAAACTCTTTTCTTTTTGTAAGACCGGAAGCTCTTTTTTCTCTGCACCTTTGAAGGAACAGGCTTCAGGTTATCATCAATTGTCTCATCAAAGAAAACACCTTTAATAGAGCCAGTAGAATCTGATGATTTTTTAATAACAACGACATCTCCCCCCAGAAGAGTGGATGTAATACTAAGAGATAATGACAGTATAATTATTGTTAAAACCGATTGTATTTTCATATATATAAAATCGGTTCTAAAATACGAAGCCTTAAGACCTTTTTCTAGTCAGGAAGTTTCTTAAACTGCCAGTTTATAGCTTTTTTTGTAAGATATTTCTCATATTTTTCAACATCACTAAAGTGCAATTGATAGGGAGAATCAAAGTGTTCACAGTCACCATCTTCTGTTCCATGGGTTCTGCATATTTTAGGTCTCGTATTGTAAATGCCGCAGCGTTTATCATCTAGCTGCTTGGTACAGGGTGTTCTAAATTCAATAAACCATTTATGCCAGTGGTCTTGAAATATTGCTACATTTTCATGAAGGAGATACCACCTGATATGATCATAGTCCTGCTTTGATACTGGTTTGTCAATTTCAATGGCTAGATATCCGCAGCAGGTGCCACCACAGACTTCACAGGGTGCCTTATATGTTTCTTTCATAGAGTTCCTTTCAATATTTTTTTTGTCATAGTTTCAATCCCCAATTATTAATCAAGGTTTTTCTCTCTGTTGATTTCAATGAAACCTAAATAATCAAAATTAACTTGACGCATTTTTTAATTCAATTATTAAAAGATTATATAAAAAATATAAGTTGAGTTAACAATGAACCTACATATAAAATTTCCCAAAAGAATATACATCCTCTTTACTTCACTCATATTGATGCTAGCGATATGCACCATAACAGCAATAAAATATGCTCAGGCAGCACCACAACTCTCAGGAATTCTAAATCCACATAAGGTGTTTAAAACAAGAGAGGATTACTACAACCATGTTCTAAATAATATATCCTTTAAAGAACTCCATGTTGAAAAGGTAACAATACGACATGGAGACAATTACTGGAAAATTGCAAAACGTAATAACACAAATATAGATTCATTAATTGCAATAAATCCTTATTGGAATGACCTCTTAGCAAGAAGTAATGATACATTGCTGGTTCCTAATAAAAAAGGAGCTCTCATGTTTATAGGGCATCCCAGTGACGTCTCTGTTTTGAAAAAAAAATACAATATCACTGATAAAGAAATTATCATAGAAAAACTACCTCGACTATATAGCCTTAAATCACCCTTTCTAAAAAAGAGAAAACCTATAGCGGTTTTCGTTAAGAATCTGAAGCCCTGTTTGAAATTTCTACCGCAAAACCTGGCTCACCAATATACCTTAAGAGAAACTTTCAGATCTCCCCTTGGAGGTCGCTTTTCTTCATTTTTTGGCAGTAGACGACACCCGATTTTCAAAAGAAGAAGATTTCATAATGGCCTTGATATTGCTGCTCCCTATGGCACCTGGGTTGGAGCATCCAGAAGTGGCATAGTTATAGCAACAGGCTGGATGGGGGGCTATGGTAAGGCCATCATCATTCGACATAAAAATGGATACAAAACTCTCTACGGTCACTTATCAAGAATACATACCCGTAGAGGCAAATGGGTTAAAGCAGGTACACTCATTGGCAAGGTAGGCTCAACTGGCTATTCAACAGGCCCTCACCTGCACTTCACACTGTGGCATAATGGACGTCTCATGAATCCAATGAAAATATTATGGTAAAAATATGACAATCTCAAAGAATGAAATTATAAAAGAAGCTCAAGAGCTCTCTGAATCAATAAACAACAGTGATATTTTCAAAGAATATCAGGAAAGAAGCAGAGAGATTGCAAATGATGTTGAAGCCCAAAATCTTCTACAAAAACTTTATCAGGTGGGCCAAGAACTTTCAGGAGTTGAAACTGATGACAGCATTTTAAAATCTGCATCAGAAAAAGACATGGTCACAAAGGAGCTCGATAACAACCAGAAGGTTAAGGACTTTTTATTAGCACAAAAGCAATATATAAATCTGATGCAGCAGGTCGTTGAAAACATACGGAATCCAAAAGTTGAATAAAAAATTTTAATTCAAGATTCTTATTTTCAAGAAAATATACTTTAAAAATTAGACATTAATAATAATTTCATTTATATTAATAACAATAAAGATAGTTGAGTGAATCCATATGAAATATACAAAAAAAAACACAAAGAAATCATATTTAAATATATTCTTTTATTTTAAACTGATAGGAATCGTAATATTTTCAACATTTGACATCGTAATAACTGCAATTATCTTTATCTATGAACAAATTAAGGGCTATATAAAGGGCACTGGATTTGAAGATTATATAAATAAATATCTTAAAATAAAACATAATAAAAGAAAAGAAAATATTTCAGTACTATCAAAGGATACTGCAATTGATACTGATATAAATGTTGATTCTAAAGAACCTCATCTGTCCAAAGAACAAAAAAAGATCTTTCAGCAGGCTTTTACCTGGATGAAGCTGAGCGCAGAGACACCAGAGAGTAAAAGAAAATACAAGAGATCTGTTGAAAAACTTATTAAGATTAACAACATCTCATGGGTATGGGTAAAAAAAGAATACGATAGATACATATCTAAACATATAAAAATGATGGCGAAACCATTTTCAAAGAAAAATCTAAAAGAAAAATCAGTAAAAAAACTTATTACCTATTATCAGGAACCAACAAAAAACAACTTTATATATCTGTGTAATCATATAAAAAAGCTCAATAAGGACAGCTTTAAAGCAATCTTAGACCTTCTCCATATTATGGACTCCCGCTTATGGGCTCAGGTAGCCTCAGAACTCAACTAATTCCTTTTTACCTTAATTAATTCACTTGAAAAATAACAGTTACAGAGTAACAGTGCACATCTATAAAGTATGAGGAGATTTTTCTATGAAAAAAGTATCCATTATTGGAGCAACAGGATTTGGCGGATTAGGGCTCATTGAGATTCTTTTAAGGCATCCTGAATTTGAAATAAATCAACTTGTAGCTCGTAAAGATGTTGGTAAAAAAGTCAGTGAGGTCTTTCCTCATCTTGAGGGTCATTGTGACACTATGATTATTGGACCTGAAGATGCAAATCTTGATGATACTGATCTGTGTATCTTTTCAACACCAGACAGAGCAGGTATGACTCTAATTCAGCGATACTATGACAAAGGTATTCCTGTAATTGACTTTAGTGGTGACTTCCGATTCAACAGTGTAGAAGACTATAAAATTTATGCACAAAACAAATCCATGGAAACGGAACATCTTGCAGCCCATCTTATAGAAAAATCAGTATATGGACTTCCAGAGAAAAATAAAGAATCTATTAAAGATTCAAAGATAATAGGCAATCCCGGTTGTTTTGCAATAGCCATGATTTTAGGTCTCTTGCCAGCGGTGAACAAAGATATTCTTGCTCAATCACCAATTACATGTAATGGAATTACCGGTGTATCTGGAGCAGGAAAGAGTTCCGGTGAAATGAACCTCTATCCTCAAAGACATGAGAATATGAATACCTATAGAGAAGGCAAACATCAGCATCTGGTTGAGGTAGAAAATCAGTTAAATAAAGAAAATAATGGAGACGTGAAGATTTTATTTATTCCTCACCTTGCACCAATAAACAGAGGAATACTTATGACTTCAACTGCTTTGTTAAAAAAGCCAATCACCTCAAAGGAAGTAGAGAATCTTTATAAGGAATATTACAAGAATGATCCTTTTGTACATATTACATCGCGATCACCTCATACAGCAGATGTCAGAGGATCAAATAGATGTGAGATAAGACCCTTTGTTGACGAAAGAACAGGAGTCTTTTATGTTACTTCAGTAATTGACAATCTATTAAAGGGACAATCGGGCAATGCAGTACAAATTGCCAATATAATCTTTGGTTTTGATGAAAAAATGGGACTTGATATACCGGCTTTTTATCCATAATTACAGTTGACGTAATACTTTTTTAAAATATACTATACTCAAGAGCTTATAGAATAAAGGACCAGTAAATGTCAAAAAAAATCGACAGCGGAATCATAGCATCCCCTGGAATTCGTATAGGCAAGGCCTATGTGTACAAGGGAAATAAAATAATCATTCCCAAATATATGATTAAGGATGAAGAGGTTGAATCAGAACTTGGCAGATTCAATACAGCTCTAGATAAAACAAAAAAAGAGATTACTGAAATACAAGAACAGATAGCGAGCAGTTTATCAAATGATATGGCAGATATATTCTCCAGTCACCTCATGGTACTTGAAGATCCTCTCATTGCTGATAAGGCTGTTGAAATAATAAAAAATGAAAAGAGAAATGTTGAATGGGTCATCAATGATATCTCTTTAGAACTGATCAACAGTTTAAATACCATTAAGGATGATTATCTCAGAGAAAGAATCATTGATATATCAGACATTCACAAACGACTTATTGGAAATCTCCAAAAGCGTGATAATACCGCTTTATCTGACATTGCAGAAGAGGTAATCATTTTTGCTCCAGATCTCACCCCATCTGAAACCGCTGTCATGAACAAAGAAACTATTAAAGCCTTTGTTACAGATAAAGGGGGCAAAACCTCACATACAGCTATTATGGCTCGAGCCTTAGAAATTCCTGCAATCGTTGGTACAATAAACGCAACATCCATGGTTAAAAATGGTGATATAGTTATTGTAGATGCAATAAATGGACAGATAATCATTAACCCTACAGAAGAAGAGATTGTAGAATATAAAAAATCTGCTAAGGATCATCAACTTCTAGAGATCGAACTTGAAAAACTCACCAATCTTCCAGCCCAAACTACTGATGGTGAAGACATCTTCATCTATGGAAACATTGAAATACCGGAAGAAAAAAAGGTTATAAAGGATCATGGAGCTCAGGGTATTGGACTCTTTAGATCAGAATTTCTATTTCTCGACAAAAATCTGCCAGATGAAGAAAGACAGTTTCAGGAATACAAAGGTGTTGCAGAATTTTTTAATCCATTTCCTGTAACTATCAGAACCATTGATGTTGGTGGAGATAAGGTCTATGCCTATGACAAAGCTTATAAAGAAAGAAATCCCTTTTTAGGATGTAGAGCTATTCGTTTTTCACTGGCAAATGAAGATCTTTTTCGAATTCAAATAAGAGCAATCCTGAGATCAAGTCATTACGGATTTGTAAAACTGATGTTTCCCATGATTACAACAGTTGAAGAGATGAAAAAAGCCAGGGCCATAACTGAAGAGATCAAAGTAGAATTACGGGAAAAAAATATTCCCTTTGATGAAGATATTCAAATTGGCATCATGATAGAGGTGCCCTCAGCAGCAATCAATGCAGACGTCCTTGCAAAGTATTCTGACTTTTTCTCAATTGGCACCAATGATCTGGTGCAATATATTCTTGCAGTTGATAGAATCAGTGAAAAAATAGCATATCTCTATAATCCTTTAAATCTTGCTGTGCTGAGGTTTTTAAAAAAACTAGTCAAGGTTTCAAATGACTTCGAGGTGCCACTCTCCATTTGTGGTGAAATAGCAGGAGAACCCCAATATTCCATGATTCTTCTAGGACTTGGTTTTAGACATCTTTCAATGAGTCCTGTATACATGTATCAGGTTAAAAAGATAATTCGCTCAATTACCATTAAAGAATGTGAAGCTCTTGTAGAAGAACTCCTTGAGATTGAAGATACAGAGGAGATTGAAAAGGTTGTAAGAGCCAAATTTAAAGAAAAATTTCATCTTATATCATAATGAAACTCTACAAAGAACTTGCATCCCATTATTTTTCAATCGAAAATAAAAGCCGTGATATAGAGGATGATATATCCTTTATCAGATCTTTGCTTCTTAATAAAACTTCACCTGCTCTCCTTGATCTTGGATGTGGAACCGGAGAACACGTTGATAGATTAAACACTTACGGCATACGATGTACAGGTATTGACAGCAGCCAGGAAATGCTCAACATTGCTCGTCAGCGCTATAATACAAATAAAATAACTTTTCTCCACAATGACATAGCATCCTTTGATTTCTATGAAGAATTTGATCTTATCACCTGTCTCTTCGGATCATTTAATTATTTAATGAAAAATGAAACTATCGAAACTGCTCTATGGAACACCTACAGAGCACTGAAAACCGATGGCATGGCTCTCTTTGAGGTATGGAACAGCTATCCTATTGAACAGATTAAGACAAAGAAAATGACTCATGTGTCATCAACACCAACCAATGACAATGGTGTCATAGAAAGATATAGAGGCTTCACACGATTAAATAATAGAAAAGAAACTATTGTTCAGGTTGATTATAAATATATTATTTCAAATATTGGATCATCCAGAGAATTAAGCGATATGCATATGATGCGGGCCTTTTCAAAGGATGAGATAACAGGGATAATAGAGAAAAATGGCTTTAAGATTCTATCAATTTACTCCAATACCCTAAAAGACCCCTATAAGGATACTTCAAATAAGATACTCATTCTTTTCACCAAAGAGTAAAATATTATTCTAACTACAGAGTAGTTTTCTTGTAATAGCAAATATTCATCACTAAATTAAAGAATCCCAATAAAAAATCCCGGTATTTCATTGAAATAACCGGGATTATATATCTTTGTAACTAAAAAATTACTGTCTAATCTCAGAGCCATTCTCACTTGTAGGTGGAATACTCCAATCTCCGAAGGTCTCTTTCCAACGATCATAGAGAACCTTGGTTTTATCATGATCCTTGAAAAAATCCTCAGGCTTTGACAAAGCCAGGAAGAAAACCTCTTCCATGGTACTTACTGGATGAAAAAACATCTGTTTTCTCACATATTCAGGTATCTTCTCAAGATCTTTTTCATTTTCCTTAGGAAGAATTACGTGATATATATCACCACGATGAGCAGCTAAAACCTTTTCTTTTAAACCGCCAATAGGAAGAACCTTTCCTCTCAGAGTAATCTCACCGGTCATAGCAACATCAGATCGAATTGGAATTCCACTGAGTAGTGAAGCAATTACCACTGCCATTGTAATACCAGCTGATGGTCCATCCTTTGGAATAGCTCCTTCAGGTACGTGGAGGTGAACATCAAAATCCTTCAAATATGTTTCTTCAATAGAAAAGAATAGCTGATTTGCCTTTACAAAGGTATAGGCAGCTTTAGCAGACTCCTGCATAACCTCACCAAGCTTTCCTGTAAGTGTAAGATTTCCCTTACCTTTAATTAATAAAGCTTCAATGTTAAGAATGTCTCCGCCAACCTCAGTCCATGCAAGACCATTGGCAAGACCAACTTCATCATTCTTATCTCTTTGACCAAATTGAACCTTTATTGGTCCTAAATATTCTTTGAGAACTTCTGGGGTTATCACTTTATTGAAATCATCACCCTCTTTAACTACTTCACGGGCAACCTTTCTGCTCATCTTGGCAATGACCCTTTCAAGACTTCTGACACCTGCTTCTCTGGTGTAATGTCTAATTAAAAAGAGTAATGCTTCATCATCACAGGTGATATTCTCAGGCTTAAGACCATTTTCAATGATCTGCTTACTAAGTAAAAAGTTTTTTGCAATATTTAGTTTTTCAGGCTCTGTATAGCTTGAAATTTCAATGAGCTCCATTCTATCCATCAGAGGTGCTGGAATCTTATGGCCAGCATTGGCAGTTGTTATAAACATAACATCAGATAGATCGTATGGAACCTCCATATAGTGATCAGCAAAGCTATTGTTCTGCTCAGGGTCAAGAACCTCCAAAAGTGCTGAGGAAGGGTCTCCTCTGAAATCCATTGACATCTTATCAATCTCATCAAGAAGGATTACTGGATTCTTTGATTCAGCCTTTTTGAGCATTTGAATGATTCTACCTGGTAGAGCTCCAACGTAGGTTCTTCTATGGCCTCTAATCTCAGCCTCATCCCTTACTCCACCGAGAGACATTCTAACAAATTTTCTTCCAAGAGCTCTGGCAACAGATTTTCCCAGTGATGTTTTACCAACCCCTGGAGGGCCTACAAAACAGAGAATCGGTCCTTTGAGCTTTTTAGAAAGCTGACTTACTGCTATATATTCAACTATGCGTTCTTTAACTTCATCGAGGCCAAAGTGATCTTCATTAAGGATAGCCATTGATTTATCAATATCTTTTATATCCTTTGTCTTCTTATGCCAGGGAACATCCCTTAACCACTCAATATATGTTCTTACAACAGCTGATTCTGCAGACATTGGGGGCATTTTTTCAAGACGCTTTATCTCCTGATATGCCTTTGTTTTGGCCTCTTCAGACATCTTTGTATCTTCAATTGATTTCTTGAGTTCTTCTATCTCATCAACATCATCCTTAGACTGGCCAAGTTCTTTTTTGATGACCTTCATCTGTTCGTTGAGATAATATTCCTTTTGGGTACGTTCCATCTGTTTGCGAACCTGACCCTGAATCTTTTTCTCGATAAACATAACCTCTATCTCGCCATTGATAAGTTCAATGAGACGAGACATTCTCTCTGATGGATTCCCAATATCAAGGATGGATTGTTTAAATTCAATTCTCATATCAATATGAGATGCAATGACATCTGAAAACTGAGAAAGCTCTTCAATTGAATTTGCTGTGGTTAAGGCCTCTTTAGGTACCTTTTTATTGAGTTTGATATATTTTTCAAAGGAGTCAGCAAGAGATTTCTTCATAGCATACTCTTCTGGTCCCTGGTCAACATCCCTCTCTATATCTTTAATAGATACCTGCTGGAGTTCTTCTTCCTCTTTTAAATCTGAGATATAGGCTCTCCGTACACCTTCAACAAGAACCTTTATGGTTCCATCTGGAAGCTTTAAGAGCTGAAGAATCTCAGCAACAGTACCAACACTATAAATATCATCCATAGCCGGTTCAGAGATTTGTGCATCTTTCTGTGTTGCAAGAATGATAAAGCGATCATTCTTCATTGCACTATCAAGGGCCTTGACTGATTTCTCTCTTCCTACAAATAAAGGCACTATCATATGGGGAAATACTACTACATCACGAAGAGGCAGTAGTGGATATTCTTTATCAAAATCTATACTTTTACTCATTCAAAACCCTCGTTATTAAATAAGATATGGAGCCAAGACTTCCCTAGGCAGATTTTTCCTCTTCACTGTAGGTAATCTCAGGTTTTTTCTTCTTTCTAACCATATCTTTATCAATCTTAATTTTTACAATATTTTCTGATGATGGAACTTCATACATTAGATCAAGCATGAGGCTCTCAAGAACAGATCGGAGTCCCCGGGCACCTGCAGCTCTTTCCATTGCAATTTTTGCTACCTCAGCAATAGCATCACTGGTTAATTCAAGCTCTGCATCTTCGAAGTCAAACATAGCCTTATATTGCTTTACAAGAGCATTCTTTGGCTCTGTTAAAATTCGAACAAGAGTATCTTCATCGAGATCTTCTAAGATCGCAAGAATTGGAATTCTACCAACAAACTCAGGAATAAGACCATATTTCATTAAATCTTCAGGTAAAATCTCTTTTAATACATTCTTTGATTTAATCTCTGCAGAGGATTTAATATCAGCACCGAAACCAAGTGACTTGTTTCCGATTCTTTTCTGAATTACTTTATCAAGGGCAACAAATGCTCCACCTACAATAAAGAGAATATTCTTTGTATCAATAGAAATAAATTCCTGATGAGGATGTTTTCTTCCACCCTGAGGAGGTACATTTGCCACAGTACCTTCAATAATCTTCAAAAGAGCCTGCTGTACACCTTCACCAGATACATCTCTGGTAATAGATGGGTTATCAGATTTTCTGGAAATTTTATCAATTTCATCTATATAGATAATTCCGATTTCTGCTTTTTTAATATCACCATTGGAGTTTTGAATCAATCGAAGCAATATATTTTCAACATCTTCTCCAACATATCCTGCCTCAGTTAATGAGGTTGCATCAACAATAGCAAAGGGTACCTGAAGTATTCTTGCCAGTGTTTGAGCTAGTAAGGTTTTTCCTGATCCTGTAGGTCCTGCTAAGAGAATATTACTCTTTTCAAGCTCAACATCATTACTTCTCATCTTATTATTCGTAAAAATACGCTTATAATGATTATATACTGCAACAGAAAGAACCTTTTTAGCATCATCCTGACCAATTACATATTGATCAAGAATATCCTTAATATCTTTTGGCTTTGGAAGACTGCTGAAATTTTCTTCAAAATTTACATCATTATCTTCAGCAACTATTTCATTACATAATTCTATACATTCATCACAAATATATACATCTGGTCCGGCAACCAGTTTCTTTACAACTTCCTGACTCTTGCCGCAAAAAGAGCAATAAAGTTTCTGTTTTGTATCTTTCTTTTTTGATGTCATGAAATCTCCCTGCTTATTTTTTCTCAATAACCTTATCTATAATACCATATGCCATGGCATCAGCTGCTGACATGAAATTATCTCTATCAACATCATTTTCAATCTTTTCAACTTTTTGACCTGTATGATGAGCATATATGCCATTGAGAAGCTTTTTAGTCTTTATAATTTCCTGAGCATGAATCTCTATATCTGATGCCTGGCCCTGGAAACCTCCCATTGGCTGGTGAATCATTATTCTTGAGTTAGGCAATGCAGACCTCTTTCCAGCTGCACCAGCAGCAAGAAGCAATGAACCCATTGATGCTGCCTGACCAAGGCATATTGTTGCTACATCAGGTTTAATATACTGCATTGTATCATATATTGCCATTCCTGATGTAACAACTCCACCTGGAGAGTTAATATAGAGGAAGATATCCTTATCAGGATCTTCGGCTTCAAGAAAAAGCATCTGCGCTATAATAAGACTGGCAATAGGATCATTTACCTGGTCTCCCAAAAAAATAATTCTATCTTTTAATAATCTTGAATAAATATCATAGGAACGTTCTCCCCTGCTTGTCTGCTCAACTACCATGGGAATTAATGTCATTTGTTTCTCCTAATATGTGACAACAGTTAGTTGTTATCTTTTCAATTTTGTTACAGCTCACTCTAAAATACTTCAATCAAACTATAATGTACTGCATACATTTTAAATCGGCAACTATTATGCCAATCACTCACCTATTTTTGAAAAAAATTGAATATCAATTACCTGCTTTAAGGTATTCTTCAAGAGTAATAGCCTTAGATTTTTTGATCTTTCCCTTTTCATAGATAAAATCCATTGCACTATCAAGAAGAAGCTCGTGTTCAATGTTCTCTCTTGAATTATTCTCTTTAATAACCTCTTCAACCTGTTCTTTTGTCTGTCCCTGCTGAGTGGCCCAGCTCTCTATGAGCTTGTTATACTGCTCTTCATTAACTTCAAGTTTTTCCTCTCTGGCAATATCTGATAAAGTCAGAGTTGTTTGTATTGATAATTCAGCCTCTTCCATAAGTTTGGCTTCAAATTCATCTTTTGCAATGCCAAGGACCTCAGCAAACTGTTCAATATCATCTGCATAGTAACCAACTCTTTGCTGAGTTTTCTTGAAAATTGCACCCATTTCAGTCATAATCATAGACTTAGGGATATCATAGGTACTGCTTTCAACAATGGCTCTTATTATCTGAGATTTTGCATCACCTCGAGTTTTTTGATCAACATACTGCTCTAATTGCTCTCTCACCTTTACTTTCATATCATCAACAGTTTCAAAATTTATCTGTTTTACAAATTCATCATTTAATTCAGGAAGATCCATGTTCTGGATATCAAGGGCATGTACATTATATTTTACCTTTTGACCTGCAAGGTCTTCAATATAATAGTCCTTAGGGTATTTTACTTCTACCTCTTTCTCTTCATCCTTTTTCATTCCAACAATATGCTTATCAAGGGCTGAGGAATCCTTGCTCTTTCCAACAACAATGGTATATTCTCGTGATCCATCACCCTCTTCTTCTTCAGTTGGTTCATGATCAAGACGCTTTACCTTGATTTTAACCATGTCACCATTTTCAATAGTTTCATCATCTGTCTTTGGTGCTGTTACAGCCATTCTTTCTCTATAGGTGTCAATTTCAGCCATAACATCATCATCCGACACCTTGCAGACAGTTTCATCTGCTGCTATATCTATGTATTTGCCAATCTCAACTGATGGCATAACATCAAAAACAGCCTTAAATGTAAAGCTCTGATCTCTCTTTATTTCATTAAAATCATAGTATGGACGATCTATTGGAGTCATTTGTGTTTCATTAATCGCTTCAAAGAAGAATTTCTGCACAAGGGCCTCTATTGCTTCCTGATCAGCTTCATTCTGATAGCGCTGTTCAACAATTGGCATTGGAACCTTACCCTTTCTAAAACCATCAACCTTAACATTTTTCTGTATTTTTGCAAAAACTGTCTTATATGCTTCAGCAACCTGATCAGCAGGAACCTCAATCTCAAGCTCCATCTGAGCGTTTTCTAATTTTTTTTCAACAATATTCAATGTACTTACCTCTTTATTTTGGATATATTATTTATCTGTGTAACATATTATAATTCTCAATAGTGATGTACAGATGGTATGTTTATGTGAATTAATCTATAAAATGAGACATATAAATTGAGTCAAACATTTTTTTCGGTATGGGATTAAATAAAAAAAAGGGGATGCATATGCATCCCCTTTTTATGAGCGGGAAACGGGATTCGAACCCGCGACGTCAACCTTGGCAAGGTTGCACTCTACCACTGAGTTATTCCCGCTTAAATTGCGAGTGAAGGGAATCGAACCCCCACGCCTTGCGGCACTAGATCCTAAGTCTAGCGTGTCTGCCTAGTTCCACCACACTCGCCGATCGAATGACATAATTATTTTTTATAATATTTTTGCAAGCAATTTTTTTCTAAAAAATAAATTTCGTTTTTTTTTAATGACAACCCTTGCCTGAACAACCTTTTTTTCGATAAATTCTTTTAAGGTTCTGACCTTTCGTTTTCTTCAAACCTATTTTGCTATTGTGACAACTGGCACAACTACGAAATATTTTCTTTCCACCGGGAAGCTTTTTATGCTGTCTCCACTGCTTTGGAGTTGCATCAAGAACTCCAGCAAGAGAAATTGCTGCAAACAAAACAATGATAAAAGTAATAATTCTTTTTTTCATATTATACCTCATTAAAATCAAATTAAGTTTCTCAGAAGGAACGGTCAAGAAAAATTTATAGACTTTGCATCATAAGATCATAGAAATGACTTAAAATAAAACAAAGTGAAAACTATGAATATAAAAGAACATATAATCTATGAAGACAATCACATTATTGTGATAAACAAACCAAATGGTATCTTGACACAGGGAGACTACAGCGGTAGTGAATCTCTCTTTGATTTACTAAAAAAGTATATAAAGGAATCACGCAATAAGCCGGGTGATGTATATCTTGCAATGATACATCGTTTAGATAGACCTGTGAGCGGATTACTGGTATTTGCCACCACAAGCAAGGCTGCGGCACGCCTCAATAAATCTTTTTTATCTCATGAGGTAACAAAAATATATTTTGCTCAATCACATGACAATTCACCCAATATTGTCCCCAATAGCTGGATACAAAGCAAAGGTTATTTATCTCGAAAAAGGGACACATCCCACTTTTCATTAAAAAAACAACAAAACAGTCAAAGTGCTGAGTTATTCTATAATGTCATTGATTTTCATGACACTTCTTTGTCATGCCTCATCAAACTCATAACTGGAAGAAAACATCAAATAAGGGCTCAACTAAAATCATTGGGATTACCCATTATTGGTGATGAAAAATACGGCAGCAAAAAACTTTTTCACGGTGAAATCTGTCTTCACAGCTCTTATCTATCCTTTGAACATCCTGTTTTAAAAGAAACAATGAATTTCTATACAGAGCCTCCTGTACATTTCAAAGAGGTTCCTCAGAACCTTAAGGGTGCAATAGAATCAGCCATAAAAGAACTTGATTTTAATTCAAACAACAAAGGTGATAGTAAAAAAGTAAAAAGTAAAAAGTGAAAAGAATTTTAACTATTTATTAATAATAATATAACACTGAATATTATGTAATCTGCAAAAATCACGATATAACCATTGAAATACTTGTTACGATACTTTTAACTTTAGATGTTCAACTTTAGACTTTTCTCTATCAGATTTCACATTGATTTCATAATCAATATATAAATTATATATAATACTAAATTGACAAAGGATCCACCATGTTTACCAGAGTTTTTTCAGAGATAGACCTTAAGGCGATAAAATTTAATATTGATCAGCTCAGATCCCTCATGCCAAAGGGAATGAAGATACTTATACCTGTAAAGGCAGATGGATACGGCCATGGGAGCATCAGGGTATCACAGTATATCGAGAAGAAGAAGCTTGCTCATATGCTGGGAGTAGCTTCCCTGGAGGAGGCAGTTGAACTGCGAAATGCCGGGGTCACCATGAAGATTCTAATTCTTGGTCACATCCTCCCTAAAACAAAGATGTACCAGACTCTCATTGACTATGACCTCATTCAAACAGTGAGTGATTTTGACATTGCCGAAAAAATATCGAACCACTGCCTGAAAAAGAAAAAAACCATCTCTCTTCATCTGAAGGTTGACACTGGCATGGGTAGACTGGGATGTACTCTTGATGTTGCTGAAGAGACCGCTTATTCAATAAGTCAACTCAAAGGAGTTACCCTTGATGGAATATACACCCACCTTCCCGTTGCTGATGAAGACTATGATAATTTCACCCAAACTCAACAACAGAACTTTGAAGATCTTATCAATAATTTAAATGAAAGAAATGTGTCCTTTAGCTATACTCATTGCTCAAATAGTGCTGGAGCAGCCTACTATGATCAAAAAAGCTTTAACATGATTCGCCCGGGCATTATGACCTATGGCTATAGACCATCCTATGATCTCCCCTCACCCATTGAACTGAAGCCTGCGATGACACTTAAAAGCTATATTATATATACAAAAAAAGTAAAGGCACAAACTCCCCTTTCATATGGTCATACCTATACAACAGAAAAAGATACAGTAATTGCTACAGTTGCTATAGGATACGGTGATGGATATAATCGTCTTCTTTCAAATAGAGGCAAGGTTCTAATCAATAATAAATTATACCCCATAGCAGGAAGAGTCTGCATGGACCTTCTCATGGTTGACCTTGGTGATGACTGGTATGAGGCGGGAACAGAGGTCACCCTCTTTGGAAAGGACCTCATAACTGTAAATGAGGTGGCACAATGGACAGATACAATACCCTATGAGGTTACCTGTAGAATAGCTCAGAGGGTTCCCCGTATTTATCACGAATGAAGTCCACAAGCCTTGTTCAACACCCCCTTTAAGCTCCATTTACATTTTATAGGATTAACTTGGATTGTGATCCTTTGATAGCCTCCCAAAATTAAAACTGCTACCTCTAGCCATGTCAAAAAAACTCGGAAATCTGACTTGACATGAGTCTGATATTTTTATTTTTGAATTTAAACTTACTTTTATGTAAATATTGCATCCAATACACATTTTTTCTCTGAAAATTAATCAATGAAAAGAAGCAGGATGTAAAGATTTTCAAAGATATTAATTATTACTCAAGGGAGTTATTACCATGAATGTAAATGCCTATAGTGAGATAAAATTATTTGATGCTGATTCTTTTGAATATGCAGGATCAATACTTATGGATAATAAAAAATGGGAACTCAAGGATGTTACTCTCCAGGAGGTTCTTGATCTTCCAAAGGATATGCCGGTAAAAGCTATCCTACAAATGCTCATCGCATACAATCTGGTATATGATGTAGTTGGCTCAGAAGAAGCTGTAAAACTTTAATATTAGAATTGACATTTTTGTTATAAATCTTAATCTGTATAAAAATATAAATATATAAAGGGATCTCATGGCAGATAACGATTTTGACAATCTATTTGATGACAACGATGCAGGAAGTCAGAAAAATAACGATGACCTCTTTGCCTTTGATGACAATGAAAACCTCTTCAAAAAAGAAGAATTGTCTAATTCTAAAGTAATTGAAGAGGAAATTGTTGAACTGGAATCCAATGTCATTGAAAAAGAGCCTGAAATTGCTGAAACCATAAAACCACAAAAGAAAAGATCTTCCCAGGATTTTATCTGTGATATGGATGCTCTTCTGTTAACTGCTCAATCCCCTATGATTATTGAGGGAATGAAATACCTCACCATGAAAAAATTCAGTGCTGACAAGAAGAGTACTTTTGCTGAGGCAGTAAAGGGCATTGAGCTCTTCATAACCATCTTAAAACGAAACCCAAACAATTATTATAAACTTTCTGAACTAATTAGTGAAGATATTGACTGCCGAGAGGTTGAACGTTCTGCAATGAGTCTCTACTTTTCAAAATTCAGCACCAGTCCAGAAACTGATATTCAAAAGCTCAATGCCTTTGAGCTCTTTCGAGACCGCCTCAGAAACGGCTATTACAAGTGCCTCATCAATGACTCAAGAAAAAGAATTAAAATATATTTTCTTTATTCCGGAGGACTCAACAAAGAAAAGATCATAGCTCTTATAAATGAAAACAATAGTCAGTTTCACAATGAGATTGGTCACCTGGTTACTATAGCTGACATAGCATTTAAGCTAACCAAAACAGGAAACAGTGAGCTTACCCAGGGGATGAAAGGAAGAGATATGAATAGCTACATTGTAAGGTCCTGTGAGCTTCTGAGTTTTTATCATTTTCAAACAGGCCACAAAAAAAATGAAAACTACTACAAACGACTTCACGAAAACTATTCCCGTTATTTCGTCATTAGGGAATAAAATTCTCAACGAGTTCATAAACAACTTTATCACAGAGATAGACACCCTCCTCACTGAGTCTGATAGAGGTTTTTCCCTGGATAATATCAACAATTAATAGATTCTGCCGCCTCAATGCTTCAATTGTTCCACTGAGTTGATCTTTAATCTTTACTTGAAGATTCCTCTCTAAATCTTCAAGACAAAATCCTTTGAGCATCCTCAAAGAGGTCATTATATATTCAACTATCTCTTCACTTTGATTTCCCTCATTAAAAATATTACTTCGTCCCTTCTGCTTTAAATATAGAGATATATCTTCATTATGATAAGATCTCTTGTTATCAACAAAGCTGTGAGCTCCAGCCCCAAGGCCAATGTAGGGCTCCCAGGTCCAGTATTTCATATTATGACGAGACTCACAGCCCTCCCTTGCAAAGTTTGAAATCTCATAGTGATTATAGCCGTAATCATGGAGAAGCTTAAGAACAGCCTCGAGATGTTTTCGTTGAAACTCTTCAAAGCTATCATCGACCTTGAGCCGTTCAAAAAGAGGAGTCCCCTCTTCTATTGACAATGCATAGAGAGAGATATGTCCAATAGATTGCTTTGCAACAGCATCAATATCTGCCTTGATATCTTCTATGGTTTGGCCAGGTATTCCACAGATGAGATCTATGCTTTTTTTTAATCCTGAAAAGTCCTGTAAAACATGCAACTTTTCTTCAAGATTTTCTGTGGTGCTTCGACCTATTGTCTTCAAGATATCTCTGTTGAGGCTCTGAAGTCCCATACTGACCCTGTTTATTCCACAGTCCTTCAAATAAGATAAAAATTCCCTTGATACATCTTCAGGATTAATCTCCATAGTAACCTCAGCATCATTAGTGAGATACGGAGCAGCCATTGAAACAATCGCCTTGATCTTTTCTATGTTTAAGAGGGATGGAGTGCCACCACCAAAATAGAGAGTATCAAAGGAATCAACACCGTGAAATCCTATGCGATATTTCATTTCATCGCAGATTACATCTCCATAGAGATCCAGAAGTTGTGAAGAAAAAACCTCTGCAGAAAAAAAGTTGCAGTAATCACATTTTTTTCTGCAAAAAGGTACGTGAACATAGAGACCAGCTGTCACTTTTTAAAACCAAGTGAAAATCCTATTTTCTTTTTATAGGGTACTGAACCTCTTAAACATCTGGCAGCAGCCTTTAGAGATTCTGAAGTTGGCGAAAAGGTAAAGAGATAGTTTGTGGCAACCTTCGCTGTTATTAGAGGAAAGGGGTTGCCTGTTGACAATAAAATACCAGAGACCTTATTTTTCTTAATATATTGCATTGTTGTCTTTGCATTCCGGGGTCTTGGTATGTTCATATGAAAAACAATAACAGCATCTCTTTGAATCTTCATCTTTTTAATATAATTCATGCATTTATAAACCGATGACCATACTCTCACTTTTGATCCCCTTAACTCCTTCTTCATTGTGGGACTTTTGGTAACAAGATGCAACTTCTTTTTCATCAATGAGGCCTGACCTCTATAATACAAAGCCTTTTCAGAGATTCTCCGGTTGACCTTCTGAGCCTGTGCTAAGATGTTCTTTTCCTTTTCCTTTACATTAAAGGTATGCATATCAACTGATCCGGTTTTATCATCCATCTTTATGAGTTTATAACGAAGCTTTATTTCAAGAATTTTACGAACTGAATCATTGAGTCTTTTTTTAGATATGGTTCCATTTTCAACAGCCCTTTTTAGTCCATCAAATATTATCTTGATATTCTTACCATATGAACTGATGAGAATGATATCTGCACCAGCATTAAATGCATCAACTGCTGCTGTATCCATCTTCTTTCTTCTTGATATTGCATGCATCTCCATATCATCGGTTAAAACCAGCCCCTTAAACTTCATCTCCTTACGCAATACATCCTTCAAAAAATAGGGTGAAACCGTTGCAGGATTGTAATTTTTTAATATTTTAGGATATGCAATATGGGCAGTCATAACTCCCTCTACCCCAGCATTAATAGAACTGACAAAGGGAGGATATTCAATTCTTTTCAATCGATCAATCGTATAATTGATAACGGGCAAAGTGACGTGAGAATCCTTGTTGGTATCTCCATGACCGGGAAAATGTTTTGCAACAGCAATACACCGGGATTCCTGCAGCCCCATGACATAAGCACGTGCAAGCTTACTTACTGTGGAAACATCAGCACCAAAAGATCGAATATTTATCACAGGATTTCCTGCATTATTATTAACATCAACCACAGGAGCTAGATTCATATTTACTCCAAGCATTCTAAGTTGCAATCCCAGAATACGTCCCCACTGCTTTACAAGGATCTCATCCCCCCCTGAACCTGCTGCCATATTTCCAGGAAATTGTTCGACACCAGAGGATATTCTAATGACTCTTCCTCCTTCCTGGTCAATTGACACAAAGAGAGGGACTCTAGTCTGACCCTGAAAATCATCTAAATATCTCTTAAGCTGTATTTTATTTTTAATATTATATCCAAATAGAATAATTCCACCTGGCTTATATTTCTTAATTATGTCTCTACTTACCTTGTTCATTTTAATTCCAGGAACAGCTACCATAAGTAATTGACCAATCTTTTCTTCAAGTGTGAGTGCTTTTACTGCTAGATCAGCTCTCTGAAACATAAATTTTTTTCCACATGAGAAAAAAAACAAAGAACCAATTAAAATAACTGCTACATTACGACCAATTACTTTCATTACATACCTCTGAAATGAGTAAAAATTTAATATTATTATAAATCAACTGTGACAATGTGAAAAATCAGATGCAAGTATTTTTCATTATTGATGAAAATCTTATCATATTATCTCAATAATTAGACAAAAATGAGTTAAAAGCTCAAAAAAAGAGTAAAATTTCAAATGCATTACTATTAATCAATTATTATTATTGACTATAATTCATTTTATAAAGAATCTTGACATAATCGCATAAAAGGCACATTACTTGAATAATTTTATAAATTATTATTGATTTTTCTAATTTATATATGTAATATTTGGACAAACAAAAAAGTATGGAAAAGATTGATAAAGATATAGGTTTTCTTGATAGTTTTTCTGCAGATACTGCTATAGTACCTCAGGTTATTAATAAATTAATCAATGATTTAAATGAAGTCCAATATCCACAGGATGAAATTGATGAAATCGTCTTATCTATGGATGAGGCTATAACAAATGCTGTTCAGGAAACCATTCACAAGAATACACCTCAGGAATCTCTTTCTGATAGACGAGAGATCACTATTAGATATACTGTTCGAGAAAATGAATTTGATGCCACAATTATAGATCACGGCAAAGGCCTTGACCTTTTCAACATCATGAACAGTGTACCAGATAATGAATCTGATGAGTATCATCAGCAGATAATCAGCTATGCCTCTGAATCAGAGAAAAAAAGAATTAAAGTCAGGGTAAACAATATAGAGATACCCCTTCGAGGTATTGGTGCAGGTTTAAAGATAATCCTCAATTTTATGGATTCAGTTACAATTGACCTCATAGACAAAGAAAAAGTACTTTCCCCTTCAGTCTCAGAACACACTGACGGAACAATCTTTAACATGAAAAGGACCAGGCGATATTAAAGTGACAAAGAAACACAAACTAGCCTTTGAAAATCTCGAATTCTTAAACACACAGCAGGCCCGTCCCCTTAGAATTTTAAGTGAATATCTCGAACCAGAACAAAGATTTGAAGAACAGAATATCAGACACACAGCAATTGTATTTGGATCAGCTCGAACAAAACCCGATCATAAACATTACAAGGCATGTGAAGAATTCACCTATAACCTTGCACTATTAAGCGATGAAATAGAAAAAGAAACTGAAGAGTTATTCTATATATGTACAGGTGGCGGTTTCGGTATAATGGAAGCAGCCAACAAAGGTGCTCATAGTGCTGGAAAAAAAACAATTGGACTTAACATAAATCTTCCTTTTGAACAAAATTGCAATCCCTACATTACTGATGAGTTAAATTTTGAATTTCATTACTTCTTTATGCGAAAATTATGGTTTCTCTACTATGCAAAGGCAGTTATTATTTTTCCCGGTGGATTTGGAACAATGGATGAATTCTTTGAAACCATAACCCTTGTTCAAACAAAGAAACTTGAAAAACTTGATATCCCCATACTCTTATATGATAGTAAGTTCTGGAATGGACTCATTAATTTCAACCAGCTTGTAGAGAACGGGCTGATTTCACCGGAAGATCTTGACCTTTTTCACACCTTTGACTCAACAGAAGAAGGCATCAATATTTTAAAACCAAAACTGATTCACAGCATGAAAAGTATTAAGAACATTTTAGATAGAAAAAAACAATGAAACGTCTATTATTAATTACAATCTTACTTCTGCCATTAATACTACCAGGGAACCAAATCTCAGTTGGAAAAGGATATTCCTCAGAAGAATTAAAAAGATTTGGCTTCACACTTCTTACTCCTGATGCATGGAAAAAATACTCCTATGATCTGGGCTACAAACGAATAATACATTTTCGCAAAAAGGGATACGTTAGAATCAAGATTACAGCTGTAACCAACACCCCTGATGAAAGAAATAAATGGAGTCAGTGGAAAAAATGGTATATAAAGGGAATCGGTAGATCTCTCATGAAGATTGCTGAATCTGACATGGAAACCTTTGATTCAGGTTTAACAGGCAAAGTAATACTCTTTCAATATAAAATAAAAAGAACGAAAATAATTCAAAAAATCCTCTACATTACTACAGAAAAAAGTCTTCTCATCATTGAATGCAGGGCTCCAGTATACTCCTACAAAAAATACTCAGAGATCTTCAATACAGTTACCCTCAGTGTCATGCCCTATTCAGTCAAAAGTGGAAAATCCAAAGTCGAAAGTAAAAAATAAAAGTTTTCCACAAAATTCACTAATAGTCACAAAAATATTAACCACGACCAAAAACGGAATAATAAGATTTTTAACACGGATTGCACTGGAAAAAGTACGGAATTTCACGGATTTAATTGAAACAACAAAAGATAAGAATTATATACATAAGTTTAACTTTAATTCTATTGAGATCTCAAGAGATTTGACTGGATTTTGCTTTTATTCTGCTCGTATCCTTTTTTTAGTTTTATACTAAAAATGAATTTTAATTTTAAATTAAATTTTCCATAAAATTATAAGATAAAGCTGTACTACAAACTTAAAAAATCCGTGAAAACCCGTGAAGAATCTGTGTGCATCCGTGTAAAAAAATGACCAGCTTTCCGTATTACTACATAATATATTTTATATTGTGCATGCCATAGTTTTAAAAATTGAAGGGTAATAAAGAAGAAAAAAGAAATTTGCCCAGGGCGGGAATTGAACCCGCACAGCACTAATGCCGAGGGATTTTAAGTCCCTTGTGTCTACCAAATTCCACCACCTGGGCAAATATTTCCAGATTGCTCTGAAAATCTAATGAGGCGCCAATCGGATTTGAACCGATGAATAAAGGTTTTGCAGACCTCCCCCTTAACCACTTGGGCATAGCGCCAGAATAGGACTCTTATAATTTTCACCAAAATCTTGTCAATATAAATAATATCAATATATATAATTTTTCTTTTTCTTCTATAATATCAACAAAAATAACACTGTTATAAAACAATGTTTCTGCTGTGATTTTAATCACAGCTTTCAGTTAATATATCGTTTTCGACAGAAACTCTTTATAGACACAAAGTAATATTTATTTATAAAAACATAAAGAGTGTTCACTTTTTTTTGTGAATTAATTTATATTAATTTGACATAAATATTCTGGATATAATAATTGCTTCGAAACTGCGATACAACTAGACTGACTTGTGATCTTTTTCTCAAACACAGTCTCTTGAGAATTATCAATTGAGAAATGATTTTGCTAAATCTCAGTAGAGCAGATATGAATTTACCGGAAGTAGATTCAATTTTTATACTTCTATCAATACTTAATTTATTCAAAGACTTTCATAGGAGGTTTTTATGACTAGAAGGATTGAGAAAGTAGCCGTTATCGGCTCTGGTATTATGGGTGGCGGTATCGCTGCTCTTTGTGCTAGTGCTGGTATCCCTACTCTGCTATTGGACATCGTTCCTTTCGATCTAAAAGATGATGAAAAGAAAGATCCAGCAGCACGAAACAGAATCGTTCAGGCAGGTTTCGACGGGATTAAAAAAGCTAAGCCCCCTGCATACATGAACAAATCACTCGACCCAACACTCATCGAAATTGGAAACTTAGACGACGATTTCGATAAACTCGCTGATTGCGATATCATTTTTGAAGTAATTGTTGAAAATCTTAAAATCAAGCAAGATCTTTTTGCTCGAATTGAAAAGATTATGAAGCCTACAACTATTATAGCTTCCAACACTTCTGGACTTCCACTAAGCGCGATGGCTGAAGGAAGAACAGATACATTCAAAAAGAACTTCATGATCACTCACTTCTTTAACCCAGTTCGTTACATGAAGCTTCTTGAGCTTGTTTCAGGACCGGATACAGACAAAGGCATGTGTGACTTCATTGAAAAATGGGGAGAGCAAACTCTTGGTAAAGGTATGGTTTGGGCGAAAGATACTCCAAACTTTATCGGAAACCGTATTGGTGTTGAGCTCATCTGTGAAGCTTTTAAGCTTATTGATGATGGAATCAGCAACATCCCTGAAGTAGATGCTATGTTTGGATCTCCAATGGGAATGCCTAACACAGCAGTTTTCGGACTTGCTGACATGGTTGGTCTTGACACAATCGGTCACCTTGCTGAAAACTCTTACGAACTTCTTAAAGATGACGAGTACAGAGACATTTACAAGCTTCCTAAGTATGTAGAAACAATGCTTGAGAAGAAAATGTTTGGTGCTAAGTCAAAAGAAGAAGGTGGATTCTACAAGAAATTGGTAGATCCTAAGACTTGGAAGCGAAGCAAACTTGTTCTTGACCCTAAGACTGGTGAGCACGTAGAATTTGACAAAAAAAATGCTGCTCCTGCTTTCCTTGCAGACACAAAGAAACTTGGATCAACTGCTGAAAAGCAGAAGCATCTGATTGAAAACTCAGAATTTGCTTACAAACTCATTGCTTCTATGTGTATATACTCTGCTAACCGTGTACCTGAAATTGCTGACTCAATCGTTGAGATTGACAGTGCAATGAGATGGGGATATGCATGGGAAACAGGACCTTTTGAAACATGGGACAACATTGGTCTTAAAGACTCTGTTGCAAGAATGGAAAAAGACGGATACGCAGTTCCTGAAAACGTTAAAACCATGATCTCTAAAGGCGCAGAATCCTTCTATAAAGTAGAAGGCGGAAAGAAAATGTACTGGGACCTTGTAGCTGCTGAATACAAGCCTGTTAAGTACAGTGATAATATGATCTTCCTTGCTAACCTCAAGGCAGATAACAAGGTTGTTAAAGGGAATGATTCTTGTTCACTTATAGACCTTGGTGATGGAGTATTCGACCTTGAATACCACACAAAAATGAATGCTATCAATGGTGACATTGTTAATTTCATGCCTGAAGTTGGAGAATATGTAAAAGCAAACGGTATTGGTCTGGTTATTGGTAACCAAGCACCTGGTATGCCTGGTGCTTTCAGTGCTGGTGGAGACCTTAAGTTTATGGGTAGCCTCGCTGCAAAAGGTGATTTTAAAGCAATCGATAAGTTCATTGCTGATGTCCACACTGGAATGCAAGCAATGAAATATTCTGCTTATCCAGTAGTTGCTGCTCCTTATGGAATGGCTCTTGGTGGCGGTTGCGAATCTTGCTTATGGGCAGACAAGATTGTTGCTCATACAGACCTTTACATGGGTCTTGTTGAGATTGGAGCTGGTCTCTTACCTGCTGGTGGTGGTACTACACTACTATGGCAGAGATTAGTAGATGCTCCTGTTGCACCATCTCCTGACCTACTTGCTATTTTCCTTGCTGCTTTCCAGCAGATAGCTATGGCTAAAGTTGGAATGTCTGCTATGGACGCTAGAAAAGCCGGTTTCCTTAGACCAACTGACAAAATAGTTTTCAACAAAGATTACCTCATTGGTGAAGCTAAGAAAGAAGTTGTTAGAATGGTAGAAGATGGATATGTACCTCCAGTGAAGACTCCAATTAAAGTTATGGGTAACTATGCTATGGGTGCTGTTGATGCTAACCTTCCAGATATGTTAGCTGGTGGACAGATCACTCCACATATGGCTCATTGTGCACGAACAATTGCTTATGTTCTTTCAGGTGGAGAAAACAAGCCTGGTGCAAAGATTTCTGAAGACGAAATGCTCAGACTCGAAAGAGAAGCATTTGTTGAGCTTTGGAAGACAGAGAATACTCAAAAAATGGCAGATCACATGGCTACCAAAGGCAAGCCATTAATGATCTAAGATTTTTGATACTTAGAATTCTAGGAGGATTTTATATATGAGAGATGCATATATTGTAGAATCAGTAAGAACCCCTGGCTGTAGAAGAAATAAAGGTTTACTGTCTCAAACTAGACCGGAAGATCTTATTTCAACAGCTCTTAAGGGTCTCGCAGAAAGATCAGGTGTTGACAAATCAACTGTTGATGATGTTATGCTTGGTTGTGCGTTCCCCGAAGCTGAGCAGGGTATAAATATTGGCCGTATTGCTGCATTAATGGCTGATTTTCCTATTACAACAAGTGGTGCAACTGTAAATAGATTCTGTTCTGCAGGTCTTGAAGCAATTGCACTTTCTTCTTTTCGTGTTATGACTGGAATGTGTGAAGCTGCTATTGGTGGTGGTGTTGAGTCCATGAGTATTGTACCTATGGGCGGAAACCTTCCACGACCTCACCCAGAATGGTCAAAGGCACATCCTGAAGTATATATGTCTATGGGTGTTACAGCTGAGAATGTAGCTCGTAGATACGGTGTAACAAGAGAAGACCAGGATATTTTCGGATATCACTCACACATGAAGGCTGCTAAAGCTCAAAAAGCTGGCAACTTCACAGAAATCGTTCCTGTACAAGCTTATAAGTGGAATGACAATGGTAATGGCTCTTTCTCAAAAGAAACATACACAGTAGATTATGACGACGGTGTTCGTGAAACTACTACTGTTGAGGGAATGAAGAAGCTCAGAGGTGCTTTCTCTGCTCCAATACCTGGTGTAGAAAACAGTGCATCTGTAACTGCTGCAAACTCTTCTCAAACAACTGACGGTGCTGCTGCTACACTTATTATGAGTGAAGACGAGATGAAGCGTCAGGGTCTTAAGCCTAAAGCTAGACTTGTGAAATATGTTGTTGCTGGTTGTAATGCAGATGAGATGGGAATAGGACCTGCTATTGCAATTCCTAAGCTTTTCAAACTTGCTGGCATTGACATTGAAACAATGAAAAAAGATGGTATTTTTGAGCTTAATGAAGCTTTTGCTTCACAGGCTATCTACAGTGCTCGTGAACTCGGCATTGGAGATGAAAAATGGTGGTCATCAGAAAGTGACGACTGTATCATCAATCCATCAGGCGGAGCTATTGCTCTTGGACACCCACTAGGATGTACCGGTGCAAAACTCTGTGCTACACTCATTGCAAATATGCAAAGAATGGGCAAAAGATATGGTATCGAATCAATGTGTATTGGTGGCGGAATGGGCGCAGCTGCTCTTTTCGAATTAGTAGACTGATAACACACTTCCATATAAAAAAAAGAAAAGGACTGTCATTACGACAGTCCTTTTTTTATGCTTTCATAAAAAAAAGAAACCGATTGTCCCCTTCAACAAGTAGCAACTTTGACCAAAATCAATTCTCAAATTTTTTGCCACGGATTACACAGATTCCTCACAGATTAACACGGATTGTTGCTGGATAAGGTTATACTCCAAATTTTATTTTATATACATATGTAATTAATACTATTGATCATGTTTATTATTAAAAAGTACCAACTCATTTTGACAATAAACAAACTCATATTCTCTCCCGAGTTTAACAAATAATCCGTGAAAATCCGTGCCTTTTCAGTGATATTCCGTGTCAAAATAACCTGAAGATTTCTTGTCTACTCTGAACATTTTCCAAATAAAATCAAATTCTCCTTCGTAAACTTGCCACCTTAATGGTCAACCTATACTAATTAACTTGCTTAACATTTTTTTAAAAATAGCCGATTATTTAAATGAATATCTATTACGGAGGCTCATCATGTTAGAAATTAATGGCAATGAAAAATGGAAAAAAGATCAATTGGCCTACTTCCAGGAATACCTTAAGTGTTTTGAAGAAAAGACCAGAGAGCATAAGCTTATTCTTGAAGGAATCGATGAATTGAAGAAAAGCATATAATATGTCTCAAAAAAAAACCTTTTCAGAGGAAGCCCTGGAGCGAGTCCGCTCCGGCAGGCAACCTGAATCACATAAGAAAAAAAGAAAACTCTCGCGAGCAGTATTAATTATAGATGCAATAATTGTTTTAGCGATATTTCTTTTTTTCTTTAAAGACAATAAAGCACCTGAATTTTATTCTACATCTCTGGAATATAAAAACTGTCGCATCCGCTATTCCATAAATAAGGATAATGCATATAATGATTATCATTTCTCTGTTCAAATAAAAGGACTTTCGGAAACCTCAAAATTTAAAGTAAAAGATTCATTTGCTACAGTAAAGCTCTATTACAAAAAAAAAGAAATCAAAAGATTTAACCTTGGTGATAATATTAAACATCTGAATATTGCTAAAAATTCTATTAAAAGCTTCACATATACACTAGAAAGAGATGAAATATCTAAGATAATAAAGGCTCCAAAGAGAAAAAAAAGACAATATCTCATAGAATTTGAAAACAATTTGACTATTGAATCTCAATTAATTATTAATACAGAGGATACTGTGTCAACGAAACTGAATTTTCAATATGAGGTACCTAAATGAGAGAAAGACCATCATGGGATGACTATTTTATGATGATTACAGATGATGTTGCTTCTAGATCAACCTGCATCAGAAGACAGGTTGGAGCAATTATTGTAAAAAACAAAAGAATCCTTACAACTGGATACAATGGTGTACCAACAGGAATCAGCCACTGTACAGAAAAAACCTGCCTAAGGATGATACACAATGTACCATCTGGAGAGCGCCATGAACTCTGCAGAGGACTTCATGCAGAACAAAATGCAATTATTCAGGCTGCATCACATGGAGTTTCAATTGAAGGAGCTGTCATATACATCACATGTCAACCATGTTCTATTTGTACTAAAATGCTTATAAATAGTGGAATAACAAAATTTATATATAGAGACCCCTATTCTGACTCTCTTGCAGAAGATATGATGAAAGAGGCTGGTATTCCAGTAGAGATATATTCAAAATAAATTGAAATTTTTGTCATTTAACTATATTTTCATTACATATGAAACTTAATAGGTGCAACAACTGTCTTATTATTAAGACAAGGAGTACATTGTGAAGAAGATTCTGACTATGATTTTATGCTTTTCTCTCGTATTGCCTTTGATTGCAAAGGAAAAATACCTCAAAGACCCTTCATTTAAAAAGGGTGTTTCATATTTTTTTCAAAAAAAATATGAAATGGCTGAGCTCATGTTTCAGGAAGCAGTTAAAAAAAATCCTGAGAATAAACTTGCCTATACATATCTTGGGGATCTTTTTTTAAGAAAAAAAAGATATAATGCTGCTCTTAATTCATATAAAAAAGCCCTTGATATTGATCCACAGAGTGCAGAAAACTATTTTCGCATGGGTCAGGTTTATTACCATAAGAAAGAAGGGAAAAATGCAATTAAGAATTTCACCAAGGCCTTTGAAATGGATAAGACCATAAAATTTGCCTATTACCATATTGGTCTCAGCTACCTCATGCTCTTAAGAGATAAGCAAAACACCATAAAAAACTGGGAATCATTCTTAAGAATTGCTCCTGAGGATCCTCAATATGAGAAGATAAAAAGAGTACTTGCCCTCCTAAAAGATCCCCGTTTTAAGATTCCTCCCATTGGGAGTGAGGTTTCAATACAAGAGGCATTGCTTCTTGGAGGCACTGCCCTTAAAAAGGTTGACCATAAAACAACTGACAAAAAAGCAGGAAACGAAAAGAAGAAAACAAAAAAGAAGTTTGATGAACTATATACTGATGATGACATGTAAAAGGAGTTACTTATGTTAAATCGCATTGATAACAGAGTTAAAATTGCTATTGGAGCTGTACTATTATTACTTTTAATAGGTGGGGGCATCAAGTTCTTCTCAGGAGATGAACTTGATAAAATCAAGGATATCAGATTAAAACAGATTCAGCATCTTATTGATTATCTGAAAACAGATCCCAATAATCAAGATATACTCATAAAGATTGGTAGAAAATACAGAGACATTAAGGACTATAAGAACTCTGAAAAATATTTAAAAAGAGCTCTAAAGGTTAATCCTAAAAACTATGAAACCCTTAACGAACTGGGCCTCACTTACGCTGCAATGGGTGATTACAACAAGGCTATAGACTATTTTAAAAGAGCCAAAAGGCTAAAGCCTCGATATCCCAAAGCATATAATAAGCTGGGAAATGTCTATGATACACAGAAGAAACCTGTAAAGGCTGTTAAGGAATACAAAACAGCCAGAAAGGTAGCACCAAAAGATCCTGAAAGCTATAATAATATAGCTCGATATCAATTGAGACGAGGCAACAAAAGAGGAGCAATTAGAACCCTCAGAGCCGGCATAAAAAGAAACCCTCGAAATGCAGAAGGATTTTACAATCTAGGAAAGGTCTTTCATGATGTTAGAAGATACAAAGATGCCAAAAGAGCATATAAAAAGGCAATATCATTAAATCCAAAAAATTCAAAATACTATAGAGCCTTAGGGGAAACAGAACTAAGACTAGGTAAAGACGATAAAGCCCTCAGTCTATTCAAAAAAGCAAGAAGAGTGAATCCCGGTGATGCAAAAGCATCTGAAAGAATTGGTGATATTCATGCAAAACATCAGCGATATAAACCTGCAGTTGATAATTATAAAAAAGCTTTAGCATACAACAGAAATGACAAAGAGCTTATTAGAAAATATCGAAATGCTTCAAATAAATGGAAGGATGCACAACGTATTGCAAAGAACAACAACAGTGGATCAAATAATTCCGGTGGTTCTGGAAACTCTGGTGGTTCAGGTGATGGAAAAAACTCAGGCGATTCAGGATCCAAAGATCCAATTGGGAACACCAATGACAATATGACTGGAAATAATACTAAAACCACTGGCAAATCAAATAATGTAAAGCAAGAAGCATTAAAATGGCGAGAGATTGGAGATAAGAGAAGAGGCGTAAAGAAATATGATAGTGCTATAAAGGCCTATAGAAAGGCAATTGCAGCTGATCAGAATGATGACCACTCCAATTACTGGGCAGGTCGAATCTATATGAAGAACAGAATGAACTCTGATGCTAAGAAACATTTTAAAAATGCAATTCTGGCAAATCCTAAACATAAGGACAGTCATTACAGACTTGGTCTCATATATTACATGGAGAAAAAATACACTGCAGCTTTAAGATCATTTACTCAGGCCATAAGAAATAAACCAAACTTTCCTCGTGCATATTATTCAAGAGGATTGACCTATATGAAGCTCAATCAAAAGGCTCAAGCCATTAAGAACTTCAAGAAAGCCGTTGCTCAAGATCCTCAGATGGACAGGTCTTACTTCTATCTTGGTGACCTTTACCTGAAAAGCCGCAACTACAGCACTGCATTGAAGTATTTCACAAAGGCTCTTCAGTTAAAACCCAACAGTGCGGACAATAATTTCAAGCTTGCAGAGACCTATCATGAAATGAAATCCTATAATAATGCAACAACCTTCTACAAGAAGACTCTGGAGCTCGATCCTCAATATTACCAGGCAGTATTCAACATGGGTCTGGTCATGCACATCAAAAAAAATAATAGCACTGCTATTTCACTCTTCAAAAGGGCTGCTGAAATGAAGCCAAATGATTCTCAATCCTATTATCAGATGGGGAAATCCTATGAAGGGTCAGGCAACACCCAGAAGGCAATTGATAGTTACACTAAGGCACTTGAATATAATCCCAATTATACTAGAGCTTATATTAATCTTGGTGAATTATACTCCCGAAATAAGATGTTTAAAAAAGCTATATCACTCTTCAAGGGAGCGACTCAGAATAATCCAAGGTCATTTGATGCTCATTATAATCTTGCAAATGCCTACAAGCAGTCAAAGATGTTTGACGATGCAATTGAAGAGTATAAAGCATGCTTAACAATTAAGCCCTTTGACTCAAAAACTCACTTCTTTCTTGGTACATGCTACAGAGACAAAGGAAACTACAAAGAAGCTCTCAAATCCTTTGAAAAATCTGCAAATCTAAATAAAAGACTCTATGATGCCTATGAAGAAATGGGATTGATTTATTATAGAAAATTAAAAAACAATCAAAAAGCTGTTGATAATTTCGAAAAGCTTTTATCAATTAAACCAAATCATCCAAGAGCAAACAGCATTCAGAAGATAATTAACCTATTGAAGAAATAGATGCATAACTCTTGATGGAAACAAATAGAACTATGGGGGGATCATGAAACATATAATTACAATCATCATTATCACATTATTTTTTGCAACAGGATGCAAAAAAGATAATGTGATTACAGAGAAAGACAATAGTACAAAGAACAATACAGCGGTAAATAATGGAAATAATGACAAGCTATTAAAGAGATATTTAAGAGAGGGATTTGTTTCAAAAAACAAATTCAGAGTTATTATTATTTCCCCAAAGGGATATGATGAATCACTGAGTGATATCAAGGATAAGGCTGAAAAAAGAGCTCAAACATCTTTAACAAGGTATCTACAGATGAAAAATCGAAATGTGAGCTATAATACAAGGGCTCAAATTTTGACAATAATCAGAAATAATGGTTCATTATATAAAAAGAATATAAAATATAAAAAGGGTAAAATCTATTATTTTGACATTACGAAAAAAAGAATAAAATCCTTTTTATATGGCATCTCATCTCGATAATTATTTGTGGTATAAGGAATAAGCAAGATTCTTAAATATGAAGAGGTCCAGGTATTTTTGTTCCTCTTCATATATTGAACTAAACATTACACCTATACCATATTTACCATCAACCAGGGCATCAACCCTAACTACCATAGCCAGAGCCTCTATTGGATTAAGATCTTTTTCCAATGCATTCAAATCAACCTTAACCTTAATAATTGAAGATATCTCAATTCTGCTATTGGATCGAAAATAGAGACCTCCCCTGCTGATATTTACAATTTTACCGATGAAATCTCTCGCCTCAGTGTCATCTTCTGAAGACTCTAGAACCGTATCAATAACAGAAACGGGAAGCTCTACTTCAAGACGCATGTATTTTCTATTACCTTGAGAACCTACCCTCTTTTGAAGCCAATGTTCAAATTCATTTTGAAACCAGATTTCTAGAGCAGCTTCAATACTTTCACATTCATTGGTGGCATGATACATCTCAATTTCATTTTTTATTTCCGTGGAAAGCTCTTCAAAAGAAATATTTTCTTTTATCATTGACAGATCCCTTTTTCTAGATTGCCATTACAGAATAATAGATATATAAAAATATTGCAAATATTTTATATTAATATTACGATAAAATAGTATGAACATATGGAAAATCAAAATAATACTCATAGCTATAGTGCTCTTGACCTTTTCTTCAATATATGGAAAAATATCTTCACCTCAAAGAGCATTACATAAGATTATAAAGGCTGAAAAGAATGCCAAAGACAAAAAAAACCTCAATAAAATAATCAATTTCTCCAAGGCAACATATAAAAACCTCTATAAAAGATTGAAAAACAACGAATCAATAACAATATTTATTGATCCAGCTCATGGAAAGACAAAATCAGGCTTTTGGCAGGGTAAATTAACAGGACGTCTCAGTTCAACGGGAAAACCTGAAGAATTCTATTCAATCTTAATATCCAGAGAATTTTACAAGGTTTTCTCCAAAAATAGATTTATAACAATAGATTCTACAAAGGACTTTCTAAAAGTAATGAAAGGAACCTCTGAGAGCTATAGGAATATCAGTTTCCATGAAACTATTACATTGGCTAAAAAATCTAACTCATTTATGCTCATGTCACAGCACCTCAACAATGTATCATACTACAATAAAGCATTTGGTCACTCCAATATTCGAGGAGTACACATCATAAAGGATTACTATGGAAGATATATTATAAAGTATATACCCTATATCTACCAGGGTTACCTCACTCTATACAATATCTTTGACACGACTGGATTTTCTAGAGCCTATGCAGTCAATTATAGAAACATTATGACTGCAGGTGGCATAAAGGCAAACAACTGGCAAAGTGGCGCTGTTGCTGATGACCGGTTTAACTTTTTCTTTGATTATCCCATTGGAGTAATTTTTGAAACTGCATTTATATCAAATCCCCTTGAAGAAAAAAAACTGAGAGATACAGCATATATTAAAATGGTTGTACGCAATCAATACAATGCCTTTCTCAATACATTTAAACAAAAAACTGGCATTGATATTTCCCAACAGATGGTGAAAAAGTATAATTACAATAAAAATCTCTGGTGTCATATTGCATTAAATCAGATTGCTCTTTATTACATAAAAACAGCATCAACTAAGAAGGCTAAAAAGGCAATATTATACATATTGAAATCCAACAGAAATGCTAAAGAAAAAAAATATTACAGTGCCTTATTGCGAAGAGTTACTTTTGCTGAATCAACATTTTTCAAGGCACACCACTTTAAGAAAAAAGCTAAAAGATCTCGTAAATATAAAAACAAAAAGTATTACTACCGATTGTATAAAAAATATCTTTGGCGTGCCTTTTATTATGGAAGAAGTAAAGCTGTTCTCTATTCCTATAAAAACAAATATCTCAGATACCTCTACAAAAAAAAGCCCTATAGAAAAAGACGTGAACAAAAAAAAATCTGGAGACCAAAAATAAGACTCAAAAAAGTACCTATAAAAAAATACAGACCTCTACTCCTTGTTATTGATAATGGACAAAGCTTAAAAAAAGCAGTTCAAGATGCTACCAAAGGCTCAAAGCAGGATATAACCTTGATTGCCAAGAGATTGAAACTATACAGAAAAACCAGATATAAAAGAAAAAGGTTTTATTCAAAAAAGAAAAAAAGATACTATACTAGATGGATTAAAAGAAGATACAAAATTAAATTCCATGAAGGGATCTACATTATCTATTTTAAAAAAAATTTCAGAATAAAAAAAATTATTCGCAAAAATGCTGTTCCTCTTGACCCCAGAAGATATCAGAACTTTATGTACCTTAAAAACTCATACTTTGCACAATATGAAAAAGAAAAATCAATATAAAATATCACAGTGGCATGGCAAAGCATATAATTTCTTTGGTGATTACCTATGGGAAAAATATAAAAGCAGAGTATTAAAACTACCCATAAATATTGAATTATCCTGTCCCAATAGAGATGGAACCGTTGGAACAGGGGGCTGCATTTTCTGCTCTGAGGATGGTTCAGCCTCACCTACTACCTATGGTTCACAGGACATCCTCAACCAAATGGACAATGCGGTGAAGAGTTTCAAGCGTTCAGATGCTGAAACTCAGTATATTGCCTATTTTCAAGCCTATACAAATACACATGGAAAGGTAGAATTTCTCAAAGAAACTTATGACGCTGCTCTGAAATTTCCCAATGTCATCGGTCTCATGATAGGAACAAGACCTGACTCCCTAAACAAAGAAAAAATAAATCTAATAGGATCTTATAAAGAACAGACTAAAGAATTGTGGCTTGAGATCGGCATGCAGTCAATGCATGAATCAAGTCTTACATTTCTAAACAGAAGCCATAGTCATGAATTTACTCGCAAAGCTATCATTGATGCTGCTCAAGAAGGCATCAAGGTTTGTGTTCATATCATTTTAGGTATTCCTGGAGAAACATGGGAAGACATGATGAGAACAGCAGTAGAGATAAATTCCCTTCCTGTCAGTGGTGTAAAATTCCACCATCTTCATGTGATTAAAAACACTCCACTGGAAACAATTCATCGAGAAAAGAATCTCCCTCTTTTAGACCTCAAAGAGTATTCTTCTATTGTATGTGATTTCATGGAGCGACTAAGGGGTGACATCATAATCCATAGACTAGCTGGAGACCGAGATGAATTAAGTCTCATAGCTCCTCGATGGGGACTTCACAAGGGGACAGTGATAAATTCAATAGAATCACAATTTCTCACAAGGGGCTCTTATCAGGGATTTTTCATTGACTGATTTCACTTAATTGCTATGTATATATCAGTTAATTTAATAATAAAGAATGAGAGAAAACAATATGAAGATTGCAGTTGCCATGAGTGGTGGAGTTGATTCATCTGTTGCTGCTCAAATATTAAAAAACCAAAATCATGACATCTGTGGTATCACTGCTGTTTTTTTTGATGACAAAGACAAGGATATCATTGAGCAAAATATTGAGGATGCAAAGGCCATTTGTGACTTCATAGATATTAAACATCACGTTATCGATCTGAGGGAAAAATTCGACACCAGAGTAATGTCTTCTTTTTGTGGTCAATATCTTGAGGGTAAAACCCCAAATCCCTGTATGAACTGCAATGCGGTGATGAAATTCCCTGAACTTATACATTTCGCTGAGTCACTTGGATATGAAAAACTGGCTACTGGTCATTATTCTAAAATTATTCATCAGGATCGTTATTTTATCGCAAAAGGCCCGGCACTTCAAAAAGATCAGTCATACTTTCTAGCTTTTTTGAACCAGGAAATATTATCAAAGATTATTTTCCCACTGGGGGATTTTGAAAAAGATCAAGTTCGTCAAATTGCTTCAGATTTTAATCTTCATACAGCAGAGCGCTCCGACAGCCAGGAAATCTGTTTTATTCCTGATGATGATTACATTGCATTTATTGAAGAATACAGCAGCTCAATACCTTCTGATGGTGATATTGTAAACTCTGAGGGAAAAATTCTTGGAAAACATAAGGGCATTCATCGTTACACCATTGGCCAAAGAAGGGGTATGGGAATATCTGCAGAAAAACCTTTATACGTAACTGATATTAATGGTGAAAAGAATCAGATAACCGCAGGTTACAAAGAAGAGCTTACAAAGAACTCACTAAAAGCGGTGAATATTAATTATATGAAAACTCTAGACTGCAACGATCTTCAGGTGCAGATGATGACCAGGTCAACACAGAGACCATTTAAGGCCCATCTCGAGGATAATAGTACGTATATAACAGCACATTTCAATGAACCTCAATCTGGAATCTCTCCTGGACAGGGAGCCGTCTTTTATGATGATGAGGGCCATATTCTAGCAGCAGGAGTAATAGAATCTTCTTTATAAATTTAATTATTTCTTTAATTTACTATGGGGATGACAGTTTCTATAAACATCACGGAGTCTTTCTTTAGTGGTATGAGTATATATCTGTGTTGTTGAAACGCTGCTATGTCCCAGCATTTCCTGTACAGCCCTAATGTCTGCACCCTGATTTAAGAGCTCTGTGGCAAAACTATGTCTTAATGTATGAGGAGTGACATCAGAAAAAAGACCGCTCTGGCGAGCTCTTTTGACAATGATGTCATAAATACCCCTTTCTGAAAGCTGCTCTTTATTTTTATTTAAAAAGAGAGGCCCTATTAAGTCACCGGCCTCTTTCCTTCTATAATTCAAATAATCCTTTAAACTAGCAACGGCATCATCAGATAAAAAGGTAACCCTTTCAATACTGCCCTTTCCAAGAACCTTTAATGTTTGAGCCTCCAGATCAAGGTTTTTGTCTACTGAGCTTGATATTTCAGAGACTCTGGCACCAGTTGAATAAAAGACTTGAAGAATCGCATGATCTCTAAAATCAAAAAATGATTTTCTATCAAAATTTAGAAGCTGCATTATTTCATTGTGATGGAGAAACTTTGGAAGTTTTTTATCCTTCTTTGGAAATAAAACATTTTCTGCAGGATTTTTATCCAGATAATCTTTGCGAATAAGATATTGAAAGAAGGATTTTATTGTAGAAATCTTTCTTTCAACAGATGATTTCTGGTGTGATGAATCATAGAGCCACTCAACATAGGAGGTAATGCAGGTCTTTGTTATAGATTCAGCATCAATATCATAATCAGTTTTATGAGCATTGATTTCATAAAGACTATCTTCAATTTCAATATTTTCAAAGAGAAAATCCTGAAACTGAAGAAGGTCTGAATTATATGATTTTATAGTATGGTCAGCTGCATTCTTTTCTGCCTGCAGGTAAACCATGAAACTGTCAATCGTTGTCAGAAGATCCATTATTATTTTTTTCTTCTTCATCGAGAAGCTCAACCTTATAGCCACAATCCTCATTGAGACAGCTAAGCTCTTCTCCACGCCCCTTTATTTTCTTTTTAAAGAGAAGCTTGGTGCACTTTGGACATTCCTTTGCTGCCGGTGCATCTCTTGTCACAAAATCACATTCAGGGTATTCAGTACATGAATAGAATGCTCCACCCCGTCCTGTTTTAGATGTTCTTTTGACAACATCACCATGACATTTTGGACACTTACCCAATGGTAGTGACTTAGCATTTCTACACTCAGGAAAATTTGAACAGGCTAGAAAAAATCCAAATCTGCCAAGTTTCTTAACCATCATGCTCTCACATTTTTCACAGACAAGATCTGTTTCTTCATCGAGAATGCCCTTCATCTCTTCAATATTATCTTCGGCTTTATCAATGACTTCCTTGAAGGGTATATAGAATTCACTGAGCATTTGTTTCCAATCATACTTTGAATCCTCTACCATATCGAGTTTATCTTCCATATTGGCAGTAAAATCGATTGAAACCAGTGAAGAGAAATGATCTTTCATGATTGTATTAACCAGTTTGCCCAAAACAGTTGGCACAAGCTGTTTACCTGAACGGGTAACATAGTATCTTCTGATCAATGTTTCTATTGTTGGTGCATAGGTTGAAGGTCTTCCAATACCTGATTCCTCAAGAAATTTAACTAATGAAGCATCATTAAAACGAGGTGGTGGTGAGGTGAAATGCTGCTCAGGAAGAAATTCATTTATATCAACCTCATCCCCTTTAGCTAATTCAGGAATAATGTTTTTATCAGTTTTACTATCCTTATCAACAGCTGTAAAACCTTTAAATTTCACTGTGCTTCCAGATGCTCTAAAGGTATAATCTCCCTTTTCAAAAAGAAGTGTTCTTAGTATTGTAACCTCAGGAGTCATTTGCGAGCTAACAAACTTTTTCCAAATTAAATCATAAAGTTTAAACTGATCTTTCGATAAGTCACCCTTAATTGATTGTGGAGTTTTGAAAACATCAGTTGGTCGAATAGCCTCGTGAGCATCCTGTGCTCCCTTTTTATTTTTAAAGCTGTTTGGAACCTCTGGAATATAATCCTTATCAAAGTTTTCTTCTATATATGATCGAACTGCATTCATAGCAGTATCAGAAATCCTCGTTGAGTCTGTTCTCATATAGGTAATTAAACCAACAGGTCCTACATCTGTAACATCTATTCCTTCATAGAGCTGCTGAGCAACAATCATAGTTTTTCTTGAAGTATAGCCCAATCTATTTGCTGCATCCTGCTGCATTTTTGAGGTTATATAGGGAGCCTGAGGTTTTCTTTTTCTTTCCTGTTCCTTCAATGATGATACAATCAGTTTCTTGTCACTCATTGATTCAACAATTGCATCAACCTCTTCCTTTTTCTTTAAATCGACCTTTTCTCCATTGATAGCTGAAAGGGATGCCTTATATTCTTTCTTACCATTCTTACAGGTTAAATCAAGGGTCCAATACTCTTCAGGAATAAATACATCAACCTTTTCTTCTCTGTCACAAATAACCTTTAATGTAACAGACTGAACCCTGCCAGCAGAAAGTCCTCTCTTAACCTTCTTCCATAGAATAGGACTAATACTATACCCAACAATACGATCAAGAATACGTCGTCCCTGCTGAGCATTTACCAGATCCATCATTATTTCACGGGGATGTGCTACTGCCTCTTTTACAGCATCTTCAGTAACCTCATTAAATTCAATGCGTTTGATATTATCATTTTTAGGGGCCAAGGCTCGTGCAAGATGCCAGGATATAGCTTCTCCCTCTCTATCAGGGTCAGTGGCAAGAAGCACAAGCTCAACCTTGGAAGCATATTTCTTTAATTCATTGAGAACCTTGGCTTTTCCTCGAATTGTAATATATTCTGGTTCAAAGTTATTTTCAATATCAATGGCAAGTCTTGATTTAGGTAAGTCAATAATGTGACCAACAGAAGAAGATATAATATAATCTTCACCAAGATATTTACTAATGGTTTTGGCCTTTGATGGTGACTCAACTATAACAAGAGTCGTTGGTTTATGCTTCTTCATATAATATCCCTAAATTCTATGGTCAAATATGTCAAGACGACCAGACTATTTCTATTTGTCAAATAATTCTTTAATATTCTTGTCTGGGTCCCACCTTATTATAAGAAATAAAGCAGATGCAGTCAATATTGAGAGAATTACAAAGAGGATGATTCTTTCAGATGTATAGTATATGAAGCCATTAATAGGATGATTTGATACAAATGCTCCCATTACAGCATTCTTTTTTTTATTTCTATGACAGACAAGACACTGTTTCTCTGCCTTAATCTGAGTAATAAAGCTATATCTACCATCAATAATCTCACCAATTTGGGAGGCATTTCCTCTCATAAATCCCTTTATTTTTTCATCTGTTTTCGTATTCTTGTCACCAGGTGAGATAATATTTCGACCAGATCTATCGTAGAGTTTTAAAGATATTGAGGTTTTTTTCTCTACCTCTTTAAGGTATATCCACTGAATTGACTTATTTTTTGTAGTCATAAGAGTAAAGAATGCCTGTTGAATTATCAAACTGCTCTTTTCTAATTCAGAGAAATACCCTGATTTATATACTGAAAAGATATCTTTTTGATATGGTGGTATAGAGAATACTTGGGATAGTGAAATCACCAGAAGTATTGAGAAGATTGTCATTAAAAATATTTTACCTTTCATGTATGCATCCGAAATATATTATTGCCGTTCCTTTTAACAATACCCTCAATTTCAAGGAGGGATATAACTTCATGAATTCTTGAAACAGCTATCTTAAGTTCACGTGCCATATTGTCTATAGGAGACTCTCCATTTGACAAATAGTCAAGAATCTTTTTTACCTCTGGCTCTGTGTCTGAAAAATCAAAAGGAATGGTATCTTCTTTGTCCCTTAAAAGAAGATCATTCTTTTTCACTGAAAAACCCTTTCTTAAATTCATCTCATCAATAATATCTACTGAAGAATCTACAAGTTTTGCTCCATCCTTTATGAGCTTATTTGTTCCTGCTGATACATCATCATATGGAAGGCCTGGACAGGCAAAGATCTCTCTGTTCTGTTCAAGGGCATAGTTTGCAGTTATTAAGGCTCCACTCTTAATAGCTGCTCTGGTAACTACAACTGCCTCTGAAAGACCACTGATGATTCTGTTTCTTTTTACAAAGGTCCACTTTCCAGCTATACAACCAGGGGGATATTCTGAAATGAGCAATGAATTATAGCTATTTTTAATTTCCTTATAAATATCACGGTTACTGGCTGGATATTCAATGTCAATACCATTGGCCAGAATTCCCATTGTTGCTCCGCCACATTCTAGGGTACCACAATGAGCCTCTCTATCTGCTCCAAGGGCCATGCCACTCACTATGGTATATCCTGCTTTTGAACAATCTCTGGCAATTCTCCGGGTCACTCCCTTCATTCTAGAATCAATTTTTCTACTTCCAACTATTGCTATACATTTTTGAGGAATACTTTCAGCTGATGAAAAAAGAACTACCGGGGGACAACTTATTTCCTTTAACAGTGGCGGATATGTAGAATCCCAAAATGAAACGATACTAATATTTTTTTTTATTGATGCTTCAATTATTTTTTCTGAAGCAGCCTCGGGGTCAGAACCATAGATTTTTTCAATAAAGCTTTGGGTATTTATGGTCTGATTTTTCTTGTAAAAATCAAAGAGATCAAGGGGATGATGATCCTTCATTTTATCCCATAGTTTTAAGGTTCCCTGATTTGAAAGCACACTCAATGAGACAGCTGCAGCTAAGTCTTTGTACATCTATTTAATACCCTGAAGATGAATGGTATCAATATTATTTTTACAATTTCTCATCATCTTGGTAATTTGGGAGCTTTGATGTGCACTCTGAAGATCACTCATTAAGTCCTGATATACAGACAAGGACATGCTCTTTTTTCCCATTTCATAATAGATGCGTCCTAAGGCAAAACGTGCATCATAATAGGTACGGTCTCGAAGCATTATGTATTTTAATTCTTTGATTGCTCTGTTATTATCTTTTTTTAGATGAAAATAGAGATTTGCCAGTCCATAGCGGGCATCATGCATATTCTTTTTTATTTCAAGAGCACGTCTGTAATGTCTTTCAGCCTTAACAAGATCATTCTTCTTATAAAGTTCCTTTGCTCTATTTGCATAGGCAATTGCAAGATTATGGTGCACTCGGGCACTGGAATCTCCATATTCTATTGCCTTTGAAAGAGACTTTATTGCTGGAGTCCAATTCCTGTTTTTCAGATATTTCAGCCCAAGATTTTTATAATTTTTCGCTACCTTATCTGCTGACTGTGTATTCTTCTGATATTTATCTTCTGATTTCTTGGCTTTTTTCTTGAGCTCTTCTATACGCTGCAATAACATCTTTTTAGGGGATCGGTTTTCATTTTTAAAGCCGTACATGAAGAAAATTGCACCTGCTAAACCAGCAGTTATTACAATAATTAAAAACTTTTTCATATTATACCTCTCTACTATATTATACGCAAAAAAGCCCTAAATCTTAAAAAATTAAAGAGTTTTTTTAAAAAATTTTCAAAAAAAAAGACCGCCAAAAAGCGGTCTTTTTTTTATATATAATTTAAAAACTTACTCTTCCATAGCACCGGTGAAAATATCATCAGATGCCTTAATAACTGCACTTTCTCCCCAAAGTAGAGAATCAGCCTTACCAAAGAATTTTGGTAGTTCTGTTCCAATGTAAAACTGAGAAGATAATACTTTACCTGTATAGAAAGCGGCTTCCTGATTGTCTTTAAGAAGTTTTGCTCTGTCTTCACCCTTCTTATCTCCAATAAGCTCTTTCATCTTAGGTTGAGTAATTGACATACTCCAAAGATGCATCCACGCGATACAGACCATGTACATTGCTTCCTGTAATGGTGTTGCATTCATAAAAAGATGCATGAACTTTCCACCACCCATTTGTTCTTTAAGCATCTCAATAACTTCATCAAGCTTAGTTACAGCTTTTTCTACAAGATCAATATACTTATCATCAACCTTGCCCTTTGCTTCTGCTGCTGTTTTTTTGATTCTGCCGGTAAGGGCATTGTAATTATACTGTTCTTTGTTCATGAGAATTTTTCTCATAGTAAGGTCCATTGACTGAATGCCATTTGTTCCTTCATAGATTGCAGTAATCTTAGAGTTTCTCATCATCTGCTCAATGGGATAATCACCACAGAATCCATAACCACCGTAAATCTGCATTGCCATTCCTGTTATTTCAACAGATTTATCTGTACAACCAGCTTTCTCAATTGGTGTTAATATTTCAACAAGAGCCTGAGCCTCTTTAGCTTCATCTCCTTCAAGAAGTTTACCTAGTTCAAAATTCTGATAGAGAAAATATATCAACTGTCTTTGACCTTCAATATGAGACTTCATCCATAAGAGCATTCTCTTTACATCAGGATGCTGTACAATGGGAACACCTTTTGCTTCAGGATTAAGCATCTGTGTTACATGAACGCCCTGAATTCTGTTCTTGGCATAGGTAACTGCATGATTATATGCTGCAGAAGAGAGACCCTGTCCCTGCATCCCAACACCCATTCTTGCAAAGTTCATCATCTGAAACATGATCTTCATTCCCTTTCTTTCTTCACCAAGAAGGTATCCAACACATTTTCCTTCGTCTCCAAAATTCATTGTACAGGTTGCTGAACCCTTGATGCCCATCTTGTGTTCAATTCCAGAACAAATGACATCATTCTTGTCTCCAAGTGATCCATCTTCCTTTACAAAATATTTTGGTACTATAAATATTGAGATTCCCTTTGTTCCAGCTGGATCTCCTTCGATACGTGCAAGAACTGGATGAATAGTGTTCTGATAGTAATCACTATCACCAGAAGAGATAAATATCTTTTGACCAGTAATAAGATAGGTTCCATCATCCTGCTTAACTGCCTTTGTCTTAAGAGCTCCAACATCTGAACCAGCATCTGGCTCAGTTAAACACATTGTACCTGCATATTGACCATTGTACATGTTTGTAAGATATGTTTCTTTTTGTTCTTGAGTTCCAAATACTTCAATAAGCTCTGCAGCACCGTGAGTCAAACCAGGATACATCATCAAAGGATAGTTTGCAGCACAGAGAAATTCATTACATGCCCATGTAATAACCTGGGGAACTCCCATTCCGCCCCATTCCTCATCTACATCAATTCCGCCAAAACCTGCTTCATAAAATGAATCAAGAGCTTTATGATAAATCTTTGGAATCTTTACTTCATTGGTTCCAGGGATATGGGTACATCCCTCTTTGTCACCCTCTTCAGCTGTTGGGTAAAGTTCATCAACTGCTATTGTTTCGGCAAGGTCAAGCATACTCTCAAAAGTATCCTTATCAAATAGTGAGTACTTTTCCAGTTTAGTCATATTTTCAACTTCCAGAGCCTCGAAAAGTACAAAACGAACATCTCTAGAATCTACTAGTGGATTTAAAGCCATGTACGTCCTCCTACAACAATTTTTTATATAAGTACAATTATATTTCTTTTGTACAATAAAAACTTGATTCATACTTGCAGAATGTCAATATCATTTTATATAACAGTGCAAATAATGGGTAATATTTGTTATTTTTTTCACAGGTTTATGGGATGATGAGACATGAAAACAGGTAGTTTTTTTATAAAAAATAATTAATAATCAATTTTATTCTAAAAGGTCATTTTATTGACAATCTTTATTATAGAATATTTTATGACGATAAATTATAACCTACAGCAAAGAGGATTACCTATAATGCACTTCAATGAACTGGAAACATTCTATAAAAAGAGCCTAAACATCAATCTGAATAATGACTTTACTCATATAAAAAATGCTGAAGAATCAAAGGTCCCTGAAATGCTCACAGCAATGACACAGCACATTGCACAGAAACATCCTAAATACAAGGAACAACCTCAGCAGGTATTTTTTTCCATAGGAAGTGAACTTGCTACAGCCTATAGGTTTTGGCTTGCTGGCAAAAAGATATATAAGCTCACAGATAATATCACTCAAATATTGGCTCTCAAAGATGTGAAAGATATTTCTTTCAAGATGATTAGCCTGTCCTTTGATACTATTTATCTTGAGTTTCCCAGCACTCTGTGTCCCAAAGGTATTGAAAATGAAAGAATTCTTGGGCTTTATATTCAACTTCACACCAATGAAGACAAAACAGAAAAATATCTTACAATCAAATTTCTTCATGCCTTTAAACATCTAAAGGAACAGGTAGATCCATCTTTCACTTCACTCCTGGGTGGTGACATTACTCTTACTATTAAAGATGATTCTCACATTATTGAACAAATTGCTATACAGATTCAAAGATCGCCAATTCCTCTTGAAAAAAAATCACTGCAGAAAATTATCGATTTTGTACTCAACACCGTGATGTATATAAATTCTGAAAAAGCTGACATTCAATTTATTAAGAAATCAAATGATGACAACACATCAAAGAAAAAAAAGAATAAATATAAACTCAATGTAGATCATTTTCTTATTGGAAATAATATTACACTAGATGACAACATTTTAAAGATTACATATATTGGAGAGATAACTCAATAGTTTTAATCAAACTATGATATCTTTACAGCAGAACTTTCTATGCCAGATCAGATAACCTGGCATAGAATAAAATTTAGAATTATTTCTTAGGCTTAAAGGAATTCACATCAATCTTTGGTTTTATAGAATCCTTATCTATTTTCATTTTATCTTTCTGTTTTTGTACATCATCCTTCATCACATTTTTCTTATCTGAAATATCATTCTTTATTTTATCACGCTCATTTTTTTGATCATCTTTAATTTTATCTATATTTTCTTTGTCCTTTTCAATTTGCTTTTTAACCATTTCTTTATTTTTCTTCTTTTCATCTTTAACCATTTTTCGAATCTTATCTCTTTCTTCTTCAAATTGACGACGGATATCCTTTCTCATTTCAGAGACACTTTTCAATATATTTTCAATATTCTCTTTATTCTTTCCCTTTAATTCTTGAATTCCAATGGGTTTATCTTTATCAACATCTGCAACTTGTCCACCATTTACATCAACAGAAGGTAGATCTGGCATATCACTCTTCTTCACCTGAAGCTTACCATTCAAACAAGAGATTGTGCTCTTTGTTCCAATCTGTTCTACCATAAAATCTGTTCCACGAACAGCAGCAACAACAGTTGATGTTTTCACCTGATATGATTCACCCTTCTTTAGTTTGTCTGAAATTCGAGAAAACATTCGACCGGTTTTCACAAAGAATTCCTGATTTTTTAGTCCTTTTTTATCAACAAGAAGTGATGACATTTTAACTGATGAATTCTCTAAAATCTTAATTGCATTATTGCCAAAATATATATCGACAAAGGACTTCTTGCCAGTTATTATCTCCATCCCCTGAGAAATAGCATCACCAATCTTAGCCTTTTTACTTCCATCCTTGCTTTTAATGATAACAGAACCCTTCATCATATTAACAGCTCCTGCAAGGGCTCTTTGATCTTTCTTTGCCTCTTTACATGCAGAAACAGCAATAATACTCAACATAATTCCAATAATATACAACTTTTTCATAATATCTCCTTCCAAACCCTACAAATAATTATTAATTAAGTTTTAACATGTAAAGTGCTCTGTCAAGTAAAAGATCAAAGTCAATTTTAACCTGAATTAATACCTCAATAGTTCATAAGGATTTATTCTTGACAGAGCTCTTAATATGAATTAGAAGTATAGTATAATGTTCAATCAATTTAATTAGGTACATATAAAAATACTAATCGCCTACAATTGTTTTAGAGGATAATCATGAAAATAACCAGTCAGCTTAAAAGCCTCACCATGAAGGCTTTATCTCAATCTATGGACGTTCAGACAATGATTGCCATGGTTAGAGAACTACACTATAACTATGATATACACAAGCAAACTGGATATGCTGACAGCATTCCAATCCCCAAAATGACAGCAGCAGAACAGATTGTAAATGACATCAACAAAATGAACCTCTTTCCACAGTTTATTAATCAAATAATATTATTACATAAAAATGGACATATGGGCAAAAAATTTCCGGTGAAATTTCTGCGGGAAATTTTTAATGAGATAAAAGATCAGGGACTTCTATATGACAATCAATATAATATGTTTGTTGAAAACCCTGAAGTGAGAATTACCAGAAACTGGGGAACTCTTCAAAACAACAATGAATATTATATAACTTTTCTCAGACTTGACATTGTAGGAAACTCAAAACTGGTGAGAGAATACGACAACAAGATAATTCAAAGAACCTACAATGACCTGAAAGAGATCGTTGAAAAAGCAGCATCAAAAAGAAATGCTCGAATTTGGAACTGGGAAGGAGATGGAGGAACCGTGGCTTTCTTTTTTACTGACAAAAATCTCTTTGCAGTTCTTAGTGCAATGGAAATAGTTCATGAACTCTTTCTCTACAATAAAATGCGATGCTTACTGAAGAAACCTCTGGGTGTTAGAATAGCTGTTCATGCAGGACCATTTCTCTATAGCGACAATGAAGAAGACTTGAAAAAAAATGATACAATAAAAAAACTCATTGAAATGGAAGCAAAACACACAAAACCCAACACCTTCACTATTTCATCAGAAATTGTCGAGGGTCTTGATCCTGTTCTTTATAATCTTTTCGGTGCAATTAAGATTGATCAGCAAACCAGCTATTACAACTATGAACTAAGGTGGGAAAGTGTATGAAGACATATATATACAGCAAAACAAAGGCTGTAAAGGATTGCTTTGAAGCAATAAAAATAAAAAAAGACGAGATCATAGATATACGGAATCCTGAAGATATTTTATCAGATTTAAAGTCCCTTCATGCTACAGAAATGATTTATTGTGATATTTCATCCTATGATGAAAAAAATCAAAACAAGGTTCTCAAGGCCCTGTGTGAAATAAAAAAATATGGCATTATTGATCCAAAAGCACAACTTGAAGATAGTGCTCAGCTCTTTTACAACAATGCCTCAGATTATATTGGCAAAAACATGATCAAGAATGGTATAAAGGCTCAGAGACTTCGCCAGGCCTATGACTATAAATTTCTTGATGATAAAGAAAATATTTTAATTCCTGAAGATTTCATTCTATCAGGTGCGAACTGGAAAGAAATTAAATCAGGCAAAGAATATACATTCTGTCTTATGTTTATCGAACTTGATGATCTGAGAGAATTAAAAAAACAGACCGGTGCATCTATTATCACTGAGATGGTAGATGACTTTCAAAACTTTATAAATCAGGTTATTGCTCCACATAATGGAAAAGTATGGATGTGGATGGATTATGGCGGACTGGTATTATTGCCCTTTGATGGTGAAAACTGCAGTATCATAATGTCATGTATAAAACTCATAATGAACCGCAAAATGTTAAATGCAGAATTCTTTGGCTATGACATTGAAATGCGATATCGAATCGCTCTTCATATTGGCAATACAGTTTACAAAAAAAGAGGAGACACAGGAGAGATCGTATCAGATTCAATAAACTCAATATTTCATCTGGGACAACAATACGCAGAGCCAGGTAACTTATATATGACAGACTACGTAACACAATTCATACCTGCAGGCCTTCGTTCCTTATTTGTTGAAGATGGTGAATTTGAAGGAAGAAATATTCATCGAATGCGGTTACCTCTAGGTCACTAATCTTTTAAGGTTTCATCAACAAGAAGCGGAAGAAGATCATCTGAATTACCACAGAGATAGATATCTGCTTCTTTGAATACCGGTTTAGAAGATATGTTTATTTCAATAACGGTTCCTCTGTTTTCTTTCATTTTTCCAGGAAAAGAATTTATTGGATTAACTGCACCAGAGGTTCCTATGACCAGCATCACATCTGAACGGGCAATTTCAATTAGAGACTCCTTAACCATCTGTTCTGAAATTTTTTCCCCAAAGAAGAGAATGTCAGGCTTTATAAGACCTTTACACTCTGGGCAATGCGGGGGGATAGGAACCTTTTCAATAAATTCCTGGGGGTATTGTTTCTTACACTTCGTACAGGTAACCGTTGCAGTGGTACCATGAAAATCTATGACATTTTTTGAACCACCTAACTGATGAAGATTATCTATATTCTGAGTTATGATTGCTCCCAGTTTATTTTCTTCTTCAAGCCTTGCAAGAGCCCGATGTGATAGTGTAGGCACTGCGTTTTTCATATGCTTAAAGAAGACCTCTGCAACAACCTTCCACGTGAAAGCACTGCTCTTTTTAAAAAAATTTATATCAAGGACTATGGGGTCATACTTCTCCCAAAATCCGTTTTTTCCTCTGAAAGGGGGAATACCTGCAGAAATCGAGATTCCTGCACCGGTTATGGCTATAATTCTCTGAGCATTTTTGCAGATTGTTACTGCCTTCTCAAAGTTTTCCTTATCCATTGTATTCATAAAAGGGACGCTTCACTACCTGAGCTTCAACATCTTTGCTGCGTATAATCACATTAACAGTATCACCTACTTTAAGATTCTTGTCATGTACTAATGCAAGGGCAATACCCTTTTTCACTGTTGGTCCAAAGGCACCACTTGTTAATGCTCCAACAATTCCATTTTTGCCCTTTACTTCATAACCCTCTCTGGGAACTCCTCTACCAGTGAGTTCGATGGCAATGAGTTTTCGTGGGCCACCCTCTGCTTTATGTTGACGAATAATTTCTTCGCCAGGAAAAGATTCCTTGGAGCTAATGAGCCAGCCGATTCCAGATTCTACGGGAGATATTTCATCTGAGAGTTCATGGCCATAGAGTGAATATGCAGCTTCTAGACGTAGTGTATCTCTGGCACCTAATCCTGCAGGAATTAAGCCATGGGATTTACCTGCTTCAAGAATCTCATTCCAGAGCTTTGAAGCCTTATCATTATTTATATAGAGTTCATAGCCCAGTTCTCCGGTATAACCGGTTTGTGAAACCATAACCTCAACGCCATCAAAGGAATCTGTATAAAAATAAAATCTATTAAGTTCATCGATCTTTGATTTATTCAGAACCTCTTGTAATATCTTTTTTGCAAGGGGGCCCTGGATATCAATCTTTGCTGTGTCATCAGATATATCTTCCAGTTTCACATCCCCCTTTATATTTTCAGAAAGCCACTGGAAATCTTTTTCTCTGGTTCCAGCATTTACAACGAGATACAAATCATCTTCACTATATTTAAAAACAAAGAGATCATCGATAACACCACCTGATTCATTGGTAAAACAGGTATACATACCCATATGCAATTTACATTTATTTAAATCAGTTGGAACCAGTTTCTGGAGTTCTTTTACTGCATCTTTTCCAGTCATACGAAACTCTCCCATATGGGATACATCAAAAAGACCTGCTGTATTTCGTACTGCATTGTGTTCTTCAATTATGGATGAATACATTACTGGCAACTGCCATCCTGCAAATTCAACCATTCTGCCTTTTGCCTTAAGATGTTCATCATAGAGTGCTGTTTTTTTCATTTCTTTTTCATCCTTCTTAAACCAAAATCTACGGCTCTCATAAGAGGGTCGTATACCTCACTTACTGCAGGGCAGTAAGCCATTTCAAGTCTTTGGAGCTCGTCTATTTTTATGGAAAACTCAATTGCTGTACTAATAATATTTACTCTCTCAGCAGCACCCTTTTTGCCTATGGCCTGGGCACCTATGATCTTGCCTGTTTCAGAGTCAAAAATAATCTTTACCACAATCTGATTATTGTCTGGGAAATAATCAGGGAGGATGTGAGTGTTAATCTTACCTGTTGCAGTTTTATATCCTCTCTTTTTTGCCTCTTCAGTATTGAAGCCTGTTCCTGCTACCTCAAGATGACCAATCTTCGTAACAAAGGTCCCTGCAGATCCCTTATATGAAAAATCACCACCAGCACAATTGATACCTGCTGCTGTACCCTGTTTATATGCAGAGGTTGCGAGCTTCGCAGCTATTTCTTTATTATCTATTACTGACCATGTATCTATACAGTCTCCTGCTCCATAGACTGAGTCCATAGAGGTTTCGAGCTTTTCATTAACCACTATACCATTTTGATTATATTCAATCTTTGAATTTTCTGCAATAGAAAGATCAGGACCAAAACCCGTAGCTAATACACAGAGGTCAGCTGTGAAATGCTTATCCTCAGACTGCAATGTAAAGGTTGAGCCATCTTTTGAAAGAGATTTTATAAATGAACCAAGATTGCATTTTATATTATGGGATGTAAGATATTGCTCAACAGTTCCTGTCATATCAGAATCAAGAACACCGGGGAGGACCTCATTCATTCCCTCAATGACAGTGACATCCATTCCCAATTCCTTTAAGGCAACTGCTGCTTCAAGGCCGATTGCTCCTGCTCCAATAACACAGGCTGTGGAACCTGATTGTGCCATTGATTTAATATTTCGAAGATCTTCAATTCCCGTGAGGGTAAATATTCCCTTACCTATATATTCTTTAAGACCATCGATTGGAGGTATCTTCACTTTATTACCAGTAGTAATAATTGCCTTATCAAAATCTATTTCCTGTTGACCCTCTTGTGTTTCAACAATGATTTTTTTATCCTGTGAAATTCTCTGAGCTGTCCCCTTAATCTTGGTTACCCTCATTTTATCAAGTCCAATATTTTGGCTGAGGCCTTCCTCTTCGACCATTCCCTCTAAAGAATAGGGCAAACCACAGGGATGTAAAAGATCATAGTCCTTGTTATCGATAACTACAATTTCATGTTTTGAGTTTTGTCTTCTTATTGACATCAATGCAGCATAGCCTGCTGAACCAAAGCCCAGGATAACTATCTTACTCATTTCTCATCCCTTTTGATTAAATATTTCACTAATCCCTCTAAAGCAAGAATATAGGAATCAGGACCAAAACCGCTTATCTGCCCAATACACAGTGGTGCACAAAAGGATTTCGCTCTAAAATCTTCTCTCTTATGTATATTTGATAGATGAACCTCAACAGCAGGGAGATCCACTGCACCAAGAGCATCTCTCAATGCCACAGAGGTATGGGTATATGCAGCAGGATTTATGACAATTCCATCTGCATCTTTATTGCTATGAATAAAATCGATGAGTTCACCCTCATGATTTGATTGAAAGAAAAGTGGCTCTACATCTAAATCCTTTGACAATGAAGATATCTGATTTTCAATATCTCCTAAGGTTGTCTCTCCATAGATAGAGGTTTCTCTGGTACCTAATAAATTTAAATTAGGACCGTTAATAATTAAAATTCTTTTCATTGTTTCACTGCCTCTTTTCTTTTTCAATATATTCTAAGAGATTTTTAGCCTGAATATTATAGATTCCCCTATAGGGACCATCAATAATTTTCTTCAAATATTGTTTTGACAATGCATACTTTTTATTTTCATAATAGAGAATAGCAAGATTAATTCTCGTCATTGGTGTATATATACTATTGCCGCTTTTATCTTCAAGAACTTTCGTAAAATACTTGATAGCCTCATTTTTTTTATTATATATGAACATATTGAGCTTTCCAAGCATATAATAGGCTTCTACACTATATAGATTTTTTCCTGAAGATAAGGCATAAAAATAGTAATATGATTTCTTATAGTATCCAAAGGTATAATAGAGTTGTCCGTAATAGTGATTTATTAAATTGTCATTACCCTTAAATCTTTTTAGATAACGGGCATAATTATAGAGTTGCTTAAGATTCTTTTGTTTATAATAATGGTTAACAACGTATTGTAAAACAACCTCTCCATATGAACTTCTCACTAATTGCCAAAAATTTCTCTGTGTCAAATTTATAGCCCTTTTCTCCTGATTACTTTTGAAAAAGCACACAATCAAAAGAGCTGTCTTTTCCAATTTATGTTTATAGTCTGTAACTTTATTAAGTTTTTTAATTGCCTTTTTATAATTCTGATCATTCATATCAATTTTTGCTAAAGATATGACAGCCTTTTCATAATATATTGAATTTTTTCCACCTTTAAGAATCTTTTCAAAGGCATATTTTGCCTCATCTTCATTATTCTTCTTCAAAGATACCTGACCAAGAGTAAAGAGTGCTTCTGCATATAATTTCTTATGCTTCTTTAAATATTTCATCTCTTTTTTTGCACCCGTTACATCTCCAACCTCAATGGAACTCTTTACATACTTTAATATAATATCTTTTTTATATATTCTTCTATTTTCATTCTTTAAAATTTTATAAACCTTTTCATAATTACCCAGATTAAAATGACAGGTGGTCAAAATCACAGGTATCTCTTTCCACTGCATCTCATCAAGTGGAGGCAGAGAGGTTTTTTTAAGAACAGCAATTATCTTTTTATATTTTTTAAGTTTCAACAGCGATTGAATACGATTATAATATTCAAGATTCAAATCTTTTTTACCATAGACATCAAGAAATGTGCTGTAATATTTCTCAGCTTTTTTATATTGCTTCTTTTTATAAAAATAATGTCCCAGTGTCCGATAAAGACTTATTGCTTCTCTTGATCGGGGATATCTTTTGAAAATATAATTTATATGAGGTTTGTCAATTTTTCCTTTTTTAAAAAGCTTATCAACGTAGACAAATATTATTGGAAGCACATTTTTCTTTGAATCATATTTAGCTAAAATAACTCTTATCTGCCTGGTGGCATATTGATAATAGTTTAATTCTAAATAAGTATAAAGAAGAAGCTCATTGGCATGAAATTCATTTTGCTTTTTTCCTCTTCTCTTTAGATAATTCCAGATTGAATTCATGGCCAGTTTATATTTCTTATTTTGGTAGTGCACATAACCAAAATAATATTTCAATTCATTATAATAACCGGAAAGAGGATATTTCTGTTCTATCACCTTAAACATTTTTTTTGCTTTTACAAGATCACCCTTTTCCAGCATAATCCGAGCTCTTAAAAAGGCTACCTCTTCTTCTTTGGTATTATCATAGGGAGAATTCTTCAAATATTCATTAAGAATCTGATCTGCTTTTTTATACTCTCTATTTTTTACATATGCCTTACTTAAGAGAAGTATAATTGCTCGATTGAATTTCTTTTTATTTATCTTAAGAGCCTCTTCAAGATAAATAACAGCTTTTTGAGGCTTTTCATCGATAGTTAATTCAGCTAAGAGCTCCAATGATTTCAATCTGAGATATTTTTCTTTTGCAAATTTTCTCACTGACTCAAGATATTCTATAGCCTTTGTTTTATCATTATTGAGAGCGAGAATTTTACCCAATTCATAGAGAGCATTGTAATACCATTTTGATTCTTTGGAGATGAGTATAAAAAAATCAAGGAGTGATTTTGCAGATACAATATCCTTTTTATGAAGATATGATAATGCCTTAAAGTACTGGGCATCACTATAGGGATATTCCTTTAAAAGATTATCTGGAATAGCATTAAGTGATAGCAATGCCTCATTATGTTTATTTCTTTCCTGATATATGCGCCCCGTTATTATTCTGGCTCGAGCAATAATTCTTTTATCAGCCAAGGAGGTAAAAAGAGGGCTCAATCTCTTGATGGCATCATCATATTTCTTGCTCTTATAAAGGGCATTGCCAATTCGGTATATTCTCTCTGCATTGGCCTTTTTATTTTTACTCATCTTTATGGCTCTATTCCACTCGATGATTGCCTCATCATAGCGGCTTTCTGCATAATAGATATGTCCCAACCTGTCATAAGAAAAAGCTACAAGTCTCCCCTTTTTGGCCTTTATGATATAACGCTTAAAGTTATCAATAGCCTTTCCATATTCCCTTACCTGATAATATGACTCACCGAGCCAGAAACGGGTTTCAGTACAGAGGGCTGTATCTCGACATACATTGAGATAGGATTTAAATTCAAAGATTGCAGCTTTGTACTTTTTCTTATAAAAAACTGATTTTGCCAGATAAAGACGTGCTCTTTCACCAAATTCATAATCATCAAGAATCTGCTTAAATAAGAACTCTGCTATACTGTAATTGCCTGAATTAAAGGCCTCAAGACCTTGATCAAACTGCTTTCGGGCATCTATGCTATAGCTTACAATACTACATAGTAGAAATAATATTATTAATAGGGATCTCATTTTCTCCGGTTACATCTATATGACTACTAAAGGTCTTTAAGTGTTTCAAAAATAAAAGCTACACTTTGTTCTCTAATATCTGTACGATTTCCATTAAAATGACAGGTTTCTGTTTTAATATATGTATCAGCAGCAAAGCCAAAACAAACGGTACCAACAGGTTTTTCCATAGAGCCACCCCCTGGACCAGCTATTCCACTGACTGAAATGCCGATATTAACATCTAAAAGGTTTTTCACCCCAATGGCCATTTCTGCTGCAACCTCTTCACTAACAGCACCATATTGTATCAGAGTTTCTTTTTTTACACCAAGAAATTTTTCCTTCATATCATTGGAATAAGCAATTATTCCACCAGGATATATCTCTGAAGAACCGGCAATAGCTGTTATTTCTGCACCAACCAATCCACCGGTACAGGATTCAGCTGTTGCAATTGTGATGCTATTTTCAATAAACTCTTCTATTAAAGATCGCATCACAATTCCTACATGCGCTCTGGAGCAGATACACCGAGGAGTTTTAATCCATTTTTCATAACTATACGAGCTGCATCAGCCAGGTTAAGAAGAGCTGCAGTTGTTACTGTATCATCTGAAACAATTCGATGTTCTGTATAGAGTTTATGAAAGGATTGAGCAAATCTCATGAGGAATGTACTGATTCTATGAGGTTCACAACTTGTTGCTGCATCAATAATCTCTTCTGGAAATTTTATCATATATTTTAAGAGCTGCAAAGCCTCAGGATTATTAAGAGAAGAATAATCAATATTATTTCCCTTGTATTGGGCTCCCCTTTCCTCTGCCTTAAGAAAAATAGAACAAATTCGTGCATGGGCATATTGGAGGTAAAAAACCGGATTCTCTGAGCTCTCTTTCTTTGCCAAAGCAAGATCAAAATCAAGATGACTGTCCAATGAACGCATTACAAAAAAATATCTGGCAACATCAGAACCAATCTCCTCGAGAAGTTCTTTCATGGTAGAAAAATTTCCAAGACGTTTAGACATCTTAACGGTTTCTCCCTCCATGACGAGATTAACCTGTTGAGCAATAAGAACCTCAAATTGATTTTCTTGTGCACCCATTGCCAGCATTGCTCCCTTTAGCCGGGCAATATAACCATGATGATCGGGTCCCCAAATATTTATGATCTTATCATAGCCCCTGTTGAGCTTATCCTTATGATAGGCAATATCTGCCATTAAATAGGTTGGTCTACCATCATCTCTTATAACGCAACGATCCTTATCATCATCATAGTCAGTTGATCTAAAAAACTTTTTAGACTCTGTTTCATATATTACATTCTTGCTTTCAAGAAAATCATATGTTTTCTCAACCTCTCCTGTTTCATGGAGTGGTCTTTCACGAAACCACGTCTTGAAATGAACATTTAAGCTTTCTAGATCCTTTTTTTGCCCAGAAACATTGTATTCGATGGCTTCCTTTGCTATGAGATCTACAAGATCCTCTGAATCTATATCAACAGAGTTATTTTCAATAATATGGGATGCTATATCTTTGATGTATTCTCCGTGATAGCCATCCTCCGGGAAAGTCACATCCTCACCCTTTTGCTCTTTCATTCGAGCTAAAACTGATTCTCCTAATAAACGAACCTGATTGCCGTAATCATTTACATAGAACTCTCTATCAACGGTATCTCCCGTAGCTTCCATCAAATTTGCCAGTGTATCACCTAAAGCAGCAGCTCGGGCAGAAACCACATTCATTGGTCCAGTGGGATTGGCTGAAACAAACTCTATATTTACCTTTCGAAGATTTTCTCCTCTGCTTTTACCATAGTTTTCATTTTGATCTTTAACTCTCTCAATTACAGAGGCCAACAAATCAAAGGATACAAATATATTGATGAAACCAGGCTTAACAACCTCAACCTTTTCAACCATTTCACTTTCTTCTATATAAGTCTTTAGATCATTTGCAATATTTACAGGATTCTTTTTTAATATTTTAGCACATTCCATAGCAAAGGGAGTTGCATAGTCTCCAAATTTTTCTTCTTTAGGATATTCAACCTTTATAACTGGATATTGTTCATCTGGAAACAATCCGTCCTTTTTGGCAGATTCCAAAGCTGAGACAAGTATTGAATGAATTTCCTCTTTAAGTATCACTATATTATTCCTTATTAAAAAATGTATTCTTAAATTAACCACAAAGTCACTGAGACTCAGAGAAAAGCTTCAGATTTGGTGGTTGGTAATATTGATATAGCTTTTTATTAAATATTTCTTTAATAATTAATGCTAATATTGTATGAGCTTTATCAAGCAACAAAAACCATATCTTTATCAAAAAGATCTCTTCAATAATCCAAAAACCTCAGTATCTCTGTGACTCTGTGGTTTTAAAATAGATGAAAATTATTGATTATTAATTTTTTTCAAAGTGCTATTTGTCAACTATTATAAGATGAGAAAAGAGAGAAAGTCAAAAGTTATGTAATCAATTTATTTCAATAAGATCTTCTACATTGATTACAAATTATCCTGTGAAATTAAGAAATATTGAATAAATAACTTGCAAAAAATTTTATAGTACTTTATTCTTAAAAAATTAGTCCCCAATGAGAGATGAGGTATATATGAATTCATTGATTAACTTTTTTAAATTTGATTTTAGTAGAACAGTTGGCTTTATCATTAGTTTCTTAATATGTGGTATAATGGCATTGCTTTTTTCCCAAACTGTTATTCTTGATGGAATGGAACGGGGATCATATGACTGGCGTTTCAAAATGAGAAACCCTCAGGAAACATCCAAAAAGCTCTCCGAAAGTGCTCGATACCAGACAATTAATCCCAGAGCAAATGATAAGATCATAATCCTCGGTATTGATGAGGATACCATAAGAGAGTTTGGAAAAAAAAGAATAAGAAATCCTCATCAGAAATGGAATATTCAGGCACAGTTTACCCGTTTTGTTGGTACAGGACAACCTGAAGCAATCTTCTTTGATATCATGTTTCTTGATCCTCGAGATGAAAAAGAAAAACACCATGAAAAGTTATTCAGTGATGCAATAAGAGACGCAAAGGTTGTGTATCTTGACTATGCCTTTGAAGCCAAGGAAAAAGATGTTAAGTATAATGATCAGGCAAAAAGATTACAACAACTTCATAAACTCCGATTTCCTGTTGACCCAAATGATACCACTCAACCATGGGTTGAAGAGGTATTACCTCCTCTGCCAATATTAACAGCCAATGCAAAGGGTATTGGTTATGCTAATGTTCGTCCTGATGCTGATCACGTTAACAGAAAAATGCCTCTCATTATAAAATTCAAGAACTGGTATTATCCCAATATTGACCTTACAATTCTCATGGATTACTATGGTATTAAGGCTAAAGATGTTAAGATTAAAATGGGCCAATACATTAAACTCACCAATTGTAATGTAAAAAAAATGAAAAAGCCCAACAAAGAAAGGACTATAACCATTCCCATTGACAAATATGGTTTCATGGATATTAACTTTATAGGTGGCCCCGGAAGCTTCAGGTCTGTTTCATTTTACTACTTTGTTGATGATGGCAATATGATTAAGGATGGAAATGAGTCTCTCAAGGGTAAGATTGCCCTAGTGGGAGTTTATGCAGCAGCTGGTATTTCGAGAGATATTCACAAATCACCCTATGGAGAAACCTTTGGTATTGAACATCATGCCAATGCACTCAATACAATCCTGAATCAGCAATTTCTATATAAACTCTCAGAATTCCAAAATATTTTAATTCTCATAGTAATAGCATTCCTATTGGGATTTTTACTACCAAGGGTGCCCATTATAGCATCAGTAATAATAATGACCACTATGTCTATCGTTTACGTTGTTGGTGCATTTCTCATTTTTGATCAGTTAAATATTGTTACTGCCTTTACCACTCCTCTACTTCAGATAGCAACGAGTTTTTCATTAATCATTGCTTTTCGGGTTGTCACAGAACAAAAAGAGAAAAAGATTATCAGGCAGACCTTTTCAAAATTTGTTTCGAAATCAGTTGTTGATGAGCTCTTAAAGGATCCTGAAGCAGTAAAGCTTGGTGGTGAGAAAAAGGTTCTTACAGTTCTTTTTTCAGATATCAGGGGATTTACCTCAATATCAGAGAGACTGACTCCAGAACAATTGGTTGAACACCTCAATGTATATCTTCAAAGCATGACAGACCTGGTCTTTGAATACGATGGAACTCTCGATAAGTACGTAGGTGATGAGATTATGGCCTTTTGGGGAGCTCCAGTTCCTCTTGAAAATCATGCACTTATGGCATGTAAGAGTGCCCTCAAACAGATGGATGCCCTTCATAAACTCAATGAACATTGGCTTGCTGAAGATAAACCACCACTTGACATAGGTATTGGTGTTAATACTGGTGATATGGTTGTGGGAAACATGGGTTCTGCTTCAAGAATGGACTATACACTGATGGGTGACAATGTAAACCTCGGTGCTCGTTTAGAGGGAACAAATAAGGTCTATGGAACCAATATCATTATTAGTGAATATACCTATGAACATGTGAAGGATCATGTAATAGTAAGAGAGCTTGATCTCATTAAGGTAAAGGGTAAAGAGCTTCCTGTAAGAATTTATGAATTACTGGATGTCAAAGATTAAAAAGGTATCATCCTTTTTAGTTCCTTTGAATCGACCATAGGGCTTTAAGAGATGTCCCTCAATTTGAAGAGGGACATTTTTATATACACCAGCAGTATTATAAGATCCTCCGAGCCAGTTAACATGGAGATTATCATCAAAGGAATACCAGCCATTTAAAGCACCATATATAGTTTTGCTCTTAAGTGTGCTGTTCTTTACATAAAAGTATATACCAGTCTGTTGAAAATATACATTTCCATTGAGTTCTTCAATATTCATTATATCAATATCATTATATTTATGCTTTTTCAGATATCCTTGAATTCTTTTCTGTAGATTACTGTTTTTGACAAAAACATTATTAAAATATAGAGAAAAGAAGGATTGACTATTTTGAATCATATGACCTAATCGAAAAGCACTAAGCTTTATCTCATAATTTGCAGAGAGAGCTCCCTTCATTTTAAGACTCTCACCGTAATCCTTAGTGAGAAGAGCTAAATCAATATTAGAAACACCTGCCTTTAACTCTATAAATGGATAGACTCTATTGAAATAGGCATAAAATTCAAGTTTATTGCTTGAACCATAGCCCTCCAGATTAAAATTACTGAGCAACCAGTGTCCCCCCTTACCTGTGAGAGTGAACTTTGAATTATTAAATGCTGCATTTTTATGAATCACCAATTTTGAGATATTCCAGTTTAAATCAAAGTCATTATAGGGAATAACTTTCCCCGCAGGGGTTATATAGAAGGAAAAGAATTCATACCCTCGTCTGGAATCCTTATTTGCTTCTTTATATAGTGCATAAATAATATTTTTAAACAAATAGTAGGGAATATCAATAGATATCTTCTTGCCCTTTATATCAATGATGCTCTTTGAGGTAAAGGGAGACCATTTACTAATTGTAGTATTGCAGAGTACGTCAAATTTAGAATCAGGAGCCAGTACTGAAAGCTTCATTTTTCCCTTGAGAGGGGTTAGAACAAATGACCCATCTAGATTGTCAATTATGCTCTTTTCCTTAATATTTCCAGAACGCCTTAGAAAGAATTTTTTCAATGATATCGCTGATTTAATGACTTTTGGCTTTTTCTTAAAAAAATCAAAGGCTATATGAAGATCACCTGATGCTGTTCCTCCATATGATATGTTATAGAGGGGTGTGAAATATTCAGAGAGTCTCGTGAGATTTACCTTGCCAGTCTTTATTGCAATTTCAAGAAAATCCTTCTTCTTGTTTTTTTGATACAGGCCATAAGATGAAATATCAAGAACACTATCCTTTATCTTTAAACTTTTAACCTTCACAACAGAGAGATCACTGTTGAAAATAACATTAAAATCAAGATTAAAATTATTGTTTGATAAGATTCTATAACTTTTACCCTTTGACCAGTAAAAATTACAGTCATCCATTTCAAGGGATGTGTCAAAGGACCATATTTTTTTCTTATATGAACTCTTTATTGTACCACTACTTAATCCATAAAATTTTAAAGGAAGAAGATTAAACTCTTCAATAAAGTCATTGCTATAGGAAATGTCAATATTATCAACTTTAGTCTTGCCTTCGTGAAAAATCTCACCTTTCACAAACCAGAATCTGCCACTGGCGTCAATATATCCATTTTTTTGATTTTTTTTATTATAATAGGCAACTTTACAGTCAACAGAATATTCAATATCCTTATTTGAAAAAACCAATTCCCCATCAAGATCAGTTGACTTAATCTCTATTTTCTTATCATGAAATGTTTGTACGTAATTAATAGATCCATTTGAAATATTCAGCGAGAAATCCTTATCTCTTTCAATATTTGGTAATTTTTTATTATTATAATAATCCTTAACCTTGTTTATAAGATCATTAATATCATGGAGATGTTTATAGACAACAGTAATCTGAGGATTTTTAAAATCTATGTTTCGATAGGTTATAGAACCCTTAAAAACCTCAGAGAGGGATAAATCAACAACAGCAACAGGAGCACTGATTAAACTGATATTATCATTAAAATCACTACTAATAGAGAGGTTAAACTTGGTAATCTGAAGATTGCCCCCAAGGGTAACGGAAATATCTTCAAAGGTCAGAGCCTTATTAAAATTTTTCTTAAAAAAGGTCTTTATCTCTTTCCTCAATAGATCATCAGGAATTGTAATTGAAAATACAATTCTTGATGCAATAAGAAGGATAAGCAATACACCAAAGAATCCAAGAGTCATTGAATATAAAATTTTTTTATTAATCTTCATAAAAGGGTTTACGTATTTCTTCACATATTGAATATAACTTTACATTAATTAAATTTCACATGCAAAATTTATTCTTCGATATTTAAAACAAAAATCTATTTTTTATTTACATTACAATTGTTTTATGTATAATCAATAGTCAAGCAATTAACAAATGTATATTTATTTTTTAAAGATACTTTGTAAAATTATTTTCTAAGCCATAAGTATTATAACGATAAGAGGTTACTATGGAAAAATTAAACTATCACACAGAATTACTGGACCTTTCTCCTCAGTTTGATATAAAGAAATATGATTCAACAAAAAACATAAAAGAAACTCATGCATCCTTTGAAGGAACACCAAAGCAGCATCCTACTGATAAAAACATAATTGTTCTATTAACTGATCCCTTTGATAGAGAAAGTGTCTTCTATGAATTTGCTATTGACTCTGTTGGTTCAGTAGAAGACCTTGGAACAATCATCTCCAACACAGGAGATACTGCTCATAAAGTAAGAGTATGGATTCACAAAGGCAAAACCGCAATCAAATCTCAACCATTCAATGTAGAATAAGGATAAAAAAACAATGGAGTACCTAGCGTCAATCTTACAAAATGCAGCTCCCATGGTGCATTTCATTTCATTTGGACTACTCATCTTAGCAGGATTCAATATGCCCGTATCTGAGGATCTTGTTTTCATCATATCAGCATCAATTGCAGCAACAATAGTGCCACAAAATGCTGTATATATTTTTATTGGCTGCTTTTTAGGAGCCTATTGTAGTGATATTATAGCTTATTCCCTGGGACGTTTTCTTGGACCAAAATTGCTGACTATTTCATTCTTCAGAAAAAACCTTCCACAGGAAAGAATTGATAAAATTGAATCCTATTTTGAGAAATATGGATCAAAAACACTCTTTTTTGGCAGATTTATACCCTTTGGTATAAGAAATGTACTTTTTATCACCTCAGGACTCATTAAATTAAGATTTATAAAATTTCTCATTGTTGATCTAATAGCTTTATCAGTGACATCATCAATACTCTTTTATCTGGGTTACAGTTTTGGAAATAACTATAAAGTAATTATTCCCTATCTTGATCAATATAAATATATTATATTCAGTTTATTTATCATCGCTATTTTATTTTTTGTCATTAAGGGTAAAATCGATAAGAAAAATGAAGAACATGCCTAATGTGTGTAACTTCTAAGATAAAGATTCCACTAAAGCTATAGGATAGAATTGACTTTTCACAAAGGGTTAATGTGCTTGACTAATTTAAGCACAACATTGTAATTTTTGGGTATTGGAGATTCATGTAGGTTTTTATGCAAAACATTAAATATCACATTGTAAACCTTGCTGCTGTTTTGATTTTTTCTTATACATCAGCCTATTCGATTAATGCTATAGTGCGTCACGTCATTTCACCTGTATCAAACTTTGAGATAAAGGCACCTCGTTCAAATCGCTATGCAACACAAAGAACCTCCTTTAATGATTACAAGGTTATCTTTGATAAGGGTTTTTTTCCTATTGCTGATCAGACAGGGAGGGATGGAAACCTCAGTAGTCCACCAAGCTCAATAGAAAACCTGACTCTCATAGGCACCATAACTGGGCCACCCAGCATAGCACGGGCAATGATTAAAAAAAGGGGTGAAAAACAACCTGGAATCTTTGCCACATATAAAAGCAAATATAGTGATACAACCAATGAGGTTTACGGATATAAACTTGTCAGAATCTATGAAACCAAGGTTTACTTGACTATAAATGGTGAAAAAAGGATTCTCGAACTATTCAATAGAGATAAGGGAAAAAACGCAAAGGGAAATTTTTCAGGTAGCAAAACAGGAAACTACGTAAAAAAGAACCTCAGTAGATCATACGTTCAACAAAAGGTTCTTAATAATATAAATAATGCCACAAGGGGACTTTTAGCAGGTCCCTATAGAAGAAAGGGACGAGTTGTTGGTTTTCAACTAAAAAAGGTCAGACCCTACAATATTCTTTATAAAATAGGATTAAGAAGCGGTGACGTTATCTTTCGTATAAATGGAAAGACCACTGACAATCCCAGCAAGATGCTCATGATGTGGAACGCATTAAAAACAGAGAACAGAATCAGGGTCAACCTTGAACGGAGGGGAAAACCCATGACCTATGACTTAAATATAACGCAATAATATAGTTTTTGCCGATCTTAAATAAATACCGGTAAAACCGGATAATGTACTTTTTCAAGGGAAATTTTTATGAATACACAAAAACTTTTTACCATTTTTTTAGCAACCCTGCTACTCTTTACCTTTCATGCAGTACCGAAGCCATTGGTACATGATGGATTGTCTTCTATCAAAGAAGTAGAAGCTAAAAGAAAAAGAAAAAGACGAGTTAGACGCTTTGCCCTCAACTTTAATAATGTAGATATTCATGTTTTTCTCAATATGATGAGTAAACTCATTGGAAAAAATATTATTGCAGATGATAAGGTCAGAGGCAAGATCACCATAAGTTCTGCTCGAAGAGTTCCAGTGCACCAGGCCTATGAAATAATGAAATCAATCTTAGAGATAAAGGGCCTTGCTGTTATTGAAACAAAAAACCTTATTAAGGTTGTACCAATAAGAGATGCAGTTAAGCAAAATGTTGAAATATGGGTTGATGGAAAAAAAACCAAAACCTACAGTAAAAAAAGTAAAATTATAACCTATCTATTTGAGGTTAAGTTTTCCGAGGCAAATGATATAGCCAACACTCTGAAACCATTGAAATCCAAATCCACAAATATTGTTGTATATAGACCGATGAATACAATAATTCTCAGTGGTTCTTCAAACGAAATAAAAGGCCTTATTGCAATAGCTCGGGCTCTTGATAAACCAGAAAAAGGCAAAGAGACAAGAACTCGTTCAGCAGGCAATATTCACGTTGTACATCTTGAAAATGCCAATGCAGAACAGCTTGCAGCTGTTCTCTCTCGGGTACCCTTCTCTGCAACAGCAAAGATCAACAATAGCCCAATAAGAAAAACAAAGGTACGAAGATCACGGAAGGCTCGAAGAAAGACCAGCTCCCAAACATCGAAGCGTAGCAAGATGAAGCTTTCAATAATTCCAAATAAAGATACTAACTCTCTTATTATTACTGCCACAAGAAAAGAATACGATAATATTTTATCTATTATTAAACAACTTGATATAGTTCGAGAACAGGTTCTCATAGAGGCACTCATCATAGAGGTTGGGGCAACTAATGGATGGGGCCTTGGTGTAGACTGGATGCTGGGATATCAGGTCCCCGGTTCAAATCATATTGTAGGGGGATCGAATATCGGTACTGGTGGTATTCCCAATTTTGCAGCCTCTACACTTAGTGGCACGAGCGCATTAACCTCTCTTACAACTGGCTTTCAGATAGGATATCTCTACAACAGCAGTGTATTGGGATATGCACTCCTCCATGCAAGTAGCACCGATACAAAGTTTAATATATTATCCACACCACAGATTCTTACAATTGACAATCATGAAGCTGAGATCAATGTGGGCAAGGACATTGCAGTTCCTTCACAAGGTAGAACATCTGAAACTGGTGTAACAACACAAACTTATGAATATAAATCAGTTGGTGTAAAACTAAAGATCACACCACATATAACCAAAAACAAGGTAATTACCCTTGATCTCTACCAGGAGGTCAATGAAGTAATTGGCGACCAGAATGTTCAGTCTGGCTCCTTGATTCCCCCCACTCTCACGAGAAGAGATATAAAAACAAAAATATCAGTTCGAGATGGCAAAACAATTGTTGTTGGTGGCCTCATAAGTAACAAAAAAACAGTTACAGAAACAAAGGTACCCATACTCGGCGATATTCCTGTTCTCGGGTGGCTTTTTAAGAGAAAGGATGTGAGCTATGAAAAAAACAATCTCTTGATCTTTATTACTCCACATATTGTGACAAAACAAAAGAAACTTGATGCTATAACCAAACGCAAGAGAAGATCACAGCTCAGAATGGATAATAAATAATATGGCTCAAAGTAGTATAAAAAAATTAGGTGATATCCTTATTGGCCAGGGCAAACTTACCCAGGAACAGTTACAGGAAGCTTTAATTACAAAAGAATCATCAAATTTGCGTCTTGGGCAAGTTATGATAAAAAAAGGCTTTGTTGATGAAACCATCATTCTCGAGGCTCTTGCAGAACAATACGGATTTCAATCATCTGCAAAAATTGATTTTAAGGATGATGATGGTTTTTTCAGCAATATACCGGTACATTTTCTTCACAAGAACAAGATGGTTCCCTTTAAGAAAAAAAAGGATATAATCTACGTTGCCATTATTGATGCGCTGAACATTCAACCCCTTGATGACCTTAAGATGATTTATCCTGACTTCACTCTTGAGCCAGTTTTAACCCTTGAGGATGAGGTTCAAAAGATCATCCACAGCCATTTTGACAATCTTAACAAAGAAACCACTGATGATGTTATTGAGGATCTTGAAGAATCTGATTTTGAAATTCTCTCAAACAACCTTGATGAAAGTACTGACATCATGGACATGGCCAATGATGCTCCTATTATTCGCCTGGTAAATACCATTATTAAGCAGGCAGTTAATGATAGAGCCAGTGATATTCACATAGAACCCTATGAAAAAGATGTCATTGTTCGCTTTAGAATTGATGGTATTCTCTATCAACTTTTTACACCACCAAAGAAATATCAGGGAGCAATTATATCACGTATTAAGATTATGGCAAACCTCAATATTGCTGAAAATCGTTTACCCCAGGATGGCCGTATTCAATTAAAAATAAGCGGTAAAGATATAGATATTCGTGTTTCAATTTTTCCAACATACTATGGTGAAAGAATCGTTATGCGTCTTCTGAACAAATCAGACATGTCATACGACCTTAACTCTCTGGGTTTTAGCAAGAATATGCTTGATGAATTCAACAGTGTTATCTCCCAAACCCATGGTATAGTTCTCGTAACCGGGCCAACTGGAAGTGGTAAGAGTACTACTCTCTATAGTGTTCTCGTTCGCCTCAATCAACCAGATGTAAATATATTAACCGTTGAAGATCCTATTGAATATCAGCTTAAGGGTATCGGTCAAATGAATATTCATCCCAAGATTGACCTGACCTTTGCCAGTGGTCTCAGATCAATTCTGAGACAGGACCCTGACATTGTAATGATTGGAGAAATTCGTGATGTGGAAACCGCAGCCATATCTGTTCAAGCTGCATTGACTGGGCACCGTGTTTTTTCTACATTACATACCAATGATGCAGCAAGTGGTATTACCCGACTCATTGATATGGGTATCGAACCTTTTCTCATTGCGTCATCAGTTAATGCATTTCTCGCTCAACGTCTTGTTCGAAAAATTTGTGATCATTGTAAAGAAGCCTATAAACCCACAGCAAAGGTCCTTAGTGAGCTTGGCCTGAAGACTACATCCCTTCAGAAGGGCAAACTCTTTGCGGGAAAAGGATGCAGCCATTGCCTCGATACTGGTTATTCTGGCCGAGTCGGCATCTACGAACTGCTCCCTGTATCTAATCAGATAAGAAAACTTATTCTAAGCCATGCTGATTCGGTACAGATCAAAGAACTCGCTGTAAAAGAAGGAATGACTACTCTTCTTGAAGATGGACTGCAAAAAGCAATAGCTGGGATTACAACTGTAGAAGAAGTATTACGAGTTAGTTAAGGAGCATTCAATGCTATATCATTATCAGGCACTTGATTCAAATGGAGATACGGTTTCTGACTATGTTGATGCTCCCTCTGAGAGTTCAGCCCGTCAAAAGATTAAATCCAAAGGGCTCTACGTTGTCAGACTCACCAAACATGAAGTAAGGGCCTCAGAAGAAAAAACTGAATCAACAAAAAAATCTACCGAAAAGACTAATCCCATAGTTGAAAAAATAGTTGATTTCTGGAACATTAAAACCAGTAAAAAACAACTGGGACTTTTTTCAAGACAACTCTCTACCCTTCTTCAAGCAGGCATGACACTACCTGTTGCTATTAATGCAATAATTGAACAGATTGATAATAAATACTTTAAAAATGTTATAATTGACGTAAAGGATAAGCTGGAAGAAGGATCAACCTTTTCAAATGCACTAAGAAGACATAAATTACTCTTCACGGATATGTACGTAAACATGGTTATGGTGGCAGAAAATCTTGGCTCCCTTGATCAAGTAATGGAACGTCTTGCAGATATGGAAGAAAAAAGAAATATATTAAAGGGCAAGGTTCAGGCAGCTCTCTATTATCCTGCATTCATTATGGTCTTCGCTGTTGCTGTAATAATTTTCCTTATGGTTAATGTTATTCCACAGATTACAGATATGTTTAAGGATCAGAAAAAAGATCTTCCATTGCCAACAGAGATAATCATCGGTCTCAGTGATTTCCTTGCAACCTTCTGGTTTCTCATCCCCATTGTTCTCATCGGTGGTGCAATATTTTTCAAAAGATATAAGGAAACTTCAGAGGGAAAACATAAACTTGACGAATTAAAATTAAAGATACCTCTTATTGGATCCTTTTATAATAAAATGCTTGTTCAACGCTTCACCCAAAATCTTGGAGTATTGCTCAACAACAAGGTTGATATCATTAAATCCTTTGAGATAATTCAAAAAATTGTAGATAATGTAGTCATTGAAGAAAGAATTGCAGAGGCAACAAAGAAGATCAAAGAAGGTTCTTCAGTGTCACATGCATTGTCAAAGGCTAACTTTTTACCAAAACTGGTTCTTGGTATGATTACTGCTGGAGAAGCAAGTGATAAGCTTGACTCAATGCTTATCAATATTGGCAAGGTTTATGAAAATGAGATAGACCTCAATGTTACCAGCTTAACAAGTCTTATCGAACCAATAATAATAGTGTTTATGGCCATGGGTATTGGTATGATAGTAATGGCTGTCATGCTTCCTATGATGCAAATGAACCTCCTGGTTCAATAATATATAAAGGAGACTTATATGAAATCACTCGTCAATGTATGCAAAAAAATAAGAAATAGAATCTCTGATGATAGAGGTTTTTCTATGGTTGAGATTATGATTGTAGTAGTAATCATTGCAATTCTCTCAGGTCTTGCTGCAACACAATTTATAGGTCAGCTTGACAATGCCAAGGTGAAAACAACTCGTATAGACATAAACACCTTTTCGACAGCCCTCGATGCATACCGCCTCAACAATGGGAATTATCCATCTACTGAAGATGGACTCCAAAAGCTTCTTGAAGCTAAACTGATCAAGAAAAAAAAAGGTGTTCTTCTTGACCCCTGGGATAATCCATATCAATACAGATTTCCTGGTGAAAGTGATTCTTCCACCTATGAGATATGGAGTCTTGGCGCTGACAAAAAAGAGGGTGGCGAAGGAATCAATGCTGATATAAAGAGCTGGGAGTAACTCTTACAATGGTACGCAGAACTCTACGAAGAATCCTCAAAGATGATAGAGGTTTTTCTATGATAGAAATAATGGCAGTAGTTGTCCTTATTTCTATCATGGTTGGAGTTGCTGCACCACGAATTTCCGGTTTTTTAGCAAGCAGTGGTAATAACATGAAAATCTTTACCACTGTTATGGCTAAAACCTTTGATGATTCATTTTTAAATGGCAAAATAAACTACTTAGCAATACATCTTTCCGAGGTTAACCAGGAACAGATAGACTCAATGAATGAGAAAAAGGACAATCAAGTTGATATCTTTAGCAGAAAAAATGGTCTATCTGTCTTGCAACTAAAGGATGGAGTATTTTCTGATCACAAAAAAAGAATATTTAAGCCAAGAACCTTCAGCAGTTCTTTTATGATCAACTCTGTAATTCTTTCATCAGGTGAAAGACTTTCCAGGGGAACAGTCCTAGTTCCATACTATCCTGGTGGATATTCAGATAATGTTTTAATTCATATCACTATTGATGATGATAAACTATGGACCATAAAAATTGACAAGCATCTAAAAGAACCTCTCGTAGTGAAGGAGCATGTAACCTTTAATGACAACGAGTAAAAAAACAAGGGGCTTTGCTCTCATTGAGATATTACTTGCAATTGCTATTCTATCAATTGTGCTTCTCAGTGTGTTCAGCGGAGTATCCACGAGCATCAATGTTCTATCAGGTTCAAAGAATCATACAAAGGCCATGATCATTGCTCGTAGCATGCTCAATGAATTCATTCTCAAGCGCCAAAGAGGCACAGACTTAAGCAAAATGCCTTTAGAAGACTATCCTGGATATTTTCTTTCAAGAGTATCAGAGCGTTTTGAACATGATCTTCTGGGACCTATTCCTGCTAAAAAAACAAAGATTATTATTTCCTGGAATGATAAAGGAAAAGAAAGAAATTACAGTATAACATATATTTATCCGTCAAGGTAATATGAAAAGAAGAATACAGAACATATTAAACAATGAAGGTTTTTCTATTCTTGAAATATTGGTAGCCTCTGCAATAGCTGCAATGATTCTTGTTATGATATCAACATCATATAGAAATGTGCTTCAGGCAATTACCGGTGTCTCAGGTTATGCTGAATTCTATGAAAACATCAACCTTGCAATAAATAAAATTGATTCAGATATATCTAACACCTTCTTTGACAGATATAATAAGAAAACTGCTTTTATAGGTGATCTCAACGGTGATAATTCAACACTGAATTTTATAACAACAAAGCATAGCAAATTCCATATTAGCGGAAGTATGATAAAAGACTCTCCCTACAGTGATATAAATGAAGTTGGCTATTATCTGAAGGAAGACACCCAACATTCCGGGCTTTTCTTGCTTATACGCAGAGAACAACTCTTATATGACGATGAACCCGATCAGGGTGGAAGAGAAAGTATTCTTCTTGAAAATGTTGTAAACTTAAAATTTGAATATAACAACTGGAAATCATGGGACGTTAGATGGGATACGAGAGCAAACAAGAGAATTGTTCGTGCGGTAAGAACTACTCTCTTAGTAAAGAATTATCAAAACAAAGAAGAAAAATTTATTTTCACAACATTTATAGATAAATATAGATAATGAAAATTTTAACAACATATAATAATTTAAAATCAAACTGGTACAAACGAAAAAAATTTCTTGAGACCAAAGGATTATCAGGCTACATAAGAAACAGCAACGGTTATGTCTTGGCAATAGTATTAATAGTTTCAACTTTATTGATAGCACTTGCTAGTGAGTTTGCCACGGTTTCTATGACGAGCATCAGATATATGAGAAACTTTGATAACCGCCTAAAATCATTAACCCTTGCTCGTTCAGGAATGGAACTTTCAAAATATATTTTAGCTATGGATCAGCGAGGTGTCTCAGCAACATTCCTCACTGGAAAAAAAACAAACAGAAACGTTGATTGCTATGATGACATTTGGGCTATTGATTTCCCTCCCTTTACCGTAGGAGATGGACAGATTACCATTAAGATTGAAGATGAGCAGTCAAAAGTTAATGTTTCAGTACTGGCAAATGAATTTTCGCCTCAAACAAAATTTTATCCTATAATCCAGAGACTGATGATTAACCTTGGATATCCGATGGATATTGCAGATGCAATTCTTGACTGGGTTGACATAAATGAAATACGCTCTCCCTATGGCGCAGAATCAGATCACTATGAAAACCTCCCCATCCCCTATAAATCAAAAAACTATGCCCTTGATAGTATTAATGAATTATTGATGGTCAAGGGGATTACTCCTGAAATTTTCTATGGATTAAAAAAGACTGCAACCATTGAAGGGATCCTTGTAGATCATAACCGTGGATATACAGGGATTGACCTTAATAAATTAAACAGCATGTCTGATATTGATAGCGAAACGAAAGATGGTTTCAAAGATCAATATGAAAATCAAAAGAAAAAAATTGGCAAAGAAAAAAGTAAATCACTATCTCACTATCTTCGTGTTCATGGCAGCAGACAGGACGCCTATAGCTCATATAATAAAATTAATATTAACACCGCTTCATACCGGGTAATATCAGCATTGACAGATAAAATGACTGATGATATAGTGACAGAAATTATTAGCAAAAGACAGGTTCAACCCTTTACAACAGTAAGTGAATTATCCAGTTACATAGATGATCCTACTTTTAGAGATCTTGCATTAACCGTAAAATCAGATCTATTCAGAATTAAGGTAACTGGAACTGTTGATAATGTCTCCTCAACTATAATTGCTGTTTACGACAGAAGCCGAAGACGATATCTTTACTGGTGTAGCCAGTAACTAAGGAGTTAGAACATTGTTTGAAAATATTGCTTCAATAGATATAGGAACAACATCCATCAAGGCGGTTCTGGTCAAAACCAGTTTTAAGGATTTTCAACTTAAATCCCTTGCCATTGAAGATATTGACACCACAATTGAAGATCAAAACCTTGCCATTAAAGATGCATTAGAAAGAATAATTAGGGATAATGATCTTAAAAATTATAAAATTATTACCAATCTACCAATGGAAAAAGCAATTATTCGAAATGTATCATTCCCCTTTAGTGACGTAGAAAAAATTGCTGAAGCAATCCCCTTTGAAGCTGAAGAAAATATTCCCTTCAAACTTGAAGATTTGGTTCTAGACTTTCAATCAGTCTATTCAGAAAATAAAGATGAAGGAAGAAAAATTCTTTTAGCAGCAGCTCACAAAGAAACAATGCATAACTACATCAAAATTTTCAATGATATGGAACTGACTCCTGTATCAATGGGCCTTGAATCAAACAGCCTGTATGAGTGTTACCGTTACTTTAACACAGTTGAAGATGAGACAGTTATTCAGCTGGACATTGGTAATAATAAAACATTATTTAATATAGTGAATAACAACAATCTACAATATACTCGATCAATTTCAATAGGCATCAGCGAAATACACAAAGAAATTATCAGCATTCTTAAATGTAATCATATAGAAGCTATTCAAATTTTTGAAAATCTCAATCTCGACCTAACATCATTTGAAAATAATGTACAACGAGGATATTTCAAATCCCTGGGAATCTCAAAACAAAATCTAAAAAAGATATATAAAACAACATCAAGCATCGTAGATGAGCTTGCTGAACAGATCTCTTTAACCATAAAAGCTTTTTCTGTTGGCAACCATATGAATATCTTCAACAGAATTATCATCTCAGGTGGGGGCTCAAATCTTACAGGAATTGGCTCACAACTTTCTAATCATCTTGAATTTCCTGTTACTCAACTACCCTTTTTACAGGAATATCATGAAAAAAAGGTTCAAACTCAGTTTCCCATAGCCTTTGGTACAATTTTATCATATATGAGCAAGAAACGAAATGCTATTAACTTTCTGAAGGGTGAATTTCTACCTGATATTGCTCGTGAATCGAAAAAGATTTACTATCTTGCAGGCGCCTTTGTTTCAGCGGCCTTAATTATTTTTATATTAAATTTTCTCATAACATCAATTCTGACTTATACATCAAATATTCAATATAATGATTTATTGCAAAAACAATTTAGCCGAGTTTTTCACACATCTGCCTTAACTTCAGAACCACTGAATGAAGCTCGAAAACTGATGAAAAAAGAACAGAAGGAATACAATACTCTGAAAAATCTTCTCGGCAGTGATACTTCACTTATGGAACTCATGAAAAGTATAGTTTCTCAATTTGAAACAACAGGTCAATTTCAGTTAAAAAGTATGATCATAAATAAAACTATAATTCGTATTGATGGTGAAATCACTACGATTAAAGATCTTGATGCATTTAAAACAAAACTGGATAAAACACTAATGTTTGATTCAGTGAATGTCAGTATTAAGAACTCCAAAAAGGATAACATTCGCTTTGAGATCTTAATAAGAAAGAAAAGAAAAAAAATCAATAAGCCTAAAAGAAGATAGGTAATCATGAATTTATCTAAGAGAGAAAAATTATTATTACAAATACTAATCGCTGTTTCTGCTGGAGCACTACTCTTTCTATTTGTAATATCTCCATTGATCAATAAATCCAGTTCAATAGGAAATGAACTTCAAGAAAGCAGAGCAAATTTACAGAAACTACAACAAATTTATGATCAATATAGAGAATATAAGAGTAAAAAAAACCATATCAATCGACTCCTTGATAACAAAAAAAGTGTTTCTGCTTTTATTGAACAGTTTGCCAAAGAAACAAATATTCTAAACAACAGAACAAGAACAAGAGAACGATCAGGCAGAGTACAGGGAAGATTTGATAAGATCACAACGACCATCAGATTTGAAAGTGTTGGCGCCAAATCTCTTTTTAATTTTTTACATAAGATGGAAAATGCAAATAAAATCATTAAAGTCAGTTATTTGAGGATGAGAAGAACTCTCAAAGACAGTAAACTCTATGATGTAAATATAACCTTTGAATCATATAAAAAATAAACCGGTAAATTATGGATTTTAAAACAATAAAAGATAAAGTTATAATAAATATTAAGAAGTTCGGAGCAACCATAGTCAGTATATTAAAACTACCCTATGCCAAGACCTACATTGCTCTATCAGTTTTCTTTTTCTTAACATTTTTAATCATTACATTTCCCTTTGATGCAATAGTGAGAATGGGTATTCAATCCATTGAAAAAGGATTTAAAAGCTTCACAGTAGAAAGCATTGACACTCAGGTTTTTGGCCCCAGTGAATTGAGGAATATTTATATTGTTACACACAAAAATGATGAGATAAAACTAAGAGATCTTTCTCTTGATATAGACTTGAGTCCTATAAAGCTTCTAGCCAATAAGCACGTCATTGGAAAGACCGCTATTAGTGGCGGTACCTATAGCACTGGGGACATCAAAATTTTTTACAATATTAGAAGTGATTTTGATGTAAAACTGGACAATAAAAATTCTTTAAAAGATGGAACGATTAATATTTTAATTCAAAATCTTAAAATTAAGAATATCAATATGCAGCTGCCACCTCAGATGATGAGTTTAGCAATAAAAATTCCTATTATAAATATACCAAGAGTATCTATTCAGACTGATCTCAAAAACAAAATATTAACAATCAAAAGATGCTTAATAAGCGGTAGTGACTTAAAAGGTAGAATATCAGGGAATATCAGACTCAGTCCGACCATAAGTTTTTCCCGTTTAAACCTCAAAATATCTATAAAAAAGAATTCTCAAATATTGAAAACAAATGAAACCTTGAAAACAATTATCACCGCATTACCACAAGGTGACAATATAGATATAACACTAAAAGGAACCTTTGCAAATCCAAGAGTTATGCCTTTAAAAGGTAGATCTCAAATAAACAAAAATACTTCAGTAATGCGACCCATGACAAAACGATGAAAATTATACTTGCTGAACACTCAGGTTTCTGCATGGGAGTGCGAAATGCAGTTATAAAAATTGTTCACGAACTCAATTCTACATCTGAAAAGATTTACATTCACGGCCCACTCATTCATAACCCTCAAACTGTTGAGGCACTCAAAAAAAGAGGATTGATTCCAGTTACAAAGGATGATGACTATCACAATAAACCCATTGCAATTAGAACTCATGGAATTCCCTATAACGAAAATAAAAACATAAAGAATAAAGCATCTAGAACTATAAACCTCACCTGCTCACGAGTTTCAAGAGTGCAATCAATAATAAAAAAATATTCTGCGAAGGGCTATTATACTCTCATTTGTGGTGACAAAGATCATGCTGAGGTAACCAGTTTAAAAAGCTATGCTTCTAAAGGATTTAGCATTCTAACACAACTTGATGATATTGACAATGTTCCCTCTAAGAAAAAATACCTCCTTGTATCACAAACTACCTATGACAGGGAATTTCTAAAAGAAGTAGAGGATGTTTTAAACAAAAAAAAACTAGAGATATTAACCTTTGATACAATTTGTGACTCTACAAAACTCAGACAGGATGATGTCTATAAGGCTATAGATGAGGGCATTGATACTCTTGTTGTTATTGGAGGCAAAAATTCTGCTAATACAACAAGGCTTGTTGAGATTGGTGAATTCAACAAAATAAAAACAATACATATTGAAACAGAAGAAGAACTTATTCAAGAGAACTTCAACAACAGCGAATTTGTTTTAGTCACAGCTGGAGCTTCAACACCAGGATGGATAATCAACAATGTGTTAGAAAAAATATATCATTTTAAATATCAAAAAGGTAACTTTTTAAAAAACAAATTCAAGACTCTTTTTGAGATGATGGTACGTACCCATTTTTTAACATCAATATCAGCATCTCTCCTAAGTATTATTTTTCAAATACATACAACTAAATCTATTAATATTTTGTTTCCAATCATCACCTTCTTTTATCTTTTTTCAATGTTTTCAATAAACAACATTCTTGAAATATATTTTTTAAAGGCCAGCAATGCTCTTAAATACAATATATACAAAAAATTTAAAATTCCAATGTTGTTCATTTCATTTGTCTTCATAATTCTTATAATATATACTACACTGCTCATCAATTTTGAAATTTTTCTCTTTTTCATTCTAATGCTCTTATCAGGAGCTATATATTCAACAGGTATTATTAAAAAGCTCATTCAAAATATAAATAATAATCTTTTCAGAAAAATATATCACTCTAAAATTGTCATTAGTGGTGGTGCTGCTCTTACAATAACGATACCTATACTCATAATAGACTACAATATATCTTTACTGGTTTTATTATTTTACTCCTTTGCATTTTTTTATATTCGCCAAAATCTCATAGATTTAATAGCTCTCAATAGTGATCTCATACTAGGAAAAGAAAGTATTCCTGTTGTTTTAGGTAAAGACCTAAACTATAAACTTTCCATAGTAATTATCTCTCTTGGAATTATTGTTCCTTTGATACTATCAATAATGTATAAAAGTTTATTGATCATTCTTCTTGTAACTCCACTTTTCTATTTTGCTTTTTTACTAAAAAAAATGGTTAATACGAAATACCTCTTTGCCGTTAAGAATGAGTTTCTAGTAGATTATAGTGCTTTTTTTCTCTTTATAATCACAATAATTGAGCTCATTATCTTCATAGCATAACAATGAAAGCAATCATTCTATCTTACTAATTTAATATATTTCTTCAATAATTTCATTGACAGATAGCCAAACAAAAGTTTTTTAATATTATATTAAGAAAAAGGATTAGTTACGTGCACGAACTATCAATAATGGGCAATATTTTAGACATAGTTCTAGAATATGCAAATAAAAACAATGCAAAGACTATTAAGTCAATTAATTTAAAAATAGGAGAACTCTCAGATGTTATTCCTGACTGGGCTCAAATGTACTTTGATATGCTGAGTAAGGATACGATTGCTGAAAATGCAATTCTCCATATAGATAAGATTCCTGTAATGCTTCATTGCAATGATTGCAGTCATGAATTTAAGGTTCAGAAAGAAGACATTAAGTTTTTTTGTGAAAAATGTGAATCTGCAAGTATTGAATTACTATCTGGTAGAGAACTGGCAGTTGAGAGTATAGAGATAGATTAATGAGAAAAGATCTTGTAAAATCATTGGGTGAAAAATTAAAAAATAAAAAGTTATTGAGAGAACTTCGTATAATGGAGGTTTGCGGTACACATACAATGGAATTTTTCAAAACAGGGGTAAAGGATATCTTTCCAGAAGGTCTTACCCTCATAGATGGACCAGGATGTCCTGTATGTGTCACAGCAAATGATTTTCTCGATAGAGCAATTGAAATTGGCAAAGACCCAAAGATAATAATTGCAACATTTGGAGATATGATTAAGGTACCATCTTCCTATAGTTCTTTGGGTAAAGAAAAATCAGAAGGAATGGATATACGTATTGTATATTCTCCCTTGGATTGTTTATCTTTGGCTGAAGAAAATCCTGATAGAGAGATTATTTTTTTAAGTGTTGGTTTTGAGACAACAGCTCCAACTGAAGCAATAACAATTCTTGAAGCACAAAAAAGAGGCATAAAAAACTTTTCACTTCTAAGCAGCAATAAGCTCACTGTCCCAGCTGTTGAGACATTACTGAGTCTTGGTGAAACCAAAATCGATGGTTTTATCTTACCAGGTCATGTCAGCGCGATAATTGGAGCCAATGCCTGGAAATCAATTCCTGATAATTTCAATAAGCCATCAGTAGTTGCAGGATTTGAAGCTCAAGACCTTATTACTGGAACATTATCTTTAATTGATCTTATTGAATCAAATCAAAATGAATTAAAAAATGAATACAAACTTATCGTTCGTGATGAAGGGAATGTTCATGCACAAAAACTCATGTATGATGTTTTTGAAGAAACAGATGCTGAGTGGAGAGGTATTGGAGTTATACCTGGTAGCGGATTAAAGATTAGAGAACAATATAAAGACTATGATGCTGCACTGAAATTTCCTGTAGATGTTCCTGAAACAGTAGAACACAAGGGCTGCCGCTGCGGTGAACTATTGAGAGGGCTCATCTCACCCTATGAGTGCCCCTTCTTTGGAAAAACATGTAAACCAGAACATGCAATTGGTCCTTGTATGGTATCATCTGAAGGTCCATGTGCAGCATATTATAATTATGGAAAATAATGAATGATGAATGATAATATAAAAAAAATACAACCAGGCCATGGTAGTGGTGGTAAACTAATGAATGAAATGATTGATAAAACAATCATAGAAATTCTAGGACCTGACTCAATTCAGCTGGATGATTCAGCCATCTTAGATGTTTCTGCATCAAAGATAGCCTTTACCACTGACACCTTTGTGGTCACTCCCATAGAATTTCCCGGTGGAAATATTGGTACTCTTGCAATCAATGGTACAGTCAATGATCTCGCCGTTATGGGAGCAACTCCAAAATATATATCATGTGGTTTAATTCTAGAAGAAGGCTTTGCCTTTGAAGATTTTGAAAGAATTCTCAAAAGCATGAAACAAGAGGCTGATGCAGCAGGAGTTTCAATAGTGACTGGAGACACTAAGGTTGTACCCCATGGCAAGGGTGACAAAATATATATAAACACCACAGGAATCGGCATAATGGAAAATCCGATTCAAAGAAATGAGATTAAAGATGGTGATGATATAATAGTCAGCGGAACACTTGGTGATCATGGAATGACTATTATGGCCAAGAGAAATGATCTCAAGTTCTCTTCAGCTATGAAATCAGATTGTACGTATTTAAATCATATGATTAAAGATATTATTGACATTGCTAAAAATGATATTAAATTCATTAGAGATGCAACAAGAGGGGGCGCTGCTTCTGTTTTAAATGAAATAGTGAAAAACAAAGAATTTGGAGCAAAACTCATTGAATCTGATATTCCAGTACATGAAGAGGTCGAAGGAATCTGTGAAATCCTCGGTTTGGATCCTCTTTATGTTGCAAACGAAGGAAAGATAATTGTGATTTGCAGTAAAGACAAATCGCAAAGTATAATAGAAACAATGCAGAAACATAAACAGGGAATTGATGCAGCAATAATCGGAGAAATAACATCAGAGGCTCCGGGTAAGGCCTTTGTTGAAACCTTTATTGGTGGCAAACGAATGCTGCCACTACAGGTTGAAGAACAATTACCGAGAATATGTTAAAGTAAGGAGAAAAAACTATGTGTTTAGCAATACCAATGGAAATAATAGAAATAAATGGACCTATGGCAATTGCCCAATCTAAGGGTGTTAAAACAGAGGTCAGTATAGCAATGATGCCTGACATTAAGATCAATGAAAAGGTACTTGTTCATGCGGGCTTTGCAATTGAAAAACTTAATGAAGAAGAAGCAAAAGAGATTGAAGCTACCTGGGATGAATATAATAAGGCTTATGGGTTATAATTAATTTTTTGCCCCATATAGGGGCATATAGGGGCGGGTTTGAAACCTGCCCCTATATGCCCCTATATGGGGCAAAAAATTATTCCGGACTTACATCACATTCACAGGTTACTGCTGAGGCAAAATCCTGCTTTGTAAGATTATCCTTCTTTAAAAGATTCATGATAAAAGATGTTGCTTCTTCAAGGATTCCCTTGGCTTTTTCAGTCATTTCTTTATTAAACTCCCACTCATAACCAGGCATTTCCATTATATAACATTCTGGAACAACCTCGCTGATATCTTCACAAAGTGCTAAAACTGACTGAGGAGCCATCGCATGTGTTGTAAAGGTTATCTCTTTGGATGGTGAAATATGATAAAATTGAAAAGGTGCTACTGCCTTAACTGAGGCATCAGCAAAGATTACAACATCATAAGGAATTATATTATCTGCATCTTCAATATTCAACTGATAGTTACTATCAGTATCTACAAAAGTAAATTGAGCCTGCTCCACATTTGAAGCAAGCTCAACACCGAGTCCATCATCTTGTCTACCGACATTTCCATATCCGTAGACAAGAATCTTTATTGAAACTGATTCCAAAACTTATCGGCTCTTTACATCAAGAACTTTGTCAGCGGAATCTACTAATGTTACTTCTAAAGGCATTTTACCTAGAGCATGTGTTGCACAACTTAGACAAGGATCATAGGCACGAATAGCCATTTCTAGCATATTCATCATACCCTCTGTGATATTGTCTTTACCAGTCCAATTCTTCTTTGCTACATCTTCTACAGCATAGTTCATTGGCCAGTTATTGTTAGTAGTAGAAACAATAAGGTTTGCCATTTCAATCTGATCATTTTCATCAATCTTGTAATGATGGAACAATGTACCTCGAGGTGCTTCAATAAGGCCAACACCTTCATTAGTTTTTGTTCCCTTAGTTACAAGATCATCTTTGAGTAGATCAGGGTCATTAAGAAGTTCTTTCATCATTTCAGCTGAATGGAGAAGCTCAATAAGACGAGCCCAATGCATGTGCATTGACATATTATTTGGCTTTCCATTTGTATATGCTTTAAAGATTTCAAATTCTTTTTGAGCAAGAGGTGTAGGAATAAAATCACAACAATTAAGTCTTGCAAGAGGACCAACTGTGTACCATCCCTTATCTTTACCAAACTCTTTGAGATATGGAAATTTCATGTATGACCAGCTCTGAACGTCTTCAGCAATATACTTTGTATAATCCTGATAATCTATATCATCAAGAATCTTCTTGCCATTTGTATCAACAACACGAAGAGCACCATGATAAAGATCCATTCCACCATCTTTTCCAACAAGACTCATGTGACTGGAGTCAAACTTAGCAAAGTTATCAAGCATATCTGCATTCTGTCCATGAAAACCTTTTAGGAAATCAACAGCAGCCTGAGCCCAATCAATCATCTTATCTATATTAAGAGGATCAGCACCCTTAAGGAACTCATCTCTTTCTGCTACAGACAGATTTTTATTAATTCCACCTGGAATAGCTCCAGTACCGTGAACTTTTTTACCGGCAGTTGCACGAATAACTTCCTGTCCAAACTTTCTCATCATAACACCCTGAACAGCAAGATCCTTGTGCTCAAGTGCTACACCAATAACGTTTCTTGTTGCAGGATCTCCATCAGCTCCAAAAAGAAGGTCTGGAGAAGCAAGATGAAAGAAGTGTAGAGCATGGGACTGAAACATCTGCCCGTAATGCATTAGTCTTCTCATCTTCTCGCCTGTTGGTGTAAGACCATCACCGGTTCCTGCGCCTACAATAACATCAAGTGCCTTTGCAGCTGCAAGGTGGTGACTTACTGGACAGATACCACATAATCTTTGTACGAGTACTGGCATTTCCCAATAAGGTCTTCCCTGAACAAAACGCTCAAATCCACGGAATTCAACAATATGTAATCTAGATTGAATTATATTATTGTTATCATCCAATTTTACAGTTACTTTACCGTGTCCTTCGACTCTTGTAACTGGTTCTATAGTTATTTTCTTACCCATATGATATCTCCAATTCTAGTCAAACTTAAATGCTTCATAAGGAAGATCCAGAGGAGTCCCCTTAATCAAAGCTACTAAAGCTTCCCAAATCAATTCAGCTCTAGGTGCACACCCAGGAAGAAAGTAATCAATCTTCACGATTTCATGACAAGGATAAACCTTATCAAGAAGCATTGGAAGTTCATCATCATTAGGCAGAACTTTATCTTTGTTGCCGTCAATTACTGTTGGGCCGTCAAGATATGCTTCATCAATTAGTTCCTGAATAGGTATTCCATTTCTCATTGCAGGAAGTCCACCCATGATGGCACATTCTCCAACAGAAATTAGAATATTACAGTTTTTACGGAAATCTTTAAGAATTTCAACGTTTTCACTGTTACAACAACCGCCCTCAATGAGTCCAATATCACACTGTTTTGTGAATTTTTTGATATCATCTATGGGAGATTTGTTGAACTCAACCAACTCAATGAGGTCAAGTATTTTTTCGTCAATGTCAAGCAGTGACATATGACATCCGAAGCAGCTTGCTAAAGCTGTTGTTGCAATAACTGGTTTACTCATATCTGCCTCCTTATCCTTCTATCTCACTACCGATAGGCTTCTTATCATATTTACGCTCTCCAATAGGAACAATAAAACCAACTTCTTTCTTAAGTATTGCGCCAACAGGACAAAGATCCATAGCCTTTTGAGCCTGATCGCCTGTTATAGTAGCAGCAGCTGCTGTATCAATACCTATGTTAGCTTTATCTCCTCTATCAACAAGACCAAAAATAGCCTTATCATCAGAAGTTTTAACACCACGTACACATCGTAAACACTGAATACATCTGTTAGTGTCTATCATAACGTTTGGTGCTGCAGCTTCAATATTCCGAATTGGGAAGCTAAAAGGAAAACGAGGTACCATCATCTGATATCTGTATCCCAAAGCCTGAAGTTCACAGTTTCCACTCTTTTCACATGATGGACAGAAGTGATTGCCCTCAACAAAAAGAATTTCCACTATTGCTTTTCTCATACCATCAAGAACAGGAGTAGAATTTTCTACTTTCATGCCCTCTTCAACAGGAGTTGTACATCCAGCCATGTTACGGCCGTTTACAGAAACAGTACAAATCCGACAGGTACCAGCAGGCTTGAGTCCTTCAAAATCACAGAGAGTTGGAATATAAACTCCATTATCTTTCGCAGCCTGAGTAAGAGTCTGTCCTTTCTTGGCTGTACATTCTTTATTATCTATACTAAATTTTATATCACTCATTTTAATGATCCCCTAAATTTGGTGTTCTTCCAACAACTTTACAGGATTCCTGAACTGAAGCTTCCATATCAAATTCAGAGACAAAATCAACACCCTTCTGAAGCAATGCTTCATATACAGGACGAAAATTCTTAATAGTTGTTTGAATTGGATTTGGAGATGTCTGTCCAAGACCACATCGGCTGGATCCTTTAACAATTGAGCACCATTCATCAAGTTCATTAAGATCTGTTTCTGATCCATTGCCATTCATAATCTTCTCGAGCTTATTTGTTACGAGAACATTACCAGCTCTACATGGTACACACCATCCACAGGATTCTTCTACAAAGAAATCCATGAAATTATGAACTATTTTCAGAAGATCTCTTGATTTATCAATTACGATCATAGATCCACCAGTAGCCAGATCACTAAAACAAATCTTTCTACCAAATTCAGCTTCACTAATGATATTTCCGGAAGGTCCACCCACTACAACTGCCATAGTGTCTTTGGCTCCAACCATATCAAGCATTTCCTTAATTGACATTCCCCAGACTATCTCATAGATACCAGGCTTTGTACAATCACCAGAAACACTGAGAAGTTTAGTTCCCTTTGACTGGTCTGTACCCATTCCTGCATACCATGATGCACCTTTGAGAACAACCTGAGTTGCTGAACAATAGGTTTCTACATTATTAACTGTAGTTGGCTGGTTCATATAACCTTTTTGTACTGGAAAAGGAGGTCTGTTTCTTGGCTCGCCTCTTTTGCCTTCTGCAGATTCAATAAGTGCTGATTCTTCACCACATACATATGCTCCAGCGCCCATTTTGATTTTAATATCAAAATTAAATCCGCTTTTGCCACCTGCGTTTGCTCCGAGAACACCTTTTGTTTTCAAATCTTCAATTACTTTTTCAAGATATTCCTTGAGATAGAGATATTCAGCTCTTAGGTAGAGAATACCCTCTTCTGCGCCAACAGCGTATCCACCTATGGCCATTCCTTCAAAAAGCATTTCAGGAAGTTCAGTAAGAATAACTCGGTCCTTAAATGTTCCGGGCTCTCCTTCGTCTGCATTACATACTACATAATGCTTTTCGCCTTCAGCGTCTTTACAGAATCCCCATTTCATACCAGTTGGAAAACCAGCACCACCACGTCCACGGAGGTTTGATTCTTTAACTTCACTGATAAGTGCAGAGGCATCCATTGATGCTGCCTTTTTTAATGCTGACCCAATTTCATAGTCTGCAAAAAGAACTTCACCTTTTTGCTGAATGTTGTTCTTAACCATTGTTTTAACAAGTTCTGACTGATTTTTTCCATCACCCAGGTCACTTACCATGGCTTTTACTTCTTTGCCCGCTTTCATGTCTGCAACAATAGATTTAACTGTATCTGCTGTGAGATTTGTAAAAACAACATCATTGATGATTGCTGCGGGTTCCTGGTCATTCATTCCGATACAGGAAGTATCAAAAAGACCAATGTTTCCATCAGAGGTTGTATTTCCAAAGGAACATCCAACTTCTGTTTCAAAGGCTTTGGCTATTGCACCACGACCCATCATAACTGCAACTGCACTATTATTCAGATATACTGAATATTTGCCAACTGGCTTCTTTGAGAAGAAGTGATAGAAGGACACTACACCTTCAACTTCAACTGTTGACAAATTAAGAGCGTTGGCAATTTGAGCAATAGTATCATCAGTAACACATCCCAATTCTGCCTGTACATCACGAATGATGTCTAGGAGTTGAGTTGCATCACTATTGTACTTTGCAACTGACTTTTTAACAACGTCTACTATATTACCCATAATCCCTCTTTAAATAATATTATTCGGATTAGATTTGCTTAAAATTTTTTTATTGGAGGGGTGATTTTTTTTCAAGATAAAAAAACCGGGCAGTACTTTTTTTTCGACGGATATCATAAGATATCATTACATATACGCGAGGTAACACAATAAAAAAATAAATAACATAAAATGAGTGCTACTCCCCATATATGTGCTATTTTGTGTCATATAAAGTCATTTTGATTACAATTTAGCCTCGTCTAACTGTGATTTTTTTCACAGTCAAAGGTAGTCATTTTAACCTATATTACCATAAAAGACAATGAAATGAAATGAGTGATTTTACTCATTTTTCATAGAGTAACCACCCTACATCTTGTTATAGCAATAGATAATAAACCATATTCCCCATAGATAATGATGAAGGGATTTGATTCAAAGATTATATTCAAAAGAAATCAATCATATTATATACTTTTTTTTTAATTGATTTTATTTATAATTTCATACAAACTAAGGAAACTGTAAACTAAATAAGTATAGAGTGCATAATGGATCCCAAAAAAAAAGAGATTCTCAATAGTTTTATAAAATTTTATAGTCACTTTGGTTATAAGAAAACTACTATGGATGACATTGCTGTAGACTGTGGCATGAGCAAAAAAACTATTTACAACTTCTTCAATAGTAAAGAGGAAATATATTCATTCCTTGTAAAAGAAAAAGCTTCAGAATACAGCATATCAATGAATGATAAATTATTGACTGTAACCGGTGTATTTAAAAAATTCAATATTCTTATTGAGATGATTTTTTATGAAAACTACCAGTGGATAAAAAAGGGAAACAATGCCTTTGACTTTAAAAACAAATACGAGATAGCATCAACAGCCTTTGAACAGGCTTATACAGAATTAATTAAATCTATGCTCATCGATGGACAAAGCAAAAATGAAATTTCGTCTGGAAACATTGACATCAATCTGAGATTTATTATTTCTATTTTAAAGGAAGCAATGAAACTCTTCAACCACAGTGAAGACAAATCTATTCAAAAACACACAATTGAGACTGTAGAGAAAATATTAAAATAATTTTTTTGAACAAAGGAAACTGGAAACCTAAAAAGTTTCTATTATTTATAGATTTTACTATTTAAAATATTTTCAAAGAGGTAAATCATGCTATACTTGAAAACACTTATACTCTTTTTCTTCAACCTATTGAGAAAATCGAAAAGCAACAAGATAGAACAATTCTCCGCTTCACGAGGTTCATGTAAAGATCACGTTCAACTTCAATGGAGTCAAAACAAAACAACTTCAAAATACATAATCTTGAAATCAAAAGAATTTCAAGGCATATACTTCCCCATTGTTGAATCTAATGGAATTTCTCATCTAGACTACAATGTAAAAGCAGGCAAAACCTACTGGTATAAAATACTTCAAGTAACAGGTTTATCATTAACCGTTAATGAAGAGAAAGTTCAAGGCTGGCCTTTGCCCCATATGCCCTCTGGAGATGAATCAACCACTGCAAGACTTTTAAGAATACTAAGAACTTCTATACATATACAGCGGATCAAAAATGAAGCAAAAAAAAGATTACCTTTACTACCTGAACCTGAGAGCACCGGTCATCTGGTTCCCTCCAGTGAAAAAATATTCAATGATATTAAAAATTTATGCAAAACACCCCATAGAAGAATTGGAAGTCCCGAAAGTCATAAGGCTGAACATTTTATAAAAAAACGATTCTCTGAGATACTAGGCAAAGAAAATGTTTTCACAGATTCTGTTTCATGTAATGTTTATGAAGCTGTAGAATGGAATCTAAAGATTATGGATGACAATCAATACAAAAATCTTGATAGTTTTTATGCAGTTAACACAGGCTGTGAAGAAAACCGCTCAGTCAATGGATTATTCAAGGGAGAAATGGTATGGGCAGGTCATGGAAGAGACGATGATTTCAAAAAACTGAATAATGATCTTTCAGGAAAAATAGTTGTAGCTCTCTGCCCCTTTCCAGACTTTCCCCTTGGAATTTTATCGAAAATTTTCAATGGTTTCTATTATACCTCTGATCCCGATAGATCGATTAATATTAAAACAAAAAGAAACCTAACCTTTGTTCGAAAAAATTTCCCTGTGGAATACAATGAGAAAAAAAATCCTGAATCAATTTACTGGAAAGCTTTCAATCGAGGAGCCCTTGGTTTAGTTCTCATTCTCCACAATCACCAGGGAAAGGTAAATACTCACTGGGGGCCATATGATGCTAAATTAAGAAAAATGCCATGTCTTTACGTTGATCACTATGAGAGTGATTATATAAAATCACGTGCTCAAAAGGGAGCCCCATGTGAGATGACTCTTAAAACTGATGTGAAACCAGGAACAGGCCATAATATCTATGGTGTATTGCCAGGATTATCTCAAGAGACTATTCTTGTATCCACTCATCACGATTCACCCTTCAAAGGCGCCACTGAGGATGGAACAGGAGTTGCAACACTTATGGCTCTTGCTCAAAGCTGGTCAAAGATGCCTCTCAACAAAAGAGACAAAACTATGGTTTTTGTTTCAACAACCGGCCATTTCTATGGAGGAAAAGGAGCCCGTGATTTTGTTGAGCATCATAAAAATTCACTTTTAAAGAATTTAGCTATTTGCATTAATGTTGAACACCCTGCTGCTAAAGATTATATTGATGATGGTTCTGGAAACATGATTGATTCAGGATTACAGGCATTAAACTGTATTTTTGTTAATGAAGATTTTTTTTCTATAGCCGCAGCACAAAAGATTTTAAAGAAGCATAAACCTCAGCGTGTAATCCTGGTTCAATCAAATATACTGGGACCTGTGCCCCCAGGTGAGGCCGGCCATTATCACATGTATACTGGAGTAAACTTTATTCATTGGATAGGTCAACCCTATTATCTATTGACTAAAGATGACACCTTAGACAAAGTAATGATAGACCAATTAAACCCCATTGCCTCTGCTCTTTCAGATTGCATAGGAATTTTCATGAAGAAAGAATAGATTTATATTCTTATTTAACCATATAACCCATAAATATAAGGTTATAATTTTACAAAAAAATCATCTAGCACCATTATTTACTTGAATAAATAGCAATTTTCATATTAAAAATTAGCATAAAGAGATTACAATCAAATTTTAATTTAAGTCGGAGCCCATGAAACACATCAATAAAATACTATTAATCAATATTATAAAATTTCTTCTGTCTTTTACTTTATGCTATATCACTTTAGTTCTATTTGAAATATATAACAATACTTTAAGACTATTTGGTAATGGGGATTATGATGCAGCTGCAGCATCTCTCGGAATCACTGCCTTTGTTGGCATTTTTTTACAGGCAATAACAAGTAAAATCTTTAAAAAACACTATGCTCTCTTCATAGGTTTTTCTCTATCAACCTTTTGGTTCATTAATAATTTTTATTATGTAATTATATATTATAGCTACACTAAATCTCGAAGTGATATATCTACAGCCATTCTATTTTGCATCTTAGTTAATGGAACCCTGCTTATTGTTTTTTATTTAATAAGAAAGAAATTCATTAAACATAAAATATATATCAATAGCACCCTATACATCAGTGACATGCTTAAGAGGTCCATATATACTGACTCAAGATTAAAAGATTTTTTCTTGTCACAGTTAGATAATAATGATCTATTTGAAAAATTAATATTAATTTGCGAAGACCAGGAAGAATTTTCTTTGGAAATAAGAACTATGGCTGCAAGTTACATACCACAATTCACCCTGGAATTATTGAAAATGAAATCCGAGAACATTATTAAGCTGAAAAATCAGGAACAGGAAAATCATGATAAATCCAATAAGGAATATTTGGATTATCTTGAAAGAGCCTTAAAAAGATTAGAAAGAAGAACTAATTAATTATATCTCATTTTTTCCAAATCCCTTAACAAAATAAATGGACATCAAATGATTTTTTCATGGGACTTGCTCCTTATTTACTTTATAAAACATGCTATTTCTAACAATTTCTATAATTCACGAAGAGAGAATGCTACTATTTAGACTATACTCATGAAAAGATTATATTGAAAAAAAATATAAAGACAAATATTTTCAATCAAATTCTGCATATGCATGACTAAAAACCTTCTCAATATACTATTTTTCACATATGAGTTATCTATTATTAATGTATAATTATCCACAAAAATCAATTGACTTCCATAGAAATATGAAACTTAATTAAATAAGATTCTCAATCCAATTCAATAAAGGGTACATTAGATGACTCTAGAAAAAATACAAAATCGTATTACCAAACTTGAAAGAGAACTCAATGATTTAAAAAATCTGGTAGGAAAATATGAATCCCAAAGCAAGAAAGAAGTTAGTACTTATGAAGAAACTTCAACACCAAAAGAAGATGCCCAAACTCCTAAAGTAAAAAAGAATTATGAATATAATATTGGTGGATATATAATTGGTGCCATAGGTGCATTCGCATTAATCTTTGCTGCTGGCTGGCTCATCAAACTTTCAATTGACAAGAGATGGCTTAATGAATCTGCAAGGATTATTAGCAGTATCATTTTTGGTTTAAGTGTAATTGGAGCTTCATTATATTTATACAAAAAGCGATTCCACATTTTGCCCAATATTATTCTTGGAACAGCCTATGGCCTTCTTTACCTGTCAATCTTCAGCGCCTATTACTTTTTCAACCTCCTAGGTATAAAAGAAACCTTTATCTTTTTCACCTTAATCACATTAGCCTCTGTGATATTTTCAAGAATTGCAAAAAGTCAGATTTTATATATATTCAGTTTAATTGGAGCCTTTGCTGCTCCTTTAATTTTATCTCAGGGTGAAAATTCCTATGTGTTCCTTTTTAGCTACTTAACAATATTAAATTTAATTTTCTTATTTATGAGTAAAGATTTCCCCTGGAAGATTACTGCTTATTTAGTTTTCATAGGCAATGCTGCTATATACAGTGGCTGGATGGAGGGAAGTTTAAAGGAAAGCAGTTTGTTCATTCCAATGGCATATCTCATAATTTTAACGTCGATATTTTTCACAAGACACCTCTTGTTATCAAAAGAAAATTCTGATCACAAGGCTAACTACATTCTATTGTTTCTATCATTTATCAGTCTTCTGGCTCTCGGTCATATATCCTTAGAAATATTAAATAAAAGCTTCATTCCTTTCTTCTATCTCTTTGCTTCAGGCTTTATAATTCTATGGAGTTTACTTTCAAAGAAACAAAACAACTATTCTATTGAAACAAAAAGTCTTATACTCATATTATTGATTCCAACCCTCTTTACTGGACTAGAAACATTTTTTGATGGTCCATGGTGGATGGTTTCCATCATTGCCTTTTCAGGAACACTATCAGCAACAGCTGCATTGAGGAGAAACAGGATACAATCTATTATAGCAGCACTGTTATGGTTTATCACAGGGATTACTTTTTTGAACTATTTAGGTTCTATAAATGTTTTAGCAACTCCTCTGTGGAATAGCAGATTTTTTCTCTACATATTGACTTCTTTCTTTTTAGTTTTAACATATGGAGCCAACAAAGAATCAAAGAGATTCAAGGCATATGTAATCATTGGATACATCTTACTCATTGGAGCTGTGCTCCATGAAAATCATGATTTCTTCATTAAAGAAGGAGAGATACGAAGATTATTATATAGCAATATAATTCTTATTTTTGCTATAGTACCCATTGTTTTAGGCATAATAAAACACAAGCTCATCTTTCGTTTAACGGGTTTAGCTCTTCTTGGAGTAGTAATTTTAAAATTCTACTTCTATGATGTATGGACCCTGGGAATCGTATTTCGCATCATTGCAGGCTTTACTCTGGGAACAGCATTAATTCTAATGGCAGTTTTCTATCAAAAATTCAAAGAAAAGGTGATCAAACCTATGTTTTCCAAGACAATACTCTTTATATTTTGCATGAGTCTCATTCCATCTATAGGATATTCTCAATCAACTCGAACAAAATCTTTTCAGTATTACAAAGATATTCAGGTCATAAATATCTCGAAATCAGATATCTATGGAATTATAAAACTCGATGATGATATATATAAAAATTCATATGGAAATGACCTGAGAGTTATCTATAAAGGTAATCAACTTCCTTATTTTAAGAGAACTGAATTCACGAAGGATTCCCTGAAGTTTAATAAGATAAAAGTAATTTACACAAAAGTAAATCGATGGGGCAGAACATATATTCTGAAACTACCAAAAATTCCAGAAAATTCAATCTATACCAGTATATCTATCTACGTGCCCAAAAGGATACGATCAAGATTTGAGATGAATGCCCAGGTGAGCAAATCAAAGACTGTAAAGAATTGGGTTAGTATAGGAAGCAGATCTCTCTTTCGATATAGCGGTTATTCTCAATTATCATTTCATGTAAATCTCAAGGAGAGCAGATTTTTGAGAATAAGCACCAATAGAAAATTTCCTCTATTGTTTCTCAAAGCAGCATATTTACCAAAGGCCAAAAAAGAATACTCAAAAAGTCTTCAAATAAAAGATCTTAATATAACGAACAATTCAGATAAAAAAGCCACTGTAATATACATAAATAATGAATCGAGAATAAAATTAAACAGAATATCTCTCTTATTCAAAGAAAAAAGATTTTCAAGAAGCTTTAAGATCTTTATCAAAGTAAATAGAAAGTATCAATATTTCATGTCAGGAAATCTCTGGCAAAAGAAGAAAACCCTTCACTATATTGACTTTTCATCTTTAACCCAATATCCCTTGAAGATTATGATATCCAACAATGATAATAAAGGTCTCACTGTTGAAAAGGCATCAATCTTTGGACCAAAAGAAATTTTAATCTTCTCTCTTCCTAAAACTAAAATTGATAATTCCATCAGGTTATATTATGGAAATAAATACGTGAAACTTCCTGGCTATGATATTCAGAATACCTTTGGACAAAAGCTGAAGAGAAAATACTTCAAAATGGGCAACCATATGAAAAATCCTGAGTTCAGCTATTCACCAGTTGAACCACCATTGTCACAGTGGATAATCAGGATCTTATTTCTCTTAGGATTCATGGGACTCTTATATCCTACCTATAAAATCATTAGGTCATATACCTCTGAATTTGAGAAAAAGGATATTGAGAAATAAAGATTCAAAGCGCGAAATTCACGAAAAAGCACAGATTTACACGGAAACAATATTCATTAAATTGTTGAGCTAATTTTTATTGGGAAAACATAATATAATTTTCATTATATCAATAAAACTTTATAATTTGCATTTAAAAGTTAATAGTACATATTGCATCAACTTCACCAAAAATACATACAATATTCCGTGTAAATCCTTCAAAAATCCGTGGAATCCGTGTTGAAAAATCTAAGATATCTTTTGATTTGCAAACCTTCATGTCATTTAAAATATTATGATTTTATTACCCAGAGAATAGATCAAAGATTATCATAGCATCTATCATTCACCAGAAACTAATTAATATGCTACACCAACAGCATATGCCATCCATTCGTGAAATTCGTGCTATTGGTGGTTCCCTCTTTACTCAAACATTTTTTTTATATGATTAACAATTATAATGAATTACCTCATCTTCGAAGCAGCAACAACGACCTGCCCCAGAGAAATGGAGCCATCATTAAAGGGAACATTCTTTGGCAGGAGAACTGTAAAACTATTCTTCTTCAATGAAGTACTCATAAGATTTAACAACAATCTATTGTGAAAAACTCCACCGGATAGAGCCACTGTATTTAAAGAGTAGATATCTCTCAACTCAAGTGTCAGAGCTAATGCTGCTTCAGTAATCCATTGATGAAATGAATAGGCAATATCACAAATAGCTTTTTCTTCTTTAATATATTTCATCACAGTAGAAACAATGGTCTCAACTGAAACAATAAATCTATCTTCTTCTTTATAGATGAGATTATCAATTTCCAGATATGATCCACCCTGTGCTGCCTCTTCAAGAAGTATTGCTGCCTCAGCCTCAGTGCTCACTGAATATGATAGACCGAGTATAGCTGATATGCCATCAAAGAGTCGGCCAATACTGCAGGTCATTGGTGAGTTGAGTCCCTTTTCCATAATCTGTAATAACATGGGCGTGGCCTTTTCATCCATAAACTGAGGAACATCTTCTCCATAGGTTTTATATAAAAGAGATAATCCAATTTTCCATACGTCCTTGAGAGCCTGTTCACCTCCGGGAAGTGGAAAATACGAGAAATGTCCTCGCCGTTCAAAGGATGACTTATCTGCTATGAGAAACTCACTGCCCCAGAGCGTGCCATCTGCTCCATAGCCTGTACCGTCAAAGGCAATGCCGATGACCTTCTCATCATATTCATTATCATGGAGCACAGATGCGATATGAGCATGGTGGTGCTGCACCTCAATATATTGCAGATCATCATTGACAAGACTCTGTGCGTATTGGGTTGTGTGATATCCAGGATGCATATCACTGACTATAACCTCTGGCTCAATATTAAAAATTTTATTAAAATGCTCCGCAGTTCTCTTATAGGTCTCAAAGGTATAGGAGTCTCCCATGTCGCCAAGGTATTGACTCACTATTACATGATTGTCCCGACCAAGGGCAAAGGTGTTTTTGAGATCACCGCCAAGAGCAAAGATATTCTTTTCTATTGTTTCTATTTTAAGGGGGATGGGAACGTATCCCCGGCTTCTTCTTATAAATAGACTCTCATTATTTTCGACGAATAGAACAGAGTCGTCACTCTGACCGGATATTTCTCTATTGTAGGTAACGATGAAATCTGCTATTGCACCCAGGCGGTTATAAACCCCATTGTCTTCATAGACGATGGGTTCATCTGATATATTGCCGCTGGTCATAATAAAGACTGCATCAGGATTTTTTTCAAAGAGCATGAAATGAAAGGGAGCATAGGGCAGCATAATTCCCAGGCTTGTTACTGAAGGAGCTACCTCTTGGGCTATACTGCCTCTGTCATTACTTCTTTTCAACAAAACAATGGGCCGTTCCTTTGAGAGAAGCAGCTCTTCTTCTTTTTCATTAACATCACAGAGTTCTCTTATCTTTTCTATAGAAGAACACATTAGAGCAAAGGGTTTAAAGGGCCTATGTTTTCTTTCTCGTAAAAGAGATACAGCAGATCTGTTTTTTGCATCACATACCAGATGAAAGCCACCGATTCCCTTTATTGCGGCGACCTCTCCCTTAAAGATTCGCTTCAGTGCTTGATCTGTTACCTCAGTGATATCCTCTGTCACCAGGTCTCCATTCATTGAATGGAGTGACATATGGGGGCCACAGACAGGACAGGCTGTTGGTTGGGTATGATGTCTTCTATCAAGGGGATCTTCATATTCTCTCTTGCAGTTTTCACAGAGAGGAAAATTATTCATAGTGGTATTGGGCCGATCATAGGGAATATTAGTAATAATGCTGAATCTGGGACCACAATTTATACAGGTTATAAAGGGATAGTTATGTCTGCGGTCAGAAGAATCATTCATCTCTCCTTGGCAGTCCTGGCAGAGGCAGACATCTGGGGAATAAAAGGCTGTTCGCCTCTCTGTCACAGTACTTGGCCCAATTATAAAGTCAGGATGATTTTCTATTTCACCTTGAGAAACCTCAATTGCTGAAATGTATGCCAGAGATGGTTTCTCTGTAGTAATAGCTTCGATGAAAAGGTTCACATCCCCACCTATTGCTTCAGCCTTTATGAAAACACCCTCTGTATCATTTAGAACTGAACCCTTGATAGAAAATCTTTGGGCAATCTTATAAATGAAGGGCCGAAAACCAACTCCCTGAACAATGCCTCTGACCCGAATATGCTTTGATATAATCTGATTCATGACTCTTAGATGATGATGAAGTATAAAAACTGTCAATTGAAAAGATTTTTTTTTGAATTTTTCTTTTTTTTACTAGTGAGAAAATTTCTTCTCTATAGAATGGTATTTTATAGGATAACGATATATGGAAGCTGAAAAGAGAAAAGAACATATCTTAAAATGTGCAAAAAAATTATTTGCCAACAATGGATATTATAAGACTCAGATTTCTGATATTATTAAGGAGGCTCAAATAGCCAGAGGCACCTTTTATCAATACTATGAGAGCAAAGAAAATATCTACATAACCCTTCTCGATGAATTCTATGAAAAATGGCTGCAGTTTTTTACCCTTGATGATGAAAAACTTGACTTTAAAACCATTAACCCACGAGAACTTTTTCACTTTAGAATCAAACAAAGCATCATGTTTCTTGCCGATGATCCATATATGAGTTCTATATTCCTGAGAACAGGTCACGGTCTCGGTGGTGAACTGGAAAGTTCTATAAAAAAACTTGAAGACAAGATTAGAAAAATCGTCATCAAGGATCTTGAGTTGGGAATCAGAAACAATAATGTTACAAAGGATATTGATCCTGAATTTCTTGCAAATTTTTTCCTGGGAGCAATCTTGCAGTTATCCTATCATCTCTTTGTTGTAAAGGGCATTGATAAGGAATCAATAGATTTTGACAAGGTCACTGCTGATTTTTCAATGATCATCTCAGATAAAATTATTTTTGATTAAAGATAGCTCGTGGCAAAACTATTTATAAAGAGTGTAGATGAATAAAATGAATGAATACAAAATATATCAGGAAACGATATTATCCTCAATAATTGAATTAAGTGAAAATGGATATATTCAGGGAACAGGTGGCAATGTATCTGTCAGAATTCCAGAAAAGAATATCATTGCAATAACCCCTTCACAAAAAGAATATAATTCTCTTAAAACTGAGGATATCTGCATAATAGATTTTGATTTAAATCCCATTATTGACAATGGATTTAAATCATCAATAGAAGCAGGAATGCATATTGCAATTTACAAGAATCGTCAGGATGTAGATGCTGTTGTTCATACTCATCAAATATATGCCTCAATATTTTCGTTAATTGATCATCCAATTCCTGCTCTCTTTGACGAGGTTGCAATAAACATCGGAACAACTATAGAAATAATAGCCTATGCTCTTTCTGGAAGTGAAGAATTGGCAAACAATGTTGCTGAAAAAGTTATGAGCAGAGCTAATTGTTATATTCTTCAGAATCATGGCGCACTTTCACTAGGATCTGATTTAAAAAATGCAAAACAGAATGCTGAATTATTAGAAAAATGCGCTAAGGTTTATTATTATGCACTTACAACTGGAAAGGAGATATCTCCCCTTCCGGACAATATTCAAAATCTTGCAAAAACCTTAATGATAAATAAGCAAAACAAACATATTGAAGCAAAGGATAAGAAATAATTATTTATTCGATCTTAAGTATTTCTAAGGTCTCCATTGCCTTTAAGGTTTCTTCAAAATTGACAACTCCTGCATCACTACCAAGACCTGTGGCAACAAGTGCAGATGTTGCAGTTGCAAAGAGAGCTGCTTTTTCTAAATCAAAGCCTTTGGATAATCCTGCTGTAAATCCAGCGCAATAGGAGTCTCCACATCCTGTTGTATCTACAACCGCAACCTTAAAAGCAGGTATGTGCTTTTGCATATCTGATGTTGCAATAAGAGATCCATTTGCTCCCCATTTGAATAAACATGTATCTACACCAAGATTGAGGTAAAATTTAGCTGTATCTTCAGGAGTAGTTGTTCCAGCAACCTCCATAGCCTCATCCATGCTTGGCATAAAATAATCTACATATGGCAGAATCAATTTTAATAAATCAAGGGTCTGTTCTCCAGGTGCAATGAAATCGGTAGTTATAACTGCACCATTTGATTTAGCCTCTTTTAATATATCTACAGCAGGTCCATTGTCGAGTTTCAGCATCGTACCTACTCCACCCCAATGAATGTATTTGCTGTTTACAACATGTTCATGCATTTTTTCATCAAGTTCAAGGAGTATTGTTGATCCAATTGCATGAAAATTTGGACGATCACCTTTACTATTTACAGTGAGCATTGTTGTTGCAGTTGGTAATTCATCCCTCTGTTGAATAAAATTTGAATTAACACCATGTTTTTTTAGTAGCATTAATAAAAAATCTGCAATATCATCTTTGCCAACAGCCCCTACAAGAGATGTTTCCATGCCAAGTTTTGCCCCAATAACAGCAGGACCACCAGCAGTGCCTGCTGCAGTTAATCTAATCTGTTGAATAATGGATGTTGAGCTGCCATCTGGAATCTGATCAATAGGGCATCCTAAAATATCAAGTATAGTTAAGCCAACACAAACAAATTCACTTCCTTTATTCATTTTGCACCTCTATATTTAAAATTTATTTATTTAGATTTCAAGATTACCAAAAAGTATTTTATTTTCTGCTAACATATTTTATTTATTATTGCTTCATCTGAGCTAGTTGTCAATAACAAATAAGTGAGTGCTCACTCACATACCTGTATATATAATCATATTTGAATTATAAAATTCAATGGATTCAAAAACTATTATTATTTAATAATTCATCTAATTATTTATTAAGCTCAAAGATCTATAGTTTTGAATAGATATAAATTTTGGCAGGTTTTAGCAGAATATCCACACAACTACATAAAAACTGGAAACCAAACCATTAAAATTAAGTTTTTTATTTGACAAATAAGCGATATTGTCACAAAGTAGTAGACTGACATGTCAGTCTACTACTTTGTATTTTCATCACCAAAGACAGTACTTCATGTCATAAAACATATAATGTTAATAGACCTATTGCTTAATCAATAAGAAACCGTCTGGACGGTTACATAAGCAGATCACTTCAGAATGTATACTTAAAAAAGAGACCTTACAGGCTTAGAAAAGAATTTTCATTTTTCACAGGGGGAAAGAAATGAGAAGGTTATTGGGAATACTTCTATTGCTTTTTTTAGCAATAAGTTTAAACAGCTGTGACAATACCACTGGTACAAGGGTTACCTATGGAGATGCCAGAAGTTCAAATGCTCTCCTTTCAGAATTATCTATTTCTGATGGTTTCTGGGAATATGATTTCAACAAATATGATCGATACTATGACATCTCTGTTTCTAATGAGGTTTCGTCTATTAAAGTGAAACCAAAAACAGAGCGCATCTTCTCTACGGTTACGATTAATGGAAGCTCGGTTAAAAGCGGGGCTTTTTCTGATTCAATACCCTTGAGTATTGGATCCAATACCATTACTGTTGTGGTTACAGCATGGGATTTAACAACAAATACCTATACATTAACTGTTATCAGAAAACTCAGTGCTATTACCTCTCTGAAAACCCTAGCAATAACCAAGCCTGTTGATGTACAGATTGCTAATGCTGGGAATAATAATTATACTGCAGTAGTTGGCACCAGTACAGAGAAAATATCCTTTAATATAGAAACTACTCATCCTGATGCAGTTTTAGAGATGAAACTTGCTCACAATGGAGAAGTAACAACTGGCAGTGATATAACCATCAATAATGGCCTCAATTCATTTCTCATAAAGATTACCGCTGCTGATGGCATCACAAAGGAATATTTTACTGCTGAAATTACAAAGCTCAGTGGTGACACCACTGACTGTAAGGTTAATTCATTTAGCATTCAAAATACTCATATTAATCCATCATTTGATGTGGATGACCATAATGGTGCCGGAAGCACCTTTACTTTCTCGGCTGAAATATCCTCAGGGAAACTCAGTGCTGGAGAAACCATTACGAATCTCATGTTAACAACTAATTCAGGTGCATCCTCTGTATTGGTAACTGATCATAAAGGAACAACCAACCACAGTGGCGGACAGGTTGCACACCAATTAAATCAGGCTGACTTTCCATCAAGAACCGAGCCCTATGTGATAACAACAGCTGTTACCTCTGGTGATACCAATAATACCACAACCTACGTAGTTAATTTGCTCGTAAGAGAAGGGAATAATGATGCCACTCTGGCAGATGGCGATGGATTGATTGTAACCTGGGGAGAACATAATTCAAGGACCGTTGTATACCCCGGAACATTTGAAAATCACAATCCGCGAAACTATCAATTTTCATCGAACCTCTATGAGTATATAGCTATTGTAGCAGGTACTGAAACTGTAACAATTAAAACAAAGGTCAGTGACCCCAATGCTGCATCAATAATCATAAATGGAACATCGGGAACACCTGATGCAAATGGTGAATTTTCATCAAATATTACCCTCACCAAAGGATATATAACAACGGTAACCATTGATGTTAAGGCAGAAGATAACAATACAATACAATCCTATACCTTAAAAATAAAACTTCTCAATGTTTATGAATATTACTGGGGCATTTATGTTCCCGTCAACAATGCAAGTTATAGGAGACAATTTGACTGGAAAGAGACTCACGGCCTCATCTTTGATGACACCATGAATGATTATACCGGTTCCGGAACACTCAGGTGGAAGACTGAGATGACACCGAGCACTCACATGTGGTGGAACAACTACAATGACGGCAACACAGGTTCAACATCCTACAATGTTAGAACTGACTACAATTACAATCATCCTACAGATTCCAATATGGATGGCTTTGTTCTCAATGGGGAAACTTACGGAAAACTGGAATCCATAACAAACAAGGATGGCTTTGTCTATGGTGGCTTTCTCATAGATACTCCCTGGGGAGATCGCATCATGGATATTCTCTGTCAGTATTGGATCGATGATCAGGAAAAAATTGATTATGACGACTGCAGCGGCAACTCCTTTGTTGAAGTTGTTTACATGGGAGAATTCTATAAAATAAAATATGAGGTAAATGGCATACCATATCCATTTACTGATTCCTCCTTTGATTGGGCCGTACCATGGGTACCCAATAATATTTTATCAGGCTACCCCACTGCTGTTCCTGCCGGGTGGTCATGGAATAGAGACCTATGATACAGAATAATCAAAACAAAGGAGATACGATGAAAACTCAATTTAAAAAATTACTCTATATATCAATAATAATACTCCTTATTCCTGCTGCTGCTATGGGAAACAGACTGATTCAGGAAAGGGGAATCTATCCAAATCAAAGTGCGGAATATGTAAGAACACTCAATAGATCTGCTTCAACTGATGTGGATGCTGCATTTTATAATCCTGCGGGCCTTGCCTTTCTTGATGGAACCGGTCTCTACATTATGCTCAGTGGCCAAACCTACTGGGCCAAGAAAACTCACTCAATGGATTACTATGCAATTCAGCTCGGTGACCATGACACTGAAATGACCTATCACACAAAGGACACCTTCACTGGAAATATGCCCAAGGAATACTTTGCTGAAACCCTTGCACCTATTTTGCCAGACCTTGACATTGTATATAAGGGTAAAACCAATGGTCATGAATGGGTATTATATCTTGATATATCATTATTACAGGCAGCACCTGAAATGAAATTTCCACTTGGTCTGGCAATCTTGGACTGGGGAAATCTCGCTGAACAGGAAACATTGCTCTTTGGAAGTGATAGAATATTTGAAGCCTATAATGCCGATGCTGAGGCGACTAGAACTGAATACGTTATTGGTGGTACACTTGGTGCAAGCTATAAGATCAACAAGTGGCTTTCAGTAGCCCTTGGTGGTAGATATATCTATGCCATGGGAAGCATGGATATTCAAGTAAAGAACATCAGCTATACCATAGATGGCACAACTAATCCTGGTTCTAACTGGAATATCAGTACATCATATGAGGGTCACGGTGGAAGCATCATAGCGGGCTTTCATATGAATTTCAAGAAGAGTGATGCACCAAAGATCTTCCGCCCCTTAGATATTGGTTTCAAAGTGGAATACCATTTTCCCATTGTTATGAAAAAAATAAATCACAGCTTCCTAGCTCCAGCAAGTGTTGAGGCAAGCGGCGCTTTGAATCTCTTCAAAGACGGATCTTCAAGTGATCAGATGGCCTATCTCTCTGGAAATGGAGAAAGCAGTTTTACCTTTCAATACCCAACTCAATTCAACCTGGGAATTTCCTATAGATTCTTAAAAAACCTCCGGGTCGAGGCATCTGCAGAGATTACTCTCAGAAGAGCACGGGACCTGAGCGGTGAAGAGGATGATTACAATGATATCGGTTTTAAGGGAGGTCTTACAATTGAATGGGGTTTTCTTAAGAATGCAGTTATTAGTATAGGTTATCTTTATAATGATTTTGGTTTAAAGGATGAGCTCAGGGATGCTGCTGACATGATGCTCCCCAGTCATTCCGTTGGTGGTGGATTAACCATAATGCTGACAAAAAACATGAGCTTCACCTTTGGAGTATACTATGAGATCTATGTTTCAAACAGTCTCTATACAACTGAGTTTACTAATGTTACTGATCCCACCTATCACTATATCTATAAAGAATTTAATGAGAATAGAATGAGTGTTGCCTGGGGAATCACCTATCGTTTTTTGGGAGAATCGGACTCCAAAAAAAATAAAAATAAGAAAAGAAAACTCAATATATAATGGAGGATAAAATGAAAAGAATAAAAAATATAATAATATACAATATACCTTCAGCAGTAATCATCACTTGTCTTATCCTTATGGGGGGATGTGATAGCAATACAACAACAAGTCCTGTTATTACTGCACCAGCAATGCCCACAGAACTCAGTGCCACAGACGGTATATCTGCAAATGTAATAAGTCTAGAGTGGACTATTCCCGATGGAATTGTTTCTTATTATAAAATCTACAGAGCTCCAGTTGATGGAAGCTCCACCGGTGAATATGTTCTGAGAAAAGAATTTCATTATCCTGAACTCACTGGAGAGAAGGCATCATTTGAGGATGATAAGGTCAGCAAGTCTAAAGTCTACAGCTATAGGGTTTCTGCAGTAAATAAGGGGGGTGAAAGTGATAAGAGCACCTCTGACACCGGTCACGCAGATGATTTATCACCTGATTTACCAGCACCTCCAAGTGGAGGATTTCTCATCACCAACAATCAGGTTCATAAAATCTATATAGACTGGGCTCCAGTAAGTGGCATTACAACCTATTATCTCTATCGAAGCAGCACACCAATGGGTGAATATAGCAAGATTGGAGAGATAACAGATACTGATGGTGTTGAACTGGAAATATCAACAGGAGTTTTCTATTACTATTCTTTCTGTGATGATAGTACTGATTCTGATCTATGGACAGCTGTTGTTGAGGGACAGGCTTATTATTACAGGATTTCTTCAGTCAATGATGATGGACTTGAGGGTACCAAGAGTGATATAATAAATGGCTGGTTTCCATATCAGGTTCCTGGTACAGCTCCTGAGAATCTTTCTGCAACAGATGGAACATATTCAAACAAGATAACCATTTCATGGGATACTGCAACAGGAGCAACATCATATCTGGTTTATAGGGCTGATCCAAATATTGATGGCATTACCTGCCCCGCTCCCAGTGCAGGAAGTTCTTATAATCTAATGGGTACTGTCTCTGGCACCTCCTATGATGACAGTGATATTACCCTTGGTCAATCATACTGTTATACAGTGCTATCAGCAAATGCTGCTGGTCAGAGCAATGTCTATGCACTTCATGATATTGGCAATTCTGATGTAGCTGGCACATCGAGTCCCGGAAATCCAACGGGAATTACAGCTACTAACGATGGAATCAATGAGATTTCTATTACCTGGACCAGAGCAGATGACATTGCAAGTCACTATCTCATTTACAGAAGTACCGATGCACTCTCGGGCTACAGTGCTATTGGCATTGTTGCAGATTCTACTGAAGAGATTCTCACGTGGAAAGATGGGGATGGTTCCATTGGTTCAGTTGCAACGGACACAGAATATTATTACAAGATCAAGGCAGTTCTCTATGAGGGAGAAGATCCAGCCAATGCATTGATCTCAGAGAGTTCATTGACAGATCATGGTACAGGCAAGGCTCTTCCTACAATACCCGGCATAACTACTGTAACTGCCACAAAGAATCTTTACTGGAACAGAATTGATGTTTCATGGACTGCCCTAGACAGAGTTACATCCTACACCCTTTACCGAAAGATCGGTTCAGGTTCATGGGAACGCTTAGCCAAAGATATGACTACAACTGAATACATAGATATTTCTAATGAAGTAGTAGCTATATGGAACACAAACATAACATATCGTATTTATGGGGTAAATTCCAATGGTGCAAGTAATCCAGGAACTGCAACTGTACCTTCAGACAGTGCAAACTTTGGAGAGGATTATGGTACCGTAGAGCTTAAATCACCTTCCATAGATGCAGCTCATACTGGATATAGAAAAATTACCATTTCATGGTCCCCTATTCCAGGTGATGACAATAATGGCAGTATGATCTATAAACTCTATAGAGATGGGGCATATTATTTAACAATAACATCTGATTCATACAATGGATCTAAATATTCATATTTGGATACAAATGTGAGTGCCGCACAAAAAAAATACACCTATTATGTTATTCCATTTATGGGCACCCATGGAGGACCTCAGAGTAATTCTGATTCAGCAGGATCACTCTGGTAATGATTTAATTATCTGAAGAACAATCTGTTTATCACAAAAGGACAGCCAATAGGCTGTCCTTTTATATGAGTTTATCTTTTTATACAATAAATACTAATAAACTATAAAGCAGTATAAGCATAAGAAATTATATTAAATATCTCTTCATCTAAGGAATTCGAAAGGGAAATCTTTCATATTGTTCGGCTCTGAGCTTAAGAATATTATTGAGAACAAGATTGATTATAAGTCTTATAAAAAGTATGACTGAGAAAACAATAAAGCCTGTACTGTAGTTCATTGAAAAAATAAATGGTACAACAAAAACCCAAAATACTGCATTATAGATAAATCTTATAAAGGGATTTATGAATCCTTGTTTAAGTGACAGATAGTTATCGGTATTTTTTTTAAGCTCTGCGTACCGCAAAGCTGTGTGCCCCTCAATTACCAGTCAATAAAATACTCCAAATACAGCCAGGCCAATGAGACCACTCATTTCCTGCCACATATTAGTTGAAGAGGCAATATAAATATAGATGACACCTGGCACTGTCAGCAAAAGAGAAAGAATATTATTCCAACCCACTGTTAAATATTTTTCTTTATTCATAATGAATATTATAGCACTACAATTGAAAAAGGTCAATATATTTCTTTTTAAAATATTTCCTTCTTCTTGATTGATATCAAAAAAAATACCAACCGGACCGATTTTATATACAAAAACAATTTTTGTGTATAAAAAAATTGACATATAATAACTTACACCAATGATGGCCTATATAAATAAAAAATATAACAGAGAGGTTTACGATTTAATGAATGTATTAACTAAAAAGAAAAAGATTACCCTCATTATCATTGGAACAATTCTATCAATAATCATAGGATGTGATGGCAGCGAGGAGCTCAAAAATGTTGATGTTTACGTTGGAGGACATTACATTCTTGGCAACACCTACACTTCATGTTACTGGGAAAATGGTAAGAGAGTCGATCTTAATAAACAATTTTCACTGGTTGATGTTTTTGGTGATGGAACAGATATGTTTGCTGCTTCATCTCTTAAAGAAGGCAATAGTGATATATCACGGGCAGCATATTGGAAAAACGGAGTTTCAACAGAACTTCTTTCAACAAGATCAGCAACAAGACAGGTAATAGTAAAGGATGGAGAAACCACCATTTTAGGTTATTCCATGACTGACAGTTCTGATGACCACTGGGTTTCTCACTGGATATGGAGAGATGGTGAATTTTCTCAATTAGATGGATTCGTCATGTCAATGGAGATTTCAGATGGAGACCTCTATTTAGCAGGTTCATATAGTGATATTGACAGAAGACCCTGTTATTGGAAAAATGGAATTCGTCATGATCTTGAAGCAGATGACCTTGATCTCGATGGTCTCATTATTAGAGATATTGCAGTATCAAATGGTGATGTCTACGTAGTAGGAAGATATAGAAATACTGAATTAAAAGAAAATAGAGCTGCTCTCTGGAAAAATGGTGTAAGACAAGATCTTGAGTCCATTAGCTCAGATGCCTACAGCATAACAATTGATGGTTCAGATGTCTATGTTGCAGGACAGGTAAACTGTACTGCCTGTTATTGGAAAAACGGCAAGAGAATATCTCTCGGAGGTAGTGCCTGTTCATATGCCAAGGCAATTACAACCTGTAATGGTAATGTTTATATAGCAGGTCATGATGCTGGAACAGATAAAGGTGTTTTAGTCTGGAAAAACAACAAAAACTTGAAGGTTGAACTATCCTATCCCTGGGCAGTGAGTCGCAGTGCATATGCTCACTCTATTTTTGTTAAGGCAAAATAAATAGTATACTCTGTCAATGGATTCTAACTATCCAAAGACAGAGTAAATCTTATCATTCTGAAGCATTCCAATGAAATCTACAAAGATAACTTCACAGCATATTTATTGAAAAAAAAATAAAAATAACTTTTTTTTCTGGTTTTTCCATCAAAAGGAACTAATATATGTATTATCTGTCTTATTTGAAGTTCTGAATAAAACAATCAAATACTGAATAAAAAATTGAGGTACTCTATTATGAAAAAAATATCCATTGCTATTGTACTCATGGCTGCAATGTTTCCCTTTGCTGCATTTTCCCAATCAACAACTACATCATCAACCAAAAAAACTGACGAGGTTAAGAAATATAACCCGAAAATCGTAGAGGAGATTGATATCCTAAATAAGGCTGTTATGGCTGGATTAAGAAAGAGTCAGGTTAATCTTGAACGCTTCAACCTGAGCTTCAATGTATCATCAAGCAGATATTCTTATATTTCCTGTAAGGTTCGCCTAAATGACATTAAAACCGATAAGATATCAACTCTCATAAAGGATCTTTCAACAGCAGGGCCGATCAGCTCAGTATACCTCTATAATTACAGAGGCAAGTACAGCTTAACTCTCTATATCTATAAATATCTGAAACCTACTAAAAAGAAGACAACCCTTGATCACGTGAACATCATGAACAATCTCAAGGTTTTTCTTACCACTGATACCTCTGTCTTAAAGATATCTAAAATATCTCTTTACTCAAGTTCAATCAGTATAAATGGAATTGCTAAAGATTTCACTGAGGTAGCAAAGATTGTTGAATCAATAAAAATATTCTCAAAGGGAATGAAAATAACAGTAAACACATATCCTCAAATTGATGGCAAAAGAAAATTTTATATTTACTTCAGAAAGTATACACCTCGAAGATATAGTCGTAGATATAAACGTAGATATTATAGAAAATCTACAAAAATGACCCTCAATATTATAGATGATAAGGGAAAGAACAAAACAGTAAGTACTACCTACACCTACTCTTATCAAATATATAGAGGTGTTCGTTTAACTCCATATAGAGATCTAAGAGGTAAAGTTTCTGGTTACTACTTTAAATACGTTCGAAGCAACAGCCTTTTTTATAAGATGGGATTTAGAACAGATGACATTTTGCTTGATTACAATGGGAAAAAAATAACTACATCATATACTTTCTACAATATGATTCGTGCCTTTAATTCATCTAAGGATGTTATTATGACCTTTAAGCGGGGCAATAAAAAGATGACCATTAAGGTTCTAAAAAAAGGCTCACCTAAGAAAATAATTTAATCGAGTCACAGGTGAGTGACTAGTTCACTCACCATACTCTTTCAACATCAGATATAACCTTAGGTATACTGAGGTTCATTGAAACTAATGAACTTTCCTGAACTATGTATAAAACCTTCATATCCAATTCTTCCAGATATCTATTGGTCCAAGAGATTATAACTGTGATGATACTTCATGACAAAATACTTTTGTTAGATGACTCATGTTCAGATTATTTCAAATCTGTTTTTCTTTACTTAACAACAGCTTCATCATTCTTGAATATTCTGGTTTTTTCAACTCATTAATGAAAACATTATAATATGGATAATAATTATAAGTACCTGTTGAGATCCTTTGATTTTTATTAATACGCTTAACTATTTTATCATAGGTTTCTGTTACTTTTAACTCATAGCCTTGTAAGCGGAACCATACTTTAAGCTTTTTCTTTCTACTATTAAATCTTTTGTGCAACAATAAATATTCTCTGTCTACAGTAAGAAATGCTTTTATGAAATTTTTATTATTTATAATTCCTTTGAAAACCTGAGGATATTGCTTCTCAGCCAATATGAGATATTGTAAAATGAAAAGTTTGAATTCACCATGTGCAAAGAAAGTACCATAGTAACTCTGAAAATAGACACTGAGTGATTTAATTACGTCTTTTTTTGTCTGATAATATGGAAGCAAATCATATGCTGTCCGTGTTCCCTGGAAATATGAATTAAATTCATCAAGGAGTCCGTAAATTCCATAGACCTGAGTACTTTGAGTTCTTATCGAAGGGTAGACATATGTCTTAAATCTTGGTTTTTCCTTGTTCATTTTTTTTATATAATCGGGGTATATAGAATTTATTCTTGCAGAGGGAAAGGTTTTTGTTCGTTTGACAAAAATTGTAAACCCATTGTTTATATATATTGACTCATAACCCAGAAACCGGGGAAAAGATGAAATACGTTTGTTTCGTATCATTGACTGCAGGTATTGACTTGCATATTTATGATTAGACTCATGTACCAAAACATTATATCTAAGAAATCCCCTGTCTTTGAAAGGTATTAATTGTCTGTAAGCTGAAGATCCTCTTCTTGGACGAGACAGGTAGATATCATGGTAAATAATGTAATATCCATCAGGGCTATATTTTTTCAGAACAAAAAGACCTCTTTCATAATCAGATTTAGTTGCATTAAATGTCAGGTTTAAATGTGTTTTTGATGTATCAGTAAAATTTTTTGGAATATTATAAGAATTATTTCTTTTGCTGTTATTAAATCTTGAAAAACCAAAGCATCCTGAAAGGATTATAATAAGAATTAGTACAGTAATTTTCTTCATTGTTTTACTCCTTTTTACATTCTACCGTGTAAATTATAGACTGTATTTAATAACAAATCAAGAGTAATTATTCAAACTGAATATCAATACTCATATGGCAAATATAATCTTTTAATTTTTTACTTTCTCATTATTGAATATGGTAATGCCACCCTTTATAAAAAAAGCACTTCAATACATTTATTCTTGCCATAGAAAAGCTTTTCATTTAAATATGTTTATATCATAAACTATTGCACTCATTTCAGGAGAAACCATGAAGCCTAAAGTATATTTCATTCCATCCAAAAATTCTTCAGATGAAGAGTTAAAAGATTCTCTACAAAATCTCATAAAAGACAATAATCTTCTCAATCACATTGAAGCAAAGGATTTTATTGCCATCAAAACTCATTTTGGTGAGGCAAAAACCCTTGGTTTTCCGAGACCTCTTTATATGAAAATGCTTGGTTCTCTAATAAAAGAACAAAAAGGGGTTCCTTTTCTCACTGAATCATCCACCCTTTATAGAGGCAACAGAACCAATGCGGTAGACCATATTTTGCATGCACACAATCAGGGCTTTACTATTGAAGATACCGGGCTCCCCATAATTATGCTCGATGGGCTCTACGGTGATGAAGAAGCAGAGGTTGCTATTGAAGGAAAAAAACATAAATCAGTAAATATTGGAAGAATGATGACCAAGATTCAGGGAATGGTTATGGTTTCTCATTTTACCGGACACCTGGCAGCAGGCTTCGGAGCAACTCTGAAAAATCTTGGAATGGGATGCACCAGCAGAAGAGGCAAGCTTGTTCAGCATTCAACTGCTCAACCAACAATTAATGAATCAGGTTGCACAGCCTGTGAGGTCTGCATCAAATGGTGTCCAGAGGATGCAATCTCCATGAAGGGAAAATCAGCAATCATTGACAAAGAAAAATGTATAGGATGCGGCCAATGCCTGGCAATGTGCCGCTTTGATGCAGTTCAATATAACTGGGGTGCAACCTATAAAGACATACAGGAAAATATTGTAGAGCATGCAATGGGAGTTCATAATCAGGTTAAGGATAAGGCTCTCTATATAAATGTACTCACCAGAATCTCAAAGGATTGTGACTGCATGCCGAAATATGAACAGATTACTGAAGACATTGGAATTCTCATATCAACTGATCCTGTTGCTCTTGATAATGCATCTTTGAAACTTGTTGAAGAAAGAAGTGGTAAAAAACTTTCAGAAATGGCCTTTGACATCCCCTATCACTTTCAGATAGATTATGCACAAGAAATTGGATTTGGTTCAGTTGAATATCAATTAGTTGAGGTTTAGGCTATTTCAAGTTTATGTTTTTTCTCAACACTTAAAAACATAAACTTGAAATAAAAATGAAGTATAAGAAAAATGCCAATATATAAAATATATCATGTGTTTTACCGAGCCACTGCAGGTCCTATCGCTTTAGAATAAATTCAGTACATTCATCTGGCTCTCTATTATTCTTTAATAATCTTTATTTATTAACATAGATTTGTCAGTATTTCAGGATATTGTAAATTTGAAACAACTGGAATCATACATCAAACGTTACATGATAAAAGCCAGGAGAAATTCTTCATGACAACTATTCCAATAATAACAATTTTTATTATTCTAGTGACAGTTTTCATATCTTTCATGGGATTCAAAGATGAAACTTTTTTCAATAAATTCATGTTTCATATTGATCCAATATTAGGATACAAAGAATATACTCGATTATTAACATCAGGCTTTTTACATGTTGATTTACCACATTTATTATTTAACATGTTTTCATTTTATTCATTTTCAGCTGAAATAGAAAAAATTTATGGAATACATTTTGTAATTTTTATATATTTCATTTCTATGATTGGTGGTTCCTTATTCTCATTATCAATTCATAAAATACATCCTGATTATTCTGCAGCAGGTGCTTCAGGTGCTGTTTCCGGAATTATATTTGCATCAATATTTTTATTACCTGGAGGATCTATTGGATTCTTCTTTATACCCATATCAATTCCAGCAGAAATTTATGGCATATTATTTATTATAATATCAATGTATGGAATAAAATCACAGAAAGGAAATATAGGTCATGAAGCTCATTTAGGTGGAGCCTTGACTGGCATGTTAATATTATTAATCTTAGCTCCTAAATCAATCAATAATAACAAAATTTTATTTACTATTATTACAACAATTATTACTTTCTTTATTATTTACTTATTTAATAATCCAGTTTTCATGCCATCAAATTTCAAGAATTTCTCTATAAAAAAGAAAGTCTATGTATATAGAAATAAAAACAAAAAGAAAAAAGTTATCAAGAATAGAGAAAAACTGAAAAACGATTTAAATAATTTATTTGAAAAGGCAAAAGAAGAAAATCCCAAAGATGAATAGAATCTCAACTACTCCATTTTTCATATAACACAGGCTCTCCTACTGCCCACTAATTGCAATTTAAGAATCTTTATTTCTTGACATACATTCAATTATGATTTAAAAATTTATCAGTTTCTGGTTTCCAGGGATCATGCAACAAGCCTTATAAGAATTGGGATGTATCAAAATGAAAATTCATAATGAATGGCTTACAGCATTTAGAAAATATGTTTCTCAATTTTTAGAATTAACTGATAAAGAATGGTCTGAACTATCAAATTTCATATATGCTGTTAAATTAAAAAAGAAAGAGTATTTCATACGTCCGGGAGATGAAGTTCTGAAATTAGCTTTCATTGTAAAGGGAATTCTTAGAACATTTTTTATCACGAAAGATGCCGTTGAATACACAACTTCTTTCTGCACAGAAAATGAAATGGCTGTAAACTACGGCATTTCAGCAAAAGATTTACCTGATGAATATTTTTCACAGGCCGTTGAAGATTCGATTTTACTTGTCATTGATTATGCAAACCTCTTGAAACTCGTAGAAAAAAATGCTAAATGGAATATTCTTAAAAGCAGGATAATTGAATATTATTACCCATTAAAAGTTGAACGGGAAAAAAGTCTTCTTTCGAACAGTGCAGAAGAAAGATACCTCAACTTTCTTGAACAATACAGTGAAATCTTAGAAAAAATACCTCAATATCAGATTGCATCATATCTTGGCATTACTCCAATAGCACTGAGCCGTATCAGAAAAAAATTGAAATAATATCAAAATATAAACCTATGTTAATGAAACTTCTTTATTAAAAGTTATATTGGTAGCAATGTAAAAAAAAGGAGCTCCAAAATGAATTCAGTAATTATTTATTCTCATCCTTGGGATAAGAGCTATAACAGCTCAATTCTTAATGTTGTTACAGATAGTCTTAAAAAAAATGGCGCAAATGTTGATATCATTGATTTATACAAAGACAATTTTAATCCGGTTTTGAGTGTCAAGGATCTTGCTATTTATTCGGAGGGAAAAACATCTGACAGTTTAGTAAAAAGTTATCAGAAACGTATTGAACAAGCTAATCATCTTTTTATTATTTTTCCAGTGTGGTGGTATAGTTTACCTGCAATTTTAAAAGGTTTTACAGACAAAGTGCTCTTAAAAAACTGGTCCTTTGATACTTCATCTACGTTACCGAAGGGAAAGTTAAGCTTTATCAAAAGCACAACAGTAATTTCCACAATGACTGCTCCTGGCTGGTATCATAGACTTGTCTATGGAAATACAGTAAAATTTTCATTCATTAATGGTACATTAAAATTTTGTGGCTTGAAAAAACTAAAATGGTTCAATATTTCAAATGTTGAGGGTATAGGGGATAAAAAACGTAAATTGTGGCTCGATAAAATCGCCAATCATATCCAGGGGATATAATTTTTTCAGGCACGCTATATTTAACTAACAGTTTTTTTTAAATTTGAAGAGCAATCATAATTGTTTTGAATATTTACTGGTTATTAAAACTCAGGTTCATACCCCACAGTGAAGTTACTATCTGGATTATTGCGGATCGTTAAAAAATTAATATTGTTTTTATCAAAGGGGCAACGAGGATTGGAGCACAGTTCAAAACCAAACCTCTGATAAAAGTTGGGATTTCCTAAAACGAATATGGTGTTTTCCATGATAACAGCTTGTCTCAAAGCAAAACGTAGTAACTCTGAACCTATTCCCTCCTTTTGAAATTCAGAATTCACAGCCAATGTCGCTAAATGCAAACCACATATCTCTGAGCCATTAAAGGCATTTGAAAAAGCAATATATCCAATTACCTTGTTTGTATGAATACAAATCCATTGATGGAGAGGTTTTTGATTATTATGGAGTTTTTCAATTAATTTACTTTCATAATTGCTGTGGGGGAATGCCTGTTTTAACAAGGCATAGACCTTTGGGTAATTTTCAGGAATGAGTTTGCGAATTTTCATTGTTTAGAATCCAATCTATAAAATTTAATAATTAAGAACTTGAATTATCCTTTTCACCTCATCTAATCAGATATATATTATATAGTCAAAATATTCATGAAGTAGAAAGAAGTAAAAGAATTACAAACATGGGAATACTGCACACTATAGTAAATACAACATTTACTATAGCAGCTTTTTTATAAGAATGAGAATATAAAACAAAAGAATTATATAAACCTGAAATTAAACCTGATAAAAAAAATGATGCAATAACTCCAAATATACCATAGAGCAAACCACCTAAACCACTCATATATGTTCCATCAATGCTTCGATTTGCAAAATACATACTTACTGCAATAAAAATTATCCATATTGGAAAGGCAAAAATCAAATGCCTCAAGAAGCCTATTATTTTTGTATCCTCTGACTTTTCATTTATCAAGAACATTCTTTTCACCTTATTATTTTAAAGAAAAATCAAAGATAATAAAAACTAATTTCTATTACTTTTCACAAAACAAGATTGTTATAAAGAATTTACTATCTCCTTGAAGCTGTACTCCAATAGGTGTGTATCAAAATAGGTTTCTTTTTAATTAAAAGATTGTTTACTGGCATAACATAAGAATTATTTGATTTAACAAATTTAGAAAATTTATCTTTTACATGACTATAGTTGTTAATTATTTTCAAAGACAATCCCCTATGTTTGTTCCGATAAAAATTAAAATCACCCACATATATAAATTTGTCTTTAGTATTTAATCTTATGGGAATATTCATTTTAATATACATCATCTTGCTATAAGCACCTTTTTTATATAACAATACACTTACATTATGAAAATACTTTACAGTTTTCGGAATTTCAAGCATGAAATATTTTCCAAAAACCTGAGCACCTGCAGCAGTTGCCGAAAGCAAATGAGGATTAACAGGTGCATCCTCATGTAATTTATCGGTGAAAACAACGTAGTATTTTCCACTTGAGAAATTCTTAGAGAAACCTGATTCAATTTCTTGTTTTAATGGAGGACTAAAGAAGACTCGGCCAATTACTACAACTTTATCATTAGATATATTAGAATTTTCACTAAAATTCTTTGTTAATCCTTTACAATTTAATATTGTTAATGATACTACAGCAATTATTAAAAGAAATTTCTTCATACAGATCTCCTATTTTTTATTTATTATGATACAATATATATTCGACAAAAAGTCAAGTTATTTAAGGCAATTCGTATAATTAGAAGTAGATCCTTCGTTCAATCAGGCATATCCAACCAGCTCTTCATTGTGACTCAAGAATTTTTATTCATCTATAGCACATCACCTGCATTTTATGATATTATCAATTTGATGTCTTTCTGATAATATTATAAACGTTGTGCGAAAAAAAAGTTCAACTGGTTCAGCTAAACTTTTTAAAACTGGCATCATTCCAATCAATATGTTAGAAAAAAATCTACCAAATAAATGGAATCAATCGATAATTTACCTTTTGAGTATATTCCTTATACCCCAACAACTCTTTGATTAAAAATTTTTCTTCATTCAACAAGCGATAAATAAACAGAAATGGCAATGGAATCACACAAATAAGAGCCCACCAGGAACCAAGAGCAAGAGGTACAATAGAAAACATGATTAGTGCTGCGCTATACATGGGATGTCTAACTAGACTATAGGGACCTGTTGAAACAACTTTTTGACCTTTATTTATCTCAATAATTCTACTGGCAAAAGTATTTTCTTTTAACACAAGAAAAAACAAAAAATATCCCAGCAACCAAATCACATCTCCAACAATTGAAATCCAGAGAGGCATCTTTGACCAGCCAAATCTAATATCTAAACCAGGGATCACAAATAGCGCAACAAATATAATTACACTAAGAAAAGCAAAGGATTTCTGTTCTGATTGTTTCTCCTCACCCTTCATTCTTCTTTCAAGAAGCTCAGGATCTTTTTTTAGAAAATATATAAAAACAATTGTCATTGGAATAAACATTGTGCCAAAAAAAATCCATGCTTGGTTATAATTAATTTTTCCCGATGATATAAAGAAAATACAACCACAAAATAGTATGGAAACACCCAAGCGAACAATACCTCTTTTAACAATGGATGAACTTTTATTTATAATTTTCATTTATGCATCTCCACTATTATAAAAAAATTTAACACAGCTACCAATACACTATACCAATTATTTTATCTTCGATCAATATCTTTCTCATCATTATATAAAAGTTTCATGTAAACACTAATTTAAAAAATAAAAGATTTATTGTAGACAAAAAGTATTTCACAAAGCCCCACCACTCTTCCCTTCCCTTGATTCTTCTTTTCATCATACATTACAAACTAAATCCATGGATAGAGACTGCAAAAAATCTACCCTTAGTTTAAAATATTTTTCTCAAAGTATATAATGTAAAATTTTCAGATAAGTAATTGACACAAAGGATTTTTCAAATAATATAAAATAATCTCAGGTTACAATATGAAACAATATGTATTTTTGATAATAATCTTTTTTTTAACCTCCGGCTGCATAAATGTCAATTTGAATAAGTATATTATTTTTTCAAATTACAGTGAAAATCAAGGTAACAATAAACCGATGATTTTAGATCTCCAATCAGGTTCAAAATACACCCTGAAAAACACATTAATCTCTCAAAAAAACTATCCATTATTTCGAATGATTTCCCTTTATCCTTCACAGAATAGAATGATATTACTATGGTCCCATTTCAAGGATGGCAAAGACAATAGCTTAATTGAGATCAGATCTATCAAAGAAAACACATTAATTTCCAGATATGAAATTGATGAAAGGATTGAATGGATAGAGCTCCATAATGAAAAAATCTTTTATTCAACATTATGGGAAGTAAAAACCCTTTGGAAAACTAAGAAAAAAACGATTTTTAAAATCCAAGAGAATGAGATGATATTAAAAGTTAGTCTCATTAAAGACAAATTATTAATCATAGATTACAGTAATACGTTGCGCTGTATTGATTTATCAAAAAACAAAATCTGCTTTAAAGAACAGGGCGTTTTCTTTGCAGACAAGTATAGAAGTCATTTCTATTACATAAAGAGAATTGAAGATAGTTTAAAGTATGATATTTTCAAGTTCAATATTGAAAAATTAGAATCAGTGAAAATATTAAAATCTGTAGATCTTGCTTCTGGTCATGAACTCTATATACCTTTAAGCAGTGGAGCAGATCTCTTTTCCATTGAGAACAGAAAAGATTCATGTCAAAAATTTTTAAACCATGTAGTTTTCAATAATGAACCTCAAATCAATCACTTAATTTTAAATAAAGTCAAAAAGACTAAGTATAAACTGGGTTATATTAAAAAGAATGGAAACCCAATGATAATTCAGATAATACCAAAAGTAGAACCTTTTAAGAAATATCTAATTGGATATTAAATACCAAAAGTATGCTTTTCCAAATCAAGTGCTGCAAATGACATAGCATCACTATGGTTTTAATTTTTTATATTCGAAGAAACCAACAGAAACAGAGACTCAACTTAAAGATAAATTATAAATATTGCAGGATAAAGTAAATCCTCAGAAATATATATTAGCACGATAATAGAAATATAAAAAACACTATACTTTTTATAACATGACAGCTAAAATTAAAGAAACTCATACAGGGGGGATTGAAAATGAGAAGAAAGAAACACCTTGGTTTTTATGTAATTGCTATATTCATTATTGGAACAATAGTGCTGCCAGGATGCAGTCAAAATCACAATGATCATAGATCTAACCACAAAAGGAAAACCCATGGCTATGAGCATTCTTTTAAAAACTATTCATATATAACCCGATTCGAATCTCCTCAACGAAAAAAATGGCAAAAGCCGGATCTTGTTGTGAGAAAGATGAACATAAAGCCCGGTGATCGCATCGCTGATATCGGGGCTGGAAGCGGTTATTTCACCAGAAGATTTGCCAGAATCGTGGGGCCAAAGGGGTTGGCTCTTGGACTGGATACTGAGATCAATATGGTAAGATATATGAAAAGGGATATCAAAAAATTAAAAATGAAACAGTATCAGGTGAAAAAAGTGGGATACAATGGTCATGAGTTGAAGTCTAACACCTTTAACATTGTATTTATGTGTAATGTATACCATCACATCTCAGGTAGAATACAGTATTTCAAAAGGGTATCAAAGAGTCTCAAGTCTACAGGGCGCCTTGTGATTGTGGATTTCTACAAAAGAAAATCACCTATGGGTCCACCAATTCATCATCGCATCAGGGCCGAAAAAGTGATCAAGGAACTGAAAGAAGCGGGATTCATCCTGATAAAACAAGAAAATTTCCTACCCTATCAGTATTACCTGAAGTTTCGAAAAAAAAACAATCCTTAAGTTTTTTTAAAAGAGCCATTTCTAAGGGTGTGTTGGTTGAATTTACAATAAAATAAAAGATTAACTTATGCAGCAATGTTTCCCAGTTGATATGATACTACAATAATTACCGAGTAGAACAATTTCTATCAATCTTCTCTTTTGATAGCTCCTTTTTTAAATATTCGATTCGTTCCTGATTAGCAGGGTGAGTACTAAACCAGGTAAAAAAATTTTCCCTTTTATAAAGGATCAGATAATTGATGCAGAAAATCAATCAAACCTTGAATCTCGAACAAAGATATATTCTTCTTCATTGGAAAGGCTACTATCAAAGTGATATCCTTCAGCATTAAATTCCTTTATTCTTTGAGGATTTCCAATCTGATTTTTAACAATGAAATGTGCCATCATACCCCGTGCTTTTTTTGAAAATATGGCTATATTTTTAAGAGTGCCTTTATGGTTTTCATAAAAGACAATATTTATTATTCTGCCATTAATTTTATGTTTATCTACTGATGCCATATATTCTGCCGAGGCACAATCGATTATTATTTTTTCTTTTCTTTTTGAAAGAAGTCTATTTAATTCACTAGTTACTGCTTCTTTCCAGAAATCTGAAATTCTAATGACACCATCTAGATCTATTTTTAAAGCCATTTCAAGTCGATATGGTTCAATGAGTGTTAGTGGCGACAATATTCCATAAAGTCCTGAGAGAATTCGAATATTATCTTCAGCCCAGAGAAGCTCTGTTCTATCAAAAGAAGAAGCATCTAACCCTTTATAGGTATCGCCCTTAAGGGCAGTAATAGCAACTCTTTGTTTATCTTCATTCACTCCGAAAGAAAAATTTTCAAAACGGATTATGTTTTCTTCGGCAATTTTTCGGCTAACCTTCATGAGAGACATTATTCCTTCAAGATCAAAATCTTTTAATCTTTCTACTAGCAAAGCTGTTTTCTCAGGAAAGAAAGGATCCTTCGCATTCTTTTCACTGATCCATTCTTTTTTAAAATTCATGGTTTTAGAGGGTGCTAATATTATTAACAAGAGTTTTCTCCTTATTGAATGGCTTAATAATTTTTAGTCCAGATAACGTGTTTTTTGCATATCATTCATTCTACAAATATCGTAACAACATATCAATAACACCTTCAAGTATTCTACTTGACTACCTGATATTCAAGACATGTAATAATATCAAGATAAAAATTATCTGCAAAAAAGGTGGCAAGAATGAGTGATGATATAGGAAAGTTAAATCAAATAGTAGCAATAATTGATGACAAGGCAAATCGATATAAAAATGAAAGACATCATATGTCCGGCATTCAGGCAGAAGCAGAAAAGAAATTGATCATAGATTTGATAAACGATGGATTAAATTTAGCTCAATCTGTTGGTCCCCAGGCTCAGGCATTGATTGAAGATCTCGATAGGTTGAAAAGACAGTTTGTGAAATTTTGACTCAATACAATTGACCTACATGCCTTCCTGAAATAACATCTACTCTTGAATATAATCTCTTTCAATTGAGTTTCCCTAAAGAGATTATACTTATAGACAAAAGATAATTAACAGGACAAAACTTCATCCTGGACTTTTCACAACAATTACTTCTTCACATTAATCTTTTTATTTCAATATCCGAATTCTTTGACTTTGTTTCTCTTATGACTTAACTTTCAAGTATTAAGAATACTTACAATGATCAATGGAGGCTACAAATGATATTAAAACATACTATTGAAATCAATACCTCTGCTGAAAAAGTTTATCTCTGGCTGACAAATCATATGAAGGATAAAGAATCATATATGCAATGGCATCCAGAGCATCTTGAGATAAAGTGGCTCAAAGGTAATGCCTGTGAAGAAGGATCAATTGTTTATATAGAAGAATCTCTCCAGGGTATGATGCAGAAATTAAAATTTAAGTTCATAGAGGTTATCCCCAACAAACTTATTCGCTATAGAGTTTTATTTCCTCTGTCTATAATTGCTCCTGAAAATAAATTTACAATAGAATCAACAGGTGAAAACAGTTGTACTTTTACTGCTATGGGAAAGATTAATATGTCAGAAAAATTTTTTCTTAGTGTTCATAAAAACCATCAACATAAACTTGAAGCAACAATGAAACATATGAAAGAAGAGGGAGAAAATCTTAAAAAAGGAGTTGAAAATCACTCCATCTAAAACAATAAATTACCTTTTTTTAAAAAAATTTATAGACAAAGTGCCCCTATCTGTAATACATACCTGAAAAAAGTAACACTTACGAATATAATTACGTGCCCTATCTAAGGAGATTAACATGGAAATCAAGGTTCTACAGGATATAATGTCCACAAATAAAGAAACAGCCTCTGAAGTTCAGGCCTTAACCACTGAAAAGAATATCTACATGATCGATATAATGAGTTCACCTGGATCAGGAAAAACAACCCTCACTGACAAGCTCATTGGAGAGCTTAAAAAAGACTATAAAATTGCTGTAATAGAGGGAGACATCAAGACCACAAAGGATGCAGAGCGTTTAGCAAAGCATGATATTCCCATTGTACAAATTGAAACAGAACGCTTTGGTGGAGACTGCCACCTTGAAAGCTCATGGATAAGAAAATGTATGGATGAATTTGACCTTGATGATATTGATGTAATCATCGTAGAGAATATTGGAAACCTCGTGTGTCCTGCTGAATTTGAGCTTGGAGATGATGAGCGTGTTGTTGTTCTCAGTACAACTGAGGGAGAAGACAAACCAGTAAAATATCCCCTTGCATTTAACACATCAAAAACCTGTATAGTCAGCAAGATAGACCTCTTGCCACATCTCAACCTTGATATGGATGAGCTCATGGAAAACCTCAGAAAGGTAAATCCAAGTCAGAAGATTATTAAAATCAGTGCAACAACTGGTGAAGGCATGGATGAACTGGTTAATCACTTTAGAGAAAACATTAAGACAAAGATTGGCAAATAAAGTGATTAAAGTCAGAATCAGTTTTAAACAATAAGACTGGTTCTGAAAACTTACTTAGTTCACTTACAATTTCACTTAACTGACTAAATAAATCTTTTAATCAAAAGATTAATTTAAGATTATTCTATTACAATAGGCAAATTCACAGTAAAAATACTTCCATTATTTAACTCACTCTCCACCATTATATTTCCACCATGGAGCTCAACAATATGCTTTGTTATTGATAAACCCAGACCACTGCTCTCTTCATTGTTTAATTCATTATCTATCTGCTTAAAGGGATTAAAAATATCATCAAAATATTTTTCATCAATACCAATGCCCTCATCAGTAACTTTGACAATAAGTCTATTTTCAAACCTTTTTATTAATAAATGAATCTTTTTATCATTCTTTGAATACTTTACCCCGTTTGATAAAAGATTGATCAACACCTGTTTGATTCTCAAAGAATCACCATAGTATTCAACAATAGTATTGTCAAAATCTATTGAAATCTCAATATTCTTTTTGCTGGCCAATGGTTTGATTGATTCGACAGAGAGAGTCACCATTGCTTTTAAGTTAAACAAATCATTATTTATCACCATCTTTCCAGCTTCGATCTTTGAAATATCCTGTAATTCGTTTACAAGATGGAGCAAATGCTTTCCACTTTGTTCAATGAGCTTTACATAGTCTACATGCTGATCTGTTAAGTCATCTTCAGAAAGCTGCAATAGTTGAGCAAAGCCAAGTATTGCATTGAGAGGAGTTCTGAATTCATGACTCATTTTAGCCAGAAAGTTGCTCTTCTCTTTGTCAGCAGATATAGTCTTTGTTAAATCTACAACAGAAGATCTCATTCCTAAATACCTACCATCATCATAAACAGGATTAGATGACAAAGATACATATCTAACCTGACCATTTACATGAATTAATCTAAAATTTAGTTCTCTAAAAGATATTCCCTTTATTGCTGTTTTTAGCACATCAAGAATGCGATGAGCATCATCAGGATGAACTATCTCTTCAAATGTTATTGCTCCACTCTTATACTGCTCTGAAGTATACCCTACTATTTCTTCTATACCATTATTCGAATATATGATTCTGCCATCTTTATCACGAAAGGTTTCCCAATTAATTGAGGAATCCAGAAACAGTTTAAAAAAATGAAGAAAGTCTTGTTGTTCTTCTGAAATCAGGATGTCTACATTTTGAGTTAAATAGTTTTTCATATAACCAATATAATAATTTCATAAGATAAGACAATTCACTTTAGATGAATAATTGACACAACATCTTATTTTTTGTAATAAGTACACTTTTTAACTCAATACATTACTATATTTAGTGCATCAGGGTCAAATGCCTAACACGAAAAGGTGAAAACATAATTCTCAATAAAATCTTTAAAAGGGGCATTATACCCATTAATAGTATAAAAAATACATATAACTTAATTGCATCTATATGAGAAAAATTATAATGTAAGAAAATCAAAAAAATCTGAACATTATAGTGAGTAAAATGAAAAATATCAACAGAGAATCGCTGGACAAACTATATAATCACTTTAATAAAACTAAATATATATCACCGGATCCTCTTCAATTTCTCGAAAAATTTGAAACACCAGAAGACATGGAAATTGGAGGTCTCATTGCTGGGGGCTTTGCCTATGGCAGGGTTGCTGCAATAATAAAAAATCTGGAATCAATCTTTTCCATTACATCCTTTAACATAAAAGACTTTATATTAAGTCATAGTGACAAAGACATTCATAAGCTCTTTATAGATTTTAAATATAGATTTACAACATCACAAGAACTCGTTTCATTATTAATGGGGATGAGAACCTTAATCAAGAATAATGGTTCATTAAAAAATTCACTTCTTCAGCATCTTTCTTCTAATGATAAAACAATTCACAAAGCCATGGGACTCTTTGTTTCAGATCTCCTTCAAGGAGGTTCTAGCATTAAAAACAGTCTCTTGCCTGATCCCAGAGGAACCAGTGCAGTTAAACGTCTCAACCTCTATCTTCGATGGATGATCAGAAAAGACAATGTGGATCCAGGTCCATGGTCTGACATTGATCCATCATTATTGATCATCCCCCTTGATACACACATGTATCACTTTGCCAGGTCCTATGGCTTTACTGAAAAAAAAGGAGCTGGCATAAAAACAGCCCTTGAGATTACAGATAAATTTAAAGAGATCAACCCTGAAGACCCTGTGAAATATGATTTTGCCCTCACCCGCTTTGGAATAAAGGCAGAGCTTTCCTGGGAAGATTTTGATGAGATGATAAAAAAGGTTTAAACAGTAAAGAAAAAATCTTTAACCACAGAAGCGCTGAAGTGTAGTGGAAAGCCAATAAAGAATCACGTCATTGTTAGATCGCCAATGCCATATTTTTTTTTAAGTCTTTCTCTTATCCAAGACTCGGCATCTTCTCTATTTCGAAAAACCTCATGCTCCCACCCCGTTGCATCTATCAGCATTTCTGTCATTCTCGCTAAACCATATATCAGATTCTGGTTAGCTATGATTGCAATAACAGGGTATGGATTAAATTTTGCGGCACTTCTGCATAAGCCGGCTATCAGAGAAATTGATTCGGAGGAAATATCCGCTTCAGTTACTGCTGTTAAATCTGAGAGAGAATACCTGTATTTATTAAATTTATCCTTGTTTTGCAGAAGGTGCTTCTTGTGTTTATCAACATAATCATCGTTTGAAACAACGCCTGTACCAAAAATGAGAACACCCAGGCCACCATCCAAGTCTTTTATTTCAATAGGCATGATAAAATCCTTTCTGATCTAAAATATTATTGAATTGCATTTAAAAATTTGAGAATATTTTTTCTCAAAGTAATTTATTTGTACGCATTCAAAATCAAATAAGAATAAGAAAAAAGTTAAGTGATATTTTAATTCAAACAATTTACATCTGGTTCTTTATCTGTCATGTAAATTTTGCCTTAGGAAATCAATGCTGACTTAAATCTTATCACCTGCAATTAACTAATAAGATATTCCTTTGCTTCTTCCAAAGTATTAAATGGTTTAGCGGCTTTATCATCACCAACTATTTTGTTAACACCTGCTAATAATATTTTCTTACCAGCTGATATTCCAACTACAGCACTTCTCCCTATCAAATGACCAAATTCCTTTTGAAGTTCCGTATTGGCCTCCGTAAAACCCGGTGTAGCAAAGGCATTTGATATATCAGTTAAAATTAAATATTTTTTTGATTGATCTACTTTTTTACTGTATTCTATTCCGTCATTCATAACTTCAATCATTTCATCTTCTTTTTTTAAGCCACTATAATCATAAAATACAATCTCTTGTTCTTTATACGTAATTACTGAAAAACCTGCCATAAGATTCTCCCTATAATATAAATATTTAATATATTATAGTATGATAACAAATGAAATGTCTACTTTTTTATCAAAAATTAAAGATTTCACTCAACATTAAGAAAAAGAGGGATACGCCGAGTTGACATAAAAACACTATGGAACAATGACTCTTCCACATTGACTACATTTATATGAATAAAAGAAAATAGTACCACCACATTTTTTGCACAGATAGTCTTTCTTTTTTTGTTCTATAAATTCATCTATACCAAGTAATTTAATTTTTTTAAAATCATCTGGTATCTCATGTCTATATTTGAATCTATTATCGTCTTCATGGGATTTGATTAATTTATTATCTATTATCTTACAGGGAAAATCTTCACAGTTAGCACAATAATCAATATGTTTTTTTTCATAACAGCACTGGCGTATTTTACAGTTCCATTTACTTATTCTTTTCTGGTTTTTTTCATTTGAGGAACAACCGAGACATGATTTTTTAAATGAGGGGCACGCAGAACAAAATACTCCACAAGGTGCTACTTCATCCCTTCTATTATTCATATCTATTCTCTTTTTATATTGTTTAATTGAATTAGGATATAACAAAATATATATTAATTCAGAAATACATTAAAATTGCAACTGAGAGTAAACATCAAGTATTCCGTGCTATTCGTGCAATTCATGGTTTCCTTTTCAACTTTATACTTTCAACTACATCATCTAAACTTGGCAAAAAGGTAATCTCTAAACAACCCCTGGGGATTTCCATCAAAGTACTGATGCCTGTCATTGGCTGCTTCATGACAACCCACACACATGCGGCTTTTCTGCAGCCCCATAGGTTTTTTGCCCATCATCCTAACGTAATACATCCAGCCGTTTAAGGCATCTTTGTTTTTAGAATTTTTATGCATTATAGTAAGATCACGAATTTTCCCTGCTGCATAATCCAGCTTATTTTTATAGGTCTCTTTAATTAGAATGGCTCCATCTTTCATATGGGTCGATTTTTTGCCAGAATCATCCTTCTTAATAATTGGATCAAAGGATATAGCATTGCCATAAATAATTCTAATGCCGCTTCTGTGTCCAGACACCGCATAGGTTAAGGGTTTTTTGGTGACCTTCTTCCAGGTCTTATAGTCCTTTGGCACAACAAAGTCCACCTTCTTTGGAGTACATCCTATTGAATATAAACACAACAAAATCATCATTATTAAAAAATATAGGTATCTCATTTCATTCCCCTCAATGTATAAATCTTTACAGCCTCTGATTTTCCCTTTACCTTAATTGCATCATGCTCCTGTACCTCTAAATAGTCAGCAGCTTCATCAAAGGAAAACTGTGAAATCACTATTGTATTCTTACCTGCTATTGAACAAAGACGAGCTCCCAGGTTCACTGCATCACCAATAACGGTTCTATCCAAGCGGTCACCTGAACCCATGTTACCTGCAATCATATCACCTGTATTTATACCGATTCCAACAAAAATAGGATTATCATCACTGGAATAGCGCTCTCTCATTTTATTTTTTATCTCTAAGGCTGCTGATGCTGCTCTTTGAACCATTCCATCGCCTTCAAAAACAGCCATAATTTCATCACCGACAAATTTATCGATGTCTCCATTAAATTGATGAATAACCTCTCCCTGAAGATTCATCACCTCATTGAGCATTGCCATAACCTCATTGGGATCACGGCTTTCTGAATAACCGGTGAAATTTCTTATATCAGTAAAAAGCACAGTCATCTTTTTCTTTTCTCCACCAAGAGAGATATCGGCATCTCCCTTTACATGTTCAAGTGTTGATTTTGAAACAAAGCGAGTGAGCTTAAACTTTTCATGGAGCCCATCAATCATAATGTTAATCTGATTTGCCAAATCACCGATTTCATCCCAGACTTTGATATCAACCTTGTTCTTAAAATCACCCTGACCAACATTTTGAACAACAGCCCCTAAAACATGAACCCTGCTTATGACGAAGCGATGAAGAAAAAGCACAATAACTAATGAAAGAACAAATACCACAACACTATAAATAAAAGCAGATATCAAAATATTCCGGGATGTTTCTTTATATATTTGCTCTATAGGTGACGAGATAACTATGACTCCTCGCACAACGTGATTAACACCGTGACAATTAGAACATCGAGGTTGATTTATAAGAGGTTTATAGACCTTAATCTTTCTTATATCATTATCTTTAACGGTAACAATACGGTCTGCCACTTGCTTCACTGAAGCAAGAAATACCTTTGATTTATTATCTTCTTTTCTTACAAAAACTCTCTTTGGTTTAAAGCGCTTTGAACCAATTCGTTTATTAACAAATTTAAGTGTTCTATTGTCAGAAAATGCAGAGCGACCATTTTTCCTGAAAAGCTTTATTTCACCAATATCATCACTTCTTTGGAAATCTCTAAAAAGATCTACTGCCAGATCAGCTTTCCCTGCAAGCATTGTATTTCTTATTGCAATAAAAAGAACCTTGCTCTCTTCATTTACAGCTCGCTGTTGAGATGCTAAAATAGCATTGTTCTGTCGAGCTACGTAGAATGCAATCGTGGTACCAATACCAACAGAAAGAATTATAAGAATTATTACGGTAACCTTAACAGTAATTTTTTTTAAAAATGGTATTGAATCTTGATTCTTCTCTGTCATTTGAATCTCCTACAAAAAGAGTACTAAACTTAAAGCCATTACTACCATGCCGGTTATGAGGCCGTATATAGCCAGATGATGTTCTCCATATTCCTCTGCAGCAGGTAAAAGTTCATCCAATGAGATAAAAACCATAATTCCTGCAACTGAAGCAAAAACGAAACCAAAGACCTGAGGCGTAATAAAGGGCCTCAAAATTAAAAATCCTACAGCAGCTCCAACAGGCTCTGCTAAACCAGAAGCAAAGGAATACCAGAATGCTTTTTTCTTGCTCCCTGTTGCATGATAGATTGGAACTGACACTGATATTCCCTCTGGAATATTGTGAATAGCAATAGCAACGGCTACAGGTATTGCTATACTGGGATCATGAAGTGCTGATATAAATGTTGCAAGCCCTTCAGGAAAATTATGAATGCCTATCGCAAGGGCAACAAAGAGACCTGTTCGCATTAGTTTTGTTTTGTCAGGATCAATAACAGGCTCATTTAATTCTTCAAGATTTTTTATCTCATGGGGATTTTCTCCTGAAGGAATAAACCTATCTATAATTGCGATGAAGGCTATACCTGAGAAGAAGGCCAGAACTGTCATTATTGTACCGACTTTTTCTCCTGAAACTTTAACATAGGCATCCTTTGCTTTTATAAAAATTTCAACAAAAGATACGTAAATCATAACACCAGCAGAAAAACCGAGAGCTATAGAAAGAAATTTTTTGTTGGTCTGTTTTGCAAGAAGAGCAATGAGACTACCTATACCCGTTGAAAGACCGGCAAAGATTGTGAGACCGAAGGCAAATATATAATTATCCATCAATTCCTCAAATTTTCATCCTTTAAATGTAACTTACAATATTCACATATTTGTATTAATTACAAGCAGTTTTTTGACAACTTTTCGATAAGATTACACAGGGTTACTTTTAGAATTATAATAATTCTGCAACTTACAGTGGTTAGATCTTGTCTTATATAATAAGTAAAGCTGAATTAGATTATTTCAGGATCAAAAATATGAATTTCAAGGTTCTCTATTCAAATAAAAAAAACAATGATTTCTCAAAAACCTTAAGAAAAAGGGTTAATCAATATTTTGAAAGAAATAATATTTCAAGACATGCAAATAAATCGATGATTTTCAAAACAATAGTTATGCTCTCTTTATATATTGTACCATATATACTTATCATATCAAATATTTTTCAGCCATGGCTTATTATAATATTTTATATAATAATGGGAATTGGTACAGCAGGAATAGGCATGAATGTCATGCATGATGCAGCACATAATTCATACTCAAAAAACAAAAGCATAAATAAGATTATAGGTGCATCCATGTATCTAGTTGGAGGAAATATATACAACTGGAAGATTCAGCATAACTATCTCCATCACTTTCATACTAATATTTATGGATTAGATGAAGACATAGAGACAAAGTTTCTTTTACGACTTTCGCCTCATTCCAGACATAGATTTTACCATAGACTTCAGCCCTTTTATGCAGTTATTTTTTATTCATTAATGACAATGAGCTTTCTTTTACAGGATCTTCAACAACTCTTTCGTTTTCGTTCTCAAGGACTCATTGCAGAGAGTGAAAAAAGTTTTTTTAAAGAAGTGATGATTCTTATCTCAACCAAAACCTTATATCTGACTTTACTATTACTGCTTCCACTTTTATTGTCATTCAGCTGGTCATATATATTATTGGGATTTCTTTTAATGCACCTAACTGCAGGCCTCATAATGAGCACAGTGTTTCAGTTAGCTCATCAGGTCGAAGGTCTTGAACAACCTTTACCTGATAAAGATGGAAAAATTGATCACAACTATTCAGTTCATCAACTTTTAATTGCATCTGATTTTTCTCAAAGAAATAAATTCATTACCTGGTTTACAGGGGGATTAAACTTTCAGATTGAACATCATCTTTATCCGAGCATTTGTCATGTTCATTATCCTGCGATTTCTATTATTGTAAAAAAAACTGCTCGGGAATATCAGATTCCATATCATTATTTTGATTCATTTTTTGGAGCCCTTAAGTCTCATGTAAAAACATTATCAATCCTTGGCCATCAAAAGGCTTCATAATAAAAATCTAATATAGGAATTATACTGCAGAAATATCATTAAATTTAAATAATAATTCCTACATAAAAACATTTGATTAATTCTCAATTTTCTCTTGCAATCTATTTCATATATAATATTATTTAATGAATAATGATAACAAAGGTAAAGTATGAATTCAAATAAATTACATGAAGCTGAGATGGACTTTCTTTCGATTTATCCTGGAGGATTTTCTGACCCTGCCATGGTTGAGATCAAAAAGAAACATAAGCCCGAAAAAATGAAACAAATGGCACAGGAGCTTTTTGCAAAGGATGCCTTTGAAGATATAGAGCAAATGACTCTTAACATCTCCAAGGTCATAACAACCTCATCAATGGTCTCTGTTTTTGAAAAACCTAAATTTAGAGACTTCACCAGATCAATCAGCACTGGTGAAAAAAAGATTCTCGTGCAATCACATTATGATCTTATTCACGGTGACCAGGCTCTGGGCTTTGAAACACTGGTAGAGTTTCTTCAAAGATTTAAATTAGCGAAGTGGACCTATGTTACAGCATGTCAGTTTTATTTCAAACCAAACAAAGAGGTCTTTATTAAACCTACTACCTGTAAAGGGGTTATAAAACATTTTGAATTAGAGGGTTTAATCTATAAGCCACTGCCAGACTATAGCTTTTATAAAAAATACAGAGCTGCAGTAAACAAGATGAAGAAACAGGCAGATAAGATAGCAATAACTGACAATGCTGCTTTTTCAGGTTTTCTCATGATGAGTCTACCAAAGGAATAATATTTTTTCCAATATAAGATTTATTCTTTAGAAAAATTGCAAACCTTTATTAAAACTAATTTCTATCCTTTTGTTTTAATAAAAGTACCCTCATGATATTCTTTAAAGGCCTGCCTCAATTCCTCTTCAGTATTCATGACAATGGGTCCCTGCCATGCAACTGGTTCCAGAAGAGGTTTTCCTGATATCAATAAAAACCCCGCACCCTTTGACCCAGCCTTTATTGAGAGAGATTCACCCTTTGAAAAAAGTATTGCCTGGAGATCCGACAATTCTCCTTTTTCTTCATCCACAATGGAACCCTCATAGATATATGCAAAGACCATATTTTCTTCAGATATATTATAATTAAATACAGCACCTGCTTTTAATTGTACATCCAGATATTGCACCTCAGCAGTAATACCCTGGACAGGTCCAGCAGCCTCTTCAAAGGTACCACAGAGTACAGAGATATTCACATCACTTTTTTCAATATGAGGAATCATCTCTGCAGTTATTCCCTGATATCGGGGATCTGTCATCTTATTTACTTTAGGGAGATTTACCCAAAGTTGAAAACCATTTATCCCCTTTTCTGAAACCTGGGGCATTTCCTGATGTATGATGCCGCTTCCTGCAGTCATCCACTGAACATCCCCATCATTAATAACACCCTCATTACCAAGACTGTCACCATGTGCCACGGCCCCCCAATGCATATATGTTACTGTTTCAATTCCCCGATGTGGATGCCATGGGAATCCCGCCTCATAATCCTGAGGTTCATCTGATTTAAAATGATCTAAGAGCAAAAATGGATCAAAGGAAGGAGTCTTCTGAAAGCCGAAGACTCTATTGAGTTTTACCCCTGCCCCTTCATATACCTTTGACGATTTAATTACGTGATCAATTTTTCTATTCATAACATCCTCATTTTTAAAATTATTTTTTTTATTTCATAACAGCAGACTAAAAAATAATTGTTAATTATAAAGATATATGAAAGAATATAAATTGCAATTATTTATTGATTCAAGAGTGAAACCTATGACAAAAATTGATAATTCATTATCAGAGATTAACCTCATCTGCCCCTTGTGCGAAGAAGAGACAACTGCATTGGCAACACCTATACAAAAAATCTATGATCAAATTAATGATTTGAACCTCTATTGTTCTTCTAAAAATGTTGAAGATTTCACACAGTGGTTTACTTTGATAAAACCCATCCCCCATAACCCTTCAGGAATTATCTATCATACAAAGCTATGGGCATGCAACAACTGTGTTTCAGAGGGCAAGGCAATTATGGGCAACTTCAAGATTCAGGTTTATAGCCTTGGAGGCCCAACCTATATGTACGTAGATATAAACTATGAATGCAGAGAGTGCAAATGCAGCTTTACCTTTTCAGCAGCAGAACAAAAACACTGGTATGAAGACCTGGGATTTTTGGTCGATGCAAGACCTGTCAACTGCCTTGAGTGCAGAAAGAAGATTCGCCATATAAAGAATGGAGCCAAACGCCTTGGAGAGCTCAATCATCTAAGCAGAAAATTTACAAAAGAAGAACTAGAAGAGATGTCAGCAATATATGAATTGATGGGATCAGAAAAAAAAGCTGAGACTGCGGCTAATCGTGCAAAAAAGATGTATTAATATTTCAATTCTTTTCTCATAATCATTTTTCTTTTTACTACCCTGTTAAGACTTCTAATCAGTTCTTTTTTAATAATATCATTCTTTTCATTTAATTGTTCATTTTCTAGAAATTCGATTACTCTCTGAGATTGAAAAGACTGCAGAGCTCTTATGATTTTCCATTTCATAAGAGCATCACCTGAAGAGACATCATAAAGATTAAGAAGAATTTCTTCTACAGAATAATCCCTTGAATACCATGTCACGTGACCAACAACATCCAGAGCCTCAAGGACCTGTATCTTTTCTCCACTCTTAATTATTTCTATCATTGAAGGCAAAACCGATGAACCAAGACGAATTAAAATTCGGGCTGCAATATCCCTGGGCAGTGGAAATGATTTTTCATTAAGATCAGGGTTTGAAATCTTTCTATGATGGTTATTACCGATTTTTCCTAAAAGAGGAACCAAAAAAGAAACAGCTTCATCTCCATAGTTTACAATTGCATCACTGAGAGCGATTTTGACATAGAGCTTCTTTTCAGTTTGAAGCATAATGGAGAATTCTTTCAGGTATTGAATTTTCTTTGTTTCACACAAAAGATTTATAGATGCAGTTCTTTCAAGGGGAATAGAACTCTTCAGTAGAATTTCCAGTTCTTCTCTGTCTTTCTCTTTATATCGAGAAAGTTTTTCTTTAGAAAGATATCCTCTTGATTCCTGTGCACTTAGATTTTCCATAGTTTAAATATTAAATATTTCATCATTTATAAGGAAGCACCATACCAGCTTTCACATTCTTCTGAGCCTTCCCTTTTTTCAGCAGTCTCTTGCCATTAATAAATACCTCTTCAATGCCAGTTGGCTGTGCCTCTGTTTCTTCTTCTGTTGTATTATCTTTAATTGTATTCCAGTCAAAGACAACTATATCAGCAGCTTTACCCTTTGCCAGAACACCTCTATCTGTAATGCCTATTCTATGTGCATTCTTCCCAGTCATTTTATAAATTGTTTCTTCAAGACTGATAACTCCTGAGTCACGAGCTATTTGCAATAATCTTGGCATAGTTCCAAAGGCAGCTGGATTTTGCAGACCCTCTGGTTCGATCCATGCATCTGTCATAAAGTGAGACTGGGGATGTTTCATAAGCTCTTCAATTATTTCTTTGTTACTGTATTTATGAACGAGAATTCTTGCTAAACCATTACTCTTTTTAGCAAGAGTAATGAATGTTTTAAAGAAATCCTCATTTCTCTCTCTGGCAATTTCACCGAGAAACATGCCATTATATTTGCTCATCGAAGAATCACGGGCTGCCATCAGTTGAATATCATCTTCATTGAAACCCAGAAGTATAAATGCTGTTTTCATCAACAATCTGGCTTGATATAATAATTTTTTATTATCATAGGCCTCTGGCACATGGGCCATAAACCAGTCAGGCAGCATGCCAACAATAATAGTGGCACCACAGTGATGTCCATAGGTATCAAAGGTAATATCAAGACCCTCAGCGTGAGCCTTATTAAAGAGCTTCAGAGCCTTCTCGTGAGTCTTCCATGTTTGCTTACCAACAAATATAAGATGAGACAAATGCATTGATACACCTGTTAATCGGGACAGTTTAATCATATCCTCCATGGCCCTGAGGTTATGAGCCATACCAAAGGGATTTGCAGGATATGCCCCTGATATTGATGAAAATGCCTTGATGTGAGATGTTATTATTCGATTCTTTTTTTTAGCCAGTTGACCAATTGTCTTCAGTTCCTTTAGGGTCATAAAGATATCAGGAGCATAACCAATTCCAAAGGATACACCTCTGGCACCGTGATCGATTGATTCTTCCAGGAGATATAGAAAGTCTTTTTCTTCATTTTCATTGAATCTTGATGCATCATGTCCCTTTATTGATGTTCTCACTGAACCACTTCCAGTCAGGGTTGCTATATTCTGGTGAATGCCTTTTTTTTCTAAAAATTTAAAATACTCATCTAAGGTACGCCATTGGAATGATTTCATTTGAGCAGTTTGAAGCTGATCATCAAAGTGATGAAGATGAGATGAATTCTCTTTAAAACCAAAGGCACCGATACCGCAGTTTCCAGTAACATAGGTTGTGATGCCCTGCTCAATGAAGGGAGAAAAATAATTAAAATGTTCGCTTGAAGGCATGAACCAGTCATTATGAGAATGTAGATCTATGAAGCCGGGACTAATGACCTTCCCCTTGCAGTTAATAATCAGTGCATCTGTCTTTATTGACTTAGAAGAAACCTTTTCAATGAGATTACCTTTTATAAGAAGATCACCCTCAAAGGATTGTGCTCCGGTACCATCAACAATGGTACCCTCTTTTAGTAATATTGCTTTCGTTTTCATTATGTACTTCCAACAAATATTCTAATTATCAGCTAATCTGCAATGGATGCAATAATTTCAGATAGTAAAATACTAAAATTACTAAGATTGATAATTTTGAAAAAAGTATTTATTAAAGGAATTAACAATATCTTTACTGTCAAATTCTGTATTTTTCATAAACCACTGAAGCAATGGTCCACTAATAAAATTTTCAATATTATCCTTTATAAGCAGATATTCACTCTCAAATACTTTTTTTTCTATTTTAATGCAATATATATTTTTATTATGATCTGTTTTTTCGTCACTCCATATTTTCATTATATTATCACAATATTCTACCCAGGGATCAGGATTATGACCAAGCCAGAATGTTTCTTCATCTTTAAGGGATTTTTTCCATTGAATCCAATCCTGAATATCCAAACAGCATGAAGGATAGATAATTAAATCCTTTGTTATTGCCAGGCCACCAACAAGAGCCAGCTCTTCTTCTTTATGAAGTGCCATAATAAACTGATTATCAAGTTTTGTATAATCATTAAATGAAAGTAATGAAGCCACAAAAACTCCAACCTCAATCTCAGTTGTCTTTTCATTGAGTATAATATATTCAATATCATCTGGAATACTTGTATCCCAGTCAAATAGATCTCGATCAAAAAACTCTCTTTGAAAACAAAGCTCAAGATGGTTGTTCATAAAATCCCCATTTTTTTTCTACTTCCTGGTTTACTTCTGGTTTACTCCTAGTATGGTTCTGGTATGGTCCTGGTATGATCCTGGTAACTTTTGTTTGACCCAATACATATTAAGACATAATAAAATTAAAGCTTATTTATAATTAAACTGTACAATCAGTCAATAGTGATAACAACATTACCCTTTTTATGCCCCTTATCTACATAACGATGAGCCTCAGGAATATCTTCAAAAGAATAACTTCTATCAATAACAGTCTTTAATTTTCCTGCTTCAATTATCTCTTTGAGGTAACTCAAGTCATCAACCTTTATCTTGGGATCTGTTTTAAATATATCAAAGTATATTCCACCTTTTTTTAAGGACTTCTTTGCCTTTGCAGTAGGATATTTACTAACAGCATCAAAGATGACATCATAGATTTCACCATTATCTGCAAAATCCTCTTGAGTATAATCAATTACTTTATCAGCACCTATTGATTGTACCATTTCCAGATTTGCAGTACTGCATATCCCTGTGACCTTTGCTCCAAAGAACTTTGCTAACTGTACCGCATAGGTTCCTACACTTCCTGAGGCTCCGTAGATTAAAACCTTTTGTCCCTCTTTAATATCTGCTTTTCGTAATATACCTAAGGCAGTAATACAACCTCCCGTAACAGGTGCTGCTTCTTCATAGGTCATATTTTCAGGTTTCAATGCCAGGTGCAGATGTCTATCTTTAGCCTTTAAACATTTATATTGACCATGGCCCCCAAAGTCTGCCCAAAAAGTTGATCCGTAAACCTCATCACCCTTCTTGAAATTCTTTACATCCCTTCCTACCTCTTCGATTACACCTGCCAATTCCATTCCTAAAATTGTTCTTTTAGGTTTATTAAAACCAAGATATAATCGTGCAAAAAACTTTGCAAATCCCTTCACTGGAATATTAAAACTTCGCATTATAGAATCACCAATTGCAATAGATGAGCCACGAACCCTGATAAGTACTTCATTTTTTTTAGGGTTCGGTTTATCTACCTCTTTGATTTTCAAAACATCTGGTGGGCCATATTCTTCATATACAATTGCCTTCATAATTTTCTCCTAATGATAAAATATACGCTGTTTTATGATAAATGTCTGAAACTTTTTTTCATGAATATACATTTTTTTATTTTAACTGAACCCAGGAATATATTTGTTATTAATATATTGACAACATTAATAACTATGATAAAAAATATTCAGTCTTAAAATATAAATGAAGGTGAATTTAATGAAAAAGATTATTATCATAACAATTTTACTTATTCCTGCCATCGTTTTTAGTGGATTTTCTAACAGTGAGCTAAAAACTGTTGCCAACACTGTTAACAAAATGGCACCAAAGATGGTAGATAGAGAGACACGACTTGATAGGGTTATAGGCTTCAACAATACTTTAACTTATATCTACACCCTTATAAATTATCATTCAAATCAGTTAAATCCTGCAAAATTTAAAGCAAATCTTAAACCAATACTTATTAAACAGGCCTGCTCAGCATCAGCAATGAAGATTTTTTTTCAAAAGGGAACTGTAATCAATTACTCATATTTCAGCAAGGACAACCAGTTTATTGTCAATGTATCAATTTCACCAGCTACCTGCGGTTATTAATTATTATAATATAGGCTTAAATATAATCATGCAATAATCAAAAGGTATTGTCAGTTATAAAAAAAACATAACTGACAATACTTCAAGAAGATATAAATAGAATATTAACATATTTCAACTCCATAGATGCTATTTTCTTACTGAATCAAAATTACTAAGTCCTAATCATGATCAACAACAATGACAACATTACCCTTTTTTTTACCAGTTTCAACATAGGCATGAGCCTCTGAAACTTTTTCAAGGGGATAGGTCTTATCTATAACTGCCTTTAGTTTTTCTTCTTCAATCAATTCCTTTAGGTGTTTTAAATCTTTGACAGTATGTTGTGCGGTTCCAACGATCACCTTTTTGCTGGTGAATCGTGATGTAAAAAAACCTCTGATGCCCTGGAATAATCCGGGATTTGCAATTAGATAAAAACCATTTTTGTTAAGAGTTTTTATAGAGCCTGAAAATGAACTATTGCCAACAATGTCAAGTATCACATCATAGGTCTCTTTGGATTTGGTGTAATCTTCTTTTATATAATCAATAACATCATCTGCCCCAAGAGATTTCATCAGAGGATGTTTATCTTCACTGTCAACAGCAGTGATTTTTGCACTGTAGAATTTCGCCAATTGAATAGCTATTGAACCAATACTTCCTCCAGCTCCATTGATTAAAATTCTTTTGCCTTTAGAAAGATGTGCCTGTTTTAAAAAATGCAAGGCCTCAAATCCTCCAACAGGAAACCCAGCAGCCTCTTGATGAGTTATATTTGATGGTTTTATTGCAATAGCCTGTTCTTGAGATTGCTCCGGCAATGTCATATACTGTCCATAGGCACCCATAGAAAAACCAGTTGTTCCAAAGACTTCATCACCCTCTTTAAACAATGTCACGCTCTTTCCTATCGCTGCGATCTCACCTGAAAACTCTTGGCCAAGAATTTTAATTCTTTCTGGTTTTTTCCAACCAATATATAATCTAACGGGAATTCGATATAACCAGAGAAGTTTCAGGTTACGAATCTCACAGTCACCTGCAGTTACTGTTGTTGCATGAATCTTTATGAGCACCTCATTATCTTTAGGAACAGGTGTTTCAATCTCTTGTAACTCCAGAGAATCTGGTGATCCATAGCGGGTCCATATTATTGCCTTCATCATAAACTCCTTTAATTAAATTATTCACCACAGAGGCACGGAGGGTTGATTTGTGGTGTTACTTTGGGATTTAAGTTATCAGAAAATATTCACGAACAAACGTTATCTGGATTACGTACATGATTTCATTTAAAAAGTTAAAATGAGCTTTTGCCATTGAAATCAATAATAGTAATTAATGTTTAATAGCAAATCTCAAACCAATCACCCAAGCCTTTCTCTGTGCCTCCGTGACTCCGTGGTAATCCCTCACTCACCCATTACATCAATAATAACATTTCCTTTTTTGCGACCTGTTTCAACATAGGCATGAGCATCAGCAATTTCTTCTAAGCTATAGTGTCTATCAATTACAGCCTTCAGTTTTCCATTGTCATATAAATCTCTGATGTAATCAAGATTCTCCTTTTTCTGTTTTAAACCTGTTGCAGAAAAGATAGCCTTTTTTTTGCTAAACAGAGAGGTCCACAACATCTGAAAAACAATTGCCCCTGTGGGCATTGTTAAAAGATATTTTCCATCTGCCTTAATTATATTTTTGCATTGAGAAAATGAGCTCTTGCCCACAGCATCAAAAACAACATCATATTTTTCACTGCTCTTAGTAAAATCCTCTTTTGTATAATCAATAACCTTGTCTGCTCCAAGAGATTTCACCAATTCAACATTTACAGAGCTGCAAACTCCCGTAACCTCTGCTCCATAAAACTTTGCTAGTTGAATTCCATAGGCCCCAACAGAGCCCGATGCACCATTAATAAGAACACTTTGTCCACTCTCTATTTTTGCAATATCTCTTAAGAAAGTCAAAGAGGTTAATGCTCCATCTACAATTCCAACAGCATCATCAAAGGTCATGGATTCAGACATCTGAGTCATTTCTTTATTTTCCTTAATGCAGAGATATTCTCCATGTGTACCAAGATTATCAACACTGATTCCAAAGACCCTGTCCCCCTTTTCATAGAGAGTCACATCTTTTCCCTTTTCTTCTACAGTGCCGGAGAACTCAACGCCGTGGGTTGCAATTCTAGGTTTACTGATACCGTAGATGAGTTTAACAATAAATGGTTTTCCACTTCGAAAAGCACAATCTGCTGGTCCTACAACTGCACGATGAACTTTTACGAGAACCTCATCATCCTTTGGTTTTGGTTTCTCAATCTCTTGGAGCTCTAAAACCTCTGGTGCTCCATATTGAGTACATATTATTGCTTTCATATTTTTTCTCCTCTTATTTATTATTTATATCATCAACTGCTGTTTCATAGGTAAAAACCTCTTCGAGAGAAGAGTTAAAAACTCGGGCAATTCGAAATGCCAACTCCAGAGATGGAGAATATTTTTCTTTTTCAATGGCAACAATTGTCTGACGTGTTACTCCAACTTTGTCAGCTAAATCCTTTTGAGTCATCTCATCATTATTAAAGCGTAATTTTCTAATACTATTACGTACCTGACATGAACTCATCTTAGATACCTCTTCTGTAAAAATAAAGCTGTGAAATATCCATTATAATTCCTGAAATTATTAAGGTGGATAATAATATCATAAACATGACAACAACAGACATACCGGCTACTATAGATACCATCGATAGAAGAAAGCCAACCATAAAGACGTGATAAAAGTTTCGCGTAGCTTTCAGATCAATAAGTTTATCCAGTTCATCTGTAAATGATGGATCGTCCTCTTCTCTGGTTATAATTGTATTTATAATATTAAATATGATAATTATTACAATCTTTGGAACAATCAGCACAGGAATTAGAATAAGAATAACAGATGCCCAAAAATAAATTACACCTGTAGAATCATATGTGCCAATTTGAAATCTTTGCACTACAATATAAAAATAAATAGCTGAAATGATGATATTACTGAATAATGAAACTATCGTTTCTTTTTCCTGATATGACATGAACTTCTCCTTCAAAGTATATAATTTCTTACTAATTGTAACTTACAATATACATATAGTAATAAATATTTTACTTGTAGTCAAGTATTCTTGACATTAAAATGACGAAATAGCTCCCATATTCATAAAAAAAGAGCTTTTTTCTTCACCACAGAGACACAGAGACACTGAGGGATGGGAAAGGCTTTAGTTTGTGCAGTGATTTTATCATTATGTTAAAATAAGAGATAAATCTGATTACATCTCATATTTAATATAGGTCTGTCAATATAAGGTATCCTATCAAGATGCTGGTATAGTATTCGAGAAAATCTAAAATTTTTAATTAATATACCAGATAACCCGATTTTCTGCAATCTTTGTATATTCTGAGCAAAGCAAAAACTTAAAAAAATCAATTCACTTGATTAAAGCCAGAACTGCTATGACTAAACCAGCGGTACAATCCACCCAATTTTTTCTCTGTGGCTCTGTGGTTAAATCCTTTCTTATTCTCTATTTCACGATGATAAATTTCACAATATTAAAACTTTAATTGAAACATATTACCCTATAGAATATACTAATTTTAGAATACTTTAAAATACATGAACATCAGGAATAACCATGAAATATGAAATTCACACAGAACTGCTGGAGTCTCTCCTTACTCTGGCATCAGTTATTGAAGCAAGAGATGCCTATACATGAGGTCATACCTGGCGGGTAAGTCAATATGCAGCACTATTAGCACAAAAACTAGGTTTATCAAAGGATGATCAGTTTATATTATCTCTTGGGGGATTGGTTCATGACATAGGTAAGGTATCAGTGCCTGATGCAATCTTAAATAAAAAAGGCCCCCTTGATGACAATGAATACAAAATAATGAAATCTCATCCCCATACGGGCAGTACAATTATAGAAAAACATCCCCTTGCTCCCCTGGTATTCATGTCAGTAACTGAGCATCATGAACGATTAGACGGCACAGGGTATCCCTATGAATCATCTGAACTTTCGACATTTGGAAAAATAATTAGCATTAGTGATGCCTTTGATGCAATGACCAGCACTCGATCATATAGGGTTGCCATGCCTATGAAAAAAGCCTTTAGAATATTAGAAGAAGAAGGGGGCAAACAATTTGATTCATCAATGGCAGCAAGCTTTATCTCATTAGGAGAAAGTGATTCTCTATCACACATTATCGGTCATGCAGGAGAAGAAAAACTCTTATTAACATGTCCTGAGTGCGGACCGATTATTGCACCACCAGACAACCTGAAAGATGGGAGCTCCATAGAGTGCCCGAGCTGTACTGGCGCCTTTTATGCCCACAAAAACAAAGAGACCTATGAGCTTGATTTTTCCGGAAAGATGACAGGCATCTATACACCAAAGGCAGACAAGGATTGTATTGTGAATTTCACCAAAAAAGCTCCGGCTAAGATTAAAGCTCACCTAAAGGGAAAGTTCTGCTCTGGACCAAAGTGATGTAACCACAGAGTCACTGAAGCACAGAGGGGGGATAAAACGTAAGTCTGTGCAACGATTCAATACTAATGTTAAAATGAGTTATAAAAATAATTTCATTTTATATCCATAATTGTCTGGAAATATAATTTTTACAGTATGAGTACAACATCCCAACAAAGCCCCAACTACCCTAACCCTTCTCAATGCTCTCTGTGTACTCTGTGGGAAAGCAAAACCTAAAAACCAAAAACCGCAGCACCAAGTCATCCTGGAAACACTAAAACAAAACCTCAATTTCTTCTCCGTGCCTCCGCGTCTCCGCGTGAAACCAAAACCTAAAAATCATTACCATAGCACCAAGTCATCCTGGAACCACTAAAACAAAACCCCAAAGTCCTCCGTGCCTCCGCGCCTCCGCGTGAAACCAAAACCTAAAAATCATTACCCATAGCACCAACTCATCCTAGTTCCACTAAACCAAAAACCCAAAATATTCTCTGTGTCTCCGTGCCTCTGTGGCAAAGCCCTATTTCTTCTTCACATAGAGCAACTTGTCAACCTCTGCGATTATAGTACCGTCCTTTGTCTTAACCTCAACAGTTAAAACAAACTCTATCTTGCCCTCTTTATCTACTCTTGACCTTATCTCATTAAGCTTCTCTTCTGAGATAGAAAAATAGGCATAGACCGGATCCTTCACTGCTTTTTTAAAACGAATGGTGGCCTCTTTGTCCCATACGATATATCCTCTGCCTATATTATTCATCAATATTAGCATATAAAAGGGATCACACATTGAATAGAGACTTCCGCCATAGTGTGTATTAACATAGTTACGGTTCCAGAAATGCCGCTTTAACTCGATGAGAATATCATTTATCTGGGGAGAGATCTTCTTAATTCGAATACCGGCTCCTAAAAATGGAGGATAAAGATTAAAACCGATTCGGGCAAGTAATGGAGACATCTTCTTTTTCATTATAACCTTCTTTATATACGATTATCCCCAATATAGATAAAGCAGAATGATAGTCAATAAAAATTGACTCGTCATTCTGCTAAAGCACATATAAAAAAAATCACTTTAAAAAAATATTAATTTAAAAACAAAGACATTACACTACATTTAAATTACCTCTAACAATAATGTAATATAATTAATAAAAATTATAATTACATCATTACTATATATACTTAATCCTAGCATTTGATCTCCTTATTAATATGTTAATAGACTTACTTTTAATCTTCTTAGATTTTAATATTTCTTCAATTATCTGATCTCACAGAACCAAAGCCGGTTACTGTTTTACTTACTGCTGGATAGCCTCTGTACTTAACATCGCCAAAACCTGACAGATATACATCAAGGTCTGTGGAAACATTAACCTCACAATTGCCGGCTCCACTCAAAGAGATAGATCCATCACTGCTCATAAGACTAAAGGCCTTATAGTTACCTGCGCCTGATAGATTTACAGATTGATTCTCTGCTGTTCCTGTAATTGTTATATTACCTGCTCCAGAAAGATTTGCGTCAAGATTGATTACATCAGCCTTTGCAGATATATTTCCTGCTCCCGAAAGACCAATATACATTGAATTGCCGGAGAACTCATGTGTAGAGGAGATATTACCTGCACCATTAAGAATTATATAGTTCATTGATGGTGTTGTGATATTTATATTTAACCGTGATGGTTGAATCCACATCCAAAAATTCTTTGAAATTATAAGCCTTCCATTTGCATCAACCTTCGTATCAAAAAACTCATGCATATTATCATCAGTGGTTACAACAACCTCAAAGGTTTCCCCCTCATTAATAGTTACATTCCCCTGTGACTTAAGAATCACTCCGGAAAATTCACTAACCTCTCGACTTTCACTGGTAATTCTTCCTGAACCGAAAACACATCCTGAAAAAAGATAGAGTGCAACAACAAGTCCAAGCAATATAGTCTGTACCTTCATATTAAAACTCCTTGTGTTTATATATCTTTTTTAACACATTGAAGGAGTAAAACTGTTACTAAATTTTTAAAAAATTTCACCACAGAGGCACGGAGACACAGAGGGGGAGGTTTATTTTATTTTTTTTTTAGTGGTAGTGTTTAATATTGACATTTAATACAATTTAGTTTGATTGATAATGAAAACTCAACTGGACCTAAACTCTATAAAATCTACTCAATCGATTAAAACCGCTAGATAGCCAATCAATTGATTTCCAGCAGGTATGTATCACCTGAAATAGAAAACCGTATGACATTTGCACCAACTCAACCTTAAACATATAAAGCCAAACTCCAGACCTTTCTCTGTGCCTCCGTGACTCTGTGGTAAAATTTCACAGCAAAAGGCCAGAGACACTGAAGGGGATATTTAGTTTTTATTGCTGACAAAATGATGAGGAGAAATTTAGAATTTATTTTATTTAGTCAGTACGTAAAATAGAATCCCGAAGAAATGGGTTACACTGCCGGCTAAAACAAATATGTGAAAAATAAAGTGAGCATATTTAATTTTACTATCAAGAAAGAAAAATATTACTCCTAGAGAATAACATACTCCTCCAATTAAAAGCCAGACAATTCCCATAAAAGAAAGCATATCAATGAGCTTATGAATGGGGGTAATAATTAACCAGCCCATTACAAGATACATAGTAACAGCAACCTTCTCACTTAAATTTACATACGATAGTTTTAAAATAATTCCCACAATTGCTATAGCCCAGATTATTCCAAAGATTGACCAGCCCCATGGACCTCTCATGTTTACAAGAACAAAGGGAGTATAGGTTCCTGCAATAAGAATAAAAATTGATGAGTGATCCAATACCTGAAAAATTCTTTTTTGAGTAGTATCCTTAATAGTATGATATACGGTAGATATTGTATAAAGAATTATCAAAGAAGTGCCATAGATTGAAAATGAGACAATTTTCCATGGATCACCGAGTTTAGCGGCAAAAACCACCAGTATAACTAAGGCTGCTATACTGAGACCTATTCCGAGGCCATGTGAAATTGCATTTAATGTCTCTTCTGATCTGGTTTGACCGTTAATGCTTTCTTTTATAGATGATTTTAATTTTTCAAACATAATATATTTATAAAATAAAATAATAAAAACTCAACAATATTTTTTGACTTTGTCATAAATAATTCTCACTTTCAATAACACTATTTTTTCACCACAGAGGCACAGAGACACAGAGGGTTGGTTTGTGCTGTTGGTTTGGACTTTTATATTAATTGAAGATACTCATAAGATAAAGTTTTGTTGGTTTGTACAGATTATATGATTTGAAAGCTGCACATAGCCTTTACATATTAAATCAACTGCTATACATTAACATAATAACTAGATCTCTAATAAAGAACCACCATCCAATCCTTTCTCTGTGCCTCTGTGCCTCTGTGGTAAAATCTTTTCTTGACTTTACTGCTTCAGTATTTATTATCTCACTCATCACTAAGAAGGAGCATTTTCATGGGACACCGATGCAATTACGTTATAAAAGAAAACAATGAACTAAAACTCTACTATTCTCACTGGGGAGCACTAACTGTACCTCAAGACATCTTCTGGGGGCCCCACTATGCTAAGGAATTTATTGAAGATAATGAAGAGCGTGATATGGAATCAGGATGGCTTGATGATGCCTTTGGAGAAGGTGGTGTTGCATTGGACATTGATAGCAAAACAATTCACTTTTTTGGAGGCGAAGAACTAGAATACGATCCACATAGATCTGTTTTAGAAAAACTCATGGTTCCCCTCTGGAAACAGGAAGGTTGGATAGTAAAAACCGTAGAGAAAATGTCAGATATAATTAACTCTGTGGGACTGGATGGATCAATTGCTATTGATGATGAAGAATATCACTGGCAGGTTGATCTTGAAGAGATCGGATCACGACAACCAGATGAAGATGGCGAATACATGTGCTTTGGACTTATTATTCTCATAGAAAACAAAAGCACATCAACCCATGTTACTGACATTGGACTTGACGGTATTATTAACAATGGTCCAGTAATTTTTGATGCAATAAAAAAGCTACCTGATCTTGATGAAGCAATCAGTAAATGGAAAAAACCCGATGATTATGGAGAATGGTCATTTGGTGATAGTGTCTCAGACTATGCAATAATTGATATAGACAATAAGATTCTCAAAATAAATTCTCGCTTTGATGAAGACCTTGAGCTAGATTTTCTTAAAACTCAGTGGCCCTCATGGACCATTGAATATAAGGCTGGATCAAATGAAGATTTTCTAAAGACTGCAGGTATTGAAATGCGACCTCAGATGATACCCTTAAGTCCGGTTTATGAAGAGGATGTTGAACCAACAGAAAAAGAGGTTCTTCAGGAGGTCATAGAGATACTTCTAAAAGATGAGCGCATGAATGCCAATAAGGTTATGAATGACCTCTTTGAAAATCTTGCACAAAGAAATGAAGAGATCAATTATGTTCATCCATCTGCTATTGGTAATCCAAAGAAGCCTCCTCTGTCTCAGGAGGTTAAGATGACTATAGTGAAGAAAGCACTGAGTTTAAGTGAATATGAATCAACGCTCCCCTGAGGTTCATAGGGGGTTTATGCCAACCCCCTATGAACCCGGGCACCAGGTTTCCGCACCTGGAGGCGGAGGTAGTATTCATATATATTTTTGAATCTCATGAATCTTATTTAATATTATTGCTTTCAGATGTTTTCATTCTTATGAGATATGTTTTTCATTTCTTAATATAGTGATCTAGGCGGGGCGTGAAGCCCCTATGTGTTGTGGTAGCTATGAGAACTCTGTTTAACAATAAATTCATCCATCACGATTAATCATTTTAAAAAAATAAAAGGAACTATTTATGAAAAAATATATATTTTCATTCATCATCATCTCGAGTTTTCTTTTTGCTCTAGAAAGCAGTTTGCTTCTCTAAAGTAAGCTTAGACTCGCTCAGTATAATTTGTTTTAGGCATCTTAATAATACAGGTGATACCATTATTATTTTCCATTGTAACGGTACCCTTTAGTTGCTGCTCTCCAAGGCTGTATATGAGATTTAATCCCAGAGTATTATTATTTTTAAAATCAAAGTTTTTTGAAACACCAATGCCATTATCTGAATAGTTCAACAGAGAGTCTCCTGAGTCTTCTTCTGAAAATTTAATTATGATTGATCCCCCCTTATCATTTGGAAAACCATGCTTTAGTGAGTTTGTCATGAGTTCATTTAAAACTAATCCCAATGGAACTGCAGTATCAATTAAAAAGTTTTGCTCATCAATTTGTAATTCTACAGAAATTCTATCTATCATATGAGCATAGCCCTGTATAATCAAGGATGTCAGTTTTTCAATATAATCTTTGGTAGAAATCTTAGAGAGATCCTGAGCCTGGTAAAGCATCTGATGCACCAGAGATATGGCCTGAATTCTTTGGTCAGTAATACTTATAAGCTCCTGAATATTTTCATCATCAGAATAGCATCCTCCCTGAAGGTTTAGCATAGACTTAATTAATAACATGGTATTACGTGTTCTATGAAAGATCTCTCTAATCAAAGTCTCTTTCTCTTCAATACGCTTAAGGAGTTCAATATTTTTATCATGAATCTCTTTTTCAGCTTCTTTTTGTTCAGTTATATCTCTCACTATTGCCTGAAGCAATTTTTGACCATCTAGTGATAATAAATTAAGGGAAACATTGGCATCAAAGAGTGTTCCATCCTTTTTTTTATGTTTCCAATAGAAATTTTGAGAATTTCCTTGGAGAGCTGATTCAATATAGAAGCCTGCCTTTTCTTTTGAACTCATACCATCAGGCTGCATTTCAGGAGAATATTCCCAGGGAGCATGATTAAGAATATTGTTTTTATCATCACAGCCAAACATTATTACTGTAGCTTCATTACAGGCTATAAATTTTGTTTCATCCATTATAAATATAGAATCAAGTGCTGATTCAAAGAGGGTTCGGTGTCTAACTTCACTTTCCTGCAATGCTTTTTCTGATTCTATACGTTGTGTAATATCCTGTATTGTACCCATTGACTGAATAGGACTCCCATCATTGTCATAAAGAGTTTCACATCGTTCATTAACATATTTTATTGAACCGTCTTTTAGCAATAATCGATGCATAATATCATAGGATGTCTTCTCTTCTAAAGATGAAATATAGGCTTCATTGACATAGCTTCGATCTTCAGGATGAATATGATGAAGAAAAGACTCATAGGTACTTTCAAATTCCTGTGGCTTGAGTCCAAATATTCTATATACCTCATCTGACCAGGTAAGCTCATCATTCTTTATGTCAAGAACCCAATGTCCTATATGTGAAATCTTCTGTGCTTCATTGAGATTTTTTTCTCTTTCTTTTAACTTGATTTCATAGCATTTCTTTTCTGATACATCTATCTGTGTATTCCAAATATGATATACTTTGTCATCTAGTATAACACTGATTAGATTATTGAGAAAATATTTATTTTCACCCTCTTTATTTTTTTCATATGTCTCAAAGTTTTCAAAGATATAGTTTTTTTTAATCCATAACTCTACCATCTCTTTTGCTCTATTTTCATTTTGCCAGAGTTCTTTATTAAGCTTACCCTCTAACTCTTGTGAGTTTTCATAGCCATACATATTTGCAAAAACATCATTACATTCAGCAATATAGAGATGCTCCATTGACCATTGAACCTGCTCTTCAAAGGGAAGTGAAATTGACATGGGAGTCTTAAATTCCAGTCTGCATATACCTTCAAGACTCAAGTCTATAAAGTTTCTATATCGCTCTTCACTTTCAATAAGAGCTGTTCTAACCTTTTTCTTTTCAGTAACATCTCTCATTAGACCAAGAAAGATATTTTTTTCTTTATCAATAATATTTAAACTCATTTCAGTATCTATGAGTTCACCATCGAGCCTGGCATGCTGAAACTCAAACTCAATGGGATTTCCATCCAAAACCTTTTTGATCCATTCCATTGCTTTGTCTTTTGTAGGAGTTCCATCAGGTTGAAAAGGAGGAGCAAACTCCCAGGGATGCATACCTATTATCTCTTCCCTGGTGCCATTAAGAAGCTTTGCTGCCTTTGTATTGCAGTCAATGACCTTGCCATCCTGTAATATGAAGGCTCCATCACCGGCAGAGTAAAACAAAGAACGAAACTTTTCTTCACTTTCAATTAATGATCTTTCATTTCTCTGTGACTCATGAAACTTTAGAGCTAAATCAATTGTATGAAGCAATAGAGTTTTTGATGATTCAACAATATAATATCCACACCCTTCAAATTCCTCATTTTTGGATATCTGATCTTTTATAGAAAGCATAAATACAAAGGGAATAGTATAATCTTCAGTTATTTCTGTAACAAATTTTTTTTCATAAAAAATATCAATTAAAATCAAGTCTATAGGAATAGTTGATGTAGAGAGTTTAAAAGCATTTTCTTCAGAGGATGCACTATGAACATTATTGCCATTCTTTTCAAGAAACTCCTTTTCAACAAGGAATTCTCTTGAGTCTTTTGCAACAATTAGTATATTGCACGTAGTCATATTTTCTCTTTTTTGATCCATAATATAATTTAAATTATAGATCTTGAAAAAGAATAAATCAAGTATAAAAAACATTAGCTCTCCGCTGAGGCTTAGGGGGTTTATGCCAACCCCCTAAGAACCCGGGCACCAGGTTTCCGCTCCTGGAGGCGGAGGTAGTATTCATATATATTTTTGAATCTCATGAATCTTATTTAATATTATTGCTTTCAGATGTTTTCATTCTTATGAGTTATGTTTTTCATTTCTTAATATTGTTATTTAGGCGGGGCGTAAAGCCCCTGATTGTTGGAGTGATTGAAATTCCAATTCCATACTCCAGAATTGAATATCAAAAAAAATATTATTAACAAATACTTAAAACCAATAAAAAATACTGTTGAATTGATCCCATGCAATGAATAGATCCCGGTCTTTTCTTTGAAAAACCGGGATGACAGAATACATAATCTCAGTAAAACCAGGATGACAGAATTAGAACAACTTTTTAACCCAAAACAAACCCTCTGGTAAACAAAAAAAATATTTTACCCAAGACTAAAAAACCTCGAACCCACCACACTCAGGGGCTTCAGGCCCCGTGCTCGATTACTATTTTATGAAATGAATCAAGATTCACCCTAAAAAAAATTATCTAAAAAACAACAACAATCAATAAATTTCATTGCACGACAGTGCTCAAAAATTATTCATCAAAACTACCTCATGCCTCCAGGTGCGAAAACCTGGTGCGGGGGTTCCAAGGGGTACCGCACTGCACCCTTTGGCCCGAGGGTCGCTAAAATGCCTATAAAAATTATACTATTAAAATCATTTTTTAATTGAAATCTCTCCGGCATTTTACAAATGTGTACCAATTACAAATACATAACAATTATGGGGATCACTATGAAACTCAAATATATGATTTTTTCGATCTTAATATTTGCACTTGCCTGCTCTGCAAGCTTTAAGCACGTAGTTGTAAAACAGCATTTTAAGTTATCACAGTTTATATCAGCTGATACCTGTGGCGGTTGTCATAGTGAAATATATAAGCAGTGGAAGGGGTCAATGCATAATCTTTCTCATAATGACCCTGTATATAATAGTGTTGCAAAGTATTACCTCAAGGGACTGACAAAAAAAGGTGAGATTGATGAATCTGAATCCTGTGTAAAATGTCATACTCCCATTGGAGTTACAACGGGCTTTCCCACAAAGACCTCTGATGACCTGACTAAAACCGCAGACATTGCAAAGAATGGTATTCAATGTGATTACTGCCATTCCTCTGTGCGAGCTCACAAGATGTATAACAATGGACTCATTAAAAAGCCAGGTCAGGGGGATGATAATCCGGGCACTAAATACGGCCCCTTCAAGGATTCTAAATCTGATTATCACAAAACAGCATACTCTAAATTTCATACTTCATCTGAGATATGTGGAACCTGTCACAATGTTCGCCATGTATTCTATGGTACATGGCTGGAAACAACATACCAGGAATGGAAGAAGAGTCCATACAATTCAATGATCCCAAGTAAACGAGTTACCTGCCAGGGCTGTCATATGTATCAACGTCCAGGTCACCCTGCAACAGGCTCGACAAAAAGAGATCCTAATCCCGGTACTGCATCAGATGACAGCAAGAAGCGGCCTCATATTTTCACACACTACTTTGTAGGAGCAAACAGTGCTTTGCCTGCTTTAAACAAGGATGTGACAAAACAGAAAATGGCAATTGCAAGACTTCAAAATGCAGCTGAACTTTCAGTTTCTAAAGCGAAGCTTTCACAGGGCATAGTACTGGTAACAGTAAAAAATACTGGAGCTGGTCATAAGCTTCCAACTGGTCTCACAGACACTCGACAGATGTGGCTGCAGATTCTAATCAAAGATGCAAAGGGAAGAGTTCTTCATAAATCTGGATTTCTCGATAGAAAGGGAAACATTGAGAAGAACACCATAATCTACAACACAGTTTTTGGAGATGCTGCAGGAAAACCAATTCAAAATATTTCAAAGGCAGTTAAAATAATTAAAGACTATAGAATAGAACCGGGAAAAAGTGTAACAGAAAGCATTAAACTTAGATCTAAACCAAGTAAAAACTGTTTCATCTCAGTGAAGCTGCTTTATCGCAGTGCACCACAGCATCTTATCAATACAGCAATGGATGCAAAAAAGGTTACATTGCCTATTGTAGAGATGGAATCAATTAAAAAAACATACGATATAAAATAAGGAGCTTATAATGAACCCTGTTAAAATTACAGATAATGTATATTGGGTTGGCGGTATAGACTGGAACCTGAGAAACTTTCATGGATATCTCACTCAAAGAGGATCCACCTATAATGCCTACCTCATCATAGATGAGAAGATAACACTCATTGATACAGTAAAACACTATCATGCTGAAGAATTGATTGAACGAATATCACAGATTGTAGATCCATCAAAGATTGACTATATTGTTGCAAATCACGTAGAGATGGATCACTCCGGAGCACTCCCTGATATTATGAAACTTGCACCCAATGCAAAGATTTTGACATCCCCTCAGGGAAAGAAGGGACTCACTGCCCACTACCGCAGTGACTGGGACTATGAGGTCGTCAAATCAGGGGATGTTGTTAACATTGGAAAACGTAATTTAAATTTCGTCTTAACTCCTATGGTACACTGGCCAGACAATATGGTATGCTACGTTCCTGAAGATAAGATTCTCTTTTCTAATGATGCCTTTGGCCAGCATATTGCAACATCTGCACGCTTTGATGATGAGTCACATCTAGATATCATTAAAGAAGAGGCAAAGAAATATTATGCCAACATTGTACTACCCTACTCTGACAATGTAAAGGGTGCATTGGCTGCTACAGCAGATCTAGATATTGAAATCATTGCACCAAGTCACGGCATTGTATGGCGGTCACATATTGATCAGATAATTAAACTCTATGAAAACTGGTCAGACAACAAGACTGACAAAAAAGCACTGATTATCTATGACACAATGTGGAAATCTACAGAGCTCATAGCCTATGCTATTCAAAAAGGTTTTGACAATAAGGGTATTCGAACCCATCTTTTCAATCTCCAGTTTACTCACATCTCAGATATAATGACTCACGTTCTCAATGCTGAATACATCTGTGTTGGCTCCCCAACCCTCAACAAAAATATGCTACCAACTGTTGCAGGCTTCTTATCATACTTTAAAGGTCTTGCTCCTAAGGGAAGAACAGGTTTGGCCTTTGGTTCTTATGGCTGGGCAGGCAAGAGTGTTGAAGAGGTTCATGACGCACTTGACTCATGTAAGTTTAACATGATGGAAAAGATTAAGGTCAACTATATACCTGATAAAGAAACCCTTGATGCAATAACAAAACAGATTGAAGAAGCAATAGGATAAGATGTGAATTATATAATAATAGGAAATGGAATAGCAGGTACTGAAGCTGCACTGAATATTCGTAAAAATGATGAATCAGGCTCAATTACCATTATTACTGATTCGGTAAATCTTCACTACTATCGTCCTCGTCTCGTTGATTATCTTTCTGGAGATACAACTCTTGAAAAGTTTACAACCTACGACGAAGAATTTTATGAAAAAAACAACATAATAAATAAACTCAATACAACAGTTTCTTCTATTGATACCAAAAAACAGACTGTTTTAACAGATAAGGGAGAATCCATCGAATATGATAAACTCCTTTTGGCTACAGGTGCCAGAGCATTTGTGCCTCCCATAACTGGAGCTGACAAGAAAGGTGTTTTTACTCTAAGAACTGCTGCTGATACCAAAGAGATTAAAGACTTTAGTGAAGGAATCAATGATATAGTAGTAATCGGTGGCGGCCTCCTTGGTATTGAAAATGCCAACAGCCTCATGAAACTGGGAAAAAATCTTACTGTTATTGAGGCTGTAGATTGGCTTTTACCCCGTCAGCTTGATAAAGATGGCGGTAATACATTACAAGGTCTCCTTGAAGAAAAAGGGCTTAAATTCATTCTCAAGGATTCTGTGGCCTCAATTGATGGTGACCATGCAGTATCATCCATCACATTAAAATCAGGCAAGAAGATTGAAACTCACGCTGTTGTCATCTCAGCAGGCATTCGCTGCAATCTTGAACTGGCTCAGGCAAGTGGCATTACCTGTAATCTCGGCATAGTTGTAAATGATCAAATGGAAACCTCTGTGAAAAATATCTATGGAGCTGGAGATGTTATTGAACATGATTCAAAGGTCTATGGTCTCTGGGCTCCAGCAAAAGAACAGGGAGCAGTTGCCGGAGCAAATATGACAGGTCTCAATGAAACATATAGTGGCTCAACAATCTCAACAGTATTAAAGGTCACTGGCATCGACCTCTTCTCTTCTGGAGACATTCACTCTTTAGATGGCACAATAAAGAGCGACTCAACAGACTCAACTTATAAGAAGCTCATTACAGATAAAAATGGCACACAATCTGCTATAGTTGTTGGTGATAAAAAATCAATATCTGTTGCACGGAAAATAATAGCAGGGAAAGCTGAAGCAGAGGATTTTTTCTCTGAGAATTAAATCGACAAAATTATAATTTTGTCTTGCAATTTCCAATGCATCATATTATCTTAGTATAAATATGACATCATTACAATCTTAAAAGTATAACAAAAGGTAAATTTATGGATTCAAAAGCAATTTTAACAGATGCGGGCATTAAACCATCATTTCATAGACTCAAAATCATGGAATATCTCATTGAAAAGAAAAATCATCCTACAGTTGATATGATCTTTCAGGAAATATCAGAGAATATCCCTACACTCTCAAAGACAACAATCTATAATACCCTAAAAACCTTTAATGAGTTTAACCTCGTTCAATTAATTACAATTGAAGACAATGAGGTTCGTTATGATGCGGATATGTCTTCACATGGACATTTCAAATGTACTTCATGTAATAATGTCTATGATATCTTTTTTAAAGATCCTGCGTATGAGATCAAAGAGATTGAGGGCCACACCATCGAAGAGGCACAAATTTATTTCAAAGGTATGTGTAAGCATTGTAATTAGAAACAAACCATTCCTCCTGTCATATTATGCAACTGCAGAGGATTATTGAATTCATCATAAATCTCTGCAGTAACACAATAACTTTTATAAAATTAACTCAATAAACATAAATCTGAAATCACAAAAAAAATACATCTTGACTACTGTTATGCGACAATCTATAATATTTAAATCAAATATTACATAAGGCAGGATTCCTCTATGAAAAAGATTATAATGTTTAATATTATTATGATATCCATGATATTCTGTCAATGTGAAACAACTTCAGAAAACTATTACAAAGATACAAAAAAATACCCCAAGACTACCCCCTTACAAACTGCTGTTTTTAATAACAATTTTCCTCTTCTAAAACATTTAATACGTAATGGAGCTGATGTAAATAAAAAGATAACCTATAGTTGGACAGCTCTGCACTATGCTGCATCACTTAATCGATACAGGATTGCAGCATATTTAATTGATCATGGTGCGAATGTTAATGCAATAAGTAAATTCGGATCGCCCTTAGATGTAGCAAAAATGGCAATAAGACCCATGCTTTCTGCTAGAGGATCAATGTTGCTGGGTAAACATAAAATTTCTTACTTAAGGAGAAGATACATTAATTTTGACGCCTTATCGAATAATGAATTAAAAAACTATGGAGCTACAATATCCACAAATAGTGGAACAATTGATTTGTTCTTTTTCCCAGACCATGCCCCTAACCACGTTAAAAACTTTTTAAAGCTTGCTCATTCAGGCTTTTACAATGGAACCACTTTTCACAGAGTAATAAAGAATTTCATGATTCAAGGGGGATGTCCTAAATCAAAAGATAGAGATCCTTCAAATGATGGTACTGGCGGTCCTGGTTACACCATAAAAGCAGAATTCAATAGAATACCCCATACAAAAGGAATCCTCTCTATGGCGAGAAGCAAACACATTGATTCTGCGGGTTCTCAATTTTTTCTAATTCACCGAAGGTCTCCCCACCTTGATGGCAAGTACACTGTATTTGGCAAAACAGTGAGTCAATATGGCAAATGGGTAATAAATCTGATAGCTAATGTCCATACATACAAAGTGAATAATAGACCTGTAAGAAATATACCAATTAAGGTATTTGTCTTTAAGATTAAATAGATTCATCTATTTAATCATAGCTATTATCCGATTCTTACAAATAACAATATATTTTAAATTTGGAATTTTATTCATACTAAAAGTATTTTTTTATACAATTTTTCACATAAAATGTATTGACAAATTTCAGTCCAATCTGTAATCATTACACAATTAATTCAAGTACAATCAATAATATCTAATTCCTACTAATAAAGTAGTTGAAAAAAATATTTCATTGTGGTAAGCATTGATAAAATTGAAAATAAGGAGTTTAAGTCATGAAAAAATATGAATGTACTGTATGTGGCTATGTTTATGACCCAGAGACAGGAGACCCAGATAGTGGCATCGCACCAGGAACAAAGTTTGAAGATATTCCAGATGATTGGGTATGTCCAGTTTGTGGTGTTGGTAAAGATTCATTTGAGCTGGTTGACTAAGATAATACAGGGGCATTCTTGGAGGTGCCCCTTTTTTTATATTACAGGAGGACTACATGGATGTTGTTTTATTATCGAGGCTACAATTTGCTTTAGCTGCCTGCTTTCATTTTATCTTTCCCCCCTTAACATTGGGCATCACACTGATTATTGTCTATCTTGAAGCTGTTTACTATAAAAAGGGTGATGAAAAATATAAACTACTATCAACCTTTGCTATAAAAATTTTGGGTCTCATATTTACCATTGGAGTTGCCACTGGTATTGTTCTTGAGTTTTCCTTTGGTACAAACTGGTCATCATATTCAAGACTTGTAGGAGATATTTTTGGAGCTCCATTAGCAGCTGAGGGTGTCTTTGCCTTTTTTCTCGAATCATTTTTCATCGCTATCTTATTATTTGGCAGAGAAAAGGTATCTAAGAAGGTTTTTCTTTTTTCAGCAATTATGGTTTGCTTTGCATCTCACATGTCAGGTTTTTGGATCATCATTGCAAATTCATGGATGCAAACTCCAGCTGGGTTTAAATTGATTGGAGACAAGGTAGTTCTCACCAGTTTCTTTGATGCAGCCTTTAACCCCTCAACCATAGTAAGGTATGTTCATACAATACTTGGAGCATGGATAACAGGCTCTCTTTTTCTCGCAGGTATTAGTTCATGGTATCTTCTTAAAGACAGAGATAGAGATCTTTTCGAACCAATGCTAAAGATATCTCTCATAATCTTTATCCTTACATCCTTTGCTCAATTTGGTTCAGGTCATGCTCATGCTGTTCAGGTTGCAAAGACTCAACCTGAAAAAATGGCTGCCTTTGAGGGATTGTGGAAGACACAAAAGGGTGCTCCCCTTTCAGTCTTTGGTATTCCATCAGAAAAAGATGAAAAGACCTATCTTGAAATTGGCATTCCAAAGCTCTTAAGCTGGATGATATATATGGATGGTAATGCCACCATCAAGGGTCTTAAAGATTTCCCTAAAAAGGAAAGACCACCAGTAATAATTCCCTTTTGGTCATATCACTTTATGATTTGGCTTGGATCTCTCTATGCAGGCCTCGCCTTCCTTGGAATAATTCTTTTATGGAGAAAGAAACTCTATACATTTAAACCATTTCTCTGGGGCTTACTCCTGGCTTCCCCACTACCTATTCTAACAAATGAGTTTGGATGGATCGCTGCTGAGGTTGGTCGGCAACCCTGGGCTGTATATAAAATTTTATTAACAGCTGATGCTGCATCAAAGGTTGTTCCAGCATGGCAAATTCTTTTTTCAATGATTATGTTTGCTGTTGTCTATACACTATTCTTTTTTATCTTCATGGTTCTGTTAATTCAAACAATTAAAAAGGGTCCCCGTGATATCGGGACTGATCAATATTAAGAAGGGATAAAAGAGAGGATATATGGATACTTTATTTATATTACAAAATATATGGTTTATCTTAATCGGTGTTCTATTCGCCGGTTATGCAATACTCGACGGTTTTGATCTTGGAATTGGAATTCTTTTTCCCTTTTTTGCAAAAACAGAAGAGCAAAAAGAAAAGGTCTTTAAGATTGTTTCACCCTTTTGGGATGGCAATGAGGTTTGGCTTTTAACTGCTGGTGGAGCGCTTTTTGCTGCATTTCCTGATGCCTATGCAACAGTATTCAGCGGTTTCTATCTGGCACTAATGATAGTTCTCTTTGCACTTATGTTTCGTGCTGTAAGCTTTAAATTCTGGTTCAATGATGAAAAGCGAAAAGGTCTTTGGGCATGGTCATTTATCATAGGAAGCTTTTTACCTGCTCTTCTCTATGGAGTAGCTCTGGGAAATGTAATTCAGGGAATTCCAATGGGGGATATTGTCAATGGAGTCAAAATGAAATCTCAATTTGAGTTTCAAGGTAACTTCTTTACTCTTTTAAGACCATTTCCTCTATCAATAGGGCTCTTAGGTCTGGGAGCAATATTACTTCAGGGCAGTACCTTTGCCATAATGAAAACTGCAGGTGAAATCCAGGAAAGAGCTTTTAAAGCAGCAAAAGGATCTCTAATCTTTTTTGCAGCCACTCTGGCAATTGCACTTTGTGCAACAATAATCTTTGTACCAGAACTCATGGGCAATGCTTTACCGTGGATTATTTTCATCTTAATTATTGGGGCACTTATTTTACTCTACCTGTTCATTAAGAAAAAAGAGGAAGGGAAATCTTTTACTGTATCTTCAATTCTCTTCGGTCTTCTCATGCTTCTGGCAGGAACAGTACACTACCCCAATATAGTGAAGGGACTCAAAGGAGTAAACAGCATTACCATGGTTAATGGCTCATCAAGTGAATTAACTCTCAAGGTAATGTTTATAATAGCAATAATTGGAATGCCAATAGTAATAGCATATTCAATATTTATTTACCGGGTTTTTCGCGGTAAGGTATAAGAAAATATAAAACAATCAGAAGGAGATTAAAATGACACAAAAAATGGAAATTTACAAATGTGATGTATGTGGTAATATGGTTGAAATAATCAATAGTGGTGCTGGCGAGCTGGTATGCTGTGGTCAGGCTATGAACGTAATGAAAGAAAACACAACTGATGCTGCAACAGAAAAGCATGTTCCTGTTATAGAAAAGACAGATAAAGGCTTCAAGGTTAAGGTTGGAGAGGTTCCACATCCTATGGAAGAAAAACACTTAATTCAGTGGGTTCAGCTCATAGATGGAGAAAAATCACAGAGAGCTTTTCTTAAACCCGGTGATGCACCTGAAGTTGAATTTGAAACATCAACAGCAAAAGTATCAGCCCGTGAGTATTGCAACCTTCACGGTCTATGGAAAGCTTAAAGGAAACCTATTATGATTGATAAAAAAATGGAAGAAGCCTTAAATAAGCAAATAAATGCTGAGCTTTATTCAGCATATCTTTATATGGCTATGTCAGCCTATTTTCAAGAGCAAAACCTTCCGGGTTTTGCTTCATGGATGGAGTCTCAAGCTGCAGAAGAAACATTTCATGCAAAAAAGTTCTACAACTATCTTGTTGAAAAAGGCGGAAGAGCCGAGATGAGAGCAATTGATGCACCACCAATGAGTTGGAAATCTACGATTGATGTTTTTGAAGAAACATTAAAGCATGAACAGTATGTTACCTCTCTTATCAATGGTCTTGTTGATCTTGCAATTGAAATCAAAGACCATGCAACCAATAATATTCTTCAGTGGTTTGTTGGCGAACAGGTTGAAGAAGAAGCAACAGCAGATGAGATTCTTAACAAGGTTAAAATGAATAATGATTCAGCCCCTGGAATGTATCAACTTGACAAAGAGATGGCTACACGACAATTCAATGTAGCTCTTTTTTCAGGACCTGTAGAATAATGTCTCATACAACATATTAATAAAACGGAGTACAACTAAAGAATGAAAAGTTTAAAAGGAACACAAACAGAAAAAAATCTCCTGGCATCCTTTGCTGGTGAGTCACAGGCACGAAACAGATATACCTACTTTGCAAAAGTTGCAAAGAAAGAAGGTTACGTTCAAATTTCACAGATTTTCGAAGAAACAGCTGACAATGAAAAAGAACATGCTAAAAGATTTTTCAAGTTTCTAGAAGGTGGTGGAGTAGAAATTACTGCAATGTATCCAGCTGGTGTAATTGGCACAACTGCTGAAAATCTTAAAGCCTCTGCTATGGGTGAGAATGAAGAGCATACAAAGATCTATCCTGAATTTGCTGAAATTGCAGATAATGAAGGTTTTCATGAAGTAGCAGCTGTATACAGATTTATCGCTGATGTAGAAAAACATCATGAAGAGAGATACAAAGCCCTACTTAAAAATATTGAAGATGGCAAGGTATTCAAAAAAGATTCTTCAGTAATATGGAAATGTGACAACTGCGGCTATGTTCATGAAGGAACAGAGGCAATGGAAATGTGTCCAGCTTGTGCACATCCACAATCTCACTTTCAGCTCTTAGATGATAATTTCTAAGAACCTATACATATTCAAAAAAAAAAGGCTGTCAATGTTGACAGCCTTTTTTTTGAATATGTATAACAATACTTCATAGACCTACCTAAGAATCATCTTATACTGTCCGATAACTTAGTGATTTCAAATATTAAGTCAGGTGATTGATAGTCATTTTTCTTCATTATTCTTGCATACTATCTGCATTTGTACTCTTGCAGAAGACAAATCATCCTGATTTTATTAATGCTCAATATTTCATATGAGTTGATCCATTCTTCTTAGGCAGTTACAAATCATCAAAAAAGAATAAAATTATTTACTTGAAAAAATTAACACTCTTTAGTAAACCGTCATTTATACAAAAACAAAAAGGAATATCTATGAATACTCAATTTGATCTCAATATCATTACAAAATACGCTGATTTTTTTCACAAATGGAACAATGAGATACATGCCTATGAGGTTTTCTTTCAAATGATTGAGGTTCTCTCTGTAAAAGAAAGAACAACCATGGAATTCGTTACAGAACAGATTGAAGCATCCATTGAGGTGTCAAAGGCAGATGCAAGTGCAATTATTGAAAGCTATACAAGCTATTTCAACTCATTATCAGCATTTTTAGATTCACTTTCAGAGGTTGAAGATGATGATATTTTTAATGAGTTTAAGAGTTTTGCTCAAAATCTATTGGCTCACATAAAAGAACCACAGGAAGATATAGATTTCATCATTACAGATGCTGCATATAATATTACTGATGCTATGATTGAACATAATGATATTACCTTTAATGATGAAAACCCACAAGCTATGGTTGAAGAGATTAGTGAAAAATTAGGCAAGGAAATCAGTGAAATCTTCCTGGGCATTATTCAAAACAACCACAAGATCATTGAAACAGGTGAAGCAACTGATGAAGACAAGGTCATGGTTGTTGTTCTCTATTTAACCCTGGCATTAAATCTCTATTTGAGAGACTAAAAGCTTATTTAAATATCACAGCTTTTCCCTTAATATAAAGGTTTTTAATTGCACTGACTCCACTGGAGTTCACAGCGATGTCTACTGACACATCTCTTATTATTCTTTCAATTTTCAAGCCTTCATATTGGGGCACAAAGTAGTTTTCTACCCCATAGCGAATAGCCATATTATAGATTGAAGTTACCCTTCCCCTAAGGACAACCTTGTATTTTTTGTTGAGGTCATCAATATTCTTGGCAACCTCTGCAACTGACCAATAGGGAGAATCTTTCTCTTGTTTCAATGCTGCATAGATAACATCACTTTTCTTAAACTTCAATTTTCTTTTGTTAAGATCATTCCAACTCTTATTGCCAATCTGTCTTAGCCTGCTGATTTTATAGGTTAAGATTACATAATCACCACTAAATAAACTTCTCGGGTCAACAGGCTGACACTTCAATCTCACCACTGTTCCGGTTTTTAGAAGATATTTTCTCTGACCTATCATTGCCCCAAGAACAACGAGCTGTAGGATAACTAAAACAATAAATGCTTTTTTTTGAAATGATGCCATGTTATTTTCCCTCTACCTCATGAGATTTTATTGCTTTGATCCACCGCTTTCGCTGTCTTTCAAGAAAATATCCCCCTGTCATGACCACTATACCCGTTGAGATAAAAAGTACTGAACCACTCAATAGATCAAAGAGAAGATCAAAATACCGGGTAACAACGTGTAATATAAATCCCCCAATTGCAACATTGATAATAAGGGCTGATTCTATTGTAATGCCGTAATAGACCGTAATGGCAATCATAATGAAAAGCAGAAGATTAAATATAATGGAATATACAATCCATGATAATACTGGTCCCGATAACAATAAGATTCCTACCGTAATTGAAAAGATGATGGCTGATAATACAATGAGCATCTTTTCTTTACTTTTAATAAAAAGAAAAATATAGAATGCAACTGCCAATGAAACAAAGAGAGCCAGCATCACCAGAACTATGGGGTCAGCGGTAAATATTGACCTCTGTTCTTTCATCTTAAATGAAAGACTATAAAGGATAAAAAAGATTACTATACCTGATATTCCTGTTAAAACTTTATCCATCAGCTTTGGTACACTTTCATCATTATATAATGTGATAGTCTGAATAATTAAAAAGCAGACAACTGCAAAAACCAATGCACCGGCACAATATGCCAGATTAAAATATCTAAAGTTTAAACCCATTGATACAAAGACAATTGATTTCACCAAAAGTGCTGCAATAATAAAAAGAGCTCCCTCCAACCTCATCAGTGATGAGCCGAAGTCGTCATGGCGTGACAGATAGAGAAATGATCCTATGAAAACCACGAGACCTATATTTGTCGATATAACCAGAACTGTTTTGCTACCCAAAGGCAGAAAATAGATTATGAGTCCCAATGCTGCTGCAATAATATAGATTATAACATTTTTATTAAGTCTTATTGCCCCATAAATAAAGGCTATGGCAACTATCATTGTCAGAGAAAAAACTATATTGATGGAGGCTATTCCCTCAACACTGTACATATAAAGCTTTTGGTAATTATCCATTGGCCATGACAAAATCATAAAGGGAGCAAAGGCCATGACCCATCCGATTACCATGAATATTTTTGCCGGAATCTTCATCACTTCGTCTTTATAAAAGATCCTTCCTATGAGAGCAAGGATCAGCCCCAGAGGAAGAATAATCCAGGTAAATGTTCTTAGAAAAACAGAATTACCAAGAAAAGACGGTATGTAATGTATAGTCATTGTTAAGGTCCAAAAAATTGTTTCAACAGCCATGAGAACAATTCCCACAGGTGACTTTTCTTTATAGAATAACCAGATCAAAAGAGCACCAAATAGTGGAAAACTGTAATGAGGCATATTGTAATGACTGAAGCCCTGAAACATCCAAAGAAAGAGCAATGCTGCTGCAATAAAATATCCCCCCTTTTCTTTCATAAGCCAGGACATTGCAAAGGTAGAAAGAAACCAGATCATGGTGCCCGTTCCACCGTGAGCAGTTATATGAAAGACCTGAGCTGTTAAGGCTATTCCAAGACCAAAGCTCAACATACCTAAAATCAAAAAGGCTCTTCCAATTAATGCATGGGACGTTTTATTAAGAAGATAATAGCTCACTCCATAAAAAGAAATAATGAGGATGAAAACCTGGATGATTTTAATGGTTGCAGGCATATACTTCCAGTTGGCTGAATAAAAAAGGAAAAGCCCCACAATGAGGAGCACTGTTCCAAGGGAGACAACCACAATGGGAACAAGTTTTTTAAGATCTCTTCCTGGTGGTTTTTCATAGATGGTTAAGATATCCTGCTGCTGAGACTCATTAATAATACCCTTCTCTATCCACATTTTGCTCTCTTTCATCAATAGAGGATAATGAAGCGACTTAAATCTTTTTCTGATATAGTAAAGGATAAAGACTATGGCTGCTGCTATTATGATATTGATTAAAATTGCCATAAAGATAAAAAAGGATTCCATGTGTTATACCCTCATTATTTTGTTTAAGTTTTATCAAAACAGTTGCTAAGGTACAGAGTGCTTATTGATCTTTAAAAAACTTATATCTATTAGTCCTGACTTTTATTCATCAAGGCGATGAGTCTTTGAAAAGCCTCACCATCCTCCCGCCAGGCATAGCAGCTGTCTTTGAGAAATGCAGTCATCATCTGCGCTCTATCTCTTGATTTGCCCTCAAGTTTCTTACCAGGTTTATTCTGTGCCTGGACAGCCCAATACCCCTGCAATATTGCCGGAGCCATGGTAATCATAAGATGATTGAGATGAGTGCAGCCCTGAGGAGATGTCATAGCCTTTCGAACAGCTGAAGAGAATCCTCCCTTTACCTGTAGACCAATAAATGCCTTCACTGTTTCATCTGTTTTAAAACAATCATCTCGAGGAGCTGTACAGAGCTTTGCTTCAATATCAGTAATGGTTAAATCAGGTACTGAGAGTTTTACCACAAGAGACATGTCATGGAGAATCCCTCCATCGCGATGTTGACCATTGAGGAGATAATAATCACAGTGCCTTATATCTGTAAGAGTTCCCGTGACCTCAATATGATCTTTTTTGTCAATTGTTGAGATGCTGATTGTTCGTGTATGTGCTTTATCATTCATTTATAATATATTCTTCACTGGTTGATATTTTTCTTCTGTAAGATCAAAGAAGAGGTTTTCACGTTCTCCATCCTCATTGATCATTGAGGCATTGAATGTATCTGATATGGATGCCCCATCCTTAAATTCAATGAGTCCATAATCCTCCAGCTGTTTAAGATAGGTTCTCATTATGCCAAAGGACATCTTTTGAATACCCTCATCACCGTGATGCTCATGATCATAGAGTCCAAGGTTTACATCTGCCATATTCCACTGCCCCATGATAGAATCAATATTAATGCCCGTTTCCACTCCATAGATCTGCCAAAAATGAACACTATTAAAAAACTCAATTGTTCCGGCAACCTCTCCGCTTAAGGGATAGGCCAGATGTGACAATCCTCTTAAGGATGGATGATCAACAACAGAAAATAATGGCTGAGCCACAAATTTCTTCACTCGACCCATTGCTCGCCAGAAACTGGCCTTTGCAAAATCATTACCCTGAAAGACGGCACTTGCAAGGGCAATAACAAAATGTATGCCAAAATGCTCTGGCACCACGTCTGCATCAAGATAAACAATGCAGGTCTTTTTTTGAGAATGTATCTGGGCGGTCTTATTTATATGATAAAGGGTTCTGCGCATATCTGCTCCCTTACCCTTTTCATTACCCATATCCGGTACCTGAAAATCATTACAGAGTATTATCTCAGTTTCTTCATCTGCTTCCATAGCCTTTTCTTCTGTAAGTTCCATTGCTGAAGATGCTCTTCGATGGGAGAGATAAATCTTATCAATGAGGTCACCCAGTTCATTTTTCAAGAGAGAGATTTTATCATAAATGAGTTGAGCTTCTCGCTCTCCAAAGGTTGAAAAAACAACGTAGAGTTTTTTATCACCCTTCAGTTCTTTTAATCTATTTTTGTTAAAATCAGAGGATTCAATATGGGAAATAGACATGATGTACTCCTTATTATGATTTATACAATAAAAACATATTTTGATTTGACAGTCAATGCTTTACCTGATTTTTATCTATCTAGAGAAATAATAGTATTATAATAACATGACATTTGCTATAATAAATCAAGATTTCAGTAAAGCTCGAATCTCAATTTAATTATGAGCTATAATACAATATAAAAATAAACAATAAATACTTTTTTTATAATGGAGCGTATTGTGATGAATATGAATAAAAAATGGATATGGATAGCCGTGGTTTTAGTAGTCCTCTATATTTCCATGGGCCAAATTGCAGAATTTTACGTAGACCTGACCTGGTTTAAGATCAATAGTGGTGGATCTGTTTTCTGGACCTATTTTCTGACTAAATTCAAGGTTCAGCTTATCTTTGGTCTCATTTTTGCAGCTATGTTTCTCTTTAACTTTCTTCTAATTAGACTTCTTGGAGGAAAAGGGAGAATCTTCACTGCCAATATATTAGACAGACTACAGATTCCTGTTCTGGGCTCTCCACGCAAAGCCCTGGCAATACTGCTTGTTCTCACTGTTGTTGGTATTAGTCTTTTCATGGCCAATGCATCTTCAGCCTATTGGAAAGAATATCTCATGTTCACCAATTCAGTACCCTTTGGAGACTATGGATTTAAGGTTGATCCAATATTTAAAATGGATGTAGGATTTTATGTATTTTCTCTACCCTTTTATCAGTTTCTCTATGGATGGTTCATGTCATCACTTATAATTATTGCTCTCTTCTCTGTGATGTTCCATATATTAAACAGAGGGATTTTCATGACCAATAACTCTGTAGAGTTTTCACTCTTTGCACGGTCACATATCTCTATTCTTTTAGCTGCCATTGTTCTTCTCTATGGAATTGGTTATAGAATCTCAGCCTTTGAACTTTTATTTACTGAAAGCGGCAAATTCTTTGGAGCAGGATATACTGCCCACAATGCAAAGCTTGTGGCTTTCAATGTGGCTATGGTCATAGCAATAATCGGTGCAATTCTCCTTCTTTTTAATATTTTCAAAAGAAGCTTTTTGCTTCCTATAGGAGTTCTTGCAACAATCATACCTGCTTTTTTTGTATTGGGCACTGTGTATCCAGCTATTCAGCAGCGCTTTGTTGTTGATCCCAATGAGCTAGATAAAGAAAGACCCTATATCAAGAACAATATTGAGTTTACTCGAATTGCCTATAGACTCAACAACATTAAAGAACAGACCTTTGCAAATAAACAAACTCTGACCTATAAACAGATTCAAAAGAACCGCAATACTCTGGATAATGTTCGTCTCTGGGATTGGCGACCTCTAAAGCCAACCTATAAACAGCTTCAGGCCCTGCGCCCCTATTATAAGTTTATGAATGTTGATGTTGACCGTTATTTAATTAACAATAAAAAGGTAGCTGTCAATATTTCAGCACGAGAACTCAATGTAAACAGTCTCGACCCTAACAGCAGAACCTGGCAGAACCAGCATCTTATTTTCACCCATGGATATGGTTCAGTCATGAGCCGTGTTGACAGAGCTACTGCAGAAGGTCTCCCTGTGCTTCTCTTATCAGACTTTCCTCCAAAGACTAAGATCAAGGAACTGGAGGTTAAGCGCCCTGAGATTTATTATGGCGAACATAACAATAAATACATTATAACCAACACCTCTCAAAATGAATTTGATTACCCCTCAGGTAAAAAGATGGCCTTTACCAAGTATAAGGGTTCCGGTGGCATAAAGCTTGATTCCTTCATGAAAAGACTCTTCTTTGCCCTTCATTATAAGGATATGAATATTTTAATCTCAAACAATATTACTGACAAGAGTCGAATTCTTTTTAGAAGAAATATCATCAATCTTGCCAATAAATTAACTCCATTTCTTGCAATAGACAGAGATCCCTATATGGTAATATCAAAGGGAAAACAATACTGGATCATTGATGCATATACCACCTCTGATCAGTTTCCCTATTCAAAGAGGATGAGAATCAGCAGAAGAAAATCTATTAACTATATTAGAAATTCTGTAAAAATAGTTGTTGATGCATATAATGGTACCATCTCATATTATATCTCAGATAAAAAGGACCCAATGATTCAGGCTTATCAGAAAATCTTCACCAATCTCTTCAAACCCATTGAATCAATGCCAAAAGATCTCCAAAAACATATTAAATATCCATCTACTATCTTTGACATACAGTGCAAGCTTCTACTGAGATACCACATGACCTCACCAGATATCTTTTATAAGAATGAAGATCTCTGGCAGCTTCCAAAACAGGTCTATGATCAATCAGAAGAAACAATGAGCAGCTATTACCTTGTTACCCGTCTACCCGATGAAAAGACTGACGAGTTTATATTAATCATGCCCTTTACTCCAGACAAGAAGAACAATATGCTGGCCTTCATGGTGGCAAAATGCGACACTCCGGGATATGGCGAGCTCAAACTCTACACCCTGCCTAAGGATAAACTAAGTTACGGCCCTCTGCAGATTGAAGGACGAATCAATCAGGACCCGGAGATTTCGAAACAGCTAACACTGTGGAACCAAAAGGGCTCAAGGGTCATAAAGGGAAACATGTTGGCAATTCCAATTGAGGATTCTTTAATATTCATAGAACCTCTTTATCTTAAGGCAGACAGTAGTGAAATGCCTGAACTCAAGAGAGTCATAGTTTCATTTAACAATAAGATAGTAATGGAAAAGGATCTTTCAACAGCACTTGAGCGTCTCTTTTACAAAGGGGGCACATCCTTTATTCCTTCAAATGATATTACATCGAAGCCTGGAGAAAATGTTAAGAACCTTGCATCACGGGCATTAACACATTACAACAGGGCACAGAAACTCCTAAAAGCTGGTGACTGGGCAGGCTATGGCAGAGAACTCAAGACTCTTGAAAACATTTTAAAAGCAATGAAAGATAGTAAATAACGAGGAATAGATGAACCTAAGCAGATCAAGTGGTGTTTTACTTCATATAACCAGTTTACCTGGAAAATATGGCTGTGGAACCCTGGGACAAGAGGCAAGGAACTTTGCCGATGATTTAGAAAAAGGGGGATTTACCTATTGGCAGATTCTCCCCACAGGACCTGTATCACCTGGTCTTGCTTATTCTCCATATTCATCTACCTCAACCTTTGCAGGTAACTATCTCATGATTAGCCCTGAGCTTCTCTGTAAAGAAAGCTGGTTTAAAGGAATTAAACCTGAGGTTACTGAAGAACAAGATTTTATTGATTTTGATAAGGTAAAAAAACATAGAGATCATTTCTTTAAAGATTGCTTTCGTTTCTTCAAAGACAATGCCCTTGTTGGTGAGGTAGAGAAGTTCAGAACCTTTTCTCATGAAGAAAAATCATGGCTTGATGATTTTGCATTATTTACTGCTCTTGCAGATCACTTCAAGAGTAATGACTGGTTATCCTGGGACAAAGATATTGCCTTAAGAAAAGAAGATGCCATCTTGAAATGGTCATCCTCTCTGAAGGATGAAATCGAATATCAAAAGTTTTTACAATTTTTATTTTTCTCTCAATGGCATGACCTTAAGGATTATTGCAACGAGAAGGGAATTCATCTTATTGGTGACATTCCCATTTATATTACCCTTGATGGTGCAGATGCCTGGGACAAGCCAGAAATATTTGACCTTGATGAAAAAACCGGCAAGCCCTTAGATATATCTGGAGTACCGCCAGATTATTTCAGCGAGACCGGTCAGCGCTGGGGGAATCCTCTCTATAAATGGTTTAATGAAAATGAGGATGGACTCAATGAAGAAACAACCCGATGGTGGATTAAAAGAATAAAACACTTAACCACACTGGTAGATCTACTGCGTATTGATCATTTTCGAGGTTTTGAATCCTTCTGGTCTATTCCAAGTACTGAAGAAACAGCAATAAATGGTCAATGGGAAAAGGGTCCAGGCATGGAACTTTTTAACAGAATAAATGAAGCCCTGGGCGACCTGCCACTCATAGCTGAAGATCTGGGAATTATTACCCCAGAGGTAGAAGAACTAAGAGACGACCTCAACCTCCCCGGCATGAAGATTCTTCAATTTGCCTTTGACTTCAACAATAAAAACTATTACCTCCCCCACAGTATAAATAACGATAACTATCTCCTTTACACTGGAACCCATGACAACAATACAACTAATGGGTGGTTCTATGGTGATGAGGTGGATAAAAATACCAGAAGCTATATTATGGATTACCTGGGAATCAATGACAGCAATGAATTCCACTGGCATCTCATTAAAGCAGCATATCGAACAGTTGCCTCTGTTGTTATAATTCCTGCTCAGGATATTCTAGGATTTGGTTCTGAGTATAGAATGAATACTCCAGGCACTATTGAAGGTAATTGGATCTGGAAGCTAAGGGATGGTGCTATTGAAGATCATATTTGGGAAAAGTTAAGGCATTTTAGTGAGCTCTATAATCGATTGCCAGAGACGCTCACCTAAGGCCAAAGTCACAGCGATGCCCCCCCTTGGAACCCATCGCAAGGGCTACTCGCCCTTGACCTCGAGGGTAGTATCAAAATAATTCTCACTCACTATAACTTCAGAATATTTTTCACTTTTTAAGAATTCAATACATGATATATAATATTGCCATTTCATGAAATAGCAATCGAGGACGGAACTTAAAGGCACTATTACTTATAGATTTGCAAAATAAATGGTAACTATTATTTTACTTGCCATGAGTTAATATTTAGTATTACAATAGTACATCATAATAAAAATGATATTAATTAGTCTCCATTCTTTAATTATAATTTGGGAATTAATAGATTTTAAATCAAATATTTTTTACTAAAACTTATGAAATTAAAAAAAATATCTGCATATATTACAGCTGGGGGCAAAAGCCGTCGATTCAAAAATGATAAATCAATTCACTTGTATCAAAATAAACCTTTAATACAACACGTATACGATGTAGCAACATCTGTTTTTTCAGATGTTGCTATTGTAACTGAAAATAAAGAAAAATACTCATTCCTCAATGCTCGTTGTATTACAGATATAATTCATGGCCTTGGTCCAATCAGTGGTTTATATTCTGCCTTAGAAGATACAAGTAATGAGTCGGTTTTCCTTTTCCCTTGCGACACTCCATTCTTAAATAGTTCTTTAATCAAATACATGATTAATCAATCTGATAACTATGACATTACTGTTCCACATATAAATAATTATTATGAACCATTACATGCAATCTATTCAAAAAAATGTATAAAAGTTATAGAGGAAAACATAAAGAGGGGTGACAATCAGATCTTTTCAATATATAACTCAGTTAGAGTAAGAAAAATAATAAAATCTGAGATTACACAATTTGGTGATGACTCCACTATTTTTAAAAATGTAAACTATCAGAATGATCTACCATAATATGTAAAAATAAACCTTTCACAAAAGTATTTAATTTGAGTCCAGGTTAAATCTAAATTAATTCTTCAATTATATTTTTCAGGACTTCAGGTTCAACTGGCTTTTCAAACCACACATGTTCTTGAATCATAGATTCATCACAATGTTCTTTTATTTTAAAGACTTCATCTTTTCCAGCTAACAAAATAATTGGTATTTTCTCTGTTTCATTATCACTTGTTAATTTTTTTAAAACATTAATTCCTTCTCTTAGATGTCTCATAACAATAAATAAGACTATAAGATCCGGCTTAATATTATTTATTTTATTAAAACACTCAACTCCATTATTTGCAGTTTCAACATTGTATTTATCTTTTAGAGCAATTATTATTGTTTTAAGAAAAACATAATCATCATCAACTAAAAGAATTTTTTTTCTACTCATGATGACCTCTTTGAATAATCATTTCAACCATCAATCAATAAAAGAAAAGTTAAAGAGGATGTTAAACCATCCTCTTTAACCTTGAACTCAGACTTTCGAAGGAGAAGTATTTTTATTCATAGGAATTCAATTTAACAATTACACTAAGAATACACAATAATATTTGTTTAATATCTTAAACTACTAAACAACATGGATTAAAATTCTTATTCCAGCCATAAAAGCAATCATAGCTGTTATTCTTTTTAAAACCAATTCAGAGAGCTTAAATATACCCAATCTTGATCCCAATTGACCTCCGATAAAAACAGCCAGGCATAATGGTAGTATGGTCATCAACTCAACACTGAAATGAAAACCATTTTTGACAATCTGACCACTTAAACCAGCAATTGAATTTACCAGTATGAAAACACTTGCAGTAGCTGATATTTTTTTTGCATATCCCCATCCTATTAAATAGAGCAGAGGAGATAAAAAGATCCCCCCTCCAATACCAACCAGACCTGATATAAATCCTATAAATGCTCCAATAGACATATTAAAAATAAAGTTTACAAATGGTCTATCCTCATCAACCCCTCTGTTAATTTGTTTTTTTAAATATCTCTTTTTTAATTCATGTCTTTTTTCAGAATTAAAAAAAATCAAATTAAAACTTGCCACAAGCAAAGTACAAGCAAGGAGTATTAAAAAAATATTTTTATCAATACTTATCTTTCCTCCTAAATAAGAAAGGGGAATACTACCTATAACAAATGGTATTATATCAAAAATTTTGATATGATTTGACTTGTAGTATAGATAAACACCACCAGTTACTACAATTATATTACATATCAGAGCAATTATAGGCATTGTCTGATAGGGCACAAGAAATATAGCCATTATAGCCAGATAGCTTGACCCTCCTCCGAAACCTACAGAAGAGTGAAATAATGCTGCCAAAAAAAATAAGGGGACTATCGTATAATATATTTCCATACTTACTCCATACTATGGTGCAATTATTTCTTAATCCTCGAAAAATTTATTTTGATCTTCTTCAAGAAACTTCATCATAAATATTGAAAGATGCGTATAAAATGGATCTATATTGCTGTCTTTTATTCTTTTTGTAAATTCAGGAATCCATTTCATCAGATGTGAATCCATAAAGGCATTGGCCAGTTGATAAAATGTTTCATCACCTGATTCATGATATTCTCTAAGGCAATGGTATAAAAAATCGAGTTCAACTGAAATATGGTCAGGCAAATTTTCAATAGAACTTCCTGATTGCACCTCCATGCCGATTGATCTGTAGCAGTCTAAGACAGTCATGGTAGAACCTCCCATGAGTATTCCATCATCAAGATAAACAGATGCAAATGGAGGGGCAATTGTCTCAAAAGGACCAATGAAAAGTGCACTATATGTTTGAAGCATCTCAGTGAAATCATTACTATGATATTCAGATATTAATTTCTGAATATCATAGTAACAGTCAATTGTTGACGGAAACTCTGAAAGCATAAATGGTTCCATTTGATTTATTAAATCTTTGAAACCAGAATTAGGTTCACTGAATAATTGAGCGATGAGAAAATATATCTCTGCTCGATGAGTGATATTTTTTCCAATACTTTTAATAGTCATATAAACCTCTATACCTGATAGTTTCTAATATAATATACACGTGGATCAGTCCCTTTTTCAGGTTTGAGCACCTCTGAAGGATATTTTTTCAACAACTTGCTTACATTGCTTTTGGGATCAGAAAGATCGCCAAAAACTCGAGCCTTTGAAGGACATACCTCAACACAGTATGGATCTTTATTGTTAACTATCCTGTGGTCGCAAAATGTACATTTTTCAACCAGGCCTCTCCCTCTAATGCCGGGATATCTTTTTGTATGTCTTTCGGGATTATAAAAAGGAATCTTTTCACCACTTTTTTTCGCTACTTCCTTTCCTGAAGTAGTACATTTTTTAATAAGTGTAGATGAGGATGTCCATTTTTTATCAGCAGAAACTTTGTTAAAAGAGATCATACCATATGGACAGGCTACAACACAACTCTGACAACCAATACATTTATTGGGATTATGAAGTGTTAATCCATCATCAGTTTTATACATAGCTACTGTTGGACATGCCTTTACACAGGGAGCATTATCACAATGGTTGCACAGGGTGGTAATGTGCTCAAAGGTAACATCTGGAAATTTTCCCTTTGTAATTGTTTCAACCTTCGCCCAAGATAGTCCATCTCCAACATTATTTTCTATTTTACATCCAAAATTACAGGCACCACATCCAACACATTTATGTCTGTTGATGACCATTATATAATTTGCCATTTTATTTTCTCCTTAAGCCTTTACAATTTTAACACGGGTGGGCCCACCATGGCGTGCAGTAGAACCGCTTAGGCGATCATATTCAGCAGGAAGAACCTGGTTATTGTTCCCCCCTCTAGGTTGTTTCTTTCTATAATTTTCTGAAGCAACCTGGCCATATGCCCAATGTCCCTGACCGAATGCTTTTACTACTATTCCAGGACGAACTGCTTCCCATATGCGGACAGTACATTCCAACCACCCGGAAGGAGATTCAATACGAATGCAATCATCATTATCCAGGTTAAGCTTTTGAGCATCTATTGGATTGATTTTTACTACATCTCTGTTATTTACATCTCCTGGATCACATGATTTGAACTCATGATACATAGGAATATTTGCAGATCTACCTTCTCTGTTGTGACGTGACCGGTGTTCTACAAAAATAAAAGGATATTCTTTTTCATCACCAACACGATAAGCAGGTTCATAGTGAGGAATAAAGGATTGTTCTCCCCTTGCAACATATTTACAGGTCTCCATTACCTTATCAATTGTAGTCTTATTCTTTGTTGCATGTGCATTGAGGACCTTTTTCAAAGTTTCACTATAAAATTCAAATTTCTTAGTTTTAGTTTTGAATTTTCCCCATTTCTTTCTAAATACATACTCATTTGAATTCCATACTCCTTTTTCTGTAAACTCCTTCCATGAGGTTATGTTATCACCATATTTTTTTGCTTTTCCTGTCCACAATGGTTTAGTCACTATCTTTAAGGCATATAGTGAAAATTCAGAAGGTGTTTTTGGAGTTTTACCAGTTTCAGGATCTTTAAATTTTTCCTGGAAATATTTCAGCATAGCAGTCTCACCCTTTTTTGCGAGAGCCTGAGCAAGCATAAAAGGAATTTCAGTTTCATCTGTTCTGACATCAAAGAGGGGTTTTACAACTGGCTGGTTGAGAGCTGCATAGGCATACCTTAACTGTTTCGTTTTAATAAATCCCCAGCGTTCAAACATATGAAAAGCAGCTGGCAATACTATATTTGCATATTGTGTCATCTCAGCAGGATTAGTTGTTATATGGACATAAAAAGGTAGCTTTTCCAATGCTTTTTCCCATCGTTCTGTACCTGATGCGGAAAATACAAAATTGTTCCAGTAACCTATTGCCATTTTTAAATCATAGGGCTTTTTATCTACCATTGCATCTGCAACATTATTTGTAACAACTCCACCACCGGGCTTCTTTTTTAGAGCCGGGAATTCTATTGTTCCTCTCTGATCAATTTTTTTATTCTTTGCCGCTTTAATTGTTTTATCATCAAGGTATTCTTTAAATTTAGGAATCTTTTTTACCGGCACCTTCATTGCCTGAAGAGTTCCCCCTTTGCTATCACAAGAGCCTACCAGACCATTGAGTGCATGCTGTGCCATTGCACCAAAACCACCACGGACATGCATTGAAGCTCCAGGAGAAGCCCAGCTAATAGCATAAGGAGCTGCTTTGGCAAATTCTTTGGCAATTCGGATAATCTTATCAGCCGGAATGCCACATAGTTTTTCAGCCCATTGTGGAGTTTTATCTTTAAGTTCAAGATTCCACCATTTTACTAGGCCATAAGTTTCTTTCTCAATAAAATCTGTTTCATTAACCTTTTTACCTGCTTTGAATCTGTTTTTCCCGTCTTTAAATCCACCAACAAATTCACGTGACCAGAGACCACTGGTAAGAATAACATGGGCCATTGATATTGCAAGAGCTCCATCTTCACCAGGTATAATAGGTAGCCAGTCATGGGCTTTGGATGCTGTTGCTGACATTCGTGGATCAATAGCCACAACTTTACCCTGGTCCAAAACTTTTCCCCACATACTGATGGAGACACCTCCCATACGATTAGAAGCTATTGGATCAGCTCCCCAGCACAGTATATATTTAGTATTTTCAATATCATAATCACGGTAAGACCAAAGGCCCTCAGTATAATAGGAACCAAATTTTTCAGATTCAGCACATAGAGCACTATGAGAGATATTATTAGGTGAACCAACAAACTTTGGCAAAGCCTTGTATATTACATCTCTCATGTATGTATAACGCCCTCTAAAGAGAGCAAATTTATGTGATTCATTACTTTTTTTCAGTTTAATTATTTCATCGGCAATAGTATCCATTGCCTCATCCCAGGTAATGGGAACAAATTTAGGATCAACATCACGACCTTTTTCTTTATTAGTTCTTTTCATAGGAACTTTAATCCTGTCAGGATCATAAAGTTGATGTATGGCAAGATGAGGTTTTTGACATATCTCTCCCCTGGTACCCTTACTATGAGGATTGCCTCTAACCTTTATAACTCTGTTATTTACCACATATGCTTGAATTGGACACCAGGAAGTACAACCCTGGCATACAGAAGAACGCCATTCACCCTTTACAGAAACTCCCTTTTTTTCACCTGAAATAAGAGTTTCAATTAGTCCCATTCTCATTGCTATAGCACCACCTGCTACTGTAGTGGCTGTAGCAGCTGTTGTTTTAAGAAATTTCTTTCGTGTAATTTTCATAAATTATAACTCCTCCATGTATTTACAATATTGGCTCATTATTAAATATTTTTTTTGCTGCAGTAATAATCAAGATCACTGCTGTTCCAGTTGCTCCTAAGAGAATCAGCCATTCTGAAAGCGAAGGACTATAGGAGTTAAAATATGCAAAGCTGTCTCGGGGATAAAGTGGTGCCATCTGCCCGGCAGAAATAAAATTCAATCTTGAAAAGACTAATCCGAACATTGCAAGTATTGACGAGATGATGACCATATTTTTTTGAAAATTCCACTTTAATAGCAAAACAACAGGGGTTACTATACCAATCAATATCTCTAAGAATATGAAAGAAATTAACCAGCCCCCATTAAGAAGCGAGGAGGATGCTAGATAATCAGCAGGAGCTGTACTGTATATAGCACTTATGAATTTCCAAATAGAACCTGCTCCCATGATTAATAATGATCCTAAAAGTATCTTTCCCAGAATAGTTAAAAATTCTGAATCATTGGATTTCTCAAAATAGCTGATAATAGCAAGTATTGCTGCTCCTGATGCAATTGCCGATACAATCATGATAATCGGAAAATAGGCTCCCTGCCAGAATGGACGGGATACATTCATGCTGAATATTGCACCTAAATTTGTTACTGCAGCAATTTTTATAAAAAAAGATATTTTTTCTATAAGAGGAAGATGTTTATCATCCTTCTTAATTATAAAATATACTTCAACTACAAGAAGTGCTAAGTATAAAGTATAGAAAAAACCCATCCACCAGATTGGGGAAGTGAAATTTGGAGAAATCAGGATGTAAAAAAGATTCAAGGGCCTTCCAAGTTCTAAAGCTAGAGCGCCAAAGCCACATAACAATAGTATAAGTGATATTACAGGGCCCTTATGAGATAAATTCTTAAATTTTGACACACCAAAAACTGAAGCTAAAGAGCCTATGAGACCAACTCCTGTACTACTAACTGCAAAAAGAACATAGGTTCCAATTAAAAGACCCCAGGGAACTGCTGCAGTTGTACCAAGATTTTTTGGATTTATAAGAACAGCAAAAGCACCTGCCGCTCCTAAAATAAGTAATAGTATTAAGATTATCTTCTTCCATTTCTCTTGAACCATAAAGCATCCTCCTACAAAGGTGATTATTTTTACTCTTTTATTAATTTAATTATTACTTAGTATCTAATTGATTTCACAAAGAGATTAGTTATTTTAAAGTTTCTTTAGATTTAAAGCAATAGCACAAAGTTTAACAGCATGTAGTAAAAACGAAAAAGTTTAGTGGTATATATTACCACAAAAGATATCTATAATTCATTAACGATCCTAAGACATAGACATTTCAAATAATTAAATATTGATAACCTCAATTATTGAATATGAATGAAAGTGATTTAGAAATTATCTTTATAAAAAAACAACCGTCACATATAAATGACGGTTGTTTAAATCATGAGAAATTTATGAAAATTAAAATTTTGCTTCAACCTTAAGATAAATACTATGTACAGCGTCAGTAGCATCATCAAAAGTATCAGTAACTTTGTAAAGAAGCATTGTTTGAACATAACCATTAAACTTGTAGCCAACACCACCAAGAATTTTAGTACTAATTGTATCAGCAACAGTGTTCATATTTAAGTTAAAACGTCCCATTACTAGAAGAGGAATATTGATTACAGATTTAAGATTGAGATTTGCCCAAACATCAACTAAATGATCTTTACTTGCACTGTTATTTTGCATTACATATGCATAGTTTGCACCAGTTTTAAGAAGCTTGGTTTTCCATGCTACACCACCACCAAAATACATATCATTTTCATTAAGACCATTATGTCCATTTGTTCTGATAAATCCACTGATATAAAGCTCTTTCATTGGATTAACTACGAGCAATCCATTGATTGCTTTACTATTATCAGTTTCACCAGCAGCAACATCCTTATAACCTTCACCAGAGGTAACTGCACCAGAGAGGGTTACCATTTTTAATATGTTTAATGATAGATTCATTCCAAGGTCTGCTGAATTATCAATTTTAGAATCATCAAAATAGTTCTTAGTTACCCATCTCATGCCACCAAGCTTATCTGCCAAACCAAGTGTTGGAGTGCCGACCATACCAAGCTGAGACTTTATCTTTACAGGACCAAAATCTTTTTTCCACTGAAGATATCCGTACTTAATATATGGAGTATACGGTGTATCATCACCTGCTGCATTTTTTTCATTTCCAATAATATCAGTGGTTATTCTCATTGAAAATCCTGCACCAATCTTCTTCTTGTAGGTAAAGTAAATCCTTTCAAGAACAAACATATCATTGGCATTTACAGAAGTTCCCACATCCTCAAACTTAAGTCCCAGATAGAATTTACCTTTGATAGTTCCCCATTTAGATTCTCCTGCATCTTTTGCAAAAATAATACCTGAGGACAAGAGCATAATAAGTGTTATAATAGTAGATATAGCTTTCATCTTTTTCATTGAAAAGTTCTCCTTTTATTTAAATTATTGTTTAAAGAGTAAGCAAAGCTATTAAATATTCAATAGCTGATTGAAACATAACAAGTAGCATCATTATACAATATTTGTGGTTTTTTAGACTACAACTGTATAATCAAATGTTTGAAGTGTAATAATATGTTGACATTATCTTAAAATAAAAATAATATATTATATGGAAAACTTAGATCTTATAAAAAATTTTTTTAGCAATAATATTGCATTCATACAATTTATTTACGGTACTACTTTTTTATTAATCACGACAATGATACTGGTGATTGACAAAAAAGAGAGTGATTTTGCAATTTCAAAAATATTCTATCTTTTTGTCCTTTATACTCTGCCCCATGCTTTATCAGATTATATTTCTGTATGGTCAATCATCAAGGGTTATGATGGAATTCTTCTTAATATAAAAAAAATAATCACCTACACGTCTTACATTTTTCTTTTTGAATTTGGCAGAAGACTCTTTATTATCATAGATCCAAAACGTTGGAAGAAATCACACTATTTATATCCCATTATCTTTGCTGCAATTATTACCAGCGCACTGCTAACTGGTGATTTTTTTAAAAACATAGATGCCTTTATTGGTTATTTTTTGCGATTCCCTGCAGGCATAATGATAGGATTGGGTTTAAGGCAGTATTACAAAGAGAATGAAAAAAAATTATCAGGATTAAGACTTTATAAATATTTTTTCACCTGTGGTATAGCATTGATATTATGGGCTTTTTTCTGTGGCATTATAAGAGACAAGGGAACTGTTTTTCCAGCAAATTTACTCTATATAGATTCTTTTTTTAATTATACCTATATTCCGGTATATCTTTTTAGAACTATTTGCGGAATTATTATTCTATGGTCGATGCATGGAATTTTGTCGATTTTCAATTGGGAAACCAGGTTCCGTATAAAGCAGGCATATATTACTGAGAAAAATACCAATGAAAACCTTGATAATATCCTTTCCAATATAGCAGATATTATGATTGTTATTAATAAAAACAGTGAAATTCTATTCCTTAACCCTGCAGCATCTTTGCTTCTGGGATATGAATCAGGTGAACTTATTGGAGAAAAGATAGATCTTATTCTTGTTGATAATAAATTTTTCAATAAATCAATGGAATCTTTAGTTAAAAACAATAAAAATGTCATGAGATCAGAAGAAAAGTTAACCACAAAGAACAATGAAGAGATACCTCTTCTTATTTCTTACTCTACCTTCTATAATAAAAACTCTGACTCTCCTGACATTATTGCCATTGGTAAAGATATTACAGAAAGAAAGCGTCTCGAAATCAATCTCAACATGGCCTATGAGCAAAAAACAGATGAACTTATAAAAAGATCAGAAGAACTTGAATCTACCTGCAAAGTTCTTGAATTAGAAAAGAGTGACCATCAAAAGACTGCTGAACGCTACTATGAAACCCAGTACTTTTTAAAAACTATTATGAATAGTATAACCGATTCTATTTTGGTTATAAATAATGACAACACAATAAGAATGGCCAATACCGCTGCTCAACTACAATATGGAATTGACAATAAAACTACTAATCTGTTATGCTATGAAAAATTAAAATCCAATAATACATTTTGCAAGAATGACATGAAAAAATGTCCTTTAAAGATTGTCGAAGAAACACACTCTCCGATTACTATTGAACACAGATTCTATAATGACGATTCAAAGCAGGAAGAATATAGTGAGATAGTAGCATCCCCCTTCTTCAATAATGACAACAGCTTTGCAGGAATTATTGAGGTGATAAGAAACATAACCAAAAGAAAGGAACTTGAAAAAGAGATTATAACCATAAGTGAAAAAGAACGGCAACGAATAGGACAGGATATTCATGATGATATTGCTCAAAATCTTGCAGCAATTGATATACTGGCTAAAATACTTCATTCTCATATAGCAGAAAATGAAGCTGATTACAAAGACAAACTCTCTGATATAATTCAAATTATATCGGGAACCCTAAATAACAGCAGACTTCTAGCCAGAGGATTAAGCCCCATTTCAATTGAAAATGAAAACATTAGAGATATAATTGAAGACTTCTCTTCTGAAACAAGAAGTCTCTTTCAAATTGAATGTACCTATACTATTGAAGGGAACATTTCTCAAGTTGATCGTTTTACTTTAATCCAAATATATTATATTATCAAAGAATCACTCAGTAATATTGTAAAACATAGCAATTGTAATTCTATACACATTTCATTGTTTCAAGAAAATGAAAGAGTTACCCTTGAAATTATTGATGATGGAGTTGGATTTGAGGCTAACATTTCGACTAAAGGTCTTGGATTAAAAATAATGAGATACAGATCAGAGGTAATTAACGGAATGATGCTAATTCGCTCAACAAAAAATCAGGGGACAACAATATCCCTCACCTTTGAAAACTACAATGAATTTGCTGGTATAACATGATATATAAAAATAACGGAATAAATACAAAATATAAAATTTTTATAGTTGAAGATCATCCAATTTTTAAATTTGGACTGGAACAGTTAATAAATCAACAAGATGATCTTATTGTCTGCGAAGATACTGATAATGCCCATGATGCTTTAAATATGATTTCACAATCAAAACCTGATCTTGTTATTGTTGACTTGAGTCTCAAAGAATCCAGTGGACTTGAATTAACATATGATTTAAATCAATATTTTAATGATCTGCCTGTGTTAATTTTATCAATGCATGAAAATCCAACTTTTGCTGAAAAAGCTCTAAAAAATGGTGCCAGAGGATATGTAACTAAGCAGGAAACCTATGACTCCATAGTTAAGGCAATACGAAAGGTACTCAGCGGTGATATGTATATCAGTAATAATATTTCAGATAAACTAATAGGAAAAATGGTTGGAACAAAAGATTCTCAGGATATAAATCCCCTTGATGATTTAACCCCAAGAGAATTTGAAATTTTTGAATGCATAGGAAATGGGATGAGCACCAAAAAGATTGCTCAGTATTTGACTATTAGCAGTAATACAGTCAATACCTACAGAGAAAGAATTAAGGAAAAACTTAATCTCAAGAATTCCACAGAACTTTTAAAGGCTGCTATAATCTGGAGTCAGCAGAATAATGAGAACAATGTTGTTTAAAAATATTTTAAGATAATAATTCTGAAAAGGGAATATAATTAACTATTTCACCTCTTTGAGGCTGACTATTCTCAGCTATAAGAGCAAGTCCATGTGCCCATGATGCAGAACTTAGCATACCTGAACTCTGGTTAGAAAACTTTTTTAGTACCGGTCCCTCTTCACTATTTTGTACTTGGCAATGTATGAAAGATCTTCTTGTATTGCTTTTTTTTACAGAAAAATCAATTGGTATTTTATAAGAAATATAGGACAAATCATTTAAACCTTGTAATTTTTTAAGAATAGCTCTGGCCATTATTAAAAAAGTAACTAAAACAGCACTGGGATTTCCAGGCAATCCAATTACAGGTTTGCCCTCCATCACACCAAAGGTGAAGGGTTTTCCCGGTTTGATGGCAATTTTCCAAATTAACTTTTCGCCAACATCTGCAATAATATTTTTAATATGATCTTCATCGCTTACAGAGACACCTCCTGTTGTAATAACTATATCAGATCGATTCAAAGCCTTTAACATTATTTCTCTGGTAGAAGTATAATCATCATAAGCGATACCCATATCTATGATTTCACAGTTGAGTGATTGCAATAATCCCTTAAGAAGAAATCTGTTAGAGTTATAAATTTTACCATATGAGAATTCCTCACCAGGTTCTATTAGTTCACTACCAGTTGATACAATAGCAACCCTTAAAGGACGATAAACCTTCAATTTTTTTATTCCAACTGAAGCAATTAATCCCATTTCCTGGGGTTTTATTTTAGTTCCCTTTGTTAATACTGTTTCTCCTTTTTTTACGTCCTGTCCCATGGGTCTGATATTCATATTTATTTTTACTGTTTCCGGTAGAGTCACGTAGCCATCTTCTTCACTGCAGTCTTCAAGCATAACTACTGTGTCAACCCCCTTTGGTATCGGGGCTCCAGTAAAAATTTTCACAGCTGTTTTTTCTTCAATTTCTTCAGGATTACTACCTGCAGTTATTCGTTGAGAGATTCTAAATTTTCTTGTATCTTTGTAATCTTCTATCCTAAGGGCAAAGCCGTCTACGGCACTATTATCAAATGAAGGCACATTGATCTGTGAAATTACATCATCAGCAAGAACATAGGAAAGAGTTTTTTGTATTGGCATTTCAATTGTTTCATCTATGGACGTAATTGCATTCAAAGCAATATCCAGTGCTTCTTCAATTGACAGTAATTTTTTTGCATTCATAATAGCATCCTCATTATTATTATTTTTAATTTATCTCTTTAGTCAACTGATTAATCAATCAAAATAAGTTGTCTATTTAGTGTAGCAATAAGTACCACAGTAAAAGAGCAGTATTACCACAGTTCTAGAATTTTCGACCTATTGACAGAAAAGAAAAAAAGTTTATTTTTAGATATATTATTTACTAGCAGGTATAGATATGAAAGATAAATTCAACAGGGAAATTAACTATTTGAGGGTTTCAGTAACTGATAAATGTAATCTTAAGTGTGTATATTGCTATCCCGATTGTGACTTTCATAGAAACAGGGCAATGGATGTTGCAAGTTATGAAACCATTGAAAAAGTGGTACAGGAGGGTTCACATCTTGGCATTACAAAAGTTAGGTTAACAGGTGGTGAGCCCCTTTTAAGAAAGGATTTAGATGTTTTAATCACAAAGATATCATCTATAAAGAATATAAATACAATTGCACTAACTACAAATGGAATCCATCTATCTGAAAAAGCAAAGATCTTGAAATCAAGTGGACTAACACATCTCAACATATCTCTTGATACTCTTGATAATGAAAAATACAAATACATAACTCAGGGGGGCAATATCAATCATGTTTTAAGAGGAATTGATAAAGCTCTTACATTGAATTTCAAAAAAATAAAAATCAATATGGTTATGATGAAAAACCTGATCACAAATGAAGATGCTGTAGAAATAAAAAAATATTGCTTAGAACGTGGCATAGAACTCCAAAGGATTAATCACTATAATCTTGATGACTATAATAACATCAACAATAACTATGAACGACCATTAAATTGTTCAATATGCAACAGAATTCGAATGCTGGCTGATGGAACATTGAAACCCTGTTTAAATTCAGACATTGAAATTCCTCTTAACTTTGATGATATATCAGAATCATTACAGACAGCAATCCTTAGTAAACCTGAAAGTGGAACCCATTGCAGCAACCGTGATATGGTACAAATTGGAGGCTAAAAATCATTAAATCAAAGACACAATTTTCTGTTATATCGCTCAATATATCTACTAAAAAAGGTATAAAAAAAACACCTGTAGATAAAGTAAATCTCATCAATAATTATGGTATTGAAAATGATGCCCATAGTGGAAATTGGCATAGACAGGTTTCTCTTCTTTCACAAGAGGATATAGAAACTATGATAGAAAAAGGGCTTGATATTTCAGCAGGTGATTTTGCTGAAAACATAACAATAGCTGGAGTCGACCTTGGTAAAGTAAAGATCGGTTCTCAGATATGCATTGAAGATTCAGTTCTTGAAGTCACCCAAATCGGAAAAGTTTGTCATGAACGTTGTCATATATATTATGAGGCAGGAGACTGCATTATGCCCAGTAAAGGTATTTTCACAAAGGTCACAAGAGAAGGTGTTATAGAAAAAGGATCTAATGGTTATATAAATTTATAAAAGAGGATCTCAATGCAAATTCCAATAATTTCTATTGTCGGAAAATCAGATTCTGGCAAAACAACATTAATTGAAAAACTAGTCTCAGAATTGAAGTCAAAAGAATACAAAATTGCAACAATAAAACATGATGTTCATGGATTTGAAATTGATCACCCTGGAAAAGATAGCTACAGACATAAGCATGCTGGTTCATTTCAGACAATAATTTCCTCTCCAAAACAAATAGCTATTATCAAAGATTCTGATAGGGATTTAGAGATAGATGAAATAATCGAAAATTATATCAATGATGTTGATATAATTTTAACTGAAGGATATAAAAGAAACAATAAGAAAAAAATTGAAGTACATCGCAAAGAAATGAATCAGGAATTACTTTGTAATAAAAACGACAATGTCCTTGCAATCGCTACTGATGAAGAGCTTGATTCAGATTTCCCTCAATATAACATCAATGACAGTAAAGGTCTTGTAAATTTAATTGAGCTTGAGTTAATTAATAAAAAAAACCATCAAAAAGTTGAGTTAATTGTTGATGGAAAAAAAATAAGTTTGAAGCCCTTCCTTATAGATATGCTATCCAATTCAATATCAGGATTAATTAAGTCATTAAAAGATTGTGATGATGCAAAGGATATAACATTAAAAATTAAAAAATGACATTTTGAACTATAAGTACTCTCGTTGCAGCAATTGAAGTAGAGAACTTCATTCTTCTATTAGAACAAATCAATGAAGTAAAAAAAGCCATCGATGATTCAAAATTACTCATATTGAAGGTTTTTATGACCTATTATCATTTTGCAATGACCAACCCTGCATAATATCAGCTCATGTTTAATACAAAATGGGATAATTCATAATATCCTGAAATACAACATATGACTCTTTAGATATTCCAAAAACTTGTAGACAATAAAAACAAAAGTCACTAAAACCGAAATTTCAATAATAAATTTACTATTGACTGAATTATAGATATATCTATACATGCAATATTCCATATATACTTAGTAAATTAGAAAGGAGCTACTAATGAGCAATGAAGGCGAAAAAATAATATATTCAATGAATCGAGTTGGAAAGGTTCGTGGAAATAAACATGTTTTGAAAGATATATCTCTTTCATATTTCTACGGTGCCAAGATCGGTGTTCTGGGACTCAATGGCTCAGGAAAAAGTACACTTCTGCGCATTATGGCAGGTATTGACACAGAACACGAGGGAGAACTATCTCTCTCCCCGGGATTTACCATGGGATTACTTGAACAGGAACCATCACTTGATCCTGAAAAGACAGTGAAGGAAATAGTTGAAGAAGGACTTCAGGACCTAGTGAACATTGTTAAAGAATATAATGAAGTCAGTGAAAAGTTTGGAGAAGATCTCTCCGATGACCAGATGGATGCACTTATTGAACGCCAGGCTTTCCTTCAAGAGGAAATTGACAATAATGACGCCTGGGATATCGATGACAAAATTGATCTTGCAATGGATGCCCTTCGCTGTCCTCCTGGGGATACCCTTGTAAAGGTAATCTCAGGTGGTGAGAAACGCCGGGTTGCCCTGTGTCGACTTCTATTAAAAAAACCTGATATTCTTCTTCTTGATGAACCCACCAACCACCTTGATGCACAAACCGTTGCCTGGCTCGAACACCACCTTGGTAACTATCAGGGAACAGTTATAGCAGTCACTCACGACAGGTATTTTCTCGACAATGTAGCAGGCTGGATTCTTGAGCTTGATCAGGGTCGAGGTATTCCATGGAAAGGCAACTATTCTTCATGGCTTGAACAAAAACAAATACGCTTGCAGCAGGGAGAAAAGGCAGAAACAGATCGACAGAAAACCCTTGCACGGGAACTTGAATGGATTCGCATGACCCCCAAGGCACGTCAATCAAAATCAAAGGCTCGAATAAACGCCTATGAAGCTTTACTGAACCAGAACTATGAAAAACGTGCAGGTGACCTGGAGCTTTTTATTCCAGCAGGACCCCGTTTGGGAAATATTGTAATTGAGGCTGACAATGTGATTAAGGCCTTTGATGATAGACTTATTTTTGAAAACCTCAATTTCAAATTGCCTCCTGGTGCTATTGTGGGAATAATCGGCCCTAACGGAGCAGGTAAAACTACCCTCTTTAAAATCATTGCAGGAAAAGAAAAGCCAGATGGGGGTTCCATAGTTGTTGGTGAGACCGTAAAACTGGCCTATGTAGATCAGGAAAGAGACTCTCTTGATGCTAGCAAAACAATATGGGAAGTCATATCAGATGGCCAAGACATGATTGATATTGGCGGCAAAGATGTCAATTCAAGGGCTTATGTTTCTCGCTTTAATTTCTCAGGATCTGATCAGCAGAAAAAAGTCAGTTCTATATCAGGGGGCGAAAGAAATCGTGTTCACCTGGCATGTATGTTAAAAGAAGGAGCCAATGTTCTTCTTCTTGATGAACCGACCAATGACCTGGATATAAATACCATGCGAGCATTTGAAGATGCCCTGGAAAACTTTGGAGGATGTGCTGTAATTATTAGTCACGACCGATGGTTTTTAGACCGCATAGCATCACATATTCTGGCCTTTGAAGATGACGGTACTGTATGGTGGACAGAAGGTAATTATTCAGATTATGATGTTGAAAGAAGAAAGCGTCTTGGCAAATCAGCTGAACAGCCACATAGAATCAAATATCGTAAATTTACCCGATAAGAAATTACCAGCAACACTCTCTCTAAAAGGACTTTACAGAAATGGAAAGATCCTTGCGAGAGAGAAAGTGTTTACTTGATTCATACTTTTATCTATTTCAACTGCGGTGAGTTTATAGTGATGAAAAGAGATTGTTATTGTTGATGGATCTAATTAAAATAAATCCTTTGCAATTAGCTATAACTCGCCCCACTCCTACAACGGGATTAACAGTAATAAACCAACTAATCTCTGGATCAGATGAATGGGAATTATATTAAAAAAATATTATATAAAGACACTTATAGTTGACACATAGAATATATTCTATATATTTAAAAATAAATTACACTATTATGAAAAAAACAATACTAACATCTCTCTTTGCCCTTCTTTTTGTGATACAAATAGATGTCACCACATCGAGTACACATTTATTTTCTATAAAAGATAGTAGTATAAATTATCCTATATGTGATGTAAGAAAAACACAGACAAAGTCATATCATAATGGATTAACCTCTAATATAAAAAATATTGCACAGGTAAGAATAGAGAATAACCAAAAAAATAGTACTATCACTAAAATATTACATTCTCTTTTTCCATCCCCTGCAATATTACACATTTCAAGATATAATAACTACATTACCCAAATCATCAAAATTCATTTACATCAAGATGATATCACACAGCACTTAACACATTTAGTCTTTAAAACCCCCATCAGTCCATCTGATAACGAAGAAGCCTCTCTCATTAACTGCTAATACCTTAAAAACAATAAACCTCATCATGGGTTTTATTGTGCTCTATCAGCAGCATTTTTTTAAGAAATAACCCAAAAATTTAAAAAATGAGAGAATACAATATATGCAAAAGAAAAATAACACATCACTTTTAACAATATTATATCAATGGTATAAACAGATAAATGGAAATACAATAGAATACGATCTATCTGATTATTACAAAACTCTAGAAAAAATTAAAGATTTTGATTCTCATTATCAATCAATGAGTGACCAGGAGATCAAAGAATCATGGATCAGACTATCCAAAAAAAATAAAGACTATGATACTACAGAAGAATATCTAGATTTTATAAAAGTAGAAAGTTTTGCCATGATTAAAGAAAGTATTAAACGTGTTCTACAAGTTGTCCCCTTTGATGTTCAAATAATTGCCGGCCTTGCTATGCATAAGGGCAAGCTTGCTAATATGAATACAGGTGAGGGAAAAACATTGTCAGCAGTTTTTCCCGCTTGTCTCAATGCTCTTTCCCGTAAGGGAGTTCACATACTCACCTTTAATGATTACCTTGCTCAAAGAGACTCCCAATGGATGGGACCAGTTTATGAATTTCTGGGATTAGAATGCAGTTTTGTTAATGAAAGAATGTCCACTAAAGAAAGACAATTTGCCTATAATTCAGATATAACCTATCTGACTGCAAAGGAATCAGGATTTGACTTTCTCAGGGATAACCTGTGTTATAAAGAAAACAACCGAGTTCATCGCCCCTTTAACTTTGCAATAATTGATGAAGCAGATTCTATTCTTATAGATGAAGCGAGAGTCCCTCTTATTATTGCTGGAGAATCAGATACAGGCAATTCAATAAATCTTTCTATAGCTCAATTGACAAAATCATTGGAGGAAAAAAAAGATTATGATTTTGATGAATACAAAAGAAACATCTTTTTAACAGATCATGGAATAAAAAAAGTCGAAGAACAGTTACACATCACCAATCTATATGATGAAACTAATACAGAGTTACCTGAATTATTACACTGCGCACTACATGCAGAATATTTACTCAATAAAAATATAGATTACATTGTTCGTAATGAAAAAGTTGAACAGGTAGATGAATTCACAGGACGGGTTGCTGAAAACAGAAGGTGGCCTGACGGATTACAGGCAGCTCTTGAAATGAAAGAAAATATTGTTGTTCAAAAAAATGGTAAGGTTTTAAACACAATTACCTTGCAGCATTTCCTTCAACTCTACCCTAAAATATGCGGTATGACAGCAACAGCACTGAGTGGAGAAAAAGAATTAAATGAATTCTACAATCTCCATGCTGTAGCAATACAACCTCACAAGCAATGTATAAGAATTGACCGTAAAGATAGAGTATTTAAAACTAAGAAGGCAAAGGGTATTGCTCTTTTAGGTGAAATTGAAAAGGTTCATACAACAACCCGGCCAATTCTTGTGGGAATGCAATCAGTTGAAGAATCTCACACATTAGCACAAAATTTAAAAGACAAAGGAATTTCATGTTCAATATTAAATGCAAAAAATGATGAACTTGAAGCAGAGATAATTGCTCAGACAGGTAAATCAGGAGCTGTTACTATTTCAACTAATATGGCTGGTCGAGGTACAGATATTCGTCTTGGCGCTGACAATAAAGAGGACAAAGAAAAAGTCTTATCTCTGGGGGGACTCTATGTAATTGGAACAAACAGACATGAAAGTATACGCATTGATGATCAATTAAGAGGAAGAGCAGGACGACAGGGTGACCCTGGCTCATCACAATTTTTTGTCAGTCTTGAAGATGATATTTTCATTAAATATAAATTAAAAGATCTTATTGCTGATAGATTTGAGTATAGCAAAAGTAATACTGAAATAAATAATTCTATTATTACAGAAGAAATCAATCGTGTGCAAAGAATCATTGAAGGACAAAACCTTGAGATAAAGAAAACCTTGTTTAAATATTCTTATTTATTAGAGAGACAGCGGTTAATCATTTCAGAAGAAAGAAATAAAATACTTTTATATAATTATGCTACTCAATTATATAAACAAGAAAAACCAGAAGAATACCAAAAACATCTAAAGAGTTTATCCAAAGATAAATTAAATGAGATTTGCAGGAAAGCTGGTTTAATGTATATAGATCAAATCTGGTCAAAGTATCTTCATGAAATATCAATAATAAAAGAAGGTATACACCTAAGAAGTATTGGTGGAGAGAACCCCCTTGTTGAATATCAGAAAATATCAATAGAATTATTCAACAAAATGTATGAGAATTTATATTGCCAAATTATTAAAAGAATTGATTCTTATTTAAATAATGAAAATGAAATCAATGAAATCATTGCAAAAAATCCTTCTGCAACATGGACCTATCTCATCAATGATGATTCCTTTGAAAATAAACATGGAAATCAAATAATCGGAGATATAGGTCATTCTATTGCAACAGCATTATGGTGGCCCTTGTTATTTATTAAGTATTTTAAAAATAAAAAGAAAACAGAATTTACACTCCGATAAGGCCAAAGGGGCAACGATGCCCCCTTGTAACCATCGCAAAGGGACATCGATCTTGACCTCGGAGTTAGTATCAAAATTAATTTCACTCAATATTTCACATTAAAATATATCATCATAATATTTTTCTATTTTTTCATAACAGATATGTGAAATGCACTGCTGGATTTTTGAAATGATAAAGTACCAAGGGTTGACAGCAGTTTAAAAACATTTTCTTCTTTTGTTTTCTAACTATAGTTATTTATAGAGATAAAAATATAAAGTAGAGTGCAAAGACAAATATCTTAATTATCTTATTCATAAATATTGCCTCTTGCTTGTTTTAACTTGGATTTTTGCTGCGGTAAACATCCAAGTAATAAATCCACATATTTGTTGAAGCAACGTATTTAATCTTCAATTTTTTTATACAATGCAAAGAGTTCAAACTTTGAATGGGTATCGGTTTTTTTATAAATATTGAGAATATGATTTTTAGCTGTTCCGGCTGAAACCGATAGTCGGTTTGCAATATCCCGTGTTGTAGTTCCTTTTAATAAAAGCTTGAGAATCTCAGACTCTTTTTTTGTTAAATTAAAATTTTTAACAAATTTGTTTTTTTCTTTAGACCCAATATCCATAATGGTCTTTGAAAATAGACCCTCATTTCCCGGCTCTGCACTGTGAATTTTAAATTCAAATTCACCAAAGGATATCACATCATTATCTTCAAGCTCTGCTTCATCATCAATTTTTTTGTGATTCACCTTGGTTCCATTGGTACTTTTCAAGTCTACAAGATACAATCTGTCCTTTCTCAATAAAAAATTCGCATGCTTCCGGCTAATGCTAATGGAATTCAAGCACAGACTGCTTTCAGCATTCCGACCAACGGTAAAGGGGAATTTATCCAAAGGTACAAACCATGACTTTCCACCTGGAAGAATTCCTTCGAGGTGCCATAAGGAATTAGTATCTAATAAATTCATAACTATTACTCTTTCATTTATCTCAAAATAACTAGGAAATATTTTTTTCTATATAAGAATACTTAGCAAGACCTCTTTCATTATCATTTATCAATAAATGGAAGCCCAATTCAATCACATTCTTAATACAGGGGATATTTTTCAATCTATATTTAGGTTTATTTTCAGTAAATACAGAGAATAAAGAGAAAACTCACAAAAGATTAAGTTTTTTTAAAACCATACCAAATAGCATATTTTCTATAATTTAAAATGTCGTATATTAGTTTTAAAAACAAAGGGGAACATTATGGAAAAACAAAATATTATTCCTGAAAACATAGAAAATCATTTAGCCGAACTGCTTTTATCTATGGACAATAGTGAAGTAACTATAAAAGATTTACGCCAATCATGGTTGGATAAGGAAAACCTGTTAGCCAGACAAGCAAAATCCCTATGTATGGTGGAATTGGAAGAGCTACCTGCTGATGATAAAAGAGCAGCACTTTTTCTTACTTATTCGGGTTCCTTAATTTCAATCTATACTGCTGAAGAGAATTTTAGAAACATAGAATATGCTTCTATAAAAATGCGAAGCGATGTGCCTGATGTAGTTACTATAAAAAAAACTGCTCTACAAGAAATGGTAAAAATTAACCATTCTGCCTTCTTTACTTCAGGAGATGTAAAAAAAACATCCTCCATTTATAAAATATTTACATTTGATAATGAGGTTGAAAAGCAGGAGCAGGATAACCGCATTCGAGAAGCAACCATTTTTTTAACGAACGCTTTTGTGCAAATAAATCGAGCCATTACCTCAAGGGAAGAATCTAAAGACAATCAGTATGATATGCGAGCCATTGCAAGATATATTGCAGGAAAAAACAACGTATCCCAAACCAAGGCGAAGGAAATTTTAGATGATTATTTATCAATACTAAAAACCGGCCTTATACTATCGGGACGTGTCTCCCTGGGAAATATTGGCAACATGAATTTAAAACTTAAAAAAGCTCAAAGTGCCAAGGTCGTCAAATTGCCCTCTACCGGTGAAGAAATAACTGTTAAGGCAAAACCACAGATGTATATACCTAAAATATCCTTTAACAAAAAGTTTAAGGATGAGATTTCAGAAATTGAAGTATTAAAATAATTTTTTTAAGGAGAAAACATATGAATACTTATTTAGAATTAGTGCCTGAAGAAGCACGGGAACAAGTAAAAGAAATCACTAGATCTTCTGGTCTGGAATACAACGATGAATCTATCGAAAAGATGGCTGAAGCTTGGATCGAGAAACAAAAGATCTTTGAAGAGAAAACAAAAGAGTACGGTATGACCGAGACAGTATCTCTTGATAAAGATGACATCAAGGGTGCCATTGTCATGACTTATTCCGGTTCTCTAGTCAATTTAGGTCCTGTGATTGATGAAAAACGAGGATGTGAATATACTAGTATTGGTATTCGTAAGGATGTACCTGATAGTGTCATGAATGAGGATACTATTTTAGCTAGTGATATGGAACTCGATGAAGTAGCTACATTCAAGCAAGGACCAGTAGAGAGCACTTCACAAATATTTAAGATCGCTGTTGTAGAAGAAGAGTGCTCTCAGGAAGAGGAGCGGGAAACTATCAACAACGTATCTACTATTATTGCAGATGAATTTGTTGATATCAACAAAACAATTATTCAGAGTAACTAATGAAAAAAAGGAAATAGGACTTCCCATTTCGGGAAGTCCTTATTCGTAACATTATGAATATAGACATCCAAAATATAAAAAATATTATAATCCAAAATTATAAAAATAATAAGCTTCCTGACAAAGAAGAGTTTATAGAACAACTATTTGCTGTTAAATCAATTTTGGAAAATGAAAACAAGACCATCAGGCCTTATGATTGGAATAAAAAACCTGGTGGCTTAATCAACCTAAAAAAAAATATTTCTACCATTATCGTGCCTGATCTCCATGGCAGGGGTGATTTTCTTCTTAGTATTTTATGTAGTGAATGCACCCAGGGTAAAAGCGTATTAGAATTTCTTCGTGATAATGAAATACAGTTGGTATGTATTGGTGATGGTATGCATGCCGAATCCAGAGCTATTAAACGCTGGAAAATGGCTTTTGAAGAATTTAAAAAAGATTTCAGAGTTAAAAAAAATATGACTCATGAAATGATAGAAAGCTTTTTTGTAATGCAAACAGTGATTTTATTAAAAACAAATTTTCCTGACAACTTTCATTATTTAAAAGGCAATCATGACAATATCTTAAATGAAAATGGTAATGGCAACTATCCCTTTGCCAAATTTTGTTATGAAGGTAGTATGGTGGAATATTTTGTTCGGAAATTTTATGGTACGGATTTTCTACAAGCCTACTCCGATTTTGAAAAAAATCTACCGCTATTTTGCATTGGAGAAAATTTTTTAATTTCTCATGCTCAACCTGCTATCTTCTATTCAAAAAAAGATATTATCCAATACAAAAAAAATCCAGACATTACATATGGTCTCACATGGACCGACAATGGAAGCTCACAAGAAGGAACCGTTGCCCAAATGTTAAATTATTACTTAAAAGATAGCCACTATACCAATAAATTTTATTTTGGGGGACACAGACCCGTTACTGGTCAGTTTCATCTATTGAATAAGGAAAATTTTGTACAAATCCATAATCCTAATAAATTTGTAATAGTTTTTGTAAAACCAGATAGGGAAATATCTTTGGATCACGATATCATTGAGTTAAAAAATAGAATAAAAATAATAATGCAGTCTTCATTATAAATATGATCGAAGCTGCATATAAATGATTAACCAATATAAACAATTGAGAGTAAATGAAATGGAAAGTAAAAAAAAGAAAATTGGTAAATATCTAATCAAAGGTCAAATTGCAGAAGGCGGAATGGGAGCCATTTTACGTGCTAGGCATCCGACCTTAAAAAGAGATGTTATTTTAAAGAAACTCACTCTCAGGGGGAACTCTGCCATTGTAGATCGGTTCAAACGAGAAGCTCAGTTAATGTTGGAATTCAGCCATGACAATATCGTACAGGTTTATGACCACTTTAGAGAAGGGGGATCTTATTACATTGTCATGGAATATATTAATGGAATCAGCTTGGCAGACCTTGTGGAAAAAAATAGATATATTCCAAATGATCTGGCCCTACTGATTTATCGTGAAACCTGTAAAGCCCTACATTATGCCCATATGAAAGGGGTCATCCATCGGGACATAAAACCAGACAATGTTCTCATCTCAAAGAATGGAGAGGTGAAATTAACAGATTTTGGTATTGCCAGAAGTAAAGATTGTGATGAAGAAGCCTTGACCTGTGTAGGTATGACCCTGGGAACCCCTACCTACATGTCTCCTGAACAGATAGATGACTCTTCAAAGGTAGATTTACGCACCGACATCTATTCCATGGGTGTTATGTTATACGTCATGACAACAGGAAAAAGTCCTTTCCCATCGAATCTAGTTCCACAGACGATCAATGCCATTCAAAAAGGAAATTATGTAAAACCGGAAAAGTTAAATCCAAAGATTGAAACCATTATCAAAAGCATTATTAAAAAAAGTATGCACTGTAAAATTAACCGCAGATTTAATTCCGTTGAAAAGATTATTAAAATTACAGATAAAAGATTAAAAAGATTCAAGACATCTGAAGAGATTAACACTAAAATCATGGAATATGCCTATGATATAAAATCTGAAAGAAGCAAGAAAACAAAAAAAACAATTTTTTCTATTATGGCAAAGGGATTTGCGGTGACACTATTTTTTATATCTATGGTCGCTACCCTACTCTTCTATCTTTATCAAAAAGGTTATCATTACGAGTATCTATATCCTGATAAATTTGGAGCCTTTCAGGTTGCTTTTAACGCTCACCGAGAATTCAAAAATCCAGATACTGTCTATAAAGAGATAAAAATTTACCAACAAAATTACAGAAAATATAAAGAAATTAAATCTATAAAAATAAGCTATGACACAATACTGGAAAAAAAATATTATCGTTTACAAAGTAACAAAATCTATCTCAAACCGGGCAACTACAAAATCATGGCTTCATTTGAAAATCAGCTTTATCAAAAGGTTTTCTTCTTGTATCCACGAACCTTACAGAAAAAAAACAGTAGAAATCCAGAAGCAACCATTGTTGAGATTTTTCATAAAAAAATTTCAAATTTACCTGTAAAACTAAACTACACAATCAAAGATAACGAAAATGACATTACAAATAATTCAAAATTATATATCTATAATGCTAGAAAATGGATCGACTGGACTGAATTTAAAAAATCAGGCACACCTTTTGTTTCTGGTAAAGCATATTATTTCAAAGCTATTTGCGATAATTATAAAACCAAAGTTGAAAAAATATATATAAGGCCAGAGCAAACCTTTCTAAATTTACAACTTGAGATGAATCCATTACCAGGAATCATTTATTTCAAAGCTTCAAAAGACAATTTAAATGTTACTATCAATGATAATAAATACTATTTTCGAGAAAGCAACAAACCTGAATTCCAGAAATATAGCATTAAAATAAAAAAATTCACCAGATATTCCTTCTCTCCCGGTATTTATAATATTAAAGTCGGTACAGTTGAAGGTAATTCAAAAACAGTTCAGCTAAATATAACATCCAGAAGCCGGACTATTGTAAAAATTCATGTAAATAAGAAGGACAACTCAATCAATTTTTATAAAATAATGAGAGGTAGATATGTCAGTTTTAATTAGAAGAATCTATATGGTTTTAATCGGTTTGGCAGCAGGGGCTTTTGTTTGGCCCATCATTGAATTAATATTGCGTAACCAAGAGAGTCTGTCAAGTTATTTCAAACTTAGTATCATAGCGGGATCAATCTTTGGACTTTTCATGGGAGGTTTCTTTGGAACTATTAATGGAATTGTTCTAAGAAACAACTACAAAATAATTACTGGCATCTTAAGTGGAATGGTCACAGGAATGCTGGCCGGTCTACTTGGATTTCTAGCTAGTCAAGCGATACTTTTTATTACCGGGCAATATCTATTGCAGAACATGAGAAGCTTTAACAATGTCGGATTACCCGTCTCTCGAGCTTTAGGCTGGGCTGTCATGGGAATTTTTATTGGAGCTGGCGAAGGTATCAGGGCTAAATCTTTAACCAAAATAAAAATTGGAATGTTAGGTGGATTAGCGGGTGGTCTTGCCGGAGGATTCGCATTAGAATATCTAATTTACTTCTCACCAGACATTGTCATGGGCAGATTTTTTGGATTCATCCTTTTTGGAGTCATGTTGGGTTTGTTCTACGGATTCATTGAAAGCAAAATGTCATTTGGTAAACTCCATCTTTTAAATGGAAAATATAAAGGAAAAGAGTTTATCATTAACCAGGGTACTTTGTCCATGGGTAACAAGAAAAATAATGATATTGTATTAAACGATTATAACAAAATACAAGATATACATGTACAACTACATGTCAAAGGAGATGAACTTTTCATCGAACCCGATTCAGACAATAGTATCGTACTCGTCAACGATAAGAAAATTCAAAAACACAAGTTGATTCGTGACGATGTGGTTCAAATTGGAAATGCCAAACTTTTATATCGATTTTGAAGGAGAATATAATGAAAAAAATAAATATCTTTAAACTATTAACCTATAATAATTTACTTTTCAAGCAAATTATTAAATCACTAAATAGTATAGCTCCAGCCTCTTTATTAATTGTAGGTATAGGCTGCGCTATGATTATTAGCTTACCTTTAACCCTAAGGGCAAATAGTGTTACTATATCACAAATAGACACATCTGATCTATTCGTAAATCAGAAAGTAAAACTCTATGTAAAAATTAATGATAAAACCGGAGCCCCCATTACCAACTTAAAAAAGGAAAATGTGCGCTTATATGAATCCATAGCCGGATCTAATTTAAAGAAAACAGAAATAAACAACCAACACATTGAGATAGAACCTTTTGTTAATAAAAACAATGGTATCAACTTTTATCTCATGATCGACAACTCAAGTAGTATGCTTTACAAGATGAAGGGAGGTACAGCTATTAATGAAGACTCTAGAAGGATCACCATGGCTAAGAACACTGTCCACTCATTCTTAAGCACAATTAACCACCCAAAGGATAGTGTTGGATTGGCTACTTTCAATACAAATTTTAACACACTGTCTCCTTTAACGGACAACATCGATAAAGTAAAAAACTTTTTGAATGATATTTCTAAACCATCGACTAAAGAGAGTTACACAGAGATCTACAGCAGCTTAAGTTTAGCAGTAACGGAATTCAAAAAACTTAAGGGAAGAAAAGTTATCATTCTTCTTACTGACGGTGTCAATCAACCATATTACAGATTAACAGGAAAACTTCACGATATATTTGGCAAAAAAACATTCACATACAAAGAGCCAATAGCACTGTGCAATGAAGAAGGGATTTCTGTTTTTTCTATCTACTTTGGCCCAAAGGGCGGCATGAGAGATCAGCACCTTGACGAAATCTCCCAGCAGACAGGAGGTATGGTATTCAATGCTCATAACAAAATAGAACTTTCTAATGTTTACAATAAAATTAGAAAGCAGATTTTGAATGAATATCTTGTAACATATCCCGCTTCAATGTTTGGTGCAAATAAAAAAGATGTGCATATGTCTGTACTAAATGGTAGAAATATAAGTAAAACTAAGCGGTATTATTTCTCCGGCTCAGTGCTGGGATTGCCTGTAAAGGAAATGGCCTGGTGGTTTTTACTGCCTCTATTGTTAGCTTTGGCTCTTTTGTATGGACTTTTGAAAATTACCTTTGAAAATAAAAACATGGGAGCCTCTCTGGAGCTTTTAGACAAAGGTGTTTCTCGCGTTTCAGTTAAAACCTTTGTTCTAAATAAAGGTAAAACCGTTATTGGTGGCACCGATGATGCTGATATGACTATCATGGGTAAAGATGCGAATCTAAAAGAGAGCCAAGCGACCATTATATTTGATAATCTCAAGAATCAATTCACACTTGTAAGCAAGGGATCAACGAAAGTAAATAATAGAAATGTCACAACCAAAGTACTAGAACCTGGTGATGTCATCAATGTTTGCGGCACCACTGTGGTTTTTGATGACAATAAAAAACAATCATAAAAGAAAACAACTTACAAAGTTTGGTTAAAGAAGATTAACCAAACTTTTCTTTTTTTTTACATTGGCTCAGCAAGTCATGCCTTGCAAAGTCACAGATGATGCAAATGACTTTACATAGGATAGAGAAAAAAGTATAATTCTTCAAATATTTTTTTCATTTCACTCCTAAAATGAGTATTACTTATAGGAGGATCTCACCATGGCTATTGAAACCACTATAAGCATCAACAAAGAAATCCTTGAAAAACTTTCAACTATCTCTCAAAAAAGAAATATATCAAAATCTGCAATCATACGAGAAATTATTTTAATGCTTTCAGGAAAACAGGGAAAATTCATTAAGCAGAGATTTTCTACTGAATATCAAGTGAAAAATAAGGGTGCATACAATAATATACACATTTATCTCATCGAACCATATTATGAACATGCTCTTGATCTCAGACGTTTTTATCGAGCTTCTCTTTCATTGCTTATAGCTGAAGCAATAGAATTATTGTATGAAGAACTTCTCTGTAGGCATGAAAATACCGATAACTATCCAGGCCTTATGCATACTATGATATATTATGAGACTAAAAAATCTATGGTATGGAAACATATATGGGGAGAACCAGAAGAACAGGAAATATATAGGAAAGAAAAACAATGAAACTTTCCCACTTGACACACTACACCTCATCCCTACTGTAATCCCTTAAAAAGATATACTCAATTATAAAGAAAATAACTATCCAAAGAAACTCATACCACACCGACTACTCCTCAGTCATCGACAACACCAAAGACATCATAGGATTACCCAAAGCCCTCTCCCTCTTCAATATACACACATCAACCTTCAACTCCTGGCTTCACAAACTCAACCACCCCTGCTTCGAATCCTTCATAGGCAAATGCATCAAACGATGGCCAAACCAAATAAACATTTTAGAAGTTAACAAAAGAAGGATAAAAAAAACTCCGATATAAAACAGGCATCATAGCTTCAAAGCCAAATCAAATCTGGCAAACAGACGTAACAATATTTAAACTCAAAACAATGTTCGTCACAATATCTACATTCTCATGGATAACTTCTCAAGAAACTATATCCATAAAGAAACTCATTGCTCAGAAGAATATTATCTTCTCCAACAGCATGGTAGCGGCAGTTAACAAGGTCTTAAAATATAATCTCCTTTTTCCTCATACAATTACAAATACCGAGGAGTTAATCAAACTTTTACAAAAGCAGATTGAAACCTATAATGCTCTTCGCCCTCATTATTCTTTGAAGGGATGTACACCTGAAGAAGTGCATTCAAGGATTGACTTAACAGACATCAACTATATAAAAAGTGTTAATCTTATTCAAAAGAGCAATAAACATGGAGTAAAGGAGGTGAATTGTACTCTTTGGTGATTCATGGGAATTTAGAAGAACCATTTAATATGAATATAGAATATATTATTATAAATCTTAAAAGAGTAGCCTGAGAATTTCCAAGTAATAATGTGGTTACTTACAATGAACTCATTGTTTTGTTTTAACTTCGATTTTGCTGCCCTACGTTTGACATCCTATTCTTTTCAAAGAACAAGGATTATAAACAAACCACTCTGATTATATAAATTAAATTCTAAAGTTATACGTCTGCTAACAAAGTCATTTATTTTCTTGCATATATCTATCTCTTAATAATTTAAATTTTATTTCAGCTTCAACAACTCCTTTTCTATCTGACTCTCTTTTTCTTTTCTTATAATTTTCTAATTCTCTGATATTATATTCTTTCAATTGAATTTTGTAACTTCTTAAATTCTTTTGAGATTTTGAAATGTCATATATAATATCAAACTTTTGTCTATAGGTCCCGCCCATCTCTTTAAGACTTATATCATAGAATGAATCTATAATCACAATTCCTCTATACTTTTTTAAAGGATTATAAAAACATTCAACATTTTGAAAATCAATTAAATTGAAATAATCTATAAAATGATCACGCTTCCTTTTCAATGTGGACTGTTTTAAATTTATTGAAGGTTTTATTTTATTTACATCAATATCAATATTAATATAAATAAAATTATCAATGAGGTATTCATGCTTTCTAATTTTAACATTTTGAGATGGTATAAACACATAACCTGCTTCATTTGTAGTATACACAAATACTTCATAAGTAACTTTTGCATTATGACCAGGGATGAAAAATAAAAATGGTTTATAATATTCTTTTAATATAGAAAAATAGACTTTCTGATACTTAACAGGTTTATTTAATGAATCAGAAATTCTAAGCTCAATTGGTTTCATTTTAATTGTTTTCATATCATCACATGAAAACAATACAATAAAAACTAGAAAAAATAGTTTCTTTAATATTTTCATTATATTTGATAATATTTCCAGCAAGTATAAAACAATCTACAACATCTTCACACTATGTGCAACAATATGAAGATTCTTCTTCTTGCCAACTGTGGTAACAAAGACACCCTTAACATTGACCCTTTTGCCATTCTCAATTTTTTCAAGGTCAAGTTGATTGTAGATATTGATGACACCGCTAAAATTATCATCCTTGTCATAGTTGACTAAAAGTGTAAAGCTCGTACCTTTACGGCTTTTCTTGAGGTTTGATACTCTTCCAGATAATAATATTCCAAAGCCTCTATAGAGATAGAGTTTTTTTGTGAACTTCTTGAAATTTACCTTCTGATAAATCCTTGTTTCCTGAGCTACAACAAATTTGATCAAGAAGTCAACCTTCTCTTTTACCAGCTGATTGGCATTACTGTTATAAATTTTATTTAATAAAAGCAAAGAATCATTTAGTTTGTTTCTTTTGATTAAGATCTTTGCCTTATTGAAATCCTTTGATAAAACAATTGGAGAATAATAAAATACAGGAACGGGCTTACGGTTAATTCTTTGAATCAGGTCATAGGCTGATCCGCCCAGAGTAACCTGATCGATGCGATCATCTTCAATAACTGTTTTGTTATTATTGAGATTTTTATAGGTTTCTTTGAAAAAATAAAAGGCAGCTAAAGATAAGATTGAAATTACTATTAAAATCAATAAAACAATAAGTGTTTTTTTAACTGCCTCTGTTGATTTGGAAACAGATCCTGAGCTTTCACTTTTATATGATCTTTTTTGTCTTATAATTTTTTGATCTATACTTTCTTTACTTTTATCATTTTTATTCTTTTGATTTAATTTTTTCAAAGATGATGGGGGATGAGGTATGTTCACCACATCTGTCAGTGATACATTCTTTTGAAATAATGAAAAATCTTTAGCAGCAGTTACAGAATTCAATCCCTTGTAGAGTTCCTTAACCTGAGGATACTTAGTTATATATTCACCATATACTGCAGATGCATCCTCTTGACTCTTAACACTTTTCATAGTAAGAAATGCCTGAAGGCAAATAAGAGGTTCATAATCAGGTGAATCCTTGCCAAGTTGATCTAATACACGATAGGCCTTATCAAACTTATCATTAAAGACAGCTATCACTGCATATAAAAATAATATATAGGAATTATGGGGATAAATAACCTTGACTGATTCAATGAGTGCCATTGCTTCAAGGTACTTTTTTTTATGAAGAAATTTATATGATTTCTTTACCAGTTGATACATTGATTGTGTGCTCATGTACGTTCTCCGGCAAAGAATTATTCTCCACGTTTAAATAGAGATTTGACCTGATCAATTATTGAAATCTTATCATCTTTAAACTTTCCAATTATAACGCCAATAATAACGAGCAGAATAATAAGAAGAGTTTGAACAACACCAAAGGTTAAAAGAAGAATACCTATGACAAATCCCAGAATGGCACCTATTGCCTTTCCGGGATTTCCATTGATCCACTCTTTTATAAAAGTAAAAAAGTCCATCTTTATGATTTAACCCGTTCAATATACTCACCAGTTTGAGTATTTATTTTAACAAGATCACCTTCATTTATAAACAATGGTACTTTTACCTCTGCATCTGTTTCTACTTTAACGGGTTTCAATACATTTGTTGCTGTATCGCCCTTCGCACCTGGCTCAGCATAGATAACCTTTAAAACTACAGCTAAAGGAGGTTCAATACTGATTGGTTCTCCTTCATATATTGTGATATCAACAACATCCTCTTCTTTAATAAATCGAAATGCATCACCCATTGCATCCTTTGCAATAGACTCCTGCTCATAGGTCTCTGTATCCATAAAAACAAGAGCATCTCCATCATCGTAGAGATACTGCATCGGCCTTTTATCAAGACGAACATCCTCTACCTTTTCTCCACCACGAAAGGTTTTATCAACTACTGAACCTTTGATCACATTCTTTAATTTTGATCGAACAAAAGCAGCACCTCGAGCAGGCTTTACGTGCTGAAAATCAACTACTGAAAAAAGAACACCATCAAGCTTTATTACCATGCCTTTGCGAAAATCATTTACTGATACCATTATAAACCTCTTAAACCACTATATTCAATATTAAATTTTTAAAGAACAATTACATCCCTTGAAGCATTTGTCAAAACCTCTGCACCCTTAGAAGTAACAAGAACCATATCTTCAATTCTTACACCACCTATTTCAGGAACATATATTCCAGGTTCAATAGTGATAGTCATATCCTTCTTTAGAATCACATCACCATCTTTCTTTACTGCAGGAAGTTCATGTATCTCTAGACCATATCCATGGCCCAGTGAATGACTAAAATACTCTCCATATCCCTCTTCTGTGATATAACTTCTGGCCACTTCGTCAATTTCACCGGTTGTTAAACCGGGTTTCAGAGCTTTCACAGCATTGAATCTGGCTTCATCTACTATATAATAAAATTCTTCAATTTGTGAATCAATGCTATTTATAAATACAGTTCTTGTCAAGTCTGAATTATACCCCTTAAAGTGACATCCCATATCAATTAATAAAACATCACCCTTTTCTATCTTCTTTTCCATTGAGGTTTCATAATGAGGCATAGAAGAACCAATGCCTGAGGCAACAATTGAATCGAAGGAATTTCGTCTACAACCATTTGATTTATAAAATCTTTCAATTTCAAGGGATACATCCCACTCTGTCATTCCTGGTGTGATAAAGCTGCATAGATGGTCAAAACAGTCATCAGTGATCTGTGCCGCAGCTCTTATTACCTCAATCTCATTCTTATCCTTTTTCATTCTTTGAAGGTTTACAGGAGAACCAGCAGCCTTGAGCTTAATACCTCGTAATTTTTTTTTAAGAAGTTGAAAGGATGATAATTGAATCGAATGATCTTCAATATGAAGCTCATGAATATCCTGTTCTTTAAAAAGAGTCTTAATAACTTCATAGATTTCACTCTCTTGAAGTAAAAAAACAATATTTTTTTTCAATATTTTCTTAGCATACTCTTGATAACGGCCATCAGTTATAAAATAGGTTTTATCCCTATCTATAATCATTGTGGCATTTGTTCCGGAAAAACCAGTGAGGTACTTGATATTATAGAGGTCAGATATCAAAAAAGGTACTGTATCTTTTTCTATCAATTCTTTTCTAAGCTTATTTATTCTTAGTGACATTTTATTTATCCAATTTTTTTTATGAGTTCAACGGAATTACCAACATCATTATACTTAACTTCATCAAAAACTTCTGTAGCAATTTTTATTCCTCTGCCATGTTCTATCATGTCATTGTTGAGAGTTTCAAAATTTTTATTTAAAACTTCATTATAATCAAAACCGTCACCACTATCTGTAACCTTGTAGCAAACTCTCTCTGCATTTAAACTGTAATCAATATATACGACCCTGTTTTTATATTTATCATTTTGTTGTCTTTTGGCAATAAAATCAATATATCTGTTCTCTTCCATTGCTTTAGACTTTTCTTCAAATGTTATATTTAAATTTCCATGTTCAATAGCATTGATTATTATTTCACGCATTGCAATATAAATCAAATGAACCTTATGATTATCTATATATTTTTCCAGATTCCTGGTTAATCGCTGACTGATATCTTGTGCAGTTGTTAGATAATTTCCTATGACATATGATAATTCTTCCGTATCAAGATATTTCATCAGACTATCTTTAACATCTCCGGAAAAGACAATTCTAAGATCTACATTATCCTCAACCTGCACTCTCTCCATATTGATGCTCATTTGAATTGGTTCTGTGATGAAGCGAGACTTCAATTCGGTTTTTACATGAACATCAATTTCATCTCTTTTGAAATCTTCAAAGGCATCTGTTAAAATTTGCCTGGACAAAGGAGATTCAACAGAAATATCTTTAATAATATCTTCGAATTTCTTATTAATTAACTGACCTGGATTTATCTTATAATGTTTATAAATAGCCTTGTTAATACTGGTAATTACCATATCCTTATTGAGTGTTATTATAACATCATCAATATCATCAACGATGAGACGATATTTTTTTTCAGAGGACCTAATCTGCATCAGTGCAAAATCAAGATCTTCAACCTTCTTACTTAAATCAACATTAAGCTTTTCAACTGAATAATGAACAGAATAAAAACGGTTTGCCAGTATTAGAGTTACACCTATAATAAAAATCAAAAATCCATAGGATGTAACCCTAAGGTCAATTTTAAAATACATGGTATCAACAATATCAAAGATAGCAAAGGCAGAAACTAAAAGAACACTAATCAAAAGATTTCCAGGAATAGAATTTGCAAAAACCTTTTTAACTATAGTTCTTCTAGAGAACGTTGGTTTTTTTTGTTTTTTTCTTTTATATGTATCTTTAAAGGATTTTAATATTATAGCCATAAAATAAAAGAAAGAAAAAACATTTCCCATTAACCATAACTTCATAAGATCTATTGAAGGTTGAAAGGGTATAACAATAATAACTATTGAAAAAACCACACTCACTATTAATAAAATGTAGGTTATCAATCTAACCTTTCCACTTAATATACTATTGAGAAAGGCCCCCATAAGAGGTGTAATCATAAATAATGTTATAAATTCAAGGCGAACAGCCATGATAGTATTTTGAACGATTAAACCAATAAAACTTGAGCCCATAAGAAGATATAAGAATAAATCAATAGAAAAGAGACCGTAAAAAAGGTTATACTTTTCGATAGGTCTGAAAAAATAAAAGAAGAGATGAAGTATTCCAACGAATAGATAGATACAGATAAACATTAAAGCCATTCTTGCAGAGGTTTTTTCTTTGATAAGTTTGAATTCATCAATGTAATGTTCTCCATTTACACGAAAACCCGCATCAAAACTGTTGGGAAAATCAATAATTCTAATTGTCAATATATTCTTTCCCTTCTTGATATATTCAGGTTTAATGTATTGAGAAAATTTTCTAATATTTCTATGACGGTAGATATATTTCTTATCCTTAGATAAATGGATAGCGTGATGAATTTTTTTATTATTAATATAGATTTCATAGTTAGAAGATATTCTTGGAAAATAAATTCCTGGAATAATAGAGGTTTGAGTATAATCAACCGAACTTTCAAAGGGTATCACAAAGGTCATTTCAACAGGTTTATAATCGGTTAAATCCATCCATTTATATTTGGGAATATTGGGGATAGGAAGGTCAACAAATCGAAGACTTTGCCATCCTGGTTGGACCTTTAACCAGGACTTGTCATGGGGAATAACATTTATCCACTTCTTATTGAATCCCTCTTTATAAAAAACAGGTGAATTATTTAATAAAATTTTTGCACCAAAAAGATCAGTCCATAATAGAACGGTGAAGAGAAAAATTGTATATAAAATATTTTTCTTCATAGATTACCATTATTAATGATAAAACGGTGATTTCAATACATTAATTTTAATGAGATAAAAAATTATAAGAGATTTTTTTTCTTTACGTATAATGTTTTATAAATTATTTTATTTGCAGGAAAAAATTATGATAGAAACAAAGAATTCATTACAGTGTACTATAATAGGTGCCGGAGCAATGGGATGCCTTTTTGCATCAATGTTGCATAAAAACGATATAAAGGTACACCTTCTTGAAAACAATACTAATATCATCAAGTTAGCTGAAAATGGTATTACGATAAAGGATAATGACCAGGAAACATCCTACAAAATTCCCATAACCTCAGACCTTGATATAATAAAAGAAAGCACAATCATTATTGTTTTTGTTAAGAGCTTTTCCACTGAATCCCTTTTGAAGACTATTAAACCCTATATAGATTCAAAAGCAATAATAGTATCATTACAAAATGGTCTTCTTCATAGTAAGTTGTTTCAAGAATATATTCCCGAAGACCAATACATTCTTGGCAGTACTACCTATGGAGCCTCATCTCCTTCACCTGGAAAAGTTATTCTCGGAGGAATAGGAACAGTTGTCTACGGTGGAAGAAACTCTGAAGCTAAAAATCTTTTGAGCAAAATTTTCACTCAATGCAATATTGATCACTCAATTACTGATGATGCACTTCCCGTCTTATGGGAAAAAGCTCTTATCAATAGTGCGATAAATCCCATAGCTGCCATATTAAAGATAACAAATGGTCAAATAATTGAAAATCTTTATGCACGTAATCTTCAAAAAAGTATTTTACGTGAAGCAGTTCAAGCAGCAAAACTTGCTGGTTATTCAATTGAGTATGATTATATATACCAGAGAGTTATTGACGTATGCAAAAAAACTTCATCAAACCGATGTTCTATGCTTCAAGATCAAAGCAATAACAGGAGAACTGAAATAGATTCCATAAATGGCTTTTTTTTGAACATTGGAGAACAAAGCAATCAGAGCTTTCCTGTAAATAATACCATCGTTCAACTTATAAAAGCTAGAGAAGTCTATCTTTCATAGATCTTTTTGTAATCTTTATAACAATTCCTCGTAAAACAATTGACAATCTCTCATTATATCTTCAAATTTCTACAAAATAGAGAGAGGAGAATATTTATGACTACGTGTTCTTATACTGTGGAAGATAATGGAATTGCAATAATGACTATTGACAATCCACCAATGAATGCCTTAAGCTCACCTGTTTTAGGGGATATTAAGACAGCTGTTGAAAAGGCAATTGCCGATGACTCTGTACGAGTTGTTGTCTTTACCGGAGCTGGCAGAGCATTTATTGCTGGCGCTGATATCAAAGAGGTTGAAAGTCTTACAAAGCAACAACAGGGAAGCACATATCTTGAAAATGGACAAGAAGTATTCAATACTATTGAATCAGCTGATAAACCATTCATTGCTGCAATAAATGGCTTTGCCCTTGGTGGCGGCATGGAACTGGCACTTGCCTGTCACATGAGAATTGCTGATGAAACAGCACAACTTGGTCTTCCTGAGATAAAACTTGGAATTATTCCAGGCTATGCAGGCACTCAGAGAACTCCCCGTTTAATCGGTTCAGCAAGAGCTTTAGAGCTAATCTTATCTGCAAACTTCATCACTGGTGTACAAGCAGCAGAGTATGGATTGGTAAACAGAACAGCCCCCAAGGGAACTGCAGTTGATGAAGCTAAAAAACTTGCACTAGCAATTGCCCTTAAGGGAAGACCAGCCATCAAGACAGCTATGAAGGTTGTTCGAGAGGGAATGCAAATGGATCTCATGTCAGCTCAAAAGTATGAAAGAGATGAATTTGGTTTATTGTGTGAAACTGAAAACAAGACCGAAGGAGTTTTAGCTTTCCTTGAAAAAAGAGAACCTCAGGCAAAGGACAACTAATTGAGGTGATAAATATTCGTTATGCACTGGAGGATGACCTTGATGCTGTCAATGAGATAGAAAATCAGTCATCCTCTTTGTGGAAACCATCATATTTTATTCAGGAAATAGAAAACAGTTTTTCACATTTTCTTATCGCTGAAACTAACAATAGAATTGTTGGTTTTATAGTTGGATGGCTCGTTGCTGATCAATTTGAAATTCAAAATATTGCTGTTCATAGGGATTTTAGACGAAAAGGTATTGCATCTCAAATGATAAAATACCTCATAAGCATTCCAATTCAAAATAAAATAAAAAAGATCTTGCTTGAAGTGAAGGAATCAAACACTATTGCCTTAAGCTTCTATCAATCTATTGGATTTAACCAGGTAGGTATTAGAAAAAACTATTATAGCAGTGGAGATCACGCTATTTTAATGGAGAACAAATCAGTCAATGAGCTTTAAAAATGTTGTATTTATAAAAAGTGCAGTAAAAAGTAAAGATTTTCCTTCTTATAATCATCCGGAATTTGCCTTTCTCGGTAGATCAAATGTTGGCAAATCTTCATTAATAAATATGATCTGCAACAGAAAGGATTTAGTTAAAACAGGTCAAAAACCTGGAATGACGAGACTGGTCAATTTCTTCTTAGCTGATGAAAAAACATCACTGGTTGACCTTCCGGGCTTTGGTTATGCTAAAGTCTCAAAGGATATGCGAAATACCTTCATGCCCATGATAAAAAATTACATAGAATCACGAGAAAATCTCAAACTTGTATTTCTTTTGATAGATATACGACGTATACCAGGTGACTTCGAAGATGAAATCGTTGATTTTCTCATTTCCAAAGAAATACCTGTTCTATTGACTCTGACAAAATGTGATAAATTATCAAAGAATAAACGCCAAAAAGCAGTTAAAGATATTATGAAAAAACTTGAGGTTGAGGCTGATGCACTTTTTTATACATCAGCTCAAAATGGAGAAGGGAAAAAAGATATTCATAAAATCATAAGAGAATATGCTGCACATTAATCTCAGCCACGTTATATCCTTAATACAGATATAATCCTCTTTAGTTTATACCCTGAGTCATCAGATAGGTAATCCTGCTGGCCTTTTCTTTTGGAAATAGAGTTAAGAGATATGGTGTAATACTCTTTTTTCCTGCCTCTGCTGCCTGTACATCCATTTCTCTTAAAACAGCTATAATGAGGGGATCCTCCCATTTTTCCATAATTTTAATTGATGCCTCTGGAGGCATATTTGAAATTTTATTGGCAAGATCCGTTACATTCTTTTCATAATTATTATATTTCTTCTTTTGAAGACCAAGCTTCTTCTTTTCAAGCTTAATCCCCTTTTTCATTTCTTCAATTTTCTCAAGCTCAGTTTCAACATTCTTTTCTCTTTCAGCTAACTTGGCTTCTCTCTTATCGAGCTTTTCAATACGCTCAAGGAGTTTATTTCTTTCTTTGTTAAACTCCTCTCTCTCTACAAGAGAGGGCTCATCAGCATCTTTATGAAGAACTGATTTCGGTTCTTTTTTCATAAAGGTCATATATTCTTTAATATTAAATAGACCTATATAATCCATCCAGAAAACACCAACGGCTGAGATAAAAACAATAAGGAGGATCAGATATAATATTTTAGACTGTTCAGATATATTCTTCATGAGTATTTCTCCTTACTTAGTTTCCAGACTATTTTGCTTATAGGTACTGATGATTTTTGATATGTCATTTTTTGTTTTTGCATTTTTCAATGCACTATCAACTTTATCTCCAGTATTGAAGGCAGCTAAGGCCTTTACGTAATCACCATTGTACTTTGTTAAGTATTTTTTCAACATTGAGATACCAGCAGTAAGATTTCCATCAACTGATAGAGAATTTTTAATCCCCATGCTTTTTGTTACTGAAGGCATGAGCTGCATTAAACCAAGTCGTCCATCCTTAGAAACTGCTTTAGGATTATAGGCCGATGACTTTTGAATCATGGATTGAACCAGCCCTGATGGTACACCATAGGTCTGTGATATATCATTAGCACGTTTCTTTATTATTGAAACATCCTGATTCTGAAGAGAATTAACATTCTTTATTGCCTGTTTTTGAAGAGAATCATAAGAAGACTTCTTCGTTATATTTTGCTGCATCTTAGCAAAACGATTTTGAATAGTTTTGATTCTAGTCATTATATCAGTTACATTTTTTAGCATATTATCCTCACAAGGTTGCTTCTCTGTTTCGAGCAAAAATCTTCTGGTTCATATCATCATTTTCCTTGGCTATCTCGCGATTCATATTATAGAGATATTCTTCATGACGCTTTTCCTTTAGTTTCTCTACTATTTTTTTTTCCTTTGTTGCCTCAACGAGACGTGAACGAACCTCTTGAACCTCAGGCTCAATCTCCTGAATCTTTCGTTCTGCAGCTTCTATTGCCTTTAAAGACATATCTATATATTTCTCAAACATCATTACTTCACTCACTGATGCTTTACCTGCTACCATTCTTTCTCTAAGATTGCCTTTTTCTCGATTAATTCCCTGCTGCAGTTCCTGCTGCTTATTTCTCTCTACATTCTGTTTCATTAAAACCTTTGATAATTCATTTTTAACCTCATTTTCCTTCGCCTCTCGGAAATCTAAAAGCTTCTGAAGCTTGAAATTAAATTTTTTCATCTAAAATACCAATATATATTATGTCTCATTGTATTTAACGAATTACCTGTGCGAAAGAGGGAACCTGAGGTCCCCTTTGAATGGTTTTTGGTTTTTCTGTATAAAACAATCCTATCAACTGTGCTATTACAGACTCCATTGTTTCCTCTTCATGAACACCCTGCCTTAAAAAGGCATTCATCTCATCAATCAAACTAATTGCCTCATCAACCTTTGGATTTGCCCCTCGAACGTATCCTCCAATATTTATGAGATCTTCAGCTTCTGTATAAGCAGCAAGAAGTTCACGAAATTTTATTGAAACTATACGGTGTTCTTCACTGACAACATCCTTCATACATCGTGATATTGATGCTAATGTATCTATAGCAGGATAATGTCCCTTGTGTGCAATCTTTCTATCAAGAACGATATGACCATCAAGGATTCCCCGTGCAGTATCAGCAATGGGCTCATTCATATCATCGCCTTCAACAAGTACCGTATAAAAACCGGTGATACTACCTGTTCCTGCTGAGGTGCCTGATCTCTCCATTAACCGTGGAAGCAGTGAAAATACGGATGGCGGATATCCCCTGGTCGCTGATGGTTCTCCAGTAGCAAGACCAACCTCTCGCTGTGCCATTGCATAACGGGTAACGGAATCCATCATAAGATTTACAGCAAGTCCCTGATCTCTAAAATATTCTGCAATGGAGTGAGCAACAGAGGCGCCTCTAAGTCTCAGCATCGGAGGCTGATCAGAGGTTGCAACAACTACAACTGAACGCTTTAATCCCTCCGGGCCCAACTCTTTTTCAACAAAATCCTTTACCTCACGACCCCGCTCTCCAATGAGAGCGATAACATTTACATCTGCATCTGTATATCGAGCTATCATTCCAATGAGTGTTGATTTTCCAACACCGGAGCCGGAGAAGATACCAAGCCTTTGGCCTCTGCCCACAGTATTAAGGCCGTCAATAGCACGAATGCCAACAGACAAAGGAGTTTCAACAGGAACACGTTCCATTGGATTTATACGATTTCCATCAAGTGGATATTTTTCTTCTGTATCTAATGGACCTAAGCCGTCTAGAGGAATCCCGATGCCGGAGATAACTCTGCCAAGAAGCCCCATACCAACAGGAACCATGAGGGATGAACCTGCTGCATAGACCTGAGCCCCTGGAAGTACACCCTGCATCTCACCAATTGGCATAAGAATTATTCTATTTTTATTAAAGCCAACAACCTCAGCATAGAGATATTCTCCATCACTGATTTTTATCCTACAAAGATCTCCATATTTTACCACTGGTCCTACTGATTCAATGGTAAGCCCCACAATGCGTTCAACACGGCCGGTAAACTGAATAACATCAGTTTCTTCTAAAACCTTTTTATAACGGGAAAGTACATCAATCCGTTCATGGGGCAGTATTTTTATCATTATTTATCCTAATCTTATCTATATTACTTAATTCATTGATAGTTCACTACATTGAAACTTGAGTAATTGATGCCTGTTGATGTTTTGAGAACTATCCGAGTCTTCAAAACATTTGTTCAAGTTCCGCAGAACATAAAGAGATATCAATTACTCTTTATATTATTATAATGCTGTTGTATTTCTTATAGCCTCTTCAATTGCATCAAGCTGTGTTGAAATACGTGCATCAATGGCACCAACATCTGTTTCAATGATACAGCCACCTCTCTCAACTCGTGAGTCTTCATAGATATTAACTTTTTTGAGTGATTCCATCATTTTAATAAGCTCATCCTTATGAGCAGTTGTCATATCAAGATCTGCAAAGTTAACCCTGATATCAATTCTATCACGATCCTTAACCCGTTTAATGGCCTCTTTTATATTGTTAATTACAACCTCTCGTCTTTCAACAATTTCATCCTTTATTACTTTTCTGGCAATCATGAGAATCATTTCACTCATCATTCTTTCTGAAGACTTAATAATATCATCACGAATATCAACAGCAGTTGATACTACAGTTCCAAGTCTGTCTATAAGACGCATAACCTCAGCCTGTCCGTCCTTATATCCTTCTTCACGACCTGCGTCATAACCCTTTTTATATGCCTCATGTTCGATTTCAGAAACCTTTAATTCAGCCTCTTTAATCATTTTTTCAGCTTCAAATTTACCCCGTTCTATCTCCTGCTCAGATTCAATCTTTGAGCGTTCAAGATCAATATTAATCTGTTCTCTGGCACGCTGTTGCTCTTCAAAGGCATTCTTTTTTCCCTGCTCTTCAATTGATGCAGCCTGAGTCTGTGCCTCTTCGATTATCTGACGGGCTTCTTCCTGTGTCTCTCTTCTATATCGCTCAAGTTCAGCCTCCATCTCCTCAATGGATGGCCCTTGATATACATCAATAGGATTTCCTTCATCATCAACCTCAAACTCTTTAAACTCATCTGTATCAATGAGGTTTTCCTGATATTTACTGGGCAGCTCAATCTGCTTTGCAATATTGATCTGCTTTACCTGACCTGGTTTAAAAACAAGTTTAGACAACTAGTTCCTCCTCGCCGGCACGGGCAACAATGATATCTCCGGCATCTTCCAGTTTTCTAATGATGTTTACAATCTTCTGCTGTGATTCTTCAACATCTCGAAGTCTGATTGGTCCCATAAAATCCATATCTTCACGAAGAAGTGAAGCAGCACGTTTTGACATATTCCTGTAAATCTTCTCCTGTACCTCAGCATCAACACCCTTCAGTGCCTTTGCAAGATCCTGAGTATCAACCTCTCTCAGTACCTTTTGAATTGATCTATCATCAAGAAGTACAATATCTTCAAAAACGAACATTCGTTTCTTAATCTCTTCAGCAAGTTCTGGATCTTCTTCTTCAAGAGCCTCTATAATAATCTTCTCAGTACCACGGTCAACATTGTTGAGAACCTCAACAATTGAATCAATGCCACCAGCTGAAGTAAAATCTTCACTGGCAAGAGTAGATAGTTTTCTTTCAAGAACCCTTTCAACCTCTCGAAGTACATCAGGTGAGGTTCTATCCATCTGTGCAATTCGTCGTGCAACGTCAGCCTGAACCTGATGATTAAGGCCTGATAAAATCTGAGCTCCCTTTTGAGGATCAAGATATGCAAGTATAAGTGCTATGGTCTGGGGGTGCTCTCCCTGTATAAAGTTCAATAAATGACTGGGATCAGTTCGGCGAATAAAATCAAAGGGCCTCACCTGTAGTGACGAGGTTAATCTGTTAACAATATCAATGGCCTTTTGAGTACCAAGGGCCCGTTCAAGAACATCTCTGGCATAGTCTATACCACCGTTCTGAATGAACTCCTGGGCCATCATCATTTCCTGGAATTCCTGAAGAACCTTATCTTTTTCATCTGGTTCTATCTTGTCCAGACGGGCTATCTCAAAGGTCAACTGCTCTATTTCATCTTCACGCAAATGTTTGAAAATTTCAGATGAAACTTCAGAACCAAGAGAAACAAGAAAGATTGCCGCCTTTTGTCTTCCTGTTAACTGTGACTTTTTTGTACTCATTATACAGTCCTCATAGCCCATATCCCCGGCATTATACCGAGGATATCAATTTATTATATAATCAATGTCATTACCTGGCACTATGCCTAAGCAATAATTCTATGGATACAATATACTCTATTGTTTATTCTTCGGCAAGCCATGTTCTGAGCAAGGCCGCAACATCATCGGGCCTTTCTTTGGCCATTCGGATAGCATTATCCTTCAGCTCAAGTCTGGCTTTTTCTTCAAGGGACAGCTCTACGTCTATTCCCTCTTCTTCAGCAATTCGAAGTGCTGCTTCTCTCATCTTCTGCTGCTCAAGAGCCAGTTGTTCTTCTCTAGCCCGTCTTCTTCGCTCAAGTTCTTTCTGAACAGTTCGAAAGAGAATAAAACCAATAAATAACGCAACAACTCCAACTAGAGCTGCAAGAAGTAATTTCTTCATTTGTTCTCTCTTGCGAAATTCTTCCCGTAATGCATTCCAGTATTTAGAACGGTCAAACATGATATTTTCAACAGCAACCTGATCACCACGAGCCTCACTAAAACCTATAGCTGTTTTAACAACACTCTCTGCTTTCTTCAACTCAATTTTTTTCAGAGGAACCTGTACAGGGTCTTTCTTTGGGTCCAGATCATAACTGCCATCTGCTAAAATCGGTAGATTTTGCTTGCCATCAATGGCTATTGCAACAGTTATCTTCTTTATCCTATAAGCCTCACGTTCGATCTTCTGCTTCGTCTTATTCATGTCATAGTTAACAATATTTTTTGACTTATTGTAAACAGTATATTGATCATCAGCAGCTTTATAACCAGGAGTTTTATTTGACCCTACCCCTGGAGGTCCCTTGGGATTAAAACCATGGCCCTTAAAGTTTTCCTTAGTTGTACTCTCAGATATCTTATATTTTTCCTTTGTCTTTAATTCTGAATAAGGTGTGGTGGGATCATCCTTTCGCTCAACAATAGGAGTGATCACAGTCTTCTCTTCTTTGATAATATCCCAGTTGAATTCCATATTAAGACGGACGATCTGAATTCGATCTTCAGTATATATACTTCCAAGACTACGCTTAATATCACTGAGATATTTCATGCGAATCTTGTCTTCTTCTTTCCTACGATACTCAAGCATTTTAAACTTCTCTTTCGTCTTATCCATATCTGAATCAAAGATCGATAGAATCTTGCCATGATCATCAGTAATGGTTACATCCTCATCCTTCATCCTGTTACCAATGGCTCTGGTCACCAGACGAACTATACCCTTAACCTCTTTTCTTGAGAGCTTCTCATAACCAGGGGCAAGATGCACTGTAATTGCAGCAGTATAGGGAGCCTTCTTTGTATAAATACTCTCCTTTCCCATAGAGATATCTACCGAGGCCTTTTGAATATTCTTCAATGATTGAATATGACGCTTTATTTCATCTCGAAGGGCTCGAACATATTTCACATCAAGTTCCCGGTCAGTTTCAGTCCACTTTGAGATATCAAAGAGTTTCCACCCGGGGATTCCCTTAGGAATCATGTTCTCCTGAGCAAGCTTGGTAAGAATTACTTCACGCTGTTTCGGCTTAACAAAGACTGATGCACCACCAGAGGTTTTATAGAAATACCCCATCTCTTCAAGCTTCTTGGTAACCTGACCATAATCCTTTGCGCTCAACTTTGAGAAGAGAAGCACATTGGGTTCACCAGTAGACACTGAAAAAAGGACTGAAAAAGCAACAATAACTACAACAGCAACTGCTCCAACAATCATCTTTTTGGTATTATCGAGCTTACCAAATATCTCCTGAACCTGGCTAATTATCTTTGAAAAAAAGTCACCCATTGCTTCCTCCGGTGAATGCACTACAATATGTTATATATAAATGGAAAGTTCCCTAATGAGACATAATACATTTATAAAACAACAAAAAAAAATGTCAATTAATTTCCTTAAAAAAGATTAATTTTAGTATATAAATTGTCATTTTTGTATAATCAGCCCCTATTTACTACCTTAAATTGATTAAATCTCTATATGCACTGATTGCTTCATCACGAATTGTCTTGGTAAAGGTCAATGAAAGCTCTGCTTTTTGAGCCGCAATCATTACCTGATGAATATCAACGGTTTCAGGAGCATAAATCATCTTTTTAGTGAGATTTTCTGAATCAACCTGAAGATTGTTAACCTTGCCTACAGCACTGTTAAACATATCCTTAAAAGATGTTGAAATATCATCTGAGGCTGTCTTACTCTTATTACTGCCACTATAATGCTTTGGATCAATAACCTTTAGCTCGACAATATTTCCCTTTGGATTAATATTCATGACTGATACCCTCTTTTAAATTTATTCTCTATTTTTGATGAGAAATAAAAATCTCTATCAAAGCGAAACTGACCTGATGCATGAATCTCAACCCTTGTTGAGAGTTCTTGACTTATCACTGTTTCCATTGTGTGGTTTTCTCTCATTTGATATTCCATCCTATGCCATTCTTCCGATTTCCAAAGCTTTATTAAACATTGACTTTGCATTATTTACCATCATGATATTGGCTTCATATGATCGAGAGGCTGAAATCATATCTGTCATCTCTGTTACAATCTGAACATTTGGCATTTCAACATATCCTTTTTTCTTGCCAGCCTTTATTGCATCAGGGTGACTTGGATCAAAGACCAGTCGAAATGGCGCCCTATCCTTTTCAATTTTCAAAACCCGAACTCCTTCTCCAGGGCCATGCTCTATTCGACCTGGAACAAGTGGAGATTTATAAAAAGGACGAACATTTTTTGGTTCAAAGATCACTCTTTGTCTTCGATATGCCCCTCCAGCTGTAGTTCGTGTTGTAGTAGCATTTGCTATATTATTACTTATTACATCCATTCTCAGCCTTTGAGCCGAGAGTCCTGTTGCAGATATATTAAAGCTATCAAACATTCCCATAATTATCTACCTCCTTACCCTTTTCTCATAACTGTCTTTAACATTTTAAAATTATGATTAAGCTGAGAAACCATTGCATTATATCTCATGAGATTTTTAGCAGCATCAACCATCTCTTTTTCAACATCAACATTATTACCATCATTTCTCATTATGGTTGAATAATCCAGGTTGATTCTGTGACCTACATCTCTCACATCCCTTGGCTCATAAAATGGAACGTGACGATCATCAGACAAATTAGTTGGAAGGCGGTTATCCTGACGATTTCTATCTTCGATAGCTCTCCTGAGCTCACTCTCAAAATTCACTTCTCTTCTTCTGTAGTGAGGAACATCTACATTTGCTATATTATTTGCTATAACCTTTCTTCGCAAAGACTCAACTCCAAGAGTCTTTTCAAGAAGATAGTTGGTTTCCATCATTGAACTCTTTTCAAACATTACAACCTTCCTTTGAGAATATGTGCTATTGATTATGTCGGAACTTTAAAAAAATCCATAAGTCTTTTTTTTAAAGAGACATAATTTTTTACACAAAACAATAAAAAACCGTCTAGACGGTTTTTTATTGTTGACGTTTCATAAGAAAGTTAGTATATTATTCTTAGTAAGAGTACATCATAAAACTCCAGAATATTATACCCCCTTAATGAAAGGCCGGAACTTCCGGCCTTTATTTTACAGAAACGAGAGATTTTCTACCAAAGAAGGATTCCCTGAGTTTTCTTTTTTTCCACGCAACTTCATGCCACCTGACCTTTCTATGTTCAATGCCAATAAAAGGATTAATGACACCTATTATTTCAAAGGAAAAAGAACTCGAAGCCTTATATAATACAAACTTATTAAAAAGATAGAGAACATCCCTGGAGCAATATGTACTCAAAACAGCTTTCAAATGATTTTCAAGGCCCTTTTTACTGTAATAAAGATCTGGCCCTGAACTTGCTGATCTTAAAACCAGAGCCATCCCCCCTTTAAGATAATCTCCTGTTACTGCATCTAATTTTTCATAGTTATCAAGACACATTGCAATCTCTTTCACTGGAAAGGGATATTTTTCCTTTGTTTTATTATATATATCTATATATGCATTTCCAGGAGTTAACCTGTCATTAATATCAGTTGCTATGATAGCTGAAAATTTTTGATTGAGCATCTTATCTTCATAGATATCCCTCACCGTAGGAGCACCCTCCATAAAGATGACTGCACTGCCAATATCCACAAAAACAGGTTTTACAAATCTCTTTGCAAGATTCCCATACTTTTTATGATTTATTTCCCCACCAAAAAGACCTCTGAAAAATATATTATGATCATATAATCGTTTGCGTGATGAACGTTGCATCAATACAGTATTTGCCAGTCTCATCGACATGTATCTTTTTTGATGCTTCATCTGACCATAAAAGTACTTCTCTTTTACAAAATGTTCAAAGAGCTCATTTTCAGTTTTTTTATCAACAAAAATAGGGTAATTCTTCTGTGATGCATCGACCATGCACTGCTCTTGCTTAAACCACTGACATGATGTCATCAGTGAAACCAATATTACAATAGCTACAACACTCTTACTTTTCATAACATTCTCTTTGTCTACTAAACCTAGCACTTTACTATCAAAGATTTTCAAGATGTCAACTCTCTTTCATTGAATTAGAATTCATAGAGAATACAGAAGATAAGTACAAAAAAACTAAAAAGAAAGCGACAAAAACCCAAAAAAAATTTACCCCTAAGGCGCTGAGGACGCAAAGTAAAAGGATTAGTAGTTTTTTTAATCAATACCTGTAAACTATTATTAATTGGATACAAACTAGATCATGATTAATCGATTTTAAATAAAATAATATTTCACCATTAAACACAGCAAACACTCCCTTCGTTTAATTTCAAAAGAAACAGCCGAAACTTAATATTTCAAATCTCCGCGTCCTTTGCGACTTTGCGGTTTAACCTTCAAAAGGAATAGCTTGAAACAAAATTATTACAAAAAAAAGGACCGTTCCTCCGGGGAGGAGGAACGGTCAAAACTTGTGGAATGTTTTAATCGGAGAATATTGGGATATTCAATGATCTAATTTCTTAGATCATTTCCAAATTAACATATCGATTTACCAGCTGCCCTAAGAAATCTACCCGCTCGGTATTATTCTTTGTTAACAGGGCCTCTGTTCTTTCAAGCTGCTTAGCAACCTGAAATGTGTCCATTGTGACCATCAGTAAAGGAATATCCTTTTCAGTTGCCTTTGATATAAGATTTGAAGGCGGCAAAATATTGTTAGTTAACATGATTCCCACTGTATCACTTTCTAATGCAGCTAAAATCAAATCACTTCTATCACCACTTGTAATTAAAAACTTCTGGTCTCTATTAAAAAGAGGATTTCTCAACGATTCATCTGTTGACATTGCCCCTATAAAAATATTCTTAATTGTTTTATTTATATTATTTTCCCCGGCTATAACTCTGGCATATAACTTTTCAGCTAGAAAATCAATTGTATAATAGGACAGCTGCTCCTTAAAAGGGATTATTCCCAAAACAGGCAACCCTGATTTCTCAATGATTGGTAGATATTGTTCATGGAACTCATCAACATCTTTTACCTTGTTTATTATAAGTCCCCCGAGATCTATCTTATCAAGATTAACCGATTTTTTCAAAAAAGCTACCTGATCAATTATCGTATCACTATCTCCACTCAAAACTAATATCATCTTTGCTTTCGTCTTTTCTGCAACAGTTAAAGAATCAATATAGAGAGATGCCCCATAAGTAAGATCTTTTGGTCCCTCAATAAAAAGAATCTCTTTATTTACAGATGCCTTTGTGATCATATCGTTTACTGCTGTATTCATTGATTCTTCAGTATATACATGTTTCATTTTACTATGATCAAAACCCAATGTTATTGCCTCAGGATCTTCATTTATTCCATATAGATCAATAATAAGACTTGAGTCATAATCCCAGTTTCTTTTTCTCTTATAAATCAATCGATCCCCAAAGGGTTTCACATAACCAAAGGTTTTTTGCATTGCTGAAATAAGACCAACTGAAATACTTGTTTTTCCTGCTCCATCATTGAGTGATGCTACCAAAATCTTTTTCATTTTTTTCTCCTTTCTTAAAACATTAATTTTCTTTAGACCACATTCGCTCAGTTACCATCAGCATTCTACACCAGTCAATTGTCTCTTCAAGAGACTCAGTGACCATTGCCCCACTATGCTGTAGCAACTCCTTCAAAGGGATGCTTTTCTGTTTTTTTATCCCCTCTTTTTCACCCTCTGAAGACAATTGAGAAGAGAGGACTACAACATTTTTTTCCTTTGTTATCTCTTCAATTGCTTCAAAAAGCATATCATCATGTTTGTCATCATCAAGATGCAAACAGACAACCTGAGTATTTTCATCATTCTTAAAATACTTGAGGCAGTCTACTTCATTAAGATCAATCTTTTCTCCCAAGGCTATTGCAGAAGAAATCCCCAATCCTTCTGTAGAAAAAATCTCAGCAACAGCTTTTCCCATATATGCATTTTGAGATACCACTGAGACGCCCCCACCTATTATCTTTCCAGGGTACAGACATAACTGCAATGCTGACTCAGTACTATATATCCCTATATTTCCAGGCCCAAGAACTCTTGAACCATATTTATTAGCATAATCTGAAAGTTCTTTTAATATTGAAGCTTCAAGTGCATCCTGGGACCACAATAAAATATACAATAAACCCTTATCAACACAGTCTCTTACAGCCTTGACAACCTCTTCATTTGCTGACAAAACCACTGCCAGATCAATTTTACCCTTAACACAAAGACAGCTCTTGTAAACATCACCTTTAGCAATTTCACCTTCTCTTAAATCAACAGCGTAAATCTTTCCTTTATATCCAGATGCAACAGCATTATCAATGATGCATCTTCCCTTTGACCCTTCATTAAAAGCTGTATCTAAAACAGCTATTGATCGGGGATTAAAGAGATAAAAAAGATTATCACTCACCGGATTCCTCTCTGAAGTGCATAATCAAACTATAGGCATTATATTCTACACGTTTCTGCATTTCAAAACCCATCTTCTCAAAGACATGGAGCATTGGTTTATTTTCAACCAACACATCAGCTGTAAAACCATGAAGCCCCTTTCTCTTGGCAATAATAGTCAAATACTCCAGGAGCTCGCTTCCAATACCCTTATTCTGAAAAGCATCAATTACAGCAAATGCAACCTCTCCCATATGATGTTCATCCATGAGAATCTGACCCATGCCAGCAACTATCTCTTTATCATTTTCATGTGCAATTGCCAGAAGCACAATTTCACTTGTATAATCTATTACTACGTATTCCTGCCTTAGCTTATGAGGCATATCTCTACGCTGAGACATGAATCTCTTTCTAAAGCTGTCATCTGAAAGTGAGTAGAAAAAATCTTTAATTAAAGTTTCATCATTTATCTTTACTGGTCGAAAGAAGATAACCTCTCCCTTGCCAGTTGTTCTGGATGTTTCAAACTGTTCTGGATACTCACCCTTTTTGCCTTCTATATAAGCCTGATCACTATATATAAGATTATGCTTCTTTGCCTCTTCAATGAGCTGTGGTCTGAATTTAGGGTGAGCTATAGAAATAAGATCCATTGCTCTTTCACGGATATTCTTACCGTGGATATAAACAATACCATATTCAGTAACTACGTAATGAACATCACCACGGTTCATTGTTACACCAGCTCCACTGTCGAGAAATGGTACGATACGTGAAATAGTACCATCCTTAGCGGTAGACTGAAGAACCAGAACAGTTTTTCCGTTAGGCGCCAAAACTGCTCCTCTCATAAAATCTGCGCTCCCCCCGATTCCACTAAAAAAAGTGTTTCCAACTGATTCAGCAGTTGCCTGACCTGTTAGATCTATTTGAAGAGCTGCATTTATTGCAGTCATATTCTCAATTTGAGCAATTACAAGTGGATTGTTTGTATAGTCTATTTTTCTAAAATCAATTCCAGGATGATCATCTATAAACTCATAGGTTTCCTTTGTACCCATACAAAAGGATGCTACAGTTTTTCCCTGGTCTATACTCTTTTTTGAATTATCAATGATTCCCTTTTTTATCAATGCTGCCATTGAATCAGTTAAGAGCTCTGTATGAATTCCAAGATGCTTTTTATCGCCAATATTATTTAGAATTGCATTTGGCATGCTGCCGTATCCCAATTGAATGGTATCACCATCCTGAATTATTCGTGATACGTATTTGCCTATCTGCTGTGCGATCTCACCAGGAACCTGTGGTGAATACTCAAGAAGATCTTCATGGTTAACCACCATGAAATCAATTTCACTAACATGAAGAAAGGTATCTCCATGAACCCGGGGCATATTCTCATTTATTTGTGCAATTATGACTTTTGCATTTTCAATTGCATCCTTTGATATATCAACACTAACACCAAGACTGACGTAGCCATTATGATCAGGCATTGAAACCTGAATGAGAGCAACATCAATGGTTATCATCTTTCTTTTAAAGAGGGATGGAATACGTGATAAAAATATCGGAGTATAGTCAGCTAATCCCTGATTAACTGACTCTCTGGTATTATTCCCAACGAAGAATGAATTATGTCTGAAATTATAGTTAAATCGATCATCATTCCATGGAGCTACACCCAGAGTCCAGACATGCATTAACTCAGCATCAGCAAATGCTTTAGGATGTTTCTCTGTATACTTAACCAGAGCACTTATAAGATATTGGGGTTCACCGCATCCTGTACTGATGAAAATTCTATCACCACGATTTATATGTGAAAAAATTGTATTTTCATCAGGAAACTTCTCAGGATACTGCTCTTTAAATCCAGCCAGAGTTTCTAAATGTTCGTTAGTAGATTTCACATTAACCTCTCTTATATTATGTAATGTAATGTAATCTCAACTCTCTTCAATAGGTGACTATATATTTCTTCAGTGGGGGTTTTCCCTACTCAGAATGAGGGAAAGACAATAAAAGATTTGACGAAAGAGTTATAACATCTAATAATTATATAATATAACAGATTAATTGCAAATGAGAAAAAATAATGAATAAACATGAACACCTGATTGACATTATGAAGAAGATAAATTCTTCAATAAATCTCCGAGGACTCCTTAATATAATTATTGATTCAGCGAAAACTCTTATTAATTCAGAAGGCGCCTCCTTTATTATATACGACAAACAATGTGATGATCTTGTATTTGACCTGGTTCTAAGTGACAAAGGAGAGATTCTTCAGGGAAAACGCATTAAAATTGGGGAGGGAATAGCAGGAATTGTTGCCCAGGAAAAAAAGCCTCAGATAATCAATGATGTTAGAAATTCAGATAGTTTTTCTCCTATAATGGACGAGTTGAGCGGTTTTGTCACAAAAAACATATGTGCGGTTCCAATAACTATTCAGGACACACTTCTTGGAGTAATTGAGGTTGTAAATTCAAAAAACGAAGGAGGGTTCACTGAAGAAGACATTAAAATGCTTCAATATCTCTCTGACGCAACAGCCATTGCCATTAATAAACATGAACTTCTCAGCAGCCTCAAAAACAGGGTAGCAGAGCTTACCTGCATATATGAGATATCTCAGTCAATCTATTTTACTTTTGACATAGATTCACTCTTAAAAAGAATTTTAAATGCAGTCAATAGAGTAATTAAAGCTGAAAAATGCTCATTCGTTATATTGGATGACAATAGCAATAGAGTAAAACATTTTGTTTCTACAACCGGCGAACATCATCACATTGATCTTGAAAACAGCCTTATGACTCACGTCATCAAAACAGGAGATCCCTTACTGGTTTTCAATGCAGAAAAAGATTTTACCTTTTCATCAACAACAGGAGATGGAAAAAAATATCAGTCTAATTCATTCATCTGTGTTCCTATGAAACTGCGAGATAGAATTATTGGAGTTCTCAATGTAACAGACAAACCCAAGGGAATAACATTTGACTCATTTGATCTCCGTGTATTATCAACAGTAGCCAATCAGGTTGCAGAAACCTACGACAACATTCTTCATGAAAAAAAATCTATTGAAAATGACAAACTTCAAAAGGAACTAGAAATAGCTTCAAACATACAAAAAATGTTTTTATCACCAATCCCTCAAAGTACAAAATATGAGATTGGCGCCTTTACTATTGCAGCCAGCATTGTTGGTGGTGATTTCTATGAATGCTCTGTGTTAAACGAAAACCTCCTTGCCTTATCAATGGGTGATGTATCAGGCAAGGGAGTGCCTGCTGCCCTGTATATGAATGGTATCAGAAACTCAATTCGTTATGAGGCATTTCACTATTCAAATCCCAAACAGATGGTTGAAACCATAAATCAATGGGCATATAATGAATCTAAAAACGGTATGTTCTGCACAATGGCTCAAACCTATATTGATCATGAAAAAAACTCAATAACTTTCTATTCAGCAGGTCATAACGACCAGCTCTTCTATCAAAAAAGAGATGATATCTTTATATCAATTAATGGTAAAGGAAAACCATTAGGTATCAATGCCAAAGAAATTTTTGAGCCAATTGAGCTTTTTTATCACTCAGGGGATATGCTGATTCTATTTACTGACGGCCTCATTGATGAATTTGCGGATAATATTTACACTGAAGAAAGCCTTATACATTTAATTCAAGAAAACAATGAAAAGTCTGCAAAGGAAATCACCTCAATTGTTAAAGAAAATATATCCCAGGCATCTGCCCAGGGACTTCAATTGGATGACTCCACCCTTCTCATCATCAAGTTTCTATAACCCATGGAACTTGTGTCTTTAGACTTTCATCTACTCTATTTATCAATCTGCACCCAGAGGGTTGCCTGCTGAATCAGTTCAATTGAATTTTTCAGGTTCAGCTTCTCCTTAATATGAGCTCTATGATTTTCAACTGTTTTTATGCTAATATAGAGCTTATCTGCAATCTCACGAGTACTGAATCCCTGACCAATGAGTTGATAAACCTCAAGCTCTCTATCTGTCAATCGATCAACAGGTGATTCTTCAGCTCTATCTTTTCCATCAACAAACTTTCTTAAAATTCGCGAAGACATTGAATCACTAATAAAAACATTGCCCTCTAAGATCTGATAGATTGCCTTTAAAACAGTCTCTGGTGCCTCCTGCTTCATCAGATAGCCCATTGCCCCGGCTTTCAACACACGTTCAGCATAGATAGTTTCATCATGGAGAGACAGGGCTAATACAGGCATTTCAGGGAAATAAAGCTTGATATCCTTAATCAGATCAATACCACTGCTGTTTTTCAAAGATATATCTGCAATGACGAAGTGCGGTTTTAATTTCTTAACTGCAGCAAGGCCATCAAGATAATTCTCTTCTTCACCTACAACAGCAAGGTGATCTTCATTATTAATCAATTGCACAAGTCCTCTTCTGAAAATCGGATGATCTTCAACTATGAGAATTGTTACATCTTTCTTAAGCTTCTTTTCACCTAACATATTATTTCCCCCTTATTGCGGGATGTTTTTCCATTATCATTTTGACTCTGGTTCCCCCTTCAGGTCTGCGGTTTATTTCAAGAACTGATTTTAATATATTTGCCCTATATCGCATTATATTAATTCCCATGCCCTTTGTCATGTCAAGAAGCTTCGGCACACCAATGCCATTATCAAGAACTTCCAGAGTCATTATATTGTCTTCATAAATAAAGCTGACATTGATGAGATCTGCTTCACCATGTTTCACCGCATTATTTATTGCCTCCTGAGCAATATAATACAAATGAGTGGCTACTATATTTTCTCCAACAGTGAAATCACTATGATCAAGATTACACTTTACATTAAAGAGTTTTTCAACATTGACAACCATATCATTGATTGTATAGAAAAAATCATCTGCATGAATCACAGGCCTCATCCCCTTGATGAGTCTTCTTGTATGATCGATTGCCTCATTAAGTGATTCATAGGCAACATTTACATCCTCAATCCTTGGTATTTGATTTTTCTCTACAAGCTGCTTAAGAGTATTCATCATGAATTTAATACCCAAAAGGTGGGGCCCCAAACCATCGTGTAGATCCCTTCCTACCTGCTGCCTTTCCATTTCACTGATTTTTATTATTTCACTTTCAAGACGCTTTCTTTCTGTGATATTCATAAAGGAACCAATACTGAGACTTGTTCCAGGAATCATATCAATAGTCATATAAATATACTTCAGTTTCTCATTTCTATCAACAAAAGTAAATTCATAATTCCGAGGAGCCTTTGATGAACTGATTCTTCTGAGTCTATGATATTCCATCATTCTATGAAGATCATCTTTAGCAACAAAATCAGTGAAACACATCTGGTCTTCAATCTCACTCTTTTCATAGCCAGATAATAACTCAAATTCATAATTAGCATAGGATATAGTTGTATCCTCTTCAATTAAAATTGTTGCATTTCCTGTGGTATCAAGAGTAGTTCTTGCAATATCACGCTCTCTTTTATTAAAAATTTCAAGATCATTTAATCGTTTTTGAGAATATTTACTATAAAGATGAGAAACAATGAGCTGAGATGCGACAAAGATACCATGCTTGAGAACATCCCTTGAAATTGTTTTTTTAACAATACATGACAGCATCCCTATATTAAGAGAATTGACAGATAGGTTTATAGAAATTGACTGATACTTTTTCTGATCTTTTTCAAGGAATTCATTAAAAAGGGGGTCTTGATTAAAGATTATTGCTTCAGGACCTCCGGAATATTTCTTCAAGAGCTGATCTTTGTAAATAGTCTTCAAGTCATTGTCATCATAGGAGCCATAGGCAATTGAGGTTTTGTCTTCACTTTTATAAAAGTCATAAACTCCGGAATTCATTGTTTTTAAAATGATGCAGCAAACCTGGCAATCCATTGATTCTGCAAACAATTGACCATAGTTTTTCCCTTCAGGAGACAAAAGGGCATATCCCAAATCATCAAGGCTTTTTAATATATCTTTATTCTCTGCTTTAAGCATTCTTTCTATCCTTAAACGAAAACCATACAAAGGCTTTAATTACAAGAACAAGAAAAAATAAAGTAATATAAAGAAACAAATCTCCAAATTTCTCATAAAATGTATTGTGGTTAAAAGAAAAGTCCATGCTTCCTGTCATATAACCCTTTTTCAAGATGGCCATAGAAGAGGTTATTCTTCCATAGGGATCAATAATTCCTGAGAATCCCGTATTCCCTGCACGAACAAGCCAAAGACCATTTTCTGCTGCACGAAAGACTGAGGCTGAAAAATGCTGCATATGGCCTCTGTATTTGTCGGTCCATCCATCATTAGTAATATTTATTAGATACTGGGCACCCATCTTTTTATATTCTCTACAGAGTCGATAGAATATTCCTTCATAACAGATGAGTGTTCCGAACTTATATCCATCCTGCATAAAAATTTGAGGCCCCTTTCCCGGTATAAAGCTTGAGGCTCCATACTTATCAGCAAGATTCTGAACAGCTGGAAACCACTTCTTATAGGGGAACCATTCTCCCATAGGCACAAGATTGATCTTGGGATAGGTTTTAACCACCTGTCCCTCCTTATTAAGAAGCACTGCATTATTCTGTGGATAAGCACGAAACCTTGTCTGCGACCATATTTTGATAACACCAACCTCTCCTGTTAAGAGAGGCTTTTTAATTGAGCGTATATAATCTACAAGTTGATTTTGAAATTCATTAGGATACCCTTGTTGATAATTCCATGAAATATATTCCAGTGTTGCTGATTCAGACCAGATTATAAAATCAGGATTATGTTTCAAGGATTCATCAGTATATTTAATCAATTCTTTGAGATTTCTATATTTATTGATTCGCCAGTTATCCCAGGGAGAGATGCAGGTCTGCACTGTTGCAACGGTATATTCTTTTTTCACTGGTCTGTTATTCATTAAAAGTACAATGGAACCATAGAGCATTATTACTACAATTGCACCGAAGAGTCCTATGAGCTTTTTACCTTCACCAGTAGAAAGCAAATCCCTGATTTTAGGAAAAGTCCTGTCATTTTTATAAAGATATTCACCAATGATGGTATTACCCAGGACCACCAAAAATGTTATTCCAGAAATACCTGTTATGGATGCCAACTGCACAAGGGGAGTCACCGTATATTGACTGTGGCCCCAATAAGTCCATGGAAAAGCAAGATAGCCAATAGTATGCATTGCATCAAAGGCAATCCATACTGAGGGATAAATTAAAAAACGAAGCTTCTCAAATCGTCGAGATAAAACCTCAGCAATAAAAATCCTCAGGGCAAAAGTCACCGCAAGAACAGGAATAAGAGCCCCTGTTATAACAATATAGCCTTCAATATTTCCGGCAAAATTACCAATCCATTCATAGGTAAAGAGATTGCCCCAAAAAAAAGCAATAAATGAAACAATGTAAACCTTTTTTAACGAGAGCTTTCTCACATAGAGAAAGACAGGAATCAATGAAAACCATGCAACAAGGGGAAAGGCCTTAAGAAAGAAAATATCATAGGTAGGATATGACAGGTACATTAATGGTGGAGTCAAAAGATAATATCTCTCTTTAAAATAATCCAACAATTTCATTGCCATATCTTTAATCATATTCATTATCATTCCCTGTTATAGCTTTCTTTTTATCTTTCGGTTCAGAGCTCTTCTCTGCTTGCTACAGGCAACGTATCCCTCTGTGAGAATTCTCGATGCCTTAGTGAAATCAAGGGTTGCCACATTACCAAGATCAGGCTCAATCAAGACCGTTGGAGGATTATATTTCAACATCAGCATAGTATTGACGTATTCCATTATATCAATTGTCTGAGATATAACCTCAAAGATTGATGGTTCATTGGATTCCTTATTTTTAAACCAATGCTCAACAGAGGATATAAGCTTACCATGTTTTGCTGCCTCCTGATGCATTGTTTTCTGATTGGTTAAAATCTCAATTTCTTCAGCATCAACTACAGCCCAGCGATCTTCCTTGCTCTTCATATATTTTTTTAACTTCTTTTCATTAATTTGAGGATGAAGATTAACTCCTATGATATAATCAGCCTTTTGCATCACTGCAACATTTATGGGCAGAGGATTTGCCACCCCACCATCAATAAGCCATGTCCCCTTATATCGAACCGGAACAAATATACCGGGAATGGAGATACTAGCACGAAGGGCCTCCATGAGATTACCCTTTCTGAAGACTATTGATTTTCCTGTATTATAATCTGTAGCAGTTATAGACAGAGGAATGGAAAGATCTTCAATATTTATATCTTTAGGAATATATTCACCGAGAAACTTTGAAAAGCCCTTGCCACTAATAAGACCTGATCGGGGAAAAACAGGATCAATGAGAGAAAAGAGTTCTTTCTTCTTTGTATGGAGCAAATCTTCTTTAAATTTTTTCAGTGTTCCCAAGCCATACATAGCACCAATGACAGCACCTATGCTGGAACCAACACAAAAATCAACTGCAATACCCATGCTTTCTAGATATTCAATGACAGCTATATGTGCAACACCCTTTGACCCTCCGCTTCCCAGCACAAGGCCGACCTTCTTTTTATCAAAGATATTGAAAAAAGAAAACATAATAATTTCTCCTGAAATAGATTATGATATATATTGCATAAACCAGAATTGTTTTCAGGGTCAATTCATTTTTTTTACTTAAGAACATTTAGACTTATAATGAAACAAAGTAAGTTTTTTTTGCGAGAAAATGAATAATAAAAAAAAAATTAAAAAATTCTGTTGACACCATACCATAAAAATAAATAAAGTCATCCCATGATCGCGCGGTGGAGCAGTTGGTAGCTCGTTGGGCTCATAACCCAAAGGTCACAGGTTCAAATCCTGTCCGCGCTAATAAAACATGGCGAGGTAGCTCAGTTGGTTAGAGCACACGGCTCATATCCGTGTTGTCGGGAGTTCGAATCTCCCCTTCGCTAATTTACACAAACTACATAGCTACACTAATTCACAAAAAAATAATATCATGAATGAGAATCAAAAGATTCAATATTTCAATTGGTATTATTTTTTTATTAAAAAGCTCGATGACATCTCAGATCATTCCCTTCAAAGAACACATGACTATTCATTAGCTTAATAAAATTTCAGGTATGATAAATCAATTATATGTCTGGAGAGTTGAAAACTAAGTTCTAATTATTCTTCAAAAACCTTAAAAAGACACTGACCAACTATTGAATTACCTTTCTTAATATTAGTAATAAGAATCTTATAATTACCGGCCTCAAGATCTTTAATTTCGCCATAGATGCGTCTTTTGGTAAGATGAATAATTTCTTTTCGCGATGACACCGGCACCCACACAAGTTCTCTTTTTAAAAGCAGTACACCTATCTTTGTTGGTGAAGAAACCTTTGATGCTACAAACATCCACTTGACACTTTCATTTCGAGAAAACTCTTTGTGTATAGAATATTTTTTATATGATGTATCTTGAAATTTTTTAAAGGCAAAGAAACCATCAATCTTTGAACAGGAAACTAATAAAAGGAGAAACATGAGGGGAACTACAACAGAAGAATATTTTTTCATTACTCAACCTTATATTGATCTTCACTTAATTCTATAACTTTACTTCCATTAGCATCTTGACGTTGAACAGTCTCATCCCTCTTATGTTTAACTGAATCCTTTTCTTTATTATTCACCTGCTTATTGACCTCTTTTGAAACTAAAAGAAAGAATCTCACCAATCCAAAAACTATAAAGAATATAAACATTATAAAAAGAAATTTAATTATATTTAAAAGAAACATATTTCCTCCTTACCTTATTTCACAATAGCAAGCATCTCTTTCACTGCCTGGGGCAAACCAACCATAATTGCCCTGGAAATAATTGAATGACCAATATTAAGCTCTTCCAGTCCAGGTGCCTCTAAAATACCATAGGTATTTTTATAATTCAGGCCGTGCCCTGCATTAATCCTCAGACCAAGATCTACTCCATGACCTGCTGCATCAATAATTCTCAATCTTTCAGATTCAATCTTCTCAGGATCTCGAGCATCACAGTAGGTCCCTGTATGAAGCTCAACATAGTCAACCCCTGCCTTCTTTGAAAAATCAAGAATTCTTCTGTCTGGCTCAACAAAAAGTGAGACAATTATATTCTTCTCATGGAATCGTTCTGTTGCTACCCTGATAGCCTCAAAATGACTCTCAACATCAAGACCACCCTCAGTGGTGAGCTCCTCTCTTTTTTCAGGTACCAGTGTTACCTGATTTGGACATATTGTGAGAGCAATGTCCATTATCTCTTCAGAAAGAGCCATCTCGAGATTATACTTACCCATTACAACGTCCTTTAGGGCAATCACATCATTATCCTGAATATGTCTTCGATCCTCTCTCAGGTGGACTGTAATGCCGTCAGCACCACTTTCTTCACAAATCCTTGCACCATTTACAGGATCAGGTTCAATGCCCCCACGGGCTTGCCTGACCGTTGCTATATGATCAACATTAATACATAATACTCTTTCAGACATTTTAATTCCTCATTGGTTACTATAATTTGTCATATTGTTCATTTCAGATGGGTCAGTCAATTACAATCTTCAAGAAAAATATCAGGTTTTTTTCAATGATACTTTTACAGTCAAGACTTCTGGTTTTATAATAATTATACCTGCTTTCATGCCTCTACCCTTCTGAAAAAACTGTACCTTCTGTCTAATAGTAACAGATTTAGCATCCTTTGGATAGGCAGTAAAATCTTTCATATCAACATATGCCTCAAGATCATCAAGTGTAAATTTCTTTCCATTTGTCTTAAGATAGAGACTCACTGAATCCTGGTCAATAGTATAGGTATATTCTTTCTTTCTGTTTCTCACTACAACGGGCACAATAATTTTCTGAAGACTTTCATAATTTATAATTGATACAATGGCTTCAACCTGATTTTCACTTAGAGTAAGATTTTCAATATTATCTCTCTTAATCTTAACCTTGGCAAAAACATCTCCATCCTTATTATCTACAGAGATCTCCTCAGTATAAAGTACGGTAATTTTCTTTACCAGAGACCGTGCACCCTTTATTTGAATCCTGTCAGGAATCAACCGAATCTTGCCAATAAAGGCACCATCCTTTATCTTTCCGGCAATTGAATGCTTAACAGGAACCATTTTCGTCACAACACGTTCAACTTTTATTTTTATATAATCCCTGGCTGGTGAAATATGTACACCCTCTGGCAATAGCTTTCTATCAACACTGATTTTATAGCGTTTCAATTCACCTAACTTTGCTTTTTTTAGATTAACAAAGGCTCTGATACTTTGAGATTTTATATTTCTCAAATCTTCTTCTTTACCTTCAAGAACAACGGTTATAAAGGATGGGGATATATATGATACAACTGCATCAGTTTGAAGATTTATATTCTTCACCGGTACCCTAAATCGGATTTCACGTGATTTGCTATTATAAACCATAAACCAGAAAAAAACTGCCAGGAAGAGACACATTGATTTTGCCAATACATCATTTTCTCTTGCCAGTAAGAAGAATTTATCAAGTACATTTTTCATTATACCTTATACTTCTCCTCATATGCAGTTTTTGGATTTAGAAAGAAGAGAATGACATTCTTTATATCAGCTGACTTAATTCTTGAATGCATCTTTCCATTTACCATTATTGATATATTTCCAGTTTCCTCTGAGGTAACCAAAACCAGAGCATCGGTTTCCTCAGCAATACCAAGAGCAGCTCTATGTCTTGATCCATGTTGTTTTTTAAGCTGCTTTGAATCAGAGAGAGGAAGGTAACAGGCTGCCGCTGCAATCTTACCCTCCTGAACTATAATTGCCCCGTCATGAAGAGGTGTCATGGGATAAAAGATGGTACGAATAAACTCTTCTGAAATAGTAGCATTCACCAGAACACCTGATTCTGCAAAACTCTTCAAACCGGTATTTCTTTCAACCACAATGAGAGAGCCAATCTTTTCATCTGACATTGATTTGAGTGAATTTACAACCTCATCAAGGGGAAAGGCATCCTTCAGCAATTCATTGGATATCCAGTTTCTTTGACCAAACTGTGTAATAAGGCGTCTGAGCTCTGGCTGAAAGAGAACAATAACAGCAATAACAACAGAGGATGCGATGTTAGTAATAAGATAATCAAGAGTATCAAGTCGCACCAGCTTAGCCATAACAGCCACAATTATAATAATTATAACGCCCTTTAAAAGCTGAATTGCCCTTGTATTATTGAGAAAGGTATAGATCCAGTAAAATATAAAGGCAACAATTATAATATCAAGAACGTTTCTGAAGTAGTTCCAGAATATTTCTCCTCCGATTATTACCTTATCAAGAATGACTTCCATTGACCTCAACCTTAAAATAGTATTCTAAACATTTACATGCCAGCACGTGCTCTTTTACATCATGAACTCTGATTATCTCAGCCCCTTCGCCTATGGCGAGAGTATTAAGAGCTACTGTAGATGACAGCCTGTCTTCATCACCAAGAATTGCTCCAATTAATGACTTTCTTGAAAGTCCAATGAGTATGGGATATCCCAGTGATTTAAATTCTTTTATATTATGCAGTATTGTATAATTATCTTCAAGGCTTTTTCCAAATCCAATGCCTGGATCAAGAATTATTTTATCTTTTTTTATACCTTTCTCTTCTGCCTTTTGAGCAGATTGATATAAAAAGTCCTTTATCTCTTCAATTATGTCTGAGTACTGAGGATTGTTCTGCATGGTTTCCGGAGATCCCTTCATGTGCATGAGAACCACAGAGGCATTATTTCTTCCAATGACATCCCCCATGTCTTCATCAAAGGTTAGTCCACTAATATCATTTACCATATCAACACCCAGGTCAAGTGCTGCTCGTGCAACATCAGCCTTGCAGGTATCAACTGAAATAAGAGCATCAGTTTCACCCTTAAGTTTTTCAATAACAGGACAAACCCGATCAATCTCTTCTGAGACAGTTACAGCCTCTGCTCCTGGCCGGGAGGACTCTCCACCAATATCGAGAATATCAGCACCATCGTCTATCATCTGAAGACCATGAGCCACTGCTCTATCTATATCATTAAAAGCCCCACCATCATAGAAGGAGTCAGGAGTAACATTTAATATTCCCATAATTGTGATTCTTTTCATTCCATTCCTAGAAAATCATCGTCAAAGATACAGTGTTATTAAAACCATAGTTAATACGGTCAATCATAAAAGCATATGAAATACTAAAAAAACCAAAGGTAAAAGAGATGCCAGTTGTGAAGTATTCATTGGTGAGGCCAAGACATACTGCAGTTGTTTTATGAAGATTATATTTTATGCCCACGTGAAAGTCTATACCATCCTGATCGAGATTCTTTACGATACTCACCGCTATAGTATTTTCCTCTTCACTGACCAGGGCTACACTTGCCCGAACCACGGGATATCCAAGGTTATACTTTAACTCAGCACTACCTGCCACTGGCACAAGTCCAGCACCAACGTCTTGAACAACCAGGCCTATCTTTACAAAGGTAAAGAGTGAGAGTTGAACCCCTGCATCAACTGCAGCACCTAGATAGGTGACATCACCAACGGTTTGATAGATTCCCTTTAAGGTTACCCCGATGTTGACTGTTTCAAAGGACATAGCATAGCTAAAATAGGGAGCTCCTGAAACATAGTGATACATTGAAGTAGGACTTCCACCTGTATCATAACCCTGAATATTTAACGAGAAGAGTGAGTATATACCAATGGCCATGATTCCGGGGCCCACAGAAAAGGCTGTTCCAATAAAGGCTGCCTGTCTGTCAGCATCGAGGATTGATCCGCTCATTGCCAGTTGAAAGACCCTTTTCTTTTTTTTATCATCTTCAGAAAAATTCAGCAGGTCATTTTCTTTGATGCCACCAAGATTGCCCTTTCGTGCTCTATCTTGAATATCTTTTTTTGATAATGAATTCTTTCCCTTTAATTCAACAAGTCCTGCAGGATTCCAATATAAGGCATAGACATCACTGACAATTGCCTCAACTGCCATGCCCATTGCAATATTTTCAGCACCAACCCAGCCGCTTCGCAAGAAATCAACACCCTGGCCAGCATTGGTACCGCCATAGACATTAAAACTTATGAGAAGAGCTCCAAGGGCAGAGAGTAGTTTTTTATTATATTTCTTCATTAGTGATTTACCAGGAGTCTGAGAATTTTTACTGCTGAGTCTCCATTTGATGTATCATCTAATTTTACTCTTAAAATATAGAGACCAGGATATACCAGAGTTCCTCGTGCATTGCGGCCATTCCATGTAACACTGCTTGTACCTGTAAGACTGCTACCACTCAGTGAATTCACTAGATCACCATTAACATTATATATTAAAATATTAACATCATATGTAATAGTAGTACCAGGAAAATATCCAATCAGAACAACTCCTGTATTCTTTTGAGGATTAAATGGATTTGGATATGCAATTAAATTTGTCGTATCAATGGACCCGGCAGAGAGATCTGTCTTCAGGGGAACAAAGAGTATAAAAAGTATTAAAATGACTATATAATATTTCATTTGTATATAATAGGTATAGGGGGAGAATTTTTCAAGATTTTTTTTCATTTAACGAAGAATGTGCTGATTCGACAATCTCCTCTATTTTCACTAAATCCCCTTCTTTTATGGTTTTCGCCTCATCCCCCAATATTCCATAGAGAAGGAACTCAATGTTTCCGGCAGGCCCCTTTATGGGAGAAAAATCTATAGCGTTAAAAGTAAGTCCTCTGGCACCAAGATCTTCGATAGTTCTTTGAACAATGATCTTGTGGTGTTCAATATTGCGAACAACTCCCTTTTCATGTTCACCAGACTGAGCCTCAAACTGAGGTTTTAAAAGAAGCAATACCTCTGCATCCTTAAAAAGACGCTTTATCTGATCATATATTCGTGAAAGGGAGATGAAGGATAGATCTGCAACAACGAGATCAATCTTTTCTGAAAAATCTTTAGATTTAAGATCATTGACATGGGTTCTTTCCATAACAATGACCCTGTCATTATTTCTGAGACTAAAATCCAGCTGACCGTATCCCACATCTATTGCATAGACCTTATGAGCCCCATGTTTTAAGAGGCAATCGGTAAATCCCCCGGTTGAGGCACCGAGATCGACACATGTTTTATTTTTTGCTATTATATTGAAGGTCTCTAATGCTTTGTGAAGCTTTTCGCCTCCCCTGCTTACGTAGAGTCCCCCGGGACGCTCAACTGTAATTATACTATTTTTTTTTATTGTATGGGCGGGTTTTCTGATGGTTTCCCCATTGACCTTTACCCAACCGGTCATTATTTCTTTCTTAGCCTGTTCACAGGACTCTGAGAGTCCCTCATCTGCCAGATATTGATCAAGTCGTGTAGCCATTATATACCTTTACATTAGATTCCCAAAATAAGCTTAGCCATAAGAAAATAGATTATAATACCACCCATGTCTACAAAGGTTGTTAAAAGAGGGCTTGAAACCACCGCAGGGTCAACCTTTACCTTTTCAGCCAAAATAGGAACCACAGCCCCAAACATAGTAGACCAAATGACCTGAAGCATGAGAGAAATACCTATAACCAGAGAGATATTTAACATAGTAAAGGTAGCAGGAATTGTTGAGGCACTCGTAAAGAAATAGACCCTGAGAAAAGTCATAGTACCAAGACACAATGATAGAAGAAAACTGATAACAATCTCTTTTTTCATTACCTTTAGAATATCACGGGGATCAAGTTCACGAAGGGTCATGGCCCGAAGTACCACTGTTGCTGACTGTGATCCAGTGTTACCACCTGCTGCATTCAACAGAGGCATATAAAATGTGAGGATAATAAGTGCTTCAAGGGTCTTTTGAAATGACTCTACAATGAGTCCTGTTAAGAGTCCAAAAAAGCCCAGGGTCACAACCCAAAAAGCCCTTTTTTTAAAGTGAACCAGTGCTGGCACATCGAGGTAGCCCTTTTCTTCAACGCCACCACTAATAGCCATGAATTTCTCCATGTCCTCGGTCTGTTCTTCCCTAATAACATCAATGGCATCATCATAGGTGACGATTCCTGCAAGCTTCTCATCCTTATCAACAATAGGAATAGCAAGAAGATCATATTTTCCAATAAGCTCTGCAATAATTTCTCTGTCATTATCTGTCTGCCCAAAGATTATATCTTTTTTCATTATTTTGCTAATCTTCTGGCTGGGACGAGCCAAAATCAAATCTGTCAAGGAAACAAAACCAATGAGTTTGCCTTCGTTATCTGTAACATATATATAAAAAACTGTTTCCCTGGAGGGAGCCATTTTTCTTATTTTCTTGATTGAGATCTCAACGGTCTCATCTTCATTGAGGGTAGCATAGTCAGTGGTCATGATGCCACCGGCTGTATCCTCTTCATAGGAGGTCAGCTTTATAACATCAGCTCTATCAGATACAGGCAAGAGAAGGAGAAGTTTATTTGCAATATTTCTATCAAGGTAATTAAAAAGGTCAGCTCGATCATCATGAGACATCTCCTGCAAAAGAACGGTAATATTCTTTCGCATAGATCCGGCAGCCAGATCTGCCTGAACATCAATCTCAAAAAAACTGAATATCTCAACAGACTGTTTTGTATCAACAAGATTAAAGAGCTGCCATATCTCATTATGATTTAAGAGCTGAATATATTCTGCAATCTCCTGAGGGTGATGCTCTGCCATAAAATTTTTCAGGATTGATAATTTATTTTTCTTTAATAAGTCTTTTATTTCAGGGATTATGAGTGGATTTTTCATGACCCACCTTCCTTATCTATAGGTTTTTCTTAAATGAATAGGCCTTCAGTGCCTTGCGGTATTTAATACTGTAGACCATTGTACCAATATGCTCCTTAATTGCAAGTGAGGTTTTATAGAAATCCGATATTGTTGGCAAAAAATGCACCCATTTATATTGAATCTTTTCACTCTTAGACCCAGCGCTGTGTCCATAGGTAAAGATTCCTTCACCGGCAAAAATGAGATGTGCCCGTTTTAGATGATATGATGAGGTTATCAAGATTCCTTTTGTCCAATGATATTTCTTCATGAGCTTTTTAACGTATTGAGCATTTTCAACGGTATCACGGCTATCCATCTCACAGAATATATATTTCGGAGAAACCCCCAACTCTACAAGATATCTTTTTATTACCTCAGCCTCCGGAGTTCCTCCATAGACAGAACCACCGCTGACAATTATTGGCTTCTTGTGTTTTTTCCATAATCTGCGGGCTTCAACAATTCTTTCCAATACATCGCTATGAGGTATCCCAATACCAGAAAGATCCTTTATGCCATCTGATATTCCTCCACCCAGTATAATTATAAAGCCACCTTTATTTTCTCGATGTTTCACATGACTTTCAGCAGAAGCAATAATGCTGTTTCCCACAATGGGTATTGACACAATATATATAAATAGACCTACCATTATTGAAAAGATCCCTATTCTATTTTTTCTCAAAATAATGATACCCCCAATAATAAGAATTCCTATGAAGAGCCCTGGAAAGGTTATAAAGCTGAGAATAATCTTCTTTAAGATAAATGACATATAATTTCCCATTTAATAATGATTATATAAAACAAAAAAAAGGCGCCCTTTACAAGGCACCTTTAATTTTTCAATATTAGATTAACCTAGTACTTTGTTGATTTTCTAAGGAAATCAGCAAGACCACTATCAGTATCTTTTTTTGATTTAAAATATGATTCAGTAATAAAGGTCAATGATTCTAAAAAAGTTGATAGATGAGGGATTATAAAATCACGCTTCAGATTATTTCTCACTGGAAATGCTGTAGTATTCTTAATGGTGGACATCTTTTTATCCTTAAGAAGGCTATATCCCCTTGTGGTGTGGTTGAATATAATAGAATCGGTATTTCCATCTCCTGGAGATGAATCTACAATCATAACTGTAGTTGTATCCTCTGACTCAAAGTTTTTTTCATATATCTTCGATTCAGTCTTGGTAACGGTCTTACCCGTAATGAAAAACTTAATGGATTTAGTCTTGATGCCCACAACAGTAGCATTATAAAGAGTATCCTTAATAAAGGAATGCTTCTCAATAGTAATAGTATTAGCTGTCAAGATATAACTAGTTTGATATGGTAATATCCGAATATCCTTTACCTTCAGCAGATCATACTGACTGATAATTTTTGCCATCTTGGTATTTATTTCTTTAATCTGACTATTTAATTCCTTTTCCTGTGTATCAAGCTTATCAGAAGTTAAGGCATATTTATCCTGTGTTATTAATGAAGATGGAATAATCATAAGAATCAAGATAAGAAGTATTGCAATTTTTTTCATTTTTATCCTCCATAGCTCCCGGGAGATGCCATATATAGTATATTGTCGAAAGATATATGACTTTTTCTGTAGTATTTTTATTATTTTCTTGCATTATAGGTCTTAAAAGGATAAAAAGTCAACAAATTATAATAAAATAGAAGATACCTTACCATATGCATTCAATCCTATTAGTAGATTTTTCAGAAGAACGACATGATCTGGTTTTCATTTTTGAAAATGCAGGCTACAGAGTTGACCTCTGTGAATCTGCCTTTGATGCCATGTCAAAATTACGGGCCTATGACTATGATCTCGTAGTTTCAGAGGTTGAGCTCCCTGGTGATAATGCCTTTGATCTTTATAACTATCTTCAGCAGGAATATCCCTATATTCCAACCATTATGACAACGGTCAAGAACATAGATAATTTTTTTGAGGCTATTTTTAGAGAGGGGATTGGAAATGTAATAACCAAACCAGTTGATTCAAACAAACTTCTCGCTCTGTCAAAAAAACTTATTACCAAAGAAAAAATATTTGGCCTTGAGAATTATCTCAACAACATTATTACAAAGAAAAAAATCCGTTTAAATAAATCTATCCTCATTCAAAAGGCTATTGATGCAATCATAGGATTACTGAGAGATTGGGGATATAAGGTTTCTAATGAAATTATTTTTCAGCTCATCTTGAGTGAAATGCTTATAAATGCTATCTATCATTCCCATGGCTACACCGATGAAAAGAAAGCTCGAAAATCAATAGAATTACCTGAAGGTGATTTTGTAGAAATATTTTTTGGACACAATGGAGATCTCTATGGCATTTCCATTGTTGATCACAATGGAATATTAACAAAAGCTAAGATTCTCGACAGCATCAATCAGGTCATTGAACAGAACAATCTTATTGAACAGGCTGTAGTAACCGGTGAAGATATAAGTGATAAAATATCTGAAACTGGCAGAGGTATTGACCTTGCAAGAAAATTGGCTTCGGAGTATTACTTCATCATTCATGAAAACAAAAGAACTGAGATAATTCTACTCTTTGATAAACATGATGATGATATTGATTTTGATGAGTTCAACACCTCATTAAAAATCATAGAGGTGTTTTCTCAATAAAAGTTTATCCCTTAAAACTGGTCAGATCATCTAACGAAAGACCTGATGCTTTATTCTCTTCTTCACTACTCTGCCTTCTCAACTTTGCCGGTAAATAGGCATCATTATAGAATTGAGCAATCTTAAATAATTCATGATCTTCATACTGATCTTGAATCTTTATTTCAAGTTGATAGTTCTTCTTTCGTAATCCCTTATTTAGTATATGAGCAACATCACTTATATTTTGAACAAAATGTCGGGTATATATAAGCATGAATGCAAAGACAACGAGAACGATAATTATAAAACTCTCAATATGATTAAGAGCAATATCACTATGAATATCAACAATTGAGATATAAAGAGTCCATGCTCCCTTTTTGATATCAAGCTTTATAAAATCATCCTTTGCATAATAGTTCTTAAATTTATCATCCTTAAGTGATTGATGAATGGTCTTTTTACGTTGAACAATCTTTAATATTTTTTTATCTTCAGAAAGAAGATTTTTAACAAGCCTGGCTCTACCTGCCCTGTCAGCCTTTTGAACCAATTGACTATAGTAGACACCTCGCTGATCAATCTTGTTCTTACCGGTGCTGTCAGTAAAAAGTGCAAAGGACATCAATGCACAGACAATAGTAAAAACAGCCGTTGTTGATATAGTTGCAGTATGATGCTGAGCCATCTTTGATTCAGCATTATGAATCTTTCCAAAGATCTTGATAATTCTCACAAGTCGCAATATTCTGGTGACACGAACCGCTTTAACAACCTTCAAAACTCCCATTGCTCCAATAGCTCCACCAGCATCTGGTCCACCTGATGAGATAAGAAAAATCAAAGCAGGACCCGAATCAGCCAATAAAAGGGGGATGGAACTAACAAAATCGACCCATCCTCTTTCACGGAACCAGTAGATTTTGGCACCTCTGCTCTTTGCAGCAGAAATGGTTCTTGATAAAAATTCAATAGTGAAAATTAAATCAAAGATAAAGCCGGAGATAATCAGGGCATCACGAACTGATATACTCCAGTGAGCATATCTGCTCCATTCATCTAAAAAGGTCTGAATAATAACAAGAATAATTGCTACTAATATAAAATTTTCTAATATTGAAACAAGGCGTTTATTTACCAATTATTATCTCCCGAGATTCTATAAAGCTCATCGAGCATATTTTTATTGAATCCATAGTGATCGCAGTTCTTTGATGCAATAGAAAACCAGCTCTTATCAGGTGATTCTGCACCTCTATCAACCTTTACTGCTTTATAATTATGAAACCTACTGGCTAAAATAAAAAGAAGTCGGGACAAGGCATCTTCAGTATTACAGAGACTCCCCTTCACATTTGACTTTATTGCCAATTCAATTGTTCTTTCTGTCACAAAGGGAAGCTCCTGCCTCAAACTAATTGATATATCACTGACGTATTTATTAAATTTTCCCGGCATTTTAACAGCATCATTAATATTAAGATCTGATTTTCCAATTGTTGGAACAGACATCTTCTGATATGCTGCAACCCTTATTATCATTACAATTTTTGCATAGGTTACGTAATCTTCATATTCAAGATTAGTTTTTTGAACTCTCACAATATCATTATAGATAAAATTTCGCCCTTCAAAGATCTCTCCAAGATATCGCTCGAGGATATCATTTTCAAATATAGTTATTACACTATTTAAATTGTAACGAACATCCTTATTCTTAAAAAGATTTTCAATAAAGGCTGTCAATTTTTCACGTTGGAAATCCTCAGGAAGATTGGTATCAGAGAGTTTATTGAAAACCTGAAAATCCAGGGTATCAATAACATCCATTATCTGAGGCAAAACAGAATCATGAATCTTTGAATATAGATGGGATATAATTAATTGCAGAGCCTGGCTCCAATCTAAATGAGGAAAAAATTGAGGTGTCTTAAAGGTCAACTGAAGCTGTTTCATATTTTGAACAATAAAATTGAGAATAAGGCCCTCACCTATTAAAAGAGGTTCATTCCTTATATTTGGAAGGCTAAGAAGATGTTCAACAAAATCGCCGGCTTTTTTTTTATCATCATCATTAATCATGAAAAATTCCTGATAGTTAACATTGAATCCCCAAAAATTATATACTTTAAACAATCAGTGTTTTTGTTTTCCTCTGGAATTTTGAGAATTACTGATCTTTTAACTATATAATAATTCGAGCTTTTGTCAATCCAAAATATTCTCTTTTTATTTGCTTATTTTTTTTTTAAGTTCATTCACATAGGACCTGCCAATTGGCAATCTGCTGTCATCACTGTCATTTATATAACCAACGTACTGACCGCCACTGTCATGTTTTATTTTTTCAAAATAGGAGAGATTTACAATAAATTGTTTATGAATTCTGGCAAACATCTCCTGAGGTAGACGATTTTCAACCTCCTTTAAAAGCTCAGATACCTCAAAATCTCTTCTTTCTGTATGTATGACTGTTTTTTTTCCATTTGATGATATATAAATAATATCATCATAAGAAACAATGCACTGTTGCCTTTTTTCTCTAAACAGTAGACAGGTGTCATAGAGCTCATTCTGCTGAGCCTCATTACTTTGAATCTTTTGCAGAAATCTTTCAATCGATTGGTTAAAGCGGTCAATATGAACAGGTTTTAAGAGATAATCTATTGCCCCAAGTTCAAATGCCTTAATGGCATAGGTGTCATAGGCTGTACAAAAGATAACGTAGGGCTTCTTTTGAACCTGTTGCAGCATATCTATTCCAGTCATATCAGGAAGATGTATATCAAGAAAAAGAAGATCATAGGTGTTATTTAACAATTTCTCAAGAGCCTGTTCACCTGTTCGAGCAACATCAGAGACAACACATTCTATTCTTGAATCAACATATTCAATCAACTGCTCTCTTGCTGGGAGCATATCCTCAACAATGAGCACTTTATATTGGTATTTTTTTGTTAAAACCATCTGTATACACTTTCTAATAATAATTATTTTTTCAAGATGTTTTTCTCTTGAAAATATTAATTCACTATAATATTTTTCCTTTACACATTTCAAATTAATTAAAAAATGACGTATGAAGCTTTCTATATATATGGAGTTCTAATGAGTGACCTGACCTTATTTACAGATGTCTATTCCATTGATAAATTTGACAAATCACCTCTACCTGTGAACATTTATAATTCAACAGGTGCAATTCTCGCCTATGAAGGACAATCTCTTCCAAAGGATAGACTAAGAAATACCTATATTCTTGCAGATCAGGTTGACTACGATGTACAGGTTGACAAGATCAATGATGAACTTAGTAACTTTGATACATCAAAGATTGATGATGTACTCCATGATGCTGAAGATTTTCTCCAGGGTATTGATTTAGATGATCCCGATGAAGTTGAAGTTACTATGGACTTTGATTCAGAGGAAATAGGAAGAGAAATAGTCATCGAAGAAGCATCAGAAATAAGAACAGCTGAAGACAATGCAAATGATATCGAAGCAAAGCTTGATAGAATTGAATTTAATGCCATCGACGAGGTCAAGGTTGGTCTTCATAAAAACATTTACCAGACTGCAACCATGTTTCAGTCATCTGTTGTTAATGAGGCTTCGAAGCTGGTTTCCAAAGACAATGAGAAGATAGCAACATCCATTTATAATTTTCTCAATACCATTCTCAATAAAAACCTCTATGCAGCTGATTACATGGATATGATGAATGCAATTAGAGATGAAAACAACTATATACGCTTTTCTCATGCCAGTTCTGTTGCTTTTTATTCACTCAGTATAGCAAAAAAACTCCGAATGATTCAGCAGGATCTCTTTGTTGAAAATAATATTGGAAAATGGATTCCTGTTCAAACTAAAAGCTATAATAGAGACAATGATATTTTCATGGTCTCCAACCAGATATTACGTTACACTGATTTACAGAAAAATATCATTCGAATCAAATATTCAAAGGAAATTGCTCCTATTTTGTATGAAAACGTTAATGATATACTACATCAATACAGCAAAATTGATACAAGCAAACCATATCCATCAATGAAGATTAATTTTAATGATGAGAACATTAAGATGATAACTATGGCAGCCTTAAATCACGATATAGGTAAACTATTTATTCCTGACAGTATAATAAACAAGAAAGAAAAGCTTACACGAAAAGAGTTTCTCTTTATGCAAAAGCATCCGTCAATATCTGTGAGAAAACTTCAGGAGGTAGGAGTCAATAATCCAAGAATGTTTGCCTATATTCTTGGTCATCATCGCCTTCATCCTGAAAGAGGATATCCACCAACAAAAAAGATGCCTCCCTATGAATCAAAAATACTTGCTATTGCTGATATTTATGACGCCATGAGAGCGCCAACACACTATTCAGGAAGATTGACTCAAAAAGAATCTCTTGACCATATTCGTGAACTTTATGAAGAAGGATGTTTTGATCTTCCATTATATCTTGCAGCAATTCATACCTTTCAAGAATATAATCATGAGTATATTAAAAAGAGAAGCAAGGTTCAGTTGGCATTTGAATAGAAAAGTTATGATCAGTGATCCTCTGAATAGATATAGATTTCAAGATCTCCATAAGAAATGAAGGGTTTCACATTTTCTTCAAAATCACAATTGAGCATAATAGGCCCATAGTGACGACCACCGACAATATAGATTTCCCGTTGTGGAAGCACCTCAAGAATATCATATAAAATAAGGGCATCTTCATTTGACATCGTGGAGAGATATCTAAAGTCAAGAATAAGATCATCGTGCTCTATCATCCCCCAGAAGGTTCCACTGACCAATGCCTTGAAATCTTCAAGTGTCTGATTTTTATCAAGTTCTTTCTTAAAGGTAACAATAGTTTTACCTGTTTGACGGGATACGAGAACAGACTTTACATCATCAGGAGCTATTTTATGTCTCTGAACATTGCTATATTCAAGAGCTGCATTTATCTTCCTGAGAAAAACATCAAGCTTAAATCCCTTTGAGATATAATCAGCAATACCCAATTTCATACATTTGACAATTGAATCTCTTTGAGTTGCACCTGAAAGAATAACTACAGGAATTCGACGGGTAGAGGCATTTCTCTTGAGGTCTTCGAGAGTCTCATAACCATCTTTACCAGGCATATTAAGGTCTAATATAATGAGATCAGGATTGCCGGTTCTTGCTAGATTAAAGCCTTCCTCTGAGTCATGAGCAACAATGACACTATTTTCTGCCTTTTCCAGATATGCTCGTACTGCCTTTAAAACAACTATATCATCATCTATAACAAGAACAAGTGCCATATTAACCTCTTAATTCATAGAATACTGATTTAAGCGAAGTTGTCAATAATCTTGTTTAACTTTTTTAAAGAAATTCATTATTAATACTGTTACAAAAGAAATAAGAAATCCAATAACAACGAGCCATGGCCAGAAAACTATCTTTAGATACCATATAATTACGACAGCAACAGTGCTAAACAAAAAGCCAGTGAGAAGTGAGTTCTGTGATACCTCTTTTTTCATTATGGTAAAGAAAAATATCGTGAGAAGCCCCCCATAAACAAAGGAGGCAATACTGAGACCAAGCTCTACAAGAGGATTTTTTGTACTGGTTATTGCCATAGCAAAGAGCATAATGACTGCTGCCCAGATCAAAGTAAAAATCTTGGATAGTTTGAGAGCCTTTTTTTCATCTAAATTTTTTATCTGCAAAACATCCATCAATGTAGATGCTGATAGAGAATTTATTGATGAGCTTAGGCTCGACATAGCTGCTGCAAAAATACCAGCAAGCATGAGTCCCCTAAAGCCTGGTGGCGCTTTTTTTATAATAAAGAATGGCACGATCTCATCTGGCCTGCTGAAATGCTGCCCCTTTAAAAAAAACATTAAAACCAACCCAAAGATAAGAAAAAGAAAAAATTGTAGAAATACAAAAAAACCGCTGGAGATCATAGCCTTCTTTGCATCCTTTTCATTTTTGCAGGTCAGCACTCTCTGAACCAATAAATAATCAGTTCCATGGGAACCAATGGAAAGCAGTGCCCCACCTATGAGACCGGAGAAAAGAGTATATCCCTGAAAAAAGCCTTGAGCACCATCCTCCAATCCTGTTTTAAAAAACATAAATTGGGAGGTATCAATTTTGGAAAGTAATGTACCCAGAGAAAGATCCATCGCACCTGCAACAAACCAGATTGCTGTTGCTGCACAAACGATATAGAGAACCATTTGAATTGAATCAACGATAATAACTGATCTAATTCCACCAAAATAGGTATACTGCAAGGTGGCAACACCGATGATTAAAATTGCTATTCTAAAATCACCAAAGCCGAAAATTTCCTTCATCAAAAGAGCAAGGGGAATAGCAGTTGCAAAGAGACGAATGCCATCTGCCAGCAATCTAATTACATGAAAAACCACTGAAACAATTCTTCTCATCAAGGGAGAATAGCGTTGCTGTAAATATTCATAGAGAGTTTTAATCTCTCCCTTAAAATATTGGGGAATAAAAAAATATGCCACTATTATTCTTCCGACAATATATCCCAGTGCAACCTGTAGAAAACCAAGGCCAGTTAAAAAAGCAACACCAGGTATTGAGATAAAGGTCAGAGTACTGGTTTCTGTGGCAACTATAGAAAAGCTAGCAGCCCACCAGGGAATAGATCTACCACCTAAAAAGTAATCAGTGGTAGTTTTATTTTTTGAAAATAAAATACCGATTATATTTATTACTATTATATATCCTACGATGATTGTCAGGTCTAAGTACATATTTCCTCAATAAAGATGATATTCTTCTTTAATAATCTGAAAGTTTTTTTGAAATGGAAGCCAGGTGTTTTCAAGATCTTCCACTTGAGCTCCATCAATAATCATTGTTCTTAAAAGATCTGAGCCAGCCAAAAGATCAAAGGCATAGTGCCGTGTATTAAACTCATAAACACCCTTAATGAAATCAGTATCTTCACAAAGTTGTGACAAGATCATTATAAGAGCTATTGCTGTTTTAAAGGGTAGATAAGAATTCTGATCCGTTACATGAATATAGACTCCCTGATTTACCATTCCAGAAAATTTATTAAATGTTGGAATAAAGGCCTCAGGACGAAAAACAACTCCAGGCAAATTTAAACTATTGAGCTCTTTAGAGAGAAGATTCCCTTCAACAAAAGGTGCACCGCAGATCTCAAAGGGCTTGGTTGTACCTCTTCCTTCAGAGATATTCATTCCCTCAAGAAGACACATTCCAGGATAAACCAATGCAGTCCCCAAGGATGGCATATTTGGCGACGGAAAGATCCATTGAGGTACTGAAAATAATTCATCACGATTCCATCCCTCTACAGGAACAATTTGTATCTCAAGATCCAGATCAAGATGTTCACTGGCAAAGAGAGCCATTTCTCCTGCAGTAAATCCGTGACGCACTGGAACAGAAATTACACCGCAAAAAGATTCATAATCAGATTTGAGATCTGGTCCCTCAACAATAGATCCACCCAGAGGATTGGGTCTATCCAAAACAATCAGTCGCACAGATGATCCGCTGAGCTCTTTCATTATGAGAATCATAGTATTTAGATAGGTATAATATCTGCATCCCACATCCTGTATATCATAAATCAGGCAATCAATATCCTCTAAAAGTGCTTCCTCTGGCACCAGACTTTTTTCTGTTGAACCATAGAGACTGACAATATCAATATTGCTCTGAGGTTGATTTGTCACAGCAATCTGATCCTGCTCTGTAGCAAAGAGTCCATGTTCTGGTGAAAAAATTCTGATTATATCATAGTGTGACTGAAGAATATTCCAGGAATACTGAAATTCTTCGTTTACTGAGGTCTTGTTTACGAGTAGTGCTGCTTTTGGTTTTTTTTGAGGAGGAGTGCGGGCTGCCAACACTGAGAGCCCGCATTGTATTTTATTTTTCATCTATTAAAACATGTTAAACCAGCCAGTTATGGCCACGTAGGGTTTTACAAAAAACTGCAAACCGTTCATACTTGGACCAGTTTCATCCCATTGCCCTAAACATCCAATGGTTATTATGGGACCGTGATTAGGGAGAATAAACTTAAATCCCAATTCATTGGCCACCTTAAATCCATAATTAGAACTTGCAAAAGATGGATTAATTCCATAACCAACGTATATTGTTGCGTAAAAACCAAGCCACTTTAGTCCCCCTAGTCTATACTGAAACTGAGGACCAAGAAGCACCTCAAAGCCAAATTGATTCGTTGCGATTGCCCAGTCAATGGTTCCCCTGAATGAAATTGTAAAGGTACTGCTGAACAAGAAATTTGTTATTAGGGTAAATTCAAGGGTATTAGGGTAATCCGTTGAACTTGACCACACAGGAACAGGAATCTGCCAGTTTAATGCTCCACCGATTTCCCAGGTTCCAAAGGTAAAATAATCCTTTTGTTTTAATTTTATAGCATCATTGATCTCATCTTTAACAATCTTGCGAACCTTATCTACTATAGATCCCTTATCAACCTTCTTCTTACTTGCTTTTCTCTCTTTACTGATTGTCTTATCAATCTCTTCACGAATAGCACCACGAAGATCATCGTAAAACTCTTCACGTTCTTTGGTATTCATCTCAGAAAGAGGCTTTTCTTTCTTTATCTTCTTCTTTTTTGCAGCATTTTTCATGGTGCGGTCTTGCATATAATTCTCATAGCTATCTCTGGCAACCAGAGAACCTGAAACTGCGAGAATCAAAATAAATGTAATAATCTTAAAACTTTTTCCCATTGCACTCCTCCTGCATATACAGGATAAATATCGGAATGATTAAATAAAAACTGTAGAAATCACTCATTTTTAACGATTAAATAAGTATATCTGACAATTCATAAGGATCAATTTATTGACTTGGATTGTCATAAAGAATAGTATATATTATTATTAGAGAAAAAACAACTTTTTACAGGGATTAATATGAAAAGCATCAAAGGTCTATTATCAATCTTTTTTCTTATAATACTGGCAGGAAGCTTCACATACCTCATATCCGCTAGTGAAATAAAAAATATTGGAAAGCCTATCAACACTATAGGAGTTGATTTCTCCCCTTCTCTCACCTCTGATGGCAAAATAATGGTTTTTGATTCAAAACTTCCAAAGGAAAAAAGTCACAACATATTCATTTCATACAAGAAAAATGGAAAATGGTCCAAACCAATATATATTAAAGAGATAAATTCTGATGGAAATGACGAGACACCCTATATTACCCACGATGGATCAGCAATAATTTTTGCTTCAGATCGAGCTGGCAGCAAATATCCCCCTGTAACATCAGATGGTAAGATTAGAGTAACCTATGATATATACGTCACCAGAAGATTAAGAAACAGATGGAGTACACCAATACCCATAAAGGGATTGGTTAACACCTATAACAATGAGAGATCTCCCCGTCTGAGCTCTGATAAAAGGCATATCTTTTTTACTCGCTATAGATTTAATAAATTTAGAAAAAGTGTTTTAATGATGGCAACCCTAAAGGATGGAGTATATGGGGATGTAAAAGAATTGCCTGATTCAATTAACACAAAAAATTTCGAACTGGGTTTCACAGAGGCCTACTACAGAAATGGATATTATTTTTCATCACGTCGTCCCGGAGGGTATGGGGGATGGGATCTATATTTTATACCCTATGAAAACAACAAATTTGGAAAGGTAATAAACCTTGGCCCCACAATAAATAGCGGTGACAATGAACTCTTTGTGTGTCAGATAAAAGGAGAACTCTACTTCTCTTCAAATAAATGGGACAGCCTTGGGAAGTATGATATATACAAGGCCCCCGTTCCAAAGAGTCTCTATAAAAAAATTGATGATCAAAAAGATCCCTATGCAGACTACAAGAAAGACAGAACTCAAACTAATAATAGAACCAAAACAGATGATAAGTCTCTGATAAAAAAAGATGACGTCAAGAAGGATGATATAATTATCAAGAAAGACGTCATTAAGAAGAATGACACTGTTGTCAAGAAAGATGACGTAAAGAAGAATGATACCGTTGTTAAGAAAGATGACGTGAAGAAGAATGACACCGTTGTCAAAAAAGATGACACAAAGAAGAACGACACTGTTATTAAGAAAGATGACATCAAGAAGGACGACACTGTTATTAAGAAAGACGACATCAAGAAGGATGACTCTGTTGTTAAGAAAGATGACATCAAGAAGGATGACTCTGTTGTTAAGAAAGACGACATCAAGAAGGATGACTCTGTTGTTAAGAAAGACGACATCAAGAAGGATGACTCTGTTGTTAAGAAAGACGACATCAAGAAGGATGACTCTGTTGTTAAGAAAGACGATATCATTAGAAAGGATACAACAGTAACATCAGAAACGACAGCCATTGTTCTAAAGGTTATCAACAAGAAAAACAATAAACCAGTAAGAACCAGAATCTCAATATATCTCAAGGATGATGAGAACTCAAAAAAACCTGAAATAAGATCTACCTATCGTTATACCAACTACGAAGGCATTTTAAAGATTAAACCAAAAAAAGATATTCGATGGGTTGTTTTCAAGATATGGAGAAAGGGGTTTCAACCTATCCGTCATTCAGTGAAGGTTGAACCTGGTTATAAGATCTTAACATCCATTAAATTAATACCCCAAAATGATATCATGACTTCAAAGGATTCTCAGGTTGCATTTAGAAACATCTACTTCAAGAAGGGATCACAGTCCATAGGATTTGAATATATTGAATATCTCCAGGGAATTGCAAACTACCTGAGAAATAACCCGGAGATAAAAATTCAATTAATTGGTCACAGTGATTTTTCAGGATCACCATATAAGAGATATTCTATGGCTTTAAAAAGAGCCCAGAGCATTAAAAATTATCTCGTAAAGTCCGGAATATCTCAAGGACGAATTCACGTAACCAGTTTGGCTGATAGAGATCCTACCTCCTTGAGAAGAGGCAGATATCACAGTCTTATGAACAGAAGGGTTGAGTTTATCGTTATAAAAAAATAGATTATTCTGTATTTCCAAGAAGCAAAATAGTTAAATCATCATCCAATGTTTCTTTTTGAGTATATTTAAACAATTCTTCTGTTATATGCTGTATACATTGCTGGCTAGTATTCTTACCTGGCACAGTTGTGCACAATTTCATCAATCGCTCGATTCCAAATTGTTCTCCATGAGGATCAACACTTTCAATTAAAGCATCACTATATAAAAGAATTTTCATTCCTGCTTCAACGGGAACCTTGATAAGCTTATAATCAGTCTGTATAAGATCTATACCCAGTAGTCCCCCAGTATTTTGATTTCCATCAGATATAAGTTTCACTTCTCTATTTTTATTTAGAATAATTACATCTGTATGACCTGCATTAACAATATGTAAATGATCATTTATAATTTGCAGTAAAACTCCTGTAACATAATTATCTACCTCTTTCAGCTCTCTAATCAACTCCTCATTATATAACTTGAGGATTTTATCGAGAGGTAGTGTTTTGTTTTTATTAACAATTCTTTGCAAGGTAATCTTTCCCAATAAAGCAATCATTCCAGATGCTATACCATGTCCAGAAACATCAAACAATGCTGCTCCATTAAGTTTTGATCCGGTAAAATATAAATCATAAAAATCTCCTGAGATTCCTGACATTGGTTTAAATAAAAAACTGCAATCCCATTGATCTAAGGAAGGAACCTGTTGCAGGGAGAGTTGATTTTGCACATGAATTGCCATCTTCATATCCCTTGACATCACCTTTTGATAGTGATCAAGATCATGATTTACATCTAATAAATTATCATTAAGACTCTCCATAACCTTTAAAACATCTTCAAGATCTGCAACTGCTTTATTTGCCTTTGTTCTTTCATTTTTATAGTTATCTATAACATATAGAATAAGTACAGATACCGTTGGAATTGCAAATGCAAGTGTCAAAGTAATATCAAGAAATCTCTCAAATTGATTCTCATATGGAATAACCAAATAAGGATAAAGGAATTCAACTCCATAAAGAACAATGATAAGAATTGGAATTGCTACTAAAAAAAAATTTCGAGCAACCCTTGATGTAATATTGAAGATAGCAATACTAAAAAGTATGACAAGATAGGGAATTGAACCTTGAGATCCTCCATTAAAAAACCAAGCTACAGTGAGAAAGATAAGAAACATAATTATAAATGAAGTAACGACATAGGTTGTTTTGTTTCTTTTTTTTACTATATAGAAAGAAAGAAAACTAGAAATTGAAAAAAATGATGTAAGTAATACTAAAGCAAGGTGTAAATCCAGTATTATATTTATAACTGTTGCTGCTATTCCCAGAACTGTAGAAAGAAAGGTCATTGCAAGAACGACCCTTATTTCAAAAATATGGGTTTCAGAATTTCCTGCGATGAAGTTTATTATTTTATTTTTCATTTATTTTTGATAAACCTTCGCTACAGTATTCATTTTAGATGCAAAAAACTCTCTTAGATACATCAATCTGCACTCTTAGAAGATCGGATATCATGAAAGAATATTAAATATATAGTTACTCCGATTGTGGACACAATAAATAAAATTGGATGAATAAGCCACGACAGCAATGGAATTAAATAAAACAATCCTCTTGTACCCAATACAAGATGATTGTATCCCGCTTTAAAGGAATCTTCTACTATATCAAGGTTTTCAATTTCATCTGGCATGATTTTTTCAGGAAAAGCACAAAAAAGTAGCGTTAAACGATTCATCATTCTAATGGTAAGAATAAAATTAAAGAGAGAAAAAACAATGAGAATCACAGAAAAAGATATTTTAACTAATCCGATAGGAAGTCCCTTAAGTGAAAAAAGTAATGTTTCAGAATCAAAAAGATTGCTTTCGTAAAGTCCAACTAGAATACCCAAGAGAATGAGAAGGCCTGATGAAAAGATTGAGTTTCCCATTATTATATTTCTTAAAGCTTGAACTACAAGAGCAAGATTATGATCACTGAATCTCTGAGAAACCCAATTGTTCAAAATCAGTTTAATAATGTTATGACGGCTCTTTGTTCCCTTTTTCTTAGTACGAGTCATCAAAATAACATAGATTAAACCACATGAAAGATAAAAAACAAGGGCTACTTCATTTAAATACATTGATTCACCATATAACTAAATTTTTAACATATGAAAATAAGAATATATAACACAGCAATACTTTTCAATAAGAAAAAAATCTATTTCTTGACTATTTTTTTATAAAAAATTATTCTAGTGAAGAGATATGAAAAATATATACAATCATATTATATATGCTAATGTATTTTTGGGTTTCACAATCTATTAACAGAAAAATTACATTGAAATGAGGTTTGGAAATGAATTATTCAGAAACAAAATACGAAATCTTTCAGCCTGATGAAAAAACAAAACTTGCTTCACACATCTGGCTTCCTGATTCAGCACCTAAGGCAATATTGATTGCTATTCATGGTGGTATGGCATTTGCAGGAGACTGGGTGAATACAGCTCTCTATTTTAAAGATAAAGGTATAGCAACCTATGCTCTTGATCTTCGATGGCATGGAGATTATCCTAAAAATAATCCTGGTGAGAAAAACTTCTTTCACATTGACAGCTATGATACCTATGCAAATGATATTGATCTATACATAAAGGATGTAAAAAAGAATAATCCCGGCATTCCTGTGTTCATTCTAGCTCATTCAAATGGAGCTCTTATATCTCTATATTATGGACTAACCAGTGGTAAGGACCTTGATATTAAGGGAGTCATTACCTCTTCTCCATGGATTGTAAATGTAGTTAAGATATCGCCTGTTCTTCTAGCGGTTGCGAAGCTCATTGCTTTCATTCTGCCAAAAATGGAGGTTGCTCCTGAGCCTCTTACCGATGTATTAACCCATGACAAAGAGATAACTGCAAGACATCACGCTGACGAAGCATCAGGTGTCAGAGGAACTACTGGTTCAGCAAAGCTTGCTGGTGCATCAGCCAAAGCACAGAAATTTGTTTTTGATAATATTTCATCCTGGGAAGTTGCTCCTATCTTGGGTATTATTGCAGGAGATGATCATCTAGCTGATCCAGAGGGAAGTGAAACCTCTCTCAATTCAATCACAAAGCAGCCCGTAGAAATTGTAAAATATCCACAAAACTTTCATGAAAACTTCAATGAGATAAATCGAAAAGAAGTATGGGATCTTTGTTATAAGTGGATTGAAAAACAATTAAAAAACTAATTACTCTTATAATGTAATCCCCTCAATGAGGAGATTACATTATAAGATCATATTTTCCTTATAGCTATAAAGACTATCACAGATCGGGGGGAGAAAGTTATAATAAGATATAGTTTTATAACCTGAAAGGCATACCAAAACGGCTTTGCGGAACTCGAATCCCGATACCAATACAAAGGAATAAATGAATCGGGAAAAACTCATACAGTCCTCTAGCCTTTTTTGATATGCCTTTCAGGTCTAATTTACATTTACAGCTCTATTCCCATCTTGTTATACTTCAACAATACCCCCCCGAATTAAACTGCTAAAGATAATCCTCTATGCAAAATATTCAATAATATTCTGAGAAAGAATTTCTTTTATCGAAACAATCCCCTTCTCTCTTTTCGAGCTTTACTATATGCCTTTAAGAATCTATATTTATATCGAATATTGGGTGCATAGGTTAAGGGATAGGCATAACCGCTTTTTATAATGAGCTCATTAAGCATGGACCCATCTCTTAAATAGACGTAGGCAAGGAGCCTGCCATATCTGTCTCGAGAATCAAGGTCAAACTCAAGGTAGACTCTATCTCCGATGCCAATGAGTTTTTTTACAAAGGCTAGAGATCTGCGTCCCTGTGAAATAATCAAAGACAGATCTTTTCCAGTTCTTTTTGATATTCTTCGAGCTCGACTATTTGCTGAGGTCTCAGGAGTATCAATTCCTATGAGACGAATTCTTTCATATCTTCCTCTGAAGATAACTCCAATTGTATCACCATCCATAATCTTTACTATTTTTGCGGGTTTCCGATGAATTTGAGAAAAGATAGTCAGAGATGACATCAATACTATTATTAATAATTTTTTCACTGATCCTCTTTTGTTTTTAAGAAACATACTTCATACTTATTTCACAGGGTCAAGATATATATAAAATTAAAAAGTACTAAAAGGATAGAGTTCTATGAAGACTATTGTCTTAATATATTTAATTTCACTTATTTGTTTCACATCCTCCTGTGATAAAACAACAAGGCTGAAATCATCAAATATGAAAATAATAATTCATACAGATGACAATAAAAACTAAATAAAATTTTGCTTCAAAAAAACATCAGATTGATTACTAATGATACAATGAATATAATGTGCACCTGTAAAATGCCATAAACTTATTGACTTATTTTAATTACTTCACTATCTATATTCCTTTACAGGGAGGCTTTATATGAAAAAAATCATTCTATTATTTACTATTTTTTTAGTATTTTTCAGTTGTTCAAAACTTAATAATACAATTACTCCACATAGGACAACAGGCTATTCCATCTTCTTTGAAATTGAACCTGTAAAAAACAAGAAAAACCTATTCAAGGCTCTCTATATTAAAAACAAAGTCAAGGGAGGATTCCTATTCTCTCTTAATCTGAAGAAGAGAGACTCAAAGGGGATTGCTTTTACCCATATAATATTCAAACCCCTGAAGGGAAGTCAAAACAGTTATCTAATCAAAGATCTATCAGATATTCTGCAGAATAAAAATAAACCAGGAAAGACTATAACAGTAAAAGAATTAAAAAAAGTCTGTGCTATAATGGGAAGTAATCTCACAAGAGAATCAGGAAATCATACTATTGCAGGTACATTCACCTCTGACAAAAAAGGCAACTGGCATGCCATGAAAATCTTTTTAGGAGATGAATACAAAGAAGCAGAGATTTATTTTAATATAAATGTATCACAAGGAATTGGAGAGATTTCAACAAAAGACTCTGAATATGGCAACAAGGCAATGAAGGAGCTTCTTAAAATATTATAATACCTTCAGCACTTTTTATATATTTTCAGTATCAAAGGGATGAAAATTTTGAATACCCTAGATGCTGATATTTGTATAATATGTGTGGATATTACTTAAGTTTATTTTAATAAACAAAATATTTTCCCTTTACATTGCATTTATTATAATACAGATTGATCAATATGAAAAACAACTTTCAAAATTCTAAAGAGACAATTTCCACTGGAGAAATAAACCTTCTTAAAGGTGGCAATGGTCAAAAACTTCATTTTCTACATGCCAATGGCATGTGTGCTGGCACATATACTCCACTCCTCAATATGCTATCCAATGATTACGAAGTAACTGCATCAGACTTAAGAGGTCATGGAGACTCTTCTCCTGTTGATCTAACCACGAGATTTTACTGGGACTCTTATAGCAATGATCTTACAGAATTATTAAAGATTCATTATAGAGAACCAGTTCTTGCCATTGGTCACTCCATGGGAGGAACCATTTCAGCATTTTGTGCTGCTCAGAACCATGAACTATTTAAAGGACTTGTAATCATTGATCCTGTAATATTTTCTCCTTTCATGACTCGAGTCATACAGCTTATTAGACTTTTCAAACAACAGCATCGATTTCCCTTAGTGATGCAAGCCAGAAGAAGAAAATCACATTTTATAACTGATAAAGATGTACAGAGTCGCTTTAAGGTTGGCAGAGGAATGTTTAAGAACTGGAAAGAAGATTATGTAAAAGCATATAAACTATGTGCTCTTAATTACAACAAAGATGAATCTGCTGATTTAAAATGTAATCCTGAACTTGAAGCTCAAAATTTTGAGTATATTCCGCCTCAAACATGGAGATTGCTCAAAAAAATCAAATGTCCGGTTTTAATTCTTCAGGGAGAGCATTCTGACATATTGAATGATAAAACAGCAAAAAAATTATCTAACCTGTCAAAAAACATTACTGTACTAAAAATTCATGATGCAGGACATTTTATTCCTATGGAAAAACCTGAAGAAACAATAGATGTAATTAAATCTTTCTTTAATCAGATCTAGAAGAAATATCTTACACCTATTCCTCCATCTATGTCAAAGGCAGTAGATGGCAAAATACCTATTCCAGGAACTAATTCCATGAAGATTTCCAGCTCCTTAATGGGATAGTACTGCAATCCAATACAAAATCTTACAGTTAAGCCATAGTAATCCTTTGGTTCATTTTGTTTATCAAGTTTATAAAAAAACTTAATACCTGGACCTATATACCAGTTAACGGGTTTTTTCAGGGTTCCTCTGTATACCCAAAAATCATAATGAAGATGAAAGTTATTTTCTACGGACCAGGCAATGCCAATAACATTTCTTTCTAGAAACCGCATAGAAAACCCCGTTGGCTCTCCAAGAATAATTCCAATGCCTATATCATGTTTTTCTAGAAAACTATCTTTATTCTTCTTTTTACCCTGAGCGGATAGAGGTAATGCTATAATGAGCATTAATAGAATCAATATAAAAAAAATCTTTCTTATCATCAATTACTTCCTTCATTTTGATATAATTATTGAATAAACAGAGTCATATAAATATAGTTATTTTTCAATAAAATAATAAAATTTTCTTTCAAAATAGACTCAATAATGATATTTTAGTTTATAATAAAAATTTTCAAATAGGATTAACACATATGACTCAAGCATTGGGAAAACATTCACTTATCGAATTCTATGACTGCTCAAATGAGAAACTCAATAATCCTGATTTTCTGAAAGATATTCTCTCAAAGGCTGCCATTGAAGCAGGTGCTGAAATAGTTGAAACTGTATTCCATACCTTTTCTCCCCATGGTGTTACTGGTGTCATTATTATTGCTGAATCCCACCTTTCAATACATACGTGGCCTGAGTATGGCTATGCTGCTGTTGATATCTTTACCTGTGGTGATCTTATTGATAATATGAAGGGCCTTGAAATAATCAAAGATGCACTTCAATGTGGTCATTATAGCATAGTTGAGATGCGAAGGGGAATTCTCAATAAAGAAAATCTTAAACATAAGGTTGAGGTTTAAATTTTTTCAGAGATAAAATCAAATATGAATGATAATCCCATAACCCTCATTACTGGAAGCAATTCTGGAATCGGCAAAGAAACAGCTATTGCATTAGCTAAAGAGGGTCATGAGATTATCATGGTTTCTCGAGATAGTGAAAAATCACATTCTGCATTAAATGAAATTAAAGAAAAATCCTCCAATAGAAAAATACATCTCTATACCTGTGACTTGGCATCATTAAAGTCAATAAAAGATGTTGCAGTAAAAATTGGAGATGATTTTACTCACATAAATATTCTCATCAATAATGCAGGCCTCTTCAAAACAAAATATGAAGAATCATCTGATGGCTTTGAAATGACAATGGCAGTGAATTATTTTGCTCCATTCTATTTAACCAACCTGTTGTCAAAGCTTTTAAGAAAACAACCTAATTCAAGAATAATCAATCTTTCCTCTGATATGTACAAAAGAGGAAAGGTTACTCTCAATACCCTGGAGGCTCAAAAGTCATTTAATAGCCAAAAGACATATGCAAACTCAAAAATGTTAATAAACTACTTCACTCTTGAACTGGCTCATAGATTAAAGGATGAAACCATAACGGTAAATGCTCTTCATCCTGGAGTGGTAAGCACCGATGTTTTCAGAGACTATCCACAGTGGTTTAATAATATCTTTCAGCTCTTTATCTCAAAACCAGAAGAAGGGGCAAAACCATCAATATATCTTGCATCATCTGAAGAAGTTTCTGATCTCACAGGAAAATATTTTTCAAAATTTATCATGAAACCCATGGAAAACATGAATCTTAAAGATGAATTTTTAAAAGCTCTTTGGGATAAAACCGAAGAAATAATTCAGAAGAGTATATGATGCTATCAAAAAAAAGATCTCTCATATATAGAAATCTTTTTTTTGATAGAATTTATTGTTAAGGATAATAATTGCATTAAAGCATTAAATATCTTTCAACTCGATAAAACTTCGATACTATCTTTTTATAAGACATTTCACCTTTCATTTTTTCAGAACAGGGTTTTAATCTTAGATTTACATCTCCCTGACCAAATAAGAGATACTTCGCATTTTGAATATATCCCATTGCTCTGGCTTTATCCTTTTCATCTATAAGAATATTTCTTGTTAACAATCGATGTGCCTTCTTTACATAATGATTTGCTTTTCTTAAAGCTCTTTGATCATTTTTTTCATTAGAATCATCAGTTATTGTGTAATCTTTAATTATTAGATCATTATATCTTGGAATATTTATTCCAGCACCAAATAGTGAAGATGTTATCAATAGTGATAAAATTATAGTTAAAGTTTTTTTAAGCATCTGAGGCCTCCGTTTTTTCTTTGATGCTTGCAAAATAGGGTTTTTTCAAAACGATTTCGACCTCATTGATAATTTGAGACCTAATAGAAGGATTCAGATTATAATATGATACTTTATTTAAGGAATGATTGGGCATAAGAACTTTATTTATTCAGTTTTTTTGAGGAAAGGTAAAGTTATGACCAATAGCCATTTTCAGAGTCATTCCTTTATGGGGAATATATCCAATTTCAAACAAAGAGGTAATTTCAGCCAAAAATGATAGATTGATTCCAACTCTGCCACCAATCTTCCAGTCAGCTAATGATAGAAGAAGATCACCATAGAGATCAAAATGAAATTTATCTAAATGAAACTCTCCAAATTTCTTTGTATATCTATCATCTAAGATTTTAATTACTGAATCATAAACCTTCCAAAATGACATTCCTATAAAAATTTGAAAATTACTATATGCTGCACCTTGAGCAATATCTATTGCATTGATATAATAGTGATAATTATTTATATTTGCCATGGCACCACATCTTATAGAAAGAACATTTCTCGTTTTCATAGGTAGAGTAACAAAGGTCCGTGAGTTACCAGGTGATTTGAGGATTATCTTTGGATGTTCAATATCCAGGGAGTTATATAGTTGAAACAAAGCACCACCCTCAAGGCTTATATCAAAGAGTTGAAAGGGAGTTTGTCCGCTATTAATTGAAAGAAAGCCATAATTAAATTGAGAAAATGCACCAACAAGACTTTGAGGTCTATAATGATACATGACATTAAGAGATAGAGGCACGTAAGATGAACTGTCATCGGGATCAGAGGTAAATTGATATTGAACCTCCAGGCTGAGATTGAGATTTAAAAAATGAATATTCTTACCGGGATCATTTGAAAAAATCTCAATGGCTGTTTTTTCATTTGCAGATAATGAAAAAAACAATCCAATAAATAATAAAATTATTATACCTTTCATAAACAAACCTTTAATTATTCAACATCTGATTTATTAAAACATCAAAAATATTATTTTACTTCGACATCATGACTATAATTTTTTTATAATACCAAAAAAGTCTTCAGTCTTTGCTAACACAGCGTTTTTTTCATAAGAGACTTTTGGGTTAAGACCAAAGGCCTTGAATATTTCATCTTTAATTTTTTTATTACGGGGATTTCTTAAATCAAACTCGCTCTTATAACTTTCACTTGTTTTAAAATTAAAGCGACCACCTTTTATAGTATTTAATATATCATCTCTATAATACCTTGGACTATATCCAATACTATAAAACCCGTAAGGATTATTTATATATCGAGAGGGAGATTCTTTTTCAAGATGTTCTATTTCACCGGATAAATACTTGTTAAATTGCTTTCTCTTTATCTCAAGGTGAATCAAACCCCACTGTAAAAACAATGTATTTTCATTGCCACCTACAATACTACTTCCATAGGAAACAGGAAAATCCAGTTCTGAACTATCAAGTTCTTCACTTCCAATTATTTCATATTGTCCATAAAATAAATTATGGTCCATTATATAGTCTGATGGCAATGGAGGCATAGTTTTCAATAAATCAAGATCTACTTTTATAGTATCTGAAATATAACCATAGATGTTAACTAAAACCGGTGCCCCCATGAGAAGCTGCAATCCATGATTTGAATCAACTAATCTCTTTTTTCTTAGTTTATGAACATCCAAAAGAACTCTCCCAAATCCATATTGAGATCTCCCAATTTTAAAGCTAAAAAAATCTCCTGATTTATACTTTACATTGTTCCTCTTTTCATTTTGAAAAACTTTTATTTCATCAAAATGATTTTCTTTTGACTTCTCAATAAATTCTTCAACTGTATCTGCAATACTTTTATCTAAAGCTTTTACATCAATCTCCCAATCACTATCATAGAAGATTTTTTCAGTATCATAATTCTCTATTATTATTCGACCATCTTTTCCAACGAAAAGAGAAACACCAAGAGGTTTTCTTCTTTCAAGAGTAGAAGAGGTAAGCTTTTGGGGTTTTCCTTTTTTTGTTTTAGGCAATAAAAGTTCTTTGTTTTCAGTTTCTTCACAGTATTGATACTCATCATACATATCATCATTTGAAACAATATGTTTTTTCAATACATCATTGTCAAAATAAAGAAAACTATTCTCTCTGGGATCTCCCTTTAATGGGATCTTATGCCATCCAGTCTTAAGGGGTTCTAAGCCAAAATATTTTCTTTGTACATTTGTTAATTGAAACATTATTTTAAACCACCAGACCTTAAGGTTACTTTAAAACTGCGATATGTAATTAGATAATACCTTCCCTTAACAGCATTTTTTAGTTTTATAATCATAGTACATTTCATTTGTTTGTCACCAGGTCTGTTGCCCTCGCCAATCCATTTACAGGTGAGGTCTTTTGCATACTTCATTTGTTTTTTCGTATGAAGATCTTTCACGATGAATTTATAATACTTGAGATACTTGAGAGAATAGCCCTTCAATACAATGGTATTATTATAGAAAACTCCTCCATCAGCTGGAACAGAGGATCTGAAGTGAGGAGGCATTAAAGCTAATAATGGTACGAATAAACCTAAAAAGAAAATGGTGACTAGATATTTTTTCATAATAGCATCCCTTACTCAAGTAATTAAACACCTTTTATAATCTATATATCTCATTATGTTAAAGTCAAGACTATTATACATTTGAAAATAACTAAGCAATAATTATTGACTTCCAGAATATACTACTTACATTACCGTTCTTTTTTGGAGTTTTCAGATGGACTATTGTATTGAAGAGATGGACTTACATTATTACGATGAAATCATAGATCTATGAAAAAGTGACAATGGCATGAGCTCAGTTATGGAGAAATAGAAAAGTTTCTCAATGGAAACATTGGATTTAGTTTTATGGTTATAGAGGATGAGAAAGTAATAGCAACAATTCTCTGTGGTCAAGATTTTAGAAGAGGCTTTCTCTATCACCTCTATATCTCAGAAGAATACAGAAAACAAGGATTAGGAAAAGCCCTAGTTTTAAAATGCCTTGATAATCAAAAAAAAAAGGGATTTCCAAATGCCACATTATGTATTTTAATCATAATGAAAAGGCAGAAATATTCTGGCAAAAATGCGGTTTCATGAAGAGATATGACATCAGTATAATGTCTTTTAATCTTTAACTGACAGGAACAACCTGTGCATCATAGAGTCTTTTCATGAATCTTTCTTCACCTTCTAAAAGCTTCTCAGTTTCGTGAAGGCCATCTAATGTACCAATGTCATACCAGAATCCCTCATGATTATAATAATGGAGCTCGTAATTTTTAATAAGGCTGGTATAACCAGTGTATACAATACTGGAAAATTCCCCTGTTAAAAACTGGAAAATCTCTGGAGATAAAAATGCTATGCCCATATAATCATGACCGGGAATAATATCAGTTAAAAGATCATTTTTGAAATCAGCAACACAATTATTATTTAAAGAAACTGTTGGAGATGAGTCACTTGACTTAATTGCAATTATTCCCTTTGAATTAATTTTATTAAAATCAGAATACATTTCTTTGAGATTTATATCAGTGACTACATCACTATTTATCACAAGAAAAATATCATCTTCCAATTGAGAACGGCACTTCATTACACCGCCCCCGGTTCCTAAGATTTCTTCTTCAAAGGAATAGGTAATATTAAAGCCAAAATTATTATGTATTTTAAAAAAATCTTTTATATCATCACCACGATAATGAAGATTTATGATGATATCATTGATGCCCGCTTCACGAATATGAAGCAGAGCATAGGAGATGGATGGAATATTTTTAACCCTAATCAAGGGTTTTGGCAATACATCCGTCAGAGGTCTCAATCGTGTGCCAAGACCTGCTGCCATTAAAAATGCCTTCATATTTTATTCTCCACTTTTTCAAGAATGAGTTCAACTCCCTCTTTGACTTCCTTGGATTTTTTGCCATAGGATTTAAGATATCTAACTGCAGGTAAAATAAATTTCTCATATTCAGGTTTTGATTTTTCAGTAACAAGGAATCCATAACTTCCAATGGCCTTAACATTTCTCTGAAAGGCCATAATTTCATAGAGATAATCAAAATCATTTCTATTTAAAGAAATATAAAGTTCATCATTCATTTTTGAAAAATAATAATCAATGAGATACTTTCTTAAGTCATCCTCCAACATACAATATGGATCCTGGAGGAGTGAAACCACATCATATTGAGGCAGTCCCAGACGTGCATCCTGATAATCAATAATCATAATTTTTTGATTTAGATAAAGAATATTTTTACAGTGATAATCTCTATGGCTTAAGACAAATTTATCGGGCTGGAATAATAGTTCATTGATTAATGAAAAAAGAGATTTCAATTCCTTTAGAAAACCATTATCATCTATTGCGCAATATCCTTGGACAAAGTGTTTAATAAAAAAATCTGTTTCAAAATTAAGCTTTTCTTCATCAAAGGCAATCTGAAAGGGATGAGAACCATCAGGAGAAACCGACTGTATCAAAAGTAGTTCATCAAGTGCAGTTTCATAAAATTTCTTGATGTCTGAAATTTTATCCATGATATCATATGCTACTGAACCTCCATCCTCTTGAAGACTATATCCAGCTTCTGTATAATAAAAGTGAGGCACAGAGACTCCTCTATAATCTAAAAGATTATGTACAATTCCCTGAGGAGTTTCAGTCCATTCTTTTTCTATTAGATCTTTATCATAACAGAGAATAAGAGAATTACTCTTTGAGAGAACCTGCCAGTATTGACGATGTGAAGCGTCACCACAAAGAGAAACCAGCCTGTAATCTTTACCAAGCTGGTTTTTAATGACAGTAACTAAATCCGGAGGAATCTTCATTCTAATTTACTAGTTCAAAGTTGAAAGTTTATTATACATCAAGCTTTTCACTTTATACTTTATACTTTATACTTTATACTTTATACTATTCGATGCTTCTACGTAAGAAGGCTGGAATATCGAGATCTTCATTTGAATAGTCTCGCCCTCTTTTTCGTTCATAATCTAAAGAAAAAGTCTTAGCGGTTGTAGGCACACGCTTAGATTCATTATTTGCATTTTGATTGTTGCCTTCAATAACCTTGAGAGATGTACCGGTCTGATGATTTAATTCAAGATTTCTTTCATTATCTCTTGAGAGCATATTCTTCTTTCTGTCAAAACCAGTTGCAATAACAGTAACACGAACACGATCATCAAGTCCAGGATCAACAGTAGTTCCAAAAATTATATTTGCATCAGGATCAACCTGTCGGGTTATTACATCAGTAACCTCATTGACTTCATGAAGTGAAAGATCATTGCCCCCAGCAATATTTATAAGAACAGCTCTTGCACCTTCTATGCTTGTCTCTTCAAGAAGTGGAGAGTTAATAGCCATCTGAATTGCTTCGAGAGCCTTGTTTTCACCACTACCAAGACCAACACCCATGAGAGCATCACCAGTCTCTTTCATAACAGTCTTCACATCTGCAAAGTCAACATTGACTATTCCAGTAACCATAATAAGATCAGCTATACCCTGAACACCCTGGCGAAGAATATCATCAGCAAGTTTAAAGGCATCTTCAATTGGAGTCTTTCTATCAATTATTTTTAAGAGCAAATCATTGGGAATAGTAATAAGTGTATCAACCTTATCTTTTAGATTAACAATTCCTTCATCAGCTCTGGAATTTCTTCTTTTTCCCTCAACTCGAAAGGGCTTTGTAACAACACCAACAACAAGGGCGCTGTTTTCCCGGGCTATCTCTGCAACAACGGGAGCAGCACCTGTACCTGTTCCACCACCCATTCCAGCAGTAATAAAAATCATATCTGCACCCTTTAGTGCTTTTTGAATTTTATCTCTATCTTCATTTGCTGCTTCTCGACCTATCTCTGGATCAGCACCTGCACCAAGACCTCTGGTCAACTTTGCACCTATCTGTATTTTTACAGGCGCAAGACTTTCCTGAAGCTGTTGACCATCAGTGTTTGCAACAATGAAATCAACACCCTCCATGCCAGTGGCGATCATTCTGTTAACCGCATTGGTACCTGCTCCACCGACTCCTACAACCTTGATAGACGTAGACATTGGTCTTTCTTCCTCTAGCTTAAACATGGCTCCTCCAGATATTATGTCATATTAGAATAAAGATTAAAAAATTTATTATGTCACATTAGATAAAACTAAAAAAAATTGTCCCTTTTGAGGACGTTATATATATAAATATTCCCTATGATGACAGAGTCATCTTCAACTTATGAAACCTACTATAAATCACCTATTTTAAATTAATAGCAAAAAAAATATTTTTATAACTTTTTTTTAACTTTTTTTACAGGTAATCTTCCAGCCAACGCTTCATTTTTGTAAAAACTCCGGTCTTTTTCTCAAGTCTGGAGCCATGGAACTGATTTAAACGCACCCCATATTCAAGTAAACCAACACCATTGGCAAATTGTGGTGTTGCAACCACATCTTTTAGACCTGCTATGTTATCAGGAACCCCTATGCGAACGGGCATATTGAAGACTCTTTCCCCTGCCTCAATAGAACCCTCAATCATACTTCCGCCACCGGTGAGAACAATTCCTGCTGCCAGCATATCTTTCTTGCCGCTTTTTACAAGCTCATGGTCAATCATTTCCATCATTTCCATCATTCTTGGTTGAATGATCTGTGTCAGTTCCTGTTTAAAGAGACGACGTGGTGCTCTTCCACCAACAGATGGAACCTCAACCATCTCTGATGCATCTACAAGGTCTAATACTGCACAACCGAATTTCTTTTTTATCATTTCTGCTGATTCAAAGGGAGTTCTCAAGCCAATTGAAATATCATTGGTAACGTGAATACCACCAAGTGCTAAAACCGAAGAATATGCAACACCTCCCTCTAAAAAAACCATGATATCAATGGTACCACCGCCAATATCAACGAGGGCGACTCCTAACTCTTTCTCATCCTTACTTATAACTGACTCAGATGTAGCCAATGGATTACAAATTATATCGTGGCACTGAAATCCCGATTTAACCACGGATTTCATCATGTTTTGGAGACTGGTTATGAGTCCTGTGATTATATGAACCTCAGCCTCCAGTCGGACACCACTCATGCCAATGGGATCTTTAATGCCTGTCTGATCATCAACAGTAAATTCTTTTGAAAGGACGTGAAGAATCTCTCTATCAACTGGAATTACAATTGCCTGAGCAGCCTCAATAACACGCTTGACTTCGTTATTTGAAATGGTTCTGTTGCGATTTGTTATTGCAACAACACCTCTGGAATTCTCTCCCTTAATATGCTGACCGCTGATGCCGGCAAAAACTCCTGAAACCTCATAGCCAGCCATAAGCTCTGCATCTTCAATAGCCTTGGCTATGGCTGATGCTGTATTATCTATATTAACAATGACACCGTTTTTTAATCCCTTGGATGGAGCAGTTCCTACACCTGCAACCTCAACCTGCTGATTTTCATTCAACATGCCTATTATAGCACAGGTCTTTGTTGTTCCAATATCCAATCCAACTACTAAATCAGTCATTATATGCCCCCTCACTTATTGCCTATGACAATTCTTCTGGATCGAACATCAACTATAGAAGGGTAATGTCTTCTTCTATCAAGGTATGATGCCACATGGCCGATCCTGAGAAAATCATCCATTTTTAATCGGGCAATAAAGGATGTTTTTCTATTATATAACACTACATATATTCTATTTCGGTGTAAAAAGCGAATAGCTTCAATTTCACTATGGAAAAGAGGCCATTGTTTGGCAATTTCATCTACATATTTCTTTAAAAGTTTAATTATTTCAATAAAATCATCTTTTTCACGGGAAGATACTATAAAACTGGGACCTCTTTTGCTGTAAACCCTGTTTTTCTCAATTCCCTTATTATTTTCATCAAGATCAAAAACAAGGAGTTTATCTTTTACAGAGAGAACTACCCGTGCATTAATCTTCTTTTCTTTAATCTTAATAACGAGAGAATTCTTCTCCCGAGCCAAAGAATACTTCTTTATAATCCCTGCCTTAGACAGGGCTTTTTCAAGTGAATCAAGATCAACGATAAGCCATCCTTTACTCTCTTTTATCTTTGTTCTTTTTATTATTTCCAGTGATGATAAGATCTTGATTCCTTTAAAACGAATAGACTTTACCCTTATTCTCCTGAGAGAATAGGTATCAATTGAACATACCATAAATAGAAGGATAATGCCTATTGTTTTTTTCATATCATCAGCCCTTTCTAATAGCCTCTAATATCTCTTTTCCGCTTTTGTTAATATCGCCGGCACCAAGGGTGATAACAATGTCTCCCTTTTTTACAGATTGAGCAATCACTCCTGCCACATCTTCCATTTTCGGGATGACTGTTGCCTTTCTGGAATCGTGCTTAGCAAAGGATTCCACTATAAGCTCTGAAGTAACACCTTCAATTGGTTTTTCTCCAGCAGGATAAATAGATGTGAGGAAAATCTCATCTCCATGACCAAATGACTGACCGAACTCATCAGCAAGCATTTGGGTTCTGCTATATCTATGGGGCTGAAAAACAACAACGATTCTTCGCTCAAGATTTCTTAGGGCTTCCAATGTTGCTTTAATCTCAGTTGGATGATGACCGTAGTCATCAAATATAGTTATTCCATTTTCTTCACCAATGAATTCCATTCTTCTGCCAACCCCTTTAAATTCAAAAAGGGCCTTGCGTATAACATCTGCTGACACTCCAAGCTCATGAGCCACAGCTATAACTGATAAAGCATTAAGTACATTGTGACGACCCAAAAGATTTATTGCAAAGGAACCAAGATTTTCATCATTAAAATAACAGTCAAAGTGCATCTTTCCGTCTTTAAAGGAAACATTCTCGCCACGAAAGTCTGCGTCTTCAGAGAGTCCATAGGTAAAATATGGTCTCTCTACCTTTGGTAAAATTTCTCGAATAGTTGGATCATCAATGCAAAGAAGAGAATAACCGTAAAAAGGAATTGTATTAATATACTGCAAAAAGGCATCTTTAATACCTTCAAAATATTTATAGTGATCGAGGTGATCTGCATCAATATTTGTCACAACAGCTATTGAGGGCAATAGATTTAAAAATGAACCATCTGATTCGTCAGCTTCAAAAACAAGATAATCACCTTCGCCAATTCGAGCATTGGACTCAAAATCAAAGACCTTGCCTCCAATAATTGAAGTAGGATTAATGCCACCTGCCCAGAGAACGTAGGATAATACTGAAGAGGTTGTTGTTTTTCCATGAGTACCGGCAACACCGATACCGTGCTTTAGTCGAACAAGCTCAGCAAGCATCTCTGATCTATGAATAATAGGTATCTTTCTTTTTCTTGCTTCAATAATTTCCGGATTACTGGCATCAATTGCAGTTGAAGAAACAACCACGTGATAATCCTGTATGTTTGAAGGATAATGCCCCTGATAAACTGTTGCTCCCAGACCTTGAAGTCTCTTGGTCTGCTCTGATTCCCTTAGATCTGAACCTGAAACATCGTATCCTAGATTTATTAATATCTCAGCAATACCACTCATACCGATACCACCGATTCCAATAAAATGCATTTTTTTTGATTTTCTAAACACCTGTCATTCTCCTTATTTCAAAATCTCATCAGCAATAACCTCAGCTGAATCAATCATTGCAACATTTAATGCTCCCTCTGTCATTTTAAAGAGAGCACGTTCATTATTAAAAAACTTCTTTAATATAGGTGCAACGGCCTCTGCATTGGCCTCATTATTATTAACCATTACTGCTGCACCTCTTTTCACAAAGGACTCAGCATTTTTTTCCTGATGATTTTGCGTTGCAAAGGGATAAGGAATGAGTATTGAGGGCACTCCCATTGCTGCAAGCTCCATCATGACCCCTGCTCCTGACCGGCTTATTGCTAAATCAGCTGCCCTGTACGCTGTTCCCACATCATCTATAAAGGGGGATAAATATACTGAACCAGCATCAAGTTCATTATGGACTCTATCTTTGAAAGTTTCATAGCTAAATCCACCGGTACTCCAGATAACTCCAGTATCTTTGAAGAGTTCAGGATAATTCTTTTTCAAATTGAGCATCATTTCATTGAGTGCCAGAGCTCCCTGACTTCCACCAATAGCGAGAATAACCCTTCTGCAATGGCCAAGGTGATATTTTTTTCGTGCTTCACTTTTACTCATTGTAACAAGAACCTTTTTTCTAATTGGGTTTCCAACAACCTTGTATATATCAGGATTTTTGAGATAATCTAATGTTTCTTCGAAGGTACCAAAAATAGCATCAGCCTTCTTTTCAAAAAGTGTTATTACCCTTCCTGGAACAGTATTTTGTTCACAAAGGTAGACCTTGCATTTCTTCATCACTGCTGCCACAAGAGCTGGTGCTGAAACGTATCCTCCCATTGCAATAACAGAGGTAATTTTCTTTTGATTGATTATACGTCGAGCAGAAACAACTGCCATTATAAATCGTATTATAAAAAATGGCATCTTAAATATATTTTTTCCAGGAAAAGGAGGAGCACCGTAGTAAGCAAGTAAAGACTCATCAACATCCTTTTCTATATTGAAGCGCTTATCACGCTTTGATGACAAAAATAATACCGGTGTACTTCTTCTATTAAATTCTTCGTAAAGTGCAACACCAGGACTGATATGCCCCCCTGTGCCTCCACCAATAATCATAACTCTTCCATTACTCACTTTAAACCTCTCTTTCCAGGGACATACCTTCATAAGAAGCTTCCCTGTAACGTGATATATTTAACAATATTCCTGCGGCAATCATATTAGAAATGAGGGATGACCCTCCATAACTGATAAAAGGCAGAGGAATACCGGTTGTAGGAAGTGACCCCGTAACTACTGCCATATTTATAAATGCCTGAACAACAATCATCAAAGTAAGACCTGTTGCTAAAAGTTTTCCGAAATTATCTGGAGAACTCATTGCTATTTCAATACCTCTCCAGAAAATAAAACAATAGAGCAACACCATAAAAACTGTACCAAAGACACCAACCTCTTCGGCAATTACTGCAAAGATAAAATCATTATGAGGTTCAGGCAAACGTGAAATTTTTTGAGTGCCAAAACCCAAACCAAGTCCGAAGAATCCACCCTTCTTAAATGCTATAAATGATTGTATAATATGATAACCAATTCCAAAACGATCTTCCCAGGGATTGAGATATGCAAGTATTCTCACTCTTCTATAACTCACCTGATAGACTAAAAGATAAAACATGGGTAGACTCAAAACAAAAAGAGAAATAATATATAAGAGTGGAAATCCTGAAACAAATAAAATAATGACTGCAACAATCAAAAGATCAACTGCAGTACCAAAGTCCGGCTGCATCATTATAAGCACGAACATGACAGCCAGAATAACCATAGGTATTACCAGCTGAACAATATGATTTCCCTTTGTTTCAGATGAAAAGACCTTTGCCAGATAAATGACCAGAGCAATCTTCACAAATTCTGAAGGCTGAATCTTAAAGAACCCAAGATTAATCCATCTCACTGAGCCCTTTACATTATGACCAACTCCGGGAATCAATACTAAAATCAGAAGAACGAAAGACCCCAGAAGCATCGCTTTTGTCAATCGTTGATAATTATTATAATCAATGGACTGAAAAAACATCAGAAGAAAAATTCCAGCAGTAAACCATATAATCTGTTTTTGGAGAAAATAGAATTCGTTTTTAAAGACCCGTTCAGCGTACACAGCACTGGCACTGTAGCTCATGACTACACCAATTCCTGCAAGAATGAATATTCCCAGAAAAAGAAGAAGATCCATATCTCCCTTGCGACGGGTATCAATAAATCCCTTGAAATCCATTAATTCACTTCTCCAGTAATTTTAACAACAAGCTCCTTAAAATGACGGCCTCTTTCTTCATAATTTTTATAGAGGTCAAAGGATGCACAGGCAGGAGACAATACAATGACATCACCCTCTTCACTTTTCTTCCAGGCAGCTTCAACAGCCTGATCCATTGTTTCACATAATTCTCTATCAAAATCTTTAAAAAGGACATCAAAGTCAAAGCGAGACTCGCCCAGTAAAACAAGTGTCTTAATCTTTCCCTTTAACTCAGAAACAAGTCTGCTATAATCATCTCCCTTTGTTCTGCCACCCATTATTAAGATGCCATTTTCTTTGAGACTATTAACCGCCATAAGAAGAGACCCAATGGTTGTGGCCTTTGAATCATTAACAAAGGTTCTATTTTTATATGAGGTAACGACTTCCATTCTATGTTCAAGGGCCTCGAAATCTTCACAGGCCCTTACAAAGGAATCAATATTCAGTGATATATTTCTTTTATCACAAAGGGATTTAACCATGAGATATGCAGCCATGACATTGAGTGCATTATGATTGCCCATAATTTTCAATTGATTCATTGAAAGAATTTCACTTTTATCTTTTAAAGTTATTATATTATCATTTAAAAAGACATCTGCATTTTCAGAAGCAATACTAAAACTCAGTTGTTGAGAAGGAACAGTATCTAAAATTTCTTCTATATAATTATCATTTTTTAAATAGATAAAGTAATCATCCTTCTGTTGATTCATGAAGATTCGAGCCTTGGCATCACGGTAACCAGTCATACCATCATAACGATCTAAATGATCTGGAGACACATTGAGTATTGCAGAAATAGTTGGACGGAAGCTCTCAATTGTTTCAAGTTGAAAACTTGATAGTTCTAAAATGGTTACTGATTCATCAGTAGTATCTTTTGCAAAGGAAACAACTGGAATTCCAATATTTCCTCCAACAAAGCTATCAAAACCAAGCTTTTCAAATATATGTCCCACTAAGCTGGTTGTTGTTGTCTTTCCATCTGTACCAGTAATAGCGATTATGTCACCTTTGAGAAACCAGTAAGCCAACTCTATCTCAGAAACAACAGGAACCTTTTTCTCTAGAGCTTTTTTTACAAGAGGAATAGTCTGTGGCACACCGGGACTGAGAACCACGAGATCAAAACCTTCATCAAGAATATCAGGATTCTGCGGACCAGTTACAGATTTTACTCCAGGTCTCAACTGATCAATAAGATCCTTCAAGGCTTCAGCGTCCTTATTATCTGACACCGTAACAGAGAATCCCTCATCAATGAGAAAGTTGCTCACAGCAAGGCCTGTTCTAAAACCAAGTCCGATTACGAGAATGTTTTTTATATTTTCTAATTTATTCATAATTCTTATTTAATTTTTCACCACAGCCACAGAGGTTTTATTATATGAGCTTCTGTATCTCTTTTCACTATCATCCTCAATTACAATTTTCAAACCCTATAAAACCCTTATCTAATCTCAAACTATACCAAGGAACCTAACCAACTAATTCAAATTTCCAATACACTCAATCTTTTCTCCGCGACTCCGCGCCTCCGCGTGAAATATTCTAAAGCACCTTCAATGAGCTAATACCAATTATAGCTAAGATAATTCCAAGAATCCACATTCGCACTACAACCTTTTGCTCTGACCAACCTGATAATTCAAAGTGATGATGGATGGGAGCCATTTTAAAGACACGTTTTTTTCTCAACTTAAAAGAAACAACCTGAATGATCACTGAGGCAGCCTCTACAACAAAAATCCCTCCCACTATAAAAAGAAAGATCTCTTTTTTTATCATTATAGCAACGATTCCAATTATACCACCCAATGCCAGAGAACCTGTGTCTCCCATGAAGACTGTAGCAGGATTACTGTTGAACCATAGAAATCCCAACAAGGCTCCTAGAAGTGCAGCAAGAAAAACAGTGAGTTCAGCTGAATGAGCAATATAGGGAATTCCAAGATACTGAGCTATCTTCACGTGACCCGTAAGATAAGTCATAATTCCCAGGGTAACACCAACAATGGCAACAGAACCTGTTGCAAGACCATCAAGACCATCGGTGAGATTCACTGCATTGCTGTAACCTACAATAAAAACTGAAGCAAAAACTATCCAGAACCATCCCATGTCTAAGAGAGGTTTATTCATAAAAGGAACAAAAATGGTGCTACCGTGAGCTGAATTTGATGGAAATAAAAATATGATAACACTAACTGAAATGGCTACTGAAAACTGTACGAAAAGTTTTATTTTAGGAGGAACCCCATCCTTATTCTTTTTGACAGACTTTATATAATCATCAATAAAACCTAATCCTCCCAAAATCACTGTTGAAATGAGAAGCATTGTTATATAATAGTTTGAAAAATTGCCCCATAGAATAATTGTTATGACAATTGCACCTAATATGAGAATACCTCCCATGGTTGGTGTTCCTGCCTTTGCCTGATGACTCTCTGGCCCCAGATCTCTAATCTCTTCACCAAGCTTTAATCGCTGAAGCCATTTAATAACTGCATTTCCCAAAAGAAGTACAATCAAAAGAGCTGTTAATGCAGCACCAGCTGAGCGAAAACTGATATATTGGAAGAGTCTTAAAAAAGACAGAGTCTCAAAGACTTCTCGTAGTGGCAGTAAAAAATGATAAAACATAATAACTCCTTTTAAAGGGCCCTTACAACCTCTTCCATTTTCATGGATCGTGATCCCTTAATTAACACAACATCATCATTATCTATAATACTTTTCAAGTAACGAACCAGAGCGTCCTTTGTTCCAAAGATATGAACCCTCTCCTCTGACATACCTCCATTTAAGGCACCACTCTTATAGGCAGAACTCATGTCTCCCCAGAGGAGCAGATAATCAAAGGAACACTCCGCTGCATAGCATCCAGTTAATTCATGAAGGGTTGATTCTTCAGAGCCCAATTCCTTCATATCTGATAGAATAGCTATTTTTCTTTTTTCAGGATAAATCTTCATAATTGACTCTAGAGCTCTTTTGGTGGAAAGAGGATTTGCATTATAGGTATCATCAATTATTTTATAGCCATGATTTATTACTGCACTGCGTCCGTCAACATTTTCAAAACTTTCTAAAGATTCTGAGATTTCATCAAGATTCATTCCCATTGCCTGAGCCACAGAAACTGAAGCTACAACATTGGATATATTATGTATCCCATAAAGGGGGATGGTTAACTCAACATTATTGAATGATAAGGATATACTATCTTCAGATAAGGAATAGGTCTCAGGAAAAATATCAGCTGATGCATCAAGACCAAAGGTCTTTGCTTTAAGATTATAGCTTCTTGCCTCTGAAACAAGGAACTCACTCAAATCAGTATCATTATTTATAAACACTGTAGAACCGGGTTTCATAGATTTCATAATCTCAGCCTTTGCCCGTGCTACATTTTCAATTGATTCAAGAAATTCCAGATGTCCCTCGCCAATTGAGGTTATTATCGCTATATCTGGCTCAACAATTGACGTTAAGCGCTCTATCTCTCCAAGATGATTCATTCCCATCTCTATGACTGCTGCTTCACAGTCTTCATTCATCTTTAACAGGGTAAAGGGAACTCCGATCTCATTATTATAGTTCTTTTCATTTCTATGGGTATTAAACTTATATTTCAAAATATGAGCAAGAATTTCCTTGGTTGTTGTTTTACCATTAGTGCCGGTAATGCCAATAACCCTGGGATTAATTTTCCTTCTGACACCCTTTGCAATGAGGCCTAGTCCATGAAGGGTATTATTACAAGAGATTACCGGGATATCAGTGAAATTATTTATATAAGAAGAATCTTCAGTGATATATGCCCCAATTGATTGCTTTTCACAAAGGTCTTTGATGAAACTATGGCCATCAAACTTTTCGCCCTTTATGGGTATAAATAGACTCTCCTTATTACAGACACGGGAGTCTGAAGTAATATTTTTCAATACCTTATCTTTAGGACCTGCTGCTATCTCTGAACTCATAAATGCAGCTATGGTTTTCACGTCTATATTGAGATCAACCTTCACTCTTTTCTCTCTCCTTTACATAGAGGTCAGCTATTTCCTTGTCATCAAAATGAATCTTTTCTGTGCCAATTATCTGGTAATCTTCATGGCCTTTGCCTGCAAGAACTATAATGTCACCCCTTTGGGCCATTGATACTGCCAGAGCAATTGCTCTTTGACGATCAACTTCTATTGTATAGGTTTTCATCCCCACAATTATATCATCAATTATTGCCTGAGGATCTTCAGTTCTGGGATTATCACTGGTTACAATGACTACATCTGATTTCTCTTCTGCAGCCTTGCCCATCAATGGACGCTTGCCTCGGTCACGATCTCCACCGCAGCCAAAAACCGTAATAATTCTCTCATGGGGCAGTCCTGATGCTGATTCAATAACCTTTACAAGAGCATCATCTGTATGGGCATAGTCAACAACAACACCAAAACCCAAAGATGAGACAATAACATCAAAACGACCTGGAATATTTTCTATGGACTCTAGTCCCTTTTTTATATCATCAAGATTAAAACCCAACTCATTAACCATTGCAACTGCACAGAGGGAGTTATACATCTGGAAGAGTCCCGGTAGTTTCAGATGAAAATTAATATTATGACTTTTCAATGAATATGAAAGACCTGAAAGTTCATTCTTAATACTATTCTTATCAATTATATATTTTCCTGATTCATAAAGGCCAATGGCAGAAGTTTTCATACCCTCATCCTTTAATTCTTCGTTGAGAATCATTCCCCAATTATCATCGACATTGACAATAACAGGAATCTTATCTTCTTGTTTATTAATATATTGAAAAAGCATCTTCTTTGCGCCATAGTAATCTTCCATATCTTCATGGAAATCGAGGTGATCCTGAGTTAGATTTGTAAATATACCGCCGCCAAATTCAATACCATGAACTCTGTCAAGAGCTAGACCGTGAGAAGAGACCTCCATGATGCAGTACTCCACACCGTCATCTCTCATCTTACCAAGAATTTCCTGCAGGTCCTTTGACTCAGGGGTAGTATTTGGTGCTGGGATCTCTGTTTCTTTCCATCGATAGTTAATTGTTCCTATTACTCCGGTTTCTTTTCCTAAACTTTTTAGTATTGCTTCGAGTAAATAGGTAATTGATGTTTTTCCATTGGTTCCGGTGATACCGATAACTATCATGTTCTTTGAGGGATAACTATAAAATGCTGAAGAGATCATTGCAAGAGACTGACGGGTATTATCTGAAGATGCTACTGCACAATTGGGGTACTTGCTTTTAATTCCATCCTCATTAACAGTTGAAACAACCAGACTTTGAGCACCATTTTTAACTGCTGCATCAATAAAATCATGACCGTCAACGGAATAGCCCTTCACCGCCACAAAAAGACTGCCTGCTTTAACTTTTCTAGAATCATATTCAACAGATGTAACCTTTAGAGAAAGGTCTCCCTCATAATTTATATTTCCACAAAGATTGAGGAGTTCTTTCAGGTCTTTCATTTACCTTTTCTCTTCTTTATATTTAGAATATTTACATCACCGGGTTTCACCATTCGAAATCCCTGATCCTTTGCCTTTTGATCCATTACTGACATTCTGGATAATTTGCTCAATTTATATCGCAGGATATCATTTCTCTTTACGAGTCTTTGTTCCTGTTGAATGAGTCTTCTATATTCCATTTTGAGCTTCATAACCTCAATATTCTGCCATACAGAGGTTATGACCATTAAGCCAAGAACTATAACCATGAAGACGTATTTCATTTACAAAACAGTCGAAAGTTTAAAATATAACGTTTAAAGTAATAATCCTCATTTAACCTTCTGACCTTTCAACCTCTCTATTTTATAACTTTTCAGCAACCCGTAATCGTGCACTACGTGATCTATTATTGTATTTAATTTCATCATCTAATGGAATCAGTGGCTTTTTTGTCAATATCTTAACAAATGGTTTATTTCTACACATACAGTGTTTTGGATCATTGTAGCACTGACAACCCCGAGCCAAAAATCGGAACTCATTTTTTACAATTCGGTCTTCAAGGGAATGGAAAGAAATACCCATGATTCTGCCCTCTGGCACCAGACTCTTCCATGAATTCTTTAAAGACTTTTCAATTGCTTCTAATTCATTATTTACTGCTATACGAAGAGCCTGAAAGGTTCTCGTTGCAGGATGTATATTTTTTACATGAAACCGATGGGGAATGGCCCTGAGAACGATATCTGCCAATTCTTTTGTTGTTTCTATTGGTTTTTCACCTCTGGCACCAACTATATACTTGGCTATATTACGTGACCACCGCTCTTCACCATAGAGATATATTAAATCTGCAAGTTCATCATGACGTAATTTATTAACAAGATCTCTGGCACTATCTCCTACTCCATCAAGTCGCATATCTAAAGGCTCATCCTCTCTAAAAGCAAAACCTCTGGCACTTTCATCAAAGTGATATGAAGAAATACCAAAATCATAGAGAATAAAATGCACATCTTCTTCTATATGTTCTTTAAATTCAGAAAAATTATCATTAACAAAACGAATCCTCTCTCCAAAGGGTTCCAGACGCTTCTGTGCAATAGCTAAAATCTCCGGATCTCTTTCAAAGGCAATGACACTTATATTCTCACAGTGGGAGAGAATCATCTCACTATGACCACCCTCTCCACAGGTACAATCCACAAAGGTTCCTCTGGCACCAAATTTTGATTCTTCAACAAAATCAAGAATCTCTCTCCAGAATATAGGCATATGAACGTAGGATTCATTGTATGCTTCATCAATATTATGTCTCATTAGACAGTACTTCCCTTTTCCTTAAAAACCAAGATCACCTGCTATTTCATCCAACTCTTCACCATGAGGCTTATACCCTTCGTATGACTTGGAACTCCAGATCTCAATTCGATTATAGAGACCAAGAACAGTTATTTCGCCATCAACAAGAGCATAATCCTTCAAATATTGAGGGACAAGTATTCGCCCCTGCTTATCAAGATCACACTCCGTTGCACCACCGAGCAAAAATCGCACCCTTTTTCTATTTTCAGGTTCAGATTGAGAAAGAATCATGAGCTTATTTTCAACAAAGAGATTCCACTCCTCTGGCACCAGGGCCATTATACACTTATCAAAGCCATGGGTTAGCACAAGGGAAGATATCTCTCCAGATTCATGCTTTCGCAATCGTGCTGGCAAAGCAATTCTGCCCTTTTCATCCATTGAAGGATGATATTCCCCCATAAACATTGTTGTTTTTCTCCACCCTCTGTCTGAAAACGCACCACTAATCCCCACTTTTACCCATATGTGACATAATGTCAAGAAAAAAAACATACCGATAGTTATTGGTATGCAAAATTGTACACCGATAACTATCGGTATCTCAAATTTTTGATTAGATTAATGAAATTTTATATTATAGAAAATACAGGAAGCACTATTTCAAGTTAAAACAAACAACAGCATTTTTACCATTTCTCTTGGCTTCATAGAGAGCATCATCAGCTCTCCTCAAAATACTCACGTCGTCATCATTATCAATAAATTCAGCTATGCCAATACTTAGAGTAATTGTAGAATCGACACCCTCGACCTTTGAAATCTCAACAGCATGACGAATCCTTTCTGCAACAATCTTTGCCTTATCAATTTTTGTTTCAGGGAGAAGCATTATAAATTCTTCACCACCCCATCGCCCCAAAACATCCACATCTCTTTTATTTGAACTCATTACAGATGAAATTTTTCGCAAGACATTATCACCAGCATGATGACCATAGTTATCATTTATCCCTTTAAAATTATCAACATCAGCCATAAGTAATGTCAATGGCCTTGAATATCTGGCGCCCAACCGCAAATGATGATTATACTCCTCATGAAATTTACGTCGATTATATATTTTGGTGAGTTCATCAATAGTGGCCATTTTTTCCAGCTCATCCTGAAGGAGATGTTTTGCAGTTACATCCTTATAAAGCCATGCATGGCCCCTGTATTTATTCTCTACAAAAACTGGATAATAATCTCTTTCTAAAAATCGTCCATCCTTCATTTCCAGAAGTTGATCAAGTATCTGCTCCTGCTTGCTTAAAATTTCATGGATAGACTCAATAAAATAATCTTCATTCTTAAAGAAAACCTTGGCACCCTGAGCAGCTGCTTCACAATCAATTTTCATAAATTCCCTTGAAGAAACAGGAACCTGAAACATCTCAAGAAATTTATCATTTACAAGAACAATGGTTCTTTCTTCACTCTCAACAAGAACCCCAAAATTAACACTCTCAAGTATTGACAAAAATCGTTTCACAAGAATATCATGCTCTTTCATAATTTACTCCTGATGCAATCTCCAAAAAACATTAATGACATATTTTAGAGCATATGTCAACAATGGTATTTCAATTTCAAGAAAATATACTAAGTCTCATCAATACAAGGGGGAACAATATGGAAATATTCATTGTAACTATCATAGCAGTTATAATTGTCCTTTTGATTATACGAAGAGACCCTCCTGCTGAAGCCTTTGGAAAAAGCACAAATGCATACAAAAACATCAAAGAGATTGCCCAAAAATATTCCCTAAGAGGCAACATCAATGAAGACCTGGACAACATCAATATATCAGGCTCCATTGGTGAATATCATATAACCCTGCAAAACTCTCGCCATAAAAACAATAATTACCTTGAAGCAGTCATATATCACAGAACTGCAGGAATAAGAAATTTTTCAATCAAATCTGACTCAAGAGAATTTTTTGAAAAACTATTTTCCAGAAAAAAAGAAGTATATCTTGGAATTGACCACATTGACGATATATCAGAAATAATTGGAAATGACAAAGAGTTCATTTTTGCATTCTTAAATCAAAATGTCAGAAATCATCTGTCATATTTACATAAACTAAACCTGCAGTTTTTATTAAATCTAAATAAAACATCCATCAGAATACCAATGTATAGATTAAATAAATTACATGTTATTGCAACAGCTATTGACACTGCTCAATTCCTCGCTTTAGAGCGAGCTCATACTATTTCTATCGCTGATAGATATCTTGAAAACCTTCAAAGCGAAAGAAACAAAACCATTATTACAAATTCAATAATTCAAATATCACGGGATGTTGCAAAAAATAAAAAAATCACAGCAGAGCTAAGAAAACGTCTCTCATATAAAGATAAAACATTGCAACTTGCAGCTGCAGCAAAGCTTGAAATGGAAGGAGCCCATCACGCCTATAATATGTTGACAAACACAAGAAGACTATTTATAAAGCATAAGATAAATATTATTTCAATATTAAGAGAAAACAACTACAATACAGCTATTATAGCTTTACACAAAGAATTCAAAAAGACAACAGTCTCTAAATACAAAAAGGCATTACTATTAGCCTTTGAAGAGCTTTACAATGATGAAACAGGAGATTTCATATACAAAGAACTTCATCTAAAACGCAATAAAAACAAAGAGTTGAAATATCTTATTATAAAATGCCTGGGAATCTGCGGCAAAAAACACCATATTAAAAAGTTAAAACAATTAATAAAACTAAAGAAAACACAGGAAAACGGACTTGTTTTAATTACCGAGGATTCAATAAAAAAGCTTCAGGAAAAATTTGGCCTGGACAAGGGGCTTCTCTCTATTTCAGAAGAAAAAGACAAGGGATTCCTGAGCATCAGTGAAGACTCCTCAGGAAATCTCAGCGTAAACAATGACATAGACAAAACAAAAGATTAATTACCAACCACCACTACTGCTACTTGAGCTAGAACCAGATGAACTTTTGGACTCTACTTTTCTCGAACTTCTCTTCGGTTCTACTTTTCTCACTCTTATCTTTGGTTCTTTGATTTTTTTATTTTCATCAATATCTTGTAAGTCATTTTTAATATCATCATAGGTTTGTTTTTTACCTTGTAACGATATAATAATTTTATTCATAACAGAGTAACTGGGAAGAGAAACAACTTTCGTAATTCCATTGGGGATCCCCTTGATATTCAAGGAAATTGGATTTTTCTGTATTCCAATAAGACCTATTCTAAAGCCATGAGACTTCCAGGCTATCTGCTGTATTTTTTTATCTTTTAATGCTGCAAGAAGTGACTTTGCATTTTCATCAATTATGATAATAGAATGAGAACTCCACATAGTTGGTGATGGATACAAAACTCTAACCTTTTTCTCAATCAAAGGCCACTTCTCTTTGTTATTTAAAGAAAATTCAATGATTTGATTTTCATATCCCACAATAATGGGTTTTGCGCCTACACCTGTTTGAAGATATTGTTTAAAAAGATCAGAGGTAGAGCGTTCCATTTGGCCAACCCTCTGAAAATAATCCTTTATTGCCGGTAAAACCTCAACAAGACTTTTATCACTAACAACATCTCCCTTTAAAACTGTAGCCATAAGTCCTGAAAACATTGCTCCTGAGTCTGAAACAGATGGATTTGTTGACATAATGGTTATCTTGCCAAAAAGATCCTTAAGACCTATTGATTTCCATGAATCCCCCTTAACTATAAGATTAATGAGTTTTTTGAAATCAGAAATATAATAAACCGATCCTCGTTTTGTTACAATCTTTTGTTTAACTAGAGCATCAACAACCACATCCCATGAATAGAAAACCAGAGGTGAACTAAAAACAATATCACTCTTAATAATCTTTGCAGGCTGCTTCTGCTTTAAGGCCTCCAGAGTCACCTGACTAGAAGGCCACAAAAATGAAGCATCATCAGGATCAGCATCCTTCATAGCATCCATGGAATCAGCTTTGGTGTATTCGATTATAATACCATACTTCTTTCTTAAAATATCTTTTACTTTTTTATTTTCAAGAAACTGAACCTTGTCTCCACTAACGAGCCCCTTAATAGTAACTGCTGAAGACGAGGTGCCTTTTATTAAAAACTGGTACACCAGAGCACCACCAATTATTGATATAAATATTGCAACACCAATCAATCTTTTCATTTTATTTACTCAAACCTTCCATTTTTAAAGTTTTCTCTAAAACCTCTATCTCACTGGAAACATCCATAACATCATTATCCATAAGCTTCGCTAATTGAGACTCAAATGACTCATAAATTGTTCCGAGGAGTTCTTCAATTTTTCGCAAGGTAGATGCAACATCCTGCGAAGTAGTTTGTTTTCCAGAAAATTCTACATATCTATTGAGCACCTTTAAAGCCGAGTTAAGATAATAATTTAAAAACTGCTGAGCTTTTCGAATATCAGAGGGATCATCCCTAAAGTTGGAAAAAATACGCTCTACAACATCTATTATCTTTTCAACTTTCTTTTTTACTTTCTCATCCTCAATCTTATTGCGATAATATTTCAACTCATTGATGGCATCCCTACCAGCTTTCATGGTTTTCTTTAAAAGAACTTTATCAACGAGTTTACCCTCAAAGATGAAGTTATATTCTTTTTTTCTATGTGACCTTGTAAAAATTAAATATCCTGCAACAAAACATGCTGCACCTGCTATGACTGAAAGAAGCAGTCCCAATTCCATGAATAAAAAAAACAACAGAAAGGCACCGCCTCCCATAATTCCTGCAATAATACTTCTCATTTAAAACTCCACTTTACTTACTTCTCTTCAATATAATTATATAATACACAATAAATCATAAAACTTTTCTAAAACTTTAGAGAATCGAAGATCGCCACATATATATTCTTTGACAATTCTTTTTTTAATTTACGAGCAACATCCCCAAAGGTGCCAACCCCTAAACCACTACCATCCTTCATGAAAAGAATACTTTTTGGCCCCTCTCTAACATCATAACCCTTTGATCTCACAACACTAAATATATATCTCTTCTTCTTTGTCAATAATTGAATTACCTTGGAAAATCTTTTATCCACCTCTATAAAAGCCTTTTTAAAATTTTTATTTTCAATAATCCCCTTATAAATCTGTGGCTTATATCTCCTTGCATAGATCAAATATTTCAAGATATAGAGTTTAAACTCATAATAGGCATAATAGCTTCCATAAATCGACTGAAGAATTTTACTGTAATGAGTCATTGACAGATTGCTCAGCCTCATCATGGGTTTGATTAAATCCAAGGCTGTCTGAGTACCGTGACTGTAGGCATTGAACTCATCTAAAAGACCGTAAATACCATGAACCTGAGTGCCTAAGTACTTCGATTTTGATGCAATATAGGTAAATCTCAGGGTTTTTAATGGGGATGAGAACCTATGAGCCATATTCCTCGATGGAAAGACTCTGGTTATGGGCACCATTATTGTTTCACGAGAACCATTATAGATTGCCATTTGCTCTTTATTTGCAAAAATTTCTTTCGTGCTTCGCCTTATTGAACCAATATGTGCAGTATAACCATGACAGATCTCGTGAACCGTTGTCGAAAGAGAGACTAAAATATCTAAAAGGTTATTTCCCTCTACATAAATCACAAAATCTGTCTTTGAAAGAGTCATTTTTCCTGCATTTCCCAGATTTAGAGTTGCAGGTGCACCATTATATTTATGTAATATGTAGTAACCATCTGAATTATAGTTTTTTAGATATTTGAGTGCTATGGATCTTCTCTGATTTTTGCTATAAGCCATGAGAAGACTAGTTGACAAAACCAATAATAGTATAATAAACTTTTTCATAGCAATAACCTCAATAAATAGTATCCTTGAATGAAAAAAAGTCAAGAAGAAGATGAAATCTTTCATCAATAAGAAATCTGGAGCTTTTGAATGTTAACAATAATATCTCTTTTAATGGCAGTTATACCTGCACTCTTTCTGGTTCGCTATTTTTATAAAAAAGACAACCTTAAACCAGAACCCAAGGGACTCATAAGAAAAATTTTCCTTCTAGGAATTCTCAGCACCATTCCAGCCATAATACTGGAGCTCCTGGTCACCAACTTCAAAGACCTCTTTACGAGTAATCCCATCATTGTTATTGCCTTTGAAGCATTCATTGTTGCAGGTCTCTGTGAGGAGTGGATCAAATACAAGGTTGTGTATCATTTTGCCTATAAAAGAAGTGAATTTGATGAGATCATGGATGGCATAGTCTATACTGTTGTTGCGAGCCTGGGCTTTGCTTGCATGGAAAACGTATTGTATGTTATTAACGGTGGAATCAATGTAGCACTCATGAGGGCATTTACAGCAGTGCCAATGCATGCCTTTACCTCAGGAATAATGGGATACTACATTGGACAGGCAAAGTTTGATGAGGCAAACAAGAAAAAATATTTCAGAAAAGGACTCATCATTGCAATACTGATCCATGGATTCTATAATTTTCTTCTATTAGGATCACCGGTTTTCTCAAAACTCTGGGGTGAAACAGCAGGAGGACTCATTGCCCTTGGTGTAATCCCTCTTTTAATCATTTTATTTATTCATATTAAAAAACTAATGATTAGAGCCAAAGAATCAGACCGTTTAGCAGGAAGAGTGTAAAAAAAATGAACCTCTCTACACCGAGCAGGGTCTCTTAGTATTACATACTATCTTTCAACGGGTATATAATGAAAAAAATAATTGCCTTTTTTGCTGATCGCCATCTTTTTACAAACCTCTTTTTCATTCTGGTTTTAGCCGGTGGAATCGTTTTCTGGAACTATACAAACAAAGAAGAGTTACCCGACATAGCACTTGACTTTGTGAGAATATCAGTGAGCTATCCTGGAGCCTCAGCCGAAGAGGTTGACTATTCTGTAACCTGGCCTGTGGAAAATGAATTAAAAAGTATTGCAGGTATAGAAACAATAAAAAGCACTAGTAGTGAAGGCAACTGCTCAATCACCGTTGAGATTGAAAACGATGCGAAAAACCGCAACAATATTGTCACAGAAATAAGAAATGCAGTAACCAACGTAAATCTTCCTGACGATGTGATGGATAAACCCCGCATAAAAGAATTCAAAAGCTCACAAAAAGCTATCATTGACATCGGTATTTATTTTGAAAATGAACATTTTCTAAACAGTAAAAATCGAAAGCTTCTTCAAACCTATGCCCACAATCTAGAAAACAGACTCCTTTCATCTGCGAAGATAAATTCCATTACCAAAAAAGGCTATTATAAAGAAGAATTTCGCATTGAACTCAATCCATACAAACTCCTGGAATATAGAATTCCAGTGAGTACTGTGAGTACAGAGATATCTGCCTCAAGCACGAGGGTTCCAGCTGGTACTCTAGACAATATAAATGAAGATCGTGTAACCGTTGACGGAGAGATCAATGATCTCAATTCATTTCTCATGTTACCTATTCAGGGAACATTTGATGGTGCCATTGTACGTCTTTATCAATTGGCCAAGATCAAAGATACCTATGAAAAAAATAATTCCATAATAAAAATTAATGGGAAGGAGGGTATCATATTAAATGTGCGAAAGAACAGCTCCTATGGAATAATCAATGTAATAAAAGATGTAAAAAAGGAAGTAAATCTTTTTAAAAGAAATATTTCAGATGGACAGATAAAAATCGTTCTCCTTGATGATGAATCAAGAGATGTACGAAATCGCATAAACATGATCGGCTCGAATGGCATTATTGGTTTTGCTCTTATCCTAATTGTTCTTTTTATATTTCTTAACTTTAAATCAGGTTTCTGGGTCGCAATGGGAATTCCCTTTACCTTTGCATCAACCATGATTGTAGCCAGCCTTCTGGGCTTTACTATAAACAATATGACCCTCGCTGCTGTTATTATCGTTATGGGGATGGTTGTAGATGATGCAATTGTGGTTAGCGAAAATATCATTCGCCTTCAACACAAAGGTGTTCCTCCCCTTCAAGCGGCAATTGAGGGGGCAGCCTACGTGCTTCTTCCTATTACAGCAAGCATTCTCACAACCATTGTTGTTTTCATTCCCCTTCTCTTTTTCGAGGGAAGACTTGCGATCATGACCAGTTCAATTCCACCTATCGTATCCATGATGCTTATTGCCAGCTTGGTAGAATCTCTCATTATACTGCCATCCCATTTAAACTTAAAATTACCACGGTGGGTTAGAATTGTTTCTTCATTGGGAACAATATTATTAATTGAAAAATATCGAAAAAAACATAATGCCAAAGAATCCTCTGACGAAAAACGTGAACATTGGTTTGAAAAGGTTGAGTTGAAATATTCAACCTATCTTGCAAAAGCTTTGAAATTTAAATACTTCATAGTTCTATTTTTTATTATATTTCTAGTTGGAGCTGGCCTGCTTTTTACTAAAAAAATGAAGTTTGTTCTTTTTCCAAGAGAAGAAGCAACCTCAATTAGCTTGATCGCTGAAGCTCCACTGGGAACACCATTAAAAAAGACAGCTGAAATGTCAGTGACCCTAGAAAAAATATTCATGCCCTATCTGGGTAAAGAAGTCGTAGGATTTCGAACCATGATTGGAGCCTCTCGGAGAACAAAGGGCCGGGAAAATCAATTTTATATGAGAATTGAAATTGTTAATGCTGACAAAAGAAAGAAATCCCTCAAACAACTCACCAGAGAATGGAATAAAGAAATAAAGAAACTCAAAGGTTTTGCAAAGGTCCGTTTTTCCAAAAGACGATTTGGCATGTCAAGTGGCAGTGCCCTGGAGATTGTAATTCAGGAAAATGACAACGAAAAAAGAAGCGCCATAGCACATGAGTTATCAAAAGAACTAAAAAAAATAAAAGGCCTTTCAAACATTGAGATCGGAGAACCCTATAAAAATATTGAATACAGACTGATTCCAAAACGGGACCTCATCAAAAGATTAAACCTTCAGGCCAAGGAGGCCGGAGCTACAATGCGAATTGCACTTCAGGGAAAGGTCCTCTATGAAATCATAAAGGGAGACGAAGAAAAAAATGTTCGACTGACTTTTCTTGATCAATATAAAAAGAATATACATCATATACTATCTGTACCAGTAAAAAACAATGAAGGATATATGATTCCACTGAAAAACATTATTTCAGTTAATAAAACAAAAAGTCCCTCTGAAATCACAAGACTCAATAATCAGAGGACCCTTATTGTTTATGCTGACCTCAAGGGTCTTAAGGGAAGATCCCCCCTTGAGATTGCTCAATATTGCGAAACTTTAATTTTTCCAAAGCTAACACAGAAATATCCATCTGTTATCTTTTCCTTTGAGGGGGAGGTAAAGATGACCAGAGAATCAACTCACTACTTTCCCATTGCTGTTGTTACTGCCATCCTTCTTATTTATGTAATTTTAGCTCTACAGTTTAACTCTCTTGGAAGACCATTAATTATTATTGCGGCTATCCCACCGGCAATGGCTTCTATAGCTTACGTCTTTACATTACACGGAATGTCTGTTTACGGTTTTTTTGGAATCATAGGGGCAATCGGTCTAGCCGGTGTTGTTGTCAATGATGCCATTGTTTTGCTCAATAGTCTTGATGACCGGGTTGGAGAGTTTACGACTAAAGAAAAGACAAACAAGGAAATTTCCATTGTCACCGCAAGTAGATTGAGGGCAGTTATTCTTACCACCATCACCACTGCTGCAGGGCTTTTTCCCTCTGCCTATGGAATAATGGGATATGACTCAATGCTCTCAGAGATGATGTTAGCAATAGCATGGGGTCTCATCTTTGGCACAGTTATTACTCTGGTGATGATACCTGCAATTTACAGTATAATTAAAGAAATCAGCTCACGCAAAATAGTGACTCAGGAGATATAGGATGAGAAAGATATTTATCATTTTAACTTTAGCACTGGTTTCATTTCATATAACGAGCGCCGAAAAGAAAACCTTAAGCCTCAAAAAATTTCTTATTACTGCAAAAACAAAGGATCCTGAATTTAAAAAAATTCTCATCGACCGTCTCTATGGACAGTATATAAAAAAATACAATATGACTTCATCTGACCTCATACTTTCTATTGATGGAGAATATAATCTCAACCTAAATGATCTCAGTAATTCATCAAACACATCAACAATCAGCGTCAACAATTATGAAGGAACAATATCACTGTCGAAAATATTTGCAAAAACAGGAACAAGCCTTGGTCTAAGCTATTCAGCAGGGAGCAGATCATCAGCAGGAAAACAAATAAACCAGTCTACCCTTACAGCCCAGGTCAACCAGTCTCTTGTTCAGAATTCCTTTGGTAAATCTACAAAAATCTTATCAAAAAAACTTGATCTAGAGAATAAAATAATACAATACCAGGTTATTGAGTCCTATGAGGATTACCTGGCTTCTATGATATCCCTCTATCTAAACTGGTATTCTTCATTAAAATACCTTGAAACAGCACAGTCAATTGTTCAATACAACAACAATCTTCTCTATATACTACAAAGGAAGAGACGCTACGGCATTGCCTTTCCTGAGGATGTAAAAAAAATACAGCTCGAGGTTTTAACTGCCAGGGAAAACCTTATTGCTCTGAAGGATCAAAATCAGAGAAACCTCAATAGCATTTGTCTGCATTTGGGGATTGACAAAGAGAACCTTTCACCACTAAAACCATCTCTTGCCAGTACTATACTAAATCTCAAGAACTCTACCATTGGCAAAGCTCTTGAAAAAAGTAGAACAATCCAAACACTAAAGCTTTTAGAAAAAAACAGTGACTTGGCTGTTGGCATTGCAAAAGATACATTGCTTCCATCAGTAGAACTCTATGGAGGATACAGTCTCACAGGTAGTGAACTATACTTCCAGAATCCTAATCATATTGTTTTTCTTGGAATATCATCAAGCATCAATTTTAATGATGAAAAAAACAAGGCTCAGCTAAAAATATCAAAGCTTGACAAGAAAAAACAAAAGTTATCAACCAAAAGCCTGACATTGACCTATAAAAAAAATCTCTTTGATACTCAAAGCAAGATTAAGCGTGAAAAAGAACTCATAGATATCTTCAAGAAGAAGGTAACTGTTGCCTTACAGATCTATGGTGCAGAAATTAGAAATTATAAAAGAGGCCGAACATCTTTAAGTGATCTCATAAAATACAAAAATACTGTTGTTCAAAACAGATACAATCTCATAATGCATGAAGTTATTCATATGAATCTTCTAATTGAATGGAAAAGACTCACTGATACATTAGTTACGAGAATACGTTAAATTAACTGACGAAAACACGAGGAACATTCAGTTTTCACTAAAATCATCGTCCTCTGGCACCCTATCACTTCACTTGATGGCCACCTCTGGCACCAATATTTCGGATAACAATAATTTAACTTACAATAATATCATATATTTTTCTGGTTACAGGGATTTCTATGGATAATTCTTCACCTAAACGAATTATAGTTCCACCGAAAAGATCTCTTTCATCCATTTTATCCTTATTCTCATAATCTCTTTGAAAAGATGTTTTTGTTTCATGGGAGAATTTAAATCCCTTAGAAAATGACTCCTCTATTATTTTTTCAGATAGAGAAATATTCTTAGAATCTGCAAGTTTTTTCACCTCTCCCATGATAGTCTTAACATAGCCACTGTATTCCTCTGATTCAAGAATTTCACCAAGAGTCTTGTCAAAAGCTGATGTTACGAGACCATATGATGCAATAAATATAAATTTACTCCAAATCTCACTATATGGCTCATCGGTAAAATTATATTTGATCATCGCTTCATCAAGTTTCTTTAAAATATTCTCCTCAAAATAATTATTCTGAGGATCTTTTTCAAAATGAATAGTACGGGAACCTCCTCGCTGTTTAACAACACCTGGTTCTTCAATATGAGTTCCTACGTAAACACAGGACGGCAGAAGGATTCCCTTTGAAGTAATAGATCTAATTCTTTCATATATATCAACTCCATTGAGTAATGGAAGTATAATAGTATTCTGAGAAATTTTTGATTTCAATTGTTCGATTACACTTTGTAAATCATAGCTCTTGACACAGACCAGACAAAGATCAAGTTCAGGAAGCTGAGATATATCTTCAAAAGCATCTGTGGGTCTGCAAAAATATTTTCCCTCATCACTATCTAGAATCAGACCATTTCTTTTGATTTTATCAAGATGCTCTCCCCTTGCTATAAAATACAGCTTTAAATCTTTGTTCACATCAAGAATCTGAGACAATTTCCCACCAAAAAATCCACCTACTCCACCTATTCCAATAATAGCTATATTCATTATCCTACTCCCTAATTGTTCCTCTGGCACCAACTATAGAACTATAAATGTAATAATTTCCATCAATAATCTAGTAAAGAGCAATTTCATCCCTAACTCCTTCACCTCTGGCACCGTATTTAAAATAAAAAAAAATTCTTCATTAATAAAAAAAAAATGAACCAAAAAACAAGCTCCGAGGTCATTCAAATAAGTTCATTGAAATTCTAGTTTAAGTTTACAAAAAAAATTACATCTAAAATTTAAATATTTTATTGAAGGTATAAAATGAATAAAAAAATAACTCTTCTAAGCTTTATTATGCTATTAACATCCTGTACAGCAACAACTCCTTACACTCTAACAATTGATGGGAATGGAACTAATTTTTCCGGGTATTACTATGTTGATGGTCAATACGTTGAAGATTTTTCTGGAGAAATTCTATCTGGTGATCATTATTATTATGATAAAGAGCTGGAAGAATTTGATTCAATCTATATTTATGCAGAAAAAGATGGAGAAAGCTGTGCATTAACCATCACAGTCTGGGAAGACAACAAAAAAGTTGCTGAACTAACAAGTGTATCATATGAATCCACCTGTACGAGTTATGATTCTGATGGAAACTGTGAAGTTACGGAATACGTGCTCCCCATTGGTCCATTATATTATGAACCAGAGGATGACTCAACCTCTACAACAACAACTACAACTGAATAAGACCATTGTAACAAATTTCCAGTAATCACATATTTCTCAATTGGAATAAAGTTCTTCTTCAAGAATCATATTCCAATTGAATGTGCATCTAATCTTTCCTCTGGCACCGATGACCACAACAAAACTACACAAAATCTGCTAAATGTATGGGCTTAATCACCCAATTGCAGTAAAGTTTCTTCACTCATTTACACAAAGCCTTTTTTTCTCTATTTTATGGACAACAAAAGAAAAGAGGAGGCCTCAAATGACACAAAAAAAAGTTTTAATAATCGATGATGATCCTGCAATCCTTACTTCTGTAAAAGCTATTCTAGAAGGAAATGGTTATGACACCATTACTGCTCAAACTGGTGATGAAGGCATCAAAGCTTACAATGATGAGAATCCTGATATCGTTCTTTGTGACATGATGATGGAAAAGATTGATGAAGGAACAACTGTTGCTAAAACAATCAAAGCAAAAGATGCTGACAAGCCTGTTTTTCTTTTAAGTAGTATTGGCGATGCAACTGCTAATAACATTAACTTAAGCGAAATTGGATTCAATGGTGTATTTCAAAAGCCAGTTAACTTTGATCTTCTTTTGTCAATGATGGCAAAGTATTAATCATGCATCAGAGCACAAAGGAGCCGTGGTCCCGATTCTGAATCATATCGGGATTTGGGACTACGCCTCTGAGCCTTATCTCTAATTCAAACAAAATTATACTATACAATTTTATCCCATTTTATAACATATCTTTAAATTCACTTGAATATTTTTTTTTGAGGCATAACCATGAAAATAACTCCTGCTGATTTTCTTAATGAAAAAACATCACTTCAGGATTTTGAAAAAAAAGTTATAGATTCAATAGATTCTATGGAATTTGGAACTGAAGAAATGATAAAACTTGGTGAAAAATATTTTGATATTTATCCAGACAAGGATCATGATAGAAATATGGATGAAGTCCATTTTGGTTATGACATTGTCAGATGCTGTTTAATAGAAAAATCTCTGATTCATATAAACAAAGATAAACATAATTCCTATAGAACAGCACTTCACGGTACTTCTGATGCGATGGCTACATTTAAAATTTTAATCGAAGAACAGGGCAAAGAGTCAATTGCTGATGATTATAAAACAATTAATAATATTCTTACCAAATACAAGCACAACATTGACGAAATACCAAAAAGCATGATTAAAGAGCGTTTTGTTGGTGGAATTAGCTCACTCTTCAATACTCTATATCTTTTAAAAATGGTTATTAAATAAGAGACAATCGATGGAGCACTTTAACCTAATAAGTATCATTTTACTAGTAATTTCTGGTCTAGCAATATCTTTAATTCTTTATAAATATTTTCAGTTATCCTCAAATATGATTTCTTTAACGAGAAAAATCTACAAAATAAAGAGTAATGAAAAACATTTCATTCACACATCTTCACAGGCAGTGGAATATCTTTTAGAATTTCATATTCCAGAAATAGAAAAAAAAGAAAGCTACAACCTTTATTTCAAAGAAATATCATTATTTTGTGATAATAATTATAATGCAAAGGACAAAATAGAATTTTGCGAACTTCTACTTAATAAATTATTTGAGATATCTAATTCTGCAATGGGTGTTTGCTATTTAGGGGATAAAGACAGTTCATACATCCATCCTGTTGCTGCAATTGGAGCTGATCTAGATATTCTTTCTCCTATAGATTTCAAGACCCTTGGAGGAGATTACGCCAGATCATCTCTCTCAAAAGATATTATTGTTTCTAAAACAACTTCGTTTAAAATATCATCTTTTATGGGTGACCTGCAGCCCGTTGAAAGCATTACCATCCCCCTATTTTGTCTGAACGAATGTAGTGGATTTATTTCAATGGCATCAACAGAACCCTACAATGAAATTTTTATTCAAGCTCTTAAAGACAGCTTGTATCTGCTAAGTCTCACATTTAACTCAGTAATTATTACAAATGAGATAATGTCTCTTTATAAAGTGATTAGAGAGATATCCTTTGATAGAGATCAAAAAGCAAATGAAAAAGAAAATTATCTGAAAGAACAAAAAAACCTTCAAAACAAGATTACGAAACTCAGTAATTTACTTACAGATGAAAAAGAAAAGTCCCTTGAAGCAGAAAGATTAAAAACTCAAATATTATCTACTATTAGTCACGAATTACGCACTCCTCTTAATTCAATTAATTCATTATCAAGAGTTTTGTTGAGAAAAAGCAATGAACACCTCAGTAGTGATGAAAAGGGCTACCTTGAAATAATTTCAAGGAACGGTGAAGAGTTACTTCATCTGATTAATGATATATTAGATCTTTCAAGAATAGAAACAGGGAAACTTGAACTGAAGATTCGCCCCTTTAACTTTATAAATTTAATCCGAACCGTAATTGAAAACAATGAACTTGGTGCCAGAGGTAAAGAAATTTCTATAAATCTTGATTCTCAATTAACTATTTCAGATATTGTAAGTGATGAAGCTCGTGTTTATCAAATACTACAGAACATTATCAATAATGCTGTAAAATTCACTGAAGATGGAAGTGTCTCGATTCATTTATCCAATGATGAGCAAAATATCAGCATTAAAATCATAGATACCGGTCTTGGAATTAAAGAGAGTGATCTTGAAACAATATTTGAAGAATTCAAACAACTTCATCGCTCAACTCATCAGGAAGGATCAGGTCTTGGGCTAACAATTGCCAGAAAATCAGCACGAATTCTCAATGGAGACATATCAGTAGAAAGCAAGGTTGATACTGGTTCTACTTTTTATATTACATTACCAATAAATTTTTCACAGCCAGAAGATGTACCTCTGGCACTAAACAAAAATTTTAATAAAAAATTATTGATTATTGATGATGATAAGGACAGTATTATATCATTAAAAGCAATTCTTAGTGAATTTATTACAATAGAGTATGCTCATGATGGGGAAAGTGGCTTGGATAAAGCTATAGAGATGGTGCCAGAGGTGATCCTTTTAGATATGGCTTTACCAAAAATGAATGGTTTTATGGTAGCAGAAAGACTTAAAAAAAATGATCGTACAAAAAATATTCCAATTATTGCTATAACTGCTTTGAGTACAGCAAGCGATAAAGACCGTATATTAAAAAGTGGATGCAATGATCATCTACCTAAACCTTATGATATCGATGAACTTACTGCAAAAGTATCTTATTGGATAAAAAAAAATGAATAGAATATTAGCCATTGATGACAGGAAAGACAATCTCATTACAATTGAAGCTGTAATATCAAGTTTCATGACAGATGTTGAGATTATTACAGAGTTGGATGGTGCCAGAGGTATAGAAACTGCACTAAACAAAAAACCTGACACCATTATTTTAGACATCAATATGCCAGGAAAAGATGGTTATCAAACATGTGCTGAACTGAAAGAAAATCCTGAAACTGCTCACATTCCTATTATTCTTCTCACAGCAGTTCATACTAAAGTTGAAGACAGAATAAAAGGGCTTGAAATAGGTGCTGATGCGTTTTTAACAAAACCTATTGATGAAGCAGAACTGATAGCACAGATAAGAGTCATGCTTAGAATTAAATCTTCAGAAGATCTTCTAAGAAAAGAAAAAGAACTCCTTGAGGTTATGGTAGAAGACCGAACTCGAGAACTAAAAAAATCTCAAGAAACAGTTATACTTGAACGTGATTTCATAAAAAGCCTTAACGATGCTGCTCCTGCATATTTTGTTGCATGCAATGAAATGGGATCAGTAATTGAACTTGGTCAAGCATTGATAACTACTCTGGAATTAGATTCGAAATATGATATTTCAACAATTAATTTCTACGATGACCTTATTGAGAGTGATTTTCAAGACTTAGCGAGAGCAAAGGGTGCAAACCTTATATCTCAAGGCAAAAAAGTATCATTTGAAGCTCCAATTCTATTCAATGACCAACCTGAGATCCTCGCAGAATGGCATGGGAAACCGCATTATACATCTTCAGGAAAACTTCAATTTCTATTTTTTGTTGGAATAGATATTACAGAACGTAGAAGACTAGAGAAAATGCTCGTTAAAAGTGATGAACAAGAAAAAATGAATATTGGTAGAGATCTCCATGATGGTTTGGGACAATATCTAGCTGGAATAATGTTTAAAAGTGAAGCTTTAAAAATCAGCCTCGAAGACAATGAAAGTCCTCTGGCACCAGATGCAGAAGAAATACATAAAATGGTTAGCAGAGCCATAAATCAAACCAGAGACTTAGCTCGAGGACTATGTCCCGTAGATACATCAGAGGGTGGTTTAACTACAGCACTGTCTGAACTTGCAGAAGAAATAAATCAAACTACCGCAATCAAAGCATTGCTAAAGAAAGAAGGTAATATTATTATTGAAGATGCCACAATTGCATCGCAATTATACTATATTGCAAGAGAAGCTGTTAACAACTCAGTTAAACATGGAAATGCTAATACAGTTATTATTACTATTTCCAGAACCGATGATTCAATTGTTATTAAGGTCTCAGATGATGGTGTAGGAATATCAACTTCTCATAATAAAACTGGTACTGGTTTAGAAATAATGCAATATAGAGCCTGGATTATTGGTGGTTCCTTAAGTTTTGGTACTAGACAAGGTGGTGGAACTGAAATACAATGTTTCGTAAGAATAACTTCTGATGGTGCCAGAGAAGCTATCCCAACAACTACCTCAACAGATTATAATGCTACTAAAACAGATCAATCTAGAGTTCTTATTGTTGATGACCATCCAATAGTTCGTCAGGGGCTTGCGCAAATTGTTGAAAGAGAGCCGAACTTAATGGTGTGTGGTGAAGCAAGAAATGCAGAAGAAGCTATTCGTTTCATAGATCGGTTAAAACCAAACCTTGTAACAGTAGATATATCATTGGAAGGAACAAGTGGAATTGATTTAGTTAAAGCTATTAAAACTCGTTTTCCAGGTTTACCTTGTTTGGTTATTTCAATATATAACGAATCTATTTATGCCGAGAGAGCAATTGCTGTTGGTGCCAGAGGTTATGTAATGAAACAGCAACCCTCTGATGTCATAATAAAAGCTATTAAAACAGTTCTTAGTGGAAAACAATTTTTTAGCGAAGAAATAAAAGAAAAATTTATGAATAGATTTAGTTTTGACATTAAATCTGGCAGCAAAATTTCTCTAGAGTCATTAACAAATAGAGAATTTGAGGTTTTCCAATTTATTGGCCAGGGGATGAAGAATACAAGCATATCTGAAAAACTTAATATTGGCATTAAAACAGTAGAAAACTACAGAGAAAGAATAAAGAATAAATTAAATCTAAATAGCGCTGCAGATCTTGTTCAATTTGCAGTTCAATGGCAATTGAATCATTCTAAAGATTAAATTTCACCTCTATATAGCATCCACCTGTTAAAACCATATTAATTAAAAATAGAATATTCTTTTTCTATAATACTCTTCATATTTTAAAAATTCCTCTATGCATCCATGAAATGAATCAGACAATGATGTAAAATATTCAGAAAATGTAATTTTAATGGGATGGATATAAACCCGAAGATAATGATTTATTGATGAAAAGACATAATCTCTAGGATCTTTCACTTTTCCAGCTCTCACAGGATTGAAATAGATATACCATATTAAACGTAAAAAATAGTCTGGAGGATTTTCCTGTTTTTCAACAATTACCATTCCATATCTCTCATTCCATACTGGTCCGGTTTGCCCTGTTTCTTGATTAAACTTTTTTGCAAACACTGATTTTATAAACTGCATTATTGTGCTAATATAATCACCATCACAATTAGTTCTTATAATCAAATGGAAATGATTATCCAAAATACCATATGCCATTAATTCAAAATTAAATTTTTCAAGAGCTCGAACTAAAACATTTTCAAAAATTTTCTTTACCCAATCCCCTCCAAGATGATATATCTTTTTATAATTTGATGTTCTACTATAAATATGTAGAGTATAACCCCTTTGTTGATCCCTTGATTGACGTCCCATTCACATCCTCCATTTATTGTTCTTATAATAAGTACGCATTTCAAAGACATTTTGAAAAATTTTTTTATATTTTTTAAAAAAAAGCTGTAAATACTCCTCTGGCACCAAATCTATGAGAATCTCACCTCTGGCACCGTCAAAAAAAATACATAATTAAAAAAATGTATAGGTAAAAACCCCCAGTTGCACTGAAGCATCCTCACTCATTTACCTTAGGCCCTAATCTATGTATATATAATATGAACTCATAGAAAAAGGAGATCAGCCAATGATATACAGTTCAGGAATATGTAATTTTTGTGGTACTGGTTGCGGAACACTTCAAAAGTGTGCGCCAGATGGTATGGCAGGTGTTCTCCCAAGAGATAAACACCTGGTAAGCAGAGGCCGCCTATGCGTTAGAGGATGGCACCTCCATGAAGCAATGAATAGTCCTCAGAGACTCAATTCTTCATTAATTAAAGAAAATAATTCTTTAAAAGAAGTAAACTACTCAGAAGCTATTAAATCAGTAACAGCAAATTTAAAGAAATACAAAGGTGATGAAATTGCATTTATTGCTTCTCCAAGAAGCTCGAATGAAGATATTTTCACTATGGTTAGGAGTGCTAGAGAAGTATTTAAAAGCCCTAATCTTATTTGCTCTAATGATGCAGGGCATTCTGAAGCACTATCAACAACATTCAAGGGAACTGGCAATTATTTTTATAATACTAAAATAGAAGATATTGCTGATTCAGATGTTATTATGGTTGTTGGAGCAGATCTTACGGTTCAAAACCCAATAATTGGCAGTGAGGTACACCTTGCTAAAGAAAAAGGGGCTAAGGTTATCACTGTTTCAAGTAGAGCTACTCGAATGACTCGTCTCAGTACGATTCATCTTCAGCCAAGACCAGGATCGTTTCAAGCAAGTTTCCGGGCACTTGGAAGAACAATGATTGACAAGGGAATTGCTCCAATAGAAGCAGTTAATTCTATCCAGGGTTTTGATTCTTATTACAAAAAACTCTACCAAAATGACTTCCTCTGGCACATAAAAAGAACAGACTTATCTGATGTTGAACTCATACAGTGTGCTACAATATTAGCTGAAGCAAAAAAACTCACAATAATAGTACCAAGCGGAATTTCAGGTCTTGACAAAGACACTTTAACTGACTTGCATAATCTCTACATCCTTTCTGGTGCTCCATTAAGAAAAGAAGGTGGAATGCTCGTTGCAACAGGAATTGCAAATATGTCTGGAGCCTTTGACATGGGATGTTCTACTGAATATCTTCCTGGTCCAGTACATGTTTCAGATACAAAAGCATCAAATTCAATAAAAAAATCTTGGGGACAGGATGCCAACAGCAATGAAGGCTCTGGTCTTTATAACAATAAGAAAATCAAAGCTTTAGTTATAGCAGATCATGATTTTAACATAGAAAACTATAAAGAATTACAAAAACAATTGGAATATATAGTTTTCATCAGTCCATATCCCACTGGATCTTACAATAATGCAAATGCCATCATTCCATCACGCCATTTCTGTGAATATGACGGTACATATACAAATGCAGAACATAGACTTCAATTCAACAGAAGTACATGTACTGATGAAAAAGAAGTTAAAGCATTACATGAAATTTGGCAGGATATTGCAGCTGAAGCTGGATACAGCTGGAGCTACAAAGAGATTACAGACATTCAAAATGATATCACTTCTCTGGCACCTTCATATAAAGATGCTTTTAAAGAAGCAGCAGCATCCTCTCAGGGAAGTTTTTTAAACAAAAACGATTCTAAAGAATGGGCATTTGGCAATGCTTCCGATAAAGAGGTTCCTCTGGCACAATATGGTGAATTTAGTCTCATGACAGGAAGTGCTGAACACTTCTGGCACAATAGTGACATCATGAAACTCACTCATATGCCAAAACGGGAATACAATGCAACACTCCTTCTTTATCCTCAAGGCTATATTGAAATCAGTTCTATAGATGCTGAAAACAAAAAGCTCAGAAACAAAGAAATGGTAAAAGTTTCTTCTGCTTCTGGTGATATTGAAGCTCAAGTAAAGATTAACAGCGATTTGAAAGAAGGATATGCTCATATCCCCTTCTTCATCAGAAACTCAATTTCAGACTTCTTACATTTACATGATAGAGATGTAGTAAATGGTGAAGATGGTGTTGTTAAAGTAACAATAGAGAAGGTGTAACCATGTATAAATTAAAAAAAGAACAACTCAACGATTTATATACAGTTTTACAAAGGACTTATAAGATCTACGGCCCTGAGGTTAGTGAGGAGTCGGAGCAAGTCATGTTTAATAAAATTGATGATTTGCTAAAGATTTCCCTCAATGCTCCGATTCCTCACAATCCTCCTAAAGATGTACTCTTACCTCAGATGGAAACAGTTATGAGGTATGATTATGACAGCAAAACTAAAGACCTTGATTTAAAAATGACAGTGATGAATGAGCCCACAGCTTTGATCGGTTTAAAATCCTGTGATTTAGAGGGAATCCTCTGCTTAGACAGATTCTTCTTAGGTCAGGAATATGTAGATGATATCTATCTGGAACACAGAAAGAATCTCTTCATTGTAACTATCACCTGTAACACACCCTATGATCAGTGTTTTTGCGTTTGTACTGATAGTGGCCCAAGTGCTACAGAAAACTATGATATGAACCTCACAAATATGGGAGACTACTATTTCTGTGAAATCGGTTCAGAAGTGGCAGAAAAGATTGCAAATGAATTAAATCTTGAGAAGGCGGTGCCAGAGGACAAAGCTAAAAAGGAAGAAGTTGTAAATAAATCAATATATTCCTTTGATGATGAAGCCAAGGAAAACAAAGCCTGGATCTCAAGAGTAATGAATAGAATAACAACGGGTTTTATAAAGCCAGAAGTTTGGGAATATATTGGAAACCGCTGTTTTGAATGTGGTGGATGCTCATTTGTTTGCCCATCTTGTTCATGTTTTAACATTGAAGATGTTAACTCCTCTGGCACCGGTGATGTAAAAATTACAAGTTCCAGACTGCGAACATGGGACAGCTGCTCATTTGAAGGCTACAGTCGAATGGCTGGAGATCACAATCCGCGTCAACCGGTAGAAGACAGAAGAAACAAAAGATTTTTCTGTAAACTATCTTATTCTCAATCAAAGAAATATCTTCGACCAGGCTGTGTAGGATGCGGCAGATGCGCCAGAGTATGTCCTGGTGATATTGGTCTTCCAAATGTTGTAACCTATATCAGAAGAGAAATGGAGGAAACAAATGAGTGATCACGTATGTAAAAATCAATTAGTTACCACACCTCAGGGAGCTATAATTGAAGAAATAAAAGATGAGATAGAAGACGTAAGAACCTATTATCTGAAGTTTGAAGATCCTGAAATAGATGCAAACTTTAAGATTAAATCGGGTCAGTTTATAATGTGTACAGTTTTCGGATCAGGTGAGTTTGCAGTTTCACTTCCACCAGCTCCAGAAAATGATCGTTTTCATATCTCTGTTAGAGCAACAGGTAAGGTTACAGATGCTCTTAATAAACTTGAGGTTGGTGACAAGGTTGGTATTCGTGGCCCCTTTGGAAATGGTTTCCCCTTTGAAGAAATTAAAGGAAAGAATATTATATATGTAGCCGGTGGTATTGGTCTTATCCCACTGAGATCTTCAATAATGCATGTAATGCAGAATAGAGAAGATTTTGGAAGAATCATATTGCTTTATGGATCACGAAGTTCAAAGGATCTCATGTATGATTATAACATCAAAGAATGGCAAAAAGACGAAGGCTTTGAAACATTCATCACAATTGATTCAGATGAGCCAGGATGGGATGGTGAAGTAGGATACGTAAACCAGCTCATAGAAAAGGCTAACATCCCAGTTGAAGACACTGTAGCATTTGTATGTGGTCCTCCAATTATGTTTAACTCAGTTATTGGAGAACTCATGGATAGAGGATTGAGTGATGACAACATTATTTCAACCCTAGAGCGTCACATGAAATGTGGTTATGGGAAATGTCAGCACTGTGCTATCGGAAGAACTCTTGTTTGTACTGATGGCCCGGTTTATACATATCGTCAGATCAAAACTCTTGGAGAAGAGATATGACACAACTTGAACAGCAATTAACCAGCTTCCTTGATACAAAACCATCTATTGTAGGCATAGGCAATAGCCTTCGTAAAGATGATGGTGTAGGAGTTCTCATAGCAGGAAGCCTATCTGAAAGAGCAAACAAAGCAGGATTCAACGTCTTCAATGCAGAGGATGTTATTGAGAGCTATCTTTCAGATATTACAAATGCTGATTCAGAAAATGTTCTAATAATCGATGCAGTTGCTGCTGATCTTGAACCAGGGGATATCATCTTTGGATCCTTTGATGAGATTAACACTGACAAAACAGCTCTTTCAACCCACAAGTTGTCTATAGAGCTGAGCATCAAGATAATGAAACAAAGAGGAAAAACACCCTATTTACTGGGCATCCAGCCAAGTGACACACAATACGGTTTTGGCCTCACTACACCAGTAGCAAAGAGCGCTGATTATATTATCAGCTGCTTTACTAATAGTTTTAAAAATCAGGAGATAGGAGAATAAAAATGAACTTTGATATCTATACACTCTTATTGATATCCCTGGCATTATGTGGCGCCTCTGCAGTATTTTCAATACTGGCTGGTGGCAAAAAGCAAATAGCCGGATGGTTGAACTTTCTGCTCATAGGAGCTGCATCAGCCATTTTGATTATGATAAGTATAAAGGTTTTAACCGGACCACAGAGCAGTGTTAAGGTCATGGATCTAGGAGTCTTCAAGTTGTCTCTTCTAATTGATGGACTATCAGCACTATTTCTTTTAGTTATTGCGATTCCATCCTTTATAACAGCCCTGTATTCCATAAAATATATGGATCACTATGAAGATTACAAAGCAGGTCCCTATTATACCATGTTTTCAATCTTCATCGCAGGAATGGTTTTACTGGTAACAGTAGATGACCTTTCAATAGGATTCACCATAGCATGGCAGCTCATGACACTTGCTTCATTCTTTCTCGTAAGATACGAAAACAAGAAAGAAGAAAACAAAAAAGCTGCAATGAGATACCTTCTTTTAATGGAAGGAGCATGGGTGGCAATAGCAGGTGGAGCAGCAGTAATATCCAAAAGCTTTAATGGGATGGATCTTCATCACATCACGGCTCATATGACTGGACTTTCTTCTACTGTTCTTTACTCAGCTGTCGGTCTTATTCTCATAGGCTTTGCCTGTAAAGCAGCAGTTTTTCCACTGGGCCAAATGTGGCTTCCTGGAGCTCACTCTGTTGCACCAGCACCGGTCAGTGCTTTACTTTCAGGAGTAATGCTCAAAACAGGTATCTATGGAATAATAAGAACTCTTTTCTGGATGAAATCAGCAGCACTGAGCCTCACCGTTCTTGGATGGGTCATTGCAGCCTTTGGTACAGTAACACTTTTCATCGGTACAATCCAGTCAATGAAACAGAATGACGGCAAGAGACTTTTAGCATATAGCTCAATTGGACAGCTTGGTTACATCGTACTTGCAGTAGGCGCAGCAGCGGTTTTCGCAGACAGCGGCTCAACAACAGGACTCATGTTGGCAGGAGCATCTTTAATGGGAGCCCTACTTCACATGTTCAATCACGCAGTATTCAAGGGCCTACTCTTTTTAACTAGTGGTAGTGTCTTATATAGAACACATGAGAAAGATCTCAGTAAACTTGGTGGACTAATGGCAGTTATGCCCTTTACCGCAATGACTGCAGCCATAGCAAGTATATCAATAGCAGGTATGCCTCCATTCAGCGGGTTTGCAAGTAAATGGACAATCATTGTTCCAGGTCTCACCTCTGGCACCATGTGGCCGGTAATGGTAATCTTTGCAATAGTTGCACTCTTTACCGGAACACTGACTCTCGCATGCTACGTAAAATACTTTGGCATGACCTTTACATCAACTGGTCTAGAAGACAGAGAAGATATAAAGGATGTACCATTTTCAATGAAACTTCCTGTGGCACTGATGACAATCCTCTGTCTTGTTCAGGGATTTGTTCCAGTTCTATTTTACAAAGTAATAGAAAATGGAATCGCAAAAAGCGCATTAAATGGAATGGTTTCATTAAAGGGACTCTCTGCAGGCTGGAAAGGTTTATCCCTCACAGCACCTGGAGCAATGGCCTTTGTTTCACCGGCAATAATATCCCTTCTTCTTTTAGTAGGATTGGGTGTAGCCATAATGATGAGACGTAAGCCAATGAAAACCAACAATAGAGAAGTTGATCCATGGCTATGTGGATACCAGACACCTCATAGTATAAACCGGTACAGAGGACAAAGTCTTTTTGCCCCCCTCAAGAACATCTTTAAATGGGCCGGCGGCAATGAGGACTCAAAATAGGTAATGAGAGGTATATTATGAATAAAGTATATAGCAAAAAACAGGATCTCATTCAAAAAATTCGTCAGGTATCTGGTGAATCAATTGAAAACTTTGAGATAACAGATGATAATAGAATATATATTGATCACAAGGCAGATGCAGTAAAAGGTATAGCATGTGCCCTAAGAGATGAAGGAGCACGATACCTGGTAGGTACTGCCTCTGACACAATAGATAAAGATAACTGTTTATCAATGATCCACAGCTTTGCCTTTGACAAAGAGGGCTTCATTGTAAACATGAGAACCAAAGTTGACGCTGACAATCCGGTCATGGATTCAATAACTCCAGATGTATATGGAGCAGGATGGTCAGAGCGAGAGTTTCAAGACCTTCTGGGAATGAAATTCACCGGACATCCAAATCCCAAGAGACTTATTCTGGCTGATGACTGGCCTGAAGGAATCTATCCATTAAGAAAAGAGGTTCCTCATAATCTGGTTCCTCCTGGTGCAGAAGACGTGGCTTTTCAACTAGATAATCCCCCTGAAGGTACATCAGTTATACCTGTAGGACCATTTCACTCAAGTCTTCATGAGCCTGAGCACTTTGCAGTCTATGTTGATGGTGAAACAATTAAGGGATGTGAATACAGAGGTTTCATGACTCATCGTGGTATTGAAAAACTCTGTCAAACACAGGTTACCTACAATGAGATTCCATACATTGCTGAAAGAATCTGTGGAATCTGTGGTTCTGTTCATGCAACAGCATATTCACAGGCTGTTGAAGAGGCAGCAGGTATTGAGGTTCCAAGACGAGCAGAATATCTTAGAACCATTATGCTGGAGATTGAAAGACTTCACTCTCACCTTCTTTGGCTCGGAGTTGCAGGTCACTTAATCGGTTATGATACAGTATTTATGCATGCATGGAGAGTACGTGAAGACATCATGTGGCTCTGTGAAAAAATAACTGGAAACAGAAAAACCTACGGTATGATCATCATTGGTGGTGCCAGACAGGATATAGATGATGCCCTACAGGGAGACATTCTTACTTCACTAGCGAAAGTTGAAAAAGAGGTTATGGCTCTTCACAAGGCAATTGAAAAAGACAGTATCGTTCACAAAAGAACTGTAGATGTTGGCTGGATCTCCAAGAAAACGGCTATTGACTGGAGTTTAGTTGGACCAGTTGCCCGTGCCAGAGGAGTAGACATTGATGTAAGACGTGATCATCCCTATGCAGCATATGATGACATGCTCTTTGATGTTCCAGTTCTTGATGGTGGTGATGTTTGGTCAACACTGGTAGTTAGAATACTTGAGATGTATGAATCAGTTAGCATCATTCGTCAGTGTTTAAAAAGAATGCCTGATGGTCCAATCCTTACAGAAACATCAGAAGAACTTCCAGCATTCAAACATGGTATTTCAGTAGTTGAAGCACCACGTGGTGAGTCTGTTCACTACATGATTACTGGTGATGAGCCGAGACCTGAGAGATGGAGAGTTCGGGCCCCGACCTATCCTAATCTTCAGGCTGTACCTGACATGCTTTTAAACAATGAGTTTGCAGATTTTCCAATCATTGTTGGCAGCATAGACCCTTGTTTCTCATGTACTGATAGAGTAATAAAGGTTGATATGAAAAATGCTCATAAAGGATCTAGTTTAACCTCTGGTTCAGGAGCAACAGTATTAACAAACAGAGACCTAGAGAATATGTCTCGAAGTAAAGGCAAATAGGAGGAACTAATGGAAATCGCATATCTTTTTATCAATATACTTATCTTTCTTCTTTTGACTCCACTGCTCGACGGTGTAGTTCGGAGAATCACTGCCAGACTTCAATCCCGGCAGGGTCCTCCAATAACGCAGGGTTACTATGATATCTTAAAACTCTTTGGTAAGCAGACACTCTTCTCTTCACCATACTGGAGCTTTAAATTTGCACCGATTTTAGCATTTGCATCTATCATAAGTGTTATTGCATTTCTTCCGATGGGTGGAAAAGCAACGATTCTTACACCATATGGAGATATAGTTACAATAATATACCTCTTAACTTTGGGAGGAGTATCAGTACTTATTGGCGCTATTTCAAGCAGAAACCCTTATGCAATGATGGGAGCAAGTCGTGAAATGGTAACCATGGTTATGGTTGAACCTGTTCTTGCTATGTCCCTTATTGTGGCTGCAATGAAATATAAGGTTCTCACTGTTCCTTTAACAGCTATGACAACTGCTGCTTCTTTTTCATGGACAGCAATACCAATGGCACTTCTCTACCTTGTAGCTCTACAGGCCTTTGTAGGAAGACAGCCCTTTGACATAGCAGAAGCTGAGATTGAACTCTTAGAAGGACCATTCATCGAATTTAGCGGTCCATCACTTGGGCTCTACAAATATTATATGATGCTTAAGCAGTTCTTTTATTCACTGCTTTTTGTAATCCTTTTTATTCCATTACCATTAACAGGCCTCTATGCAATTGATGTTCTGTTTCAATGTGGTATTGCAATTCTGATGGTTGGCCTTATAGCAGTAGTTGGTGCAACAAACCCAAGACTTCGAATTGACCAGGCAACAAAAATCTATGCAGTACTTGTAGTTCTATCCCTCGGCGTTGCGGGATTAAGTGCAGCGGGATTCTAAGGAGAATAACATGTGGCTAATAAGTAAATTAAGACAAGCAAAGGTAGCATTAACACCAGGTGTTGTAACATTAAAATATCCTTATGAAGCAAAACCAGTACCTAAAAACTTCAGAGGGGCTCCAGCCTGGGATCATCATAAATGTATAGGATGCGGTGGCTGTGCAAATCACTGTCCTGCTCGAACAATACTCATTCGTGATGTATGTAAAGATGTAAGAATCATGGTCTATGATGGTTCACGATGTACCTATTGCGGACGCTGTAGAGACGTCTGCCCTGAAGATGCAATTGAAATGTCTAAGGAATTTGAACTGGCAACACCCAATAAAGCAGATCTTGATGTAAACATGGAACTCTTCATGCTTACCTGTCAAAGATGTGGACGTTGCTATGACATGGAAAGGACAAATCATATTGACCACCTAGATTTAAGAGGATATCGTTATGACGACCTTGAATCAAGAGCAGTAATTAGAAAAACATCTGACACCTTTGACACTGAATTACTCAAAGAAACAGAAAATTATAAAAGACCGGATAAGATAGGAGGCTGAAATGTTACAAGCATTAGCTAAAAAATTCTTTAACCGTTCATTATGGGTATATCACTGTAATAGTGGTGCCTGTAATGGCTGTGATATTGAAATTCTCAATATACTGACACCATACTATGATGTTGAACGTTTTGGCATAAAACTCGTGGGTTCTCCAAGACATGCCGATGTAATGCTTCTTTCCGGATGTGTAACAAGACCAACACTTCCTCAGGTAAAAAGAGCCTATGATGCAATGCCAGACCCAAAGCTTGTCTTTGGAATTGGCAGCTGTGCAACAGGTGGAGGATGTTGGTTTGATACCTATAATGTAACTGGTGGTGTTTCTACTGTTGTTCCTGTTGATTACTATATTCCAGGCTGTCCTCCAAGACCTGAGGCACTTATCTACGGTGTTGCTCTTGCAATGGGTCTGGTTGAACAAAAAGCTTCACCAATTGAACTCAAGCAGGTAGAATTCCCTATAGATATGTATGAAGCCAACAAGGCATGGGAAGACAGAAATACCATTTACGAGTTAATTAAATAAGGGGTGGTACAATGACTAAGAAAATTTTAATAGTAGATGACGATAAGGATCTGACAAAGAGTCTCAGTCAGATCCTTAAGACTGAAGGATATACAGTCGTCGAAGCATACAATGGTTCAGATGGCTTAAAAATGATGAAGGATGAGAACCCGGACCTCATGATCCTTGATGTTATGATGGAATCAGATACAGCTGGATTTGAAGTTGCCTCAGCAATTAGAAATCCAAGAGATCATTCCAAGTATAAGGAATTTAAAAATCTGCCAATTATCCTTTTAACAGCGATAAATCAGGTTACCAATTCAAGATTTTCCCTCAATGAAGATAGTAGCTTTTTGAGAGAAATAAATGAATTTTGCACAAAACCAATTGATCCGGGAGATCTATTAAACAAGATTGAACAGCATATTAATTGATTTTTTTTCTCTTTACTAACAGAGAGGCTGAGGAAAAATGGCTCTAAAAGATCACAAGAGGTGGAAAAAACCTGTGAATATTTTCGATCCTAAAAATCTGATGAGATCACAAATCAGAATCAGAATACTCTTCAGCCTTCTGTTAGTAGTATTATTAACAGGCATCCTATCAATTTCAATCGGTCTCTTTATAATAAACAATAATATTATACGAGAAGCAAAGGATACTGTGAAAAACAGCCTTTCAATGATTGAACAACTCTATCAGGATGAAATGAAAAAAAACTTTTCAGAACTATCCTTTTCAGCAAAGGATATGACATTAAAAAATGCTTTTAGTTCAAGAAACAACAGAGAGATTCATCTTTATCTTAAAAGAATACAAAAGCATTATGGTTTTGATGCAGTATCTCTTAGTCACACAACAGGAAAAACCATAGCTATGGCAAATAAAGAAATCATAGAGAGACAAAATATTAACACACTCCCTTTTCTTACCAATAAGTCCTTTGATCTGAACAAAGGGGGTTATGGGACTGAAATAATATCCTCTTCTTTCTTGAAATATGAAAAGAATGATCTCTATAAAAAATCAAAAATTTATGTAAAAAAATCAAAAACAAGAAATAATACATCTATTAACAATAAGTCACTCATTATGTGGGCTGCAGTTCCAATATATATACATGGACGAGTAAGGGCAATTCTTTACAGCTATAATCTGTTAAACAACAATACAGAGATAATAGATAGATTTAACCAGCTGGCAGCCAATGATGAAGTTATAAATAATCATACGGTTTCAACAACAACAATATTTTTAAATGGTCTGAGAGTAACAACCAATGTAAAAGATAATTCAGGGAAACGGGCAACAGGAACCTGGGTTTCAGATGAGGTATATAACACAGTAATAAAAAAAGGAAAGACTTGGATCAATGACGCCTTTGTTGTTGAACGATGGTACCTTTCTGGTTATAGTCCAATTAAAAACAATAATGGAAAAATAATCGGAATCCTATATACAGGTTTGCTAAAAGAAAAATATAATATTATTCTACGGGAAACTGCATATTACTTCCTTTTTATAATGATGATTACAACCATTATTGCAGTACTCATTTCTATCCTATTGTCTAAGACCATAGGTAATCCAATAAAAAGATTAACCCAGGGTGCGAGCAATATGTCTGATGGGAAACATGAGCATATTATGACCTACCCTACTGACCCTTCAGACATTAAATATCTCACTGATACATTCAATCAAATGATTGATGATATTCTAGAGAGAGATAGAAAACTTTCAGAACTGACAGAAAGAAAGTTGCTCCATTCTCAAAAGCTTGCTTCTGTTGGCCGTCTTGCATCAGGCATTGCACATGAGATAAACAATCCTTTAACGGGCATTCTCACCTTCAGTGAACTTCTCATTGAAGACCTCAAGGGAAGTGAAAGTGAAAAGGACCTTGTTGTTATTCGTGATGAAGCTTTGAGATGTCGTGAAATTGTTCGAGGCATATTTGATTTTGCACGAGATACAAAGTTGGAGCTAGTTGAAAAAAATCTCAATGAAGTAATTACAAGCACAATGATGATTTTAGAAAAACATATAAACTTTCAAGACATAGTAATCCACAAGGAATTAGACTTTAACATTCCAGATTTCCCTATGGATTTCATACAAATGAAATCAGTTATTTCAAATCTTGCAGTTAACGCTGCCGATGCCATGCCTACTGGTGGTGAACTAACCATTTCAACCAGTTATTATGCTCTCAGTAAAACTGTAAACTTGATAGTTGCAGATACAGGTCAAGGAATTGAAGAAGAAAACCTTCAAAAAATATTTGACCCTTTTTATACAACAAAAGAACCAAGCAAAGGAACAGGCCTCGGTTTATCAGTAACCTATGGAATTATAAGACGCCATGGAGGAACCATTGAAGCAATTAGTGAACCAGGCATCGGTACATCCTTTACCGTTAGTTTTCCAATAGAACAGAGAAATGAAAAAGAATCAGGAGAAAAGCAATGACAACGAAAATTCTTTTTATTGATGATGAAAACATAGTCTTACACAGCTGCAAAAGAATTTTTAAAAATAGCGGATACAATATAGATACAGCATCCTCAGGAGAAGAGGGACTTCAAAAAGTAAGAGACAATGAATACGATATTATTGTTTCAGACTTAAAGATGCCTGGCATTGGGGGAATGGAAGTACTGAAAACACTTCGCAAAGAGTTTCCCAGTCTAACAGTTATTATCTTTACAGGATATGCCAATGTAGAAACAGCCAGAGAAGCGCTAAAAAATGGAGCCTTTGACTATATTCCAAAACCATTTACACCTGAAGAGATTCGTGATGTATTAGAAAATGCTGTAAAATCACTGGAGGCTAGAGAAGAGGTGCCAATGCTTGACCTTATGGCAATTGTATCTCACGAGCTCAAGAGTCCAGTATCTGTTGTGCACACCACAGCAGACACCCTTCATAGAGGGTACTTTGGTAAACTAGGAGAGGGACAAAAAGAAATTATTGAAACCATTATTCGAAACTGTGAATACCTTGAAGATATAATACGAAGCTATATTGATCTTTCAAAAATGGAACTTGACCAGCTTGATTCTTTTATGGAAAAACTTAATTTAAAGGATGATGTGTTAGAGCAAGCTCTCACTGTTCCAGAGGTTGTTAACAATAGAAAAGACATGAAGATAAATGTTTCCTATGATGATGATCCTTCTGTATGTGGAGATCCAAGACTATTAAGGATAGTTTTCAATAATCTTATCAATAATGCAATAAAATACGGACAGGAAAAAACTCCCATAGATGTTGTTGTTAATATTGAGGATGAGAAAGCGGTCTTTAGAATAACAAACCAGGGAGTGGGTTTCTCCCAGGACCTCATTGACAATCAGCTCTTCACAAAATTCGGACGTCTCAGACAAAGAGGCACCGAGGGAATTAAGGGTTCAGGCCTGGGATTATATATCTGCAAAAAAATTATTGAAAAGCACTCAGGAACAATAAAGGCAGAATCCGAGGTAGGTTCATGGGCTCAATTTATTGTAGAGTTACCCTGCATTTAAATTAGTTAACAGGTTGTAAGGTTTGAAAGTTTGAAGGTTGAAATGCTATAAGGTTTAACTTATTTTGATTTATTATTTTTACAGAAGAATAAACTTTTCAACTTTCTAACATTTTAACTTTACAACCAAATCACCAAATTTTACAATTTTCAAACCTTAAACTAAAAAATCAATGCTTGGAAAGTGCATCAATCTGTTTTTGTAAAATCATCAAGGAATCCACCAGCACAGAGGTGCTATCCATAACCTCATTCATAATATTATTAAGATCATCTACAGAAAGGCCAACCTCATGAACGGTCTGTTTCTGTTCTGTTGTTGCTGTTGTAATCTCACTGGATCGTGCAGCAATTGATATCATATTACTGTTGATCTCAGAAGACATTTCCTCTTGTTCTTTACAAAGATCAGTAATAGTGCTAATAGCTTCGCCAACATCGAATGCTGTATTTCCAATATCCTGTATAACTGAGGTAGAATTCTCAACAATTATTCGTTCATTTTCAATATTATCTACAGTAGATGCAATGTGACTCTGTATTGACTTTGCCTCTTGTATAGAACGGTCAGCAAGTTTACCAATTTCTTCAGCAACAACTGCAAATCCCTTACCATAGTCCCCTGCCCGTGCTGCTTCAATAGAGGCATTGAGTGATAGAAGATTCGTCTGTTCAGCAATGTCATTGATAATCTGAGTAATTTCATTTATTGCACCAGAGGATTCTTTTATGGATTCCATCCCCCTGATAATATCATTGAGTCGCTCTCTACTCTCTTCAGTTCGCTGTCGATTTGATTGACTTAAGCCTTCAGCCTTATTTGCTGCATCAGTGATCTTTGAAATACTCTGGACGTAGTTTTGCAATATTGTGCTATTATTTTGAATAGCTGAATCCTGAAGCTGTGCATTATCTACAATTGAGTCAATTGATGCATTTACCTCTTCTATTGCTGCAGAGGTTTCTTCAAGATTACTACCCTGTATTTCCATTTTTTGCTGTAATGTCTCGGTGGTATCATTTATGGTAACTGCAAAATCCTTTAACTCAATTGATGAATTTCTGATTTTATCAATGAGTTCACTTAGGTTAACCTTCTCTTCTTCTAATACAGAGGCAAGTTCCTCTGATTTTTTAAAGGCATATTTAGAGCGTAAAGATAAAAGATAAGCCTGTGAAAATAAAAACACAAGAAGACCATATGGAATAAGGTTTGTAGTATTTATAAATGTTCTATTATGAAGCATATCATTAATTACTGCTAAAACAAAAATAAACATCCCTATGCCTATTACATTAACTCCCTGATAACCGATTTTAAAAATTTTAACAAATCTCACGATCAAATAAATAAGTAGAAATATTAGAACTATTTGAAAGATAACTGATAAATATGAATAAATTGATTCAATACGTATAATTTCAAGAACTGTAAGTGTTATACCAAAAACACCTGTTGCAATAATAACCTTTTTTGAGATTTCTTTAGGAAACAATGAATAGAAAAATGCGAAAATTGCAGGTACTCCTAAATACATTGAACCAAATTCCATAGATCTAATCACTCTCCATGGTAATCCTTCTATTATATGAACTAAATATCTCTGATCCATTGCTATAATTCTCATTGTCATGGTTATACAAAAAAGGGCAAAGAAGAGAGGAGCTTTATCCTCTCTTCTTAAAATATATAGAGCGAAATGATATACAGCCATTATAAGAAAGCAGCCAATAAGAAAGAAGGTGAGAATAATATCCATCTCCCATGAACTATTTATAGTTTGAGGAGAACCAATTGTTATTGGTCTCCAAAAGCCTCCAAATTCAGAATGAAAATTTGAGATATGAATAACAATATTCACTTCTTTTTTAGAGGTATAAAATGTTTTGTGTTGAGGTTTCAGATGTGATACTTCATCAGCTTCGTTTTTTCCAACCTTACCTGATGTAAGAATCTTCTTTCCATCAACATAGAGATCAAAGGCTGTAAATACAGTCCATACATTTATTGCATACATACCTGACTTTGGAAGTTTGACCTTAACAAAATATGTGCCATAACCCTTAGTTGGATACAGTTTATTAGGATATAGTTTCTTATCTTTTTGTTTCCAGTTCCAGTAAATAGGGAAATAATACTTTTCAAATCCCTCAAGTTTTGATGCATCAGTAAATAATGCAGGATCAATGAGTTTATTCCAGTAAAAGTGAAAGTCACCCTTTATATCAAAGGATCTACCCTTTTCAAAATTAATTGTTGATAGATCAATAAAACCATCAACAGCTTTTATCTTACTTTTACCAAGGATTAAAATCGGAGAAAACAAACTAATTATCAATACTATGATTAAGATTCTTTTTTTCTTCATAAGATCAGGGTATATAAATGGTAAAAACTGTCAAATATTTATTATAAAGATACTCCTTGACATGAGTGAAAACATATTTCTTATTTTATAAACAATTTACATGGCAACAATCATAGTATAAAGATAGGATTCTTATATTGAAAAAAAATTTAAACCTTCCAAGACAAATATCATATGCTGCAGGTTCATTTGGACACTCAGCAATGCTCAACATTTTAAACTTTCAGTTGATCTATTTTTTTGTGCCCCCTGAAAATAGTGGTCTACCACTCTTTATAAAACAGGTTGTCTTCCTGGGCATCTTTAATACCGTGAGTATAATTATTGCATCTGGCCGTCTATGGGCAGCCTTTATTGACCCCATTGTTGCTCACAAAAGTGACAATACCTACAGTCGATTTGGAAGAAGAATTCCCTATATGGCTGCAGCTCTTATACCTGCCTCAATCACCTGCATTCTTATATTTTTTCCACCGGTAAAAGGAATAAGCAACTTGAATATAATCTGGCTCATAGCAATGCAGCTTATCTTCTTCTTTTCAATCTCTTTATATATAACACCCTACATGTCTCTTTTACAAGAGCTGGGTCACTCAGAACATCAGAGAATAAACTTAACAACCTATATGTCAATTTCATGGGCATTGGGAATGATGTTTGCAGCATTAATCCCTGCACTAGGTTCTTACCTCTCAACAATTTTTTCATTATCACCTATTCAATCAATGCAAAGTGCCATTATAGTTGTTTGTGTAATAAGCATCATATTCATGATGCTCCCTATTATAACAATAAATGAAAAAGAATATTGCCAGAGCACAAAATCTGACCTCCATCTCAAAGAGGCTCTCAAGAAAACCTTTAGCAACCCCCACTTTAGATACTATATTATTGCTGATTTTATTTATATGATTGCCCTATCAATGATCATGAGTGGTTTCATATTCTTTGTTACTGTTTTACTTGATCTTTCTAAAACACTTGCCGGCAAGATGATGGCATATATGGTAGTACTTTCACTCATTTTCTATCCCATAGTTAATATTCTTTCAAAAAAAACAGGAAAAAAGAAACTTATAATTTTTTCATTTCTTCTCATGGGAGGATGTTTTTTCTTCATCTATTTTCTTGGTTCAATTCCTATAAGTCCAATGCTCCAGGGAATGATTCTCGTATCAGTCTGTGCATTCCCAATTTCAGTTCTAGGAACATTGCCCACAGCCGTTCTTTCTGATATTGCTCATTTGGATGTAAAAAAAAGCGGTACATCAATGGAGGGAATGTATTTTTCATCTCGATCAATTATGATTAAACTGGGCTCTACCGTGGGTATCTTAATCTTTGCCTCTCTCACTGTTCTTGGAAAAGATCCCGGCAATGACCTGGGAATAAGGCTAACCGGCTTTATTGGCTTTGCCCTCAGTATAATTGCCTCAGTTCTTTTTTCCCGTTATAAAGAAGATGATGTCCTTAAAGAACTGAGAAATCTTTAAAAAAGTTATTGTAAAATTTTTCAAAAACAGGCATTACTATTTTTGTATTTCAGATAATAATAATTAAAAAAAAATTGATGGTGAGAATAATGTCAAAAGTAGAAACTTGGTTAAAAGAGCTATCAACTGAAGAGAAGATCTCTCTACTATCTGGAAAAGATTTCTGGCATTTCAAAAGCTTTCCACAACATTCAATACCTGAGATAATGGTTGCAGATGGCCCCCATGGATTAAGAAAGATGGATTCCTCTCTTAAAAATATGACAATTACGAAGAGCCATCCAGCAACATGTTTTCCAACTGCGGTGACTCTGGCCTCATCATGGGATCGAGATCTCATCAATGAGATTGCAATTGCTCTGGCAAAGGAATGCTTAAAAGAGAACATATCAATCCTTCTTGGCCCTGGCATCAACATCAAACGCCATCCTCTCTGTGGCAGAAACTTTGAATATTTTTCAGAAGATCCAATTCTATCAGGAGAACTGGGAGCTGCTTTTATCAATGGCACCCAAAGCATGGGAATCGGAACAAGCCTTAAACATTTCGCAGCAAATAATCAAGAATACAATCGCAATGTTTCAGACTCCATTATTGATGAGAGAACCCTTCGTGAAATTTACCTGAGAGCCTTTGAAATTTCTGTGAAAAAATCTCAGCCCTGGACCGTAATGTGTTCATATAATCTCATAAATGGTACCTATAGTAGTGATAATAAAAGACTACTCAATGATATCTTAAGAAAAGAATGGAAATTTGAAGGAATTGTATTAAGTGATTGGGGAGCCACTAACAATCGAGTTCAGGGAATCAAGGGTGGCTTAGATGTTGAGATGCCCGGAAGCAGCGGTGCAAATGATGTCTACATAAAAAAGGCTTTAAATGAAAATGTAATTACAATGGATGAGGTTAACAAAGCAGCAGAAAGAATTTTAAAAACAATAGAGAAGAGTTCCAATTCAAAAAAAGAAAATTATACAATTGATATTGAGTCACATCACAGTCTTGCTCGAAGAGCTGCAGCTGAATCCATGGTTCTGCTAAGAAATGAAAACAATATACTTCCTTTATCTACAAAGTCCTCTATAGCAATTATAGGAGAGTTAGCACAAAACCCGCGATTTCAGGGCAATGGAAGCTCGCTGGTCAATCCTTACAAGATTGAAAATCCATTAACTGAAATATCAAAGATACAAAAAAACTCAATTTTTTCTAAGGGTTACTCTATAAATGAACTTGAGGTAAATGAAAAGCTACATCAAGATGCTTTAGAAACAGTAAAGGATGTGGATGTTGTTCTTTTTTTCGGAGGCTTACCTCCTATCTATGAATCAGAAACCTTTGATAGAGACCACATAAAACTTCCAGAAAACCAGAGAGTACTTATTGAAGATATTGCAAAAACAAAGAAAAATATAATTGTTGTCCTGAGCAATGGAGCACCAGTAGAAATGCCATGGATAAATAAAACCCGGGCTATAATTGAAGCATATCTTGGAGGTCAAGCATCAGGTGGTGCAATAGCTGATATTATTTTTGGCACAGTAAATCCTTCAGGCAAACTGGCTGAGACATTCCCTTTAAAGCTTGAAGACTGTTCAGGTTATCACTATTTTCCAGGAGAACCGAGACAAGTACAATATAGAGAGGGACTCTACGTGGGCTACAGATATTTTTCAACTGTCAAAAAACCAGTATTATTTCCCTTTGGCTTCGGTCTTTCTTACAGTTCCTTTGAGTACAGCAATTTGATTCTTTCAAAAAATGAAATCACTGAAGATGAAAATCTACAAATAAAATTTACCATTACAAATACAAGTTCAAGAGAAGGAAAGGAAATAGTACAGATTTATATTCATGATAATAAATCAACAAAGCATAGACCCCATATTGAACTAAAGGACTTCAAAAAAATTAATCTAAAACCACAGGAATCAAAGGATGTAGAATTCATCCTTAACAAAAGGTCTTTTGCCTTTTATGATATTGACAGTCATAATTGGCAAATTGAGGAAGGAGATTTTACAATTATGGTGGGAGCCTCCTGCGAAGATATCAGACTCCAGGATGAAATATTTATATCCTCATCATTTACCCCTGCTATAAGAAACAAAACAGATGAATTTTATACAAATCTCCCCGTTGATAGATTTATTGTATCTGATGATATTTATAAAGAATCACTTCAAAGAGATCTTCCTTCTCCACTACCTCACAAACCCTATCATATTAATTCTACCATTGGAGATATTCGCAGAACATTTTTGGGATCTATTTTATATCATATAGCTATAAAAACTGCTGCAAAGATGTGGGGAGACTACAAAGATCCAACAGTGAAGAAAATAGTCAAAATCTCAGTAAAAGAATCCCCCTTAAGATCTCTGTTTTTAATGAGTAATGGAATAGTTTCATATCATATGGCTCAGGGATTAATTGATTTATTAAATAAATCATTTTTCAAAGGAATAGCTAAAATATTTAGTGGATTATTAAGAAATAAACACTAGTTATTGACAAAGAAATGCTATATAATATTCTTCAAATATATGAATACTAAAAAAATACTCTTAGTTGAAGATGAAGTCATTATTGCAATGAACATCAAAGCTATCTTAGAAAATTATGGCTTCATCGATGTTAATATGGTTCATAGTGGTGAAGCAGCCATTGATTTCATTAATGAAAATATTCCTGACTTAATACTGATGGATATTATTCTTGGATCAGGAATCGATGGAATTAAAACAATAACAAAGATAAAAAAAGACTATAATATCCCTGTTGTATATCTCACTGCTCATTCTGACATGTCAACATTCAAGAAGGCCCAAACAACCGAGCCCTTTGGTTATATCATTAAACCAATAAAAGATGTAGAGCTCATTACTACAATAGAAATAGCATTATATAAGGTCAAAATTCAAGATCAACTGAAAGAAAAAGAAGAACGCTTTAAAATGATAATCGATCATAGCAATGAGGTCTTTTACATCCATGGAACTGACCATAAGATTTCTTATATCAGTGAAACATCTACAGAGATTCTTGGATATTCTCCAGAAGAAATGATGAGAAAATGGACTGACTTATCAACAGAAAACCCAATAAATCTCCTGGGAATTCAACACACAGAGAAGGCCATCAAAACCGGCAAAAGACAGGCTCCCTATCTCGTAGAAATACAAAAGAAAGACCATTCAATAATCACTGTTGAGGTTAATGAATCTCCTGTTCTTGATGAGGATGGGAATGTTACAGGAATAGTGGGAGCATTGCGAGATATTACAGAGAAGCAATCATTACAAAATGAATTAGCCCAAAATGAATTCTTTTACAAAACTTTAATGGAAAACCTCGACATTGGCATTTTCATGAGTACGATTTCCGGTAAATTTATTCATGCTAATAAAAGAGTAGCAGAGATGGGAGCTTATAACAGTCCTGAAGAATTCAAAGAACAGGCAGCACAAAATCTCTATGTCAACATTGAAGATAGAGAAAAATTAATTTCACTTCTGAAAAAAAATAATTCAATTAAGAATATGCCTCTAAAATCTAAAAAAAAGAATGGAGATACTTACTGGATTTCAATTAGTGTGTCATTAACGAGAAACAGAAACAATGAACCAACACATCTTATAGGATTCGTTGAAGAGATAGAGGAACCATCAAAGACGTGTTAAAATATATATTTACAAAACATATGAAAATTAAATGTTTTCTACTTATCATTATCTTCTTTCTTATGCTGCCAATGCTTTCCTATTCAAAAAAAATTCCCTATAATGACATTGAAGTAAAGAATAGATTAAAATATATCACTCAATCTTTAAAGAAACAGCAACCTGGTGCTTCAATGTGGTGGGGTGGATGGATAGCAATTCAATCTTTAGGGATTTCCTATGCTGTTGTTGCTGGTGCACTGGATCCCGCAAATGGACTTTGGCAGGCAAAGACCGTTACAGGAGTTCAGGCCACTATTGGCTTAATAGGATTATTTATTGCACCCATGGAAACAGCCTATGGCTATGATACTATAAGTGCAATGGCTGATGGTAATCCCTATGAAAGATATCTAAAGCTTAAAAAAGCAGAAGAAATTCTTGAATATTCGGCCCGTCGTCAAAGAGGTGGCACATCGTGGATTGCCCATACATCAGGGGTGGCCCTGGGAGTCACCGGAGGTCTTCTTATCTGGTTAGCCTTTAAACGACCATGGTGGGAGGGACTCATAAATTTTTTCACCATGATAGTGGGAGCTGAAGCCAGAATATTAACCCAGCCCAGAAGAGCCATTAATGAATGGGAAAAATACCAACAACGATTCTCTCCCCAGGATGTTTTAAAGCAATCAAAAGATACAAATACATCCTTTAACCTTATTATTTTGCCAGGATTTATATATGCTTCACTGAGATTTTAGTCTTTATTTTATACTTCAAAAAAAACTTGACGTTTACCCCTTTGAGAGCTTTGATACCAGAGATATAACTGAAAAATAACATTATAAGGATGATAAAATGAATATAATTGAAGGTAAACTTGATGCAACAGGATTAAAAACAGCTATTATAGTATCACGTTTTAATGAATTTATAACAAGCAAATTGCTTGGAGGTTCCATCGATTGTCTCAAGAGAAACAATGCAGAAGAAAAGGATATCACTGTTGTCTGGGTACCAGGTGCATTTGAGATACCATCAACAGCCCAAAGACTTGCCCAAAGCAACAAATATGACAGTATTATATGTCTAGGTGCTGTTATCAAGGGATCAACCCCTCATTTTGACTTTGTTTCATCAGAGGTATCAAAGGGAGTTGCACAGGTGGGAATGAATACAAGTATCCCCGTTGTTTTTGGAGTAATTACTACAGATACCATAGAACAAGCCATAGAACGAGCTGGTACTAAATCAGGAAATAAAGGTTTTGATGCAGCACTCACCGCTATTGAATTGACAAATCTTTATAAGCAGATATAATAATGGGATTTAGAAGAAAAGCAAGACAAATTGCACTGCAGGGTCTCTATATTCAAGAATTAAGACAGGTTGGAGCAGATGACCTGAAAAAACTTGACTGGATAGAAGACGAAGTGACTGAAGATGAAGAGAATTTTTTTCAGTCTCTCATTACCGGAGTAATAGGCAATCAAGATTCCATTGATATTATTATTGAAAAATATTCAAGAAACTGGAAGCTTGAAAGAATGACAATTATTGATAAGCTGCTACTGAGAATTGCCATCTATGAACTCCTTTACCTTGATGATATTCCATCAGCGGTGACAATAGATGAAGCTATTGAGCTTGGTAAGGAATTCAGTGGTGACCATGCGGGCCAATTTTTAAATGGTATTCTTGATGCTGTGAATAAAAAGGAATCGAAACCAGAGGCAGATTAGTGAAAATAAAAAAAATTCCAGAGAAGAAAATCAATGACACCGAACACATTCATGAAGAACTAAGCGAAGAAGAGATTCTTCACAATAGAATTCGTGATATCAATCCTGTCATTGATGAAAAACCAAAGAAACTCTCTGGACTTTCTAATCGCAATGTTACCTATATACTTCTTACTGTTACACTTCTTGTGGCAATTGCCGGTGTTGCCATTATCATAAAGACCTTTTACAATAAACCCCAGATCTTTCAGGCAACGAAAAAAAAAGATACCAATAAAAACACCATCCTCCCCTTTAGCAAGATTGATCCTACGGTTAATACTGAGACTGACAATGCTGACCTCAAGAAGGGGCTGGAAAGTTTCTCTAAGGGATATTACAGTGATGCCTTTAGTTCTTTCCAAAAGGTAGTAGAATCAGGTGCAAAGGATAAGGATAAGGCTATTGCATTAATCTACATGGGTATTGTTAAAGACTTAAAAGAGGATTATGACGGGGCTCTCAAGCTCTTCCAAAGGGCAATAACCTATGACAAGGGTAATGCTGATATCTATAAAAACATGGCCCTCACCTACAGACACAAGAAGGATTACAAAAACGCTGCCCTCTATGGCTCCAAGGCCATTGAACTGAAAAAAGATGATGTTCAAACCCTCATCTTAATGGGTAATATCTATTACGAAAAGGGTGATAATAAAAAAGCCATCGAACTCTACCGCAAGGCCCTTGCCTTGAAGGATAACAATGGACGAGTTCAATATAACCTGGCAATAGCCCTTTACAAAGAGGGCGAAGAGCTCAGTGCAATTGAATTCTTTAAAAAAGCAGCAGTAAATGGTTCTTCTGGAATTGTATCTGAAAAGGCCTATGCTCGCTTAGGAATTCTTTATACAAAACGAAAGATGTACAGTGATGCAGAAAAATATCTCAAGAGAGCTATTGCATTAAAACCATCATCCCCTCTTCATCATTATAATCTTGGTATTGCCTATCTCAATCAAAACAAAAAACAGAAGGCACTTGAATCATTCATGAAAGCAGAAGAACTGGGGGCCAAAAACAGTGCCATGCTTGAAACAATTGGTGAGACCTATCATTCATTAAACCGTCTTGACCGCTCTCTGGCAGTTTACAATGAACTCATCAAAAACAATAGCCGCAATGTGAGATTGCTTTCAAAAATGGCAGAGATTCACTATGAAAAGGGAAATCTTGATGAGGCATTGACACTCTATAAAAAAATAATTCACCTTGAGCCTTTATCAGAAAATGCCCGTATTGCTCTGTTAAACATTGGTAACATTCAAGATGATACTCAAAAATATGATGCTGCTATTTCATCTTATAAAAAGGCAATATCAATCAACCCTAAGGATGACGCAGCCTATTATAATCTGGGCATTGTATATAAACATGCAGGTCAGCCAGAAAATGCCATTGCAGTGTGGCGCAAAGGAGCTGCATTAAACAAAAAAAATCCTCGAAATCTTTTAGCAATTGGTGACCTCTATTTTGAGAAAAAAGCCTTTGATGAGGCAGAAAGAACATATCAGAAAATCGTTCAACGATGGCCAAATAATCAAACAGCTCATTACAGGATGGGTGTCATCTATAACAGACAAAAACGTTATAAGGATTCTCTCATGGCATTTCAGCGAACAATAAAAGCAAACAATAAAAATGACTTAGCTCGCAAGGCTCTCATTCAATCTGCAGCCCTCAAGGCCCAGCTCAAGGATGATGAGAAAACCATGGAATCTTCTATGAGAGATATCCAAAAAGCTCTTATTCTAAAACCAAATGATCCTGAAGCCCTTTACGCATTGGGAATTATCTATTCAAAAAAAGAGATGCATAATCGTGCCATAGAGACATTTTATCAGGCATTAAAGGCAACAAGAAATAAATCTCTTTCAGCTCAGTGCTATAACAATATAGGCAAGAGCTATTATAATCTCAAAAAATACAGAGATGCTCTTCAGGCATTTACCCGTGCTTCACAGGAAGATCCTTCAAATGAAGAGATTATTATAAACAAAAGATCTGCAGCACAAAAATATGAAGCTTCTTTACTAAGAGAATAAGATGATTTACTCAGAGCAACATCTCTCTCCCCTTGGAGCGCAGTCATCCCACAGCAGAGGAAGACGACATAAAGAAGAGGATCATCCCTATAGAAGCAGCTTTCAAAGGGATCGAGAAAGAATTATACACTCTTCAGCATTTCGCAGGCTTGAATACAAAACACAGGTTTTCATTAATCACGAGGGAGACCATTATAGAACACGCTTAACCCATACTATTGAGGTTGCACAAATAGCCAGAACCATTGCCAGAACCCTTCAACTCAATGAAGATCTTGCAGAGAGTATAGCCCTTGCCCATGATCTGGGACATACTCCCTTTGGTCATGCAGGAGAAAGAGTTCTCAATACACTGCTCAAAGATTGTGGGGGATTTGAACATAACAAGCAAAGCCTTAGAGTTGTTGAGCTTTTGGAAAAACGCTATAGAAACTTTAACGGCCTCAATCTCACATGGGAAACAAGAGAAGGAATCATCAAACATTCATCTGAACATGATGATCCTGAGGTATCGGACTATGATCCCCATTTGCAGCCCTCTCTTGAAGCACAGATTATTGATCTTGCTGATGAGATTGCCTATAACAATCACGACATGGATGACGGAATATCATCGGGATTACTGGATATCAATGAGGTGCGGGAATTATCACTATGGAAACAGGCTGAAAAAGCATCACAGTCTCAGGTTCAGGATAAAATCGCAATAAGAGAAACTATTAAACATATGATAAATATTCTTGTTTCTGATCTCATTGAATCAACGACAAATAACATTGAAAAATATAAACTCAAAGATTATAATGATGTTGTTTCAGCTAAGATGAAAGTCATTGGTTTCAGTGAAGATATTACAGAAAAGAATATAGAGTTAAAAAATTTTCTAAGAAAAAAACTTTATCATCATTATAAGGTTGAACGCATGACTATTAAGGCAACTCAGGTTGTAACTCAACTCTTTGAAACCTTCACGCAATATCCCCAAACATTGCCCGATGAATATAGAGACAGAGTTGAAACAATTGGTTTAAAACGAACCACTGCAGATTATATTGCCGGCATGACTGACCGCTATGCTATTGAAGAATTCAACAAATTAACGGATCCATTACTGGGAGGCTGAAATGGTAGATAATCCCCAAATACCTGAATATATATTAGAACTCATGGAAGCAAATCAGCTTGAAGATGAGATAAGAATTGATGCAGAAGGAAACTGGTCCCATAATGGTATTGCCATAGAAAACCAGAAGATTATCAATTTTTTTAATAAATCAATTAATAGAACCAATGATGGGACATACGTTATTCATTACAGTGACTATACCTACCCCATTATTGTTGATGATGTGCCTTATTTCATCACCGGTGTTATCTTTGAGGGTTTCGGGGATTTTGAAAAGATTACAATCAACATCTCCAATGGCACCACTGAAATTCTTAATACTGATACATTATTTTATAAGAATAACATTCTCTATTGTAAAATTTTAGATAGTCAATTTGATGCTCGATTTAAGCGATCACCATCCTTTCATATTCTTGAACGCCTCGATGAAAAGAATGGTCAGTATATTTTAAATCTTTGTGGAAAGAGTATAATCCTAAAGGAAGAATAAATCTTTGATGTATATTTATTCATCAAAGAAAAACTTTAAAAATCAATTAAATATTGAGATTTTTTTACATGGATTGCACTGATTTTAACTGATTGTCACGAATTATTAATTTATTAGGCTTGTATTTGATTATTTAAATATCTAAATTTGATTTAATTTGTATATCTGTTTAAAAAAAACTATGAAACTATACCATCTACAACAAAGGTAAAAATTCTCTTCATCTCAATCAAATTTAAAACCTAATCCTTTTATTAATTAGTTTGATAATGCATCTAATTTAAATGTCATATTATTCATTTTAAAATTACAAATCCGTGAAAATCCGTGCTTCTTTCCGTGATCATCAGTGCCAAAATAAACATGAAATTTATTTTTTATAAAAGATCAACAGGATCAATATCTATCTCAAGATATAACCCCTTTTCCATTTGTTTTTTCGCAGCATTTATTACACCACGGAGCTCATCACTGTTTTCACCCTTTAAAATAATATGATATCTATAGTTTGAAGCAATCTTTGAAAAGGGAGCTGTTGACGGCCCAAGAATTTCCACTGAAAGTTTCATTATTCTCTTTGCTTCATTTACTCTTTGAAAAAGAGAGTCTATTTCTTTTTTGACCTTTGCTTCTTCCTTGCCCCGAATAAGAAGTCTCGCTAATCGTGAAAAAGGAGGATACCGAAGCATCTTACGCATCTCAAGTTCCTGTTTATAGAATCCCTCATAATCATGAGTCTTTAGAAAAGTAAAGATTTCATTCTTTGCATTGAGTGTCTGAATAATAACTGATCCCTTTGAAAGATTCCTTCCTGAACGTCCAGCTACCTGCATGAGAAGTGAAAAAATTCGTTCAGTTGCCCTGAAATCAGGAAGGTTCATTCCTATATCTGCCATAAGAACACCAACAATAGTAACCCCTGGAAAATCAAAACCCTTTGCCACCATCTGAGTTCCTAAAAGAACATCAACATTACCATTCTTCATTTCCTCTAAAAGATTCACAGCTGTTCCCTTTTTCTTTGAGGTATCCTGGTCAAGACGGAAAATTCTATAATTAGGAAATTCATTTTGAATTGTTTCTTCTACTCTCTGTGTACCAGCTCCTACCTGAGTGAGTTTTTCACTAGTACACTCAGAGCATTTTTTGGGATAAGGCTGCACGTATCCGCAGTAATGACAGTGAAGATTATTATCATTGTGACTGTTGAGACTAATGCTGCAATGTGGACATTCAACAACGTGTGAACATTCATCACAGATTACAAAGGGAGCAAAACCTCTTCTATTTAAAAGATATATAGCCTGTTTCTTATTTTCAATGGCTTTATTGGTCATCAATTTTAGGGTTGATGAAACTCCAGTACCAGATCCCTTATCAATTTCAACCAACTCAATTTTTGGCTGCTGTGCTGAACCAAATCTCTCAGTCAATTTATGAAGTTTCAATAATCCCTTTTCTGCTCCATAGAGTGACTCAATAGCAGGTGTTGCAGAGCCAAGAATCAATGCGGCATTTTCTTTTCTACAACGGTAATAGGCAATATTCTTTGCATTATATCGTGGAGAACTATTCTCCTTATATGATCCATCATGTTCTTCATCTATTATTATGAGACCAAGATCCGGTGCCTTCATAAATACAGATGAACGGGTACCGATAACTATCTTTGCATCTCCAGATTGAAAACGCTGCCAGTTATAGAGTCTTTGATTTTGTGTAAGACCACTATGATAGATAATTAAATCATCTCCAAAGACCCTGTCAAGACGCTGATAAATCTGAGATGACAGGGAGATCTCCGGCACACAAAAAACAACTGATTTTTTTTGAGCCAGATAATGGAGCGCACAGGCAATATAGACCTCTGTTTTTCCGCTTCCTGTAATTCCAAAAATAAGATGAAAGAGATTTCCCTGTAAGCTCTCTTCAATAATATCACTAACCACTGAATGTTGTTCATCATTGAGATCTTTCAGCTGATCCTTTTCCCGTTCTTCCTTGTTTCGATGTCTATCAGATGCCTTAACACCAGATGGCAGAGCAAGAGAGAAGACCTCTCCCGGTGCAGCCACGTAGGTTTTGGCTACGTACATAACCAGATCAATAAAATCCTTATCAAATATCGGATCATTATCGATTACAGAAATAATATCTTTGATTTTATAATCAGCAGTAAATTGCTCAATGACATCAACAACAAAGGCAATGACAACTCGACCAGCAAAATTGACCTGAACCCTTTTGCCCACTTCGACACTGAGATTTTGAGGGATTTTATAGGTATAGGAATTCTCAAGAGGATAAGGAACAAAGCAAATAGCAAACATCTATTTATTTTTCCTTAATGAATCAATTACCAGCTTCATGGTCTTCCATGCTTCAGATTTCAACTCAGGATTTTTTAACAGAGTAATGGGATGATTGATACTATACCAGGAATATTTATTATTACTATGTACAACATCATGGAGAGGCATGAGATCTCCCATCACTAGAATCACTGAAGGATTCTTTAAAGAAATTTCTTCTGAAATAAATTCAAGACAGTGTTCAATCATTTGACTGGGCTTTAAAAGAGGACTACCATGATCACATTTAATAAGATTAGTGATATAACACTCATCAAAATTTAGATCCATAGCTTCAATCATTTTCTTCATCAATTTTATAGAATCATTTCGAAAAATTTTCATCTCTGTTTCAGTTAATAAACGAGGACTATTGAGAATAACAAAGAGTCCGTTTTCTCCAGAGCCAAAGGGTTGTTTTTTCTTAGATGCCCCAATACATTTTTCACAGGAATCAAGGCGCTGAAGCATTGTAAGGGGTTCACCTTCTTTGGGTGCCTCAACCTCAACAAATCCATCAAAGGATTTCAAAAATTGAGCTTCCTCAGGCCCCTTAAATAACATTAAGTAATCATAGGATTCGGATTCCTTTATCAGCACGAGAAGATCTTTTATTACATTACTCATCCTTCATTATTCCATTTACATCTATATCATATTGATTTATTTTTCTGTGAAGATTAGTTCTTTCGATTCCCAATATTCGTGAGGTCATTGAAACATTACCCTGGGTAGACACAAGAGCTCGAATAATATATTCTTTTTCAAACTGTTGTCGAGCAGTTTTCAATGTAGCATTAACCTCTTTAATTTCATTAGTCATATGAATGTTACTTATATATCGCTGAAGATCCTTTAGGGATATCTCATCATCCTTCACCATTACAACCAGGCGCTCAATAATATTTTTCAGCTCTCTGACATTCCCCTCCCAGGGAAAACTCAGCATGAAACTTAATGCTTCTTCTGAAAGCTTTTTATCACTAGTGCCATGCTCTTGAGAAAATTTATTTATAAAATAATCACACAAGAGAGGAATATCATCAGAACGCTCCTTTAAAGGTATTGCATGAATTGGAATGACATTAAGCCTATAATAAAGATCTTCACGAAATGTTCCCTCATCAATAACTTCTTTGATATTGGCATTAGTTGCAGCAATAACTCTAACGTCAACATGAATTGTTTCTGTACCCCCGACCTTTTCTAACTCATGTTCCTGAAGTACTCTTAAAACCTTTGATTGAGCAGATAGACTCATCTCACAAATTTCATCAAGAAAAAGAGTACCTCCATCTGCCTGTTCAAACTTTCCAATTCTCTGTTTTATTGCACCAGTAAAGGCTCCCTTTTCGTGTCCAAAGAGCTCGCTTTCAATGAGTTCTTCTGGTATGGCAGCACAATTAACCTTGATAAAGGGTTTATCAGATCTTTTAGATTTCACATAAATAGCTCTGGCAATGAGTTCTTTACCGGTGCCACTATCTCCAGTAATAAAAACTCTCGCATTGGTTGAGGCTGCAGAATCTATGGTATCTCGAATAGAATCCATTGCTAAACTTTGACCAATCATATCATCAAAATGAAGGATGCTTTTCTTTAACCTGATATTTTCTTTTTTAAGTCGTGAATGTTCAAGTGCATTGGCAGCAGAGGTAATAACCCTGTCCATTGAAGGAGGCTTCTCTATAAAATCAAAGGCTCCCAGTCTAGTTGATTTAATTGCAGAATCAATGGATCCATGACCGGACAAAACAATGACAGAGGTATCAGGCTGATATTTAAATATCTCAGTTATAAAATCTACACCATCACCATCAGGAAGCCAAATATCCTGTATAACAAGATCAATGACAACTGATTTCAATATTTTTTCAGCACTCTTTAAATTCTCAGCTGTCTCAACACTATAGCCTTCATCATTGAGAATCCCTGAAATGCTTTTTAAGATATTTATCTCATCATCAACTATGAGAATTGTTGCCATTTTTATCTACCTCTTTTGTGATTGGAAACTCAATTCTAAAAGATGCTCCACCAGATATATTCTCTCTATAATTAATTACACCCTCATGTTCAAGAATAATTTTTTTTGTAATAGCTAGACCCAGGCCGCTTCCTTTTTTATTTTGAGAAAAACCGGGTTCAAATATTTTCTTAACATAGCCATGTGGAACTCCATGACCACTATCTGTTATATCAATATATAGTGTATCATTGTTATAATCTACGTCTATAGATATTTTACCTTTACCTGCCATAGCTTCTACAGCATTCTTAAACAAATTAACAAAGGCCTGTTTCATGAGCAAGGCATCAAAAATAAATGGTGGGATATTATCTCCCTCATGAATCTCAACGGTAATCTCTTCATGATTTTCATAGAGCTCTCCACAGCTTCTTATGACCTTCATTATATCATGATCTTCCCTTTTCATCTCAGGAAGCCTTGCAAAAAGGGTAAATTCATCTAATAGCTTTATGAGAACCTCAACCTCTTTTTTTATTGATTCTGTTCCTGATTGTATGATTGTTCCAATATTCTCATGATTCTCAATATATCGTCTTTGAATTCTCTCTGCAGAGAGTCGAATAGGTGTTAAGGGATTCTTTATTTCATGAACAAGTTTTCTTGCAACATCCCGCCAGGCCTCAAGTCGTTGTTTTTGAAAGGTCAGATCCTGATTAAGTTTTAAATCAGATACCATATCATTGAAACTATTATATAACAAGGTTAATTCATCATCAACAGAACGCTTTAGCTTAACGGAAAAATCTCCATGGGCAACCCTTTGTGAAGCATGAACAATCTCTAAAACAGGATTTACTATATTTTCTGAAAGTATTATACTGATGATAACAGAAATAACAACAATGATTACCGATATTGCAAGCCAAAATGATGCAGAACTGGATTGAAGACTATTTCTAAAACCTACCAGATGATAATAGCTTTTAACAGTTTGCTGAACCTTCTTTATTAAAGGATCATTGTCTTTTGGCAATTTCATTGTAAAGACAACAGTTCTTTTTTTTGATTGAGAAAGAGTTGCACAGAGGTACTCATCCCCCTTCACCGTTAAACGATTCCAGGGAGTTGTTTTATAATTATGAGATCTATAAAAACCATAAAGGCTTTTACCAAGATCATCCTTTTTATAGGGTATAGAATCAAAAATATGCAGCTTAATCTTCTTTTTCTTATAGGTTGTTATTATTGATTCATTCTTCAATCTACTCTCAAGATTTATTACTCCCTTTTTTTGTAAAGACTGAAAAAAGTTCATTTCTTTTAATAAAAGATTTTTATTTCTCTTGATATTATAACCAAAGCTATCATTGGTTAATTTCAAGACCTCTTCAGTATCAGGTGAAATCAGAAGATCAAGTTTATTGTTATAATAATTCTGGGATGCCAGCATTAAAGAAAAGGATGGTAAAACCGCAACAAATACAAAGGCCACTGCCATTTTATTTTTGATGCTACTGACGTGACTTCCCTCTTGATTTTCATATAAACTTGTTCGAAATGATGTAATAATAAAATATATTGCAGCTATAACAGGAACCATGAGAAGGACGTAAAAGATGAGGATGGTGGATGAATTTTTATCTGAATATCGTGCAGGAAAAAAGGATATAATTAAGACTGAAGATAGAAGAAATATGATTACAAGAAAGATGGCTTCTTGAAGTCTCTGTCTATCTTCAACTTTGAATTTATTTAGAAAATATTTCTTCATCTATTAAAGAACATAAAAGACAACTCATCCAATATTAAAATTGTTTTCTATTAAATCAACAATCTTATTAACAACTTCCTCTTCACCCTCTCCATCTGCTTGAATAACCAGATTGGACCCATTGCTTATGGCAAGGCCAAGTACTGACATAATTGACTTTCCGTCAGCCTCTACATTATCTTTGAGCAGAGACACTTTACATGTATATTTCATCGCTTCACGAACAAGCATCATAGCAGGTCTGGCATGAACACCTGCATCACTGGTGACAACAACTTCCTTTTCGAACATTATACTAATTATTCTCCATTTGTATCCAGTTTTGAATCTTTTTATCAAGTTCCTGTGCTGAATATATTCCCAGTTTTTTTAACCGCTGGTTGAGAGAAGCAGTCTCAATTATAATAGGGATATTTCGACCTGGACGAACTGGAATTATAAGATAGGGCACATCTATGTCAAGGATAGTATATTTTTTTTCTTCAAGACCGAGTCTGTCATATTCTTTAGTGCTGTCCCATTCTTCTAAAAGAACAACGAGCTCAATTCTTTTTCTATTTCGAACGGATCTGATACCAAAAATATCTCGAACATTTATAATTCCCAGGCCTCTGATCTCCATATGATGCTTTAAAATAGGAGAGCCGCTACCCATGAGGAGGGATTCATCAATTTTTCTGATCTCTACCATATCATCTGCAATAAGACGATGAGATCTCTCAACCAGTTCAAGAGCTGTTTCACTCTTACCTACCCCAGATTGACCAAGGAGTAAAACACCGATTCCAAAGACCTCTACAAAGGTTGCATGCATGGTCACTGTTTCTGAAAAGACCTCATCAAAAATATGAATCAGAAGACTGACAAAGCGAGTCGTAGCACGTTTTGAAGTAAAAACAGGTACATTGTTTTTATCAGCATATTCTAAAAAAAGGTCATCTGGACTTTCATCATAGGTAAAAACACAACAGAGAACATTATATGAAAAAAAGTCATCATATACTTCACGTTTTTTTTCATCAGAAAGGGTTTGCATAAAGGAACGTTCACCCTGACCGAATATCTGAATCCGGTCATAGGCAAAGTGTTCTGTAAAACCCGCAAGGGTAAGTCCGGGACGATTGATGTCACCGAACTTAATCTCTTTTGTTAATCCACCTTCTCCACCAATCAATGTTAGCTGCAGATCTATTCTGCCTTGACGAGTGAGAAAATCATTAACAATGATTTTCTTATTTTTCATAGAAATATCACTTAAAAGGCAGGAACCAGCACTTCAAAGCTGTCTCCGGACTTCTGAATGATATTGAAATACTGTGAATCAATATTGAAAAAGGTAAAAAATGCATTGTTGTTATCAGATGCTTTCTCAATAGCCTCATCCATAGTGAGAATATCAACAAGGGGATTTTCAACCTTTTTAAATTCAATATTTGGATTAGCTGGAGATGCATCCAGTACATTTAATTTATATTCTATAAATGTATCATTTTCAAACTTATGTTCTTTGATTTTATCAAAGGGAATTGCCAATAGCTTATAGTCGTCATTGTTTTTATAAATAACAGCATAGCTCTTATTTGAATAATCAACATTACTGTCCACTGCACTAATTCCCTTTTTAAAGAGCATGAAGTCAACATTGTCATTTTTCATCTGCAAATAGGCTTCAATCTTATCTAAAGGTTTATTACTCACCTGAGTTAAAACAACCTTTTCTCCAACCTCACCAGTATAACCTTCAAAACCTTTTTTTTCTCCGCCACTCTTGTGTGACTGATGTTTTTCTTTATATTTTACAACCTGACGTTCAAGTTTTTCAAAAACTAAATCAACTGTTGAATAAAGATCAGCAGCCTTTTCTCTGCCATGAAACTGAACACCATCACCGTTGATTACGACGTCAGTAACATGATCTTGTTTTTCAATAAACATAACAATGTGGGCGTCAATGAGCTGGTTAAAATAAGTCTCAAGTTTTGTAATTTTTTTCTCAGCATATTCTTTTAAGCTATCTGAAACATTGATATGTCTTCCGGTTATTGTGATATTCATAGACTCTCCTCTGTTTTAATCATATTGAGTTTTTTTCTCATGTGCGATGAAGGGATTTCAATGCTATCCCTGTATTTTGCAACTGTTCTGCGAGGTACTGTGTACCCTTCTTTGAGCAGAATATCTGATAGTTCTTCGTCACTATAAGGTTTTTCTGAATCCTCCTTTGATATTATTGACTTAAGTTTATGTTTTATTTCATCAGATGAAATATCTTCATTTTTAAGACGAGATACAAAGAATTCTTTTAATTCAAAAAGTCCCCATTTTGTTTGAACGTATTTATTAGAACAGACTCTGCTAATAGTTGACTCATGCATAGAAATATCTTGAGCTATATCTAAGTGAGTCAGGGGCTGTAAATGTCCTGGCCCTTTTTCAATAAAACCTCTTTGATATTTAACTATTGAGGTTACAACCTTTAAGATTGTATTTCTTCTTTGAGAAATATTATGAATAAAGGTTCTTCCACTATTTACTATGTCTTGAATATAATCTCTTTGTTTTTTTTCAATATCTTTTTTCTTCAGAATATCAATATAATAAGAATTTACTGATAATTGTGGAATCCATTCATCTTTGGGAGCAATGATCACTTCTCCATCCTGCATAAAAACCTCAACATCAGGCATTATATAGCGCGAAGACGTGGTTGCAAAGCAATTGCCCGGATAGGGACTCAGATTATGAATATCCCGTACCGCTGCAATGACGTCCTGTGGGGTTACATGGAGGGTTGATGAAATGGCGTCATAATCAAGATGCTCAAGCTCTTTGAAGCACTTTCCAATGATATCATGAATCAAAGTATTTTGAGGATAATAATGCTGTGCCTGAATAATAAGTGATTGCTGAACACCAGTTGTAGCACAACCAATGGGATCAAAGAGTTGAATAAGCTTCAGAGCACTTTCATAGTCATCCTGGGAATACTTACCTGCATTAAAATTTTCAGGTAAAAAGCCCTGGTCATCAAGAGAGGTTATGATATCTTCAAATATATCTTTCTTGCTCTCTGTTGAAGTCATGCTACTCTGCCAGAGAAGATGCTCCATGAGAGACTCTACCTTTTCAACAGTTTGCTCTATGATGCTGCGATCATGATCATCATTCTTTTGACTGTAGCTATATGTTGAGCCATCACTATCTTCATTAAATCTATCAGAATCTCGCTGGACCTCAGACCCACCTACTGAAGAAATCTCATCTTGAATTACATTCTCAATAGAGCTTTCTGTAGATTGTTGTGGCAACTCCTCTAAAGATGGATTGGTTTCCATTTCTTCAGTAATAAGATCTGAGAGTTCGATGTTTGACAGTTGCAGCAGTTCGATAGACTGACGCAAAGACTGATTTATGGTAAGCTTCTGGCTGATTTGGTTCCCAATTCTAAATGATTGAGCCATAACACCCCTTAATTACTTAATTATATATATATAATATCATAATATCACTATTAAATCAAGATGAATTTTAAGATTTTATAGAAAAGAAAACATTATTTTTCTAATTAAATTTTTGAGAGTTTTTGGCCACAGAGGTTCGAAAGTACAGAGGTTTTTGGGATTTTTGAATTTGATGATTGCAGTTAGTTTTAATAAGATTTGACATTGGGGAATGCTTAAAAGCTAATAAAATAAGTTTAAATATTTCAAGATTATTGGGTTAATTATATTGTTCTGTGTTTTGGGTTCCGGGTTTATGAACTAATCTAGAATAATCATTATTTAGCTATGAACTCGGAACACTGAACCCGGAACATCTATACTCTTCAACTTTAGACTATCCTCAATACCCCTTATCGAGATGCTTGGTCTTAAAGATATTAAAGCGAACACCTATATAAAAGGCAATATCCATATCTACTGGCCAAGCAGTCGTATTATATGGCATGATGGCAAAAATATATTGAAACTTCACAAAAGGTTCTATGTATTGAGTAGCAAGAAAGCTCACCCCTGCGTTGAGTGCGACGAAGAATCCATCAGATGGAAATTCATTAGTAGTAGGACTCCAATATTCAATCCTTTTTTTGCTCATAAAACCAAAGGATATGCCTCCAAGAATGCCAAAGCGGCCAAAGTAATATGAATATTCCAAACCAATGCTTGGTAAAAAATTCTCAAAAGTTGTGGACCATCCTGGAGTAGGAACATCTAAATGTGCTGGAGATGATCCAAACTGTACCTGAAGATACACTGAAAAATGATCTATAAATTCTATACCTATTGAACCAGTACCTGAAAAGAGATAACCCTGAGCTGTTGGAGACTCCAAAGCAACACCTGCACCTGCATCAACATAGAATTTGGGCCATGCACTAAAGGAGAGAGAAAAGGATGCACAGAACAATATAATACCAAATAATAATTTTTTCACAGAAATACCCCTTTAGTGCATAATTTATTCATATATTATATAATAAATTAAATATAAAATCAAGGGGAAAAAGTGAAAATTTCATAGAAAGTTGATGGGTTAGTGAAAAGGTTAAAAAGTTGGAATGTTAGAAAGTTGAAAGATTATTCATGTATTAAAGAAAATTGTATACACTAAAAAGTCAACCTTACAACTTCACACTAACCTCAATACCCCTTATCTAAATGCTTGGTCTTAAAGATATTAAAACGAACACCTACGTAAAAAGCTATATCCATATCTATGGGCCATGCCGTATCATTGTAGCCCATTATTCCCAAGATATACTGAAACTTTACAAAGGGCTCAATGTATTGAGTTGCAAGAAAACTGACACCTATGTTAAGTGCACCCATAAAACCATCACCCTCGCTATTGGGATATTGATCTCCTCCATTCCATAAATAGGTTTTATCGTATTTTCCAAAGGAGATTCCCCCTAAAATGCCAAAACGGCCAAAATAATGAGAATATTCAAACCCCACGGCAAGGGTCATTGAACCTAGATCGATATTGTCAAATGGAACTGGATAATCATTATGCTTTAATCCCCCCATTTGAAACTGAAAATAGACTGAAAAGTGATCTATAAATTCAATGCCTATAGAGGCAGTTCCTGAGATTATATATCCTGCCTTTGTTGGTGATTCAATAACCATGCCACCACCACCATCAATATAAAACTTAGGCCAGGCAGAGAAAGAAAGGGTAAATGATGAACAAATTATAATGACAGCAAACAGTAGTTTTTTCAAGGTAATTCTCCTTATAAATGAAAGGTTAACAACTTATTCAATTTAAACAGAAATTCTAATATAAGTCAAGAAAAAGTCTTTATAAAAAAAAAATCACAAAGTAGTTTACAGGAAAATATGAAACAAAAATAGTGATATTTTTACATAAAATAGATAGAAAATTTAACCACAGAGGCACGGAGACACAGAGGATTATAGAGTAAGATTGAAGTTTTATCAAAATTTAAAGATATCCTTCATTTTTTATTATTAAATTATGTGTAAACCTTATTTCACCTCAAAGCATTCTGAATCTATTGTGGTATATTAAATATGACAAATATCATGTCAATTACGGAATAAATCATGAAAACTAGACTACTATTAGGACTTTTTATAATATTGATGATCTTTATCACAGCCTGTGCACCTGAGGGTACACCAGTTTCTGCTACTGTCACTGATTTGGGGAGTTATGTGGCAAAGACTGCTTTAAATACAAGCTATGATTTTAATGATAGCTCTATAAATGAAAGCTGTACAACTGGTTCAAATCCCAGTGCAAACACTTATTGTGCTGCTGTAATTTTCTGGGGTACTAGCAAAGTCGGTATTGCTGTAAAAAATGGTCATGTTGGTGGCAATGGTGATTTTGAATTTAGAATATATTTCGATGGTACCAAATCCACAATAGCAACAGATGGTAGTACAATTACACCAGATTGTGAAGTAATGATTAGAAAAGGTAGTATTATTGATAGAGGTTCCCAATCTGGTGTTTCAATGCAAATAGATTGTTCCGCAGTCACAACTTGTACTATAACATTTTTAACTACAATATCAGTAGATAGCCTTGCATTAGATGTTGTAAATACTGATACTATAACTGCAAAGTCTTACTAATATTATAAGTTTTATTATAATACTTCATTATTTTTCACATAGATTTTTTTATATAAAAGAAATAATACTTTATAAACTTATTCCAAATCATATTTCTCATGACAGATCAGCCCCGAGGACTGCCCGAGTCTTCAAATACATTGTCCGAGTTCCACAGGGTCTGAGATGGCATGGGGAATCTGATTTGAGCACAAATGAAATCATGATTTAAAAAAATAAATATTTCTAGAAATAATAAGATTCAAAGCAAATCAACCAAATGGTGCCAGAGGAGGCTAAACCTTCTCAATTCAAGTAAGTCAGAATATTATCTTCAAGTAAGCAACTCAAACTTCATTCAAAATCAGATTACTCATGACAGATCAGACCCGAGGACTGCCCGAGTTTTCAAATACATTGTCCGAGTCCCGCAGGGTCTGAGATGGCATGAGTAATCTGGTTTGAGCACAAATGAAATCAGCATATCATGCTACAAACTCTTGGAATTATAACATATTTTAGAATAAAAAAGATAATCGGGGATTCCAAAGGGGCGTGCCCCTTTGGAAAATAAAAAAAGTTATTTAGATGATGTAAGATTCTTCGGCATTCGCCCCTTTTTCAAAGACTTCTCATACTTCTTTAAAAGCTTATCAAGATCAATACCAAAGGACTCAAAGATTGTATATCGAGCCAAATCTCTTTTAATAAGAGCCATATTATAGTCAACAAGACTCTTGAGCTCTGAATGCTGTGACTGAACCCAGGCATCCTGTGCAAGTTTCAATTGAGTTGCACTATATCGCCCTCTACGGAATTTTCTGTAGACCTGATAATAATAGTTTTGCGCATATATTCTAGCCAGCTTTGTCTGCTCATAAACCTTGAAGTTAACCTCACACTGCTTCACCGCAGAGATAATCTCATCACGAATATTATTTTGTAAAACTTTAACCTGAATCTTCTGCTTTGCAATGGCAATGCGGGCATCCTTAATCTTTGCCTCAGCACCGGAATTTCCAAGTGGATAGCTCAATTCAAGAGAGACCTTGTAGTCTTGATTTGCACCACCAAAATTAAACCAGTCTATAAAGGTATGTGCTACATTATCCGGCGAATTCCTACTACCATTAAGACCAACTCCTACCTTAAGCTTCAATGAAGGGAGATTCTCCTGAAATGCCATTTTATAATCAAAATATGCATTTTTCAGAGCAAGTTTCTGATTGTTCCAGTCTACCCTTCTTTTAAAGGCATCCTTCATTGCCTGGGCAACTGTAACCTTTGGAGCCTTGGTATAAAAGACATCACTTAAGATAATCTTGGTATTGCTTTTTATATTAAGGGTTCGCTTCACTGCCATCTTAGCATCCATGAGAGACTTTTCCTGGAGAAGAAGCATATTGCGTCCCTGCATAAGTTTGCCATTCCAGTCTGAGATATCCTCTCGCTCTGCAAGACCTAGGCCAAGTTTTCTACCTATGAGAGCCCGAATATTCTGTGTGCTTCTCAGGGTCTGCTTTGCAGTTACGAGACCCTTTTCAGCAACAGCCACCTGCCAGTATGCAATGAGTCCATTGGTTAAGAGCTGTGCAAGTTGAAGCTTAATCATCTGCTTATTCATCTTGGTGATATTCTTCAACTTCTTCTGGGTCATACGGTCATTGATGCCTATGAAGTTCTTTAAAAGTTCCTGCTGAACCTCTACTGAGAGACCAGTTTGATGTAAATCTGTAATTGGTCCCATAGCTGAAGCAAAAGCACTAACAGCAACACCATCAAAGTTTTTACGTTGAAATACACCACTAAATGTTGCACTTAATGAAGTTCCTGAACTGAACATCTTATTAATACCTGCTGCATAACTTACCCCATGAGTTCCTTTACCATATAATGGTTGGGTACCGGAATTAGGCACACCAGTATATCCATATCCCCCTGACCCAAAGATAATCCAGTCATATTTTGCTTCATATTGTTTCTGAGCTGAATTAGCTGCCTGATAGTCAAGGAGTGCTTTTTTCACATCGTAGTTGTTATTTATTAGATATTGGATAACCACTTCTTTATTGAGGGTCAACTTACGCTGAAGACCTGCAGGTGCTTTATCCTTTTTGTCATCTTTTTTAGTAATATCCTTCTTCTTGATATTCTTTTCTATCTTCTTATCTGCCTTCTTTTTAACCGGCTGACTCATGGCAACAAAGGGACTGGCTGTAATAACCATAAGTAAAATAAGAATCATTGATGTAGACTTTTTAATCATTGTGACCTCCGCAGAGTATTATCTCTGGATAATAAAATAACATACTTGAAATCTATAATCCTCCTTACAAGGAAAATACATATTAATCAATGTAAATTTATGTAAAAAGATATTTTTTACTTACCAACATGTGGTTGAAGATTTAAAATATTCTCAGGCAGAAAATCATCACTAACAACATGATGTTTTTCTTGATTGTCATAGTAAAGACAATGAATTTAAAAATAATAAAGAGGTGAGATGATAAATATGGAGAAAAATCATCTTGTCTGTTACTGAAACTTTTTTATATAGGCAATAATTTCCTGAACATTCATTTCAGCTGATGAGGCTCCAAGGCCAACTGCTTCCTTAGGCATTCCATAAACTACACAGGATTTTTCATCCTGTGATATGGTATAGATACCTGATTCTTTCATTTCTAGAAGCCCCTGTGCACCGTCATTGCCCATGCCTGTACAAAGAATTCCAATTGAATCTACTGAAGCACACTGACTCGCAGAACGAAAAAGAACATCAACTGATGGTTTATGACGATTCACAGCCGGGCCATCATTGATCTCAATCCAATATCCTTTTTTATCTGCTCTAAGAAGCATATGCTTACCACCTGGTGCAATGAGAGCTGTGCCATTTAAAACTCTATCACCATTCTTAGCTTCACTGACCTCCAGGTGACTTTTCCCATTTACTCTTTGAGCAAAGGCTTCGGTAAATTTTTCTGGCATGTGTTGAGTAATTACAATTCCCGGAACTGTACCAGGGAGATTTGATAAAATTTCATCGATAACCTCTGTGCCCCCAGTTGAGGCACCTATTGCAATGATAGATTCACTTACAGTCTTTTTAGAAACCTTTGTTTTATCAAGAATTACATCGGCAGTATATTTTTGCTCAACAAGCATAGATTTTACAGTCTTTCTTCGAACCCGAGCTGCTGATGCCCCCCTAATTTTTTCAACGAGAATCATCTTAAAGTTTTTTTTATCTGACTCATTATCAAGTGCTGGCTTTAATAAAAAATCTACAGCTCCCTCTTCGAGAGCCTTCAAAGTAATATTTGCACCCTTCTCTGTTAATGTACTTACCATAATAACAGGCAAGGGATTGGCAGCCATAAGTTTTGACAAAAAGGTTAAGCCATCCATTCTAGGCATTTCTATATCAAGAGTAATAACATCAGGCTGAAGTTTTTTTATTTTTTCTACAGCAATTATGGGATCAAGGGCAGTTCCAACAACATCAATTCCCAAAACAGATGAAAGAGATTCAGAAAGGAATTTCCTCATTACTGCAGAATCATCAATAACAAGCACCTTAATTGTCATTTTTAAATCTCCCCTTAGCAAATTCATCTTCCTGTTCTTTAACTGCCAGATATACATCATCTCTGGTTGTTTTCTTTAGAAAGACCTTACCAGTTTTAACATCAAGAAGTACTTTTCGAGTATAATTATCTCCAACATTGATAGATTCGATGTGAATATCTTCAATCTCAAGATAAACACGAGCCAAACGAATATTATCCATTGGAATACCATTTGAGTTTATATCCATGACATGGCCACCACCAAAAACCTTCGCAATGAGGGATGAATGTCTTGCACCAAGCTTTTCTACTTCAAGAAGAAGCTGATTCATGGCAGTAATTCCATATCGTGCAGATCTATCTGCAAAAATATCTCTATCAGAGATTCTTCCTGGTAACATGAAATGATTCATTCCGCTAACACCGTGCTCAATATCAATAAGACAAACTGCAATACATGACCCAAGAAGTGTTCCAATCAATTCATCTTCATTGGAGGCATAGAGTTCCCCTGGGTGAATAATTTTTATCTCTTTTGCATATTTAATACTATTTCTCACATACATTACTATTGCCTCTTAACATATATCGTATGACCAATAGAGAGATATTTATCTGTAATATTATTTAAATTTTCAGAGTGCCCAATGAATAGATATCCATCATCATGTAGATAATTATATATTTTATCAAACAACCTTTTTTGAGTTTCCTTATCAAAATATATTATAACATTTCTACAAAAAATAAGATGGAACTTCTTTTTCATAGGATAGGTTTCACTTTGTAGATTAAGCTGACGAAAAGAAATGATATTTCTCAATGCATCTTTTGCTTTAAAATAACCCTCGTTATCACCTGACCCTCTATAAAAATACTCTTTAAGAATATCTACAGGGACATCTTGTATGCGATCTGTTTTATAAACTCCATCTCGCCCATGGGATAAAACCTGGGTATCAATATCTGTTGCCAGGATACGAATCAATGGAGATTTTTTTTTATCATAGTATTGAGATAAAGTCATAGCAATGCTATAGGGCTCTTCTCCTGTTGAGCAGCCAGCACTCCATATTCTCAGTTCATCACCTTTGAAATCTGGTAAAAATTCATTTGCCATGAATTCAAAATGTTTATTTTCTCGAAAAAAGTCTGTTTTGTTTGTGGTTATTGCGTTTATTAGATTAATTTTTTCTTCTTCATAATTATCTTTCAGATATGTATAATATTCATTAAAGGTATGTAGATGCAAAATTCTAAGTCGTTTACTAAGCCTTGCTTGGAGCAAAGCTTTTTTCATATCAGAGAGATTAATTCCTGATTCATCATAAATCAATTCTCTAAAATGCTTAAATTCTTGATCTCCTATTTCAAAACGATTTAAAGAGTCCATATCTTACTCAAACAAAAGAACTCGACCGGTTCTTTCTTTATTTCTAAACTCACTGTCAATATACTCTTTTTCTAAAGATATAAACTCAGATGATTCTTCATTATTCTGTAAAATTTGGCGATACACTGTACCATTTTTTGTCAAAAAATAAATTCTTCTACGAAAATCACCACCAAGGTCGCTTCTTTCAATACTTATATTCTCAAGAGTGAAGTATTCATGAATAAACCGAATATTACTTTCTGAAATAGTACCAACAGAGTTTCCATCATTATAACCAGCACCAAATATCTTTGCCTTTAAGTATTTTCTATCACCGCCGAGCTTTACAATTTCTCCCATAAGATATTCCATACTGGTAATCCCTGCTCTTGCTATTTCATCAACAAAGATCCCTTCAGTTCCCATTGCTCCAGGAATTATAAAATGTCCCATTCCGCCGATTCCCCTATTTGCATCATAGAGAGCCACAGCTACACATGACCCTGTAACCGTACCGATGACGCAGTCCTCCTTTGTTGCAAAATAATCACCAGGGTATATTATATATAGAGGTTTATTAAATTTACTATCATTGCTTTTTATCATGGTATTCCGCCATTAAATTAATTTTCCTCGCTTATAGCTAATTCTTCAAAATCTTTTTTTGTTAGTAATTTACTGGAATCCAGTATTATCACCAGGTCATCTTCAACCTGACCAATGGCCTCAATGAAGTCATTTTCAATTCTACTGCTGTAATGAGGTGTTTTTTGTACTGCTGACTCAGGAATATTAACAACATCTGACACAGAATCAACAATCATGCCAACATTACGGTTTTGCACCTCTATGATTATAATTACCGTGAAGGTATTATAATCTTTTTCTTCAAGATCAAAACGAATTCTCATATCTATGACTGGAACAACTGAACCTCTCAGGTTAATTACTCCTTTCATAAATAATAAACTATTGGGAACATAAGTAATTTCAGTCATACCGATTATACTTTTCACCTGAAAAACTGAAATTCCAAATAATTCTTCTCCAACATAAAAGGTTACAAATTGTCTTTCTTCAGACAATTCCTCTTCAATTATGCTTTCTTCTGTTTTATTTTCTAATTTTGCTTCTTCCATAGATTATTTAATAAATTTCTTTACTACCTCTAATAAATCCGCTGGCTGAAAAGGTTTAACAATCCATCCTGAAGCACCTGCTTCTCTACCCTCTTTAATTTTTTCATCTTCAGATTCAGTTGTGAGAACAATAATAGGTGTAAATTTATCTATCTGACGATATTTCTTAATAAAAGTAATCCCATCCATTTGAGGCATATTAACATCACAAATACAAAGAGCGACATCATTGCCATTTTTTTTAATTCCATCAATTTTATCCAGAGCATCCTGACCATTTTCAGCATGCTGTACCGGCAGCCCCAATGTTTTTATTGCAAATTCAACACTGATTCTAATAGTCGGTGAATCATCAATCACCATAATGTGTTTTTCCATTATTTATCCTCCGGAAAATTATATAGGTTTATTCATTTAAATTAATTTGTCTATAATAACTATTATATTCATAGAAAATTACTTAAAGCAATACATTTTTTATTAAGTCTCAAGATCTTCAATAAGTCCAAAAATATCTATTATTAATGCTACTTTTCCATCTCCCAGAATTGATGCCCCTGAGATTGCTCTACTATTTGTAACAAAATTATCAAAACTCTTGATTACTATTTGCTGCTGACCGATGAGATCATCAATTAAAAGTCCAACTCTTGACCTCCCTGCCTCAACAATAACAACCAGAGCCTCCCAGGGATTTACATGATCACTGCGAACCTTAAATGATTGATAAAGACGAACCAGTGAAATATATTCACCTCTGTAGTGTATAACCTCTCCTTTTCCTTCTACGGTCTTAACATCTTCCTTCATTGGTCTTATTGATTCTACTACTGAAAGAAGTGGGATAATATAAATAAAATCACCTATTCGAACAAGCATTCCATCAATTATAGCAAGGGTTAAAGGCAACTTAATTCTCACCTTGGTTCCCACTCCCATTTCAGATTTAATCTCAACTGATCCTCTAAGAGATTCAATATTAGTTTTTACAACATCCATCCCAACACCACGACCTGACAGATCTCCAACCTTTTCAGCTGTTGAAAATCCTGGCATAAATAAAAAAGATAAAAGTTTTTCTTTGCTAACTTCTTCATCAATCTTGATCAATTTCATCTCAATTGCTTTAGCACGAAGCTTTTCAGGATTAACACCACTACCATCATCAGTAATTTCAATATATACATTCCCCTCTTGATGATATGCCTTTAAAAGTATCTTTCCTTTCTCATCTTTACCAGCCTTGATTCTGTCTACCGAAGACTCAATCCCATGATCTATTGAGTTTCGAATCATATGCTTTAAAGGATCACCTATCTCCTCAATTACAGTTTTATCCAATTCTGTTTCTTTGCCCTCAATCTCCAGCTTAATATTTTTTCCCAGGGAATGAGATGTGTCACGTACAAATCTTCTGAATTGTTCAAATGTAGGTCCAACAGGAGTCATTCTAATTGACATAATCTGTTCTTGAAACTCTCTGGTGGTTCGATCTAAACCATAAATTGCATTTTTAAGCTGAAGCCCCCTTTCATCTTCAATGAGTTCAGCCATTCTTGAAATTGTAGACTGTCCAATTACAATCTCTCCCAGAAGATTGAGCAGCTTATCAAGTTTTGTAGTATCAACACGAACAGTGCTGATTTCCATTTTCTTTTTTAAATTTTCCTGCTCACTTAAAGCTTTCTTAATATCAGTAGGAGACGCATAACCCTTGTCTACCGCTATATCGCCTAACTTTGTCTTTTCGCTTTCCTGGACTGTCACCAATTCATCAAGTTCAACATCAGTAATAACACCTTGTTCAACAAGAATCTCACCAAGCCTTTTATCTGAACCTGAGTTCTCAATAATATCTTTATATCGGTCAGTTACGTTTTCTATTACAATATCACTATCAGAAACAAAGATGAATATATTTTCAATATCTTCGATGGTTCCCGTTGACCGTAATACAATATCCCATGATAAAAAACATTTCTCTGGATTCAGTTTTTCAAAGGAAGGAAGGTTCGCCTTGCTTATTCTATTGATTATTGGTACTCCCATGGCAAAAAGATCTTCTATAATACCAAGAGGATCAATTCCAAACTCAAAAATATCTTCACGAAATGTTATTTTTATGCGATAATATCCCTCTTCAATTAAATCTTTTTCCTCTTCAACTTCTTTAGACTCTTGAGCAGTAACATATACTTTACCCATAAATTCATTAAACTGAGAAAGTAGAGCATGTTTAATTGTTGCCTGATCTGCTTCTGAATCCTCTTCGCCAAATATCTCTCCCTTAACCCAGTCAACACCAGCTAAAAGAACATCAGTAATTTTAGCATTAATATTCACAGTTCCAGAACGAATCTCATCTAAAAGATTTTCCATGGTATGAGTAAAATCATATATAGTATTTAGACCAACAATACCAGAACTTCCCTTTAAGGTATGAATATTTCGAAATATTTGATTGATGAGTTCTTCGCTCTGGTTTTCTTCCATAGTTACTATATCAGCTTCAAGATTGGTAATTATTTCTTTTGCCTCTCCCATAAATATTTCTTTAATATCTGCTTCACCCATGAGCTTAACTCCAAGATATAAATTTAAGTTACTTTAAAGTATGACCTACAAATCTTAAATATTCAATAATAAAAAAAATCAATGTCGATAAATATTTTATTTCATGCACACATACGTTTAAAAGTACAGTTATTTTTTATACAATTCCGTTGACAAAATAAAATGATTATATTAAAAATATTATTTGAAATTTAATTGGAGGTACTATGAAAAAAATAGTAATAATTCTTATTGTCCTTATGGCTCTATCAACTGCATGTAACAGAGGCAAAACATCAAAGAAAGACGAAGTTATAGCGAAAAAATATTGTATTGTTAATTTAGGTGTTTATAAAACTAAAATGCAAAAAAAGGCTATTAAATGGATGACCAGAGGAGAATCTCTTTCATTATTGGGAACTGAAATGGTTACACCAGTCAACAAAAAGGCCTATGAGGTTTCCAAGGTTCAAATCAGTTCAGGTGAAATTGGATATGCAACTTCAAAGTATCTTGGAGAGAAACCAGCGGTCTTTATTAAAGACACGAGAACATTTAGCAGTAATAATAAGACTAGTAGAATCCTTGGTAAAATTCCACGAGGTTCACTTGGGTTTATTATGGAAGAAAAAGCTGGATGGGCCAAGGTTTATGCAGTTTTTTATGAAAAAGGAAAGAAAAAAACTGTTTGGATGCAGTGGATTCAAGATGGATATAGCTCAGATGAAGACTTAATGGTTGATGCACGAATCTATGAAAGTATTCAAAAAATGATGGCTGCTGCTCCTGGGAAAATAACTGACAAAGACATTAGTAAGATAGAAAAGGATATTGATGATCTTGCTGGAAAAACAAATATCTTTGCTGAGCTTGCTACTGCAAGTAAAGAGGAGCTGACAAAGCTTAAAGAAAAAATTGCTGAACTAAAGCAGAAAAAAGAAGAGACAACAACAACTGAAAATAAAGATGCACCTGTTGGAAAATAGTTTCATTTAATTTTCAATGTGTAAATCATAAAAGAGGGGCTGCCTAAAAAGACAGCCCCTCTTTTATGATATTAATTAGGATGCATAACTTCAATCTCATCTCTATATCATTTATAAAAAGGCCCCTCTCTATAACCTAGGCTAAATTATATAAAATAATCTTTTAAAATCTAACAAATATATAAATCTGAAACTCCTCATGGTATCAGATTTATACTATAGAAAAAAAGTATTGCCAACTTGATTTTTTCTGTTATTATTAGCATATAACACCATGAATTAATACTAAAAAAGGGCAAAAAAAGCCCATTTGGGCTTTTCCCCTTGACGTTTATGATCGTATTTATTACTTTGTATATTAATATTACTCGGAGGAAAAATTGATGAAAAGAATTGGTTTAATAATACTTATGCTTGCTGTTGCATTTATTGTTTCATGTGATGGCTCAGGTGGTGGCATAGCTAAAAATAATGGCGGCCCAGACATCTCTCCAGATACAATTACAACAGATGACAGCACACAATCAGGAGATACTACTAATTTAACAGGAAATGATCCTGCTGCTGAAGGCGAAGTTGATGGTGAAGATGATGCTGAAGATCTTGGTCAACAAACCGAGGATGATGGAACTTCGGGTGATAGTGACACAACTGGTGATGGAACTACTGCAGATACCACAGGTGATGGAACTTCATCAGATGATAACCAGCAGAACTCATCTTTTTTATACTCTTTAGATTATGATTCAAATAGTTGGTTCAAAACACCAGTAGAAAAACTTGAATACGTATCAACTCAAGACTATGAAAATAAAAAACAAGAAATCAAGGTTCTTAGAGATAAAATAAGAACACTAAAAGCTGATGCAAAAAAAGCTGAAGATAAAGAAATTAAAAAACAATTAAAAGCTGAAATTAAAAAGAATCTTAAATATATCGCATCTCTCAAAAAAGATGTTGGATATGGTAAAAAACAAAAGGGTATCCACGCCAATCAGGCAAATAAACCATTATTTCTCAAGGTTGAAAATGCTAAAGCAGGATGGTACAAATTAAGAGTAATTGCCAAGAATCATGGAAAATTACCTAATTGGTATGGAAATTTCAACCTTTCTGTTACTAATGAAACTACTTCCCAATCTTTTGGTGGATTATCTATTAAAGCATCAGATAAAAAATATAATAGAGGAATGATCTTAGTCAAGCTTGCTGAAGGATCAAATTCTATCAAACTTCTGTGGACAAATGATGCCTATAAAAAGATTGATGAGGATGATAAAGACACAGGAAAGGGCAAAGATAAAGAAAACAAAGGCAAAGGTCATCAGTATGGTAAGGACAAAAAGGATGATGGCTCATCCTCTGAAATAGAATATGATGTTAACTTAAATATTCGAAACATAAATCTCAAATATGCGAAAGCTAAAAACAAACTCAGAAAATGGACAAGAAATGCATTTCAATATTCAGAAATTGATGGTAGATTTTTTTGGGACAACAAATCAGTAAGAACCTATTGGAAAGATCAAACAATTGGTTTTAACTTTCCTGATATTAAATCAGGTAAGTATAAGGTAACTCTCTGGGCAAAAAACTATGGAATCGTTCCTCCTGAATACAGTAATTTCAAGGTAATAGTTGATACCTCTGGTGATTCAAAGGAAATGCTCATTGAAGCTGATCAAGACAAATACCGAAAAGGCGTTGTAGAGCTTAATATAGCTGAAGGCAATGGTGATATTCATATTACCTGGCTCAATGATAAGTATAAAAAAGATGTATATGATGCAAATATTCAAATTAAAAGGATTAAGATTAAGCGTATTGGCGATTACGAAGGTTCTGCAATGACAGCTTTTCTACTGGGAGTTAAATCCCGATATAATCTCTTAATAATATTCAGTGCATTAACCATGTCAATCTTTGCACTTATTATTATTACTATGATCAATAGAAGAAGAGCTATAAAAGTTAAAAAATAACCTGAAAAAAGAGAAATCAACTATAAACCACCTTAAAACAACATTTAAGGTGGTTTTTTTATTTTAACCTTTCGCACAATATAATGATTATTTATTTAGCATGAGTTAATTTATTTTACATACACAGAGCAAAGCCATTGTATAACTTATGCAGGTATTAGTGTTACTTTTGTTACATGTTTGTTAAATAAAGCTTCTTAAACCATTAATATAACTATCCTGTGTTGACACATTTTATCTATCAATTATCTTGTTACCTATAAGTCAGTATTATAACTGGAAAAAATTTTTAATAAATAAAGGGTTAAGTGTATGAAACGTATAAGCACCATAACAGCAGCAGAGAGAGATATTGATAAGGAAAGAGGAATTGATGCTCCAGTATCATCATATTTTGGCATTGAAACATTCAACGATGCAGTAATGAAAGATAAACTCCCAAAGGATGTTTATAAAAAATTAAAGAAAAATATTGAGGAAAACAGTCCTCTTGATATTGACACTGCAAACAGTGTTGCTCACGCTATGAAGGTATGGGCAATTGAAAATGGTGCAACTCACTATGCTCACTGGTTTCAGCCAATGACTGGTGCAACAGCAGAAAAGCATGATGCCTTTATTGAACCAGATGGCCAAGGCAATGTAGTTGAACGCTTTACCGGCAAGCAGCTTGTTCAGGGTGAGCCCGATGCTTCATCTTTTCCAAGTGGTGGAATCAGAGCAACATTTGAAGCACGTGGATATACAGCATGGGACATGTCAAGCCCAGCATTCTTAAGAAAAAACGGTATGGGTACAACTCTTTGTATTCCAACTGCCTTTATATCATATACAGGTGAAGCACTTGATAAAAAGACTCCACTTTTAAGATCAATTCGAGCAGTAAACAGCAGCTCACTAAAACTCTTAAAACTTCTTGGAAATAATAAATCTACAAAGGTAGTAGCAAACCTGGGACCTGAACAGGAATACTTTCTCATTGATGCTGATTATTTTTACAAAAGACAGGATCTCGTTTTATCAGGTAGAACTTTAGTTGGTGCTCCACCAGCAAAGGGACAAGAACTTGATGATCAGTACTTCGGTGCAATAAAAGAAAGAGTTCAATCATATATGCATGATGTTGAAGAGCAGCTTTTCAAGCTCGGTATTCCTGCAATGACTCGTCACAATGAGGTAGCTCCAAGTCAGTTTGAGATTGCTCCTATGTATGAAGAGGCCAATATTGCAGTAGATCACAATCAGCTGATCATGGATGTCTTAAAAACTGTTGCTCGTCAGCACGGTTTAGCATGTATGATGCATGAAAAGCCCTTTGCACGAATCAATGGCTCAGGAAAACACCTGAACTGGTCTTTATCAACTGATGATGGAATCAACCTTCTCAATCCAGGAAATACTCCTGAGGACAATGTATCATTTCTTGCCTTCTTGCTGGCAACGATCAAAGCTGTTTACAAGCATGCTGATATTTTAAGAGCAACAGTTGCATCAGCTGGAAATGATCATAGACTCGGTGCTAATGAAGCTCCTCCTGCAATTATATCAGTCTTTCTTGGTGAGCAGTTGAGTAACATTCTCAATGATATTGCAGCAGGCAAAGCAGCATCAGCTAGTATTGAAGAAATAATTGACCTCGGTCTTTCATCTTTAGCAGTAGTGAGCAAGGATACTACCGACAGGAATAGAACCTCTCCATTTGCCTTTACAGGAAATAAATTTGAGTTTAGAGCACCTGGTTCAAACCAGTCTATTTCCTTTCCTGCTACTGTACTTAATACAATAGTTGCTGAAAGTATTGATGAAATTATCGTAAAATTAGAAGCTAAAGGAAGTGGTGATATCAAAAAAGCAGTTCTTGAAATCATCAAAGAAGAGATGGCAGTTATCAGCCCGGTTCTTTTCATGGGTGACAACTATTCTGAGGAATGGCATAAAGAAGCTGAAAAGAGAGGACTACCAAATCTGAGAACTACTCCTGAGGCTCTAACAGCATTGAATACAGAAAAAGCCAAAAAGGTTTTCAGTGACTACAAGGTACTCTCTCCTATTGAACTAAAATCTCGGTACAATGTAAAACTTGAAAAATATGCTACTGATATTGAAATCGAAGCAAAGGCTCTTGAGAACATTGCAATGACACAGATAATCCCTGCTGCTATTGCATATCAGAAAGAACTCGCTTCTTCTATCAAAAACACCATGGATATTCTTGGTGATGCAACTGAGCTTGGGGCACAAAAAGACCAACTTAAAAAAGTGGCAGGTCTCATCAGCACAATCTCAACTAAGATTGCTGATCTAAAAGCCAAGTATGAAAGTGTAGATGGTGAAGAGCAGGAATGTGCAGATTTCATGTGTGTTACTGTAAAAACAACAATTGAAGACATTCGTGAAGATATTGATGTTCTTGAAGGACTTGTTGATGATTCAAAATGGCAATTACCAAAATTCTGGGAAATGCTTTTCATTAGCTAGAAATCTTTTTAACACTTTATTAAATAAAAAAGACGGTGCTCAGGGCATCGTCTTTTTTTATATCTATCAAGTCATGTTAAATACACTGTAAATAGATTAAATCCTGCATTCCTTATGGTTTGATCAAAGCCTTATAAAGATTTTCAATACCCTTTTTAAATTCTTCATCTATTTCCTGAGCTGACTCTAAAGATTCATAGGCCTTTTTTATAAAGGGCTTTGCATCATCCAATCTATCTAATTTCGAAAAAACCCGGTGAATATCAAGGGCTGTGACAATCATTTCATCAGCCATTTCGTTCTTTTCCATAATATCGAAAAGAAGAAGATTGACTTCGGCATTTCTCTCCCACAAACTAAGAGAAAATGTTGTTAATGCAATATTATAAAGGATATCATAGACAAGTTCTTCATCATCTAATTGTGAAGATATTTTCAAAGACTCCTCATAGCATTCTAATGCCTCCTTATCTTCGAATCCCTTTTCTCTGTGAAGGGTTGCCCTTGATATGAGAGTATTTATTGTAATTTCAGAATTCTTTAATAATAGAGATTTTTCATATACATCATCATAGCAGGAGAATGCCTTGTCATAGCTTTGATTTTCCCCATATGTATAGGCAAGATCAAGTTGAGCAAGACAGGATTCTACAGAGTCTCCAGCTTTTTGATAGAGCTCAATAGATTTAAGATAATATTTTTCTGCTGTTTTCAGACTCTCTGTTATTGCAGCTAGATCATTATAAAAGATTGCACCTTTAGAATAATCATTTTTTTTATCAGCTATTGAGATACCCTTACTCAATAATTTCTGATAATCCTTCCACATCTCTTTATATATGAGATAATCACGAACATAATAGAGACATTCAATATACATGGAATCACTGAAATCATTCATTGCCTTTTTAATTGCTTTGAAATTTTTCTCAAAGTACTCTAAAGACTCATGATTTTCAACAATTTCAACTAATAGTTCTTCTGGATTCATAAACTCTCTTATAATCGATAATATTCTTTATTATGCCTGTCAATAATCTGAACAACTCTATAACTCTTATTTGCCTTAGCCTCTTCAATCATCTTGGCACCCTCTTTTCTACAGCGTCGACAGGCATTATAGGGGATTTCGATTCCAAGACATACACCGTGAATTGATGTAGCTGTTTCTACACTATAGGTCCCGGCACACTTCTTGCAGACCATAATCTTTTCATTCTGTTTTTCTGTGATTCCATCTGTATCATAATATACTGATTTTGATTTACTATAAAATTTGCCCTCTGGTGGCATATTCTTCTCAGGAGTGGGTTCAAAGTAATTCATCAAAATTGGCTGTCTTAATTTTCTTATATATTCTGATACCTGTGCATCCTGCTGTAGTGCATCTTTGTCATAGTCAGGCTCAGTTACATGAGAATAATCAACACCTGCCATAGCAAGAATAATTCCTAAATTTACATAGGGCAAGGCTCCTTGAATTGAATACCCCCCCTCAAGTACAGCAATATGAGGATTAAGCATATCATTGAGTTTTGCATAACCCTGGGCAGAGAAATTCATATTGGTAATGGGATCAGTATAATGATTGTCCTGTCCTGCTGAGTTTATTATGATTTCAGGCTTAAAATCCTCAAGTATTGGCATAACTATATGTTCTGTTACAAAGAGAAATCCATCATCAGATGTTTGTGGCGGCAATGGGATGTTTATAGTTTTACCCCGAGCATTGGGACCGCCAAGTTCAGGTAGATGACCAGAGCCAGGATATAAAGTTCTGCCATCCTGATGTATCGAAATAAACAAGACATCAGGGTCATTCCAATATACATCCTGGGTACCATCCCCATGATGACAGTCTGTATCAACAATGGCTATACGCTTAAGACCATAGGTATCACGAAGATATTCGATCATTATTGCTTCATTATTAATATTGCAAAATCCTCTATTGCCGTGAACTACCTTCATAGCATGATGCCCCGGAGGCCGTACGAGGGCAAAGGACCGATCAACCTCTTTATTCATAATTACTTCAGCAGCCTTTAAGGCACCGCCAGCAGATATTAAATGTGACTCAGTAGTTACTGAATCAACATCAGGAAAACAAAAATGAGTCTTCATAATATCTTCTTCAGTTGCCACAAGAGGCTTATATTCTTCAATTCCATCTATATCAAAGATGCCCTCTTCCCTCAGTTGATCTTGAGTATAGAGCAAACGTTCTTCTCTTTCAGGATGTGTTGGTGAAATCGCCCAGTCAAAGGCTGGAAAAAATATCAATCCCATAGACCGATTAGATGAAATCATTGTGATCCTCCTTTAATTGACATTTTCACACCAGGTTTAATCTGACACTTAACTCGAATATCCTTACCTGAACCCATGAATCCAGATACCATCTTAAAGGCTGAAGATTCAACGATCTCTGCATCATCCTCTGAGACGGAAACTCCATTATCATTGAGATATTGAGCTAAATATTTTTTTGCATCATTTTCAGCTTCATCAAGAGTATAAGAGCTATCAACCTGTTCAGTGACATTGAGGTTTGGCACCAAAAGAACTCCCTTTCCTGTATCTGCAAAGAGCTCAATATCAAAGGTTGTTTTGGCACAGGCAGCTCCAATTGCATTGGCAACCTCATAATTTGCAGGGACAATTGCCTTCATTGCAATCTCTTCATTGAGAATGTCTTTCAGACCCTGTGCTGGTCCCCCCATTATATACATAACCTCTGGAGATATAATCTTTCCATCAATCATTTCATGAATTGTATATACCGGCTTATTATTAAGGTCATATATCATGGCCTTAACCTCAGCAGCAATCTTTTTTACAGCATAGTCAACAGCATCATCAATCAGTTTCTTAACCTTGACACCGCTCTTTTTTGCCAATTCTTCGATGCCCCTCACTGATTGTTCTTTTTTACCAAAATGTGAAAGACCTTTATAGTTAAGTGCATCTACCAATGTTGCTTCTAAACCACCCTCAGCCATACAGGGTCCTTTTCTTTCTGGTCCAACAGATATAATGCCCTTTTCAACGGTTATGAGAGAATCTCCACCAATACCAATGGATCGGGTTTCAAGAGATCTGACAAGGGTTGGATGCCCCCCAATTGAGATTCCTTCTCTTTCAATAAGAGGAGAACCATCGGAGAAAACTGCAATATCCGTGGTGGTGCCTCCTATATCAAGTAATATTGAATCTTCAGAGATATCACAGAGTGCGACAATTCCCATAACGCTTGCAGCTGGCCCTGAAAGGATTGATTCAACAGGTATTTTCTTTGATAATTCAAGGGGGATGGTTCCTCCATCTGCTTTAAGAATATTTATTCTGCAGTGAATACCCAGTTCAGCAATACTTTTTTTAATTGCATCAGTGAAGTCATTATAAATTCTCCAAACTGCTGAGTTATAATATGCAGTTGCCATCCTTCTTGGAAAATTAAGCTGACCTGATAGATGATGACCATGGGTAATAAAATCTGCAATACCCTTGAAAAAATTTCCTATGATATTTTCATGAAGAGGATTTCTCGTTGAAAACTTAGAAACAACAGAAAACACAGAGATTCCTGAGTATTGAACCTCATCCCATAGACTCTTTATCTCATATTCATCAACATTCTTTATAACTGTTCCACGATGATCAATGGCACCCTTAATACGATAGCAATATTTTCCAATTTCAAAATTCTCAGGAACAATTCCAGGACCAGCACTATAAATCATAGCAACATTTTCTGTTTTATTTTCTACGATAGCGTTGGTTGACAAAGTTGTACTGAGATTAATACCCTGTATTGCAGTCTTATCTATATTTTTTGTCACTTCCTGGAGTGCCTGATTTATAGAAGCCAAAAGGTTATCATGATCTGTTGAGGTCTTGTGAGATGCAATTACACATCCATTTTCAATAAGCACTGCATCAGTATGTGTGCCACCTACATCTAAACCAATGAGCATATCTCCCCCTATGAAAGATTATATAACAATAAACTAAACGCGAGCCTCTAAACTGTCAAGAAAGATTATTAAGTTTCAATATCAATAGTGAATTAATAAAATTCTTGCAAAAAACAGCTCATTACTCTATTATACAATTGGTATAAAATTAATGAATAAAAAATATATTTTAGCTATTAGAATTATTATTCTAATAATACCTTTTCTAATCAGTTGCTCTCAAAGCAAAAGAGACATTCCTATTGTAAAAAAAGGAGTCTTTCATACAGAGAGTTGGAATTTCTCCAAAGATGGAAACCTCAGAATCAATGGTACGTGGGCTTTTCAGTGGATGAACTTTGTAAAACTAAAAGATCAAAAACTGAAAAACAATGATTTTATATCTGTACCAGGAGAATGGCAAGAATTTCATATAACTAATAAATCACACAATGGATATGGCACCTATTCATGTAAAATCCACTTTGCTGATAAATATATTGGCAAAACCATGGCCATTAAATATAAAAGCATTTTTTCAGCTATTGAACTCTTTATTGATGGAAAATTATTAAGTAAAAGCGGGTCTATTTCAAAATCACCTCTAAAAGAAATAGCAAATCGTAGACCTGGGATAGCCCGATTTAAACCAATGAAAAACAGTATTTCCTTAACCCTACATATTTCTAACTTTGACAACAGTTCAGGTGGTATACCAAGCCCTATTTTTTTAGGAACTGAAAGTAATATTGAAGAACAAACCACAATGAACCTCCTCATTGACCTTTTTATTCTTGGCAGCATTCTCATAATGGCATTATATCATCTTGGTCTCTTTTCTATAAGAAAAAGCGATCTGTCGTCTCTTTATTTTGGTATTTTCTGTCTCATCATATCCCTCAGGGGAATGCTCATGGGTGAAATGTTTTTTTATAAGCTCTTTCCCGGTTCAACTGAATCCTTACGAACATCTCTTGAATACCTGACCTTTTATACTGCAATTCCAGTTATGATTCTTTTTATTCGTTCTTTATATCCTGAAGAATTTCATAAACACGTTCAAAATTTCGCCCTGTTATTTTCAGGATTCTTCATAGCATCAGTTATCATATTGCCCACCAATATCTTCACCGGTTTTCTCAAGGTCTATCAGGCTTTCACTTTAATCTCTGGTATCTATGCTCTCATTGCAATAATTTTAGCAATCTATCACAAACGTCATGGAGCTGTAGTTTTTTTCTTGGGTTTTCTTGTTCTATTTTCCTCAACAATCAATGACATTCTCCATGCTAACTTAATTATTATTTCATTTTTTATGGTCCCCCTTGGTTTATTTATTTTTATCTTTCTACAATCATATCTTCTATCACAACGTTTTTCTATAGCATTTAAATCAGTTAAAAATCTTTCAAAGGAACTGAAAGATAAAAGTGAGAAACTTGAAGAAATGAATCTCCACCTTGAAGACAAGGTAGCAAAACGAACTGAAGAGCTCCTCTCTGCTATGGAAGAGATGGAATCAATGAATGATTCTTTAATAGGTACCAATAAAAATCTTATTAAAACACAGAAAAAAGTTGAAGAACGAACTCAGGAGGTTGAACATAGAGAAGAAGAACTCAGAAAACATCTTGATCGATTCAGACAGGATCTGCAACTTGCTAAAACAATTCAGCAAAAGGTTATGCCTGGAGACACATGGACTCTGGAAAGAATAATGATTGATATTCGTTATATGCCACTCATTGAAATTGGAGGAGATATTTTTGATGTACTCAATAGAGATGATGGTTCAATACGAGTTTTTCTAGCAGATGCAACAGGGCACGGTATTGTGGCTGCACTCATCACCATGCTAATAAAGAGTGAATATGAGAAGGTTAAAGAAAAGGTTGAAGACCCTTTTAAGGTTTTATCCAAATTAAATGATGCCTTTATGACCACCTATCTTTCATTAAATATTTTCTTCACAGCTATTATTCTAGATATATATCCTGAGGAAGGATACATCTGCTATGCTTCTGCAGGACACCCGGAGCAATATATTCTGAGAGATGGTGAAATCGTTTTAATGACTAAAACCAATCGTGCTGTTGGACTTCTTGATGATTTCAAGGGTCAGACGAAAAAAATTGATATTATTCCTGATGATATTATATTATTATTTACTGATGGTTTGACTGAAGAATTTGACTCTGATAATATTGAATTTGGAGAAAAACGTTTAAAAAACTATCTCAAAGAACAGAAGCATGAAGACCTTCAGGAGATTATTGACAATCTCTTTATCTACGTATCACAGTTTTTATCTACATCACAGCTTAATGATGATATAACGGTTATTGGGATTGATTATAAATAAAATTTGATGTTTCTTTTTTTTCACGCGGAGACGCGGAGGGAGAAAAGATTTAAGCATGTTGAATCTATTTTTTTTGGTATATTTATTTAATTTATTGTCGGGGATTTTGATATAAGATTTCAATACAATGTTCTAATAAAAATATGACACCAACACAATCAGATATCAACTATATCAGAACACTATAAAAATCAAAACATTAAGCATTTACTCCCCGCGACTCCGAGTCTCCGCGTGATCTAAAATAAAGAAATAATTATTTCAAAAATTCTTTTACATGACGATGAACCACTTCACGATTTTTTCCTGTTTCATTAAAAAGATCATGTCTTAGATTCTTCAATAATGCTGTCTTTGAATTTGGATAGAACTGCTTCAATTTCTTTAAGTTATATTTATAATCAACCACTTTGTCATCAGCCCCTTGTATAATTACAATTGACTGGGGCATCACATTATTATTATTCTTCAACTCATCATTCCATTTGCTTAAAGCAGTTACCCAGTGAAAGGGAACACTCTTTGCCTGAAGAGGATCATTCTTTCTTATAAACTTTAAATATTCTTTATTTGATGTAGAATCACCAATATGACGACCAATTGAATCAGTAAAAACTGAAGCTACTGACTTTAATACTATAGAAGGATGCCAGAGATATGAACGAACTAATGGCGCAGCAAAAAAAACTTTTTTTAAAGATGATTTATATCGCATGGAGTAATCAACATATGAAGCACACCCAGTGCTATGGCCCATAAAGAGTAATTCATCAGAATATCTCTTATTATATTCTTTAATAAAATCATTAAGGCAGTTCCCATAGTCATGAAATGAAACACAATCTACAGATTTTCCAGAAGAAAGACCATGACCCGGAAGATCATAGAGAATCACTCCGTAACCTCTTTGCAATACTAAGGAGACCATATCCTTCATTATTCCTGAATGTGAAAGATATCCATGAAGGATCAGAACAATCCCCTTTCTCTTGGGAGGCATAAAACTCTGTGTAAATATTTTATAATCATCGGATTTAAAATACCAATGATTATATTTAATTTTTTTAAAATTTAATTTATAATGAGCACGATATTCTTCATTAGTTTTGAAGATTTCTGAAGGATTCTTTCTTTGATTCGATGTTGATGAGCAGTTGGAACTAACCAAGACACCAATTAAAAAAATTCCAACTAAAATCAGAAGAGTTTTTCTTAATGGCGTCTTTGTCATTATTAAATCATCCTATGAGACCTTGGCAGATCTCTTTCTATCTAAAGCATTAAGCATCTTCTTTCTTAAACGAATATTTTCAGGAGTTATTTCAAGTAACTCATCATCTTCTATATATTCAAGAGCCTGCTCAAGTGAGAATTCTCTTGGTGGTGCAAGTTTCACAGCTTCGTCTGAACCTGATGCCCGCACATTTGTTAACTTCTTTGCCTTACATACATTTACTGGAAGGTCATTGTCTCTATTGTGCTCTCCAACGATCATTCCCTCATAAACACCCATTCCAGGTTTTAGGAAAAGAATTCCTCTGTCCTTAAGGTTGTCAAGGGCATAGGCCATTGATGATCCACCTTCCATTGCCACAAGAACTCCTCTACTTCGACCGGGGATCTCTCCACGATAATCATCATATTCCATAAACATGTGATTAAGAATTCCTGTACCTCGAGTCTCTGTCATAAATTCATTTCTAAAGCCTATGAGGCCACGAGCTGGAACCTTGAACTCAAGACGGGTATATCCATCTGTTCCCTGATTCATGCTCACCATTTCTGCTTTACGAACACCCATCTTTTCAATAACAACACCGGAAAATTCATCTGCAACATCAATGGTTGCAAGCTCCATTGGCTCTTGTTTCTTTCCATTTTCAGTATGAAAGATTACAACTGGTTTTGATACCTGAAATTCATAGCCTTCACGTCTCATATTTTCAATGAGAATAGCCAATTGAAGCTCACCTCGACCCTTTACAATAAAGGAATCAGAATTTGAAGATCGTTCTATGAGCAAGCTGGCATTATTATCTCTCTCTTTCATTAGACGTTCCCATACCAGACTGGATGTGACAAACTTGCCCTCTTTTCCCATAAAAGGAGAATCATTGGCAGTAAAGGTCATTGCTAAGGTTGGTTCATCTATATCAATTACCGGTAGAGCCTCAGGATTATCAATATCTGCTACAGTTTCAGCAAGGTCTATTGTTTCAAGACCAGCAATAGAAACAATATCACCAGCCTCAGCTCTATCAACTTCAACTCTACTCATACCGTCGTAGGTAAATAGTTTAAGCACACGACCAGGAACCTGTGTTCCATCACGTTTAATGAGCATGACGTTTTGCCCCTGCTCAATTGCTCCACGTGATATTTTTCCTGTACCAATCTTTCCAAGATATGTATCATATTCAACTGCTGATGCGAGAAACTGAAGGTTTCCACCCTCTTCTACCTTTGTATCATCAACATATTTTATTATTGTTTCAAAGAGTGGAATGATATCCTCATTTTCATCTTCAAGTTCAAAACGTGCAATTCCGTCTCTAGCAGAGGCATAAACAACAGGAAAATCTAGCTGCTCATCTGTAGCATTGAGCTCAACAAAGAGATCAAAAACCATGTCAAGAACCTCATGAGGTCTACAGTTTGGTCTATCAATCTTATTTATAACAACAACTGGTTTGAGTCCCAAATCTAGTGACTTTTTTAATACGTATTTAGTCTGAGGCATTGGTCCCTCAAAGGCATCAACAAGAAGAAGAACAGAATCAACCATTTTCATGATTCTCTGAACTTCACCACCGAAATCAGCGTGACCAGGTGTATCGACAATATTTATCTTATAGTCTTTATATTCTAGTGCTGCATTTTTTGAGAAAATGGTAATTCCCTTTTCTCTTTCAAGGTCATTAGAATCCATGACTCTTTCTTCAACACGCTGATTTGCTCTAAATGTTCCAGACTGCTGCAACATAGCATCAACAAGGGTGGTTTTTCCATGATCAACATGGGCAATAATGGCAATATTCTTGATTCTCTTCATATTATAATTACATTCTCCTGTAAGGTTACAAGTGATCAAGCATTTTTTGGGGCCTATATGTCTACTCTTTTTTTTGGAAAAAAACAATACAACTGCAAAAACAAATACTAATTTATTTTACATAAGGGGGTTTCTTCACACAACAAAAAAAGCCTTCCAATATAATAATGGAAGACTCACTTTAAATAATTCAAGAAAACTATATTACACTATTCTCTAAAAAACCTCGATGTCATAGCATCAATCTTCTCACTGTTATCAGAGGGAATATGACCCTGATTTTTCAAAATAATATATGTTATGTTAGGATTATTGACTTTTTTAAGAAACATCTTAGCCTTTTGAGCATTAAACAGACAATCCTTCTCTCCCATTATAATAAGCACCTTGTTTTTAATCTTCTTCACAGATGATGGAGGAACAGAATTATAGACGTTGATTGTGTTAACATTGGTATGTTTAATTTTTTTAATCATAAAATCTGTAAAAAGTTCATCATAGGCCTTATTTTTAATAGGACCATTATTCATCAAGATTATCATTTTCTGAATATTTTCACGATCTCCCCTTATGCTATAATAAACAATCTTCAATATAGAAGAGAAATTAAAACTCTGATCCATGTACGTATATGATATATTAACCATTTTATCTACTTTATGAGGATAATAATTCAGAAACCACTGTGATGTAAATGCACCAAAGGAAACACCATAGAAATCTGCCTTTTCTATTTTCAAATCAATTAAGACCTCATTGAGCCACTGAGCCAAATCCTTTGGCTCTTTAAATAGTTTTAAGGGAATACTTTTACCTGGCTCTCCAATAATATCAATGGCATACACAAGATGATTTTTCGTCATTCTGTCTATATATGCAAACATTAAAGATTGATTTGTTCCACCACCATGAAGTACGATGAGAGGTTTTTTATTCTTCTGACCAGCCTTAATTACGTGAGTTGTACCCCATGATGTTTTCACATTCAATTCTTTATAGGGGATGGTCCATTTTGCCATATAATCTTTGTAAAGAGACATCATCTGATTGTAGCCATCTTTATTCTTATACACAGCATAGATGCCCTTTGTTTCTTTTGAGCAGGATGAGAAAGTCAAAAGAATAGACATCAGGCATAGGAATATCACATTTTTTATAAACTTAATTAGCATCATTATCTCTCCAAACAAACAATTAAACCTACGTTGTATGTTATTGAAGAATATCAATATTAAACTTTACATGTCAAGAAAAACATACCACATTTGACTCAAATGATCATTTTAATGCCAGAATAAAAATTTCATGAAGTTAATAAAAATCTTATTATAAACCAAATCAAACACCAACAATCGAAAATAAAGTTTCCCAGCTCAATAAAATATTCGTTAAATCTCTATACTTTGTGAAACTATTCACAACAACCTACATAAAACTCACTTTTTTTTGATAGTTTCCTCAATAGTTAGTATAGTTTCTAGTACATAGAAAAAATATTTTTTATGGAAAATAATAATGAGATATTATGTTATAATTTTAACAGTCATATTATCAACGACACCACTTTTCAGCAAACCATCATACCATCCAGCATATACAAAATTTAGAGACACTGCATACCTTCATACAATTTCAATAGCTCAATTAAAAAAATTATATCTTATCACATTAAAAGAGGTTAAAAACTCTGCAGAAGAAGACAAAGAAAAATTCACCACACTTGCAAAAATCGAATTCCTCATGGGTACCTATTATGAATTTGCAATAGGTGATAATTACAAGATTATCATAGATGTTACTCAGTTCAATCCCAAGAAGGGATACAATAAACTAAAAAGAACAAAGGATGCAATTTTCCATTTTAATAGATCAATAAAATACTCAAACAACGCTATGAAAAATGGAGAATTCAGTGATGCCTTAACCATAAGAAGTAATGCTGCCGGACAACTCTGCATTCTAAAGGGCATCTTTTATACACTTACACATGGATTAGGTGTACTGAATGACTCATCAAAGGCAAGACGTTTAGATAAAAACAATGGCAAGGCATTGCTTCTATATGCATCAACAAAGGCATATCCTCCACCAATATATTTTGGAAATGCGGACCATGCGATTAAACTGCTTAATCTGACTCTCAGTAAACCAAATCTCGAAAAGGATGATTATTTTAACATCTATCTCTCTATGGGTTTAAGCTATGCAAAAAAGAAAATGAACAAAAAAGCAATACACTGGCTTAACAAATCACTTCACATATATCCATCAAATAAAATTGCAAAAGAATTGCAAAGGCAGGTTACATTAAACATATATAAGAGGTAAAGAAAATGATTTCATTAAATTTTATAAACTATATAAACCTCATTCTTATTATTTTAATTGCACTTTCAATCTATGTAACAATAAATCTTCTCTATCTAAAATTTATTTCAAAAAAACCAGTAATTCTTGATGGACCCATGGTTTCAGTTTTAATCCCAGCGAGAGATGAAGAGAATAATCTTAAAGAATGCATTGAATCTCTTTTAAATCAGAGCTATCTAAATTATGAAATAATAATTCTTGATGACAATTCCAGTGATAAGACATTTCATATTGCAAAACATTACAGCAACAACTACAACAATCTGAGAGTATTAAAGGGAAAACATAAAAAAACAGGATGGCTTGGTAAATCCTATGCAATGAAACAACTTGCACAACATGCCAAGGGAGAACTTATATTTTTCACAGATGCAGACACTCTTCACAAAAATGACTCAATTGCCTGGGCAGCAACAAATCTTATCAAACATAATGTAGATGCCCTATCAGGTTTCACTTACTGTAAAATGAAATCCTTTGGTGAGCAATTAGTTCTTCCAATAGTATTTATACCAATAAAAATGTTCTTTCCCATTTGGCTGGTTAAGAATTCAAAGAGCTCTTACTTCTCACTTGCCATAGGACAATATTTTATGTTCAAAAAGGAGACCTATGATGCAATTGGAGGTCATGAATTTGTAAAAGATAAAATAACAGAAGATGTTTTCATGGCTCGATATGTTAAAGATATGGGATATAAAATTATTTTCATGGATGGATCTCACCATATAGCACATCGCTCATATGAAGGTTTTCAAAGTTCCATAAAGTGTATCAGTAAAAATGTTGTAGATGCAGTGGGAAACAAATACTTTTTCCTCTTACCTGTTTTAGCATTTTATTTTTTTGCATTCGTTCTTCCTTCTTTTTTTTGGATAAACTCATTTCTTTACTTAGGAATTCATTTTTATCAATTAACGATTATCCTTCTCATAGGTCTTTATTTAACTTTTATCATTTTACATAATCATGGTTTTAAATTTTTCATCAAACTTATTTTTCCAGTCATTTTTCTAATCACATTATATACAGTTTTAAAATCAATAACAGACAAGGTATTGAAAAAGAATATAGTATGGAAAGGAAGGATCGCAAATGGAAACCATTAATGCTGAAACAAAATATAAACAAACAATTCCATTTCAAATAGCTTCATTTTTTGTTCTTCGATTCATACATATCTTAATCGCTATTGCTCTTCAATTAATTTATAGGATAAGAACAAAGGGTAGAAAAAATATCCATGGAATTAAAAAAGCCATCATAATCTGCAATCACCTCATATATCTTGACCCTATTGTAGCAATACATGCTATGGGATATAAAAGAATCATGTTTGCCACCCTTGAAGAAACCTGTGAGATACCAATACTGGGAACATTCATTCAACTCTTAGGATCTTTTCCAGTTCCAAAAAAAGATCCCTGGAATATTGGAGAACCGATTAAATGGTCATTAAATAAAAACAGATTTGTATTATTTTATCCTGAAGGTTCACTAACCCTCAACAGCCAGAAACTAAAAAAATTCAAGAAAGGAGCTTTTTACTTTTCTATAGAAAATGATGTTCCCATTATTCCAGTAACTATTGTGATCAAAAAAAACAAGTACCTGAACTGGAAAATCTTCAAAGAATTATTTAAGGTTACAGCAGTTGTGAGCGAACCGATATACCCTTCTGATTTTGCTGCTTCAGATATAAACATTGATGAACAGATTGGCAAAATGATTACACACTCATCAGAACTTATGCAGGATATTTTAGACAATAAGGGAGAAAAGCAAGAGAAGTTATCAAAACCTTATAAAACTTATCTTAACAATTATTTATCTAGAACAAATGAATCAATGAAAGCTCTATTCTCATCAATGAAATCACATTTGCACTAATCGGTTATCAAATAAATCACTAAACTAAAATGAAAAAAGCTGAACAGCATAATACCATCCAGCTTCTAATACTTTTCTTAAAGGGTCTCAACAAGGGTATTAAGAATCCTGAGGATATATAATTATATTTCTATTTTTTAAAGCTAAAATATAAATAATACATTACTAAAATTTACTTAAAACTTCTCGAGCAAATTCCTTAGCCTTTTGAATACGAGAATCATCAGGCTGCCCAATAGTATCATTTCTACTATTTCCAAAAAACTGCATCTGTGGATCTTCATGATTTTTTAAGAAGTTTGCAATTGGCTCTGAGAGCTCTCCCTGACAATGGAAGGTTCCTATAACATCTGCCTTCGAAGCTGCATCACTGGCTTTTGCAACCCATTCCTTTGTTTCATCCATATCTTCAAGAGCAGCATGAGTAATAAAAACAGCGATCTTTTTATTATGAGCCTTCTGTTCTAAAAATTCCTGCGCAGCCTTAGCCGGGCCAAAGGCATGAACTGGCATTCCCACAAAGACGATATCATAGGCATCAAGGGAATCTACATCCCCCATCTCCTTAATCTCTTTTTCATTATGAAGCTCTGAATAGATTGCCTCAGCTATTTTTTTTGTATTACCTGTTTGACTAAAGTATGTAACCAATATCTTCATATTAAATTTCCTTTAATAATAAACTTTGAGAGAAATATAACAAATAATTTGTAAATAAGTATGTTGTTATGGTAAAGTTTTTGTAAAAAGATTTATATATTATTACCGCTGATTTATAAGCTTATAAATATAATCATTGGAATTCTTCCCTTCAGAATAACGAATCATAATGGGACCAAGGCCTCTGAGGTTTTGAACCTCTACTACCTTTTCATTCTTCTTATATGAATATACCTTAACTTTCATTGACAAGGTTTTTCGAGGTTTTTTTCCAAAGGGTCTATATAATACATAGGAATTTTTCATTCTATATTTCTTTAATTGTGAACTTAGATTACCATCAGTCAAAATACTACTTCTATTTTTTTTAAGAAGGATAGGCTTATTGTTCATTGCACCTGCATCACCCATATAGGTTTTCACATACCATTTACCATTCTTCTTTTCAAGAAGAGCTGCATGCTGAGCTGTAACCTTTGCCCTATCTGCATTGACGTAAAATGATGAAATATACATAGATCTTGTTTTTGACTTTACTGATATATTCCCCACTGATACCACAATGGTTCCATTTCCAGGGTCAATCTGATATTTATAAATATCTCCCTGCTGAAGAGTGTCAAGTGGAGCAAATTGTATAAAAATCATTAAAAACCAGTAATGTAATCCTGTTATTATTCCCATATCCATATATACCTCTTTATTAATTCATAATATACTATATCGTCAGATTGAATCAAAAAAAACTTAATCTTTTTTTCAAAATTCCAATCAATTCCTGGTGCACAATATATATTGCACTAATATCCTAGAGTTTTAGTTATACATTATTTAATAACAAAAAAGGGTCCATTATAATAAAAAGTTTCTCAATTTTTCGGCACGGATTTCACGGATTATTCACTGATTGACACAGAATATTTCATGTATTTTTTTGTGAAGAATAATATATCCTAGTTACTCTGTATATTTTCCCTGTTTATCTTTGTTGAAAAACCTGAGAATTTTAAGATTTATTATTCATTAAGAACTAATTAAATTATAGATTAAAACTGTTGTGTATCCCTAATCATTATACCTCTAAAAGGTTCATCTCAGTTATCAATTAAAACTCCTGATATTATTTTTTTCAATAGTTAGGATCTTAAATACAACCAGATACATTGTCTTGAACAAAGAATATGCATCATAAAAATATTACCATAGATCAGCAGGTAAATGGATAAAATCTAATTAAAAGACTTGCCCGGTAAAATAGAAATACATATGATGAATTCTCAGTGAAATTGTACCTTTACTTTTTTATGAAAAATGAATAAATATACATATATCAAGTGAAAGAAAAAAGAGAATAACTCATGGATTTTAATACATTTAACTTTGACCTAAAACAGCTCAGAAGCTTCAATGAAATATGCAAAGAAAGAAGTTTCACCAAGGCATCTCGAAATCTGAAGATCAATCAGTCAACAATCAGTCATCACATAAATCAGCTAGAGAAAAATCTTGGTGTTGATCTCATTACCAGATCCAGTAAAGAATTTTCTATCACCCTAGAGGGTCAACATCTTTTAAAATTCTGCGATTCTCTTTTCAATAACATTGATATTTTATTTGATGATATGTCACAGAATATATCTGGAGGTCATGAACATATTGCTGCCAGTACAATTCCCGCGGTTTATATTGTTCCAAAGATTATTGCCTCATTGAGAAAAAAAAATCCTGAGTTTATTTACAGAGTCTCGTCACAGGATAGTAGAAATGTCATTGAAGAGATAAAGGATGGATCTATTAACATAGGAATAGTTGGCAAAAAACTTTCACATCCCTCTTTGAAATATAAGAAGATATTTAGTGATTCAATTACACTCATTGGCCCACCAAGGTCAAAAGCTTCTATAAAAAGTGAAGAATTAAAGGAACTTCCTCTGATTATACGAGAAAAGGGTTCTGGAACCGGGGACTATCTTCGCAGCTCCCTTGAAGAAAAAAATATATTATTATCTCAATGTTCAATTGTTCATCATGCCTCTTCTACTGAAGCAATGATCAATGGAGTTGCAGAGGGAGCAGGATATGCCTTTGTATCAAGTCTTGCACTTACACATAAGGCTCCAAAGATTTCACAGATAACTATTGAAGACCTAACATTAAAAAGAGATTTCTATATTGTACATTTGGAAAAGAAAAGATTTTCTCAGGGAGAAAAACTCTTCATCGAAGAGCTGGAGAACATAACAAAAGCATTATAGTCAACCACCGCCAAATAATGGAAGAAAGGCAACTGAATCTCTCACTGCAAGCTCTTTGGTCATTTGAGCTGAATGACCATTGACCACCACCAGATGTGTTTTTTCATCAAAGGTGAAATGAGGATGCTGACTCTTCATATGAGAGACAACATCCTGAACCTGCATATTTTTCTCGAAGGGAAATTCCATTGATGAGGTCTTAAGATTCTGCCTGAACTGCCCATGTAATTCAACAGAGATATACATTAAGCAATACCTGCAGCAAATTTACTTATAAGTTTCTCTGCCTTCTCATCAAAGAGCTCATGAGACTCAATGGTTTTCTGTGTTGGAATTCCATTTTCATCGTATCCCTTTGCCTTATATACAGCATATAAGAGCTCTTCATAGGATTCTTTTCTAATATCAACAAGAAGCTCATGACATTTCTCAGGGCTTTCTGGAATAATTGCATCTTCACCAATATGATTTTTTAACCACTCCATATAGTATTCTTCTCTCTGATGAAATTCATCAATGAAGGCTGGAGCCATTGCTCGAAGGGGAATTGAATCAGATTCCCTCGTGCCTTTGCCCTGTCTTAGGTTTAGAAGTTTTTGAAGAAGATGGAGACGCTCTGAATCATGTAATATATCAGCAACACTCTTATCTGTTCCTGTAGTTGCATTGAGGTAATCAACGTAAAGCTGAAATGTAGGCATATTCTGCGCCGGATTTTCTGTTCCAGCTGCCTCAGGATGCCGTACATCGATCCATGGAAGCTTACATAAGCCTACTGCATTGAACCATGTTCTCACTAAGGGAAACCACTTCAAGGCAGCGGTCTTCATCTCATAGGTTTCCATCTCTTTATGAACCTGATCAAGAAAAATCAGCCATGCCTCATCATGTTGGGGCCCCTTGAGAGCCATGCCATAGCCACCCTGCTGTGCAAGGGATTCACGTGATATATACATTGAAAACTCTAAACCCTTTGTTTCCATTGCGAACTTGCTGATTTGCTCAAGAGCTGTTTCTTTGCTTTCACCAGTTCTTTCACTATATTTATCTGCAACCCATTCTTTACCATAGGAAATTCCTCTTCCGCAGACCTTGCCGATTCCCTGTCCATGGGCTGTTTCTGTCACCAGTCTATCTACTGAGTCCATATTTCCCCAGGTTAAATCATAGCCAACATCTTCTTTAGTGAGAAACCCTCTCTGAAAACATTCCATCAAGAAGGCTGCTGAGACTCCCATGGATATTGTATCAACACCGTATTCGTCACAGTACCAGTTAAATTCCATAACAAATTGAGGATCAAAGATTCCCAGTGCAGTTACCGCACCTGCTGTTTCATATTCCGGACCATCAATACCAACGGTCTTTCCTTTAAAGGGACCTCTGGTTAAGACAACATCTTCAGCACCCTTTGCACAGGCGAGATTACATCCGAAGTAGCATCCATCAAATCTCTTTTTCTTTAAAAACTTTTCAAGAAAGACATCACTGAAAACTGTTTTTGCTCTTTGGTCTTGACCCTGCTGAAAATTATTGATTGGCAGAAGATGAAAACGATTCATGTATTCCACCAGCACGGGAGTTCCCCAGGATGCAAGATTAAGCTGTTTTGGATCTTCTTCTTTTATTAGTCTTTGAAGAGTGCCACCTGCCTTTTTAACTGCATCTACATCATGGGGATTGTTTCCTTTGGCACGGGATTCACTTGAGTGAACAATGACTCCCATAAGATTCTTATAACGCATTACAGTTCCGGTTCCACCACGACCTGCCTGCTTGGTTCTCATCCTCTTTCTATTGGCATCATAGAAGTGACTGTTTATGAGTCCAAAAACCGTGTTCTCTGCACCGATTCCTGTGCTCACAGCTGCTATATTCTTATGGTGATATCCACCGGTATATTTTTCGAGTAAGGTTTCTCCATAAGAGATTCCCCCTTCATTGATCTGTTGAGAAAACTCTGGAGCCTTTGCAATCTGTATATGTCCATGATCATCATCTATGACAATTACAACATTTTCATTTGCGATGCCCTGAACTGCCAGAGCATCGAAGCCACAGGCCTTTAATATTGGTGCAAAAAATCCACCAACATTGGAATCTATAAAGGTTCCTGTTGCTGGAGATATGGTGCCTACGACAAATTTTCCTGCACCAGGAAAACGAGGCTCATTGCACAGAGGCCCACCAGCCATTACCAGAAGATTTTCATCACTGTCATAGGTAGTGTTTTCATCTGTGTAATCCCAGAGAAGCTTTAATCCGTAACCTCTGCCCCCAATATAGCGATCTTTATAGTCTTCAGGAAGATCTATTATTGATATATTGTTTTCCGATAGATTGATAAAAAGAATCTTGTCTGTAGCTCCTCCCTTGATGGAAGCTGCTTTATAGTCAATGGAAGTTATGATGTCCATACAATTGTCCTTGGTTGATTTTTTCTCTTTATAGAAATTCCAGACTTTTTGTCAAGGTTTTTGTATTATTGATCTATAAGCCCCCCACCCCCCGGAGGGAACTTATATTAAGGTTCAAATTATGAAAAATACTTGCCTTAAAGATGAATTTATTCAACAAATGAATTATGAAAAGAAGAAACAAAGTAATTATTTCAGTTCTCCTTGTAATAATCCCTTTACTTGTATATTTATTATATCCCATAACCGATGAGCGATATCATTTCACCTTTGATCAAAAAAAGATTCAGCTAAAAGAGGCTCTTTTGCGATCATTGCGCCAGGGAGCCAAAAAAAGATCTACAGGTCCCAATGTCATTATAATTTTAGCTGATGACCTGTCGAAACATGACCTTGCTCTACACAATGGTCCGGTGAAAACACCTCATATTGAAAAATTAGCTTCTGAAGGTGTGACCTTCAGTGAGGCATATTGCACCTCTCCTGTGTGCAGTCCATCGAGAGCAGGACTCCTTACAGGAAGATATCCTCAAAAATTTGGATACGAATATCAGCCAATGAACCGCTATCCAAAAAACCGTCTTGAATACGGCGTATACCGCAATTTCATTTTAAAGGGAGACTGGGTTCCCAAAAATATATCATCAGTGCCCAAAGACGAAGACAAGAAACGTCAGGGTCTACCCCCCTCTGAGTTAACCTCTGGTGAGATCTATCAGTCACTGGGCTATAAAACCGCCATTGTTGGCAAATGGCATCTGGGTCATTACAATGCTTTCCTGCCACATAGAAGGGGTTTTGATTCTCACTACGGTTTCTATGAGGCATTTTCATTATTTGCACCACTACACAAGAAAAATATTGTTAACCACAGGCATTCATACTTTGCCAGTAAACATATCTGGGCTCAGGAACGCAAAGGAACCTCTGCCATTAGAAGAAACAACAAAGAGATAAAAGAAGAACGATACCTCACCTTTGCCATTGCAGATGAAACAACAAAGTTCATTGAAAAGAATAAGAACAAAGCATTCTATCTTTACGTTCCCTTTAGTGCACCCCATACCCCATTTCAGGCACCGAAGCGCTATGTTAAGAAATTTTCACATATTAAAGATAAAAACAAGAGAGTCTATTATGCAATGATTGCTGCCCTTGATGATGCGGTAGGTACAATAATGAAGAGTTTAAAAGACAATGGCCTAGACAAAAATACTGTTGTATTCTTTTCCAGTGACAATGGTGGAGCAACCTATACAAATGCCACAAATAACGGCCCACTCAAAGGAGGAAAGTTCTCTCAATTTGAAGGGGGATTAAATGTACCAATGATCATGCGGTGGAAAGGAAGAATTCCCCAGGGAACACGCTATTCAAAACCTGTTTCACTGATGGACATTACTGCAACATCATTTCATATAACTCATAAAAACAATAGAATCATCACCGATTACCTAAAGACCATTGATGGCAAAAATCTCATGCCCTATATTACAGGAAAAGCAAAGGGTGATGTACACGAGGCACTCTACTGGAAAACAGGTAGAAACAGAGCAATTCGCAAGGGCAGATGGAAACTCCTTGTTGATGATAATACCGGCGAGGTGCAGCTATATAAACTCAAAAAAGATTTAGTTGAGGATGAGAACTTGGCAAAAACCAGACCCCAGATCGTAAAGGAGCTCCTCATAGACCTGGATGCCTGGACGAAGAAACTCCCTGGTGCAAAATGGCCCAACTTCATGAGCTTTCGCTTTAGACATAATGGAAAGGATTATTTCTTTGACATTTAAAATCAGGTAAAACTCTTGATTATTTCATCAAGATCATCGGTGAGTTCTTTTGCACGACCTGTCTTCATATCTATGACAACAAAGGTAACCTCTGCATCAACCACAAGTGTATCATTATCATCGAGAAAAATTTTCTGTGACAGAGTAATGCTACGTGATCCCTTTGATTTGAGGACTGTTTCAATTCTCAATATATGTCCAAGGCCTGCAGGAAACTTATAAGATATATTTATATTAACTACTGCAAAGGCAATTCCCTTTTGAGCAAAGATTTCCGTTGTTATATTTTCCTCTTCAAAGGCATGCCATCGTGCCTCTTCTAGAAATTCAAGATACCGGGCATTATTTACATGGGAGAAAACATCCAAATGATATCCTCTCACTTTTATTTTTGTGATTTTCACTTTACTATCCTTTTGTATAATTTCATGAAAGCTTTATTCGAAGTTCATTTTTCTTTATTTGAATATCATCAATCTCAAGATTACCTAATCCCCCACCCTTTAAAACAGAATCAATATGTATTGAGATTCGATCTTCCTTATGGAGAATGATACCATTGATAAGATCTCCGGCATTCTTTAGATGATGATCAAGAACCTTTTGAACAAAGCCCCTTACAATAAAATTATTTTCAATCTTAAGGCGAATAAATCCCTCATTATATGCCAGGAAGCTGAAGACAATAGAAAAGGGCAAACCCTTAACATTAAACTCAAGAATATTATCTCTGGGAATCTTCAAAGATTTTATTTCAGGTGCCTGACTTTTAATTATTGTTGAGAGCTGCTCTGAACTAAGGCGTATATTATAGATGTGATTATCATCTATCTGATCACCACCCTTTATCATAAATATTTTTTTAGCAGTGAGACCAACGATAACTGAAGAAACAGCATCAACCACACCACTAATAACCCCACCGGCAACAGGAACAGCCTTCATAATATTGACCACGCCCTTCTCACTTCCTCTGGCTAATAAAGCAAATCCAACCTTTTTATTAATCTCAGTTATTATCTGAGGAGATATGTTTTTTAGAGCTGAAGCTATAAGATTTCCTGCGGCAGTGGTTCCTGTTGACTTCAAGATCTCCATTCCTGATTCACCGAGAATTGACAGGAGCACAAAGGATTTCACCTTCTCATCTTCCAGATCATAGCCCTGAATCACTGCGATTGCTCCTGCAAGACGAGTTTGAATTACCCAGGAGGCAACTATTGAGGCTGGTATAGAAAGAGCCATAGTACTGATGCCACCGAGACCTGAGAAAAAGCCCGCACTAAAGTTCTTTGTGGCTTCCCATTTTATGAGTGAATCGATTCTTTCTTTATTTGAGGTAAAACTTTCATTGGAGAGATATTCCTGAGCGAGACTTTCAGCATCAGCAAGAGGACCAAGACCTTCCAGACCATGGTGTAAAATCAGATCAAGAAGGCCTTTAATCTTTGAAACACTTGCATTTTGTATTTCATCAGTCATTATTTATTTTTAATTCCACAAGTTTTGACTTCTCCATCATTAAATTTTTATTGCTCTTTCGTCAATCTATTTATCACTGCTCATTAAAAATTAAATGAGAGACTCTCTGTGGTGCAAAACAAATAAGAGCCACATTTTACAGTGTTTTTCAGACTATTTTCTCTTTTTTCATCTTTATTAAAGTCTGATCAGTAAGATCACTGAGAGCCTCATTAATATGACGAGCAGCAATGCAATAGCCCTCATCTTCTATAAAGGCAAAAAATGATTTTAAAACTTCTTCAATGGAGCGGTAAAAATTCTCAGAATCAACTGACTCATGGGGCTCAATCAAATCACAGACATCCAAAGATCTGTTTACATTCCATTCATAGGGAAATAGAAGAAACTTTGAATACATGTATTTACCATAGGAGGATATAATATGAGAGCTATATTCTTTTTCGTATTTCTTCAAATCTTCATGAAATGAACTATGGTAAAATTGATCAATATAGGTATCAATCAATGCATCAACAAACTCTTGATCATTTATAGTATAGCTTCTTTTCTTATAATCCTTTAATATTTCATCAGAAGACAAAACCATGGTGTCTATAACTGTTTTAAGATGAATAATCATTCTACATTTCTTTAATTCATCAGCTTTTTCTCCACTGAATCGTTGATGAAAACTCATGGAACTATTGAGCATATCAACAATAAAATCCATAAATATCTTTTGATTATTATCATCACAATAGCACTCCATGATTCCCCTTTCAGGCTCATTCTTTTTATTACTAAAGCTTTGAGCACGTGATAGATTTTTCAGAAGCTGAAAATCCAAAGCATCATAGGAAATCACATGTTTTATCTTTTTAATGCTCTCAATGACCTGCCATGCAAGCATTACTGTCATTAAGAAGAAATCACGATCATTTTCAGAAAAACCCTCTTCTATATAAGTAATATATTCTACCAATGCTGACTGAGAATGATTCAGATATGAGATAAAATCATTTAAGCTTAAAAATCTCTTCTTTCCTGATAAGGTCATAATTTTGAATACATCTTTTTTTGTGATCTTTTTCATACTACCATCCCTTTAACTATAATTAAAGCCCTATAAGTAGTACGCAAAAATGACCTCCTTTGAAAAAAAATTTAGATCTTTTTTAAAAAAACATTGATCTTTCATAATATTACAGTGCTCTTAATATATAATTAAAGAAGATAATGAGACAAATAATTTTATGGCAAAGATAAAACCACAGCTTGCCCGCCTTCTCTACGTAGACAAAGAGATTCGCACCGAAAAATTCCCCAACTGTTCATCCATTGCAAAGGAATATGAGGTGAGCAGCAGAACTATTCAAAGAGATATTGAATATATGAAGGATATGCTCAAGGCTCCCATTGAATACAGTGCAGCAAAACGAGGATTTTACTACAGTGAGGAGAACTACATGCTTCCCTCCATTGACATTAAAGAAAGTGAATTTTTTGGATTATACGTGGCAGAAAAGGCCCTTGAAAAATATAAAAATACTCCCATCTATGATAAGCTCTCATCGGTCTTTGAAAAACTACAGAGCTTCTTGCCTGATGAAATAAAAATAAATACATCGTGGATTGACTCTGAGTTTACTTTTTTAGAGGATAGCACTGTAACAATAAAACCTGAGATATGGGAGATCCTTCTTTCTGGCCTGAGAAACAAAAAGATCGTAGAGATATATTATAAAACCCCGGGAAAAGATCGAACAAAGAGGGATATTAAAATCTACCATATGATTAATCATAGTGGTCAATGGTACGTATTGGCATATTGCAATCTCAAAAAGACTATTTTGTTATTTGCTCTTTCCCGCATTGATGAGGCATTGCTCCTAAAAGAGAGCTATGAAATTCCACAGAACTTTGACTTTCATCAACATATGGGTGCACATTTTGGCATCATGATAGACTCAAAGGAATTTGAGATTAAGATCAGATTTTCTCCAAGTCAGGCACCTTACGTACGAGAGAGAACCTGGCACAAAACCCAATCCATTTCAGAAAGAAAAGATGGCTCCCTTGATTTAACCTTTTCAACTAACTCAAAGTTTGAGGTAAAAAGGTGGATAATGTCCTGGGGAAAGGATGCAAAGGTTTTAAAACCAAAGGACCTTGCCATTGAAATTGAAGAAGATTTAAAAAGAGCAATAGAAAATTATAAAGCTTAAACATCTTATATCTTCTTCATGCAACAATACTGATCTCCATATCTCCCTGAAAAAATTTCTCAGAAAAATAATCACCACAGGCTGTCACATCAATAACCTTTAGATAAGATAAGATATTTTCACTGTTTTGTGAATCATAAACTAAGGGTAGCAAAAAATCACAATCCATAGAAAGAGATATCTCAATAGAACCATCTCTTTCTATATCAATAAGAAATCTCCCTGATGAAAAATCATTCTCATTGTTAAAATCATAGGAATATACCCTTTGGCAATAAGGGCTTTCAGGTGATCCCTTGAGAGATAGAGAATATCTGTTTGCTGCTGTATCTGAGACAAGAGATACTATCTCATTATCGAGAAGATCTTCTATGAGAGATGAGATATCATGTAACTCATCAAAAGATGATATAATATTATTATCAATAATCATATTCTCAATAGACTTAATAATAGCAGCAGTGTTCTTCTTTTCGTTTAATTTCATTGTATCCTCCGTTTTTATAAAGAGAATATAGCAAAACTGCTACGACAAATAGTGTCGTATCATATTTTTTTTTACTAAAATTAAAAAAAAGTGGAAGTCACCAAAAGAAAGACTATTATGACAGAGAATCCAAGGAGAATATATAATATGCAGTGGTACAACATTTACAAAGAGATATCCCCTCTGTTCACCCTCTACAATGACAATCTGAGATTAATTATCATAGTAATTGTAGCTGGAATTTTGCTGGTAACAGCTTTTATTTTGAGAACAATGCATAAGAGAAATATCAATTTCAAATTATCATTTATTCATGCACTGCCCATCCTCATTTTTTCATATTTTCTAATAAACGGACTCTATCAGACCTATCGCAGCCCTCGTGCATATGAGGGTATAATCGAAAAAAAATATTATAAGTCATCTCGCAAAGAGCCCTTTGTAAAGCTAAAGACCTCATCTCTCATCTATTTTAATGAGAGAGGCATAGATAAAACCGAAGCTATCAACAAAACTCTTCACCTAAAAACCACTCCTGAGCTCTATGAAAAACTTCCTCTCAAAAAGAAGATTTATATAATAATTATTGGGGATGGGACAGCGTTGAGTGCAGTTCTTAACAATAAAGTAATCTCACCGACTCCCCACTTTTTAAGAGAACCCAAGAAATGATGGATAAAACTTTTCTCGTTAAAATAGCCAATACGAAAATGCCCTTTGGAAAATATAAGGACTATTATCTGGTAGATATACCAGAACATTATATTGTATGGTTCAAGCAGCAGGGATTTCCCTCTGGAGAGCTGGGTCTTATGTTAGAAAACATATATGAAATTAAACTCAATGGTTTGGAACCAATGATAAGAAAATTACGTCAAAACTAGGTGCTTTTCCATTGACTTTTTTAATTAAAAGGCATATTATTTTAGAACATTAAAATACAGGAGAAATTACTATGCGTTTTCTTACATTTATTTCAACCTTGTTACTCCTTTGCTCAGTTTCCTTTACAGCCTATGGAGCACCTAAATTCAAGATCAGAGAGGGCTACAAGATTCACAAAGTCAGATCAGGTGGCAGCGCTACCATTTTTGTTGATGTTTATCTTCCCAAGGGACAACATATATATCTAAAAAATCTCAGTTCATTGAGTTTTAATAATGCAACTAAATTTGACATCTCATCAGCCTATGGCTTTGGTGTTTCAATAGACAGACTTCCAAGAGGCATAAAAAAAGACCAGGATATCATATTAAAAGGTAGAGGTCTAAGATATAAGGCGGGAACCTATCGATTAAAGATCTATGAAACTAAGGGTAGAAGACCACAGAGAAGAGTTCACACCTTTCGTTTAAAGATCTGGTCACAGACCTGCAATAGTGTTTCAAATCTCTGCTACAGACCAAGAACCCAATATAAGAAACTTAAAGTTAAAGTAAATCGACGAAAAAACAGAAATTTAATGTCAGCAAGATCCATGAGTCGAATTAAATGGGTAACCTCATATCAAAAGGCCTTTGCCAGAGCACGAAGAACCAAACAAAATGTCTTTGTTATAATTACAGCTCCAACGTGGTGTGGATACTGTGTGGTTCTTGAAAAGAGAGTTTTTGCTAAATCCAGTGTGAGCACAGTGCTAAATAAAAAGTTTATTGCTCTCAGAATTCTTGATACCAACAGAGATAAAAAGAAATTTCGCTTCAGAGGATATCCAACCATGATTATGATGGATTATCGAGGCAAAGAACTAACCAGAAGTATTCCTCGCAGTGAATCGTCCTTTTTATCGGCCATAAGTAAATATGAAAAAATTCCAGCTGGTGGTGGCGGAAATATTGTTGACCCAAAGAAGGATCCTATAGATCCAAAAAAGAATAAGAATGAAGTCTATAGCTACTCTGTTCAAATGAAGGGAAGCTTCTTTCAAAAGGGAGCTATCTGGTATCAAAAATCTTCAGATGGCAGGATAATAGATCGATTTAAGGCTCATAGAAGAGATGCGACCTATATCATTCTCCAAAGCCTTAAGAATAAGCAGTTTATAGCTCTTCCTTTAAAAGGAAACAGAGGCTATAGATTTATCAATCAAAAATGGGTGCCCATATTTAATATTCAAAAGCAATAATTAATTTGACCTGAGTCCCTAAATTTCATATACTATTGATAGGAATTTAGGGACAACCTTATAGACCTTCAGACTGATAGTGACTTAGGTCTGGAGCACAAGTACTTCAAAGAAGGGTGGAAACACCCTTCTTTCTTTATATTTTTTTTACTTCAAGTTGCTCTTCAAAATCTCCAAATGATACAAAAAGTTTATAGGCATCATCAAGATCTGTATCTGAGACAATTTGACCATAATGTCTACCCGTTATAATTGACACATCAATCTCCTTTAATACAATAAAGAGCTCATCCATAACCTTCAAAATTTTAGAAGTTAATTGTTTTATATTTCTCAGATCCAGCACAATTGAATCTTTCTGAATCATCGAGAGAAAGCTGTTGGAAAATGTTTTGGCAACTGCATCTCCTGGCCCAGGAGAGTTGATAATCTCTCTGAGAGATATAATTGTCAAACCTCCTTTACGCTGAAGAACTATAGGAAGGGTAGAATCATTAATGCTCTTTGATTTCAGTATTCTGCTGAATTTGAGAGCTGTTTTAACACGTTTTCGAAGATCATTTTCTTTAAATGGTTTGACCATATAATCAACAACACCGAAGGTCATAGCATTGATAATATCCTCTTTATTGCTTCGCCCTGTGAGCATCATTACGGGAATTCTTTGAGTAACTTCTCCCTTTTGTAAAACTCTCAAGACATCAAATCCATCTATTTCAGGCATAGTGAGATCTAAAATCAATAAATCAGGATTTCCTGTTTCTGCAAGCTCAATACCCTTCAAAGGACTCCTTGAGGTTATGATACTATGACCGTCATCCTTTAAAAAAGCAGACACTGTGGCTAAAACTGTTGGAGAATCATCAATAACCTCAATAAGAGCAGCTTCATCCTCTTTTTTTTCAGTCATATCATCTTTATGTAATATTATATTGACTATCTTTAAAACCTGCTCTGCACTAAAGGGTTTTATTACATAGTAGCTTGCTCCATTTCTTATGGCCTTCAATATTTCTTCTTCTTTACCAATAGACGAAATCATAATAATCTTAGTGCCTTTCAATGTTTCATCTTGAGATAGATGTTTACAGGCAGTAATACCATCCATCTCCGGCATAGTGAGATCCATGGTTACAATATCCGGTTTTTTATCTTTGGAAAGAGCTATGCCCTCTTTCCCATTTGCTGCCTCTCCAACTATCTCATGTCCCTCAGCTGTAAGAATATTTCTCAAACGGGATCTTACAACTACTGAATCATCTACAATAACTATTCGAGCCATAATATACTCCTTGATATTAAATATTTTATGATAAAAAAATTTTTTGTCTATAAAAATATATTTAAAATTTATGCTTAGAAGTTGAACTGGAGCTTAAGAATACAAAATTTCATTGACCTTTCCTCTATTATAGATTCTTATTGTTATATGAAGGATTTAAAGAAGACAATAAAGGATCGTGCTCTCTCTAATGAAGATACCTATGAAAATGCCTTTTGGGTTGCCAAGAAAAAATATTACCGCGAAATAATTCGTAAGATTGACACTGAAACCCTGAAGAAGATTCTGAAAATCCCTGATGATTGGGATTCTTATGAAGAGAACCAGAACAATCTCTATATTAAGATCAGTGATGATGAGAAGAAAAGACTCTCTGATATAAAAAAGGCTAAATCATGGGAGATTCGATTTGAATCAATGCATATGTACAACCTTTTCACCACTGAAGATACCCTCATGGCATGTTTTAACCACAGAGAGGTCATACCTCAACAGATAGATGAAGCCCTTGATGCTATAGAATTTATGAAAGAAGAGGTTTTAGTCTTCAAAGCGGATTTCAAGCATCTCATGCTTCGTCTTGCAAAAAGAGCTGCCAGTGATCTATACTATTTAATGGCTAATTACTATAAATTTAAAAGTGGAAAATCATTTTCCTTTGAAAAAAACTTTGAAGAATTTTTAGACAATAGTTCATCACTTCTCAAAGAATACAAAGAACTACAAAAAAGCATGCATGACCTACAAAAATACCAAAATATCGTAAGAGGTTATTTTTTAAAAAGTTCTAACTGGCAGGGATGGAAAATTGACGAAGTCAAATTAAAACACGTATATGAAGGAAAATCTGAAGATGTAGATTTCACCCTGTCAGAACTGAAAAAGATTGTTTCTACAGCCTATATCTATCATAAAAAGATGAAGAAAAATTATGATTTCTTGAAATACTACTACAATCATCTTGATGGAAAGCTCTATAGATTCAACTTTATCTGTTTAGCCCTTAAAACAAAATTAGATAATAAGAAGATCGAACCAGAACTCTATTCAGGTTTTTTAAAGATAAATGATGCCTTTGTTAAACTTAAGGAAAATTTTGAGTTAAGGGATTTGGAGAATTTCGGCTTTGAAACTATGTCCTACATTGATGTATTAGAGCTAATATATAAGGGATGTAGAATCATTGAGTTCTTTTATCTACGAATGGGACGCTATGAAGATCTCAATAATCTTCGAGGTGAAATCTTACGCTATATAGAGAAGGAATTACAGCAGATAAATCCTGAGATATATTTTTAGCATCACCCACAACAACCTTTTTTAATATTCATAGAAAAATATGAATATTCTAAACTTTTACTTGTCATTTCCCCAATTCTATTTTAACATAAAATTAAGTTGAAAGTTAAAAGCTGAAAGTCTTAATGTATCGTTATTAGATATTTTCATAGTAATAAAGGAGCTTTGCCAATGACAAAATCACACAATACAACAATAATTCTTGGTGTCATTGGTGCTGATTGTCATGCGGTGGGAAATAAGATTCTCGATGTCTTTTTTACTGATCATGGATATACTGTTGTCAACCTGGGAGTCATGGTTAGCCAGGAGGAGTTTATTCATGCAGCCATTGAATCAAATGCACAGGCAATTCTTGTGTCATCCCTCTATGGTCAGGGAGAAATTGACTGTGATGGGCTGAGAAATCAGTGCATTGAAAGCGGTTTAGATAAAATTCTCCTTTATGTTGGAGGCAACCTTGTAATCGGTAAGACTCCTCATAATGAGATTGAAGAAAAATTTAAAACAATGGGCTATGACAGAGTCTTTGGTCCTGATGTAGATCTTGATGAAGTGGATAAACTGCTGAAAAAGGATCTCAATATTGTATGAAGGATATCATTTCAATAGACATAGGATCTACCTACACCAAGGGAATATCCCTGAAAGAGGATCACGGATCACTCAATGTTCTATCATCTTACCAGACTTCAACAAAAGATAATCTCTCTGAATCATTTTCAACAGTCTTAAGTGAGCTATGCAATAAGAAAATTTCACAAAAGTCTGACATTCCACATGAGACAGAAATCTATACCTCATCATCTGCAAAGGGAGGCCTAAGCATTTGTGCCATTGGTCTGGTGCCTGAACTGACCCTCTCTATCTCAAAACTGGTTGCCCTTTCTGCTGGAGCTAGAATTACCGGTGAATATACCTTTAAGCTCAATGAAGATCATATTACAGAACTTCAAAAGAGTAATCCCGATATAATTCTCTTTTCTGGAGGCACTGATGGTGGAAACGAGGAATACCTTATCTATAATGCACGTCTTCTTGGGCAATCTGATATTGAATCAATAATTCTTTATTGTGGTAATAATGCTCTACACCCTAAAATAAAAGATGCACTAAAAAATAAGAATCTGGTTATTACTGAAAATGTCATGCCCCGTATCAATGAGATGAATCCCCAGGGAGCACATGATGCCATTAGAAACATATTTATGGATACCATTGTTCAGGGTAAAGGTCTTGGCAAAATCAATGAGATCACAGGAAAAGAGCCCATCCCCACCCCCAGTGCTCTGCTCAATCTGGTTGAGGCATTACATCAAAATGAAATAATGGAATCCTTTGCAATCATCGATCTGGGGGGTGCCACAACTGACTGTTATTCTTCAATAGACGGTATGCCGAAGAATGATTCTATTATTCTCAGGGGAATCCCGGAGCCTCATATTACACGATCTGTTGAGGGAGACCTGGGCATGAGGGTTAGTGCAAAGGCCACCGTTGAATCATGTAAGAAATTTATTGATAACCTCTGTGATGAAAAACATCTCTCGAAAGAGGGTTTCCTCTCGCACATTTCTCATATTTCGTCAAATCATGCTTATCTTCCACAAAAAAAAAGAGAAGAGAATTATGATGAAATCTTAGCAAAGGCTGCAGTACATTACAGTCTCAGAAGACATAGTGGTTTTCTTCAACTGACCTATACTCCTTCAGGAAAACGATATCTCCAGCGGGGAAAGGATCTTCGAGGTGTAGAATATATAATCGGCACAGGTGGATACTTAAGCAAGAACCCATCCCCCTTAAATGCAGCGAAGGGACCGATCTATGCTGATAATGGATATGAAATTCTGGTGCCGGAAAATCCACAATACCTGACAGACAGCTCCTATATTTTTCCCCTCTTGGGAAACTGTGCAGCAACATATTCTGAAGGTGCTGCGATCTGTGCCAAAGATGCTTTAAATAAAGTACCACTTTCAAGGGAGAATTCATGACAACAATTGAGAACAAAAAGCTTGAGAAAAATATCTATGAATCATTAAGAGAAGAGGTACTCACTACCTGGCCCACTGGTGAAGGGCTTTCTTTATCAGATGGCATTGCCTATCAAAAAACAATTCCTCAATCAAAACGCTTTGCTACTGCTATGAAAAAAGCTAAAGACGAGAAGAAGATTTTATTGCAACCCAGAGCTGGTGTTGCCCTTGAAGAGGAACACATAGAATTACTAAATTTTCTAGAAACAGATGGTGGTGCAGATCTTTTGCCCACAACCATTGATGCCTATACAAGACAAAACCGTTATAAGGAAGCCCAAAGCGGAATAGATAAATCAAAGGCACAGGGAACATCTCTATTAAACGGCTTTCCTGCGGTCAATCATGGACTCGATGCCTGCAGAAGAGTTGTAGAGTCAGTGACCAAACCAATTCAGGTGCGTCATGGCACCCCTGACGCACGGCTATTGGCCGAAATAACACTTGCTGCAGGTTTTACAAGCTTTGAGGGAGGCGGTATTTCATATAACATTCCCTATACCAAAAAGGTGCCCTTAGAAAAATCAATCTATGACTGGCAATATGTTGACCGTCTAGTAGGCCTCTATGAAGAGGCTGGAGTTACTATTAACAGAGAGCCCTTTGGACCCTTAACGGGAACATTGGTACCTCCTTATATAAGCAATGTTGTGGGCATTATCGAAGGTCTCATGGCCTTAGAACAGGGTGTAAAATCAATTACTCTTGGTTACGGTCAGGCAGGAAACATATTACAGGATGTGGCAGCTGTCATTGCTCTTAGGGAGAAGGCTGATGACTATTTTCAAGATGAGGGTTTTACGGACTATGATCTTACTACTGTATTTCATCAATGGATGGGTGGTTTTCCTGTTGATGAGGCCCGGGCCTTTGGTGTTATTTCATGGGGAGCTGTAGTTGCCTCCTTTGCACGGGCAAATAAAATAATTGTAAAAACACCCCATGAAGCCATGGGCATTCCAACCAAAGAGGCCAATGCACAGGGACTTAAGGTAACGAGACAGATTATCAATATGCTCTATGATCAGTTCATTAGTGGTGGCGAATTCTTGAGACGAGAGATTGAGATTCAGAAAAAAGCTATAGTCTGTCTCATGGACAAGGTTTTTGAGTTGGGTGATGGAGATGTAACGAAAGGAAGCATAGCAGCCTTTGAGGCTGGTTGTATTGATGTGCCCTTTGCTCCATCAATCTATAATCAGGGAAAGATTTTACCCATGAGAGATGATGAGGGATGCATAAGGCTTTTCCATAGAGGCAACCTGCCTCTAAGCGAAGAGATTATTGAATATGAAAAAGAAAAACTCGACATACGATCTCGAAGAGAAGGACGTGATGTGTCATTCCAGATGGTAACTGATGACATCTATGCTATTAGCAAGGGCAAACTTGTAGGGAGGCCGAAGGAATGAAAATAAAAAAGGTTATCTGTGCTTCAGGGAGATCAAGCTTTTTCTTTGATGACCAAAGAGCAATAAAACAGGGAGCACAACATGATGGCTTCATATATAGGGGAGATACTATTACTGAGGGCTTTAAGTCAATAAGGAAATCAGGTGAAAATATATCGGTAATGCTTGTTCTTGAAGACGGCCAGGTTGCCTTGGGTGATTGTGCAGCTGTTCAATATTCAGGTGCCGGCGGAAGGGACCCTCTCTTTTTAGCATCAAACTATATTCCTATAATTGAGAAAGAGATTGCTCCGATGCTCATTGGCCGAGAGATTTCTACCTTCAAAGAAATGGCTGACCAGATTGAAGGAATGACTCATGAAGGCAAGAAGCTTCACACAGCGATACGTTATGGTCTCAGTCAGTCAATTCTCGATGCAGTTGCATTATCTCAACACAAGCTAAAAACTGAAATAATCTGCGATGAGTACAACCTGCCTCGTAGTATTGAAGCTATCCCTATTTTTGCACAGAGTGGCGACAATCGTTATGAAAATGTAGATAAGATGATTTTAAAGGAGGCAGATGTATTGCCCCATGGTCTTATAAATAATATAGAAGAAAAATTGGGTCATGATGGAGAAAAACTAAAAGAATACATCTCTTGGCTCAAGAATCGTATAACTGATTTACGGCTTAATCCTCTCTATCACCCTGCCCTTCATATTGATGTATATGGCAACATAGGCACAATCTTTGACTATGACATGAAAAAAGTTGCCAACTATTTGGCTTCATTACAGGAATATGCAGGAGATTTTGAACTTGCCATAGAAGGCCCCATTGATATGGAAGAAAAGCCAAAACAAATCGAGGCGATGAAAGAGATCTATGACGAGTTACAGCGACTCGGATCACCAGTTAAAACAGTGGCTGATGAATGGTGTAACACCTTTGAAGACATTAAGGATTTCACTGATGCCCAGGCCTGTCATATGGTGCAGATAAAAACTCCTGACCTCGGTGGCATTCAAAATATTGTAGAGAGTATTCTCTATTGCAATGAAAGAAATATGGAGGCCTATCAGGGAGGCTCTTGCAATGAAACAGATGTTTCAGCACGGACATGTGTTCATCTTGCAATGGCAGCAAGGCCCTGCAGAATGCTCGCAAAACCAGGAATGGGCTTTGATGAGGGATTTACAATAGTACATAATGAAATGCAAAGAATAATGGCCTTAATGAAATAATATTCTTTTCAAAAATTGAACTTTACATTTTTTCGATCATATTAAACTATTTGTTATATTTAAATTGCTAGAAGCATCTTCAGATAAGGAGTCTGCCAATGTCAGTTATATCTATTACCTCTGCTATTAAACTTTTCATGGAGATTCTTCTTCTTTGTTTCACTCTTGAAACAGGAGAGCTTCAAAATAAAACCATATCATTGGTAAAAAAGGGTGAGAATATTTTACAATTTACTTATTCCGGTGATAATAAATCCGGTAAAATTATATTGAAGAATAATGAAGCTACCTATCCTATGAAGATCACCAGAACAAGCGCACATGAATTTGTTATTGATAAGAATAACAGCATCTTAAAACTCAATATGGAACACTATTATCGTCAGTTAAAGTCAATAAAGAATAGGAAGAATATAATATTATATACCAGCAACAATAAGCCTCTTTATATCATAAATGATAATAATACTATTTATCTTGTTCACCCTTCGGAGGATCTGGTAATAAAGATTCAATAACATTTGACGCTCCGCCGGGATTCCAAAGGGTGTCACGCCACACCCTTTAGAATCCCGGCGCAAGGGCTACTCGCCCTTGACCTCGGAGGTAGTAAGCTTAATTTTTTTTACTCAATGCTTTGCATTGAATTATAAATTCAGAGTGTTTTTCTTTTCCCAAATTTAATCTATTGAATAAAATATTTCTGTTTCAAAAATATACTAATCGAGGACGGACCGTTAAGGCCCTTATTATGAATTTCGAAAATATTATTTTTAAACAATTCTTTGGTGTTTGATGACTAGTTACTTTTTAACCTTCAAACCTTAGAACTTTTCAACTTCTCAATCTAATAAAACATATTAGAATAAAATTATTAATCTATTTTAAAGAGAACTTCTATTGGTTCATGGTCTGAAAGTGGATTCCCTGAACTGTCAGAGAACTCTACGGTTTCAACGGAATAGGTTTGGGGAGTTAAAATCACTGATGCTGTGCTTCTATAAAAAATCTTGTCTATGCGGTCATTGAAAATCCCCAAAAATTCTGCGCTATCGATGAGACTCAGAGTAGTTTTTAGTTCTGTTAGATTGGGATCATCATCTATATCTGAATATCTCATATTAAAATCACCGGCTATTATGACAGCACGACCAGCTGAACGGTAGAGAACGTAGTCAATTAATTGATAAGTCTGTACCATTCGAGCTTCATTGTCACCTGCACTCCCTCCGGCATCCATATGGAGATTATAGATATCTACTGTCTGTGTGCTATTGATATAATGTCTTCCAAAGGAAAATCCTTTGAGGGTAAGACAATCATTTGACTGATCAACAAAGCCTGAGCATAGAGCCCAGGGCTCTCTGTAGAAACTAGTGAATTTACAATATGATAAACGATTGAGTCCATCTCCCATGAGGCCACTAAATGCAGAGGGTTGAGATATATAAGGCTGACCGTTTTTTGCTATGACATCCCAGTGATATGAAAAATCCTCTTGCATGAGAACAATATCATAGTTATTTAACCGTGGACTTATTTGAGGTATATTAACAGAGGGATTACTTGATGAGAGTCCCTGAGGAAGACCTGCTATATTATAAGTGAGAAATGAAAAATATCCATCAGCAGTTTGTTTTGTAAAATCAGGTCGAATACATGATGAGAAAAAGAGAAAAGACAGTAGCAATAAAGAACTTGTTTTCATAGGCTCTCATCCTCACAATTTTAAATATTCACATTATCTAATAATAATATCTACAATTTATAAAAGGTCAATGTTTTTCTAATCTTTTCCTAAGTTAAAATAATATGACATCGTTAAACCAAAAGATAGAGTCATGGTGATAAAGGTAAAGTCGAGCCGTGTCTGTAAAATAATATGATCATGAATTAACCATTCAAAAAAGATTGAATAATGGCCAAGAAATATATGATCTGTATCATAGACAAATCTATCAAAATACATTGAACCATAACGTGCATTTTGATAAAAAGGAATTACATTAAATGTAAAGTTGAAGGCAAGTTTAAATGATTGATTAAATCTTATTATAAAGCCCAAGACCAGGCCATTGCTGATTTTTGTTTGATAACTGGTCTCTCTGCCTATATAGTAGTACTCAAAAAAATGTCCTGTTGTAAATCCGAAATAATTGCCCAGGTAAATATTGAAGAGTACGTAAGCCTGATGAACCCATCGTGTATTATCAGAAGACTTTGAAAGATTATAAAGAAGATCTGCATCCCACTGTGATGAGTAATAATATAATCCATTTGATATTAGTAATTTACCATTTAGAATTCCGGTTCCGGTTCGTATTCCTAGTTTTTGACCATCGTAAATAGTATTTTTTTGATTTTTCTTTGGGATATCTTCGGCCCTTGTGTGGTGTACCCATAGCAATGTTATTGGTACTATTGTTATTATTAGCATTAATCTAATGAGGGGATTCATTCTGTCTCCAAAGATTCATCTTCAAAATTCAATCTATAGTATATTGAAATTGTGAGGATAGTCAATTTCTTTTATTTTGATATTGATATGTCTTTGATTTACATTGTGGAACTATAAAAAAAATATAAAATTTTTTCAATTTCTTCTAATAATGGGTATTACTTATAGGAGGATTTTTACTATGGCAATTGAAACAACTATATGTATTAAAAAGGATAATCTTGAAATTCTTAATTTCATAGCTCGAAATAAAAGGATCTCAAAATCTGCTGTAATCAGAGATATTATTATACTGATTTCTGGCAAACAGAGTAAGTTTATTCGTCAGAGATTTTCTGCTGAATATCAGGTGAAGGATAAGGGTTCATTCAAAAAGCTACACGTTTATCTCAATGAGCCTTATTTTGAGCTTGCTCTTGATCTTCGCCGTTTCTATCGTGCTTCTCTTTCTTTACTTATAGCTGAAGCAATAGAATTACTGTACGATGAACTTATATACAAAACAAGCAATACCGATAACTATCCAGGTCTTATGCATACTATGATATATTATGAGACTGAAAAATCTATGTGCTGGAAACATATCTGGGGAGACCCCATGGAACGAGAGGTATTTAGATAAAGACCAGATTAGTAATATCATAAAATCTAATTATTTAGAACCTCCCATATAGCGTTAGTTAATTTCTCCATATTGAATGGTTTCTGTAAAAATTGTATAGCGCCTTTATTTAACATTCGCTGGACTCTTTCATCTTGTTTAAAACCTGAAACAATCAAAACCTTTACATTGTTATTCATTTCATTTAACTCTGTTAATGTTTCTTCACCAGATTTCCGAGGCATTATGACATCAAGTATAACTGCAGATATTTCATCCTTTCTCTCCTGATATATTTTTACACCTTCAGCCCCATCAATTGCAGTAATCACTTCATAACCTGACTCAATCAATATACCAGCTGTAATATTTCTCATAACCTCTTCATCATCAATAACAAGTATTAGACCACTACCTGTTTTAATCTCTTCAGTTTCAATTTCTTCAACAGGAATTTCATCGGCTTGAACTACAGGAAGATATAAGATAAAGGATGAACCAGTATCTTCCTGAGAATAAACATCAAAGAAACCGTTATGTTGTTTAATGATATTATAACTCATTGCAAGACCAAGTCCTGTTCCCTCTCCAATTTTCTTTGTAGTAAAAAATGGATCAAATATCTTCTCTAAAACTTCAATATTCATGCCTACACCGTTATCACGAACAGATACTGAATAATAGCTGATTTCTTCAGCTTCAAGGTGAATTGAGCAGAAGTGCTTGTCGCTTTCAATTTTTTCAATTGCGATTTCAATTTCTCCACCTCTCATAAAATCTTCTTTTTTCATTATTGTCAAAGCATGAGAAGCATTTATGCAAAGATTTAAAAGAACTTGTTCTATCTGAGAAGGGTCTGCATTGACAATAGCAGGTTTATGATAGCGTTTATATTTAAACTCAATACTTTTATCAAATGTGTTACTACAAATTTTAAACACATTTATGATTGAGGTATTAAGGTCAATAGTGCTAAACTTAAAATCACGTTTTTGAGATAGTGTCAATAATTGTTGAACCAGGTCAGTAGCCCTAGCAGTAGATTCTTCAATAATATGAATATATTTATTCATTTTATCTGGTTCAATACTTTTATTTTTTTGAAAATTATGTTTCAATATAGATACGGTACCTGATATACCACCTAAAACATTATTAAAATCATGGGCAAGCCCACCTGCAAGAGTTCCAATTGTTTCCATTTTCTGATTTTGCCGAAGCTGTTCATCAAGCATAACAAGCTCCGTAACTTCTTCAACTCTAAGAACAACACCAGAAACCTCCTGAATACTGAGTGGATAGATTGTAACATTGTGATACCTGCTATTGATAAGATGCTCTTTATGAAATGATACAGATTCATTTTTTTTTATTACAAGTTCAGTATATTCTCTAAATTTTGATAGAAAAGGAGCCAGTACCCATATATTTTTTCCAATGTTCTTTTTTGAAAATACAGAAAACTGATTTGCACTGCTTTTGTTTAACTGAGTAATAGTTCCATTTTTATCAATTGCAATAATTGCAGATGGCATTGAATCAATAATACTTGAAAGGTAATTATTTAACCGATCTATTGTGAAATGTTGAGAATGAATTTTTTTAGAAAGAAAATTATAAGCTTCAATTACAGGACGTATTTCATCATCTTGTTGATATTCAATTGGATTAAACTCTCTTTCATCAATAAAAAATCGAAACTTATCCTTGAGAAACTGAAGTTTTTTAATTAATTTTTTTCTAATAACATATGACATTGAGACCAGTGAAATTATAATAAGAACAAGCAACAGAAGAATGATTATATTAAATCTGATACTTTGATTTAGTGTAATCATATTTTGTTTTGTATCACTAATCATTGCGTTCTTCTTCAAATGAAGATATTCTTTTGAAAGAAAAAACGTTTCATTAATTTTCTTAAGAGTTTCATATGACTGAAGATGATTTTGTTTTTTCCCAAAATATAATTTATTTTCTTTGAGAAGTATATGATGAAGACTTTTTAATTTTGAAACAAACTTAAAACCTATATATTTTTTCTCTTTTTCTTTGAGGTTTTTCAAAATGATTTCATTATTTTTTAGTTTTGTGAAAATATTTATATTTGTAGGTACATTTCCCTGCAGATAAAAATGTAGAGATATCTCCGACTCTAAAAGATTTTCATATAAAGTTTCTATAATATTCTGATTATATACAAGATTACGACTATTCTTCAACACCGATGACGATTGAAGATAAAAAATGAATTGAATTACCAAATAAGAAGCTAAAATAAATACAATAAAGGCTGTAAGTATAAAATTAGCACGAATAATACTTTCAGGTAAAAGTCTTTTCAATAATCCTTTCATATTACAGATTATCTTATAAATTCATCTGTATAGATTTTTTCTACATTGATTTCCTTTTTAATGATATTAAATCGCTTATATATTCTTTCTATTTTAAGCATCATTTTTTTATCATGAGAACCAATGGGAAATTTATTTGATGCTATAAGTCTAATCATTTCATGCATCTGTCTTTTTTGATGATCAACTTTCAAAATTTTCTTATCATCATATTTTAATACAATTGATACTGCTTCATCAGGATTTTTCATAGCATACTTCCATCCTTTGATGCTTGCACGCACCATCTTCATGCAGATATTACGGTTTTCATTATAATATTTCTTACTTGTAAAAATTGAATGTCCAGGAAATCCAACACCATAATCTTTATAGTCAATAATATTCAGTGTTTTTTTACTGTAACCAGCCTTATAAACAGTCAGTAATTCATTGTAAATCATTACTGATCCGACATCTACTTCATCCTTTAGAAATTGAGACATATTCCATTTCTGAGGAATTATTTTTATTCTATTTCGATTTATATTCTGACTCTCAAGAAGTGTATAAAGTTGATATTCATTTCCGATAAACCATATAGAGACTTTTTTTCCAACAAGATCAGGTATTGTTTTTATATTTTTTTTTCTTTTTGATACAAGCAAAAGACCATTATTTTTGACAATATTCGCAATTGAAATAAATTCATTTCCTTCAGCAAAAAGATCTGCAGTCCATTTTGTTCCAAACTCTTCAAGGCCATTTTTCACAGTTACAATACAGTTTTTTCCATATCCTCCTTCTTTGATAGACATATCTAATCCTTCATCTCTATAAAAACCTTTTTCGAGTGCAACATAGTATCCAGCAAACTGGGTCTGAATATGCCACTGAAGCCTCACCGTTACTGGGGTAAGTTTTTTTATTTCAGAGATTCTTTCCTTACATCCACAATAAAACATTATAATTATAAATAGAAAAAATAATTGTTTCATCTCTAATTTCCTTTCAATTAAATTTAAATAATATATTACATTATATTTTGAGGCAAAAGTTACAATAATACTAAGAGAATAACAATCAATAGTCAAGTTCAATTATGTGATCAACCAATTACTCAAATCTTGGAGAAAACATTTACTTTGAAAATTATATCATATTATTTAAAACATATAGGAGGTATATTATCTTCTTTAGAATACAAAGGATAATATCCTTTGTATTCTTTATATGCCAAGGTAATTTATTATGGAGCATCTGAAATTTCATGAAATAAAATACCTGAACTAGATATGAAACAAAATTAGAGAAAAGGGAGCCGAATTAAGCAGTAGTAAATGAAGCATTAGACAGGTTCCCACGTTCCGTACAATAGCCTAAATTAAGGTCATGCCATCTTTACGCCGGATGCCCAGTAAGTGGATTTCTTCCATACTTATTCCAAAATTGTTCCTGCACTTTGGTTTTGACATCAGGTAGGTAACTCTCGACGTTTCATCAATGATTCGCTGTTACTCATCTACTAAACAGCAGAGTTTACACTTATATATTTTAAATGCTCACTTTCGTGGCACACAGGAACTATTCACTGTTTTTTGACTTCAGTTTTTGCTGGACAACATTCTCTTTTTACTACACAATTTCATTAAAAAAATGTTCATAGAGTTACATCTATCTTTATGTATACATTCTTGCACATCTAGGCAAAATATCCTTAGATAGGAGGATCATATGGAAAATACTAAATTACTGAAACATTTTAAAAATTTGAACTATCAAAATAGATACATGGAGCTATACAATGAGACTATGACAGCATGGCCAGTCAAATATAGTGAGCATTATATTGAAACTGATTATGGCCAGACATATGTTATAGAATGTGGTGATGCATCATTACCTCCTTTAGTTATGATGCATTGGTTTTGCTATAACTCAACTATTTGGAAACCAATGATAAAAAATTTATCATCTGTTTTTCATGTGTATATGATAGATGTCATTGGAGATATGGGCAAGAGCAATGCTGAACATCCACCAAAAAATAGTGAACAATTAGCATTGTGGGGTTCACAAGTTCTTGATGGATTAGATCTTGAAACAACAAATCTTCTTGGTTTTTCAAATGGCGGATTTACAGCAGCCACTATAGCTCAATACTTTCCTGATCGATTTGAAAAGGTTATACTCTTGGCACCCGCAGCTACCATTAAGGCCCCTGGATGGAATTTTTATAAATCTGTTTTTTCAACAATGTTTTTTCCTGGTGAAGGGAGAATTAACAAGTTTATAAAGAGCTTTTCTGCTTTTCCAGAGCGCTGGACCGATTCAATGAAAGAAATGTTACTTATGCCCTTTACTGGAGGAAAAATACAGGTGAAAATCTGGCCAAAAGTATACTCACAAAAAAAGTTAAGTCGTCTCACAATGCCTGTTCTAGTAATATTAGGTGAGGATGAAACTATGTATGATCCAAAAAAAGTTGAAAAAAGGGCCAAAGAAAGAATACCAGGTTGTAATGTAGAACTTATTAACCAATGTAAGCATAGTATTCCATATGACCAACCAGAAGAGGTAGTTAAGCTGATAAAAACATTTCTTTCATCCTAGTAAATTTTTGTTTAAAGCAGCTGATTATTATCCCAATTGAAATGTTATTAAAAGCCAGATCCATCATCATAATGCTTCTTTTAAGTGGATCATTTTTGATAAAAATATGTATATCTCCTCGAAATGATTAAATGTATTCAAAAAACTTTTATAAAAAGTTGACACTTCTATATTTATTCACTATATTGAACAGTGTTCAAATCAATGTTCAAAGCAGCGTTCAGGATTAATAAATGGAAATCAAAGAAAAAATCATTAGTGCAACAATTGAAATAATTCAGGAAGGGTATGATATTTCTGACATTACAATTAGAAAAATAGCAAAAAGAGCAGATATCGGAGTAGGACTCATAAATTACCACTTTCAGTCAAAAGAAAACCTCATCAATATTACAACTAGAACTTTTATTAACTCCATTATTGCCGGGTGGAAAGATGTTCTCACTCCTCCCAAATCCGATTCAAAGGTAGAATTACTAACAAACATGTTTCAGGCAAGTGCAGAATTTTTGGCTACCTACCCCAAAATCTCGAGAATCTCAATTCTTAATGATTATACAAACCCCAACTTACATGATAATACCATGGCTACTCTCAATGGAGTTCTGCCAATCCTCAAAAGCTTTGATTCTGTAAAAGCTATTGAAGCAGGAATTGATGTTATTGCATTAATACAATGGAAATTCCTTAGAAACGATATCACCAAAGAGATAGTCGGTTTCGACTTTTTCAATACAGATCAACGGAATAATTTTGTGAAGGATATCTGTATTGAAAAATTCTCAAAATTTGAAAACAATAATGGAGATACAATATGAGTAAAAATAAAACAACTATCTATTCCATCATAATTATATTTATGCTATCAATATTCACATTATCTAATAGCCAAACCTTAAAATACAAAGAATCTCGTGGTACTAAAACTTCAAAACTTCGATACTTTAAGACAATTGTAGGAGGTAAAATAAAAATAACTCTTTCTAAAGGAAATATAAGAGAGACCTGTATCGTTGATACCAATTATCATTGCCTCAAATGGATTTATATAGATAGAAACAATGGATACAATTTTATTGCAGAACGTTCTTCAAATACCATTAAAATTTTTGGAAAGATTAAAGGGAAAGAATTCAAAAACTCAACTGTAATAGGGAATAAACCCTGGATACAATTTTGGGGATATGGACTAAAATCCTTAGCTTCAAGAAAAAAATCTGTTATGAAATTTTATTCTATAAATGCCAAGAAGCCAAAAAAAGGTGCTCACTTTATAGCCAGAAACAAAGGCAGAGAAATTATTAAGATAGGTAAGAAATCCCAACAATCAACCCGTATTGAGATTACTATAAAAGGATTACCTGCATTTATATTTACAGCTAAACTCTGGTTTAGAACTGTAGACAAACTTTTTATAAAAAGTAAAATGCCAGAAGGTCCTTTTGTACCAATAACAAAGATAGAAATACAAAATCCTGTGTAATGAAAAGGAGAAATTTAAATGAAAGTACTCGCAGTCGTTAGTAGTTTAAGAAAAAAAAATACTTATAATGCAGTAAAAAAAATAGAAGAAGCTCATAAAAAACATAATGCAAACTGTGAATATGAATACCTCTTCATTAAAGATTTAGATTTCAAACAGTGTAGAGGATGCTTTGTATGTATTTCTCATGGAGAAGACAAGTGCCCTTTAAAAGATGACAGGGACTTGATTGTTGAAAAGATTGAATCTTCAGACTGCATTATTTTTGCAGGACCAAATAGTTCAATGAATGTTAACTGGTTAACCAAGAACCTCATAGACCGTTTTTCTTATAACCTTCATAGACCAATGTATTTTAATAAACGTTTCATACTATTAATCACCAGTGGAGCTTATATAGGAGCAAAGCATGCATTAAGATCTTTATCAGTGCTGCCATCAGGTGGAAAGGTAGTAGGAAAATTTATTATTCATACTGCCCCTGAAATGGCTGCAAAGAAAATTGAAAAACAAGATAAAAAAATAAGAAAACAGGCACAAAAGATTTTCAAAAACCTGGACAAAGAATACAATCATGATACTCCACCCTTTTCATTTTTATTCTGGTTTGCATCCTTTAAAGCATCAATAGAAGTAACTAAAAAAACATTGCCTGCAGATTATGATTTTTATAAAGACAAAGAGTACTTTATTGAAACCAGGTTATCATGGGCACAGAAATCAATTATTAAAAGTTTCACAAGATTTTTTGAATTCATGTTAAAAAAGGGGATTATGTAATATATAATTTTCACTGATTATTACTTTTTGTTCATATTGAAGGGAAACAGAAATCAATCAGCAACAACTGAAATTCAACGCATAAAACTATGAATACAATGGATTATAGTTCAAATTTTATTAAACTGCCAATGGCTTTATAGGTTAGATATATGGTTCCTTATAGGGAACTCAGTACTGTGTTTTGACTTCGGTTTTTGCTGCTCTAAATTGCTTGGTCCATAGCTTTTCTATAGGCAGATGGTGTCATACCAGTCTGTTTTTTAAAAAATGTATTAAAAACTGATTTTGAATTAAAACCACTAAGCAACAAAATTTCAAGTATAGACTTATCACTGTGTTCTTTACTAGACAATAATTCTTTTGCTTCTTCAATTCGATATAAATTAATAAAGTCATAGAAATTCAATTTTAACTTTTGATTCAATGTTTGTGAAATATAAAAGCTTGGTATATTTAGATCACTAGCTAACTTTCCCATGGTTAAATCATTATCTCTGTAAACCTTTTCTTTTTCCAGATATTTCTTTAGAGTATGCATATAATCTGTAGATGCATTTTCAGTTAGAGGAGAGGTTTTGTATTTACCAGCAGATTTAATTTCTCCAATTGTATCAAAAATATTTCCCTGTGTAATTCCCTTATAACAGGCAGTAATGCAAACTATAAGTATTAAAAAATTGACAATATCATCTGCAAGATATTGATAATCTGGATAATTATAGTTCATATAATATGTCCAAATTATGTAATTAGTAATTATAAAGAAATTAAAATATAATAAATTTTTCAACCATGATAAATTTATTTCTTTCAAAGCTGAAGACGCATTATTTTGCATTTCTCTTTCATGTTGTCTCAATAAATTAATTGTTACTATGAAGTATATGTATGATTGTATAATCCTTAAATATAAATAAATATAACTCATTGGATATTGAAAATTTTCATAATTCTTAACAAATAAAGACATATTGTCACTATAATAAATATAAATCGGAATGAGTAATATTAAGCACATAACCAAAGGTACAAAGTGCATCAAGTCTTTCTTTGAAACTTTGAATTTATAAGTAATATGAGCTTTAACAAATAAATAGAGAAATGGCCCTATTGTCATTCTCGTTGCTTCAGCAAAGATTTTAATATAGGAGATATAGAAAAAATACTTAGTTGAGTATAAGAATAATATCAGGCCTGTTATAGACAATTTTATTAAAATCAATGAGAAAAAGAAGTTAGCGATCTTATTTTTATTTTTTAGATTTAGAATTATTACAGTTATAAAAAAACCTAAGGTAGTGCCGGCAAAATAAATATATGGGATTATATATTCTAGATATTCTATATATTTCATAGGTATTTAAATGTTTACTTAAAGTATTGAAAAATAAAGAGAGAATGTTTTATATTTTTTATATTTTAATAAGAATAATTTCAAGAAGAATTAAAAAATTGATTCTTCTTAATCATACAGAACGAAAAATTATACTAAACCATATATTTTTTCAAGATAAAAAGCTGAAACGGAAAAATAATACTGCAAAACCAGCCAATGCAAGCTGCTTATAAAACAAGATGGCAGAGAAGATTTTCCTAAGTCAACTTTGAGCTAACAATAAAATTCCGCGGTAGCAAAACCCGCGGAGAAAACAATTAAATAGATATATCACTATAAAGTAATACTTCCAAAAGCAATCATTGTTTCATTTTCATCATATACCTCATAATCAGAGTCATTGTACCTTATTTCAATGGTTTGATCGAAGTACATTTTATTATTATAATAGATATTAATTTTTTTAATATTCTTATTGAGTTCATCTGCTAACAATTTAAACACAATATTGCCTGTGCACATACCCTGAAGGTATGGAGCTTCATTGTGAATTAAACGAGTGGGCAGTCTAAACTGATGATCTATACTTAGTGCACCAGAAAGAAAACCAAATCGTCTGCATAAGTTCTTTGAACAATACTTACCAATAACATTATACCCATTTTCTCCTTTTTTAAACTGTTCTTCACGCTTACTAAAACCTTTGCTAAAGAAATGAAAAGGGGTGTTATTCCACTCTTTTGAAGACATAAGAGGATTCGAATCATCAACTGGTATATCTTTTGCAAAAAAATAATCCTTAGATTTAAAAACAGTATTATCTGTTTTATCTTTCACCAATGAATCCGTAACAAGTATAACTCCCCCTTGTTTTAAAAGGCAAATATCAACAAGTTTATTTCTATTTGTATAGAACTCTTTTTCTCCAAAAGAATATTCACCAACTAATTCTGCCTCATGACCAATATGAAGTATTTTGGTATTGTTCACCTTTAAATTATAAAGCAGGTCCTGTATGTAAAACTTCATCATTGCTGGCCAATGAAATGAATATGGAGCTATAGTATTTATTTTTTTTGTATTAAAAAACACATTCCATTGTTTTAAATACCTTTGTGTTAATCGAATGGTGCGAGTAGTATTAAATCTTTCTTCTTGACCATCATTTATATTATCTGGAATCAATAAGCGATTCTTCCCGAAAAATGCTCTCCATGACTTTCTATTTGAGAAAACTGATGCAAAATAAAAAATATTGTTATTCATAAGAAGCTCCTAATTTTTGTTTTTTTATAAAGCTTTACCAAGCTTTTTTCCCAAAGCCATTATTGTAACTATTGGTGGTTTACCAGGGGCATACGGGAGAAGACTGGCATCAGCTACATATAGATTATCCATACCTTTTACTTTAAAATCAGTATCAACAACTTTCCCAATAGATGCGGTCCCCCCTGGGTGAGCTCCTTTTGGAGAAGTAACCACTATAGTCTCCTCGCTAACACCAGCTTGCAAAAGAATTTTTTTTGCAATTTCAACACCGGTGTTAATACGTTCTAGGTCATTCTCAGTAACTTCTTTATTTACAATACCGTTAGCATGAACAACACCACTGGAGTCATCAGCGATTTTAACCATTAAGCCGCTGTAATGCTCACCATTAAACCACTTTGACATTTTCATTTTGGATAAGCTATGCCACAAATCAGCATCCATAAATGGAGCTATAATAAAAGATTCATCAGGATGGCGATAAAAACCAGCCATTGGAATATTGCGTTCATTGTTAAAATTTTTACTTCTACCATAGACATTAACATAAACATCTAAAAATAGATTTGAACCAGCCTCAATTCCAGAATTCTGTAAAATGATCGGAGTACCAATTCCACCAGCAGCAACAATTATTTTATCAACTTCAATCCGAACAGTTTTTCCATCAACAGAACCTATAGCAGCTCTTGCTCTATCACTCTCAATCTCAAGTTTTTCTATAAATAATCCATCAAGAAAGGTAATTTTTCCATCTTCTTCATAAGACAAAATTTTATCCATTGTTGACCAGCGCGCATCCATAAAACACATAAATTCACAAAAAGAACATTTTTTACATTTCTCAAAATCTATAAGTTTAGTCATTCTGTTCATAGAATGCCCAACTTCTTTTGCAGCATCCATTAACAGGTTGGAATTATGTCCAATAAATTCATCAGGCATTTCCGTAACACCAATGTATTTTTCAATCTCATCCAATTCTTCATCTATGGTAATTCCATAATCCGACAAATAATCATCAGGAAAACGAACCGCATTTGCACAAGAGGTTTCAACTGTTCCACCTATTCCAAGATGCCTATAATACATTACTCCTTCTTCGCTCTTTGGAAAAGTACCATTGGGCTTGTATATATTTTTTCCTCGTTCAACAAAATCTTTGCTCCACTCAACATCTTTTTTACCAGAATCTGCCACTATGATATTATAATTTTTTTTAACTAACTCAGAAACAAGTCCTGTTGCTCCTGCACCACTTCCGATTACAAGAATGTCTCCTTTATAAACTTTCATTTTATTCATTATTATTTATCTCTACATTAATTATAAAATAACTACTTTAAGCATGTACCATTTCTTTTAAAGCGTTTTGACGAGCCCCGCGAATATAATCAAAATCTTCTTCAGTATAAAACCTATCATCATTATAGAAAGGTGCTACCTTAAATCCATGTTTCTCTGCTACAGTAAGTAAGTATTCGACATTTTCTAAAGGAATGGCCTCAACACCTGTTTTGCAATATTCATAGCATCCTTCCATGGCAATAAGCATTGATTCAGAAAAACAACCATATAAAATATTTTTGTTAATTGCACCGGAATACTCGAAATCATCAAATTTTGCAGGGACCTGAGAAGTGCCACCTGAATAAACCAGGAGATCAGGTCGGTCAATACACTCTTTTGATATATTTTTTGGAAATCCTACATCACTAACTACCGCACCTGGTTTAAAAGCATCGGATTCAAATAAAGAGTTTATTGCGCTCGTTACACAAATTACAAAATCAGCTTCTGCAACAGCTGAATTATTATCTGTAGTAAGCTCTAGAGAATCATTATAGTTCAGTTCATTTCCATAAAAATATTCAAGCTTACTGGCACTTCTACCAGTTAATATTAACTTGTTTACTTTGCCCATGAAATATTCTGAGCATACCCTTCCAATACTACCGGTTGCTCCCACAACAGTAAGGTTTGATTCTTTTAAATTGATATCAAGAATTTCAGCACTTTTATTAATTCCTTCAATAACCATTGCAGCTGTAAAGGTGGTTCCATTTGTAACATGCATTGATTTCGCTGCCCGTGCCACTATTTCACCCTGTTGTCCATCAGCGATTGAATTAAATGCTCCGAGTGTTGCTACTGTTGCGCCATTTTCCTCGCATACACGGATTGCATCTTCAATTTTTTTAATTACTTTCTCTCTTGAATGAATCAGCATTTCAGGAACAAAAGTTGCGGCAACAAACATTCCTTCTAATTCACTATTATCAATTTTCTTTTTTATCTTAAAATCCTGGGCTTTAAAAGAAGGAGTCCAATCCCAAAGTTTTAATAATAATTTATCATTAATTTTTTTCTGTGAATAATCTTGTCGATATTTAGAAAAATATTTATGCATTGACTCAACACCATTACCATGACCAATAAATGCAAATTTAATATCTTTCATAATTATCCCTCCAACTCAGCTTTAATACTATTGAGCATCTTTAATGAATTCTCCTCCAGTTTCTCTTTCAAAACAGGACCAAGAACATCTTCAATGACAGGAAGACCAATAGAATACTTAAGATAAAACTCCAAGTTAAGCTTATTGTTATGTGTTATTACTTGCCAAACTCCTTCAAATACTTCAAAATCTCCTTCTATCATTTGGTATTTAATAAGACGGTCATCTTCATTGTAGATGTTTTTCTGAGTCCATTTGAATTCTACATCATCAATCAGGCATTCCCAACTAAAGAAGTCTTCTCCCTCATCACCTGTTTTCTTAACAACTGAAAGTACATTTTCCATGTACTTAGGAAAAGAAGGCATATCCTTCAATAAGGCATAGGCATTAAGGGAATGATCCTTAATTTCCCTACTCCCTACTGGTATGACTTCAACTGTCGTTTTAAATTTATCAATTCTCATAAACCTTTCTCCTCAATTAATATTTATTTTTATTTATTTATATTTATTTTAGTGCAAAATAGCATGTAGCATGTTAGATCTTTAAATTAACTTTGAGACAAATTTCTTATAAAAAAACTCTATTCATATTTACTCTTTTAAATTTTTGTACTTATATCTATTGCTAAAAGAACATCAAAAGAATTACATAGTAAAAGTTTCATACAACAATAAAAACATACAATGTTTAATTTCATACTGTCGTCCTTACCAATTGGTTAATACCTTTTTTTTTATTTTTTTTTAATTTACAATATAATGATTGTTAGTTTATTACATTAGCTTTTATCTCTTAAACAAACAGCTTGCCTTTTTCACTGGACCATAATAGTATTAGTATTACCAAATGCCAATAGGTCAAAAACTCTATGTTCAATTGGTTGATACTATAATTATCCAAAAATGTTATTTAAATTTTTCATCATGGGTTTTGAGTCTATTGATAATATCGTCACTAAAATATATCTTTCGTTTTGATATAATCCATGCCTCTTTTTCCTGTGAAGTCATTTCAGTTAAATCCTTTCCATATAACTTTAACAGATGGTGGTATTCCATTGAAGATGTTCTTTCTTCAGCAGAAAAATTTTCATCACTCCATAGATTACTTGATAATTCTTTAAGTTTCTTTTCTTTTTCAGCACCATAAAGATTATCATCATCAATGATATTATGTTTTCTTATATTGAATTCAGTAATTTTCAAATCTAGTCCAAAAAGCACATCAGCAGTATTACTACCAAAAAAATTTCTTCGATATTTCTGCAATCGAGCTAGATGCCCTAATGCATCCCTATGATTTTGTGGTTTAATATTACTCTTAAATTCTTTTACTGAATCAGATTGATAGTTTAGATATTTCTTATATAATTTAAAAACACCTTCTGCTTTATCCCTTGGCATTGTTCTTAAAAGATAGTTTAAAACATCATCTAAATGCTCTTTCATGGTTATTGAGTTAAAAAATTTTTTTTGAAGAAACTTTATGTATGCAAGAGAATATTTATTAAGAACATCTTTTGAAAAATACGTATATCCCTGTTTCTTATCAAAAGATTGTACATCTCTATAGGTTTGAGATGAAATTTTTATAGAATTCAATTGATTAGTGTTAATTGAAGAATTATTTTGAGAAATAATTTTAAATATAACAATTGCCAACAAGATAATTATTAGTATGATAATATAGTTTTTTTTCATATGCCTAAAGTAGTTTTTAATTGAAAAATTGAGGTTGTAAATCAACCTCAATTCATAGTTTGACTTTTATAAGCCCCTGTTTTTTAGGTCTTCCACCATATCAAGATAAAATTCTGTAATATCAAAACCAGGAGTGCTACCGGGGAATAATCCCATTAATTCTCTATCAACCATGGCTTGATGACCAAGTCCTATGAGGTTCCACCGAGGTACCCTTGCTTTGCCCTTATGAAGACCAAAGGGTGTTGAATATCCAGGTACAATCCCATCATTATCCTTATCACCATAAAACTTTTGAATTAAATATCCAATATTTATTGGAGGGTCAGCTGAAATAGGGGTCTTCAATCCACCTGCCCAGCTTTGACAGAATATTCCTTTGATGCCCTTATTGTCTTTTAAGTCATCGTATCCTAATTTGTCTTTTATGTCTTTATTGATTTGTTCCATTGCAGATGGATGCATATCTAAGGGACCAAATACACTAGAATCAATATCTCCCTCAATAATAGAAACCAATGTTAGAAGTTTCTCAGTCAGATTTCTTAATGTAGGATTAAAATTATCTAAAAGAGCCTCCTTTAAAAAAGAAACAAATTTTGTTCCTCGATGAGGAGAACACATGGAAGTTATAGATGCCACACGATTTTTTAATTTTCTTCCATAGACATCTTCATTTCCATAATGGGCAATCATATACCTAATTTCAATTGCACCTTGAGAGTGACAGATTAGATTAATTTTTTTGATCTTAGGATTCAAAGCAAAGAATCTATCAATTCTTTTGTAAAGATCGTAAGCACCCTCTTTCATGCTGTCCCATCCATTTTGTTCTCCATATAAAACAGGATGTTTCATCTCCTTATTTAATTTTCGAGGAATATTTCCCCAATAATTAATACCAAAGGTTTTATCTCTAAACAAGAATCCATGTACCAGCATTACTGGATATTTGGTTTCACATCTGAGTTCTGAACGACCTGATCCTCCCAAAAGAACCGTTGAATAAAAGGATGAAATAAAAATTAAAGCAATTAGTATTGATGAAAATCTTTTCACAAGTAACCTCCCTAACACATTGTGATAGTTTATGTATTTTTAAGCTGTTAATAGTGAAAAGATTACAGTAATAGTTTTGAGATGTCGTCCTGTACAATTTAGAAGAACTCTTTTTATTAAAAAATCAATGTGGAGAATATATCAATTTGTATTTTATTGCCAATAGCTTTATAGGTGAGACATATGGTTTCTTATAAGGAAGCCATTGCTTTATTTTGACATAGGTTTTTGCTAAGCAAGAAGTTAATACTAATTACATGATTATTACTTTTTAGATATAGTCATCTCATCAAGATCAATTGTAGCTTTTATTTTCTACAAGAAAGACATTCCAATTATTCCATCAATTTCAAAGCCATATTCCATTGTTTCAAGTTCAATTGAAAAATCATTTACTTCCATATCATCTATTATTAAAATCTGAATATTCTTCTTAAAAACAAACTCTGATCCACCTACACCGTTAATTCTATGTATAGGATCATTAGGCTCAAGAATAACATCAATTTCTTCAAGTTTATCTGAAGAGAAAATACATTGTGCTGATCCTGTATCTATGAGGACATTTGACAACTTGATTTCTTTTTCATTATTTTTGATGTTGGCTTTAACAAATGGCAGGCCATACTTTAACGTTAGTTTCAAACTCTTCCTCTAATACCATGCCAAGTCTTGTCTTCAACATTCAATTTATCATTGTCAGTTGAGAGCTTTTGTAGAATTTTCAAAGGTTTCTATCACAGAAAGATCTTCGATTTCTCTTTTACCTGATTTAGTTGATGCTTTCAATGCTTCAACCAAAAGCCATTTATGAGGATATGTTTTTCTAATTTCTTTCCAAATCATAATAACTCTCTTCTTTTCATTAGATATTTATAAAATAATTATATAAAAGTATTATGTCAATAACTTTCACTCTGCGAAGGTTCAGAGAGCAAGACAGGTCTCTTCGTATAAAATATCAATTAAATTATTGGGGATATTGAAGATAAATCACTTCTTTACAAATTTTTTTTTAACTTCTTCAAGTGAATATGTTTTCATTTTACCAGATTCTACATCTTTTATTCTTTGATTCAATTCTTCAGAAAGCTTCTTTTTATCATCTGAATAACCATGAAAAGAAATCTCACTAAAAACTGCAGAAAGTAAATCATAGACTGTAAATGCTTTTATACCTGAGTGAACAATTGAGACCTCATTAGAAAGAAACACAATATCAACATTATGATTAAGTTTTAAAGGCAGATTAAATAAGCTTTTAAGTGGGTATAAAGATATTGAATGTATATTATTTTTTAAAGCATCACCTTCTATTTCATATACAGCTTTATTACCTTTTTAAATTGAACCAAACCCTGGCTTAAATGTAAAATCATTATTATGAGAAATACATTCCCAAAACAAATCCAATTTTTCAAAAGAAACTTCATTTACAATACCAGTCAATTTTGTTTCATAAATATATCTATTCAAATCACAGCCAGCTAAATGTGATCTAAAAATAGAATTGTACTGATCAACATCTTGATTCAATAATCCAAATAGATCTTCCAGAATAAAATCAGCTTCTACTTCAATTGGCAAATTCAAAAAAGATATCATTGAATCTACCTTATATTCTCTTGCACCAAATAAATCACTTAAGTAGATTCCTTTATTTGTTAACTGAATTGAAGTATGATAATCATTCATTTTTTTCATCATTTTCTTTTTATAAAACAATCATTCAGATGCTTTTTGAAGAGCTGCACGATATAATGATTCGCCAAAACGAATTCCATTTTCTATCAATGTATCCAGACATGGCTTTATTTCTGTGATAAAGCCTTTCTCCTTAGCTAAAAGCAATACACCAATTGTTCCTATTGGTTTTAATCCTTCTTTACGAGCTGCTTTTCTTCCTTTATTATCATCTATAAATATTCTTTCAATTTACTCTTCTAATGCAAGTACAATTGCTTCTGCTTCACCTCGATCAACTTCATGAGAAAGCATATTCACTGCAAGTGTATTACTTACCTTCTTAACCTTGCCCTGTAAGTATTCTCTTAACATGTCAGAATATGGTTTTGAGGGGACAACAACTTCATTATAAACTTCTTCAGGGACAAAAAGAGTCTCAAAAATTGAATCAAGAATTGAAAGTTTTTCTAACATAGCAAAACAAATAAGAGGAGAAGAATCTGCAACAATTACCATTATTGCAAGCTCTTCATTTCTTCATCAAGCTCTGAGGGATCATAATCAATAACAGGTACATCATGTCTTCCACATTCTTGCATAAATTCGATCTTATACATACCTGCCATTTTTGCAGCCTGACCAAGACTTAACTTGCTTTCACGATACAATTGCATGGCTGAATATACCTTCACTGTATGTGCAAGTTCTATCTCATTGGCATTGAGAGCAAGAAGGATGTCATCTGATATATTTAATGATACATTTGGCATTTTAGCACTCCTCTATTTAGCATAAATCAAAATAAACAATCGCTTAATAAAATCAACAATTTTTCTTTATTTTAATATATCAAAAAAGAAACCGAGTGTGTACCCTTTTTTATATAAAATATCATCCTATTTACATCTTAAACTGAAAATATAACAACTAAATTTTCCCAATTGACAGATATTACATCATTCATTTTTTATCAAACAAAAACTCAATTGTGAAGAAACATGACCAAACAAAGAAAAACATACAACACCAACTTCAAACTGGCAGCAAAACATAATCTCATCGATAAAGAAATCATTCAGCAACTACCAAAAACTACTTTAAGCCGATTTAAAAACTCAGACTATTCATCCATCATAGGAAGCGATACAACACATTTTCTTAACACCAATGAAGACCTCATCAAAGACTTAGCTTAAAGTAAAATCTAAATCAAACACCTTGAATCAATTATAAAAAATAAAACGCACTATCATCAAAATAAAAACATCTGTCATCAATGAAGTTCAAAAGATAAAAGAAACTGTAGAAACAATAACACAAACTAAAGAGATTATCGGTTTCAATTCAGCCCTATCCTACTTTAACATAAAACCTTCTACCTTTTACTCCTGCCTTGACCAAATCAACCATCCCTGCTTCGAATCCTTCACAGGCAAATGCATCAAAGGATGGTCAAACCAAATAGCAATCTCAGAGATAAACAATTCATCGGATGGCCCCTTGCTTCAATATATTACTTTGCCAAACGAAACAAAGAAATAACCATGTCTCTTCACAGCTTCTACAAATATGCAAAGCTCTTAACCTCAACAAAGAAGAATAAAGAAAACAAAGCAAAATATCGGCATCAGAGCATCAGCACCAAACCAAATATGGCACGCAGATATAACTATATTCAAAACTCAAAATAACATGAAACACTACATCTACATTCTCATGGATAACTTCTCAAGAAAGATACTGTCTTATGCCATATTAACTAAGATGTCTGCTCAAATATGATTACAGACAATTGAAGATGGCTAAATTAAATCTAGAAAAGAAATGTCAGAAGATATTTACACTCAACTATATTAAAAGCATTATAAAGATTACAAATTCAATACTTTAAAATTTCTAAAATTCCTTTTTGAAAATTAAAGGAGAGATTAAATAAGGATAACAAATCAGTACCAATAAATCCATTTATACCATAATCACTTGATATATCTCCGAATTGAATTGGAAAGTTTTCAACTGAAATATTTCCTAAACTTATACCACTAACGGTTTGACATAATACTTCTTGAGAGCCTCCACCAATTCCAGATAAACGTCTTATTTCTGCAGGTTTATTATAATTAAAATCTACACAATCAATATCAATTGCAGTGGCTGCTGAACCAGTGTCTATGATACAATTTTCAATTTAAATTTCTTTTTTTTCATAACTAATTGAAACAGGAATCCATATTAGTCCCTGTTTCATTTGAAACTTCATGATAATATACCCATAAATGGTATATTTTCTATTATGAATTCATCAGGTGTTGATGGAAGTGAATATTGAGAAGGTAAATACTATGATTATGATGAATTATAGTTCAAATTTTATTAAACTGCCAATGGCTTTTTAGGCAAGGTATATGGTTCCTTATAAGGAACCAAGCACTGTGTTTTGACTTCGTTTTTTGCTGCTCAAAACTATGCTTTAAATTAACAGATCAGAGTTTGTACAATATCCTTACATAAGAAAATAGCATACAATCATAAGCTTATTTATAATGGAAATTTTATAAATAAATCTTATTATTCAAAAACAGATTGTAGTTTAAATTTAATGTACAAAAAAAACAAAAGGTTTAAGACGAATAGGTCAGGATTTTTTTTAATTAAGTTATCGTCACTTATGTCATTACTGATTAAATTATAGTTAAATTAACAGTATGTAAATGATATGACAAAATTTTATCATAATACTCAGTTTTATATTTTGCTTGTCCTTTATCATCTGCGACTAGTTAAACATTTTTCTCGATGAATCGAAATCTATTTAGTTTTAAGGTACAGAGTTTTCAATTTCATATATCACAAATGTATCTGCATATTTAATATGCAAAGTAATGAAGAAAAAGATATATCTAATATATTCTCACTTTTTTTGAATTAGGATTTAAAAGTCTATATTTCAAAAATAGATTAATAAGATATAAATACAATCAAGAGGTAAATTTTATGTCCTTTTCATGGCATATAAATCTATTGTTCACCCTAATTCTAAGCTTTCTTATCAGCTGCGAAGGATTTGATCTTTTGTTGGATAATAATATAAATTATGAAATTTTATATAATGGAGAAAGCATGCCTTATCAGAGTGGAAATAACTATGATTTAACATCAACTATAAGTAATTCTACAGAAAGTCCTTATTCCGGTAGTAATCACATTCGTATAGAATTACTTAAAGATGATTTTTCATGTGTATATTATGAAATGTATGGCAATGGAAATAATGGAGACTTGAGTAATTATACAAATATTGTGTTTATGGCAAAGGCCAATTCAAATAGATCGTTAGCGGTAATGATTTCTTATGATTCCACTTCATCTGATGAAATAATCATTAATTTAACAACTACATATCAGCAGTTTACTATTCCAATTGAATCTTTTGGCAATGATGTTACTCTTGATAATATAAAGGATATAACTTTTCAGGGATCAATTGGTACTATTGACATTGATGACATAGGTCTTGAATTCTGATTTAATTTATAATCAATTTTATTTTTAAACCAGATATCATGTTTGAAGTGCAACATTTAATTTGTGAAACACTTCATAAGTCGTTTTATATCTAAAAGATTTACAAAGTGTATTGTTTAATATTTCTACATTCAAATATACGCATCATAGTAACGTGCATTATAATAATAAAAGACTAATTAATTGTAGATAATAATTAAGTAGTATTTCAAGAACAAGTTTTAAGATTTTCAGCTTTATGAGTATGTTAAAAAAAATCGATTTTCTTAACATACTTTAGATAGTATGTTAAAATTTTGCGATTTTCTTAACATACTTACTGAATAAATATATCAAATAAAGGTTTATTTATGTAATAGTTATTGAAACCAATTTTTTCTTTCTGCAAAAAACCATCTTCAGCAAGAGTATCAAGATATTTTGCTGCTGTTTGTCTTGAAACCTTCAAGTCTTCTTCAATAAACTCAATTTTTGTATAAGGATGACAAAAGAGATTATTTAGTAAATCCTGAGAATAAAATTTGTAGCCTTCTCTTATCCTACTTTTATAATCCTGCATCAGTTCTCTAATCTCATTTATAATTCTTATAGTATCAAGAGCAGTTATTTCAACCCCCTTTAAAAGATATAATAACCAGTCTTCATAATTCTCATTATCTCTCACATCCTGAATAAGCCTATAATAATCTGGCTTTGTTTTTATGATATATCTACTTAAATATAAAACAGGAAGCTCCAGAAGATTTTGATGTATTAAATATAGAATGTTTATAATTCGACCTGTTCGTCCATTGCCATCATAAAATGGATGAATTGATTAAAACTGGTAATGTATCAATGCCATTTTGACAAGGGGATCATAATCACAAAATGAGTCATCATTTATGAAGATCTCAAGATTTTTCATGAGTTGTATAATTTCATTTGAGGTTTGAGGTGGTATATATTATTTCACCAGTTGCTTCATTTCTTAAATCAGTACCAGGTTGTTTACTGAAACCAGCATTATTATTCTCTATTTCAGCTTGAACATTAAGAATTATATTATTTGTGAATACTTTCTTTTCAAGAATTAGATTATACCCTTTTCTCAAAGCTGAAGCATAATTACTTACCTCTTTAGTTGAAGGATTCAGCAAAAATTCCTCAAAAAGGTCATTCTTATATAAATCATCATAAGTCGTAATTATATTCTCAATAGCAAAACTATCCTTGGCTTCAAGCAAAGGCAATGTATAAATCAGAATATTTTGATTGGGTATAAGATACCTTTTAATTCAGCCAGATGCCTGTGAGAAACCGCAGCTTGTTTTAACACAGCTTGTGTTTCTATTTCCTTTTCTGGAGGTAGTTCTTTTAATGTAAATTTAGCCATAATTTACTATATATTATTCTTGAAATGTCTTAGCAACTATTTTTTGAATCTTTTAAACTTTATTATTTCCATTCACTTGACACTCTCCAGCCCTTATCCACTTTATCCCCTTAAAAATAAAAACTCAATTGTGAAGAAACATGACTACTCAAAGAAACTCATACCACACCAACTTCAAACTGGCAGTAAAGCATAATCTCATCGATAGAGAAATTATTCAGCAACTACCAAAAACTACCTTAAACCGATTTAAAAACTCTGACTATTCATCCATCATAGGAACAGATACAACACATTTTCTTAACACCAATGAAGACCTCATCAAAGACTTAGCCCAAAGCAAAATCTTAATAAAACACCTGGAATCAATCATAAAAATAAAACGCACTATCATCAAAATAAAAACATCTGTAATCAATGAAGTTCAAAAGATGAAAGAGACTATAGATGTAATAACTCACACAAAAGACATCATAGGTTTTGATAAAGCATTATCCTATTTCAATATTAAGCCTTCAACTTTCTATTCATGGCTCAATCAAATTACTTACCCCTGTCATGATTCATTTATAGGAAAATGCATTAAAAGATGGCCAAACCAAATAGCAGTTTCACAAGTAAATAAGATCAAAGAATTATGCTATGACAATCAATTTACAGGATGGCCTCTTGCCTCAATTTATTATTTTGCTAAACAAAATAAAGAGATTACCATGTCTCTTCATAGTTTTTACAAATATGCTAAACTCTTAAATCTATCAAAAAGAAGAATTAAAAAACCACCATATAAAACAGGTATCAGAGCTACCAAGCCTAATGAAATATGGCATGCAGATGTTACCATTTTTAAAACTGAAAATAATGTGAAGCATTATATTTACATTCTCATGGATAACTTCTCAAGGAAAATACTGTCTTATGCAATATCAACACAAATGTCTGCCAAAATTCGATTGCAAACAATTGAAGAAGCTTATATTAAAACAAGAAAAGAAATAAAAGAAGATATTGATACTCCGATTCTTTTTATATGCTTATAAGATTTAATACTTGTAAATTCTTAATTTATAAGTTTGAAGCACCGGCGCTTTGCGCCGGATCAGCTTTATTATTTTTAACTCAAATCCTTAGATCAGATTAATCATTACTAGGAATTGTATAATAACCAACTCCATTCTGAACGCTACCAGTTAATCCTGTTATATTTGGATAGTAATTATTATTTGCACCATAGATAATATCTAAGCCATTTTCATAACCCATGTTTCCATTATACAACCAGGAAAGATCTTCAATAACATAATCCCATAATTTTATATTATCAAGGGTTGTACCAGTATTATAGCTGGAACTACCATCTCGAAATTCTGTATAAAAATTATTATAATAATCAGAGGCACCAAAATCTTCAGTTGAACTTCCAATTTCTATACCATTTTGATATACAGCTATAGATTTCCCTCCATTGATGCCTTTATCTATGTCCCAAATTATTTGAAAATGATCAAAATCTCCTGAGTAAATAAATACTCCAGTTTGTGCAAAAACTTTGACACCATTTATTAAAATTTCTAATCCACCATTCGCAAAATAAACTCTAAAATATCCAAATTCTGTAAACATATAACTACGACCATGAGTTCTTTTGCACCAGACTGAATATGTACCTTTGTTTAAAACCTTAAAAGACTTCCCCTGATAAAAAGTGGGAAAATATTGATTGCTTTTAGAGCTCTTAGATGTTTCAAACTGGATTCCCCAGTTCCACTTGCCATCTCTCTCTGAATATTTTGGAATGTGACTTGTATTAATATATTTATTCTTTAAACCAATATCAGGATTTTGCATATTATCTTCACTTTCACACTTTGACCAGTAAATAGGTCTTGGCAATATAAACTTACCACTCACGGGATCAATCCACACCTGATTAGAAGGAGCCCCTGTTGTTATAAATGAAAGATCTTTAGCAATTGGAGTTAAATTTAAACCAAAAGAGTCAGCAACATTTCTTCCATTTACTATAATGCTGAAGTATTTGCCATTCTCGAATATATTGCTGGTTCCTGTGTTATATATATCATACTGACCTCCAATCAGAGGCTCATTATACATAAAGTGAACACCATTTTGCAACATCTCTAATGCATTAGTATAAAGCCTTTGAGAAGGTGTACCAAAAAAGCCAACATTGACATCACCTCCAGCATCTTCTATTGTTACGACAGAACGTGGAATTGTTGTAACTACCTTTTTCTTTACCCACCCTGAAGAAGTACTACTCTCTTCATTAATTGCCTGTACAGCTATGGTATAGGATGTATTTATTTTAAGGTCTTCACCTTTATAATTTTCAATCACATACTTACCATATAAGTCAGAACTAACTATTTGCCAATCTTCACCAATTATATCAACTGTATCATTAAGGTGATTTCCTGGTATTATTCTTATATTAAAGGAACTTGCATATTGTGAATCAAGATTAAAAACTTCTATACGTTTATCACCAGCTATGACTCGATATGATGGGCTATCAACATGGTTAACCTCCTTCATCATTGCTGTAATACTTCTGTTAACAATTGATGACTTGATGCCATAGAGGCGCTGTTCCAGTGGTGAAAAAAAGAACTCATTCTTAGTTGCAGCTTTTATGCCAAAACTGTTATAGGAACTATTGTTGTTAATATCATCATAAGTATTGTAAAGAAAAGAACCAGTTTTATAATCATCAATATAAGTGGCATCTGTAAAGGGATTTGTGATCCAGTAATGTAAAAAATCCATCCCTGAAAGAGAATTGATATTCTCTGTTTTTACATAAATCCCTCGGGTCTTATTTATATCAAAGGATGCATTAATATTGGTTTTTGGCCAGATTGTATCTCTAAATTCAGGTTTCGGCACAACCCTAAGATAGACATCGACCTCATTCTTTCCACCTCTGAAAACATTGTAAGTTTGATTTTGAGAATAATCATCTGTATTAGCGGTAGGTGCCTTAAAAAAAATTGTTACCTTTTGATTTTGATAATCTATATTAGTAGTTTTACGGCAGTCAATCTCCTTGCCATTTGCACCCTTGTCATTGCTTGAGAGTTTAAGCCTGAACCATCCTGAACCATCATTAAAATTAACCTCAAGATCAACAGCTCGTGGATCAAAATTATTAAGATTCTTTTTTGCAAGAAATGACTTTTGCTCCTTATATTTTTCAAAAGGAACATTAACAAATAAACGTTGTTCTCCTTTATGCATTCTGCATTTATTTAAGTCAATATTACCATTTTCATCAAGAGAATTCTTATTAAATGCATAAACATATACATAATAATAACCAGGTACATTGAGATTTTTTTCATCCACCTTAAGACTGTCTGTTAAAGGAGGTGTATCTATTGCTATTATATTATTGCCATCATGACCATAATAATCTTTAAAATTTTTTGTTTCATATGTACCACCATAATTCAGTGGCCCATAGACCCTTATGATAAAGCCTTCAGCATTATCATTTCCTGAAATATCTACAGCTATTTTATTAGTATCAGCATTCACCTGTGCATCAAAAACATCATCCGATGAATCATATTGATTTGGATCCTTGGGTGTTACTTTTATTAAACCAGAGGAAGAAAGTTTGTAAGAAAAAATTCCATTATTATTACCATATCCATAAACCCTAAAAGAATATTCGTCATTGTCAATATGACCAACGTGCTCTGGCTGATTAGAATGCTTGTCTGGCTGCTCAACAGTCAATTTATAACGCTCATTAAAAGTTGACCTATTAATATAGACAACATTATTTTGTTGTGTTAATTGTTCTGTTGTTATATGGACCCATCGAGATCCTTCAGCAAGATGATGTTCACCATCAATATTTTTCCAAAACCGTATTGAATATTCAGTGATATTTTTACCTGGATTAATTTTTACTTTAAAAGAATTTGTTCCTGCTTCTACATTATAGGTGAAATCTGTAGGTATTCCATTTATCGGTGCTTTACCATCATCAAAGGTATAATTATAATTATGCCAAACATAGCCAGGATACAGGGTACCATCATTATTCACGATTTTCAGATAATTACCCATTTCATTTCCAATATTAGCACGATTAAAAAGGAACCTGCTTGCAGAGATATCGACTTCTAACTTAACAACATCATCTTTAATTATTTTACCCAGATTTATTGTCCGTGCAAGATTATCCTGGTTTGAATAGCGATTCCACCGGGAATCAAAAAGCATCCTTGTCTCAGTTTGAATAGGTGTAAATGCATGACCTGAAAAATGATCATTAAAATCCTTAACCTGTATATATATAATTTCATATCGTTCACCTACCCAGATTGCATCATTGATATCTCCTTCAAAATATTTACCATTATGAAGAATTATCCAATAGCCCATTTGATTGAGCTTCTCATCATCCATATCTTTATTTGAATCATACTCAGGATTATCTTTTTTATTATAGGGATTATATTTAGTCAGATTCTTGATTCTTTTGATTAATTCAATATATTTAGTCTTTACTTCTAATTCTCCATTGGCATTTTTTTCTGTTACTTTATATGATTTTATAAAGGTCTCAAAATTACGCCATGTATTCCCTGAATTATTCATCGAAGAAGAATATGGATAATTAATTGTTGCTATAGATGACAATCCTGATCTCCATCTTAATTCATCATCTTTTACAGTTAGATAATTTCCTTTTTCATCTGAATTCCATCTTTCTATATAACCGACTCTGTCTTTTGAAATATGAAAGAGAGCCTTTTTAAGTGATATACCTGGAGAGAGATCTCCATTACTATTAACATCAAATGCTGCAACCCTATAGATCTCTCTCATATTGGGACCAACAATCTTGATTTGAGCGGTCCTTCCTTTTACATTCTCTTCAACCAGTTTCAGGTTTTCCACTCCTGGATTATATGTCGATCCGGGAATACGCTTGAGTTTATAACTCACAACATGAATCTGTGGAGTGTATCCCTTTGCAAGAGCATTTCGAACTTCTTCAGTATTGAGGTTATTTACCTCAATTACAAAAGGTCCAAGTTCTTCATTGCCATAGATCTGTTCTGAAAAATCAGTAAAATGTTCATTTTTTAGATAGAACGTTTTAATAGGGAGATAATTACCACCAGGAGTTCTAAATGACAAAGTGCATTTTACATCATAAACCAGAGCGGGAATATTAACCGTAAGGTTTTTTATAAAAAGGTTGGTTCTTACAAAACCAGCATTAGGACCTACTTTAGTTTCTTTTTTCCCAATTTGACTTCGTCTAAATCTTTGAGCCATATTTTGTATAGTATCATTTTTAAATTCCACTCCATTTCTGTCTAAATTATCTCTGTAATCAATATCTTCAAAGATAATTTTTTCAGTATTAGAAGCACTATTAAGTTTATCTGATATCTGATGAGTTTTATTTTTAGGATTATTATACTTAAAAATTGATCCAAATGCCATATTTAAAATTGGAATTTTAAAACTGTTTGAAGCATTGAATCCATGGTCATTTTTGATTGATGTTCCATAATTAGAATTATGCTCATTTAAGGTTGAGTTACTTGCTTTACCAGCTTGAGTTGTTCTAGTATTTAACTGAGCATATTGTTTGCTCTCCATTGAATCAGATATAGTATCTTTAATATCAGTATCCTCAATGGTCTCAATGTAATTCTCAGTTGTATCAGTTGTACTCTTTCTAATCTCCATGGTTATTGGCGCAGAGATACGAGTCACAATTTTTGGGAAATCTGCCACAAAGGGACTAGTGACAATTTCCTGGTTATTGGGAATACCATCTCCATCATAGTCATTACATGCAGTGTGGCCTGAGGGGTCTGGGTCTATGGCTCCCATAGAGCTTCTGCTAATGGGCTGTCCAAGTTTGCCGCTGAACATTGCATGAGTCGTTCCTGACACAATCTCAATATCCTGAGGATTTCCATTAAAAAGATCATCAACATTGTCAACATTGTCACCATCATCATTGGTGTCACTGATAGCCAGAGGTTTTGCTGATACTGACTTTTCAAAAAAGTTTGTGCCTTCACAACTAAAAAGGCTTAATATCATAATTAAAACAATTGAGATATATGACAGATATTTCATTTGATACTCCAATTTTTATCTATTAAATAATTTAATTTCTTAAGACTTATTCATGTATCTTGACTTAAAATGAATTAATCTTAGAATCTATAATTTCAACATTCTAGTCTCTGTGCTAGTTCACCTAGTCCTGTACAGGAGACATGTAATAGCCAACACCATTCTTCGTTCCATTAGTTTCACCATTAAAATGAGGACTGTAACCATTTTCTGGTCCATATTTATAATGAAGTGCTCCATCAATACCCTGGCTTAGATTATAAATCCATGTTTGATTTTCTGACACAACATGATTCCATAGTTTTGGATTATCAATCCAAGATGCTGAAGAAAATGCTCCTCCTCTATTAACTGAACCAGCTCTTAGAAAAAACTCAGGCGTTGTTAATAAAGGTAGATTATCAGTTGAAGATAATCGTTCGATTCCATTGACAAAGACTCTAATTGATTTACCACCTTTTAGATTCTTATCTGAATCCCACACTACATATATATGATGAAAGGTATTTAAAGAGACCTCATATGATTCCTTTATAGTAGAACCAAATAATAAAATAACTTTATAATGATGATAAAAAGTGGTACCTGAATTATTGCTTTTATACGTTAAATAATGAGATAGATATACACCCCATGAATCAACAGAGCCAGCATTAAGAGTTGAACTATAATCAGTCTTTTTACTTTTTATACCGCCAAAACCTGAAAAAGCATTTGCAAAATTATCTTTATGTATTTCATCAATATTGATTTTTGCCCAAAATGATGCAGTACCTTTAGATAAATCCATATTAACCTGAGGTTTAAAACTAGAAATATAAAAATTATATATACCATTACTTATTGGTTTTTCTAAATTTCCAATGAATCCGCATAAACCAAATCTACCATCTACAAAATTAACTGGATAAACATCAACATCAGCTGAACCAATAAGAGCATTGCTTATTTGACCTGGATTCTCCATGTTACTATAGTAAATAGGTCTTGGTAAAACAAAAATTCCTTTAATTGGATCAATCCAGCATTCATTTGATGGTGGGCTTGTAATGATTGATAAATCCTTTGCGATAGGTGTTAAACCTAAACCATTTACATCAGAAATATTAAGTCCATTTGAAATAATTTTAATATATTTTCCATCTATTAAACTTATATCAGAAGAGTTATCATATATGTTATATAAACTTCCATTTAAAGGTTCATTATAGGCAAAATGTACACCATCGGTTAAGGCCTCTTTATTTTGAGAATAAAGTCTGTGTGGAGAATAGCCAAATGAACCTAAACCATTATTACTATTAATGATCTCATCAAAGACCTGAGTATAGACAGAACTAATTCTAATAGTCTTTTTAACCCAGGTAGAAAATGTACTATTTTGACTATTACTATTCTCTCCTCTAACAGCTATGGTATAAACCTTATTGTTCTCAAGGACTTCAAATTTATATTTATTAGCAACAAACTTTAAGGATGAAGAATCAGATGGCAAAACAACCTGCCAATCATCATTATTGACATCAACCACATCATTGAGATGATCTCCCTTAATAATTTTCACATAAAAAACATCTGCATATTGGGAATCAAGGTCAAATACCTCAATGCGCCTATCACCTGCTGTTACTCTGAAAGAAGGAGTATCTGCATGACTGTTTTCTAACATCATTGATCTAATATTTTCATTAACAATAGAAGACTTAACTCCATAGAGTCGCTGCACCATTGGAGAAAAAAAGAACTCATTTTTTGACTCTGCTTTAACACCAAAGCCATTATAAGAGGTTTGCCTTTCAATCTCATCATATGAGTTGTAAATCAAATTATTTGATATATATTCATCAATATATGTGGCATCTGTGAATGGATTAGTGATCCAATACCTTAAAAAATCCATGTTTACAAGAGAATTGATGCTATCAGTCTTTACATAGATTCCCCGTGTTGCATTCATATCAAAAGAGCTATTAGAATTTTGCTTTGGCCATATTGTATCTCTGAATTCAGGTTTTGGCACTATGCGTAAATATACATTAACCTGATTCTTCCCACCTCTAAAAACATTATATGTTTCATTTTGAGAATTAGTTTTACCAGTTGGTGCTTTAAAATATATGGTTACCTTTTGATCATTATAATCTATATTTGTTGTTTTTCGGCAATCAATCTCCTTTCCATTGGCCCCCTTGTCATTGCTTGAGAGCTTAAGCCTAAACCATCCTGAACCATCATTGAAGTTTACTTCTAAATCAACAGACCTGGGGTCAAAGTTATGAAGAGATTTCTTGGGAGAAAACATTTTTTGCTCCTTATATTTTTCAAAGGGTACATTAACAAATAAACGTTGTTCTCCTCTATGCATTCTGCATTTATTGATGTCAATCTTACCATTTACATCAAGAGAATTCTTGTTATATGCATACACATGCACATAATAGTAGCCTGGCACATTGAGATTTTTTTCATCCTCTTTCAGATTGCCTGACAAAGTGGGCGTATCTATAGTTATTATATTATTACCATCATGTCCATAATAATCTTTAAAATCTTTAGTTTCATATGTCCCTCCATAATTCAATGGTCCATATACCCTAATTAAAAAGCCTTCAGCATTATCTTTACTTGCAATATCCAAAGATATTTTATTGGTATAAGCATTTACATGTACATCAAATATATCAGCAAACGCATCAGTGGGATGTGGATCCTGTGGAGTTACTTTTAAAGAACCTGAGCTAGAGAGCTTATATGAATGGACCCCATTATTCCTGCCATAACCATATATACTAAAAGAGTATTCCTCATTAGAAATATGACCAACGTGATCTGGCTGATTAGGATGTTTGTCTGGCTGGCCAACTGTCCATTTAAAACGTTCATTAAATGTCGATCTATTAATATATACAATATTATTTCGTTGTTCTAATTGTTCTTTTGTTATATGGACCCATCGAGCTCCTTCAGAAAGATGATGTTCACCATCAATATTTTTCCAAAACCGTATTGAATATTCAGTGATTTTATCACCAGGGTCAATCTTTACTTTAAATGAATTTGTTCCTGCTTCTACACTATAAGTAAAATCTGTAGGTATTCCATTTATTGGTGTTTGACCATCATCAAAGGTATAATTATAATCATGCCATACATAACCAGTATTTTGAGTACTCTGTTGATTATTGATTTTCAACGAATCCCCCATTTCTTTACCTGAATTTGCCTGATCAAAAAGAAACCTGCTTGATGCAATATCAATCTCCAGTTTAATAACATCATCTGCAATAACCTTACCTATATTAATTGATCTTGCTAGGTGTCCCTGATTTGTAAGTCGATTCCATCGAGAATCAAGGGTTATTCTTGTCTCAGCCTGAATTGGTGTATATGCATGACCTATAAAATGATCATTGAAGTCCTTTACCTGTACATATATAATCTCATATCGCTCACCAACCCAGATTGCATCATTGAGATCTCCTTCAAAATATTTACCATTATGAAGAATTACCCAATAGCCCATTTGATTAAGCTTTTCATCGTTCATATCCTTGTTTGGGTCATACTCAGGATTATCATTTTCATTATATGGATTGTATTTAGTCAGATTATTGATTCTCTTAATTGATTCAGTATATTTTATCTTTGATTCTAATTCTCCATTTGCATTTTTTTTAGTTACCTTGTATGCTTTTATAAAAGTTTCAAAATTACGCCATGTATTTCCTTTAAAAGATCCTTCTCTATCATCTTCATTATTTATAATAGTGTTTGAATATGGATGTTCAATAGTATTTTTTGAGCCAGCTATCCATCTCAAATTCTTATCTGCATTAGTGAGTTCTTTGGAGTATCTATCTAATTCCCACTTTTCTCCATCACCAATGCGATCTCTTAATATATAAAAAAGAGCTTTTTTGAGTGATATACCTGGAATAATATCACCATTTGTATTTTCATTAAATGCTGCTACTCTGTAGATTTCTCTCATATTGGGGCCAACAATCTTGATCTGTGCTGTTCTTCCCTTTACATTCTCTTCAATAAGTCTCAAATTATCCACACCAGGGTGATAGTTTGACCCGGGAATACGCTCAATTTTATAACTCACCACATGAACCTGTGGAGTATATCCTTTTGCAAGGGCATTCTTTACCTCCTCAGTATTAAGTTTATCCACCTCAATAACAAAAGGGCCCAATTCTTCATTACCGTAAATCTGTTCACTAAAATCAGTGTAATCATCATTTTTTAAATAAAAGGTCCTTACTGGTAGATACCTCCCACTGGGAGTTCTAAATGACAAGGTGCATTTTACATCATAAACACGAACAGGAATATTCACAGTGAGATTCTTTATATAGAGGTTGGATCTAACAAAACCAGCATTTGGGCCCACTTCAACATCTTCTTTTCCAATTGTACTCTGTCTGAATCTTCGAGCCATATTCTGTATTGTATCATTCTTAAATTCTACACCATTCCTGTCTAAATTATCTCTGTAATCAACATCCTCAAAAATAATTTTTTCTGTATTAGAAGAATTCTGAAGTTTATCTGATACCTTTTTGGTAGTAGTTGTTGTATTATTATATTTATATCCTGCTCCAAAGCCTAAATTTAAAACTGGAATTTTAAAACTGCCTGATACATTTACTCCATGTTTGTTTTCTATTGTTTTACCATAATTAGTGCTATGGTCACTTAAGGTTGAATTACTTGCTTTACCAACTGGAATTGTTTTAGCATTTAACTGAGAATATTGCTTATTTTCCATTGAATTAGAAATGGTCTCTTTCATATCAGTATCTTCAAAATTTTCTTTATGATTCAATGAAATATTTGTAGAACTCTTTCTAATCTCCATGGTTATGGGAGCAGAAACACGGGTAACAATTTTAGGATAATCAGCTATATATTTATCAGTTATAATCTCCTGATTATTAGGAATACCATCTCCATCATAATCATTATTTGCAGTATGACCTGTGGGGTCTGGGTCAATTGTTCCCATTGCGCTTCTGCTAATAGGCACTCCAAGATTTCCACTAAATATTGCATGAGTTGTGTCTGACACATTATCAAAGTCGTTGCAGTCCTTCAAGAGAAGACAGTCTGCATTGTCTGCATTGTCACCATTATCATTGGTGTCACTGATTGCCAATGGCTTACCTGACTTAGCAAAAAAATTTGTTCCTTCGCAGGAGAATAGGCTCATGAGTACCACGAGTATGATTGAGAGATATGAGAAAGATTTCATTTTACTACTCCGATTTATTTATTGTTACATCAGTAATTGCTATTTTTTTAAACACATCACACAAAAGTGTTATATTAATCAAGTTTTTTTAGAGCTATTCCAAAAAAAATATACTAAATGGTGACTTATGACTATTTTTATTGACAATAGTTACTTGATGTCACTTTTTTTTGGTATTTGGCATAAATAATATTTTCATTCTGTAACTCATTAAGGCTGAAAAAGGAGGGTTTTTTGTTAGAAATAAACGCTGCGCTAAGACCGAGGCCCCAGCCATGGCTAGGATTTCGAACAGGAAGTCGAATGTAGTATAAAAAACATCTAATCCATCATATATTTTTTTACATTTCTCTCCCAAAATGCGTACTAATTATAGGAGGATCTTACTATGACAATTGAAACCACTATATGTACAAAAAAAGAAACCTTAGAAAAACTATCAACTATCTCTAAAAAAAGAAATACATCAAAATCTGCAATCATAAGAGAAATCATTTTATTGCTTTCAAAAAA